>Ga0302157_10000004_pt1 | contig 385753 bp, 360 predicted proteins | sample I_Bog_N3_3_FD_193502 | JGI IMG/M metagenome (GOLD analysis project Ga0302157, IMG submission 193502) | Peat permafrost microbial communities from Stordalen Mire near Abisko, Sweden - I_Bog_N3_3 | ecosystem: Environmental > Terrestrial > Soil > Wetlands > Peat | place: Sweden: Abisko... | reverse complement strand
GCCGGAGCCTTCTTGGCCGTCGTGCGCTTGGCCGGAGCCTTCTTGGCCGTCGTGCGCTTGGCCGGAGCCTTCTTGGCCGTCGTGCGCTTGGCCGGAGCCTTCTTGGCCGTCGTCCGCTTGGCCGGAGCCTTCTTGGCCGTCGTCCGCTTGACGGCCGACTTGGCTGCCTTGCGGGCAGGTGCAGTGCCCTTCACGGCCTTCGCGATGCGCTTCTCGGCGCGCTTGATGCTCTTCTCGATGCGCTTCACCGCCTTTTGAGGCGAGCGCTTCGCAGGGGTTGCCCGCTTCGCTGTCTTCGCGGGCGCGCGCTTTGCCGTCGTCTTGACGGTGCGCGTGCTCGCCTTCTTTGCTGGGGCCTTCTTTGCTGGGGCCCTCTTCTTGGCGGCTGTCGCCATGGGTTGCACCTCCTTAGGTGTATCAACGCTGACAGGTGGAGCCCTCGAGGCGCTGATCGACTCTTCGATCAATGTCGCCGGGACTGCCCCGCCTTAATGATGCCGAGATCAGTCACGTCCGAGTCAGCGACTCGTCGTCGCGCAACTTGTTGTGGTGATTTCGGCGGTCCCGATTCGTCTGAAGTTGGCGAGCACCATGACGTGAGATCGACATCGCGTTTTGTGTTTTCGTCATCACGCTGTATCGCACTCGAACCATTGCAACTCGTACGTCGCCGCGTTCGTTGTGTTTCGGGTTCTTTAATCAAAGAGTGTTTTTTGTCCCAGGTCAAGCACACTGCGCGTCGAACGACGCGCGTGCGTGTCGTGCGCGTGCGCGCACCGACCCACCACGGGTGGCGCGTGGCACGCGTTCTGCTCGCGAGCGAGTGCGCAGTTCGATCGATCATGGTCAGTGTGAGCAATGTCTGCGCGCGACCGTTTTGTTCATGGACGCGAACGCACTGCGTGGGCGACACGCCGTCCAGCGCGTCGCGTCGTCAGCGACGCCGCGCGCCGAGACGGTCACAATGGCGCGACGACGAGGATGGACCCCATGAAGAGCAGACCGCTTCATGGTCTGGCAGAGGAGGCGGTCGGCTCAGGCATCTATCTCGGTGCCGGCCTCGGTGGGCGCGCCTTCACCGGCCCCGAGCGGTCCGTCCTCGTGCTCGGCCCCTCCCGGTCGGGAAAGACATCGTCCCTGGTCACACCCAATATCCTGCTCTGGTCAGGAGCTGTCGTGACCACCTCGACGAAGCCTGACGTGCTCCGAGCGACGGCGCCGTCGCGCGGCGAGCGAGGATGGCCGCTGCTCTATGACCCGAGCGGTTCGGTGGAGCCACCACGTGGCGTCGAACGCGTCGGGTGGTCGCCGGTGAATGCGGCGGTGGAGTGGGACGGCGCGTTGGCAGTCGGCAGCGCGATGATCGGCGCGGCGCGCGGGCATGGTCGCGACATCGGCTCGAGTGGTGATCACTGGTCCGAGCGAGCCGCATCGCTGCTCGCGCCGTTGTTGCACGCGGCGGCGATCGAAGCGATGCCGATGTCGTCGGTGCTGTCCTGGGTGGACCGTCACGACGCGAGCGCCGCCCTCTCCGTACTCGAAAAAGAAATTGGTGGCAGCGCGCCGGCAACGGACGTGTTGGCGGGAATTGTCGCGACCGACGCGCGTGAGCAGTCGGGAATCTGGTCGACCGCGTCAGGGGCGCTCTCCGCCTATCGATCTACTAGCGCGCTCGCGTCGACCCTGCCGCCCTACCTCGACGCAGACGCGTTCTGTCGCGGCGCCAACACGCTGTACATCTGCGCGAGCGGACGCCAGCAAGAGTTGTTCGCTCCCCTCGTGGTGGGACTGCTTGCCGAGTTGCGCGACGCCGCCTATGCGAGGAGCGCGTCGGGACCCGTCGCACCGGTGCTCTTCGCACTCGACGAGGTCGCCAATATCTCGCCACTACCCGACCTTCCTGCGATGGTGAGTGAAGGCGCGGGCCAAGGTCTCATCACGCTTGCCTGCCTCCAGGACCTGTCCCAGGCACGCCGGCGCTGGGGACGGGAGGCCGATGCCTTCCCTTCACTGTTCGGCACGACCGTCGTGTTCGGCGGGATCGCCGATCTGCCGACGCTGCGCGCCGTCTCTGCACTCGCCGGCGACGAGGAAGTCGTCCAGCGCAGCTTCGGCACGAGCCAGGTCGCTCGTTCGAAGCAGCAGTCATCTGTGAGTGTCTCCACCACCCTGCGATCACGTCTGGCCGTCGACGTGATCGCTCGCGGGGCGGCGGGCTTGGCGCTCGCCATCGACGCCCAGAACCGTGTGGGCTGGGTGGAGCTCACACCGGCACACCGGCATGCGCCCTTCCGTGACGCCATCGGCCACAGGGGGGTGGGCGAGCGCGTGGTGGAGGGCGCCGAGCGGGCCCGATGATCAGCGAGCACGGCCGATGGTGTCGCCAGCCACCCGGGTGCGTCCCGTCGCCCGGTGTGCCTCATCGATCGCACGTTCGCATTCGAGGTGCTCGAGCAGGCGCTTCACCGGCATGGCCGCGCGATCCTGCTGTGTCGGCACTCCCCTCTCGCCCTCGAGCCCCCATCGCCGACGGTAGGCAGTGAGCCCGGACGCTGCGGCCGCGTAGCGAGCCTGGCCGTCTGCGACCGAAGGCCGCGGGCCGAGGCGCTCGAGCACCGCCGCCGAGAGGACCATGGCGCCGCTCGCCGTGGGGCGCTCGCTCACACCGAGTTCGCCGTGGGTGGGCGCCCAGACTTCTGCCGCTGCGTCGATCTGCACCGCACTCGCACCGTCGGGCGATGCCCGTGCCCACGCCTCGACGACTGCACGCCGGGTCACCACGCCATCAGCGCTACGGCCGAGCAGCTGGGCGAACTCGACCTCGTCGAGCGACCCGTCGGGTCGGGCGGTGTTGCCCGGGTCGGCACGGGTGGGCACGACTGCCGCCAGATCCTTCGGTTCGAGGCCCAGCGCCTCCACCCGGTCCGCCCAGCCCGCGCGCTGTGCATCGTCACCGACGTACCCCTTGGGTTCCCGGGTGCTCGCCCACGCAGCGGTGCGGCGGGACCGCGACGGCCGACCCACGGTTGCCAGCTCGGAGCGGATCTCTGCGCTGCGAGAGGAGAACTCGCCGCGCACTGCTCTCGGGATGCCGACGATGTCGTAGCGGCCGGCCCCGACGCGCTCCCACGAGACCCCGAGACCCCGTCGCAGCGAGTCGCGCAGGTGCGCGTCGTAGAGCGCTCCCGCGGCGTTGCGGTGCGCGTAGAGCGCCCTGCTGTCGGTCGTCGACCATCGCCCGTCACTCCCGTGGGCGAGGTTCGCGACAACGACGTGGGAGTGCAGGTGCGGGTCGCCAGCCCGGCTGGTCCCATGCGTGAAGCGCGCCGCAACCGGTCCGCCGGTGAGCACGGTGGCACCGAGGCCGGCTGAACGACGCCGCGCAACCACCGCGTGGGCGCCCAGGTAGCGCATCGCGCCATCGACGGCGTCGAGATGGCATTGGAGGACGGCCCGCCGCAGGTCGGCGTCGCCGAGCCCGTGGAGCACACTGACCGATTTCGGGGCGGTGAAGACGAGGTCGAAGCCCGGCACGCGCTGCCGGCTGTTCACGAGCAATGCCCCGCCGCCGGGTCGCCTACCTTCGAGCACGGCCGCCAGCTGGGCAGGTTCGCAGGTTCCGACCAGGCCGAGGCCATGGGCGCCGCCGCCGAGCCACTTCCCTGCGGAGGACGACGGCCGCAGTGGCCCCTCAAGCGTCGCCGCCAGGTCGCGCTCGGCGAAGTAGTAGGCGGCACCGTCTCGCCCCACCGGGGCCATACCGAGCACCGGCCCTCAGCCCGCCGGAGCCACGTGCGCCGTAATCATGACTTTCATGCTATTTGAAACTGACTGACGATGCCCAGTGACTGCGGTCCGCTCAGGCCCCGTAGCGGGCTAAGACCCGGCGCGCGGCGTCTGCTGCCGTCGACGCGAAGTCCGACGGCCCGAGCACCGTCGCGTGGGGCCCGAGCTGGAGGAGCAGGCGTTCAAGCCACGCCGTCCCCCCGACGGCGAGGGTCACCACCTGACGGCCCGCGGATCCCTCGGGGCGCACGGCGAGGACAGGGACGCTGTCGGCGACCCATGCAGCCTCGGGATCGAGTCGCAACTCGACGGTGACCGCTCCGGGCCCGGGCACGAACGCCTCCGACGTCGCCCGGGGCGCTGCTGCCGCGATGTCGGGCTGAGGGCCGACAGTGTGCATCGAGCGGACACGGTCGATCCGGAACCTCCTCACATCCCCGGCCCGCTGGCACAAGGCGTCGACGTACCAGTGCCCGTCGAGGGAGATCACCCGGTAAGGGTCGATCTCGCGTTCGGTGTTGGTGTCGCTCGAGGCTGAGTAGTACTCGATCTCGATGCGCTCGTTCCGGTCGAGCGCGTCGCGCATCGGCGCGAGCAGCGCCGGCGCATCGAGGTCGACCACGAGGCGCTGATGGTCACCGAGGGCGGCGTCGAGCTTCGCCAGGGCGCCGGCGAGCGCGCCCTCTCGGTCGGCGCCGGGTATCGCCAGGATGGTGCGTGCCGATGTGGCGAGTGCGAATCCCTCGGCTGCGGTGAGTCGGCGGGGGCGCCCCATCTCGGCTGGCAGCAGCGCCTCGACCATGTCATCGGTCACAAGGATCTCCATCAGGGCGTCCGGCGTGTAGGGCGGCACACCGCAACAGGCCGCTAGCTCGAGCTCACGGACCAGTTCGTCGGGGGGGATGTCGAAGCGTTGCGCCACCTCGGCGATCGGTGCGGCTCCCACACGCGCCAGCCACGACACGATGGCGAGGAGCCTGCGCAGGCGTGTGCTCGCGTCTCGACCCGTCGCGCCCGGGGGCTCCTCCGCTGCGCTCGGCGGGCCGGCGACACCGCCCGATGGCACGGCAAGGGCACCGTCGGGGTCACGCGGCAGAGTGACGATGGCATCGAGCCACGACACCAGCTCATCTCGCAGCTCCTTTGGCTCGAGGAGCTCGGCGTGGTCGAGCAATCCGAGGACCCAGGAGCGCAGGAACTCGGTGCTGGTGATCCCGAGGCGCAGGACGACGCTGCCGTCGGGCCGCCGCTCGACCACCGCCCCCTCGCCGACCTCTTCGGCGACGCGCGCCGCCTCGACGGCGTCGACCAGGACGACGGCGTCGTCGCTGTCACCCTCCCCCGGCCGCACCGGCTCCTCGGCGGCTCCGGTGGCGTCGAAGCCCTCCGGCAACGTGGCACCGCCGGAGGGTCCGGGCACCGGCGACCCGTCGATGCGGTCCACCCTGAATGTACGGCCGGCTTCGCGGTCCAGGTCCCAGCCGACCAGGTACCAGCGGCCCTGCCCGAACCGCAAGGCCGCGGGCGCCACATGGCGGGTGGCCCCCCGGTAGGAAAACGTCACCTCGGCGCGCGAGCGCAACGCCTCGAAGAGGGGCACGAGTGCCGCCTGTGGGACGATCGCGGCGACCGGGCGGGTCTCGGCCACGCCGCTCGCGCCCAGCTTCAACAGCGCATCACGACCACTAGGATCACCTAGGTGGACGCCGGCCACGGCGAGTTGCAAAGCGGTCTGTTCCTCGGGGCTGAGCGCGAGGTCCGGCAGGTAGAAGGTGTCCGACTCGATGCGGTACCCGAACTGGCCAGGGCCCTCGACGGGGACGGCCGCAACGTCGATCCCCTCGTCTCGCAGCAGGCGCTTGTCGCGCTCGAACGCCTGGCGCCTCGCGTCGTGCGACGTCGGGTAGCCGGGGATCTCGGTCGCGATCTCCTCGAGGGTCAGCGGTCGAGTGGCCCCGAGCAGGACCAGCACGAGGTCGGTGAGTCGTTCCAGACGGTCAGGGGCGGCCACGTCGTGCAGCGTACGTCGGGCGGGGCCCTCTGATGCACGACGGTTCGCCGTGGGCCTACCACCTCCATGTGGCTGCCTGGGTCGCCGTGCTGGCACTTGGCGTCCTCTACGCCCTTGCCGTCCGCCGGCGCGGGTGGCAGGCAACCACCCGGCAGGTCGCGCTCTTCTACGGAGGGCTCGCCCTTCTGCTCGGGGCCACCACCTGGCCACTCGCCGACCTGGCCGCGCACTGGCTGCTCAGTGCGCTGGTGCTCCAACGCCTCGTCCTCATGCTGGGCGCCCCGCCGCTCCTCCTCCTCGGCCTCCCGGTACCGGTGGCCGCCGCGCTCACACGCCCCCGGCTCGTCGACCATGTAGCACTTGCGTGCAGTCGGCCCAAGGTGGCGGTGGTGGTGGTCGTGCTGATCGCCGTGGGCTCACTCACTGCACCGGCGGTGCACGCCCAGAACAGCTCGCTGCTCTGGCGAGCGGTGTTCGACACCCTCATACTGCTCTCGGGGATCGTCCTGTGGACGCCCGTCCTGCGATGGGTTCCCGGTACCACCCGGCCGTCCCCGCTCGCTCGGACCGCCTACCTCATCATCCAGTCGATCGTCCCCAGCTTCCTCGCCATCGTGTGGATCTTCGCCCGCCACCCGCTCTACCCGGCCTATGACTACAAGGGCCACGTCCTCGGGCTCTCGGCGCTCGGCGAGCAGCAGATCGCCGGGTTCGTCGCCAAACTCGGGACGATCGCCGTGCTCTGGACCGTCGCGTTCATCGGCCTCGCACGGACCGAGGGCGAGGACCCCGACGCCGCGGATCCCCTCACCTGGGCGGACGTGCAGCGACACTTGGAGCGCGCCGACCGAGGGGGCGCGATGGCCCTCGAGACGCAGCCATCCCCGCCCTCAGACGAGAAGCATGAGCCCGCCAAGGAGGAGGAGCACCGCGACCCAGAGTGAGACCTGAGCGCCGAGGTGCTCAGCGCAGCACCTGTGGCGCGCCGAAGACGGTGCGCACGCCTGGGCTGAACCGCACGCTGACCGGCTCGCCGCCGGCCGGTACCAGCCCCTCGACGAGGTCGCCGCACCGTTCTCGCAACGTGGCCGCCTGGAGCGGCCACGGAGGACGCTCGTTCGGGATCCAGACAGTGCGCCGTCCCACCTGTTCGTGGAGCCCGAGCCGCGCCGTCACGAACCGGTCCGCCTCGTCCGCAGCGACCTCATCTCCTACCTCGACACGCAGGACCGACGTCCCGCTTCTCGAAGGCGTCGGCGCTGGCGGTCGGTGATCGACCCGGCCCCGACCTCGATACGCATGTGCGCCCAGGTGTAGGCGAGGCGTAGGCCTACGCGCGCAAGGGCGACCGTCGCCAGGCATGACGCGTGCATGGTGAGGAACCGAACGCCGCGGCGTCCCTCATCGTCGACGGAGTAGAGGCGGACGTTCGTCTCGGAAAACACCCCGGGCCACGGCACCGGGTGGTTGCGCCCAATGCCGCAGCGCGCCATCTGGAAGGCGACGAGTCCGACATACGTGCGCCCGTCGAGCGTGTCGGGCGCAGTCCCCGGCGGGAAGAGCGGCTCGAGCGGCCCCGGGGTCGAAACCCCAGTGCACGAAGGTGACATTGCGCCAGTCTTGTTCGAACCAGGCACTCTCGATCCGAGGCAGGGGGCCGCGACATCCGTCAGGAGGCGGTCACGTCGCACGCTGGCGTCGAACCGGGCAGGCGATGCCGGTTCGCCGCAACCACCCGGTAGGCGGCATCCACCACCGCACGCACTCCGGGGAGCGACGCGGCCCAGCCGAGCACTCGCCAGCGTGTCGGGCTCGCCGAGAGGGCTGCTGCCACCGCTCTGCCACCTTCGACACTCGCGCTGTCGGTGCCGACCCATTGCACGGCGCGCCGACACGCCTCTTCACCAAGGCCGAGCGCAGGGAGATCCGCCTGCTGCCAGGCGACGACGTCGGCATCGAGACGGAGACGGGGGACAAGTCGGACCGTTCTGGCGCAGAAGCCGCAGTCCTCGTCCCAGATCAGTGCCGCTCTCGCCATGGCTCGTCCCGTCGCTCGATCGCATTCCGAGCCTACGGGCAACCCTCGATGGACGAGGCCTAGTAGTGGCCTAGTGGACCAGCTTGATGTAGTCGAACATCGGCAGATACAGGCAGATGACGATGCCGCCCACCACGGCGCCCATCAGCACGATCAGGATCGGCTCGAGGATGGTGGCGAGGTTGTCGGCTGTCTGCTCGACCTCGTCGTTGTACATGATGGCCAGGCGTTGGAGCATCTCATCGAGCGCACCGGTCTGCTCACCGACCTCGACCATCTGGACGACGAGCGCCGGGAAGAACGGGTTGAGCCGCATGGGCGCGGCGAAGGGCTGGCCTTCACGCACCGCCGCCTTGATCTGTTGGACCGCTTCGCTGAGCGCGGCGTTCCCCGACCCCTCCGAGACGATGTCGAGCGCCTCCATCACCGGCACACCGGCCGAGAGCAGGGAACTCAGCGTCGAGGAGAACCGGCTGAGCGCCGCTTTGTGCGCGAGCGGGCCGAAGATCGGGGGCTTGAGCTTGAACTTGTCCCACGTGAGGCGCCCTGACGGCGTCTTCAGCCACTGCTTGAAAGCCACGACGCCGATCACCACTATGGCGATCACCAGCAGTAGCCGCCAGCTGGCGAGCGTGTTCGAGATGGTGATGAGTGCTTGCGTGGGGGCGGGAAGCTTGCCGCCGAGGGACTTGAACAGGTTCTTGAAGACGGGGACGATGAGCAGCATCATGGCCAGCACGATGATCCCGATGACCGACACCACGATGATCGGGTAGGTCATGGCACTCTTGATCTTGCGGCGTAGGACGACTGATCGCTCGAGCTGCTGGGCGAGCGACTTGAGCACCTGGTCGATGCTGCCACCCACCTCGCCGGCGCGGATCATGGCGATATAGAGCGTGTCGAACTGCTTGGGGAACTTGGCCAGGGACTGCGACAATGGCGCCCCGGATTCCACGTCGGAGCGCACCTGGGAAATCTTCTCGGCGAAGTACTTGTTCTTCATTTGGCCGAGCAGCACGCCCAGCGAACGGCTGATCGAGAGGCCCGACTCGACCATGGTGGCGAACTGGCGGGTGAAGAGTGCGATCTCTTCGTCCTTAATCCGGTCCGTGATCCCGGGGATGACGATCTCGGTCTTGAGGCCGTCACCCTTGGCCGGGGTGACGGCGATGGGCAGGTAGCCCATCTCCCGGAGCCGGCCGACGACGAGCGGGAGGCTGTCGCCCTCGAGTTTGCCCTCGATCAACTGGCCCGATTGGTCCCGGACCTTGTAGTCGAACGTGACCGCCACTTAGCTCGACCTCTTCCCGGCGCGCTCGCTCATCGGTAACTCGAGAGCTGTTGGGAGAGCTCCTCCTCGTCCCGGCAGCGGTCGAGGGCCATGTCGAGGGTGATGACGCCTTCGCGCACGAGTTGGGCGAGGGACTGGTCCATGGTCTGCATCCCCACCTGGGCTCCGGTCTGCATCAGCGAGTAGATCTGGTGGGTCTTCGCGCTGCGGATCAGGTTGCGCACACCCGAGGTTGCGATCAGCACCTCGGCGGCGACACAGCGGCCGTTTCCGTCGGACACGGGAACCAGCTGCTGGGTCACCACGGCTTCGAGTGTGGAGGAGAGCTGGATGCGGATCTGGTCCTGCTGGTTCGGCGGGAACACGTCGATCACACGGTCGATGGTGCTCGAGGCGTCCTGCGTGTGCAGTGTGCCGAAGACGAGGTGGCCCGTCTCGGCAGCGGTCAGCGCAGTCTGGATCGTCTCGAGGTCGCGCATCTCGCCCACGAGGATGACGTCGGGGTCTTGGCGCAGGACACGACGGAGCGCCTCGGAGAACGATGCGGTGTCCTCGCCCACCTCGCGCTGGCTGATCACCGAGCGCTTGTGGTGGTGGAGGAACTCGATGGGGTCCTCGACCGTGATGATGTGGAGGGGCTTCGTCTCGTTGATGATGTCGACGAGCGAGGCAAGCGATGTCGACTTCCCCGAACCGGTCGGACCGGTCACGAGCACGAGGCCTCTGCGTAGGTCGGCGAAGCTCCTCATGACAGGCGGCAGCCCGAGCGACTCGAATTTGGGGATGATCTGGGGGATGGGGCGCAACGCCCCCGCCACGTCCCCGCGCTCTCTGGCGACGTTGACACGGAACCGGCTCACGCCTTCGATGGCGTAGGAGGTGTCGAGCTCGTTTTCTTTCTCGAACCGTGCGCGCTGCGAAGGTGGCAGGATCCCGAAGATGATGTTCTCGACCTCTTCGGAGCGCAGCAGCCCGACGTCTTCCATCGGTCGCAGCGCGCCGTGCAGTCGCACGCTCGGTGGGTTGCCCGCCGCCAGATGGAGGTCGGACGCGCCGATGCTCACCACGTAGCGGAGCAGGTCGTCGAGGTGCAGGCCGCCGGTGTGCCCCACCTCGGGGTGGGTGGGCAGCTCTGGCGCCGGCACCGGAGCTGCCGGCTCCGCGGCGACGTGGTGGGCGGTCCCATTCCCGTTGGGGGTCGCCGTCACAACCGGAGCGTCGGGAGGCAGGAGCCGGGCGATGACCGTCGGGTCTGCCAGCACCGGCATGATCTCGCAGGAGAGTGTGCGAGACAGCGCTCGAAGGGTTCCCGTGTCGGGTGGTTCCCCGAACGCCACTATCAGGTGGTGCGCGGATGACCGAACTCCGACCACGCCATAGGCCCGTGCGATGTCGGGCGGCACCATCTCCAAAGCCTGCTGGGCAGGCGGGTCGCTCTCGAGGTCAGCCGAGGGCAGCTGCGCCAGCTGGGCGAGGGTGCTGACCACGACGGCAGGCGTGGCCACGCCTTCGCTGATGAGCAATGTTGCCAATGGCTGTTCCGCGTCACGGGCCCTGGCCAGCACGGGCAGCACCACGTAATCGGGCAGGAGCCCCCTGGTCACGAGCGCGCGAGCGAGTTGCTCGGACCACTCGGTGCGCAAGTCACTCGAAATAGTGCTCATACGACCACCCTCAGGACTTCTTCGAGCGTCGTATCGCCCGCGATCGCCTTTTCCAACCCGTCTCGGCGCAGTGTCGTCATCCCCTGGCTAATGGCTGTCCGCTCGATGTCGCCGATCGACCCGCCGGTGATAATCAGCCGATTGATCTCCTCGGTCATTTTCATCACTTCGGCCAATACCATACGTCCGTAGTAGCCGTTTCCACCGCATGCTCGACAACCGACGGCACGATAGAGCACCGATGTGTCGACATCCACCAGATCGGCCTCGCGGTATCCGGCGCCAATGAAGTCGGAGACCGACGCAGGGACAGCGACTTTGCACTTGGGGCAGAGCTTGCGGGCGAGTCGTTGGGTGAGCACGCTGCCGACGGCCGACGTGACGAGGAACGGCTCGATTCCCATTTCGGTGAGGCGCAGCGGCGTGGCCGCGGCCGTGTTGGTGTGGAGCGTGCTGAGGACGAGGTGACCGCTCAGGGCAGCCTCCATCGCGATCATGGCGGTCTCGGCATCTCGGATCTCACCGATGAGGACGATGTCGGGGTCCGCCCGCAAGATGGACCGCAGTACGGTGGAGAACTTGAGCCCGGCCTTGGTGTTGATCTGCACCTGGGTCGCCCCATCGAGCTGGTATTCGACCGGGTCCTCGACGGTCACCACCGCCTTGTCGCCCGTCATGACCTCCTTCAAGGTCGCATAGAGCGTCGTGGTCTTGCCCGCGCCGGTCGGCCCGGTGACCAGGATGACGCCGTAAGGCTGGTGGTAGGCCTTGGCGTAGAGCTCGAGGTTCGAAGGGAGAAATCCGAGCTCAGGAAGTGACCGCAGGTTCGAGCTCTTGTCCAGGATCCGCATCACCACGGTCTCGCCCCACACGCTGGGCAGCACCGCCAGGCGCAGGTCCAGCTGGCGATCGCCGAGCGAGAGCGAGACGCGACCTTCCTGCGGCACCCGGTGCTCGGTGATGTCCATCTCTCCGAGCACCTTGAGGCGGCTCACGACGGAGGCGGCAATCGACGCCGAAGCCGACGTCGCTTCGTGCATGACGCCGTCGATGCGGAACCTGATGCGCAAGCGGTGCTCTGTCGGCTCGATGTGGATGTCCGATGCACGCTCGTTCAGGGCCTGGAGGATGAGCAGGTTGACGTAGCGGACGATGGGTGCGTCTTCGACGACGGCCTGCAACGTCTCGAGCTCGAGGCCCGAGTCCCGCCGCTCACCGACTGCCTGGGTGGCTGCCTGGTCGGCGGCGGAGCTGCCGCCGCCGTAGGCGGAGTTCATGAACGAGGTGATCTGCGATCGAGTGGCCACCACCGCCCTGAAGTTGCGGCCCATGATCGAGCGGAGGTCGTCCATCGCGAAGACGTCCGTCGGGTTCGCCATGGCGACAACCGGCACGCCGTCGTCGAACTCGATCGGCAGCACCATGTGCCGGCGCGCCGTGGCCTCGGGGATCAGCATCGATGCGGTCCGGTCGATCGATACGGTCGAGAGGTCGATGAACTCGAGCCCCACCTCCTGGGCCATTGCCCACACAAGGTCCTCTTCGCTGGCTAGGCCTTGGTTCAGCAGGTAGCGAGCGAGCGATTCGCCCTTCTCGATATGTCCCGCAAGTGCCCTGCGCATGTCACTCGGGCTGACGTGGCCTGAAACCACGAGCGCCTGGGCGAGCGGCGGCCCCTCGGTGAACGGAGCTTCGCCACCGCGAGGCGGTTCCTCATGGGAAGGCGCAGCGAAGTCAATCGCGGGCGGCATCGAATAGCCCGGCGGTGCAGGTGGAGGTGGCAACGTTGCACCGGCCGCCACCGAGAAGGACGGCGGGGGAGGGGGAAGCTGACTGGCGTCCACTGGGGTGACGCTTGTGATGAACCCGAGCGGTGCAGGCGGCGGCGGAGGTGGCAACGTCGAGGGAACGGGTGCGGGCATGGGCGCGAGGGCCTCCCCGGCGATCGCAACCGGCGGGGAGGGCGCGCTCGCCGGCTCGAGTCGGATCTGCCCTCCTGTCGACCTGGCCCCGTTCGATTGCGTTGCCGCATCGGAATGCTCCGGAAAGTCGGTGGGTGAATCGGCATCAGACCACGCAATGACCGGCTCTCCCGTCCCGGGCGCGCTCGGAAACGGGGTCGGTTGTGCAGTGGGAGACGCAGTGGGTTGGTCGATCGGAGAGGCAATGGGATCTTGGGTGCCCGGTGCCTCGCCTACCGGGGTCGGCGCGTAGAAGGACGCCACTTGGAGAAGGTTCGCCTCGTCAGCTGCTTCGTGACGAGGCTTGTCGGGAACAGCGCCGACCTCGGCCGAGCCTCCGAGAATCGAGCGGAGCGCATCATCGAGTGAGGTGCGACCGATGCCGGAGTCCTCTTGTCCGAACTCCCCGCCCCCTTCGGGGATCCCGCCAGGCAATCGCTCGGCCGGTGGCCGGATCTCGTCGGGAATGACCGCCGAAGATGGGCGGAGGCCCGATGGCGACATGCGGGAGGGATCAGACGACTTCAGGTTTCGCTGGTCACCCTCCACCGGCTGGCGGGGCAGGTCTCCATAGAGGTAGGTCACCAGTTGTTCGACCCCTTCAGGCGATGCCGCAACGGGGATAAAGCTCGGACCCATAATCGCTGTGAGGTCCCCCAGGGAGTTGATGTCCGCCAATGCAATAACTGGGGTGCCGTCCCGCTCCCCGATGGGAGCGACCCGGTAGCGGCGGGCGATCATTTCCGGCAAAAAAGCAGCCGCGACGCGCCGAACAGCCACCGTGTCGAGGTCGACGAACGGGATGCCGTGCTGTTCTGCCCGCATCCGGGCTTCCTGCGCTGTGTTGGGAGTCATCGAATTTTGATACCTTCTGAAGGCCATTTCGTGCCTGGAGATCGCCGTAGTCGACAATCAACCTGCCGTCCATGCGGTTGGTGGAACCGGACCATCCGGCCTTCTCCCTTGGGGGTAGAACAGATGCTATTTCAGCTATCCTGCAATGTACAGAGCGCGTCTGACGACCGGTCCACCATCGCCGAAAAGGCCAGCATCCCTTGAGAGGCCAGCATGGGGTTCAAGAGCTTGGCTGAGGCCTTCGCACAGACGCCGACGCTGACCATCTTTGTCGTTATCGCGTGGACAGCCTTCGGGCTGCTTATCGGCTCATTTCTGAATGTCGTCATTTACCGGGTGCCGCGTTCGATGTCGATCGCCCTTCCGCCATCGCATTGCCCTACGTGCAACACGCAGTTGTCCGCGCTCGACAACGTGCCGCTGCTCTCTTGGCTGGTCCTCCGCGGCCGCTGCCGGACGTGCCACGTGGCGATCTCGGCCCGCTATCCAGCCGTAGAACTCGGCACCGCTGTGGGGTTCGGTCTGGTTGCGTGGGCGGTGGGAATCCGGCCCGCAGCACTCGCACTCTCACTGTGCTGGGCCCTCGGCATCGTCGTCTCTGGCATCGACCTGGACGGGCTCGCAGCCGGCTTCGTGCTGCTCGTACTGCTGTGGATTGGGCCGGTTGCACTCGTAGTCATAAGCCTTGTTGACGCCAATGCATCAAGGGCGCTGGCCGTCGTATTCTCGGCGCTCGCCGGCGGTTGCATTGCCCTTCTCGGCGAATGGCTGCGCAGCTCTGAGAGCGCCGGCGAGCTACCGAAGGGCCCCACGATCGCGCGAATGTCGTGTGTTGCTGCAGTGACTGGAGCCGCCGCCTACCTCTGGCCCTACGCGGCCGCCCTGAGCATCGGATGGCTCATCCTCGTCCTGCTGACGCTCCGTGCGCCCAGACAACCCGCCGTAGATGACCGCAGCGTTGGCGACATAGTGCTCAGAGTGCGAACGTCGATTCCACTGTGGGTGCTCGCGGCAGGCTCGTTCGCTGCCTTGGCCGTTGGCTGCGCGATCTACCGGATCTGAGCCGCCGGCGCCTCAGCCGTACGCGGCGCCGCGCAGTTCATCGATGCTGAGCTCTGCGGTGGCTTCGCCGCCACACTGCGGGCAGTGCTCAACATGGCGCCACGAGCGCAGAAGGCGCGAGCCTTCCGGGTTGAGGAACACGACGAACGACTCCGAGCTGTCGTCCAGCTCCAAGCCGAAGTACGGCCTCCACGCTGTCGACGCGCTCGGCGCATCGAGGTCGAGTCCTTTGAGGATGCGACGGAAACGCATGCGGGTCGCGTCGAAAATCCAGGTGCTGTGGCAGGACTCCAACACCAGAGGGTTCCCTGGTTCGCTGATCATCGTGCCATCATGCCCGAGAGCATTGGGAGATGAAACTTCGTTCCCATTGCGATTCGGTGACGGACGCCAACGTCCCAGCTGGTAGGCAGTTTTTCGTCCAGAAACCGGAGCAGAACGGAGCAGAACAGTACGAGTGCTCGCTACTCAGAGGGGGCCGCCGTCGTGTTTGCGTCCGGGCAGCTCCTCTTTCTTGGAGAGCAACGCGTCCAGCGTCATCGCGACGACTCGTCGCGTCTCTGAAGGGTCGATCACGGCATCGACAAAGCCACGCTCCGCTGCCGGCCACGGTGTGAGAAAGGTCGCTTCGTAGGCATCTTGGAGCGGCTTGCGGTCCTCGGGCGAGGCGCGCCGATGGAGGATCTGCACTGCCCCTTGCGCTCCCATGACTGCCACTTCGGCGCCCGGCCATGCAAGGCAGGCGTCATTGCCCATGCCTTTTGAGTCCATGACGATGTAGGCGCCCCCGAACGCCTTGCGCAGAATCACGCAGATGCGAGGAACGGTTGCCTCTGCGTAAGCAAATGCGAGCTCGGCACCGTGGCGGATCATCCCCCGCCATTCAAGGTCCTTGCCGGGCAGAAACCCGGGCGTATCCACCAGTGTGAGTAGTGGAACGTTGAACGCATCGCAGAGTCGAACGAAGCGCGCCGCCTTCTGCGAAGCAGGAATGTCCAGCGTGCCGGCGAGGGAACGAGGTTGATTCGCCACAACGCCCACGCTTCGAGAGCCGATTCGCGTGAACATGGTGACCAACTGCGGCGCCCACCGGGGCCACAGTTCGAGCGCGTCGCCGTCGTCGGCAATGGCTCGAACAACCTCTCGCACGTCGTACGAAGCCGAATTGCGGCTCGGGACGAGGTCCTGCAGTTCGGCAATCAGCCGGTCTTCGGGATCGTCAGTTTTCCGATGGGGAGGCACCTCGTCAGCGTGATCAGGCAGATAACCGAGCAACTCCCCCACCGCCACCAGTGGATCGTCGGATTCGACTGTGCATAGGCCGCTCGCCCGGGCATGCACGGCGACTCCTCCCAGGTCCTTCAAGCTGACCTTTACTCCCGTGAACTCAGCAACCATTTCTGGTCCAGAGACGAATGCGACGGCGTCGGGGGTCATGACTACCATGTCGGCCAACCCGAGCAGGAGAGCCGGACCTGAGATCACGGGACCGGTGACGATGGCGATGACCGGAACGATCCCGAGGCAACCCGCTATTGCGGCGGCGGCACCGCCCCAGCCATGGAGCGCATCGACTCCTTCGATCACGTCCGCGCCGCTCGACGCAAGTTCGAGCACCAGGGGGATCCTGAGCTCGAGGGCGAGCTCGGCTGCACCTCTCAGCTCGTCGCCATCCCTCCGGGAAAGGGCCCCCCGCCGCCGGTCAGAAACCGTCCGAGCCATGACGACTTGGCGACCGTCAATGTCACGGCATTCGACTTCGACCGTTCCGTCGACTCGCGCTCGGGTCGACAGCGTCGAGCGGTCCGTGGTGGTCATCAGATCGATCCTAGGTTCGATGAAGACCATGACTTCCAGTTGGTTCCTGTGCGGGTTACAGTAAGCGTGGATTCGGCGGAATGTGGATGATCCAACACTCCGAAAACGGCTCCAAAACAGCCAGATATCGACGTTCGCATTACTCCAGGGGGCCCCGTAGATGGCGCAGGGAATCGTCGGCCTTGACATTGGCTCAAGTGCCGTGCGCGCGGTTGAGCTCACGGTTGACGAAAGGGGCATCGCCAGCGTGTCCGCATTCGGACAAGTTGGACTCCATGAGGGGCTAGTTGTCGGCGGAGAAGTTCGCGAGAGCGCCGAAGTGGGTTCGTCGATCCGGCGACTTTGGCAGCAAGGGGAGTTCTCCGAAAAGCGAGTCCACATCGGAGTTGCTGGCCTTCGAGTAATAACCCGCGAACTCGACCTACCACTCGTGGCTCCGACCGAACTCGACAGCGCTGTTCGTTACCAAGCCGCCGACGTCATTCCTTTCCCGGTCGAACAATCGATGACCTCTGCGAAGGTCCTCCAAGAATTCAAAAGTCCGGATGGTGCTCCGATGTTGAGGGTGCTCGTCGCGGCAGCCCATCGCAGCGTGATTGACAGCGTGGTAGAAGCCGTACAGGCGGGCGGACTCGACCCAATCAGCATCGATCTCGACTCTGCCGCGATTGCTCGGTCGTTTCGAGACGATGCGTTGCAAGGTCTCGAAGCCGTGGTCTCGATCGGCTCGGCACTGACTCTCGTCGTGATCCACAAACGTGGGCAGGTTCAGTTCGTCCGGACGATCGACCTTGGTGGCCAGACGATCACCGAAGCGATAGCTGGAACATTCGACATTCCGCTCCAGGATGCCGAAATGCTCAAGTTTCGACTTGTCGATCCGACGTTTAACGACCCCAGTTCCCGAAGAGCGGGCGAAGCCGCCGTCCGAGCCATAGTCGCGGAAATCCAAAGTTCGTTGCAGTTCTTCTCTTCGCTACCAGAGCGAGAACCCATTCAAAGAATTGTGCTGACGGGTGGCGGCTCACGCGCTGCCGGTCTGCTGGACCAGCTGAGTGAGTCGTTGGCTTGGCCAGTCTTGCCAATCGTCAGTCCGCCGAACGTGGACCTCCGGCGTCTGGGCTTGACTGCTGAGCAGAGCGCCGTAATCGGTACGACTCTTCCAGTGCCTCTTGGACTGGCACTTCCTGATCCATACAGCAAGCCATTTAACCTGCTTCCTCCCGAAATCGAGGAGAAGATCGCTGCACGCAAGGTCAAGCGTTTCGTTTTCGCTATCGCTGCAATTGTCTTGGTTGTTGTCCTCGGACTCTCAGCATGGCGATTTTTGAACATTCGTTCAGCCCGGAACCAGGTGAACGCCCTGAGCTCCCAAGTTGCCACGATCCAGAATGTGGACATCCCCAAGTACAACCAAGCTGTTGCGCTAAAGAACTCAGTGGCAGCACAACAAGCGAGAATCTTGCCTGCAGTGACCGGTGAAATTGACTGGCTCGTGGTCCTGAATCAGCTTTCTCAGTATCTAACTCCGGCCGCGACGTTCTCTGGTCTAGATATGGCGCCAATACCGACAACTGCTTCTACGACTGCACCGTCGAGTACGGCCAAAACCTCGCCCGCAACTACTGAAGTGGGGACTGTCACTGGAGGCGTAACTGTCGGATCGCTCGCTGAGGTCACGACTTGGGGTCAGCTTCTTTCCAGCGCTCCCGTCTTCTTCAACGTGACGACTGGCGGTCTTTCCGCCGGCGCAGACGGTGTGTCCTTCAGTGCATCCATGAGCATCAATGCCCTCGCCACAAGTACGAGGGCGGCCCAGTTCTCCCAGGTGCTCCCATGAACAGAGCGGGACTGATCAAGGGTTTGCGAACATGGCCGGTACTGGCAACGATCGCTATCGTCGTTGTCGGACTGCTCGTTTGGCTCTTTGCCTACTTCGTCCCACAGGGCAAGAAACTCTCCTCCCTCAAAGCTTCGGAGACGCAGCTTCAATCAGAACAACTGACTCTGGAAGGCCAATTGGCCCAGCTCAAGCACGATTCGGCTGAGAGTCCAGCGCTGCTCGCGCGGCAGGCGCAACTGACAACGGCCGTGCCGCCGGATGCCGAGGTGTTCACGTACATCCAGCAGATCTCGGAAGTGGCTTCGGCGTCCGGAGTGACGATAAACAGCCTTGCTCCAGGAACAGTTGCAGCACCGACGGCCACGAGCACTTCGTCAGGATCGGCTGCTCCCAGCAATTATTCCGTCATTCCGATCACACTGGCGGTGACCGCAACATACGACTCGGAACTGAACTTTCTAAAGAACATCTACGCCATGCCCAGATTGACCGTCGTCAATTCCCTGTCGCTCTCTGGGGGTGGCCCTAAGACCACGAGGTCCACTCCGCTCGCCGTTTCGATGTCCATGACAATCTTTACTACGGCTCCAGCAACTGTGGCGCCTGCTAACTGATGGGACGGAACGCGATGAGGCAAACGAAATTTTGGATTCGCACGCCGAAGTCTCGGCCTGGCCACTTGGCAGCTGGGTGCGTGATCCTGACGATCGCTCTCGCCGGATGTGGCACGACAGCTGCAAGCACTGACAGCTCCAGTGGATCGCTCGTTCAGTCGACCACAACGACGCCAATCAACACAACGACTTCGACGACAGCGGCACCACTTCCTTCCTGCGGTGCCACACGCGATCCGCTAGACCCGACAGTCGCGGCTCCCCCAGCCAATTCGGCTGCACGCTGTTAGGAGCTAACCAACTTTCGCAGGTGCTCGAAGATCTTGGGCAAATCCGTCCGATCCTCGGCTGGCAGGACTGAAGAGCCATTCGCTCTGCAGCCCGGAGTACAGCACGACAGCGATGGCTCCAATCAGGGGCAACCACCAAGCCCACGGGCTCAGGTATTTCTCGCTCCAGTAAACGGCGAAAATGGCAGCCGCCGTCGCCGTGACGCACCGCCAACGCCCAGCCCGAAAGGCGCAGATCATGCCGAACGCCAGTGGTGGCCAAAGGTAGTAGGGCGTCATCACCGGCTCCATCAGTGACCAGCAGGCCAAGACCACGGCAGCCAACCAAAACTGTGCAACGGTACCGAGCATTCTCCTTCGGGCAAGTAGTCCTAGAGCACACGCAATAGCCAGGGCGATTAGTCGACCAGGACCAGGCGAAACGACATCGGTCAATTTGTCGGCGTGAAGAGTCAACACAAAGTGCCCGTTCAACCATTCAGCCTGGTTCACAACAGCACGACTTTCAGGTGCCAGCCGGATTGCGAGTGGCAAGAGAGGGGTTGGATGATTGATACCAGGAAACGTTGGCTGTTGAATCAGCGCGTAGGTCGCGTCATGCCACGACTGCACTAGTGGAATGACCAAGAGCACGAGTGAGGGAACTACCACTCGCGAAAGGAACCGAATCGATGAGCGCAATTCGAGGGCAACGAGCGCCACGGGCACTAAGAGGAGGGTGAAGGGCTGAAAGAGGACTGCAGCACCCAACAACCAACCACCACTTCTCCATCGATTCGAATAGCACGCAAGTAGCGCGTAGACAGCAAAACTAAGGGCGACCGCGTCTTCTGGATGTCCCCAGACAACGATGACCGGCCACAGCAATACCGCTTGAGCGCAACAAAGCACCAACCTGCGCCGTCTAGGTACCTCTAGAAATTCGGCGGCGGCATCCAGAGCGACAAGTGCACTTCCCCCACACAAGAGGCTTACAAGATCAAGCATCGGCCATGCAGTTGGGTGCGGATTGGCCCATGGGAATGACTCGGAGAGTCCAAAATGTGACGCCAGCACAGCGAAGGGCGACAGAAGGACGGCCAGACCAGGCGTGGTGATATAGCCAGTCCCGCGAGCATAGATGTCGCCGAGGTCTCCCCAGCCGATGTAATGAGCTGCGCGGAATGAGCCCCAGATATCGCCGGGCTGCATCCAGAATTGGTGGTGAAGGACCAAGGGGGCCCAGAGCGCACTGTAAAGCAAGCCGACGGCCACAAAGAGCGCCGCAACCGAGAGGCCGATTCGGCGCCGCATCAACGCTGCGTGAACACCCATCATCTCATCACGCGACGGATATCGGAAACGTTGAGCAGCCACAGCTCCGCTGGGATCAGCATTGCTTCCGCCTCACTCAGATCTCCCTTGAGGTAGAGACATGATTCGGGCCCGAGCCGGTCGCGTCGACCAACTCGGACCCGAATCGGAGTCCTGCTAAATCAGCTGAATCAGGTGGGATAGCTGGAAAGGAACGTCAGGCCTGTCGTAAGAGCCGCAGCCCCGCAGGTGACGGTGGTCGACGTGGGGTACGAGCTGTAGTAGTCCCCTTGCTTAGCCACCGTCATGTTGGCGCTCAACCCAGTCGGAGGATTGGTTGCTGTCTGATCGTCCACCGCAACCCAGCAGGTGCCGCTTTGCGAAAGGCTAGTCATGACGATCGTGCCATTGTCGGTCGAAACTGCAACGCTGACCGTGTTCGACGGAGAAGAAGTTGCCGTGCCCGTCACGAACGACAGTGAAGGCTCTGCGGTATTCAGCGCCGTGGTGATTGCCGTCGGGTAACTTCCATTGTTGTTTGCCGAGACCGTCTTCGCCACGATCAAAGCGTTCGTCAGATTCGACTGCGACGCTCTGTCCTGAGCGCCACCCTTGACGCCAAGGAATGTCGGAATGGCGATTGCCAGCAAGATAGCCAGAATGAGCAGCACGACCATCAGTTCGATGAGTGTGAAGCCCTCTTCGGACTCTTCACCGAGACGCTCTGCGTTCCGGTGAGCAAGGCGCTCACGAAGCTGTGAGACCTTAGAAGTTGTGGTCGTGTGCATGTCCCCCCTTACGAGGTCACAAAAGTCTGAATAGGAATTTGCATTGTGAGTCAATGACTCACGGGTATCGTATCCACTCTGTCACTCGAATGCAATATATCTTTTGTGCGAGTTTCGCTGTGGCTTGCGCAGGTTGTGGATAAATGGAACTGCGGCCGAGAAAACTGCTCTCTCCAATGACACTTTCGGATTAGGACACCTTACCAAGGGAACTTCTAGGAGTATCCTCGCCTCCGACGATCAGTCGCCTACGATTGGCCTCGAGCGCGGAGCATTGCCGCTCCTCCGAAGGGGAGAAACCCACGTGACCACACCGAGCCAGCCCAACCGCCACGGGGCGCAGGATGCCGCTGACCTGATCAGGTCTGTTGCCCTCTCCTCTGCCCGCCTCTGGGAAGAGGTTCTTGAACGACTCGGTAGAGTCGAACGGGCGCAGGTCGAGCTCGCCACGATCGTTTACCGCATTCAGGCGCAACTCCCAGCCGGACAGAGCGGGTATCCCGACGCCGATGAGTCCTCCGTGCTTGCGCAGCCGGGCAACCGATCTGCGATCGATTCGGGCAGTTCGTGGACTGAGCACCATGACGAGGTCACCGGCTTTGCCGGCGGCGCGGTGGCCTTCGACGAGGTGAACGCCCAAACGCTGTCCCCGGCGCCGCCGCCCCCGCCGGCCGGATTTGCTCCTGACCCCGGCGCACAAATCTGGCCCGCCGCTTCCGGCTTCGAGGACGCGGACTCCGGGGTCGGTGCCCCTCCCCCACCTCCGCCGGCCGGATTCGCCTCACCCGACTCGGACCCGTTCGGCGACCTCTTCGCCGATCGGCCTGCGGAGCCTCAGCTCGCACCGCCGGCCCCAGACCAGGCGCCTCCTCCCCCCCCGGGGTTCGGCACCGTCGCTGTCGACGCCTCCTCCGGGCCCGCCGTGCCGCCGCCGCCGCCAACCACCGGATTCGGTGGTCCGGTCAGTGACCCCGCTCTGCCGCCGCCGCCTCCCGGTTTCGGCTCGGCAGAGGCGCAACTCCCACCTCCCCCGCCTGGATTTGGGGCGGTCAGTGACGTCGACCTCCCGCCGCCTCCTCCGGGGTTCGGTTCGGTGTTCGAGGCGACTCCTCCGCCGCCCCCGCCTGGATTTGGGCCCGGCAGTGAGTCAAGCCTCCCGCCACCGCCGCCCGGGTTCGGCGCCGTAAGTGAGACGGAACTTCCTACGCCCCCGCCAGGGTTCGCAGCCCCGACTCAGTCCGACATTCCGGACTTCGGTTCGGTGCCGGCGGTGAGCCACGAGCCGACAAGCGACAACGCTGGTCCCGCTCCCCTGCCCGCCTACGGATCGACACCGAAGCCGTCGTCAGGGCCACAGGGCTTCGACATGAGCGACCTGTCTGGACCTGACGCAATCGGCGGCCAGCCCGCCGGGGTGCCAGAAGCGCCGCAGGCCCCCCTTCCTCCCCCGCCGCCAGGCGGCTTCTCCGCTGCTCCTGCGTCAGGTGACGACCAGCCCCCCATCACCCCAGACTTCTTCGCCCGAGCCGGCCGCAAGCGCCACTAGGTCGAGGCGGGTCCCCACAACTGAGACCCATGGGCCTCATTGCGATCTAAAGAGAACCATCAGTGAGTTCCGGGCGACGCCATGGCCCGGAACGGCCACCCGACTTCTCCCAGAGACAGACCTGCTCGATCGTCATTGTGCGGTCCGAGGACTTGCACATGTCATAGACGGTGAGTGCCGCCACCGTGCAGGCGGTGAGGGCCTCCATCTCGACGCCGGTGCGGTCGACGGTCTCGACATGGGCCTCGACCTCGACGTAGTCGTCGCCGATCGAGAAGTTCACCGTCACCGATCCGACCAACACCGGGTGGCACATCGGCACCAGGTCCGAGGTCCGCTTGGCAGCCTGGATGCCGGCGATGCGGGCCGCGGCGAGGACGTCACCCTTGGTCATGGCGTTGTTGGCGACCTTGTCGGTCGTCTCGGGCAACATCGTCACGCGACATCGGGCGAGGGCCCGGCGGTGTGTGGGTTCCCTGGGCGTGACATCGGTCATGCGGGCACCGCCGAGGGGGTCAAGACGAGTCAGGCTGCGATCGGACACCTGCGTAGTCTACGGCCTGGCCGAATGGCAGCACCTCGATCGGGAACCGCGCGCTAGCATTAGCAGTCAGAGACCGAGAGTGCTAGCAGCGTGCGGCGGTTCGTCGTCGCCGACTCACTGGGATCAAAGGACATCGAATGCCCACCTATGAATACGCCTGTACCTCGTGCGGCCAGCACGTCGAGGCAGTCCAGAAGTTCACCGACGACCCGCTCTCCGAGTGCCCACACTGCGGGGGGCCGCTGCGCAAGGTGTTCGGCTCGATCGGCATCGTGCTGAAGGGCAGCGGCTTCTACAAGAACGACAGCCGTACCTCGCAGGGCGCAAAGAGCCTGTCCGCCACGTCTTCCTCCTCGGACGGTGGAGGCGAGAGCACGACGAAGGAGTCCGCCAGCAAGGACGGCGCCTCGACTACGACGCCGGCCTCGACGTCCACCAGCAGCGAGGGCTCGTCACCCAAATCCGAGCCCGCTGCCACCCCGAAGGCCGCCTCGACCTAAGAGACGAGCTGGCTCAGTCGCCGCTCAGTTGCATGTCGGCGATGGCGAGCGTCTGGCCCGCTGCGATCCCGGGCAACCACTGGAGGTCGCTGCCGATGTGGAGGATCGACTGCAGCATGCGCTGGAGTGTCGATGCGACCGTGACCTCGCGTACCGGCTCGGCCAGCTTGCCGTCTCGGATCATGAGCCCTTCGGCCCCGACCGAGAAGTCGCCGCTCACCGCGTTCACCCCCGAGTGCACGCCGGTCACCGACTGGACGAAGAGCCCTTCGCCCACCGAAGCAAGGACGGCGTCCTGGTCGAGGTGGCCTGGCTCGAGCACGAGCGCACGGCAACCCGCTCCCGGGGTGCCGGCGTAGCCGCCGCGCACCGCCGAGCCTGTCGATGTGGTGCCCCCTCGGCGAGCCGAGACGGTGTCGTAGAGGAATCCCTGCAGCACGCCAGCTTCGATGAGGGCGTTGCGTCGGCACGCCAGACCCTCGGCATCGTAGGTGGCCGCCCCGTAGGCGCGTGGGTCGGTCGGGTCATCGACGAGGGTGACCGACGGGACGGCGATGCTCTCGCCGAGCCGACCGGCGAAGAATGACCTGCCCTTCACCACCGCCTCGCCGGACATCGCCGAGGAGATGACCGACAACAGCGTGGACACGACCCGTGGGTCGAACACAACGGTGCAGCGGCCGGACTTCGCCTTGGTGGCGCCCAACATCCGCACGGCTCGGAGCACCGCGTCATGGGCGGCGACGTCGGGGTCGAGTGAGCCTGGGCCCCGCCCGACGCTGAAGCCACCACCGGTCTGGCTGTCTGCGCCCTCGCCGGCAATCGCCGACACCGAGAGGAAGGCCGAGGTCCGCCTCGTGAACGCCGTGATGCCGGTCGTCGACGCAAGTGCCACTTCGACGCTGCCGTCGCCGTAGTCGGCTGAGGAGACCTGGCGAATGTGCGGGTCCGCACCCCGCACCGCTCGCTCGAGCTCGAGTGCCATCGCCACCTTCTCTTGGGTCGCGAGCTTCTCGAGCGTCTCGTCCCAGAGGTCCACCTCGACGGCGGCGCGGCCGTCGGGCTCGGCGAGGACCACGTCGGGGTCGGGCGTGGCGTAGCGCGCGTTGTCCCGCGCCTCGGCCAACGTGGCGTCGACCACGTCGGCGTCGAGCGAACCCGCCCAGGCAAAGCCGAGCCGGTTGCCCTCGCCGGACTCCCCGGGGAGGATCACCCGGATGCCGACGCCGGCGGAGGTGGCAGACGAGAGTGACTCGACCTCGCCGTCGAACACCCGGATCTCGGTGTCGTGGCCACGGGCGAGGTACGCCTCGACAGCCTCGCTGCCCTCGGCGCGCTCGACGATCGTGCGGGCGAGGTCGGGAAGCTCGCTCATGCTGCGGTCCCGCCGACCGTCACCCCGCTGATGCGCAACGTCGGTTGGCCGCACCCGACCGGGACGCTCTGGCCATCTTTGCCGCAGGTCCCCGGCGTCGTGGCGAAGTCGGTCGCCACCGCATCGATGCGTCGCAAGACCTCGGGGCCGTTGCCGATGAGGTTGGCGTCGCGCAACGGCTCGGTGATGTGGCCGTTCTCGATCAGATAGGCCTCCGTCGTGCCGAAGACGAAGTCGCCGGTCGTGGTGTTGACCTGCCCGCCGCCGAGTTTGGCGACGTAGACCCCCTTCGGGGTCTGGGCCACGATCTCGTCGGGATCCGACTCGCCGGCGAGCACGAACGTGTTGGTCATCCGAACCATGGGCAGGTGCTGGTAGCTCTGCCGCCGACCGTTCCCCGACGACAGCCGGCCTTCCTTGCGTGCACGCAGCCAGTCCCACATGTAGTCCGTGAGCACCCCGTTTTCGATCAGGACATTGCGTGCGGCGGGGCGGCCCTCGTCGTCGACCCGAAATGCGCCCCACTCGCCGCCGACGGTGCCGTCGTCGACGAGGGTGACCAGGGGGCTCGCCACCATCTGGCCGATCTGGCCGACATAGACCGAGGTGTCTTTCACGATGTGGTCGGCCTCAAGCCCGTGCCCGCATGCCTCGTGGAACAGGATCCCGCCGCTGCCGCCGGCCAGCACGACGGGAAGCTCGCCCGAGGGGGCGGGCCGGGCGCTGAGCTTGGACAGCGCCCGTCCGGCGGCGACCCTTGCGATCTCGTCGACATCGACGCGTTCGAACACCTCGAAACCCTCGGTGCGCGCCAGGGACTCGTAGCCGGTCTGCATGCCGGTGTCACCCGTCGCGATGCACACGACGCTGAATCGGGTGCGGACCAGGTCGTCTTCGGCCAGCAGCCCGTCCGAGTTGGCGATCAGCACCCGGCGGCGGCTGTCGCCGTAGCCAACCTGCACCTGGGAGATGGCGTCGCCCGTCGAGCGGGCGGCATCGTCGGCCCTTCCGAGCAGCTCGAGCTTGGTGGCCTTGGTCACCGACTCGGGCATCTCGGTCGCGGTCGGCCCGACTGCGGAGCGGGCACCCAGAACCACTGTGCGCACGCCGCTGCCGCCTTCGCGTGCAACGGCGGCTGCCGCCTCGGCGGCGGCCAGCAGCCCCGCCTCGGAGAGATCCGCAGTGTGCGCGAAGCCCGTCGTCTCGCCAACGACCACCCGGATGCCCGCGCCGCGCTCGCGGCCGCTCGAGAGCTCCTCGATGCGGCGGTCGTCGAGCGCCGCTCCCTGGGACTGGCGGTCCTCGGCGAAGATCTCGGCCATGTCACCCCCCCGGGCGAGGGCCTCGTGGAGCACTCGTTCGAGGACGGGGGATTCGATCAACGCAGCGTCGCTCACGGGCGGTATCGTAACCGCCGTGTCTCGTTCCACCTCCGGTGTGCCGGCGCCAAACGACCCGCAGCCCGCTGTCGGACTCTGCGCCAGCGTCGAGCTGCTCGTCACCGACGCGGACACCGCCCTGGCCTTTCATTCCGGTGACGTGCCCGTTCTCGGCACACCGCGCCTCGTGGCGCTGTGCGAGGAGGCCAGCTGCAAGGCACTCGCCGACCATCTGGCCGAGGGTCGGACGTCGGTCGCTTCACGGGTGCAGTTCGACCACCTGGCGCCGGTCGGCGTCGGGAGTGTGGTGAGAGCGGAGGGCACGCTCGAGCGGGTCGAGGGTCGGCGCTTGATCTTCACCATCACCGCCAGCCGACCCGACGGCGGCGGGCTTGTCGGTGCGGGCCGTCTGACGCGGGTCCTCGTCGACCGCTCCACCTTCCTCAACAAGCTGGCGCCACGGGCACAATCCTGAACCGCCAGGGCCCGCCGCAGGGCGGACCTGGTGAGGGGCCGGCAGCGGCACTCGCGCCCCTGATTGCCTCGTTCGTCGTCTTCGGGATGTTCTGGGGCACCTGGGCGGTGGCACTCGCCAACGTGCAGGCGACCTTCGGTCTTTCCGACGGCCAGCTCGGGATCCTCCTGGCGGTCTCCATCGCCCTGGCCGGCATCACCGGAGCGGTGATCAGCCACCACGCGGAGCGGTTCGGGAGCGGCCGCATGCTCGCCGGCGCGCTCGGCGTGTGGGCGGTGCTGCTCGTCGGCGCCGGCCTGGCACCGACGCTGGCCTTCTTCGTGGTCGCCTTCGGCCTCACCGAAGTGGCGGGGGGCTGCGTCGACACCGCCATGAACGCGGCGTCGGCCGCCCGGCTGATGGGTCGTCCCGGGGCACTCGTGCGGTTCCACGCGTTCTTCAACACCGGCGCCCTCCTCGGCGCCGCTGTCGCCGGCATTGTGCTCCACGCCGGCATCTCCTGGCGATGGTTGTGGCCGACTCTGGCGCTCGTGGCGGCCGCCCTGGCCGTGTGGACCCGTCGAACGGTCGGCGAGGCGACGCTCCCCGCCCTGCCCACGGGACTCGCCCCGGGGGCCTCGGGCGACGGGGGCGATACCCGGGGGCCGCTGCGGCGGCTGCGCCGCGACGGCCTCCTGCTCCTCTTGTTCATCTTCGCTCTGGCCGAGGTCACCGAGGGGGGCGTGGACACGTGGGGCGTGCTGTACCTTCGGACCCACCTCGCCGCCGGCGTCCTGCTCGGGGCGGGCGCGTACGTGGTCGGCCAGTCGGTCGCCGCCCTCACCCGGGGGGCCGGCGGTCCCGTGCTCGGTCGTCTGTCGCCCCGGATCGCCCTGGTCGTCGGCGGCTCGATCGCCTCCGCCGGCATCCTGGTCGAGTCGGTCTCGCCCGACGCCGTGGTCGCAGCCGTGGGTCTCGCACTCGGTGCGGCCGGCGCATCGCTCTTCTGGCCCCTCGTGATGAGCGACGTCTCGAGGGTGGCATCACGGCCGACATCGGCGGTCGGGACCTTCACCGGGGCGGGCTACTGCGGCCTGGTGGCCGGGGCCCCGTTGGTGGGCTGGGTCTCGGACACCTACGGCCTCAACCGGGGTCTCCAGGTCCTGGCCGGGGCGGCCGCCCTGGTCGCGCTCACTTCGCTGTTCAGCCCGGCCCTCAGCCCGCACACCAAACGCGGGGGCTAGCCTGCAGAGTGCCGCCTCTCGCCGGTCACTCCCCTAGCATGATCCACATCACATGATCCTCCCCACCATCGAAACACCCTCTGACCTGCGCTCCCTCTCGCCTGCTGAACTCGACACGCTGGCGGCGGAGATCCGGGCGTTCATCGTCGAATCGGTGACGACGACGGGCGGGCACCTCGGCTCCAACCTGGGCGTCGTCGAGCTCGCGCTGGCGCTACACCGGGTCTTCAACTCCCCCACCGACGCCATCTTGTGGGACACCGGCCACCAGGCCTACATCCACAAGCTGCTCACCGGCCGCCGCTACGGCTTCCGGGACCTGAAGAAGGCCGGCGGCCTCTCGGGCTACCCCAACCGCGCCGAGTCCGAGCACGACTGGATCGAGAACAGCCACGCCTCGACCGTCCTCTCCTACGCCCACGGTCTGGCCAGCGCGTTCGAGCTTGGAGGCGAAGCCGTCGGCCACGGCGGCGATCGCCGGGTGGTGGCGGTGATCGGCGACGGCGCCCTCACCGGCGGCATGGCCTACGAGGCCCTCAACAACCTCGGCCACTCTGGCCGCCGGGTGGTGGTCGTCCTCAACGACAACGGTCGCTCCTACGCACCGACGGTCTCGCACCTCTCGCAGAGCCTTACCAGCCTCCGGCTGCACCCGACCTACATCCAGACCCGCCAGCGGCTGCGCACCATGCTGCGTGAGCTGCCGGCGGTCGGCGAGCTCGCGTACTCGGGCGTCCACGGCGTCACCAGCGCGCTGCGAGAGCTGGTCGCCCCCCACACCTTCTTCGAGGCACTGGGCGTGCGCTACGCGGGACCGATCGACGGACACGACATCCCCCAGCTCGAGCAGGCACTGCGTAACGCGGCCGAATGGGACGGACCGATCGTCGTCCACGTCCTCACCCAGAAGGGGCGGGGCTACGCGCCCGCCGAGGAGGACGAGGTCCAGCGCCTCCACGACGTGAAGGCCATCCGGATCCCGTCGAACGACAACATCGTGGGCAGCGCCGTGGGCTCGGCCACCGGCTCGTCCGAGGCCACCGATATCGGCGCCCACGACACCGTGCTCGCCGCCGAGGACCCCGCGCGCGTCCGGCCGGTGACTTACACCGACGCCTTCACCAGGGCGTTGCTGCGCGAGGCCGAGCAGCGCCCCGAGATCGTCGCTCTGACCGCGGCGATGCCCGGGCCGACCGGTCTGCTCCCCTTCGAGGCCCGATTCCCCGAGCGGTTCTTCGACGTCGGGATCGCGGAGCAGCACGAGCTGACCGCTGCGGCCGGCATGGCCATGGGCGGCCTGCGACCCGTCGTCGCCGTCTACTCGACGTTCTTCAGCCGGGCCTTCGACCAGGCCAACCTCGACATCGGCCTGCACCAGCTGCCGGTCACCCTTGTCTTCGACCGCGCCGGCATCACCGGCGACGACGGCCCGAGCCATCACGGCCTCCTCGACATGGCCCTGTGCCTGAGCATCCCGGGCATGGCGGTGTTCGCCCCCTCCTCGGCCGAGGAGCTCGAGGCGATGGTACCGACGGCCCTGTCGCTCGACGGGCCCGCCGCCATCCGCTTCCCGAAGACGCCGCCGCGCCACGTGGCCCCAGAAGAGGTCGGCGACGGCATGTCGGCCAAGCTGCTCCGTTCAGGCGACGACTCGGTCTGCCTGATCGGTATCGGCAAGCTGCTCGGCGCCTGCCTCGAGGCTGCCGACGAGCTCGAAGCCGCAGGCGTCGACGCCACGGTGTGGGACCCGCGGCTCGTCTGCCCGGCGGACCCCGCCATGCTGCGAGACGCCCTCGGCCACGGGCTCGTGGTCACCGCCGAGGACGGCGTCCGCATGGGTGGGGCCGGCATGTTCCTCGTCGATGCGATGACGACAATGGCGCGCGAGGAAGGCCTGGCCATGCCCTCGGTGCGCGTGCTCGGCGTCCCCCGCGAGTTCCTCGCCCAGGCCCACCCCGACGCCATTCTCTCCTCACTCGGGCTCGACGGGCCCGGGGTCGCCCTGTCGGTCCGCCAGGAGCTCGCCCGCCGCCGGTTCCTCACCGATCGCGCTGCGGACACCTTCGGTGGCGCCGTCGCCTCCGACGACTGAACCCGGCGGGGTGGCGGGTGCGGCTCAGTCCTTGTTGGCCCCGTGCGCGCGCACGAAGTCGTTGACCGCGTAGTAGGCGTCGATCGACTCGCCGGCGTCCCCCCAGAAGCCGTCGAGCACGTCGTAGGCCATGAGCCCGGCGGAGACGAAGTGGTTGTTGACGTCGGTGATCTCGAGTTCGCCGCGCCCGGAGGGCTCCAGGGTCTTGATGATGTCGAACACCTCGGGCGTGTAGCAGTAGATGCCGGTCACGCCGTAGTCGGACGGGGGGCTCTCGGGTTTCTCGATGATCTCGGTCACCCGGCCGCTGTCGTCGAGAGCCGGCACCCCGAGGTGGCGGAGATGCTCGGGCTCGGTCACCTCGGTCAGCAGGATGCGCGCCCCGGTCGGGTTGGCCCGGAAGGCGTCGACCATCGGGCGGATCGAGCGCTCGACCACGTTGTCGGCCAGCATCACGAGCACCGGCTCGTGGTCGCAGAACTGCTCGGCCAGGCCGAGCGCCTCGGCGATACCACCGGGACGCTCCTGGTAGCCGTAGGAGAGGCGGTCGATGCCGAACTCATGACCGTTGCCGAGGAGGCGCAGGAACTCGCCGGCATGGATCCCGCCGGTCACGAGCATGAGCTCGGTGATGTCGGCCTTGACCAGCGCCTCGATCGCCCAGTTGATCATCGGGCGGTCGTAGATCGGCAGGAGGTGCTTGTTGGTGATGCGGGTGAGCGGGAACAGGCGTGAACCCGTCCCGCCGGCGAGGAGGACACCTTTCATGGCGCAACCATAGGCGAGCGCCTGCCGGCCGCCGCCTCAGTCGAAGAGCAGTACGCCGCGTGCCACGCGGCCCGAGTGCATCTCGTCGACGACTTCACGGAAGGCCTCGAGCGGCCGGGTGAGGCTGACCAGCTCGTCGAGCAGGAGTGCGCCGCTCCGATAGAGGTCGACCATGAGCGGGATGTCGTGGTGCGGGCGGGCCGCACCGTAGCGGCAACCGAGCAGGGAGCGGTCCACGTACGCCAGGGCGTTCACGTCGACCGCCACCTCGGACCCACGCGGCGGGACGCCGATGGCGACGGCGGTCCCGCCCCAGTCGAGGGCGTCGAGCGCGCTCCGCAGCACGGCCGGATGGCCCACGCACTCGAAGGCCCAGGTCACGCCGCCCATGGGGCTGAGCGAGCCCGCTGCCGACTCTCGGTTGGGCGGGACCAAGGCGCGGATGGCTGCCGCCGCGTCGCCGGTACTGGCGTCGACGAAGTCGGTGGCGCCGAACTGGCGGCCGAGGTCCTCTTTGGCCGCCACCGTGTCGACGGCCACGATGCGCGTGGCGCCGGCGATGCGCAGGCCCTGGATGACGTTGAGCCCGACCCCGCCGACCCCGAAGACCGCCGCGGTCTCGCCTGGGCGCACCCGTGCCCGGTTCAGCACCGAGCCGACGCCGGTCAGGACACCGCAGCCGATGAGGCAGGCCGAGGTGAAGGGGATGTCCTTCGGGATGCGGACCGCCTGGACCTCTTGGATCACTGTCGACTCGGCGAAGACCGACGCGGCTGCGAAGTTGGACGCAGGTTCACCCTTGTAGGTGAACGGCGCCGAAACGTTGCCGAGCGAGCGTCGGCACCACGTCGGGTGCCCCGTGCTGCACGCCCGGCAGGTCCCACAGCTCGCCAACGTGGCGACCACCACATGATCGCCGACCTTCACCGACGCCACGTCGGCCCCGACCGCTTCGACGACGCCCGCACCCTCGTGGCCGAGCACGGCGGGAGGTGTCCACGGGATGGTCCCGTTGATGACCGACAGGTCGGAGTGGCAGACCCCGGCCGCCCGGACGCCGATGCGCACCTCCTTCGGCCCCGGGTCACGCACGGCCAGCTCGTCGCTGACCTCCACGCCCTCTCCGGTGTACACGATCCCCCGCATCAACTCCTCCTCTGCTCACGATCGACTGCCCGCGCTGCGTCGAGGGCACTTCGCTCGGCGATCACGGATGCTGGCTCGACACTGACAGCACCTCGCCGCTCAAGTAGGACGAGTAGTCGCTGGCCAGGAACACGATCACGTTGGCCACCTCCCACGTCTCGGCGCCGCGCCCGAAGAGCTCGCGCCCGCGCAGGATTGCCAGGTCATCTTCAGGAATGGCGCGGCTCAAGAACGGGTGCTCGGCCAGGCTCGGTGCGACGGCGTTCACGCGCACGCCGGCTTCGGCGGCTTCGGCGGCGGCACAGCGCGTCAGGGCCATGACGCCTGCCTTCGCCGCGGCGTAATGCGCCTGGCCGCGCTGTGCACGCCAGCCGAGGACCGATGCGTTGTTGACAATGCACCCGCTGCGCTGGGCCAAGAGGTGGCCGAGGGCCGCCCGGGTGCAGCGGAAGGTGCCGTTCAGTGTCACGTCGAGGACGCGCATCCACTGTTCGTCGGTCATGTCCACCAGCTCGACCGTCCCGCCCAGCCCCGCGTTGTGCACGGCGACGTCGAGCCGGCCGTGACGCTCGATGGTGGCGTCGAAGAGGTGGCGCACTTCGGACTCGTTGGTGACGTCGCAGGGCACACCGGACACGTCGGCGCCCGAAAGCGCAGTGAGCTCTTCGACCGTCTCTGCGAGTCGTCGCGCGTGCGCGTCCGAGACGACGACCGCTGCCCCCTCTTCGACACAGCGACGCGCCGTGGCCGAGCCGATGCCCGTGCCGGCCGCCGCCGTGACGATCACCACCTTGCCCTCGAGCAGCCCGTGTCCCCCCGGGGCGGCGGGCACCGGCGGCGGCGTGAAACCGTCACCGAGCGTCACGGCTGGCCCACCTTCACCCGCGACGACGAGGCGGAGGCCTCGACCTTGGGGTCGGGCGGCAGGCCGAGGACACGCTCGCCGATGATGTTGCGTTGGATCTGGTTGGAGCCGCCGTAGATGGTCTCGGCCCGTGAGAACAAGAAGGTGCGCTGCCCGGGCGAGAGCTCGTAGTCGGGACCCTCGAGCACCGTCGCCGCCACGCCGGCCGTGTCCACGGCGAGCTCGCCGAGCCGCTGGTGCCAGCTCCCCCAGAACAGCTTGCCGATCGATGCCTCGGGAGGGGCTACGGGACCGTCGAACCCCGAGAGGCTGCGCAGGGTGTTGCACCGCATGACCGACAGCTCGATGTAGGCCTGAGCGAGCCGTTGGCGCAGGACCGGATCGGCGTCGACGCCGCGGGCGCGTGCCAGGTCGCCGAGACGGTCGAACTCACGACGGAAGGACAGGAGGTGGCCGAGCATGCCGACCCCTCGCTCGAAGGCGAGCGTGGCGAGGGCGACCTGCCAGCCGCCGCCCACGTCGCCGACGACATTCGACGCGCCAGTGCGGGCACCGTCGAAGAACACCTCGTTGAACTCGGCTGTTCGTGTCAACTGGGTGATGGGACGGACTTCGATGCCGGGCTGGTCCATCGGGACGAGGAGGTAGGAGAGGCCACGGTGGCGGGTCGAGCCCTCTTCGGTCCTACACACGACGAAGCACCAGTCGGACTGGTGGGCGAGCGACGTCCACACCTTCTGCCCGAACAGGACCCACTCGTCCCCGTCGCGCAGCGCACGCGTGCTCACGTTGGCGAGGTCGCTGCCAGCGTCGGGCTCAGAGTAGCCCTGGCACCAGAGCTCCTCGCCGGCGACGATCGGCGGCAAGAACCGCTGCTGCTGCTCGGGCGTGCCGTACTGGATGAGCGTCGGCCCGAGGAGCCCCTCGCCGAGGATGCTGACCCGCCCCGGAGCGCCGGCGCGCACATACTCCTCGTTGAAGATCACCTGCTGGGCGATCGATGCGCCGCGCCCGCCGTGTTGGAAGGGCCAGCCGAGGCACGTCCAGCCCCCCGCGGCGAGCTCGCGCTCCCAGCGGGCCCGGACGTCGAAGCCGTAGGTCTCGTCACCAGAGCCGCCGCGGCCGCCGAGTGCGGCGTAGTCACCGATCACGTGATCGACAAGCCAGCAGCGGACCTCCTGGCGGAACGCGTCGTCCTCGGGCTGGTCACGCAGATCCATCGCCCCGGTAGCGTACCGAAGGAAGCCGCAGCATTCTGACGGTCCGTCAGAAGTAGGAGATGAAAGGACGGTGGTCGATGGCCTCGCCTGAGATCGAACTTGACGACAGCGAGTGGCGTGAACGGCTCACCGCTGCGCAGTATGAGGTCCTGCGGCGCTCGGCAACCGAGCCGGCCTGGTCGGGCGAGCTGCTTCACGTGGACGACAACGGCGTCTTCCATTGTGCGGGCTGTGGTGCCCGGCTCTTCTCGACCGAGTCGAAGTTCGAATCCGGCTCGGGGTGGCCGAGCTTCGACAGGGCGGTCGACGACGGCACAGTCCTCGAGACCACTGACTCGAGCCACGGCATGGTCCGCACTGAGATCACGTGTGCTCGCTGCGGCGGCCACCTCGGCCACGTCTTCCCCGACGGTCCGACCGACACGGGCCTCCGCTATTGCGTCAACTCGTTGGCGCTCACCTTCGAGCCCGAGGAGGGAGCCGAGTCCTAGGCCGGTCAGCCGCCGAGGCTCGTGGGCCCCGCCAGCTGCTCCTCGAGGAGCTCGAGTCCACAGAGCGCCTGTTGAGCTTCTGGCAAACAGCCGAGAGCGCAGAGCGTGTCCGCTGCGCCTGACAGCGCGTCGGCGAGCCGCCATGCCTGGTCCTTCGCGAGGATGACGGGATCGCAGAAATGGGCCTTCTCAACGCCCAGCGGCCTCCCGACACCACCAGAGCGAGAACGGCTGTGCCGAGCGACAGCGCGCAGAACGCAAGTGCCGCCCGGCCACTCGGGGTGATCGGGAACAGCTGGGGAGGCGGAAGCATCGACTTTCACCCCTCGACCTCGATGTCGTGCTCCGCATCCGGTGTCTCGCCAGCGGGCTCCCACTCCTCGGCGTGGACCCTTCGCTCAGCACGCAACACATCGGCGGTGGCGAAGCGGAGACTCGGTCCGACCTCATCAGCGACGATCTCCACCCTCGATCGACGCCCGCCCTCCTCGTTCTCCCAGCTGCGCTGCTCGAGCCGGCCCGTCACCATGACCCTCATTCCCTTCGTCAGGCTGAGAGCCACGTTCTCGGCGAGCTCGCGCCAACACACCACGTCGAAGAAGGACGTCGCCTCTTCCCAGCGGTGCGTGGTGCGATCCTGCCAGCGGCGGTTGACCGCGAGGCCAAGCAGCGTGGTGGCCTGGCCGTCCTTCGTGTAGCGAATCTCGGGTTCTCGTGTCAGGTTGCCCGTCACGGTGGTTGCGTTGGACATCTCCGCTCCTCGCTCTCGCGGGGGACCCGGGCCCACTCTCAAGGTCCCGGCACCACCCGACCGACACCGCGCCGGCACCAGGACCATGAACCCCCTACCTTGCTCGGAACCTTGCTGACGAGTTCTCGGGCTGGGCGGGTGCTCGTCGCATCGGCAGTAAGCGAATCGTGCAGTCCCACCAGCACGCAGCAACTCGCCGCCATGAGGGGTTGGAGGATCAATGCCGTAGGTCACGGATTCGTGACCACCATTCCGCGACTGTCACCCTCCTCGGCTGGTCGGAACCGCTGCGCGGGTGTGCGAACGCTATGGGGGTTGACCATCGCACAGCGCGGACACCTGGCAGCGACTGCCGCACGTATCGGCGCCGAGGAGCTGTTGTCCCGCTGCGGCGGGCTAGACGTCGAGGAAGCGGCGGATGGCCACGGCGGAGCCGGCCGAGCCGATCAGGACGCCGACGACGACGACCACCAGCTGGGTCCCGAAGACCTCCCAGCCGGTCATGCGCATCTGGGTGAGCACCGCGTTGGGGTTGCTCGGGTCACCGAGGTGGTTCAGCAGGACGTGGAGCCCGAAGACGAGCCCGGCCGCCAGCAACGAGCCGATCAACCCCTGCAGCATTCCCTCGGAGATGAACGGGACCCGGATGAACCAGTTGGTGGCCCCGACCAGCTTCATCACCGAGACCTCGCGGCGCCGGGCGAAGATGGCCATGCGGATGGTGTTGAGGATCAGGACCGCAGCCGAGAGCAGGAGCACGACGGCGATCGCCAGGAACACCCACTGCAAGACGGTGATCGTCTCTTCCATGGTGTGGATCTCCTGCAGCGGGGCGGTCACCTTGTCGACGCCCGCCTGACCCGCGAACTCGCTGATCACCACCTGTGCGTCGGCGGGGTGCGTCGGCGTGCAGCGCCACGAGGTGGGCACCTGGGCCTCGGTGAGCCCGGCCGAACTGACCGCGTCCGAGAGCAGCTTCTTCGCCTCGGCGAAGTCGTAGGCGTGGTTACGGTAGACGCAGGTGTGCACGGCAGGAAGGGCCTTCAGCTGGCTGCCCACCGCGTTGATCTCGCTCGTCGAGGCGGTCGGCACCATCCAGACCGTGACCTGCGTGCCGCGCTGCCAGTCGACCTCGGCATTCGCCGCGCCCTGCTTGAGCAAAAGGGCGGCCCCGACGAGGGACAGCGAGACCGCCACCGTCAAGATGGCGGCGATCGTCATGAGGCGGTTGCGCCAGAGGTTGGCACCCGTCTCGCGCGCGACATAGTCGACCGAAACCGGCATCAGCCAACCCCACCGGCGCGTGCCTCGGGCACGAGCGCACCGGCACCGCGGTGGATGCCGTAGACGCCGCGGGCCTGGTCGCGCACGAGCGTGCCGTTGTGCAGCTCGATGACGCGTCGGCGCATCTTGTCGACGAGCACCTCGTCGTGGGTGGCCACGACGACGGTCGTGCCCGTGCGGTTGATGCGCTCGAGGAGGGCCATGATGCCCTCGCTCGTAGTCGGGTCAAGGTTCCCTGTCGGCTCGTCCGCCAGCAGGATGAGCGGCCGGTTCACGAAGGCGCGGGCGATCGCCACGCGCTGCTGCTCGCCACCGGAGAGCTCGCCGGGCAGATTGTCACGCTTGTTGGAGAGGCCGACGAGCTCGAGGACCTGGGGGACCTGCGTCGACACCACGTGCTTCGGCCGGCCGATCACCTCGAGGGCGAAGGCGACGTTCTCGAACACAGTCTTGTTCGGCAGGAGCCGGAAGTCCTGGAAGACGCAGCCGATGTTCCGGCGCAGGTAGGGCACGCGCCATTTGGCCAGGTGGACGATGTCGCGTCCGGCCTCCCAGATCTGGCCGCGGTCCGGCAACTCCTCGCGCAGCAGCAGCCGGATGCAGGTGGTCTTGCCAGAACCCGACACCCCGACGAGGAAGACGAACTCCCCCTTGTCGATATCGATCGACACGTCGCGCAATGCAACGGTGGAGCCCTTGTAGGTCTTGGTGACGTTTTCGAATCGGATCATACGAAGTGGGGGACCGGCGATCGTTCTCGTGGCGTCATGCAGCAGCCACGGTGCGGGTTCGGGACGTCCCAATGCTAGCGGCACGGGTCAGCGAATTGCTGCCACCCCCGGACACCCCAGGTCAGCGCTGCGTTGCTTCAGCGCTGCGTTGCGTCACCGCTGCCGCGCTGACGACGCAGCTCGGCTTCGATGAAGTCGTCGATATCTCCGTCGAGCACGGCCTCGACGTTGCCGGTCTCGCGTTGTGTGCGCAGGTCCTTCACCAGTTGGTACGGCGCGAGCACGTAGGAGCGGATCTGGCTGCCCCACGCGTTGTCGGTCCGCTCGCCGCTCAACGAGTCGAGCTCGGCGCGGCGCTCCTCGCGGTTTCGCTCGGCGAGCTTGGCCGCCAGGATCTGCATGGCCTTCGCCTTGTTCTGGTGCTGGCTCCGCTCGTTCTGGCAGGACACCACCAGGCCGGTCGGCAGGTGCGTCAGCCGTACCGCCGAGTCGGTCTTGTTCACGTGCTGGCCGCCGGCCCCCGAGGAGCGGTAGGTGTCGATGCGCAGGTCTTTCTCGTCGATGTCCACCTCGTCGGAGACGTCGTCGAGGAAGGGCACGACGTCGAGTGACGCGAAGCTCGTCTGGCGCCGGCGCTGCGCGTCGAACGGCGACATGCGGACCAGTCGGTGCACGCCGCGCTCGGTGGCGAGCAGGCCGTAGGCGAAGCGGCCGCGCACGATGAACGTGGCCGAGAGGAGTCCCGCCTCCTGGCCTGGCGTCGCCTCGTCCACCTCGACGCTGAAGCCGCGGCGCTCGGCCCAGCGCTGGTACATGCGCAGCAGCATCTCGGCCCAGTCCTGCGCGTCGGTGCCGCCGGCCCCGGCGTGCACCTCGGCCACCGCGTCGCGGTCGTCGTACTCGCCCGAGAAGAGGCTCTGCAGCTCGAGCTGGCCGAGGCGGCGGCCGAGTGCGTCGACCGTCGTCTCGAGCTCCGCGCTGAGTGCGGGGTCGGGCGAGGCTGCGGCATCGCCCTCGTCGACGAGCTCGCGCAGCACCATGGCGTCGTCGAGGTCCGCGCGCAACAGCTCGAGGCGGCTGATGTCGTCGGTGATGCGACCGAGCTCGGTCGTGACCGCACGTGCCCGGTCGGCGTCGTCCCACAGGTCGGGGCGAGCCGCGTCCTCCTCGAGCTCGGCGCGGCGAGCTTGGAGATCGTCGAGTCGCAGGTACTTCTCGGCGTCAGCGAGGCGGGACGCCAGATCTTCGAGCTCAGCTTCGAAGTCCCGGTGCTCGCCCGCCGCCGGCTCAGGCGGCGCCATGGCAGAACTTGAACTTCTTGCCGCTGCCGCACCAGCAGGGATCATTGCGGCCGACCTTGCGTTCGGCCGGCTTGGCGCCCGACGCCGCAGGGGCGGTCGGTCGGGCCGGGGCCGCTCGTCCCGGGCTCGGCGTGGCCGGGGCCGGGGCCGGGGATGGTGTCGGAGGCAGCAGTCCGCGCTTGGCTGAGCGGGCGGGGGCGGGGCCCACGTCATCGGGTGCGGCCCCGATGGCACCGGGGGCGACGGCCTGCATGGGGTCGACGAAGGTGCCGCGCTCGGCGAGCAGCTGGCCGGCAAGCACCGACTGGTCGACGACCGGGTCGTCGGCCGCCTCGTAGACCGCCTGGGACAGGTTCGGCTCGGCCGCCGGCTCGACCAGGGCCTCGACGTGGAGGACGTAGCGGAGATAGTCATCGTCGATGGCGTCGAGCAGCTGGCCGAACATCGAGAAGCCCTCTCGCTGCCACGCGACGAGCGGATCCTGCTGGCCCATGGCACGCAGGTTGATGCCCTCGCGCAGGTAGTCCATCTCGGCGAGGTGGTCACGCCAGCGCTGGTCGATGACCTGGAGCATCACCTCGCGCTCGACCTGGCGGGCGGTCTCCTTGCCGCCGGGCAGCGATGCCGAGTGCTCTGCGTAGTAGGCGAGTGCCTCGTCGAGCAGGCTCTCGCGCAGCACCTCGGTGCTCGAGGCCTCGGCCAGGTCCTCCAGCACGAACTTGGTCGGGTAGTACTGCTGGACCTCGGCGAGCAGCCGGTCGAGCTCCCAGTCTTCGGGGTAGTCGCTCGGGCACGCCGACGCGACGAGGGACTCGATGGCGCCGTCGAGCAGCTCGCCGGTGCGCTCTTCGAGGTCTTCGCCGTCGATGACCTGGAGCCGAAGCGCGTAGATGACCTTGCGCTGTTCGTTCATGACCTCGTCGTACTTGAGCACTTCCTTGCGGGTCTCTGAGTTGCGCCCCTCGACCGTGTTCTGCGCCCGCTCGATGGCCTTGGTCACCATCTTCGCCTCGATGGGGACGTCCTCGGGGAGGGCCCGCCCCATCACCCAGTTCATCGCCCCGGTGGCGAACAGCCGCATCAAGTCGTCTTCGAGGCTCAGGTAGAAGCGGCTCTCGCCGGGATCGCCCTGGCGCCCGGCACGACCACGCAGCTGGTTGTCGATGCGGCGGCTCTCGTGTCGCTCCGAGCCGAGCACGTAGAGGCCCCCCGCCTCGCGCACGGCGTCGCCCTCCGCTGCGCAACGCTCCTCGAATTCGGTCTTCAGGGCGGCGAGCTGGCCGCTCCCCTCGTCGGTCTCGACGTCGATGCCCGAAGCATGGGCCTCATGGACGGCGAGCAGCTCGGGGTTGCCGCCCAAGATGATGTCGACGCCACGGCCGGCCATGTTGGTGGCGACGGTCACCGAGCCGAGGCGGCCGGCCTGGGCCACGATCTCGGCCTCACGGAAGTGCTGCTTGGCGTTGAGGACCTCGTGGGGCACGCCGCGCTGGTCGAGCAGGCGGCTCAACAGCTCGGACTTGGCGACCGAGGCGGTGCCGACGAGCACCGGCTGGCCCTTCTCGCGCCGCTCCTCCAGGTCGTCGGCGACGGCGTTGAACTTCGCCTCTTCGGACTTGAAGATGAGGTCGGGCTCGTCGAGTCGGTTGAGTGGCTTGTTGGTCGGGATCGGGACCACCGAAAGGCCGTAGGTGCCGGCGAACTCGCCGGCCTCGGTCTCGGCCGTGCCGGTCATGCCGCCGAGCTTCTCGTAGAGGCGGAAGTAGTTCTGGAGCGTCACCGTCGCCCAGGTGTGGTTCTCCTCTTTGATGCTGACGCGCTCTTTGGCCTCGACCGCCTGGTGCAGGCCCTCGGACCAGCGTCGGCCGTCGAGGGTGCGCCCGGTGAACTCGTCGACGATCTTCACCTCGCCGGCGTCGACGAGGTAGTCCTTGTCGCGCTTGTAGAGCTCCTTCGCTCGCAGCGCCTGGTTCAGCTGGTGGACGTAGTTGATGGAGACGGCGTCGTAGATGTTGTCCACGCCGACGGCTTGCTCCACCTTCTCGATGCCCGCCTCGAGCGGGACGACGAGGCGCTTCTCCTCGTCAACCTCGTAGTCCTTGTCGCGCACGAGGGTGCGGGCGATGCTGGCGAACTGGTAGTAGAGCTTGGCCGCCTCGTCGGCCGGCCCCGAGATGATGAGCGGGGTCCGGGCCTCGTCGATCAGGATCGAGTCGACCTCGTCGATGATGGCGAAGATGTGGCCGCGCTGGGCCATGGTCTCGCGCGAGCGAGCCATGTTGTCGCGCAGGTAGTCGAAGCCGAACTCGGTGTTGGTGCCGTAGGTGAGGTCCGCGGCGTAGGCGGCGCGCTTGTCCTCGGGCTCGGTCATGTCGGGGCCGACGCGCCCGACGGTGAGGCCGAGCCAGCGGTGCAGGCGGCCCATCCACTCGGCGTCACGGGTGGCCAGGTAGTCGTTCACGGTGACGACGTGCACGCCCCGGCCTTCGAGGGCGTTCAGGTACACCGGCAGGGTCGAGACGAGCGTCTTGCCCTCACCGGTCTTCATCTCGGCGATCCATCCGAAGTGCAGCGCCATGCCACCCATGAGCTGGACGTCGAAGTGGCGCTGGCCGAGCACGCGCCACGCACCCTCGCGCACCACGGCGAACGCCTCGATCAACAGGTCATCGAGCGTCTCGCCCTCATCGAGTCGCTCCCGGAACTCCGCCGTCTTGGCCTGGAGCTCTTCGTCGCTCAGCGCCTCCATCTCAGGCTCGAGCGCGTTGACGAGCGGCACCAGCTCCGCCAGGCGGCGGACCTTCTTGCCCTCCCCCGCCTTCAAGACTTTGGTGAACACGCTCATGACGTTGCAATCCTAACTGTCGGGGGGCGGGCGCCCTCTGCGGCGCATGCCCCGACCGAAGCGTCGACGAAAGGTGGGCTGCGTGCGGCTGACCTGGTCTTTGACCCCACACTCGCCTGCAGCGGGGCTCACGGTCCGGCGCCGGCGGCCACGAAGGCCCTACGACGCCGCAACGGACCGCATCCCCCCGTCACCGCTGGCCCCGTCGGTCGGGGACGCACCGGGCAGGGCTTACCTCTAAATCGCACCATGCTCAGCAACCAGGAGTTGCCTTACGTGGGTCGTTTCGCCTGCGACTGGCCTCGACTTGCAACCACAGACCCGCACGCAGCCCACGTGCAGCTTACCCGTCCACCGCCAGAGTGGCGGCTGCGGTGCGCCTCTCAGGCGAGGGCGTCGGCGAGGTACTTGCCGACGTGGTCCGTCTCGACGAGGAAGGCGTCGTGGCCGTAGATGGAGTTCACCACCCGCACGCTCGGGCGCGTCGGCAGGAGTGCGGCCAGCTCGGCCTGCTCGGCGGGGCGGTAGAGGCGGTCCGAGTCGACGGCGATGACCGTCGGCGCGGCCTGCACGCGCTCGAGGGCGGCACCGAGGCCGCCCCGGGCCCGCCCGACATCGTGGTGGTTCATGGCCCGCGAGAGCACCACGTAACTGTTCGGGTCGAAGCGCTGGGCCAGTTTCTCGGCCGCGTGCTCGAGATAGCTCTCGACGGCGAAGCGGCCGCCAAAGGCCGGGTCCTCGCCCTTCTGGGCGCTGCGCCCGAAGCGCGAGGCGAGCTCAGCATGCGTGCGGTAGGAGACCTGCCCAATCCGCCGGGCCACGCCCATGCCCGCCACCGGGCCCTCGCCGCCGATCTGGTCGTAGTAGTCCCCGCCGCGGAACGACGCGTCGACCTCGATGGCCGCGATCTGGGTGGAACACAGGGCGATCTGCTCGGCAGTGGCCGATGCGCCGCACGCCAGCACGATGAGCCGCTCCACCCGCTCGGGCGCCATGACCGCCCACTCGAGGGCGCGCATCCCGCCCATGGAGCCGCCGACGACGGCGGCCCAGCGCCCGATGCCGAGCGCGTCGGCGAGGGCGATCTCGACGGCGACCTGGTCGCGCACGGTGATGAGTGGGAACCGCGAGCCGAACGGGGCACCGTCGGGGGCGGGCGACGAGGGGCCCGTCGTCCCCTGACAGCCGCCGAGGACGTTGGGGCACACCACGAAGTAGCGGTCGGTGTCGATCGCCGCGCCGGGGCCGAGGAGCGGGTCCCACCAGCCGGCTTCGGGGTGGCCCGGTCCCCGTGGCCCGGCCGCGTGGCTGTCCCCGGTCAGGGCGTGGAGGACGAGCACGGCGTTCGTGCGCTCGGCGTTGGGGGTGCCCCACGTCTCATAGGCCACCTGGATGGGCAACGCGCCGCCGAGCGACTCGCCGTACTCGAGGTCGATCGGTGCTGCGGTGGCCACCTCGACGAAGCGGCGGTCGCCCGCCGGGTCGCCCGGCTCCCACGCCCGCGCGCTCATCGACGTGCCCCCGGACGCGCCCGTCGGGGGGCGCAGCGGCCCCCTCGACGCACCGTGTTCGGGGGCCGTGCCGTGGTGCTCCTAGGATTTCGCAGCCCGGAAGCCCGCGTCGAGGTCGGCCAGGATGTCGTCGACGGACTCGAGCCCGACGGACAGGCGGACCAGGTCGGGGGTGACCCCGGCCGTCGCCTGCTCGCTCTCGGTGAGCTGCGAGTGGGTGGTCGTGGCCGGGTGGATCACGAGGCTGCGCACGTCGCCCACGTTGGCCAGGTGGCTGTGGAGCTCGAGCGCCTCGACGAAGTTGCGCCCGGCTTCGGCACCCCCCTCGATGCCGAACGACAGGATCGATCCCGCCCCGCGCGGCAGGATCTCCTGGGCCCGGGCATACCACCGGGAGCTTTCGAGGCCGGGGTAGTTGACCCAGCTGACCTCGTCACGCCCGGTCAGGAACTCGGCCACCGCCTGGGCGTTCGCCACGTGGCGCTCCATGCGCAGGCTCAGGGTCTCGAGGCCCTGGATGAAGAGGAAGGCGTTGAGCGGTGCGATGGCCGCCCCGTAGTCACGCAGGCCCTGGACGCGGGCCTTCGCGATGTAGGACCCCGCACCCAGCGCGTCCCAGTAGACGAGCCCGTGGTAGCTCGGGTCGGGCTCGGTGAATCCCTTGTGCCGGCCGCTCGCGCCGAAGTCGAAGCTGCCGCCGTCGACGATGATCCCGCCGATGGCCGTCCCGTGGCCGCCGATGAACTTGGTGGCCGAGTGCACGACGATGTCCGCGCCGTGGGCAAGGGGGTTGGCCAGGTACGGCGAGGCGAGCGTGTTGTCGACGATGAGGGGGACCTGGTTGGCGTGGGCCACACCGGCGATGCCGGCGATGTCCAAGACGTCGCCGCGAGGGTTGCCGATGGTCTCGCCGTAGAAGGCGCGGGTGTTCGGCCGCACGGCCGCGGCCCAGGCCTCGAGGTCGTCGGGGTCGTCGATGAAGTCCACCTCGATGCCGAGCTTGGGCAGGCTGTAGTGGAAGAGGTTGTAGGTGCCGCCGTAGAGCGACGACGACGAGACGATGTGGTCACCGGCCTCGGCCAGGTTCAAGATGGCGAGCGTCTCGGCTGCCTGGCCGCTGGCCAGCGCCAGTGCGCCCACGCCGCCCTCGAGGTTGGCCACGCGCTCTTCGAGCACGGCCTGGGTGGGGTTCATGATGCGCGAGTAAATGTTGCCGGGCTCGCCGAGCGCGAACAGCGCCGCCGCGTGGTCGGTGTCACGGAAGACGTAGCTCGTCGTCTGGTAGATCGGGACGGCCCGCGCTCCGGTGGTCGGGTCCGGCGTGGCGCCCGCGTGGATCTGTCGGGTCTCGAAGCCTCTCGGGTCAGTGGGCACGGTGTCTCCTCGGTCGTTCGGTGGTTGGCGATGGCCATGGCTGGCGCACCGCAACCGGGGTGCCCATTGAAACAAACCTGACCATTTTCGTCAACTATTGGGCTGGCGATGCCCGATGCGGCACCGTGGCGTGCCTCAGGCGGGTCGGCCGAGCGCCTGGCGGCCACAGGCAGCGAGCAGGCGAACGCCCAGGATGAGGGCGGCCCCCGGAAGCAGCACCCGCCGCCAGCCGGTCGTGGTGCGGTTGGCAAACTGGAGGGCCGAGCGGTGGTGGGCGACGAGCATGGCGTAGGGGTGGCGCCGCCGGGACACGCCCTCGAGGTGCGTGACGACCGCCGCCGGCTCGACGCCGACCCCCCAGCCCGCCTGGTGGGCCCGCCAACAGATGTCCATGTCCTCGCTGAACATGAAGTAGGTCTCGTCGAAGCCGCCCAGCTCCTCGAAGGCGCTCCGCCGGACGAGGAAGCACGCGCCCGACACCCAGTCGGCCCCGCGGGGCGAGTCCACGCCTTCGGGGGTGCGGTAGCGCTTGGAGAAGGGGTTGTTTGGCGCAAAAAGCCCGAGGGCGGCGTGCCCGGCGGCGTCGAGAAGGGACGGGAAGCGGCGCACCGACGGGTAGATCGCACCCTCGGGGGTGAGGATGCGAGGCCCGACGATGGCGAGGGACGGCTGCGCCTCGGCCATGGCAACCATCTCGGCGATCGCCCCGGCGTGGACCACGAGATCAGGGTTGCACACCAAGAAGTAGTCGGCCTCGTCGACGGCGGCGGCCCCGCGGTTGGCCCCCGCCCCATAGCCGAGGTTCTTCCCGGTGGCGAGCAGCGGCACGCGTCCGTCGAGGCCGGCGGCGGCGAGGGCGGCCGACGGTGGCGCCGGGTCGCCGTTCTCCACCACCACGACGCGCACCCCCTCGTCGAGGAGCGATGTGATGCAGTCGAGCAGGACGTCGCCGGCGTCGTAGTCCACGACGAGCGCCGCCACGCTCGGCGTGGCGCGGCGCCGTTCTTGTCCGGTCACTCCGTGCTCGTGAAGCGGAACTTGACCAGGGCGCGCATCGCCCCGAAGCCGTCACGCCAGGTGATCTTCTTGCCCTCGTCGGGTTCGCGGCCTGCGTAGGAGACCGGCACCTCGTAGATGCGGTACCCGCGCCGCAGCACCTTGGCGGTGATCTCGGGCTCGAAGTCGAAGCGGTCCGAGCGGATGGTGATGCCCTCGAGGACGCGCCGGTCGAAGAGCTTGTAGCAAGTCTCCATGTCCGACAGCGTCGACGAGTACAAGATGTTGGTCACGAGCGACAAGAGCCGGTTGCCCATCCAGTGCAGCGGGAGCATGTTCTTGCGCTCCCCGGTGAAACGGCTGCCGTAGACGACCAGTGCCTTGTGACGGACGATCGGGTCGATGAGCCGCGGCCAGTCGGCCGGGTCGTACTCGAGGTCGGCGTCTTGGACGAGCACCAGGTCCCCGCTGGCCGCGGCGAGGGCGGTGCGGATGGCGGCACCCTTTCCCTGGTTCACGTCATGGGTCAGCACGCGCACCGTCGAGTCGGTGAGGGCCGCCAGCACCTTGTCGGTGCCGTCCTCCGAGCCGTCGTCGACCACGATCACCTCGACGTCGAGGCCGACGTCGACGGCGCGCACCCGCCGGATGGCCTCGGCTACCGTCGACCGCTCGTTGAACACCGGCACGAGCACCGAGAGGGAGGCGTAGTCCTTGTCCTCGAGACGGGCTTCAGCCACCTGCTCTCCCCTCGTCCGCCGTCAGTGCGCCGAAGTATGCCGCAGTCTGCTCGAGCCCGGTGACGAGGTCCACGCGCGGCGACCAGCCAAGCCGCTCGCTGGCGAGCGTGATGTCCGGGCACCGTCGGGTGGGGTCGTCGGTCGGGAGCGGCCGGTGGACGACGTGCGAAGCCGACCCGGTGACCTTCAGCACCACGGCCGCGATCTCGCTGATAGTGCGCTCGTCGGGGTTGCCGATGTTGACCGGGCCGGCCAGGTCCGAGTCGAGCAGGGCGAGCAGACCGGCGATCTCGTCGTCGACGAAGCACAACGAGCGCGTCTGGGAGCCGTCGCCGTAGATGGTGAGCGGCTCGCCGGCCAGGGCCTGGACGATGAAGTTCGACACCACCCGGCCGTCGCCGGGGCTCAGCCGGGGGCCGTAGGTGTTGAAGATGCGCACGATGGCCGTGTCGGTCCCGAGCGTGCGCCGGTGCGCCGAGGTGAGCGCCTCGGCGAAGCGCTTGGCCTCGTCGTAGACGCTGCGCGGCCCGATCGGGTCCACGTTGCCCCGGTAGTCCTCGGTCTGGGGGTGCACCGCCGGGTCGCCGTAGATCTCGCTCGTCGACGCCAGGAGGAAGCGCGCCCCGTGGCGACCGGCCAGTTCGAGCAGGTGCCTCGTCCCCTCGCTCCCGACGGCCAGCGTCTCGAGAGGGCGTGCCAGGTATGCCGGTGGCGACGCCGGCGACGCCAGGTGGGCCACGGCGCCGACAGACCCGCTGACGTCGACCCCGGTGCTCACGTCGCCGACAACGAGCTCGAACGCCGGGTTGTCGCCGAGATGGGCCACGTTCGCCGTGCGGCCAGTCGACAGGTCGTCGATGGCGAGGACCTCGTCGCCACGTGCGACGAGTGCGTCGCACAGGTGCGAGCCGAGGAAGCCCGCACCGCCGGCCACCACGACCCTCACGGGCGGCCGATCCCGCTGTAGGCGAAGCCGAGCCGCCGCAGGGCAGCCGGGTCGAGGAGGTTGCGGGCGTCGACGACGGCAGGGGCATCCATGAGGGAGGCCACCTTGGCGAACTCCAGCCAGCGGAACTCGTCCCACTCGGTGAGCAGGGCCACGACGCGCACGCCGCGTGCCGCCTCATAGGGGTCCGCCACCGTGGTCACACCTTTGAGGTCCGGCGTGGACTCCCCCGCCTCGACCGTCGGGTCATAGGCGCGCACTTCAGCGCCGGCGCCGACGAGGCGACGGGCGATGTCGGCGGCCGGTGACGACCGCCGGTCGTCGGTGTTGGCCTTAAAGGTCAGCCCCCACACCCCGACCGGGACGCCATCGAGCGACCCGCCTGCCGCTTCGGTGATCTTGGCGACGACGCGCTCGAGCTGCTCGTCGTTCTGGGCGATTGCACCGCGCAGGAGCGAGAAGTCATACCCGGCCGTCTCGGCGATGTGGACCAGCGCGGAGGTGTCCTTGGGGAGGCACGACCCTCCCCAACCCGGCCCTGGCCGCAGGTACTCGAACCCGATGCGCTTGTCGTAGCCGAGGCCGAGCACGAGGTCCCGGACGTCGGCACCCACCGCCTCGCACAGGGCGGCGATGGCGTTGATGAAGCTGAGCTTCGTCGCCAAGAAGGCGTTCGAGGCGTACTTGATGGTTTCGGCGGTGGTGGTGTCGGTGACGATGAGCGGCGCACCGGTGCGGGCGAAGAGCTCGCCCACCCGCTGGGCGGCGGCGGGGTCGTCGGCACCGACGACGATGCGCTCGGGGTTGAGACTGTCGGACACCGCCGAGCCCTCACGGAGGAACTCGGGGTTCGAGACGACCGTGATGTCCGGTCGCCCGGTGATGCCCTCGACCAGCGAGCTGGTCCCGACCGGCACCGTCGACTTGTTGACCACGATCGCCCCGCGGCACAAGGCGGTGCGGATCTCCCGGGCGACGGCGCGCACATGGCTGAGGTCGGCCGAGCCGTCGTCATCTTGGGGGGTCGGGACGCAGAGGAACACGAACTGCGCGTCGGCCACTGCGTCGACCGCACTCGAGGTGACTCGCAGCGCCCCGCTGGCGAGGCCTTCCCGCAAAAGCTCCTCGAGCCCGTGCTCGACGATGGGCGAGTCACCCGCCGCCAGGCGCTCGTAGCGGTTCGGTTCCGACTCGGCGAGCACCACCCGGTGGCCGAAGTGCGCGAGAACCGCAGCAGTCGGCAAGCCGACGTAGCCCCCGCCGATCACCGCCACCCGCTTCGCGTCCGCCGCCGTCGTCGTGGCGCTCATCGGCTCGCCGCCGTCTCGAGGGTGCCCACCAGGCGGCCGAGTCCGTCGCGCCAGTCGGGCAGGAGCGGCAGATCGTTCAGGCGCAGCGCCGCGTTATCGAGGACGGAGTTGGCCGGGCGCGGGGCGGGGCGGGGCGGGTCCAGTTCGGCCGTCGAGATCGGCTCGACCCGGCCGGGGTCGCCGCCGCTCGCTTCGAGCACGGCAGCCACGAAGCCGAACCAGGTCGTCGCACCCTGGTTGGTGACGTGGAACGTGCCCGGGCGACGGTCCTGGGCGAGGGTCACCACGGCGGCGGCGAGGTCGGCGGTGAAGGTCGGGCAGCCATGCTGGTCGTCGACGAAGCGCAGCGGCCCGGACCCTGACCCGAGGCGCAGCGCCGTCTTGACCATGTTGTTCCCAGTCGCCCCGCAGACCCATGATGTGCGCACGACCGTCGCCCCACCCGGGCACTCCTGCTCCCCGCCGAGCTTTGAGCGTCCATAGACCGAGAGGGGGTTTGTGGCGTCCCACTCGACGTAGGGCCTGTCGGCGGTGCCGTCGAAGACGTAGTCGGTCGAGATGTACACGAGGTGGGCGCCGACCGCCGCCGCCGCCTCGGCGACATGGCGAGTCCCGAGGGCGTTGACGGCGAACGCGGTGTCCGGGTCGCTCTCGCAGGCGTCGACCGCCGTGTAGGCGCCGGCATGGACCACCACGTCGGGCCGCAGCCCGAGCACCGCCGAGAGCACTCGGGCTCGGTCGTCGACCGGGAGCTCGGCGTGGGTGGTGGCGACCACCTCGACGTCGGTCGCTGCGGGGCCGGCGGGGCCGAACAGGGCGCGCCGCCTCCCCCCCGGGGGGACCTCGCCGGCGAAGGCGACGGCCACGTCATGGCCGAGCTGTCCGCCGGCTCCGGTGATCAGTACTCGCATGGGATCGTCCTTTTGGCCGATGCCCCGGCTTGCGCTGGCGCCACGGTCAGCGCCCTTCGGACCAGCCGGCCTCGACCACCGGGGCGCGGTCGCGCAGCGGCTCCCACCAGCCGCGGTGCTCCGCGTACCAGGCGACGGTCTCGGCCAGGCCCTCGGCGAAGGGGACTTCAGCGTCCCATCCGAGCTCGGTGCGGATCTTGGTGGAGTCGAGGAGATAGCGGCGGTCGTGGCCGGGGCGGTCCGGGACGATCTTCTTGAGCGATGAGGGCTTCCCGAGGGCGCCCAGGACCAGGTCGGCGATCTCTTCGATGCTGGCCTCGACACCGCTGCCCACGTTGTAGGTCTCCCCCAGCCGCCCTCGCTCGAGCACGGCTTCGATGGCCCGGCAGTGGTCCACCACGTGGAGCCACTCGCGGCGGTTCTGCGTCGAGGCGTACAGCGGGAGGGGCTCGTCGTCGAGGGCGTGGGTCGTGAACAGTGGGATGACCTTTTCGGGGAACTGGTAGGGCCCGTAGTTGTTGCAGCAGTTGGTGATCGTCACCGGTAGGGAGAACGTCTCGAAGTACGCCCGCACCGCATGGTCGGCCCCGGCCTTGGACGCGTTGTAGGGGGTGCGGGGCCGGTACGGGCTCTCCTCGGTGAACCGCTCGTCGGTGTCGAGGTCCAAGTCGCCGTAGACCTCGCAGGTCGAGATGTGGTGGAAGCGGGCGATGCCGTTGCGCCGCGCCGCCTCGAGCATGGTCTGGGTACCGAGCACGTTGGTGCGGAAGAAGAGGCCCGGGTCCAAGATGGCCAGGCTGTTGTGGCTCTCGGCGGCGAAGTTCACGATCGTGTCGATGCCTTGCTCGGTGATGGCCGCCATGGCGGCGTCGAGGTCGCAGATGTCGCCGCGCACGAAGGTGGTGCGGTCCGCCACGTCGTCGAGGTTGGGCAGGTTGCCCGCGTAGGTGAGCACGTCGTAGGCGACGACGTGGTCGTCGGGGTGCTGCTCACTCCAGTACCGCACGAAATTCGAGCCGATGAACCCGGCTCCGCCGGTGACGAGCAGTCGCATGAAGGCGAGAGCCTAGTGCGAAGTGCCCCGCCCCCTGGGTGACGGGGGCGGGGTTCCGTCCCCGCAATCCGGGCGCTCAGTCCCTCATCGGGCGGAGGTGGACCACGTCGCCGGCGGCGATCGGACGGGTCTCGCCATCGACACGGACGAGGAGCAGCCCCTGGTCGCTCAGGCCCACCGCCTCGCCGTGCACCGTCGATGAGCCGAGATCGACCGCCACGAGTCGTCCGATGGTCGAGCAGTAGTGACGGAACTCGTCGGCTAGCGCGCGCCGCCCTCCCGGTCCGTCGAGCAGGGGGCGCCGTGCCTCCAGCTCGGCCAGGAAGGTGTCGAGGAGCGCGTCGGGGCCGACGTCGACGCCCGCCGCCTCGAGGAGCGAGGTCCCGCCCGCGCCCTGCGGGCCGCCCCAGCGCAGATTGACCCCGATGCCCGCCACCAGCGCAACGGAGCCCGGAGGGCCACCCGGTGCGGTGAAATCGGCCTCGGCCAGGACCCCCGCGACCTTCCTGTCGCCGACGAGCAGGTCGTTCGGCCATTTGATGGTGACCGGCGCATGGCCGGTCGTAACGCAGGCCGCACGGGCGGCGAGGCAGAGGGCAACGGTCCCGAGATAGAGGTCCTCGACATCGAGCACCGGCCGCAGGAGCACCGACACCAGCAGGTTGGCCCCCGGTGGTGCCTCCCAGGTTCGTCCACGCCGGCCGCGCCCCGCACTCTGATGCCCGGCCACCGCCACCACACCCTCGGGCGCCCCGGCACGTGCCTCGTCGAGCAGGTAGCGGTTGGTCGAGTCCAGCTCGTCGAAGCGGCGCACGTCGCCGAAGAGTCCCTGCGGCATGGCAGAAACCCTATGGCCCGTGCCAGTGTTGACGGACAAGTGCGCTGGGGTGAGAAGATCACTCGGTCCCGGCCCGACAAGGTGAGAGGCGAAACGTGCTGAAGAAGGTCCTGATCGCCAACCGCGGCGAGATCGCGGTCCGGATCATCCGGACGTGTCGTGAGATGGGCATCGCAACGGTTGCGGTCTACTCCGAGCTCGACCGAGAGGCCCTGCACGTCCGCATGGCCGACGAGGCCTACGCCCTCGGCGGCGAGACGGCGGCCGAGAGCTATCTCAACACGCCGGCCATCCTGGCGGCCATCGACGAGAGCGGGGCCGACAGCGTCCACCCGGGCTACGGTTTCTACTCGGAGAACACCGACTTCGCGCGGGCTATCACGGCCGACGGCGTGGTCTTCATCGGGCCTCCCCCCGAGGCTATCGACGTGATGGGCGACAAGATCAGCAGCCGGCTGGCGGCCGAGTCGGCCGGCGTGGCGGGGGTGCCGGGGCGCTCCCAGGTGCTCGAGTCCTTCGAAGAGGTGATCACCTTCGGCAAAGAGGTCGGCTGGCCGGTGGCCATCAAGGCGGCCTACGGCGGTGGCGGCCGCGGGATGAAGGTCGTCAACCAACCAAGCGAGGCGCAGGACGCCGTCGAGTCGGCCCAGCGCGAGGCGCAGGCCTATTTCGGGCGCCCGGAGATCTACGTCGAGCGCTACCTCACATGGCCGCGCCACATCGAGATGCAAGTGCTCTGCGACATGCACGGCAACGCCGTGTGGCTGGGCGAGCGGGACTGCTCGCCCCAGCGTCGCCACCAGAAGCTGGTCGAAGAGAGCCCGGCCGCCAACTTCCCCGACGACATCCGCCAACGCATGGGCGAAGCGGCGGTCCTGGTCTCGAAGGCGTGCGGCTACGTGAACGCCGGCACCGTCGAGTTCATGTACCAAGAGGGCGAGTTCTACTTCTTGGAGATGAACACCCGCCTCCAGGTGGAGCACCCCATCACCGAGCTCGTGACCGGCCTTGACCTGGTGGAGTGGCAGCTGCGCATCGCCTCAGGGGAGGCCATCTCCTTCTCGCAGGACGAGATCAGCCACCGCGGCCACGCCATCGAGGTCCGGCTGAACGCCGAGGACCCCGCCGGCGGCAAGTTCGTCCCCTCTCCGGGAACCCTCACCCGCTTCGACGTCCCGGGCGGCCCCGGGGTGCGCCTCGACGCCGGCTACGAGTCGGGGGACACGGTCAGCCAGTACTACGACAACCTCATCGGCAAGCTCTGCGTGTGGGCCGGGGACCGCGAGTCGGCCCGGCTCCGCATGCTGCGGGCGCTCGACGAGACGCACATCGAGGGGGTGGCGACGACCATCCCTGCCGACGTGGCCATCCTCTCGCACCCTGACTTCATCGCCGCCCAGCACTCGACCCGCTGGGTGGAAGAGCGCCTCGACCTGAGCGGTATCGGCGGCGCCAGCGCCCCGGCCCCCCAGTCGAGCGACCCCGCGGACCCCCTGGTGCTGCGCGAGGTGACCGCCGAGGTCGACGGGCGCCGGTACCAGGTCAAGCTCTGGGTCCCGGATTCGGGACCGGCGGTGGCCGCAGCCGGCGGGGCCAAGGCGGCAGTGCACAAACCCCGCTCGAGCGGCGCGGTCGCCGCCCCTGCGGGCTCGGGCTCGGTGACCGTCCCCATGCAGGGGACCATCGTGAAGTTCGAGGTCGCCGTGGGCGACGCCGTCGAGGTGGGCCAGACCATCTGCATCCTCGAGGCCATGAAGATGGAGAACGCCGTCAACACCGAGAAGGCCGGCACGGTGAAGGAGATCAAGGTGGCGCCGGGCGACTCGGTCGGCAACGGCGACGTCGTGGCCCTCATCGAGTGAGGACCCGGAGCGAGGTGTCGGTCGACGCGGCCTCGGCCAAGGACGCGACCCGAACGTCGCTCGAGGCCGCCCTCGGCGAGATACGGGCCGTCAGCCATGCCATCCACGCCGACCCCGAGACGGCGTTCGAGGAGCACCACGCGGCGTCGCTCCTGGCCCGCACCCTTCAAGAGCACGGCTTCGACGTCGACGAGGGTGTGGGCGAGCTTCCCACCGCCTTCTCGGCGCGCCGTGGCCATGGCGACCTGGTGCTGGCGATCTGCGCTGAGTACGACGCGCTGCCCGGCATCGGCCACGCCTGCGGGCACAACATCATCGCCGCCAGCTCGCTCGGAGCGGCCCTCGCACTCGGGGACCAGGCAGACGAGCTCGGCCTCACCGTCGAGGTCATCGGGACCCCGGCCGAAGAGGGTGGAGGCGGGAAGATCTACCTGCTCGAGCGCGGCGCCTTCGACGGCGCGCACCTGGCCATGATGGTGCACCCCTGGTCGAGCGAGCGCCTCGAGGCCACCTGCCTCGCGGTCTCGCACTTCGACGTCCATTTCAAGGGTCGACCGGCCCATGCCTCGGCCGCCCCCTGGGAGGGCGTCAACGCACAGGACGCCATGACCATCGCCCACGTGGCCATCGGGCTGCTCCGTCAGCAGCTCCGCCCCGGCAACCAGGTCCACGGCACGACCACCGAGACCGGCTCGGCCGCCAACATCATCCCTGCGGCGGTGAGCGGACGGTTCATGTGCCGGGCCCTCACGCTCGAAGCTCTCGAGGTCCTCGAGCCCAAGGTGAAGCGGTGCTTCGAGGCGGGCGCCCTCGCCACCGGCGCCAGTGTCACCTATGAGGAGCTCTCGCCGGTGTACTCGCACATGGAGAGCGACGTCGACCTCCTCGCCGCCTACCGGCAAAACGCCGAGGCCCTGGGTCGCAGTTTCGCCGCCGACGACCGGGGCGACCCGCGCCCGACGCTGTCGACCGACATGGCCAACATCTCGCTCGCCATCCCGACCATCCACCCCCTCATGGCCATCGAGTCCGACGGCGCGGTCAACCACCAGCCGGAGTTCACCGCAGCCTGCATTACCCCCTCAGCGGACCAGGCGGTCTTCGACGCTGCGCTGGCCATGGCCTGGACGACCGTCGACGCCGCCACCAACCCGGCGCTCCGGGACCGACTGCTGGGCGGTGGGCGATGATCCTCGAGCACGCCGTCCTCGAGGTGCGCCCCGGCCAGGGCCCCGCGTTCGAGGCAGCCTTCGCCGAGGCCAAGTACATCATCGCCGCCTCCCCGGGCTGCCAGGGCGTCCGGCTGGAACACTGCGTCGAAGCAGCGGACCGCTACCTGCTGCTGGTCGAGTGGGAGTCGCTCCAGGCGCACACCGGTGGCTTCCGCGACTCGCCCGCCTACGGGCAGTGGCGGGCGCTCCTGCACCACTTCTACGACCCGTTCCCCGTCGTCGAGCATTTCGAGGCCGTCGACTCGGCGTAGTCGTCGGCGCGCCGCAGGCCCGACCCCACAACACGAGGGACCGCCAGTAATGTTGCGGTACCATGACGGTTCGCCGCCCCCGGGGCACCACCGCGCCAGGGGGTCGGCTCCTCCACCCCGTTCTAGCCCTCCTCGCCGCCGCCCTCGCCCTCCCAGCGCTCGCGCTGAGCACGCCGGCGGGCGCCAGCGCCCGGCACGCCTTCGCCCTCAACGGCGAGAGCTACGTCGCCCTCGGTGACTCCTATACGTCGGGCCCGGCCATCCCGACCCAGCTGAGCCCCACCACCGCCCCTTCCGCACCGTCGACGTGCCTGCGCTCGAACGAGAACTACCCCACCTTGACCGCCCAGGCCCTCGGCCTCGACCTCACCGACGTGAGCTGCGGGGGCGCGACGACCGCGGACCTGACCGGCCCCCAGGGAAGCGGCATCCCCGCACAGCTGTCCGCCCTCGGGCCTTCCACCTCGCTCGTGAGTGTCGGCATCGGCGGCAACGACCTCGGCTACTCGACGATCGCGGCGAACTGCGCGGCCTACACGCCGTGGGGCCCGACGAAGGTCGGCTGGAGCTGCGAGTCGCACTACACCGCGGGCGGTGTCGACCAGCTGGCGGCAGCCACTGCTGCGGTGGGCGCCAAAGTGTCGGCCGTCCTCGCCGACATCCGGGTCCGGGCAGAGCACGCCAGGGTGTTCGTGATCGGCTACCCCGACATCGTGCCCCCGACAGGCTCGGGCTGCTGGCCGGCACTCCCGTTCACGTCGACCGACACGGCGTACCTGCGTCATGTCGAAGCCGGGCTCAACTCGGCCCTCGCCGCCGCCGCGGCAGGAGCCGGCGACGTCTACGTCGACATGGCGACGCCGAGCGCGTCGCACAGCGCCTGCACCTCGGACGACACGCGCTGGGTCGAGCCGATCGTGCCGTCGCCGGGCTCCTACCCGCTGCACCCCGACGCGACCGGCATGGCAGGCATGGCCCAGGTGCTCGAGGCGGCCATGCGCGTCCAGACGACCGTCTAGGGCCGTCCACCTGCCGTGGCGGGTGCTGGTCGGCGTTCCCTCTCGAGGCGCGCTGGTGACCACCATGTGACAGCCTGTCGAGTACTCGACGGGGCTGTCTTCGAACGGCCACGCAAAGAAGGTGGTGGGACGCCGTGACACCCCTGGCCAAAAAGTCAGCACTCGTCACCGGCGGCTCGCGCGGTATCGGGCGAGCCGTCGTGGAGCGGTTCGCACGTGACGGCGCAGCGGTGACCTTCAGCTACCTGCGTGACGACGACGCTGCCGCCGAGGTGGTCCGCTCGGTGCGCGAGGGCGGCGGGTCAGCCTGGTCGCTCAAGTCCGACCAGGCTGACACCGGTGACGTCGGGCGTCTGTACGACGCGGCGGCATCCAATGGCGGCGGCCTCGACATCGTGGTCAACAACGCAGCGCTCGCACTGGGGGGCCTCCTGGCGGACACCACCGATGAAGAGTTCGACAGCGTCATGGCGGCAAACGTGAAGGGCACCTTCGCGTCGCTGCGCGAAGCGGCACGGCGGCTGCGCGACGGCGGACGGATCATCAATGTGTCGACGGTCAACACCGTGCTCCACGGGCCCGGCATCGGACTGTACGCGGCGAGCAAGGGCGCCATCGAACAGTTCACGGTGGTGGCCGCCCATGAACTCGGTCCGAGAGGGATCACCGTGAACACGGTCTCTCCCGGCGCTACCGACACCGACATGCTCCGCTCCCTCAACTCCCCCGAGGAACTCGACGCGATGGCAACCATGAGCCCACTTTGCCGAATTGGCCTGCCCGAAGAGGTCGCCGCCGTCATCGCGTTCCTGGCCGGACCCGACGGCGGTTGGATGACCGGTCAGAATCTGCGAGCCGGCGGCGGCATCCGGTAGGCAGGCGTTCCTCGGTGAGCAAATTCGGTTCGGCTCATGACCGTCTTCCAGTTGTACCGGTGCGCCTCAGGCCGGTCGCCCGCCGCCCGTCGCCCAAGACACAGGGATGCCAGATAGATCACACGTGTAGGAAGCGGTCGGGGAGGCTCAGACCGGCAGCCGCCAATGGTCGCTGCGGGTGGCATATGATCAATCATATGGGATAGCATATGGTCCATGGGTCGACGCGAAGTGCTTGTGCAGCTGGATGATGACTTGGTGACCCGACTCGATCTCTTGGCGTCCGAGCGAGGGACGAATCGCTCCGAGCTTCTCCGCAGAGGAGCCCTTGCGGTTTTGGACGCAGCAGACATGCGTCGGGCGGACGACGAGCTTCAGGCGGCGTATCGTCGAATCCCGCAGGATCCGGACGTTGTCCAAATGGCCGCGCAGCTGGCCGCTGCGACCATGCCGGAGTGGTAGCCCGAGGAGACATCGTCTGGGCAGACCTTGGCGCTCCAGCCGGTCGACGCCCTGTATGCATCCTGACCCGTGATGCGGCGATTGCAGTCCTGTCCGCCATCACATGTGCGCCCATCACCCGCACGATTCGAGGAATTCGCTCCGAGATCTCCGTGGGAGCTGACGAAGGGCTGCCGGATGCGAGCGTGATCACGTGCGACAACATCGTGACGTTGCCGAAGGCGATACTGGCGGAGGCTGTCGTCGGCCACTTGAGTCTGGAAAAGCGTGGTGCCCTTGATCACGCGCTTCGATACGCCCTCGATATCCAGTATTGATCAGTCGCCGACCGCGACCTCGAGCCGGCAGCGAGGATCGAGGCGGGCCTTGATCTGAACCATCACCTCGGTGCTCCTCGACATGCACGTTCGCCATTCGCCCAGGCCGGACGACTCCCGATCGTGGTCGGTGGACACGGCCCTCGATCACTCGACGTCGCCGCGAAATACGCGGATCGCTGGAGCACCTACGGCACGAGACCTGGCACCGGCGACGTAGTCGACTCGCTCCGGCGCACACGCGACCAGTTATCCGAACGGTGTCTCGCCATCGGGCGCGATCCCCCCGAGATCACACGATCCGTCCTGCTCGACTTCAACCCGCAGCTCTCGCCATTGAGTGATCATGAGTTGACCGATGTGGTCGGACGACTTCACGACATCGGGTTCGACGGGTGCATCGCCTCGCCTGGCTGGAGGGTGTCGTCTCCAGGAGCACCGACGACCTTCTTGCCTTCGTCGTCAACGACCTGCCGACACTTCGAGGCGGACTCGGCTGACCCGAGGGTCTACGCAGCCGAGCCGTCGGCTTCGCTCGGCGCGCTCCGAGGTCAGTCGGCGGCCTCTTGGCACAAAGAGGATTCGATGGTGGATAGTCCTTGTGCCGTTCCCCAAACTGGTCGCGGGCTCAGCCTCCTGGTTGGTAGACGCCGAACTCGGCACGCAGGACGTCGGCCACCTCGCCCAGGGTGGCGTAGCGGGCAAGCGCGACTTTCATCGGCACGAGCAGGTTCTGGGTGCCGCGCGCCGCCGACTCGAGGTCAGCGAGCGCTGCACCCACGCCATCTTGGTCGCGACCGGCGCGCACCTTCTGCAGGCTCGCGATCTGGTTCTGCTGGAGCGCGGGGTCCGACGGGAAGACATCAACCGGCTCGGCTTCTTCGTCGGTGAAGCGGTTGAGGCCGACGACCACCTTCTCCCCGCTGTCGACCGCCTTGGCGAAGTCGTAGGCGGCGCTCTCAATCTCCCCTTGCATGAAGCGCGCCTCGATCGCCGCCACCGCCCCGCCTAGCTCGTCGATGCGGTCCAGATAGGCCTGCGCCCCGCGCTCGACCTCATCGGTCAGGGCTTCGACGAAGTACGAGCCACCGAGGGGATCGACTGTGTCGGCGATGCCCGATTCGTAGCCGACGACCTGCTGTGTGCGCAGCGCGATCTTCGCTGCCCGGGTGGTCGGCAGCCCGAGCGCCTCGTCGAAGCTGTTGGTGTGCAGGCTCTGGGTGCCGCCGAGGGCCGCGGCGAGGGCCTGGATGGTGACGCGTGCGATGTTCACCTCGGGCTGCTGGGCCGTGAGCGTCGACCCGCCCGTCTGGGTGTGGAAGCGCAGCGTCTTCGAGCGCTCATCCTTGGCGCCGAACCGCTCCGTCATGATGCGGGCCCACATCCGACGCGCTGCGCGGAACTTGGCGATCTCCTCGAAGAGGTTGTTGTGGGCGTTCCAGAAGAAGGAGAGCCTCGGGGCGAATGCGTCGACGTCCTGGCCGGCCGCCATTGCCGCATCGACGTAGGCGATGCCATTGGCGAGGGTGAAGGCGATCTCTTGGACCGCCGTCGATCCCGCCTCGCGGATGTGGTAGCCCGAAATCGAGATCGTGTTCCAGTTGGGTAGGTGCTCGGCGCAGTAGGCGAAGGTGTCGACGATGAGGCGCATCGATGGCCGGGGCGGGTAGATGTAGGTCCCGCGCGCCACGTACTCCTTCAAGATGTCGTTTTGGATTGTGCCGCGGATCTTCTCCCCCGGCACCCCCTGCTCCTCGGCCACAAGCTGGTAGAGCAACAGCAGGGTGGAAGCCGTGGCGTTGATCGTCATCGACGTCGTGACGGTGTCGAGTGGCAGGCCGTCGAGCAGGATGCGCATGTCCTCGAGCGAGTCGATGGCCACCCCGACCTTGCCGACCTCGCCCTCGGCGCGCGGGTGGTCGGAGTCGTAGCCCATCTGGGTCGGGAGATCGAACGCACACGAGAGACCCGTCTGGCCGGCGCCGAGGAGGAACTTGAAGCGCTCATTGGTGGACTTGGCCGTGCCGAAGCCGGCGTACTGGCGCATGGTCCACAGTCGCCTGCGGTACATCTCGCGGTGCACGCCCCGCGTGTAGGGGAACTCGCCGGGGGCGCCGAGCTTCTCGTCGGGATCCCACCCCTCGAGATCGGCGGCGGTGTAGAGCCCTTGGATCTCGATCCCCGAGTCCGTGCGGTGGTGGTCCTCTCCTGCGGTGGTGCTCACGACCACAGGTTAGAGAGGGACGGACCCTGGCGCCCAACCGGGCCCCGTTGTGCCACGATCGTGGAGGTACGGGCCCCCGGCGGCCCGACGGGGGGGCACGTGTCCGACGTCTCGTTCTCACACTTCGGCATCTGCGTGTCCGATCTCGAATCGTCCGTACGCTTCTACACCGAAGGTCTCGGCTTCGAGGTGGCAGAGTCCCACCGGATCGGCTCGGAGTTCGCCGCACTGATGGAGCTCGAGCATGTCGAGCTGTGCTCCCAGTTCATCCGGGGTCACGGCGTGAGCATCGAGCTCCTCTCCTTCAGCGTGCCCGAACCGGTGGGCCCGGCGTCCCGGCGGCCGATCAACCAGCTCGGCCTCACTCATCTCTCCCTTCGAGTCGCCGACGTGGCAGCCACCGCAGCGGCCATCGCGGCGCTCGGCGGCGAGGTGGTCGAGGGGACCCGCACGACGATGGCGTTCGGCGACACCGATCTCGAGTTCGTCTACTGCACCGATCCTGACGGGGTTCGTATCGAACTGATGGACCTCGGCCCCTGCTAGGCCCTACTGCCGGCTTCGACGGGTCGTGTGCAAAGCTCGGGCATGGCCGAGACCCGGAAATTCTCGTTCAAGTACGGATCGCTCCGCTGGCTGCTGAAGGGGATCGGGATGGGGCCGCGCCACTCCTACATCGAGGTTTCCGACGACGAGGTCCACGTGGTGATGGGCTGGGCCTTCCGGGCCCGGATCCCGCGCTCGGCGGTGGCCTCGGTCGGGCCGATCGAAGGACGCGTCGTCAGCATCGGCGTCCACGGGTGGGGAGGGGTCTGGCTGGTCAACGGCGCGGGCACCGACATCGTTTCCGTCAAGCTCAAGTCCGTCCAGCACGCGGTGATGACGGGCGTCACCGTCAAGCTGCGAGAGCTCCAGGTCGGCGTCGACGACCCCGAGGGCCTCATGAAGGCACTCGCGCCCTCCTGATCAACGAGGAGCGACCGCGCAGCGACAGCCCCGCGGAGCGCGTGAGGGTACCGGTCGACGTCGCAGGAGAGCTGTGCCCCGAACGGGATCCGGCCTCAGTGGGTCGCGTGGGGCATGCAGAGATCGTCGTACTCGGCGATCACGATCTCACCGGCGTTCTCGCCACACGCCGGGCACTGCGGGTCCCGGCGCACCTTGAAGGTGCGGAACGACTCGTCGAGTGCATCGAAGGCAAGCAGGCGGCCGACCAGCGGCTCGCCCAAGCCGAGGAGCATCTTGATCGCCTCGAGGGCCTGGATCGAGCCGACGATGCCGGGCAGCACGCCGAGCACGCCTGCCTCCGAGCACGACGGCGCCAGCTCGGCCGGGGGTGGCTCGGGGATCATGCAGCGGTAGCACGGGCCGATGTACGGGTCGAAGACCGTGACCTGTCCCTCGAAGCGGAAGATCGAACCGTGGACGACCGGGATCCGCTTCAGGAGCGACGCATCGTTGACCAGATAGCGGGTCGGGAAGTTGTCCGTGCCGTCGACGATCACGTCGTAGCCGTCGATGATGTCGAGCACGTTGTCGGCACCGAGGCGCACGTCGTAGGTGGCCACGTCGACGTCGGGGTTCATGGCCGTCAGCGTCTTCTTGGCGGAGTCGACCTTGCGGTCGCCGATGCGCTCCATGTTGTGGAGGATCTGGCGCTGGAGGTTGGAGGCGTCGACCACGTCCATGTCGATGATGCCGATGGTGCCCACGCCGGCGGCGGCGAGGTAGAGGGCGGCGGGCGAACCAAGTCCGCCGGCGCCGAGGAGCAGCACCTTCGAGTCGAGCAGCTTCTGCTGGCCGCTCTCGCCCACCTCGGGCAGGAGCAGGTGGCGCTGGTAGCGGTTGCGCTGCTCGGGGGTGAGGGTCCGGGGCGTGGACCAGGGCTTGCCTTTGTCCTTCCAGACGTTGAACCCGCCGATCAGGGAGACCACGTCGGTGTAGCCAAGCTCCCCCATGGTCTTGGTCGCGAATGCCGAGCGGACTCCGCCTGCGCAGTAGACGACCACAGGGGCCGACTTGTCGAGCAGTTTGCCCTCGACCTGAAACTCGAGGTTTCCCCTCGGGAGGTGCACCGCTCCTGGCACCGCACCCTGTTCGTACTCGTCGGGCTCGCGCACGTCGAGGAAGATGGCGCGCCCCAACTCGGCCTCGGCCTGGTCGGCGTCCACCTCACGGATGGAAGACTTGGCGTCGTTGAGCAGCTCTCGTGGTGTGGGCACCGTCACCTCCGTGTGTCGCAGAGCCTTTGTACAGGAGTAAAACCCTACCAGGAGGGTCGACATTCCCGACAAGCCCGGAAGGGTCCGGCGTGGCCAGGAGAGGGGTGGGTGGTGGAGTTCTCCGAGGTGCTGCGGCGCCGCCACATGGTTCGCAGCTTCGAGGCGGGACCGCTCGACGACGGACTGGTCCGGGGCCTCTTCGAGCCCGCGCTCCGAGCGCCAAGTGCCGGCAACACGGCGGGCACGGCGTGGGTCGTGCTCGAAGGCGCCGAGCGTGCGCGCTACTGGGAACTCGCCACGACCGAGGAATGGCAAACACGCTCGAGGCGCTTCGAGGGGCTCTCCCGCGCGCCGGTCGTCGCCCTCTCCCTGGCATCACCTGCGGCCTACGTCGAGCGCTACAGCGAGCCCGACAAGGCGCCCTCGGGGCTGGGCGACACCGGCTCGGGCGGCGGCGGCCCCGAGGCCTGGCCCGTCCCCTACTGGTTCGGCGACGCCGCCTTCGCCACCATGGGCGTCCTACTCGCCGCCACCGACGCGGGGTTGGGTGCGGCGTTCCTCGGCAACTTCCGCCACGAGCACGAGCTCCTCGCCGCCTTCGGGGTGCCGCCGCACTGGCGCCTCTTCGGCACCGTCCTCTTGGGGCGCCCCGACGGCGGCGATCACCGCTCCGCCTCGCTTGACCGGGAGCGCCCAGCCTTCGACGAGGTGGTCCGGCGCCAAGGGTGGTGAGTCAGCCGTCGGTACCCGGCGCAGGGTGATTGCGCCCGAAACGACGTAAGGGCCGTTCGGCGCGACGGCGATCCGGCACTCCACCTCTGGCGCTTGCGCCACTGGCACCTCCCTCCCTCGACGCCCGGACGCAGACGTGGCGTCCGTCGTCCACAAGCTGGGGTGTCGGGTGTCTAGAAGGTGTCGAGGTACTCGAGCAGTGCCCGCAGCGAGAAGGCGGTGCCGCCCTTGGGCAGGTAGCCGCCCGATTCGGCGGCTCGGGCCGGCCCGGCGATGTCGAGGTGGGCCCAGCGTGTCTCGCCAACGAAGCGCTCGAGCAGCAGGGCAGCGGCGATCGCTCCCGCCTGCCCAGGTTTGCCCATGTTCTTCATGTCGGCGATGTCCGAGTCGATGTGGTCCCGGTAGGCCTCGGCCAGGGGCAGCGGCCAGAGCGCCTCGCCGGCACGTGCCCCGGCTCCTTCGAGCGCGTCGCGCAGCTCGGGGTCATTGCTGAAGAGGGCGCCGATCGAGCCGCCGAGGGCGACCACCGCCGCACCCGTGAGGGTGGCCACGTCGATGATGGCGGTCGGCCCCATCTCGGCTGCCAGCGCCAGCCCGTCGGCCAGCACCAGGCGACCCTCGGCGTCGGTGTTGAGGACCTCGATGCTCTGGCCGTCCCTCGTGATGAGCACGTCGCCCGGCTTGATCGCCGCGTCGCCCGGCATGTTCTCGGTGATCGGGGCGATCGCCGTCACCCTCGCGCCCACACCGAGTGCGGCGGCGGCTCCGAGGGCGCCGAGGACGATGGCCGCCCCCGACATGTCGGTCTTCATGGTTGTCATGCCCTCAGCGGTCTTGAGCGACAGCCCGCCCGAGTCGAAGGTGATGCCCTTGCCCACGAGCACGATGTGGGCCGGCTCGCCGCTGGCGTCGGGCGGCACGTAGTCGGCGCGCACCAGCCGGGGCGGCTGCACCGAGCCGCGCGCCACGCCGAGCAGGCCCCCGAGGCGCTCGGCCACGATCCGCTCCTCGTCCCACACCTCGACGGTCACGCCCGGTGCCCCATCGAGAAACTCGATCGCCGCGTCGGCGAGCTGGCGCGGGTTGAGGTCGCTCGGCGGCCGGTTGACCAGGTCCCGAGCGAAGACAACCGCGGCACACAGCGCCCGGGCGCGCCCGATGCCCTCGTCGAGCGACGCCTCGTCCTCCCCGGGCGCGAGCAGCACCAGACGCTCGGGTCCGGGCGACTTTGGTGTGCGCTGGTACTCCTCGAACCGATAGGCGGCCAAGAGCGCACCAGTAGCGACCGCCTCAGCGTTGCGCTGCGTGCCCCCCTCCTCCTCGGCAGCCGGCAGTACGAAGGCGACGCTCGACCCGCTACCTGCGGCGCGCACGGCCGCCGCGCCGGCCCGGCGCCACGTCTCGGCGTCTGCCGAGGCACGCACACCGGTGCCCACGAGCACCACCGTCGCGTCCTGGCCGCTGGTCAGCACCAGCGAATCGCCGACCTTGGCGGCGAAGCCTCGTCGTGCGAGGAGGGCCGGGTCAGGCGCCTCGAAGGACTCAACCACGTCGTTCGTGCCCGGCCACGGCTCGGGGCCGTCTATTCCCGCCGCCATAGGCAGGCAGATCGTGGTGGCGGCCCCGGCGCCGTCGGCCGGGCCGCTCTCGACGATGAGGGTGGATGGCATCTAGGGCTCCTCTGTCGGTGTCGGTTCGCGTGCGGCGGGGTCGGCTTCGGCTGCGTCGACGGCCGAGCGGACGGTGAGGTGCTCCTCACCCTCCTGCCAGCGCGCCATCGTCCACACCAGGTCCGAGAGGCGGTTCAGGTACGGGCCGACCTCGGAGCCCTCGACGTGGCCGGCGACGAGCAGTCGCTCGGCGCGCCGCACCACGGTGCGGGCCACGTCGAGGGCGGCCGAGACCCGGTTCGAGCCGGGCACGACGAATTCCTTCGGCATCTCGAAGCGCGCGGAGAGGGCGTCCAGCGTGGACTCAAGGGCCGTGACCATGTCCTTGGTCACCAGGCTGGTGCCGGGGACCAACTTGTGCCGGTTGGGGGCGGCGGTCGCCACCTCGGCCATCAGCACCCACAGGTCGCGTTCGAGGCCCACCAGCAGCACATCGAGCTCCGACCCCGCCTGGGCCTCTGCTCGGGCGACCCCGAGGGCCGCCTGGGCCTCATCCACCGCGCCGTTGGCTTCGATGACCGCATCGTCCTTGCGCACCCGGCCGCCGTAGAGGAGCCCGGTCGTCCCGTCGTCACCCTTGCGGGTATAGATGCGCACGACCGCGGATGTTACTGGTCGTCCGCCGGTAGCCTTCATTGATCATGTCGACACCCGCCGCACTGCTCGGACGTCTGGATCCGGGCACCTCGCCGTACCTGCGCGCCCTCGCCGAGCGCGTCCTCGTCTTCGACGGCGCCACCGGCACCAACCTGCAGCTGGCTGACCTCGGACCCGACGACTTCGGTGGCCCGGAGCTCGAGGGGTGCAACGAGATCCTCGTGGCGACGCGCCCCGATGTGATCGAGACCCTCCACCGCTCGTTCCTCGACGTCGGCGTCGACGTGATCGAGACCGACAGCTTCGGCTCGTTCTCCCTGGTACTTGCCGAGTACGACCTGGCCGAGCGCGCCCACGAGCTCAACGTGACCGCCGCGACCCTGGCCCGGCGCCTGGCCGACGAGTACTCGACGCCGGACCGGCCGAAATTCGTCGCCGGGTCGATGGGGCCGGGCACCAAGTTCCCCACCCTCGGCCAGACGTCGTTCGCCACCTTGCGCGACTCCTACGAAGAGCAGGCAGCCGGCCTGCTCGAAGGCGGCGTCGACCTGCTGATCATCGAGACGGTGTTCGACCTGCTCGGCGCCAAGGCAGCCATCGGTGCGGCACGTCGCGCCATGGTGGCTGTAGGGCGCCAGGTCCCGCTCCAGGTCCAGGTGACCGTCGAGCTCACGGGCCGCATGCTGCCCGGCACCGAGATCGCGGCCGCCCTCACCGCGCTCGACGCAATGCAGGTCGACGTGATCGGCCTCAACTGCGCCACCGGCCCGGTTGAGATGGGCGAGCCGCTCCGACACCTCGCTGCCCACAGCCGGGTGCCCATCTCGTGCTTGCCCAACGCCGGGCTGCCGTCGGTGGTCGACGGCAAGATGCACTACGACCTGACGGCCGACCAGCTGGCCGAGCACCTGCACCGCTTCGTGACCGAGCATGGCGTGCGGGCCATCGGCGGGTGCTGCGGGACGACCCCCGCCCACCTCGCCGCCGTCGTCGAGCGGTGCGCGGACGCCACCCCGGCCCCTCGCCAGCCGGAGTTCGAGCCGGCTGCCTCGTCCATCTACACCGCCGTCGGGTTCAAGCAGGACACCTCGTTCCTGGTGGTCGGCGAGCGCACCAACGCCAACGGCTCAAAGCGGTTCCGCGAGGCCATGCTCGAGGGCGATTGGGACACCACCGTCGGCATGGCCCGCGACCAGATCAAAGAGGGCAGCCACGTCATCGACGTGTGCGTGGACTACACCGGCGCCGACGGCGTCGGCGACATGACCGAAGTGGCGAGCAGGTTCGCCACCCAGTCGTCGGCCCCCCTCATGGTCGACACAACCGAAGGGCCCGTGGCCGAAGCCGCCCTCCAGTGGCTCGGCGGTCGGCCCATCTTGAACTCGGTGAACTTGGAGGAGGGCGACGCCCCGGGCACCCGGCTCGACACCTTCTTGACCCTCGCCCGCCAGTACGGGTCGGCGGTCGTGTGCACCTGCATCGACGAGGAGGGCCAGGCCCGCACGGCCGAGTGGAAGCTGCGGGCCGCGCGCGCCATCTACGACGTGGCCGTGAACCGCTACGGCCTCGAGCCCGGCGACCTCCTCTTCGACCCCCTCGCCCTGCCGCTCTCGACCGGCATGGAGGAGAGCCGCCACGACGGCATCGAGACCATCGAGGGCATCCGTGCGATCAAGCGCGAGCTGCCGGGCGTCTCGACCATCCTCGGGCTCTCCAACGTCTCGTTCGGCCTCAACCCGGCCGCCCGCCAGGTGCTCAACTCGGTGTTCCTCCACGAGTGCGTGGAAGCCGGCCTCGACGCGGCGATCGTGCACGCGTCAAAGATCCTGCCGCTGTCGCGCATCGACGAGCATGCCCGTGAGGTGTGCCTCGACCTCGTCTACGACCGGCGCCGGGAGGGCTACGACCCGCTCTCGGAGCTCCTCAGGATCTACGAGGGGGCCTCGGCCACCGCGTCCGAGCCCGACGAGCACCTCGACTGGCCGGTGGAGCGCCGGCTCGAGCAGCGCATCATCGACGGCAACCGAAACGGGCTCGAGGCCGACCTCGACCAGGCGATGGCCGATGGCCACGAGCCCCTGGCCATCGTGAACGATTTCCTCCTGGCCGGCATGAAAACGGTGGGCGAGCTCTTCGCATCGGGCGAGATGCAGCTGCCGTTCGTCCTCGGCTCCGCTGAGACCATGAAGGCGGCGGTCGCCCACCTCGAGCCCCACATGGAGAAGGACGACCAGGGCGGCAAGGGCACCGTCGTGCTGGCGACGGTGAAGGGCGATGTCCACGACATCGGCAAGAATCTCGTCGACATCATCTTCACCAACAACGGCTACGAGGTGGTCAACCTCGGCATCAAGGTCGGGGTGGCCGAGATGATCAACGCGGTCGAAGAGCACCAGGCCGACGCCCTCGGCATGAGCGGGCTCCTGGTCAAGTCCACGCTCATCATGCGCGAGAATTTAGAAGAGCTCAACCAGCGCGGCCTCGCAGAGGTGCCGGTCCTCCTCGGTGGCGCCGCACTCACCCGCACCTACGTCGAGCGAGACCTGCGCGGGGTCTACGAGGGCCGGCTCTTCTACGGCCGCGACGCCTTCGAGGGGCTGCGCACGATGGACCGCCTCGTCGAGCTGCGCAAGAGCGGTCAGGAGGACCCGGCGTTCGGGCGGGAAATCTCCGAGCGCGCCGTGCCGCGCCGCAGTCGCCTCGACGAGCCGGCCCCCGCCCCGCCCGGGTCGCCGTCGCGCTCGCCCGAGATCTCGACCGACAACCCCCTGTTCCCGCCGCCGTTCATGGGCAGCCGGGTGGCCAAGGGCATCGCCATCGACGACATCGCCGAGTACCTGAACCTGACCTCCCTGTTCCGCAATCAGTGGGGCTTTCGTCCCGACAAGGAGGTGGGTGAGGACGACGAGGCGTTCAAGACGCGGGTGAAAGCCGTGCTGCGCGAGGAGATGGGCAAGGCGAAGGAGGCAGACCTCCTCGTGCCCCAGGTGGTCTGGGGTCACTTCCCGGCCAACGCCGAGGGCAATGACCTGGTCATCTACAAGGACGACTCGCGCGGTTCCGAGTGGCTGCGCTTCACGTTCCCACGCCAGAACAAGGAGCCCTTCTACTGCATCTCGGACTTCTTCCGACCCGCGGACAGCGGTGAGGGCGACTGGGCGTCGTTCCAACTGGTCACCATGGGCTCGCGCATCTCCGAGGGGACCGCACGGCTCTTCGCCGCCGACGAGTACCAGCAGTATCTCTACCTCCACGGCCTCGGCGTCGAGATGGCCGAGGCCCTGGCCGAGTACTGGCACCGCCGCATCCGCGAGGAACTGGGCTTCGCCGACGAGGACGGACCGAACCTGACCGGGCTCTTTCGCCAGCAGTACCGCGGGGGGCGGTACTCGTGGGGCTACCCTGCGTGCCCCGATCTCACCGACAACGCAAAGGTGGTCGAGCTGTTGGGCGGCGACCGCATCGGGGTCGAGGTGTCCGAAGGCTTCCAACTCCATCCCGAGCAGACCACCGACGCCATCATCTGCCACCACCCGAAGGCCAAGTACTTCATCGCCTGACCAGGGACAGAGCCCCCTCGGCCGGCACCGGGGGCGTACGGCGCCCGATCGGAGGGTCGGGGGCAGCGCGACCGGCGCCGAGGGTCGTTGATATTGGTGCCCGGCGACGCTACGTTGCCAGGCATGCTCACTGTGCTTGCCGCCCTGTCCAGTACAACCAAGACGATCGAGTTCGTGATCATCGCCGTAGTCGTGCTGCTGTTGATCCTGACCATCGTTCTCTACGCGCGCAAGAACGCGCAGATGAAGAAAGCCAACGACGCGGCGATGGCCCCGAGCTCGTACTTCGCCGAGCAGCCGGCCGGCGCGCCGGCCCCAGTGGCCGCTCCCCCGGCACAGACGTTCGCCGCAGCCCAGCCCGACCCCTTCGCCGGCTTCGCCCCGGCCGCCCAGGCGCCCCAGCCTGCCTACGCCGCACCGGCGGCCCAGCAGCAGGCGCCCGCCTACCAGGGCCCCGCCGCTGCACCGGCACCGGCCCCCGCTCCGCCGGCACCTCCCGCCGCCCCGGTGGGCCCGCTCCCCGGGACGCCCGCCGGCTGGCTGCCGGACCCGAGCGGTGCACCCGACACGCTCCGCTACTGGGACGGCAACGCCTGGACGCAGCACGTGGCACAGCGCGGCTGAGCAGCCGTACAGATTTCGTCCAACGACCCCGCTCGGAGAGCGGGGTCGTTGCGCGTCAGTGCGCCGTCGCGGGCACCGCCCCGGCCGCCCCGGCCGCGCTGCGGGCGTGGTAGCTCGAGCGGGTGAGGGGCGACGCCTCGACGTGGGCGAGTCCCTCGGAACGGCCGAACTCGGCGAGGCAGTCGAACTCCTCGGGTGACCACCACCGCATCACTGGCAAATGGGCTGCCGAGGGCCGCAGGTAGTGCCCGATGGTGGCGATGGCGACGCCGACGCCCGCGAGGTCGGCCAGCGTGGCCCGCACCTCGTCCTCGGTCTCGCCCAGCCCCACCATGAGGCCCGACTTGGCGACAAGGCCTGCCTCGACGGCACGTCCGAGCACCGCCAGGCTGCGCGCGTAGCCCGCAGACGGCCGCACGGCCCGCTGCAAGCGGGCCACGGTCTCGATGTTGTGGTTCAACACGTCGGGGCGGCGGTCCATGATCAGGTCGAGGGAGGCGGCATCACCCTTGCAGTCCGAGATCAGGACCTCGACGGTGGTGGCCGGGCGGCGCCGCCGGATGGCGTCGATCGTCTCGGCGATCGCTCCCGCTCCCCCGTCGCAGAGGTCGTCGCGGGCCACGCACGTGATCACCGCGTGCTCGAGCGACATCCGCTCGACTGCCTCGGCCACCCGCTCGGGCTCGCCGGCATCGAGCGGCTCGGGGTGTCGGGTGTCCACCAGGCAGAAGCCGCACGCCCGGGTACAGCGCGAGCCGTTCACCATGAACGTCGCCGTGCCCTCGGCCCAGCACTCGTAGATGTTGGGGCAGCCCGCTTCCTCGCAGACGGTGACCAGTCCGAGGTCACGCACCGTCTTGTCCAAGGTGAGGTAGCCCTCGCCGATGCGGGCCGGGATGCGCAGCCATGCCGGCTTGCGCGCCGCGAGGGGAAGCCCGGCGTCGGGATTGGTGCCGGCCTGGCGCAATCGCCGGAGCAGCGGTCGCTCCCCGGTGCGCAGGGTCACCGGGACCGGGCCACCGAGGGGCGCCTCGTCGTCACCGATCGCAGCGGGGACGGGGGCGTCGGGGCCGCTCGGCACCGGTGCGCCGGTCGCCGCGACCGACTGGGACTCGACCGAGCCGTGGCCGAACACCTGGGCAGCGACAGCGAGCAGCGTGTCGAGCACCTCGTCCATGGTGACGTCGAGGCCCTCGTCGCGCAGCGACGTCACCGGGAACTCGGCGATGCCGCAGGGCACGATGTGGCCGAACATGGACAGGTCCACCTCGACGTTGAGCGCCACGCCGTGGGAGGTCCGCCGCCGAACCGGCTCGGACTCGGTGCGCGCCGTTCGCACCCCGATGGCGGCGACCTTGCGGGGACGACCCTCGCCGATGCCGAGCCAGATGCCCGGGTAGCCCTCGAGGCGCCCCACGCCGCCGCAGCGCTCCCCTGCGCCGAGGGATTCGAGGGCTGCGATCACGACGTCTTCGAGACGGTGCACATGGGCTGGCCCGGCGCCGGGGTCGTCCTCGACGGTGAGGATCGGGTAGAGCACGAGCTGGCCCGGCCCGTGATAGGTGACGTCGCCGCCTCGATCGGCACGCACGAGCTCGGCACCGACCGACGCCGGGTCCACCAGCACGTGGGCCGGATCAGCCCGCACGCCCAGCGTGTAGACGTGGGGGTGTTCGAGTGCGAGCAGGTAGTCGTGCGGGGAGTGCTCGGCCAGCGCACGCTGGAGGGTCGCCGCCTCCTCGTAGGGGACGCGGCCCAACCGCCGGATCCGCAGCGCGTCCGTAGCGCTCAGAGCTCCGCTGCCCAGTCCCGCTGCCCGAGGAGCTCGACCAGGCGAGCCAGGAAGGACGAGACGTAGGCGCCATCGACCGCCCGGTGGTCCCAGGACATGCCGAGGATGCCCACCGAGTGGATGGCAATGGCTTCGGAGCCGTCGGGGAGCGAGACGACGACCGGTCGCCGCTTGATCCCGTCGGTGGCCAGGATCGCCACCTGCGGCTGGTTGATCACCGGCACGGTGAAGTAGGTCCCGAATGGCCCGTCATTGGTCACCGACACCGTCCCACCGGTGATGTCGTCGGCGCTCAGCTGGCGGTTGCGGGCCCGATCGGCGACGTCACGGATCCTGCGGGCCATGCCCCGGAGGGTGATCTCCTCGGCACGGTGGATCACCGGGACGATGAGCCCCTCATGGTCGAGGTCGACAGCGATCCCGAGGTTGATCTGCTGGTGGATGACAAGGGCGTCGTCGGCCACCGAGGCGTTCAGGTTCGGGTAGTCGCGCAACGCCTCGACGGTGGCCCGGCAGATGAACGGCATGTAGGTGAGCGAGAAGCCCTCCTCGGCCTTGAAGCGTGCACCGAGCGTGCGTCGCACCTGCTCGATGTTCTCGAAATCGGCCTCGATGCCGATGAAAGCGTGCGGTGACGTCGCCTTCGAGCGCACCATGTGCTCGGCCGTGCGTCGGCGCATGTTCGAGAAGGGCACCACCCGGTCGTTCCCCGACAGTGTGGTCAGCGCCGTGCCGACCTGCTGAGGCTGCGCGACCGGCGATGCGGGGGGCGCCGCCGGTGCAGGCGCAGGTGCAGCGACCGGTGGTGCAACGGGTGCGGGCGTCGGCGCGGGGGCCGCGAACTGCTCAGGTGGCGTCGGCGGGGTTGCGCCGTGGCGCGCGTCGACGACAGCGAGGACGTCCTCGCGCGTGATGCGGCCGCCGATGCCAGTACCGGTGACGCTCGCCGGGTCGATGTTGTTGTCGGCCAGCAGCCGGCGGACCACCGGGGAGAGAACCCGGGAGTCCTCTCTCGCCGCCGCCACCGAGGGGGCACTGGCGGGCGGCTGGTAGTCGGGGGCCGGCGGGGGCGGCTGGACGGTGCCGGGGGCAGGTGCGAAGCCCTGCGGCGGCGGGGGCGGTGCTGACGCCACCGGGGCGGGGGCGGGCGCAGGAGGTGGGGCGACCGGGGGTGGGGGCGGAGGGGGCGGTGCAGCCTGCGGTGCGGGCGCTGCGGCCGGTGGGGGCGGTGCGGCAGGGGCAGCGGCGGGCGCTGCGGCGCCGTCGCTCTCCGAGATGACCGCGAGGCGAGCACCGACGTCGACGGTGTCGCCTTCGGGCACGATGATCTCGGTCAGGACACCGCTGGCCGGTGAGGGCACCTCGGAGTCGACCTTATCGGTCGAGACCTCGAAGAGCGGCTCGTCGCGTGCGACGGAGTCGCCGACTGCCTTCATCCATCGAGTGATGGTCCCCTCGGTGACGGTCTCGCCGAGCTGCGGCAATGTGACGTCAGACAACGTGCAGTCCCCTTCCGGTGAGCGCCTGGACCGTCTCTCCGAAAGTCTCGGAGAGCGACGGGTGCGGCTGCATGAACTGTGCCACGTCTTCGGGAGTGGCCTGCCAATTGACGGCGAGGTAGCCAGCTCCGAGCTGCTCGGTGACCCAGGGGCCCACCATGTGCACCCCGAGGATGGGACCAGCCGTTCCGTCGGGCAGCTTCTCGGCGACGACCTTGACCAGTCCCTCGGTGTCACCGATGATGCGCGCCCGGCTATTGCCACCGAAGGGGTCCTTCTTCACCACCACCTCGATGCCCGCAGCCTCGGCCTGGGCCTCGGTCAGGCCCGAAAATGCCACCTCGGGGTGGCAGTAGATGGCCCACGGCACCCGGTCGTAGTCGACCGGGATGGCCGGCTCACCGAGCATCGCCTTCACGGCCACGATGGCCTCGGCGAAGCCGACGTGCGCCAGCTGCGGCGTCCCGGCGACCACGTCGCCGACGGCGTAGACGCCTTCGGCGTGGGTGCGCATGTACTCGTCGGCGACCACGAAGCCGCGCCCATCGATCACCACCCCGGTGCCATCGCCGAGGAGACCCTCGGTGCGCGGGCGACGCCCGACCGACACCACGATCATGTCGACGTCGACCTCGCCGCCGTCACCGAGGGCAAGGACGGTGCCGCCGCCTTGCTTCGGGGTGTGGCCCTGGACCTGCGCGCCGGTGATGACCTCGATGCCCCGCTTCTTGAACGAGCGGGCGACCACCGCAGTCACGTCGCGGTCGCAGCCCGCCAGGATGGTCGGGAGGGCCTCGACGACGGTCACCCGAGAGCCGAGGTCCGAGAGCAGCGAGGCGAACTCGCACCCAATGGCGCCACCACCGACCACCGCCGCGCTCGCCGGGACGTGCTCGAGGTCCAAGAACTCGTCGGAGGTGAGCACCAGGCTCCCGTCGACGTCGAGACCGGGGAGGGAGCGGGGCACGGAGCCGGCCGCCAGCACGATGTTGCGCCCGGTGATCTCGGTGCCGGCGTCGTCGCCGTCGACCACCCGCACCCGGTGACCGGGCAGGAGGGTGCCGTTGCCCGAGAACGTGGTGACCTTCCGGCCCTTCAGGAGGCCCGAGAGACCCTTGTAGAGCACCTCGACGACGCCGTTCTTGCGGGCCTGGCTCACGGAGAAGTCGAGGCCCGGGTTGTTGGTCGTGATGCCGAACTCGCCAGCTCCCGAAACGGAGCGCCAGACGGCTGCGGTCTCGAGGAATTCCTTGGCCGGGACGCAGCCCCGATGCAGGCAGGTGCCCCCTACCTTGTCCCGCTCGACGATCGCCACCGACAGCCCGGCGGAGGCGCCGTAGAGGGCGGTCGCGTACCCGCCGGGACCACCGCCGATCACGACGATGTCGAACTCGGTTGCGACCGTGGTCATTGCGCCAATCCCTTCGCTGCCGTCACCGGCCGGCCACCGGTGCGTCCGGGGTGGCGGCGGTGAATCGTGCCTTCACCCTACCGGCGTCGCTGGCCGACCTCGAACTTCTCCAGCTCAGCGGCACCGTCGGGGGGAGATGCGGCGGGCTCAGGCGCCGAGGCCGCCGACGGCGCGGCGCACCCGGCTCGCGGCACGTTCGGCGCGCATCTGGGCGAGTCGCGTCATGGCCGAGAATCCCGCGATGGGGGCGTAGCGGTCCGACGCCTCGACGAGGCGAGCGTCCTCGTCGTCGCTCAGCTCGATGTCGGCGGCCGCCGCGTTGGCCTCGGCCTGGGCCACCGAGGAAGCGCCGGGGATCACGACAACGTTTTTGCGCCGGATCAGCCACGCCAGCGCGATCTGGGTGTTGGTGGCGCCATGGGATGCCGCCACCTCCTTCAGCGCATCGAGCAGCGGGGCGGCGGCGGCGAGGTTCTCGGGCAAAAACGCGCTCGAGGTGGCCCGCATGCGCGACGGCAGGTGGTCGGCGTCGTAGCGACCCGAGAGCAGCCCCTGGCCGAGCGGGCTGTAGGCGATGACGATCCGGTCGTTGGCCTGCGCGTACGGCAGGATCTCCTCTTCGGGCTCGCGGTGCACCAGGCTGTAGCGCACCTGGTTGCTCACGACAGGCCCTTTGAGGTCGGCCTCGGCTTCCGCCCATTTGTCGCGCGAGAAGTTGGAGACCCCGACGTTGCGGACCAGTCCCTCGCGCTGGAGCGCAGCGAGTGCCCTCATGGTGGCCTTGACCGGCACCACCGGGTTGGGCCAGTGCACCTGGTAAAGGTCGATCTCCTCGACGCCGAGGCGCCGGGCACTGCCGTGCGCCCGGTTCGAGACGACCGGGTCGAAGGGCAGGATGGGGAACAGCTTGGTGGCGACGAACACGTCGTCACGCCGATCGGCGATGGCCTTGCCCACGATGCGCTCCGAGCGCCCGAAGGCGTAGGCCTCGGCGGTGTCCACCAGATTGACCCCGAGGTCGAGCGAACGCTCGATGATGGCCGGCGCCACCTCCTCGGCGTAGTTGGAGCCGTAGCCCCACTCCCCTGCGCCGAACTGCCACGTGCCGACCCCGATGGCGGAGAGGCGCAGGCCGGCGGCCTCGACGTACTTCATCGCCCGCTCACTTGGGCGGCATGCGGATGCCGCCGTCGAGGCGGATCACCTCGCCGTTCAGGTAGGCGTTGGTGGCGATGGAGACCACGAGCTGGCCGTACTGGTCCGGCTGGCCGAGGGCCTTTGGGAACAGCACGGACTGGGCGAGGGCCGCTCGGGCCTCCTCGGGGAGCATGGCGAGCAGCGGCGTGTCGAAGAGCCCTGGGGCGATGGTGTTCACCCGGATGCCGACGACCGAGAGGTCGCGGGCGGCCGGCAGCGTCATGCCGACGACAGCCCCCTTCGATGCCGAGTACGCCAGCTGGCCGATCTGCCCGTCGAATGCGGCGACTGAGGCCGTGTTGATGATCACGCCGCGCTCACCGAACTCGAGCGGCTCGGTGGTGGCGATCTTGGCGGCGGCGAGCGTCATGACGTTGAAGGTGCCGATCACATTCAGCTGCTGGATGAAGCCGAAGGCGCCCGGGTCGTGCGGCGTGCCGTCGCGGTTGATGACCCGGCCGACCCAGCCGGTACCCGCGCAGTTGACGGCGATGCGAAGCGGCGCCCCCTCAGCTGCCTCGTTGACCGCCGCCTCGCAGTCGTCGCGGTTGGTGACGTCGCCACCCACCGCCTTGCCACCGATCTCGTCGGCGACCTCCTTGGCACCCGCCTCGTTGCGGTCGAACACGGTGACGTGCACGCCCTCGGCGGCGAGCGCCCTCGCCGTTGCCGCCCCGAGGCCCGAGGCCCCGCCCGTGATGATCGCTGCTGCTCCGTTCAGTTCCATGGGCAAGATCGTACGGTGCGGCACACCCCGACCACCAGCGGGCCGCCCGGCCCGGTCAACGGAGGGGGCTCGGGGTCAGGGGCCGGCGGTGCCGCGGCCGGTGGTCGCCGCCTCGACGGCAAGAAGGTCGACGACGTCGTTCCACCGGTCACCCGAGTGGCCCTTCACCCAGCAGAAGGTCACCAGGCGCTCGCCGTCGAGGACGAGGGCGAACAGCGACTCCCAGAGGTCCCGGTTGGCCACCGGCTTGCCGGCGGTGTTCTTCCAGCCCCTGCGGTACCAGCCCTCCCACCAGCGCTGTTTGAAGCAGTTCACGACGTAGGTGGAGTCGCTCACGACGTCGACCGGGCGCTCGCCGTCGAGGGCGCGGAGGGCCTCGAGCACCGCGGCGATCTCCATGCGCTGGTTGGTGGTGTGGGCCTCGGCGCCGCTCGCGTAGGGGCCGTCGGGCACCGCCCAGGCCCAGCCGCCGGGCCCGGGATTCCCCAGGCACGAGCCGTCGGTGTAGACGAGCCAGCGCGCAGGTTCGGCGCTCAGTGTGGCTCCCAGGCGTCGGGGTCGGCGGTGAGCCGGGCGACTTCCTTTGGGAGCTTGCCGGCCGCCACGTCCGCCAGGCTCACGTGCTCGAGCACCGCCCGCAGGCTGGCGCGCACCGCCACCCAGATCTCCTGGAGGTGCACGGCGGAGCCCTCGTAGTGGGTCGCCTCGGGCCGGAAGCCGCGCACCTCGGCAAGTGGGCCGTCAAGCGCCCGGATCACGTCGGCCAGCTTGATGTCGGCGGCGGGGCGGGCCAGCCGGTAGCCGCCTTCGGCCCCTCGCTGGCTCGCCACCAGGCCCGACCGGCGCAGGTCGGCGAGGATCGCACCGAGAAAGCGCGGGGGGAGGCCCTGGTCGGAGGCGAGCTCCTCGGCCGTCTGGGGTGCACCGGCGACCGCCAGGCTGAGGAGGGCGCGTATGCCGTAGTCGACCTTTGCGGGGATGTGCACCCGATGATTCTGCACGCTGGGCCCCCGGCGCGGTGCGACCGACCCCGACAGGCTCGTGCGGGAGCGACGAGAGGCGCCGGGCGCGCGAAGATCTGGCATGGCTCCGAACTCGTTACACCTCTCGGGCGACACCGACGCCGACCGCCTCCTCTCCGACGATCCACTCGCGCTCTTGATCGGGATGGTGCTCGACCAGCAGATCCCCCTCGAGTGGGCCTTCAAGGGCCCCCTGATCCTCTCTGAGCGGCTGGGGCGCCCCCTCGACGCGACGGTGATCGCCGCCATGGATCCCGATGAGCTGGCGGCGGCCTTCGCCGAGCGCCCCTCGCTGCACCGCTACCCGACCTCGATGGCGACGCGCGTCCAGGCGCTGTGCCAACTGCTCGTCGAGCGCTATGACGGCGATGCGGCCGCCGTCTGGGGGCAGGCCGCCGACGGTGCGGAGCTCTTGCGCAACGTGAAGGAGCTCCCCGGCTTCGGTGAGCAAAAGGCCAGGATCTTCGTTGCCCTGCTCGGCAAGCAGCTCGCCGTGCGCCCCAAGGGCTGGCAGGAGGCGGCCGGGCCCTTCGGCGAGAAGAACTCTCGGCGCTCGATCGCCGACATCGTCGATGCCGCCACGCTTGCCCAGGTGCGCGCCTACAAGCAGGACATGAAGGCAGCCAAGAAGGCCGAGGCCGCCGCCGCGGCGGCCGGCAAAGCCCCCGCGGCCGCAACGACGACGAAGCGCCCAGCGGCGAAGAAGGCACCGGCGCGCGCCGGGGCGGGTCGGCGGCCCTCGGCTTGAGCTCCGACCTCGCCGGTCGGCGCCTCTACCTCTGCACCCCAGCACGCGACGACCTTGCCCAGTTCGCCGGCGCCTGCCTGCGCGGCGGGGTCGACATCGTCCAGCTCCGCGACAAGCGGCTCGAAGCACGCCAGCTCCTCGAGAGTGCCCGGGTCCTTCGTGGCGTCTGCGCGGGCTTCGGTGTCCCGTTCATCATGAACGACCGCCCGGACCTCGCCCTCGAGGTCGGCGCCGACGGCGTGCACGTGGGCCAGGACGATGCGCCGGCCACCCTGGCCCGGCGCATCCTCGGACCCGAGGCGATCATCGGGCTCTCCACCCATGGGCCCGACGACCTCGCCGGGGCGGCGGCCGAGCCGGTCGACTACATCTCGGCAGGCCCGGTCGAAGCGACCCCGACCAAGCCGGGACGGCCGGGTACCGGTCCGGGCTACGTGGCCAGCGCGGTCGCAGCCGAGCACCGGCCGGTCTTCGTGACCGGCGGCGTGACGCCGTCGAGCGTCGGCGCGCTGGCCGATCTCGGCGTGACCCACTTCGTCGTGGTGCGCTGGCTCACCGAGGCCGATGAGCCCGAGAAGGCAGCCCAGGCGCTGCGCGACGCCATCGACCGGGCCATCGAGCACCACGCCGAGGCCGGATAGGGGCGGCCAGCGCTGCGTGCCAGCTGGCAATGCTGGCGTCAGTGCTGGCGCTCGAGCCAGCCGATGAGGCTGGCCAGCACGCGGGGGTCGGCGCGCAGCCAGTGCCCGGCGGCCGGGACGAGCCGGAGCTCGACCGGGCCGAGCGCCACATCGGCGAAGGCCCTCGCTGCCGCCGTCGGGACCTGGTCGTCGTCGGCGCCGTGGATGAGCAGCAAGCAACGGTCCCCGAGTGACGCCGCCGCCCCGAGCGGGTCGAGGTCGGCGAGCTGGCTCGACCACGACGCGAGGCCCTCGGCCGACAGCGCCCGGCGCACCACCCCGCTTTCGCGGCACACGGCGAGCATGCGGGTCGGGTCGGTGATCGCCCCCGAGAGGTCGGCGGGGGTGCCGAGACACGCCACCCCGCGCACGCGGGGGTCCTGGGCCGCCAGTCGCAGGGCCAGGACCCCACCGAAGCCGAACCCGACGACCCAGCCGCGCTCATCGGGCCCGATGGCATGGTCGAAGACGAAGGACACGTCCTCCAGCCAGCCCGCCGGCGAGAACTCGCCCTCGGACTCCCCCGCCCCCCGTAGCGTTGCCGCCGACACCCGCCAGCCGGACTCCTCAGCCAGCCGGTCGGCCAGCTCGGGATAGGTGGCGCCGACGTTGGCGGCCGCCCCGCGAGAATGCGGCAGCTCGTGGCAGACGAGGAGGGTCTCGGTGCGGGGGGCGTCGTCATCGCCCGCCGTCACGTAGTAACGCAGCTCACCAACCGGCCCCTCGAGGCGCTGCCACAGGGCGCTCATGGGGCGCGGTGCCGCGGCGGCGCCGTGGCGGTGCGGGTCGTCACGGGACCCGGCGCAGGGCGGCCGGCGGGATCAGATGCCGATGAGCTGTGCGAGCAGCTCGCGGTGGTAGGTCGGGTCACCGAAGAGCAGCTCCGAGGACTTCGCCCGCTTGAAGTACAGGTGGGCGGGGTGCTCCCAGGTGAAGCCGATGCCACCGTGGATCTGGATGTTCTCGGCGGCGGCGTGGAAGTACGCCTCCGAGCAGTAGGACTTGGCGAGGCTGGCGACGACCGGCAGCTCGTCGGAATCCTCGGCAGCGGCCCACCCGGCGTAGTACGCCGCCGACTTGGCCGACTCGACCTCGAGCAGCATGTCGGCGCACTTGTGCTTGATGGCCTGGAAGCTGCCGATGGGGCGCCCGAACTGGATGCGGGTCTTCGCGTACTCGACGGCCATGTCCAAGACGTGCTGCGCGCCGCCGACCTGCTCCGCGGCGAGGGCCACGGCAGCGAGCTGCAGGGTCTTCTCGAGGCCGGGTTCGGCGCCGCCGTCGGTGCCGATCAACCAGGCCGGGGTGTCGGCGAACTCGAGGCGCGCCTGCTTGCGGGTCTGGTCCATGGTCGGCAGCGGGGTGCGGGTGAGACCCGCCGCATCGCCCTTCACGCCGAAGAGGGTGACGCCGGCGTCGGTGCGGGCGGCGACGAGAATGAGGTCGGCGACATGGCCATCGATCACGTAGGACTTGTGGCCGTTCAGCACCCAGTCCTCGCCGCTCTTGGTGGCGGCGAGGCCGATGCCGTCGAAGTCCCAACGCCCGTTGTCCTCGGTGATGGCGAGCGTGCCGATCGTCTCACCCGAGGCCATGCCGGGAAGGAGGTACTTCATGGCCGACTCGTCGCCCGAGGTCAGCACGGCGTTGGCCGCCAGGGCCACCGTCGAGAAGTACGGCGCGCACAACAGTGCCGCCCCCATCTCCTCGAAGACCACGATCAGCTCGACGTAGCTGAAGCCCGCGCCGCCGTACTCCTCGGGGATGGCGAGGGACTGGAGACCGAGCTGCTCGGCCATCTGGCTCCACACCGCCGGGTCGTAGCCGTCGGTCGTCTCCATCAGACGCCGGACCTCGGTCTCGGGCGACTTGTCGGCCAGGAAGCGGCGGACGGCGCTGCGGAGCTCGTCCTGCTCCTCGCTGAAGGCGAAGTTCATGAGGATCCTCTTCTCATTCGACGACGTGGCGACCATGACCGGGCGCCCGCAGGGGCGACCGGGCCAGATTGTGTCTACCAGAGATGGCGCCCGGGTGACCACCGGAGCCGCCGTCCACCGACCGCTCCGGCGTGCCTAACCTCTGGATATGCCTGAACTGGTGCGCATTTGGGAGGACGCGAGCTGCGAGGTCCACCGCATGGTGGTGGGCCCGCTCGACAACAACGTCTACGTGCTGCGCTGCCGCCGGAGCGGCGACGCCCTGCTCTTCGACGCGGCCAACGAGCACGAGGCGTTGCTCGAGGTCTGCCAGCGGCTCGGCGTCCGCCAGGTGGTCGAGACCCACGGGCACTGGGACCACATCCAGGCCGTCCCGGCCGTGCGCGAGGCGGGCATCGAGGTCTTGGTGACCGAGGCCGACGCCGGCATGCTCCCCTCCTACGACCTCCTCTTGGAGGACGACACCGTGCTCGGGGTCGGCCGGCTGCGGGTGCGCACGGTGCTCACCCCGGGCCACACGGCGGGGTCGATGTGCTTCGCCGTCGAGGGGACGCCGCTCCTCTTCTCGGGCGACACCCTCTTCCCTGGCGGACCGGGGAACACGAAGCTCGAGGGCGCCGACTTCCCGACGATCATCCGCTCCATCGAAGACCGGCTCTTCGCTCGCTACGAGCCCGACACGGTCGTGCTCCCCGGGCACGGGTCCTCCACCACCATCGGCACGGAGAGCCCGCACCTCGCCGAGTGGGTCGAGCGCGGCTGGTAGGTGTGCCTAGCGCGGCGTGACGGCGGTCGCCGGGTGGCGGGGCTGGTCGATCAGCTCGATGCTGTCGGGGAGCCCGCTCACGCGCACCGAGCCGTTCTCGATCTCGACATCGAGCCTGGCCCCGGCGAGCGGGATGCCCTCGATGCGCAGCGCGCCGATCTCCGGGGGCACCATCGGGGCCAACCATGTCTTGCCGTAGGGGACCCACGGGTCGAAGCGCAGCAGCGTGCGCAGGCACAGCAGCGGCGAGGCCGCCGACCAGGCCTGGGGCGAGCACGACGTCGGGTAGCCAACGGGGACCGGCAGGTCGCTGCGGTCGAGCCCGCTGTAGAGCTCGGGGAGCCGGCCACCCTTGGTGGCGGCTGCGTCGAGCAGCGAGAGCACCAGGGACTGGGCGCCCTCCTCGAAGCCATAGCGGGCGAGCCCGGCCGCGATGATGGCGGTGTCGTGCGGCCAGACCGACCCGCAGTGGTAGCTGACCGGGTTGTAACCGCCCATCGACGCCCCGAGGGTGCGCACGCCCCAGCCGCTCGACATGTCGGGGCCGAGGAGGCGCGCCGCGACCGCCTCGGCCTTCTCCTCGTCGACGATCCCGGTCCACAGGCAGTGGCCCATGTTCGAGGTGAGCGAGTCGATGGGCCGCTTGTCGGCGTCGAGGCCGACCGCGAAGTACTGCTGCTCGTCGAGCCAGAAATCGCGGTTGAAGGCCACCTTCAGGTCGTTAGCCTTCTGCCGGTAGGCGCTGTAGGTGGCCTCGTCGCCCATCTCGAAGGCGAAGTGCGCCCGCGCCAGGTAGGCGCCATAGACGTACGCCTGCACCTCGCAGAGCGCGATTGGCGCAGTCGCCACACGGCCGTCCGCGTAGCGCACCCCGTCCCAGCTGTCTTTCCAGCCCTGGTTGGCGAGGCCGCGGTCGGTGGCCCGCTGGTACTCGACGTAGCCGTCGCCGTCCCGGTCGCCGAACTCGGCGATCCAGGCGAGGGCCCGGTCCGCATTGGGCAGCAATTCGTCCACCAGCTCGGTTGCGAGGCCCCACCGGCGCAGCTCGCCGAGGAGCATCACGAACAGCGGGGTGGCGTCGGCCGAGCCGTAGTAGATGCTCCCCCCTCCGAGCGAGAGCGACGCGGCGCCTCCGAAGCGCATCTCGTGGAGGATGCGGCCGGGCTCCTCGTCCTGGCGGGGGTCGACCTTGGTCCCCTGGAAGCGTGCGAGCGTCTGGAGGACGCCCCGGGCGAGGTCCGGATCGACCAGGAGGGCGCTCCAGGCGGTGAGCAGCGAGTCGCGCCCGAACACCGTCATGAACCACGGTGCGCCCGCCGCCACGACCACCCGGTCGGGGTAGTCGGGGTCGAAGATGCGCAGCGCCCCGAGGTCCTCGGCGCTGCGGGCGACGGCGGTGCGCAGGCCCTCGTGCTCGGTCGTGACGTGGGGGACCTGCTGGCGCCACTGGGCCAGGCGCTCGGAGGGCATGGCCTGGTCGACCGCCTGGCCGCAGCGGTAGCGGGGCAGCACGAGGGAGGACTCGATCACCGGGACCACCTCGATGCAGCCCGTCCACTGCCCCTGGGCCGGGACGATCACCTCACGGGTCACCCGGTTCTCGGTGATGTCGAGGACGGTCGGGGAGTGCCCGTCCTCGTGGCCGTCGGGGGCGAAGCGCAGCTGGACGCCGCGCGCCACCTGGGCCCCCTTGTAGGAGAAGGCGAGCAGATGGTCGCCCACCTCCTGGGTGATCCCCTCGGCCTCGCCGGCACGGCCCTCTTTGACCGCGAACAGGTCTGCGAAGTCACACTCGATGAGCAGGTCGACCCGGCAGATGGTGGGCTCGGCGCCGAAGTTGTGGATGGTGAGGTCCTCGCGCATGCCCTGGCCGACGTAACGGTTGCGAAAGACCATCAGGGTCGAGTCGGCCCGGCCCGGGGCGGGCTGGGTGCGGGAGACGAAGGTGGCCGAGAAGGGCTCGGGGCTGAACGAGGCCAGCGGCTCGAGCGGCGCGCCGTCGAGGCGCAGCTCGAGGCGCGAGACCAGCCGGGTGTCCCGGAAAAAGAGGCCCTGGGCCGACCCGGCGACGATGTCGCCGGTACGCTCGGAGATGGCGAAGGTCGACTCGTCGACCAGCGTCACGACCCCTCCGGCAGAGTCCACGGTGGCCACCTTTCCGGCATAGGTCCAAGGGTTGGCCACTGGCGGAGGATCGTACCGGACCACCGCCTGGGTCCGGCAATCGGGCCGCCACCGAGGCCCGGGGAGGTGCAGAAAGAGCCCGTCGTTTAAATGTGACCCAGAAGGTAGGATTTCAACCGTGCCCACTGACGCGCCACGCGACACCCCCCTCCTCCAGATCGTCGACCTGCACGTCTCGGTCGACGGCGCCGAGATCCTCAAAGGCGTCGACCTCGAGGTCGGCCCCGGCGAGGTCCACGCCCTCATGGGCCCCAACGGGGCCGGCAAATCGACGCTCGCCGCCACGCTCCTCGGGCACCCGAGCTACGAAGTGACCTCGGGGGCGATCCGCTTCCTCGGCGAGGACATCACCGGCTGGCCCACCGACGTGCGCGGCAAGGCCGGCCTGTTCCTCGCGTTCCAGTACCCCGAGGCCATCGGCGGCGTGTCGGTGATCCAGTTCCTCCGCCAGGCCATTTCCGCGCGCACCGGCCAAGAGGACCTCTCGGTCCTCGAGGTGCGGCTGTCGATGGGCGAGTGGATGGAGCGCCTCGGCATGGATCCCACCTTCGCCGAGCGCCACTTGAACGAGGGGTTCTCCGGAGGCGAGAAGAAGCGCAACGAGATCCTCCAGATGGCCCTGCTCGACCCAGTGGTCGCCGTGCTCGACGAGACCGACTCTGGCCTCGACATCGACGCGCTGCGCGTCGTCGGGCGTGGGGTGCGCACCGTGCGCGAGGCGCACCCCGAGCTCGGCGTCCTCGTGGTCACGCACTACCAGCGCCTCCTCGACGAGCTTGTCCCCGACCGGGTCCACCTGCTGGTCGACGGCAGGGTGGTCGAGAGCGGGGGTCCCGAGCTCGCCCAACGAGTGGAGTCGGGAGGCTACGACCAGTGGCGTTGAACGAAATGACCGGCGCGCTCGACACCGAGCTCGTGCGCAAGGACTTCCCGCTGCTCGCCCGCAGCGTCCACGACCGACCCATCGTCTACCTCGACTCGGCCGCCTCCTCGCTCCAGCCGAGCGCGGTCCTCCGGGCCATGGAGGAGTACTACGAGGCGCACCACGCCAACGTGCACCGCGGCGTCTACGCCACCGCCGAGGAGGCCACCAACCTCTACGAGGGCGCCCGCGTCGACGTCGGGCGCTTCATCGGTGCGCCCGACCCCGGACGCGAAGTGATCTTCACGAAGAACGCCACCGAGGCGATCAACCTGGTGGCGAGGACCTGGGGGGCGACCAACCTCGGTGCCGGTGACGTCGTGGTGCTGAGCGAGATGGAGCACCACGCCAACATCGTCCCGTGGCTGATGCTGGCCGAGTCGACCGGCATCGAGCTGCGCTACCTACCCGTCGACATCGACGGGCGCCTCGACCTCACCGGCCTCGACGCCGCCTTAGACGGGGCGAAGCTCCTCTCGGTCACCGCCATGTCCAACGTGCTCGGGACCATCAACCCGGTCGGCCTGCTGGCCGAACGGGCCCACGCGGCCGGCGCGCTCATCCTCGTCGACGGCGCCCAGTCGGTGCCGCACGTGACCGTCGACGTGCGCGCCCTCGACATCGACTTCCTCGCGTTCTCCGCCCACAAGATGCTCGGCCCGACCGGGATCGGCGTGTTGTGGTCGCGCGCCAACATCTTGGAGGACCTCCCGCCGTTCCTCGGCGGCGGCGGCATGATCCTCGACGTGCGGCTCGACCGCTTCCTCGCGGCCGAGCCGCCCCAGCGCTTCGAGGCAGGTACCCCGCCGATCGCCGAGGCGGTCGGCCTCGGCGCCGCTGTGCGCTACCTCGAGGCAACGGGCATGGAGCGCATCCGGGCACACGAGCTCGCCCTCAGCCGCTACACCTTGGAGAGCCTCGCCGAGCGCCTCGGCGAGGACTGCGTGGTCTTCGGGCCGCCCGCCGGCGAGGACCGCGGCGGTGTGTTCTCCCTGGCGTTCCGAGACGTCCACGCCCACGACCTCGCCCAGGTGCTCGACCAGTTCGCCGTGTGCGTGCGACCGGGCCATCACTGCGCGAAGCCCCTGATGCGCAAGCTCGGGGTCTCCGCGACGGCGCGTGCGTCCCTCGGGCTCTACAACGACCGCCATGACGTGGACGTGCTGATCGAAGGTCTGGCCGAAGCCGGTAGATTGTTTGCGTGATTCACCACGCTGGCCGGGCCCGCTGATGGCCGACCTCGAAGACCTCTACCGAGAGATCATCCTCGACCACTACCGCTCGCCCCGGAACCGTGGCGAGCTGCCCGCCCCGCCCGCACAGCGGGTGGAGGGATTCAACCCGCTGTGCGGTGACGAGATCGTGCTCACCCTGCTCATCGACGACGGCCGGGTCAGCGACATCAAGATCGCCGGCACGGGCTGCTCGATCAGCCAGTCGTCGGCATCGCTCATGTCGGCCGCGGTCAAGGGCAAGTCACTCGATGAGGTGCGCCAGCTCATCGGCACGTTCAAGTCGATGATGTCGATCCACGAGGCGACCCTGGCCGACGAGGCCGATGGCGCGCCGGTCGAGCCCGAGCCGGTGGACGTCAGATCGCTCGGCGAGCTCGCCGCCCTTCAGGGCGTCGTCAAATTCCCGGTGCGCATCAAGTGCGCCACCTTGTCCTGGAACACGTTGGTCCAGGCACTGAACGAGGCCGAGCCGCAGCTCGCGTAGGTGCCCGTGGCCGCGGGTCGGCTACGGGGTGCAGGGCGTGGGGTCGAAGGACGGCGGCGGGGCCTGCGTCGTCGTCGTGACCGAGCTCGCACCCGACGTCGGCGAGGCCGGCGCCGCGGTCGTCGGGGTGACCACCGGCGGCGGGACGGTTTCGAGGCTCGTGTTCGGCGGCGGGCTGGTCGGAGACTTGAGCGAGCTCCCGAACACCGTCGTGAACATCTCCTGGGCGGCCGGCTGGTCGGTGAAGAGCACGTCGCCCCACGGCGAGACGTAGCCGTTGCTGATCGTCGGCATGGTCAGCGTGTCGAGTGCGGCGGGGTTGAGGGAGTGGAAGTCGATGGCGAGTCCCACCAGCTCCGAGAGGCTGAAGCTGTTGTCGATCACGATGCCCTGGGGGATCGAGCCCAGGAACGCATTGATCGTGACGGGGTTGTACTTGCTCTTGGCCGCGTCGACCAGCGCCTTCAAGAAGGCGTCCTGGCGCTGGATGCGTCCGAAGTCGCTCGTGCCGTCGTACTGCCAGTAGCCGTTCTCGTAGTACTCGTAGTGGCGGCTCCGGGCCACCGCCAGTGCCTCGGTGCCGTTCAGCAGCTGGCACCCCGGGGTGGTGATGTTGAGGCCCGAGTACGCGTCCTTGGCCGGGAAGGGGAAGTCCATGTAGACGCCGCCCAGCGCGTCCACCGATCCCTGGAAGCCCCCGAAGCTCACCTGGAGCACGTGGTTGATCGGGATGCCGAAATTGGCCTCGATGGTCTGGACCAGGAGGTTCGGGCCCGAGTCGAAGGTCGAGTTGATCCGGTTGAAATTGCCGAGGTTCGCCTGGTCGCCCACCATGGTGACCAGGGTGTCGCGCGGGATCGACATGATGGTGATCTGCTTGGTGGCCGGCACTACGCGCCAGACCATGATCACGTCGCTGCGCTGGCCGGTGACCAGTGCGGCACTGCCCGCCTGGGCGGCGGCCGCCCCGGTCAGCCCCACACGCGAGTCCGAGCCGATCACCAACATGTTGAACGGCCCCCCCGTATAGGGGGTCAGACTCGAGACGTCGACCTTTTTCAGCTGGTCGAAGCGGTAGCGGGCGTAGCCGTAGCTGGCGGCCACGGCGAGGAGCGCGACCACCACGATGACGCTGAGGGCCGTGACGATGCGGCGCCGGCGACGACGGCGCCGGGGAGCCCCACCACCCGGGGAGCCTCCCCCACCGCCGCCCCGCTTCCCGCCACCACCCTTGCCGCCGTGGGCCCGATCGATCTGGTCGCCGAGGTTGCGAAGGCCTTGCTCGTTGGCCGATTGCGGCGACGCGCCGCCGCCCGACATCTGTGCGCCGAGCGCACGCAACCCCTGCTCATTGGGGGTCCCGCCTCGGCGGGGCCGCTCGGGGAGGTCGTGCGCGCCGCCGGGTGAACGACCGCTCGCCATGGGTGGCAACGCTACCAACGGCACCCCGGATGGAGTGGGCACCCCGCTCAGCGCGCGTAGCCGGCGTACCCCGTGGTCTCGAGCTCCTGGGCCAACTCCGGTCCGCCGGTGGCCACGATGCGACCGGCCGAGAGGACGTGGATGGTGTCGGCGCGCAGCTCCACGAGCAGCCGGCTGAAGTGGGTGATCGCCACCACGCCCAGCCCCCACTGCACGGTGGCGGACTCGATGCGGCGCGCCACCGAGCCGAGCGCGTCGACGTCGAGGCCCGAGTCGATCTCGTCGAGCACGCAGAAGGGCGGCCGCAGCACGCCGAGCTGGACCATCTCGTTGCGCTTGCGCTCGCCGCCTGAGAGGTCGACGTTGAGGGCGCGTGACAAGAAGCGCTCGTCGAAGCCGATGGCGGCCGCCTCCTCGCGCAGGCGCTCGGCGACGGACACGCGGGAATGGTCCTCGGGTTGGGCCTCGGTCAGCACCTCTTCCAAGCTGACGCCGGGCACCTCGATGGGCTGCTGGAGGGCGAGGAAGAGCCCGGCCCTCGCCCGCTGCCAGCTGGGCATCCCCACGAGCTCGACGCCGTCGAGGGTGATCGAGCCTTCGGTCACCGTGGTGCCCGGTCGGCCCATGAGCGCATGGGCGAGGGTCGACTTACCCGAGCCGTTCGGGCCCATGACGATATGGACCTCGCCGCTCCGGACCTCGAGGTCGACCCCGTGGAGCACCTCTCGCCCGGCCACGCTGGCGTGGAGGTTGCGCACGCTGAACACACTCAAGGCAGCACCACCGAGACCTCGTCGGCATCGACACGGACTTCATAGACCGGCACCGGCTTCGTCGCAGGCAGCGAGCAGGGTGTGCCGTCGCGCAGGTCGAAGGTGCTGCCGTGGCGCGGGCATTCGATCTCGACGGTGTCCTCCCAGACCTCCCCCTCGGAGAGCGAGTAGTCCTCGTGGCTGCACCGGTCCCCCAGCGCGTAGAAGTCGTCCTCGATGCGCACGAGAGCGATCCGGTGCTCGCCCACGTCGAACCGGCGGGCCTCGCCCGACTTCAGGTCCGAGCTGCGGCACAGTGTCACCTGCTCACCCATGGTGGTCCTCCCCGCCGGTCGGGACGACCTCGTCGAGGGTGGCCGCCAGCCGGGCCGCGACCTCGTGCTGGAGCAGCGGGACGACAGCGGGCACCGGCGCCTTCGCCACGATGTCGGCGAAGAAGCCGGCGACGATGAGGCGCTCGGCCCGGTCCGGTGCCACGCCTCGCGACTCGAGGTAGTAGAGCTGGTCCTCGTCCACCGGCCCGACCGTCGAGGCGTGACTGCAGCGAACGTCGTTCTCCTCGATCTCGAGGTTCGGGACCGAGTCGGCATGCGCTCGCTCGTCGAGCACGAGGTTGTGGTTGGTCTGCATGGCGTTGGAGCGCACCGCCCCGTGGCGGATCCGGATCAGGCCGCTGTAGACCGAGCGCGAACTGCCGGCGACGGCACCCTTGCAGAGGAGGTCGCTGTCGGTGCGGGGGGCCGCGTGGTCCTGGAGCGTCCGCACGTCGTGGATCTGTTCCCCGGTGCCGAGGTAGGCCGAGCGCAGCTCGCTCGTCGCCCCCTGGCCCACGACGGCGGCATCGGTGCGGCAGCGGTCATACGCGCCACCGAGCCCGACGGTGAAGGCACGAAGCGCGGCGTCGCGCTCGATGCGTGCGCCGATGCGCCCGAGGTACCACGCCTCGTCGCCGAGGAGCTGGAGCGAGACGAACGAGAGATGGGAGCCCTCGTCGGCGAGCAGCTCGGCGACCGGCACGACGAGCGAGCGACCGGGTCCCGACGGTGCGACGATCTCGACCACCGAGCACTCGGACCCGCGCTCGGCACGCACGACGGTCCGGGGGAACGCAGCCGGCGCCGGGTCGCCGCCGGCGGTGCACAGGTGCACCACCACGATCGGCCGGCTGACCACCGTGCCGACCGGTACGACGACCGAGAGGACGTCGGGAGCGAAGGCGTCGTTCAGGCGCACGAGCGCGTCGCCGCCCTCGACGACCTGTCCAATGGAGGGCTGCAGCGACCCCTCAGCCCGAGCCGCCTCGATCGTCACGCCCTCGGGGAGGTCGCCCCGTTCGATGGAGACGATCGACCCGTCGCGCACGATGCACAATGCGGCGCGCTCGAGGATCTGGCCGACCAGCTCGTCGACCAGGGACTGGTCGGCGGGCCCGAGGCCGTCCTCGACCACGCTGGGCCGGTAGGACTCGAGATCGAGGGAGTCGATGGGCGAGTAGCGCCACACCTCTTCGGCCTCGCTCGGGAGGTCCTGTTTGGAGAACGCCTCGAACCCCTCGAGCCGCCGCTCCCGCAACCAGTCGGGACCCCCCAGCGCGCTGGCGATGTCGGCAGTGAAGGTGGGCAGGTGCTCGGCCTTTCTCATCGGCGATCAGCCTGGGCGATCGATGTGCCGGCCGGTGGGCCAGCCGTTCCAGTGTAGTGGCCTGGTGTCTGGCCCTTTCCGGGCTGCACCCCGGCGGGACCAGCCTCTACGCTCGGCGTCGTGGATCGAGAGGAGCAATCGTGACCGATATGCAGGCGTTCTCATCGGACGTGCTCGAGATCGAGTCAGAGGGCCACGTCGCCACCCTCTGGCTGAACCGGCCCGAGGCGCGCAACGCAATGGGGGCTGCATTCTTCAGCGACCTCGGCCCGGCGATGGCGACGCTGAACGCCGACCGCGAGGTCCGAGCCGTGGTGATCGCGGCCAGGGGCCCGCACTTCTCCGTCGGACTCGACCTCAAGGCCATGGGCAGCACCCTGAGCGGCGGCGGCGCACCACTTTCGAACGCGTCGCGCGCGACGCGCACGCGACTCGATGTGCTGCGCCTCCAAGAATCGGTCAACGCCGTCGCCTCCTGCCCGAAGCCGGTCATCGCTGCGGTGCATGGCTACTGCATCGGCGGCGGGGTCGACCTGATCAGCGCGTGTGATATCCGCCTCGCCTCGGCCGACGCGGTCTTCTCGGTACGCGAGGCCAAGGTGGCCATCGTTGCGGACCTCGGGAGCCTGCAGCGCCTCCCGCGCATCATCGGTGCCGGGCACGTGGCCGAGCTCGCCTTCACCGGCAAGGACATCACCGCCGAGCGGGCCCACGCCATTGGTCTGGTCAACGACGTCGCGCCCGATGCCGCCGCCGTGGTCGCCGCTGCCCGGGCTCTCGCCCTCGAGATCGCGGCGAACTCCCCGCTCGCCGTCGAGGGCACGAAGGCGGTGCTGCAGGCGGGCGACGGTCGGACGGTGGCCGAGGGCCTCGAGTACGTGGCCACGTGGAATGCCGGGATGCTCGGCTCCGACGACCTCACCGAGGCGATGCTGGCGTTCCTCGAGAAGCGCCCACCCAAATTCACCGGTAACTAGGACAGTTCCGGTCCGCCGACAGGGCCGATGGCAGCTCCGTCACCAAGTGTTTGCCGTGCCGTCGCCAAGGGGGTAACCCCGGTGCGCTCGACTGACCGTTGGAAGTTCTCGAACGGGAGGTTGCCATGCGCAAGGGTTCCATCCGCGACGTCCTTGTCGGCCTCGGGGCCGGCTCGCTCGGGCTCATGGGAGTCGGGGTCACGGTTGCCGGCGCCGGCACTCCCGGGGGATGGGACCAGCCGGGCGCGTTCGCGGTGCAACAGGTCCTCGCCGGGTCATCCCTCCACCACACCTTCACGCCACCGGGCTCATCGACCACGCTCACCGAGGCGCTGAGTGACCCCGACGACATCTCCCGCCTCGGCGGCGATCTCTTCGTCGGGTTCCAGAACGGGGTCGGGCCCCAGGGTCAGGCGAGCACGGACGGCAACCTCGACAGCACCATCGTGGAACTGACCCTCCACGGCACAGTCGTCGGGCAGTGGGACGTCGCCGGCAAAGCGGACGGCGTCACCGCCGACCCGGCCACCGGCTCGGTGATCGCAACGGTCAACGAGGACGCCAATTCCTCGCTCTACACGATCGACCCAACGTCATCCGCAGCGGTCCAGCACTACAGCTACAGCGAGCCACTGCCCCACGACGGGGGGACCGACGCGATCTCGGTCTACTTCGGCCGGATCTTCATCAGCGCGTCAGCGCCGGGGACGACCGGCACGAACCCGGCCCCTCAGCCCACCTTCCCGGCCGCCTATTCGGTGACGCTCGACGCAGGCACCTCGGTCGCGGCGGTAACGCCCCTCTTCTCTGACGAGGACACCGCCACCGTGGCCAACATCGGCAGGTGGGGTCAGCAGGTGACGTTGGCACTCACCGACCCGGACTCGAACGCCGTCGTGCCGATCTTCAGCCCGCGCTTCGGGGGCGACTTCGAGCTGACCAGCCAGGGCGACCTTCAGCAGATCGACGTCCGCGACCCCGGGGGACCCCGTCAGCAGCTGAGCGTGCTCAATCTCTCCCAGTCGGTGGACGACACCGCCTGGGCCACCGACCCATCGGGGCGGCTGTATTCGACCGACTCCGCCGATGACGCCGTTGACGTGGTCACCGGTCCCTTCCGGTGGGGTCAGGAGCTCGCGGTGGCCACACCGTGTGGCGCCAACAGTGCGCCCTCGACGTGCCCGGGGCCGGGCTACCCGGCCAACTACCTGGCCAGCCTCGACCCGTGGACGGGCCAGGTGAGCGGCGTCGAGGTGCAGGGCGTGCCTTACGTGCCCCAGGGCGGCCTCGTCTTCGTTGCCGGGTGGGACCGCTGAGCGGTCGACGGGCCGCTGCAGCGAGCTGACGTCAGACCGACGCCCAGAAGGACTCGAGTGCCCGGGCCCCACCCCCGGGGTCGCCGAGCATCCACCAGTGGCCCTGCCCTTCCATCACGTGGGTTCGGGCCCCCAGCTGTGCGGCGACGATACCGCCGAGGTCCCCACTACCCACGAAGGGGTCGAGCGGGGCGGTGATGTTGAGGCCCGGCAGCCGAGCCGCGGGCGAGAGCGCACGTCCCCACTCGAGCATCGCCGGCTGCGTGGCGGAGCGGTAGAGGGACAGCACGCAGCGCCCCATCTCGGCATCGGAGGAGGCGACGAGCTTGACGGCGGTCGAGCGGGGGATGCCGACGCTCTCGAGCAGATCGGCCTGCTGCCCGGGCGAGGTGGCGAGGACGGCGTCGAAGTACTCCTCGCCCGCGCCCTCGGTCTGCCAGATCTGGGCAAGGTCGTGCCACACGTAGTCCGGGTGGAAGAGCCCCAAGACGTCGCTCGCCCAGGTGCGCACGAGCTCGGGGCGCAGCGACACCGCCCGCATGGCCAAGCCCCCACCCCAGTCGTGGCCGACGAGGTCGACCGGGCCGCCGCTCTCGGCGATCAGCTCGAGCTCGGTGACCAGCCAGTCGGCGTACTCCTCCTTCGTGGCACCGAAGCCTGGCGGCGCAGGACACCCGAAGCCCGGCAACTGGAGGCAGACAACGTCGCTGCGCTCGAGCTGGGCGACCATCGGCTCCCAGATCACCGGGGTCTCGGGGTTGCCGTGCACCAGGACCGCGGTCATCGCGCGAACGTAACAGGCGGGCGGGCGGCGGCGCCGTCCCATCGCCGCCCTGGTCCCCGAAATCGGCCGGCCGTCTCCAACGCGACGCTCCGGTGACTCTCTGCGTGCGTGCGTGCGTGCTCGCTGGCCTGGTCGCCTGGCGCAAAGCTCCAGGACACGGGAACATGGCGGCATGGACACGCTCACCGACGACCTCGACGACTACTACGTCGACGACTCCGACGAGGAACCGGTCTTGTGCTGGCAGGACGGGCGCCAGGTCGACACGTGGCGGGAGGGCTACCCCTACCCCGAGCGGATGTGGCGCGACGAGTACGAGGTGTTGAAGCGCAACCTGCAGATCGAGCTGTTGAAGCTCCAGAACTGGATGAAGGAGTCGAGCGAGCGGCTGATCATCGTCTTCGAGGGCCGTGACGCAGCCGGCAAGGGCGGCACCATCAAGCGCTTCATGGAACACCTCAACCCCCGCGGGGCGCGGGTGGTGGCGCTCGAGCGCCCGAGCGAGCGCGAGACGACCGAGTGGTACTTCCAGCGCTACGTCCAGCACCTTCCCGCAGCGGGCGAGATCGTGCTGTTCGACCGGTCCTGGTACAACCGCGCCGGTGTCGAGAACGTGATGGGCTTCTGCACCGAGGACCAGTACAAAGAGTTCATGCGCCAGGCGCCGCTCTTCGAGAGGATGCTCGTGAACGACGGGATCCACCTGGTCAAACTCTGGTTCTCGGTGTCGAGGGGGGAGCAGCACACCCGGTTCCTGATCCGCCAGATCGATCCGGTTCGCCGCTGGAAGCTCTCCCCCACCGACCTCGCCTCGCTCACCCGCTGGGACGAGTACACCGCGGCGAAAGAGGCGATGTTCTTCTACACCGACACGCACGAGTCGCCCTGGACGGTGGTCAAGAGCAACGACAAGCGGCGGGGGCGCCTCGAGGCCATGCGCTACGTGCTGACCCAGTTCGACTACCCGGGCAAGAGGCCCGAGGTGGTGGGCATCCCCGACCCGTTGATCATCGGGGCGGCGCGCAACCTCTCCGAGCGCGACGAGGACCCGGACCGCCGCTTCCCCCCGCTCTGAACTGCGAGCAGGCGGGCCTCCGTCAGTTCCGGCGCCACCAGCGCCGGCCCTGGCGCTTCTCGTTGCGCTTGTCGGCCTCCCTGGCCTCGGCCAGGGCCTCGGGGGCAACGTCGTTGATGATGTCCTCGGCACGGTCGAGGAGGTCGGCGACCTCGGGGCCGGGAACGTCGGGCTCGTCCTCGATGGCTGGCTCGACCAGGCTGCCGTGGACCCAGCCGACGTCGGCGAGCCGGGGCTCGAACGCCGGGCAGTTCTCCGGGCAGCGCCACGGTGCCTCGGGGGCGAGGTCGAGCTGGCAGAAGCGCGCCACCTCGCCCGAGTCGTAGGTCCGGCTCTGGAAGTGCTTGCACTCTTCACGCATGGCCACGGCGTTATCGTTTCACTGCCACGGGGGTCGACGCACCTCGCCCCAGCGGATCAGCCGACGGAGCCTTCCATCTGCAGCTCGATGAGGCGGCTCCACTCGACGGCGTACTCCATCGGGAGGGTGCGCGTGATCGGCTCGATGAAGCCGTTCACGATCATGCCCATGGCCTGGCTCTCGGAGAGGCCACGGCTCATCAGGTAGAAGAGCTGGTCGTCGCCCACCTTGGACACCGTCGCCTCGTGGCCGATGCGCGCATCGCGCTCGCCCACCTCCATGTAGGGCTTCGTCTCGGAGATGGACTGCTCGTCGAGGAGCAGCGCGTCGCAGCGGACGAAGGACTTGGCGCCCTTCGCTCCCTCGTCGACGTGGACCAGTCCGCGGTAGGTGGTGATCCCCCCGTCCTTCGAGATGGACTTGGACACGATGGTCGAGCTGGTCTCGGGGGCGGCGTGGACCATCTTGGCCCCAGCATCTTGGTGCTGGCCGGGCCCCGCGTAGGCGACCGAGAGGACCTCGCCGGAGGCCTTGGGGCCCATGAGGTACACCGAGGGGTACTTCATCGTGAGGCGTGACCCGATGTTGCCGTCGATCCACTCGACGTGGGCCTCCGCCTCGGCCCGGGCCCGTTTGGTCACCAGGTTGTAGACGTTGTTCGACCAGTTCTGGATGGTGGTGTACGTGATGCGGGAGCCCTCGAGCGCCACCAACTCGACCACGGCCGAGTGCAGGGAGTCAGTCGTGTACACCGGAGCCGAGCACCCCTCCACGTAGTGCACCTGGGAACCCTTGTCGGCGATGATCAAGGTGCGCTCGAACTGGCCCATGTTCTCCGCGTTGATGCGGAAGTAGGCCTGCAGCGGCTGGTCGACGACCACGCCCTCGGGGACGTAGATGAACGACCCTCCCGACCACACCGCCGAGTTGAGGGCGGCGAACTTGTTGTCGTTCGGGGGGATGATCGTCCCGAAGTACTTGCGGACGAGCTCTGGGTACTCGCGCACCGCGGTGTCCATGTCGCAGAAGAGCACACCGAGGGACTCGAGGTCCTCACGGTTGCGGTGGAACACCACCTCGCTCTCGTACTGCGCGGTCACCCCGGCGAGGTACTTGCGCTCGGCCTCGGGGATGCCCAGCTTCTCGTAGGTGTTCTTGATGGCGTCGGGCAGGTCGTTCCAATCCTGGACCTGCTCCCCCGTCGGCTTGATGTAGTAGTAGATGTCGTCGAAGTCGAGGTCGGGCATGTTGACGGCGAACCAGGCGGCCATCGGGCGGCGCTCGAAGCGCTTGAGGGCGGCGAGACGGAAGTCGCGCATCCACTCGGGCTCCTTTTTCATCGCCGACATCTCGCGCACGATGTTCTCATTCAGGCCCTTCTTGGGCTTGAAGACGTAGTCCTCGGCATCGCTCCAGCCCAGCTGGTAGCGACCCAGATCGAGGTCAACGGTCATCGGATCTCCTCGGCTCTCGGACAGGCCCGGCCACGCAGCCCGCAGGCCGCCCGGTCGGGTGATTTCTCCTATGTGCATAGTAACAACTGCACTGAGCGGGCGGAACAGCCTGTTCGAGGTGCCAGGTAGGCGTGGCAATCTGGGTCATGGCCCCGCCCACCGCACCCGTACCCGAGCGCCGACCGAAAAAACTCGAGGCGCACGGTGACATCCGTGTGGACGACTGGTACTGGCTCGCCGACCGGGACGACCCGGCCGTCCTCGAGCACCTACGCGCCGAGAACGACTACACCGAGGCCGTGTTGGCCCCCCTGTCGGGGCTGCGGGCCGAGCTGTTCGACGAGATCGTTGCCCGCATCGAAGAGACCGACCTCTCGGTCCCGGTCCGCAAGGGCCCGTGGTGGTACTACCAGCGCACCGAAGAGGGGGCGAACTACGCCGTCCACTGCCGGCGGCCCGTCGAGGACGACGACCCGCCGCTCGGAGCCGGAAGAGAGGGCGAGGTCGTCCTGCTCGACGAGAACGCGCTCAGCTCGGGGCACGACTTCTTCGCCGTCGGGGTGCTCTCGGTCAGCCCGGACCACCGCTGGCTGGCCTACGGCACCGACACCACCGGTGCCGAGCGCTACACGCTGCACATCATCGACCTCGAAGGGGACGAGATCGTGGCCGAGACCGTGCCCGACGTCTATTACGGCCTGTCATGGGCGAACGACAACGCGACCGTCTTCTATGTGCGCACCGACGACGCCATGCGCCCGTTCCAGTTGTGGCGGCACCGCATCGGCACCGAACCTTCCGCCGACACCCTGGTGCTCGAGGAGACCGACGAGCGCTTCACCCTCTCGACCGGCCGCACCAAGGACGGCCTCTTCGTCGTCATCGCGCTCCAGAGCACCCTCACGAGCGAGGTGTGGACCATCCCAGCCGGGAGCCCCGGCGACGAGCCCGCCTGCCTGGCACCCCGTCGGGAGGGCATCGAGTACACCGCCGACCATCACCGGGGCGACGGCGACGAGGGTTGGTGGGTGCAACTCACCAACGAGGACGCGGTCGACTTCCGGCTCCTGGCGGCGGCCGACGGCGACACCGGTGCCGGCCGGTGGCGTGAGATCCTCGCCCACCGGCCCGGGACCCGGCTCGACGATGTCGACGTGTTCGACCGGTTCGTGGTCCTGGCCGAGCGCCTCGAGGGCGAGGCGTCGCTGCGCATCGCCCCGCTCGACGTCGGTCCGGACCCCTTCGGCGACGACCTCTTCGAGCGGAGCTGGCTGCTCGAGCCCGGGGAGCATCCGGCCACCACCTGGGAAGGTGCCAACGCGGAGTCCGAGGCGCGCCTGGTCCGCTACGAGCGGACCTCCCTCGTCACCCCGAGGACGGTCCTCGACCTCGATGTGGCCACCTCGAAGAGCGTGGTGCGCAAGCGCCAGCCGGTGCTCGGGGGCTATGCGGCGAAGGACTACAGCACCAAGCGGCTCTGGGCCACCGCCGAGGACGGCACGGCCGTGCCGCTGTCCATCGTCCACCGCCGCGACCTGCTCGGCCCCGACGGCGTCACCCTGGCAGCGCCCGCTCCCACGCTGCTCTACGGCTACGGGGCTTACGAGCACTCCGTCGACCCCGTCTTCTCGTCGCTTCGCCTCTCGCTCCTCGAGCGCGGCTTCGTCTTCGCCATCGCCCACGTGCGCGGTGGCGGTGAGCTCGGGCGCCGGTGGTACGAGGACGGCAAGTTCGCGGCCAAGCCCCACACGTTCGGCGACTTCATCGCAGCGGCGCGCCACCTGGTGGCCGAGGGCTTCACCACACCGGCACAGCTGGCCGGGCGGGGCGGTTCGGCCGGCGGCCTGCTGATCGGCGCAGTCGCCAACCTCGCGCCCGAGCTGTTCGCTGCCCTGGTAGCCGAGGTTCCCTTTGTCGACGCGCTGACCACGATGCTCGACACCTCGCTGCCCCTCACGGTCGGCGAGTGGGAGGAATGGGGCGACCCGGCGTCGGATCCCGAGATCTACGCCGCCATGCGCGCGTATGCGCCCTATGACAACGTGCGGGCCACCGATGCGTCGGGCGCACCGCTGCGCTACCCGCGCCTGCTGGTCACCGCCGGTCTCAACGACGTGCGGGTCGGTTACTGGGAGCCGGCCAAATGGGTGGCCAAGCTGCGCTCGGCGAACCCCGAGAACGAGGTGTTGCTGCGCACGGAGCTGGGCGCAGGGCACGGCGGCCCCTCGGGGCGCTACGACGCCTGGAAGGACGAGGCGCTCGTCTACGCGTTCCTGCTCGACGCACTTGGCGTCGTCACCACGTCGGCCTGACGGCGCCGACTCAGGTGGAGGGCGCGGTGGTCGTGGTGGCCGGCGCCGCCGCGGTCGGCGTGACGGTGAGGGTGAAGGGCGTCTGGTAGCCCGAGGGGAGGACCACCGGCAGGCTGTCGATGGTGACGTTGGTCACCGAGGGCGCACCGAGCTCGATGGTCGAGGCACCGGTGAGGTTCACCGTCTGGGACCCGCCGGCGGGGATCGTCTGGGCGAGCGGCGTGTTGCCCGCAGCCGTCGAGTGCACCTCGACCCAGCCCGCTCCGGTGGTGGTGGTGACGGTCACCGTGTAGCTGGCCGCAGCCGGCGAGTACGTGGCCGAGGTTGCCGAGGCGTTGGTCGGAGTGAGCTGCGTGGGGGGCGGCGCCGTGGTGGTCGGGGTCGTCTTCTTGGGCTTCGGTGTGCTGGTCGTGGTCGACCGATGGGTGGCGCCCGACGTGGTGGTGCTGGCGGCGGGGGACTTGGCCTTGTGGTGCTGTGCCCGGGCACCGAGGACGGCCAGGACGGCGACGGCCGCCACCACGATGACCGCCGCGGCGATGGGCCCACCGAGCCGGCGTGGCCGGTGGTTCATGCTCGACATCGCTTTGTCGCGGCCGCGCCCTGAGATCGCGTTCTCCGAGATGGGCGCCGGCCCGGTCCCCTCCTCGAACACGAGGGGGTTGGCCCGGGGGTGGCTCGGCATGTGGCCCCAGCTCGGCGACTCGGTGGAGGCGACCGGGATGCGCTCGCCCTCCTCCCCCTCCTCCTCGCTTCCCTGGGGATTGAGGACGCGCACCGTGCTGCCCTGGCTGCGCGCGCCGAGCCCCTGGAGAGTGCTGAGCGTCTGGCGGTAGCCCTCGACGGAGTGCACCTCATCGGTCCCGCGGCGGCGCAATGCCCACGCGGTGAAGCCGGCGATGAGCAGGACCACGACGACGGCGAGGGCGACCACCACGGCCCCATTCAACCCGATAGGAGCGCCTCCGTGAACCGCACCGGCGCGCGACCCCCCGCGTCGTGCCTACGAGGGCCGGCGGCGGGCACGTCCGTGCGTCTCAGGTGCGCAGCCCCGCACGCGGGCGAAGGGCCGGGTCGAGCGCCGAGCGCCTCGGGTTGGTCTGGTCCCTGGCGGAAAGCACAGGGGCGGAGATGCCCCAGTCCGCGGCGACGTCGGGGTCGTCCCAGGCCAGCCCCAGCTCGTCGTTCGGGTTGTAGTAGCTGTCCACCTGGTACCAGAGCAGCAGGTCGGTGATGGCGGCGAACCCGTGGGCCACGCCCGGCGGGATGAACAGGCCGCGGTCGACCGAGCCGTCGAGGTCGATGGTCTGGGTTGCCCCATCAGTCGGCGAGCCCTCTCGCAGGTCGTGGAGCACGACCCGGGCCTCGCCACGCAGCAGGTACCAGTAGTCGGCCTGGTGCAGGTGGTAGTGGAGCCCGACGAGCGCCCCGGCCTGCTTCTCCGAGCGGTTGGACTGGAGCATCTCACGCCCGAGTGGGAACCACTGGCGCCGGTAGGTCTCGACGAAGCGGCCCCGCTCGTCGCCGTGGGGGTCGGGATCGACGACGATCACGTCGTCGATCACTCCTGACGGTGCGATGGTGGGCATGGGCCGAGACGCTACTTGCCCTCAGGGCTCGAAGTGCCCGAAGCCGCCCCGGTAGAAGAGAAGCGGCTGGCCGGACCCGACGCCAAGGTCGAGCACCAGGCCGACCACCAGTTCGTGGTCCCCGGCGTCGTAGATGGCCTCGAGCTCGCACTCCACCCAGGCGAGTGACCCCTCCAAGATGGGCGCCCCGGTCCTTCCCGGTCGCCAGCCGACGCCGTTGAACTTGTCCCCTCCCGAGACGGCGAACGTCCGGCAGAGCGCCTCCTGGTCGCCCGACAGCACGTTGACGCAGAAGGCGCCGGCCTCGGCGATGCGCGGCCAACTGGTCGAGGACTTGGCCGGCGCCAGCGCGACCAGCGGGGGGTCGAGTGAGAGCGAGCTGAAGGACTGGCAGGTGAAGCCCACTGGCCCCACGTCCTCCATGGCCGTCACCACCGTCACCCCGGTGGCGAAGTGGCCGAGGGCCTCGCGGAAGCGGGCTTGCTCGAACAGCCCCGACGGCGGCTGGTTCACCCCTTCGGATTCGGGCTCTGGCGCCTGTACCATCGCGACGGGCCTGCGCTCAGGAGCCGAGTTCGATGGTCATGCCCTCGTAGGCTGCGGTGATGTCGGCCAGGCGGCGGGCGTCGGGCAGCTTGCGGGCAGTCGAGACCATGCGGTCGATGTCCCGGTCCGAGTGCGCCGGGTCGTGGTGGAACAGCACGAGGCGACGAACGCCCGCGTCCGCGGCGACACGGATGGCGTAGGGGACCGTCGAGTGGCCCCAGTCGTGCTTCTCGGTGAACTCCTCGTCGGTGTACTGGGCGTCGTGGATGAGCACGTCGGCGCCCTCGCAGAGCTCGAGGACGGCGTCGCTCACCTCCTGGCGGTCGAGCGGCGCCTGGTGGTCGGGCAGGTAGACAACGGTCTTCGAATCGGCCTCGATCCGGAAGCCGAGGGTGTGGCCACGGTGCGGGACCGTGCGGGAGCGGATCTTGGCGTTGCCGACCACGAGGTCGTCATCGGCCGTGTCGAGGAAGCGGAGCTCGCCACGGAACTCGCTCATCTCGATCGGGAAGAAAGGTGGCTGCACCACGCTCTTCATCACTTCTTGGAGCGTCATGTTCTCCTGCGAGGGGCCGTAGACGTCGATGATCGCACCGGGGTCCTGGAGGGGTCGGAAGAACGGGAGTCCCATGATGTGGTCGAAGTGCAGGTGGGTGAGCAGCGCGGTCGCCTCCAGGGGCTTGCCCTGGCGGTGGAGCTGGCGGTCGAGCACTTCACCGAGGGCCCGCAGCCCGGTGCCCAGGTCCATGATGAGCAGCGGCGTTGCGTCGGCCTCGAGGGCCACGCACGGGGTGTTGCCGCCGTACTTGCGGTACCCCGCACCAGAGCACGGACACGACCCGCGGGTGCCGTAGAAGGTGACGTGCACGGGCAAAGGGTACCCGGCGGGGGCCCGCACTACCGTGGCGGCGATGGAACAGCTCAGCATCGAGGCGAACGGCCTCGAATTCGCCGCCCTCGCCGACGGCCCGGCCGACGGGCCGCTCGCCCTGTGCCTCCACGGATTCCCCGACACCGCCTACACCTGGCGCCACCTGCTCCCCGAACTGGCCGCCGCTGGCTACCGGGCGGTGGCGCCGTTCATGCGCGGCTACGCGCCGACCGCCATCCCTGCAGACGGCCGCTACCAAACCGGCGCGCTCGCTCGCGACGCCAACGAGCTGCACCAGGCGCTCGGCGGGAGCGCCGATGCGGTGCTCATCGGCCACGACTGGGGTGCAGCCGCCACCTACGGCGCCATCGCCCATCAGCCCGAGCGCTGGCGCAAGGCGGTGACCGCCTCGGTCCCCCCGCTCGGGTCGGTGGCCGAGTCCTTCCTCACCTACAGCCAGCTGCATCGGAGCTGGTACATGTTCTTCTTCCAGTCTCCGCTGGCCGAGATCGCGCTGCCGGTCGACGACTGGGTGTTCCTCGACCGGCTGTGGGCCGACTGGTCACCGGGCTATGACGCCGCAGTGGACGTGGCCCACGTAAAGGACGCCATCGCCACCCCCGAGCGGATCGAGGCGGCCATTGGCTACTACCGCGCCCAGTTCGACCCGAGCCGCCACCATCCCGAGCTGGCGGCCGAGCAGGCGGCCACCACCGCCATGCCGTCGGTGCCGGTCCTCTACCTCCACGGCGTTGACGACGGCTGCTTCGCACTCGAGGCGATCGGCGATCCCCTCGCGCACCTGCCCGCCAGCTCGGAGCTCTCGGTGATCGAGCGGGCCGGGCACTTCGTAACCCTGGAGAACCCCGAGCAGGTCAACGCCCGCATCTTGTCGTTCCTCTCGGACTGACGCCTAGGCCAACTCGAGGGTCCCGTCGGCGCCGCGCACCGCCAGGCCGTCGGCGAGCAATCCGGCCACGACCTCTGCGACCCTGGCGGGATCGTCGGGCCACCCGGCGGCGGCGGGCACCGCGCCCGCGCGAAGCGGCCCGGTCCGTAGGGCGGCAACCAGACGTCCGCGGCCCTGTCGGTTCGAGCCGGCAAACGCGGACTGTGGGCGCCCTACCCCAGCCGAGCCCACCGCCGGATCCGGCTCGGGGAACCCCGCCCGGGCCCACCGGCACTGGCGGCGGAGCGGGCAACGACCGCACTCGGGCCGGCGGGAGCGGCAATACAGCGCGCCGACGTCGAAGAGCGCCTGGTTGAACTCCCAGCTGCGCCCCTCCGGGACGAGCCGGTCAGCCAGCGACTGGGCCGCTGCGCGCTTGAGCGGCGCACCAACCACCGCGCGGGCCAGCACCCTCGCCACATTGGTCTCGACCACCCCGACGTCCTCCTCGAAGGCGAAGGTGAGCACGGCACGGGCCGTGTACTCGCCAACCCCGGGCAGCGCGCGCAACGCGTCGGCATCGTCGGGTACCGCGCCACCGTGGCGCTCGACGAGCTGCGCGGCACAACGGTGCAGGGCCACGGCACGCCGGTTGTAGCCGAGCCCCGTCCATGCACGAACCAGCTCCGCCGCCCCGGCAGCGGCGGCGGTCTGCGGGTCCGGGAAGCGGGCGAGGAAGCGCTCGTAGGGGCCGACCACGCGAGCGACCTGGGTCTGCTGGAGCATGACCTCGCTCACCAGGATCGCCCACGGTTCGCGCGTCCGGCGCCACGGCAGGTCGCGCCGCTCAGCCGAACCGAATGCGAGCACGGCGCGGCGCAGCGCGCCGAGGGCCCGGGCGCTCGGCTGGTCAGTCCCAGGCGTCGTCGTAGGGGCGGCGACGGGGCGGCGCGGCGGCGCGCTTCCACACCATCACCTTCCGGCGGAAGTAGCAGACTTCTTCGCCGCGCTGGTTGAAGGCCTTCGTCTCGACCGCCACGATGCCGCGGTCGTCGCGCGACTTGCTCTCTGTGACGTCGAGCACTCGCGTCTCGGCGTAGATGGTGTCGCCGTGGAAGGTCGGAAAGCGGTGCACGAGCGACTCGACCTCGAGATTGGCGATGGCGGCCCCGCTCACGTCGGGCACGCTCATGCCGAGGGCGAGGGAGTACACGAGGTTGCCCACCACCACGTTCTTCCCGTGGACCGTCTCGTTCTCGGCGAACCACTGGTTGGTGTGCAACGGGTGGTGGTTCATGGTGATCATGCAGAAGAGGTGGTCGTCGGCCTCGGTGATGGTCTTGCCGGGCCAGTGACGGTAGATGTCACCGGGGGTGAAGTCCTCGAGGTAGCGCCCGAACGGGCGGTCATAGGTGGTCACGCGGACAGCTCCCTCGCTTCGTCGGTCTCGGCCCATCGGCCGCGCGAAGCGGCGGCCCGCTCACGCATCGGTCGGGCGGGGTCTCGTCGTGAAGCCGAGCGAGGCGTTGGCCAGCGACTCGCCGTCGATGGTGAGGCGCCAGGCGAAGCGTGTCCCCGCGGCGAGCGGGATGGGGCCCAGGTTGACGGCGAGCGCCACGTCGATCGGCGAGCCCTCCGGAATCCCGGGCGGGTGGGCGACGGTGAAATCCCCTCGCACCTCGACCGGCTGCGCCCCGTCGGGCGTCTCGACCATGACCGGCTGGCCGTCGGCGTCCTCCAAGAACAACTCCCAGTGATGGGGGATCTCGGCTTCATGCCAGTCCACGTCGATCTTGAGCGCAACAGCCGAGGGGACAGGGTCCGGTCCGGTCATCGACCAGCCGCCTCCGAGAATGTAGAGCTTGCCGTCGGCCACCTGGGCTGCGTCACACAACAACATGGTCACTTTCACGGCTGCCACGCTACCGGGCCGCGCCGGGTGCGACCGACGGCGCCGCGTAAGGTGCAACGATGCACGCTCGGCGCACACCGATCGACCAGTGACGGCCCTCAAGGGGTTGCGCGACGACGTCTACCGCCGCCCGCTCGCCACCGCCCTCGACCGCCTCGGCGTCGAGGGCGGCTGGCGGTGCGTCGACGTCGGCGCCGGCGGAGGGGACGTGTCGGTCGCGCTCGCCGAGGTGGTCGGGCGAGACGGGCGGGTCTATGCAGTCGACAGCGATCCCGCGGCGCGCGACGAGGCGGCGGCCGCCGCGGCCGCCCACAGCCAGGTGCTCGCCATCACCCAGGCGGCCGAGGAGCTGCTCCTCCCCGAGTCGGTGGACCTCGCCTTCTGCCGGTTCCTGCTCCTCCACGTCCTCGACCCGGCGGTCGTGGTGGCCCGGATGGCAAGAGCGGTGCGCCCGGGCGGCTGGGTCGTGGTGCAAGAGCCGATCACGACAGCGGGGCGGGTCGGGGGCGTGGCCCTGTCGATGCCCGACGCCCGCCACCCCGACATCGGCGCGCTCGCCCCCGGCCTCGTCCGCGACGCCGGCCTCACCGTGGTCGACGCATGGGCAGAGGCGCCCGCCGGTGTCGGCCCGGGCCCGGTCGCCACCTACCTCGAGTCGCTGACCGGCGTCGACCCGGGCGACGATCCGATCGTGCTTCCCCCGCTCGTCACGGTCTTGGGGAGAAAATCCGGCGGCGAGTAGATTCGTTCCCATGTCGAACACCGCACGCCCCGACTTCAGCGCTGCCCCGCAAGCTGTTCTCCTCGCAGAGGGCGTCGTGGCGTCGGCCACCGCCTCGCTGATCGACCTCGGCGGCATCGACGCAAACCAGGTGCTCGCCTACGACCTGGCCCATGCCGCCGCGGCCGTGGCCACCGCACGCGGCATCCTCGAGTACGGGGCGCTCGGCGAGCTCGAGGCACGCACCGCTGGGGCGTTCGTGGCCGAGGTGCTGGTCGACCTGGCCAACCGCACGCTCGGGCGCGAGCGCGACTGGGGCGTCGGGCGCGACTGGCTGGCGCCCGCCGCCGAGTTCGTCGCCGCCTACCGTGACCCGGCCTTCCTGGCCGACCTGGCCGGTGAGCGCGCGCCGAGCCATCTCGATGCCGACTTCGAGCTCGTGCGCGAGACCTTTCACCGCTTCGCCGAGGAGAAGGTCCGGCCCCACGCCGAGCATGTGCACCGCACGAACGGGGACATCCCCGAAGAGATCATCGAAGGGCTCGCCGAGCTCGGTGGCTTCGGGTTGTCGGTCCCCGAGGAGTACGGCGGCTTCGCCACCGGCGGGGAGAGCGACTACCTCGGGATGGTGGTGGCCACCGAGGAGCTGAGCTGGGGGTCGCTCGGCATCGGCGGCTCGCTCATCACCCGGCCCGAGATCCTCACCCGTGCCCTCGTCTACGGCGGCACCGAGGAGCAGAAGCAGCACTGGCTCCCCCGCCTGGCCAGCGCCGAGACCCTGGCCGCGGTCGCGGTGACCGAGCCCGACTACGGGTCCGACGTGGCCGGCATCACCACCACGGCCACGCGCACCAAGGGCGGGTGGCTCATCAACGGGGTGAAGACCTGGTGCACCTTCGCCGCGCGCGCCGACGTGCTGATGCTGCTCGCGCGCACCGACCCTGACCGTGCGAAGGCCCACCGCGGCATCTCGATGTTCATCGTGGAGAAGCCCCGTGGCGACGGCCACGGCTTCCTCTTCGCCCAGGACCCCGCGGCAGAAGGGCGCTCGGACGGGCCGGGCCGGCTCGAGGGAAGGCCGATCGACACGCTCGGCTACCGGGGCATGCACTCCTACGAGCTGGCCTTCGAGAACTGGTTCGTCCCCGACGCGAACCTCGTCGGCGGCGAGGGGGGCCTGGGCCAGGGCTTCTACCTCCAGATGCAGGGCTTCGAGAACGGCCGGCTCCAGACGGTCGCCCGCGCCATCGGGCTCATGGAGGCGGCCTACCAGGCCGCGTTCGCCTACGCCGAGGACCGCAAGGTCTTCGGCTCGGCGATCATCGACTACCAGCTGACGAGGGTGAAGCTCGCCCGCATGGCCGTCGTCATCCAGGCGTGCCGCCAGTTCAGCTTCCAGGTGGCCCGGCTGATGGCCAAGGGCGAAGGCTCGCTCGAGGCCTCGATGTCGAAGGCCTACGTCTGCCGTGCCGCGGAATGGGTGACGCGAGAGGCCATGCAGATCCATGGTGGCATGGGCTACGCCGAGGAGTACGCGGTGAGCCGCTACTTCGTCGATGCCCGGGTGCTGTCGATCTTCGAGGGCGCTGACGAGACCCTCTGCCTGAAGGTGGTCGCCCGCCGCCTCATCGAAGAGTCGAAGAACCTCTAGTCAGCCTGAGCGGGCGAGCGCGTGAGGCCGGCCCGCTCGCCACGGACGACGAACTTGGTCGCCATCTTGCGGCTTGCCTCGTCGATCATCTCGTCGCCGAACATGACCGCGCCGGCGCGGTCCTCCTCGGTGGCCTTGCGGTAGGCGTCGAGGATCTTCCAGGCCCGGTCGAACTGCTCTTGGGTGGGCGAGTAGACCTCGTTGAGCACCGCGGCCTGGTCCGGCGTGAGGGCCCATTTGCCGTCGTAGCCGAGGACCCTCGTGCGCTGGGCGAAGTCCCGCAGTCCCTCATTGTCTCGCACGTAGAGGTAGGGCCCGTCGATCACCTGGAGCCCGTTGGCCCGCCCGGCCATCAAGATCTTGGAGAAGACGTAGTTGAAGTGGTCGCCCGGGTACTCGGGGATCTGCACGCCACCGGTGAGCACCGGCATCTCCATCGACGCGGCGAAGTCGGCGGGGCCGAAAATGATGGTCTCGAGGCGAGGGGATGCCGCACAGATCTCCTCGACGTTGATGAGCCCTCTCGTCGTCTCGATCTGGGCCTCGATGCCGATGTGGCCAACGGGCAGCCCGTGCACCTCCTCCACCTGGCTCAAGAGGAGGTCGAGGGCCACAACCTCGGCCGCCGACTGCACCTTGGGCAGCATGACCTCGTCGAGGCGCTCGCCGGCGTGGCCCACGACCTCGATGACGTCCCCGTAGGTCCACTGGGTGTCCCATGCGTTGATGCGCACGCAGAGCACCCGGTCGTCCCAGGGCAGGTTGCGGATCGCGTCGACCACCTTGGCTCGAGCTGCCTCCTTCTCGAGGGGGGCGACCGAGTCCTCGAGGTCGAGGAAGGTCATGTCCGCGGTCACCGTCGGCGCCTTGGCGAGGAACCGCTCATTCGAGCCGGGGGTCGACAGACAGGAGCGGCGGGGCAGGTCGCGTGAGCGTGCAGACATGGCCCGATGGTAACAAAGCGGCCTCGGCGCCCCGTCGGCGCCGCCCTGAGGTGCGGCGGGTTCAGCCCCCCAGGTGCTGCTCGAAGAAGGCGAGCGACGAGCTCCACAACAGCCGCGCCGCCTCCTCGTGGTACACCTCGGGCCGGTCGTCGTTGAAGAAGGCGTGCTCGGCGCCGGGGTGCACGATCACCTCGGCGTCCTTGCCGAGGGCTCGCAGGCCGTTGGCCAGCTCGGCTGCCTGCTCGGGCGTGAACGAGCCGTCCTCGGCCGCGCACTGGATGAGGACGGCAGCTGACAGCAGCGAGTAGTTGGGTTGGGCGTCGGGCCACGGGATGACGCCGTAGCACGGCACCACCGCTGCGACCGCGTCAGGGCGCTGACAGGCGAGCACGAGGGCGAGTCCCCCACCCATGCAGAATCCGATGACCCCCACCTGGTCGCCGTCGGCCCGGCGCCGCAGCTCGTCGACCGCCCCGCTCATGTCCCTCGCCGCCCGGTCGAGCTCGAGCGCCATCATCTCCTTGGCGGCCTCGTCGGGCTCGGTGGTCGACTGGCCCCGGTAGAGATCCGGCGCCAGCGCCACGTAGCCGGCCTCGGCGAAGCGGTCGCAGACGTTCTTGATGTGCTCGACCAGGCCCCACCACTCCTGGATGACGATGACGCCCGGGCCGTGCCCGGACTCGGGCACCGAGAGGTACCCTTGCCCGTTCGTCCCGTTGCTCGCGAACTCAATGATTTGGCCCATATCCGAACGGTACCGGCGTTGCAACGAAGAAGTTGGTGAAAACGCTCACAAATCTTTCAGCCGAGAAAATAAGGCCCCTAGCTGGCAGTTGCTACCCCTAGTAGTACCAATTTCGGGTCCGATATCCGTGAGGGTCATTGAATTGAACCTTCCAACTCGGTAAGAATGTGCGGATTGTGATCGACGTCGAGCGCCAACAGCGCAGAACGACGCCACGACCAGCACTGCGTGCACGAGCACTCCGTTGGGTGGGCACACCCGCACTGGTCGGCGTCACAGTTTTTGTCAGCACTGTGCTTCCTTCGGCGCGCCCAGCGGGCGCCGACCAGCTCTCTGACGCCCAAGCCAAGGCCTCACAGATCGAAGCGCAGATCCAGTCGACGGGCGAGCAGATCTCTGCAGCCGGCCAGCAGTACGACGCCGCCCTCGCCCAGCAACAAGCTCTCGCTACTCAGATCGCTGGCACACAAACGAAGATCAACGCCGACAAGGCGCAGGTGGCCGGCGACCAGGTGACGCTGCGAACGGCCGCGGTCGACGCCTACGTCTCCGACGGTGCCGCGGCCACCTCCAACCCGCTCTTCTCCAACAACCAGAAGACCCTGGCGGCCCAGCAGGTCTACAACTCGGCCGCCGAGGGTGACCTCGGCACCGACGTCGCCAACCTGCACACGGCGCAGAACGCGCTGGACTCCCAGCAGGCTGCGCTCCAGACCCAAGAGAACGCGGCGACCAACGCCGCCAACAGCGCCACCCAGGCCGAGCAGGCGGCGCAGGCGGCGCAGGGCCAGCAGAGCGCCGCCCTCAACCAGGTGAAGGGGCAGATCGCCACCCTGGTGGCCCAGCAGCAGGCGGCTGCAGCTGCCGCAGCCCAGGCGGCGGCCAACGCCAAGCTGGCCGCCGAGAAGGCCGCAGCAGCCCAAGCGGCGACCGTCGCGCCATCCAACAACAGCGGCGGTGGTGGCTCGAGCGGCGGTGGTGGCACGGCCATCCCGCCCCCTCCCTCCTCGGGCGGTGCAGGCGGCGCCGCGGTGGCCGCCGCGGAGAGCTACCTCGGCGTTCCGTACCTGTGGGGCGGGGCCAGCCGGGCGGGCGTCGACTGCTCCGGGCTCGTCATGCTGGCCTGGGAGGCCGCAGGCGTCTCGCTCCCCCACTACTCGGGTGCCCAGATGGCCGACAGCACGCCTGTGCCGCTCTCGGACCTCGAGCCCGGCGACCTCCTCTTCTACGGCCCCGGCGGTAGCGAGCACGTGGCCATGTACATCGGTGGTGGCCAGATGATCGAGGCCCCCTACACGGGTGCGGTCGTGTGGATCACCGGCGCCCGCTTCGGTGACGGCTTCGTCGGCGCCGGACGCCCCTAGTCGGATCTGATGCCCGGGGGTCAGCCCCGGGGCGATCGGGTCCATACTTGAAGGCGGGGCAACCCGACCTATGAAGCCAATCCCCGTCGCATTCCACATCGGCCCCCTCGAGGTCCACACCTATGGGATCGGCCTCGCCCTCACCTTCTGGTTCGCCTACGTCTACTTCGAACGGCGGCTCAAACAGCGGGGATTCCGGGTCGACTGGCTGCCGTCGGTCTTCATCTGGATCATCATCACGGCCGTGGTGGGCGCGCGTGCGCTGCACGTGCTCTCGAACCTCTCCTTCTACCGGGCGAACCCCGGCGACATCTTCGCCATCTGGCACGGCGGACTCTCGTCCTTCGGCGGCCTCCTCTTGGCGGTGCCGACAGCGCTCGTGCTCACCCACCGGCGGTGCCCCGAGCTCGGCATGCTGCGGGGGCTCGACATCGTCGCCCCCGTACTCATGGCCGCCTGGGCCATGGGGCGACTTCTCGGGCCCCAGCTCATGGTGGCCGGTGGCGGTCACCCCACTACCCAGTGGTTCGGCATGTACTACGCCGGCCAGGCCGGGCGGCGCCTCCCCGTCCCCATCTTCCAGGCCATGGAGGACTTCTTCGTCTACGTCGTGCTCATCCTCCTCGAGCGCCGGATCGAACGCTGGCCCGACGGGCGCGCCCGGAGCGGGTACCCGCCCGGGGCGGTGCTCGGGGTCGGCATGGTGCTGTGGGGCATCGAACGGTTCTTGGACGAGCACCTCTGGCTCGGCGAGGACGGCCATCTCGGCTCGCTCCTGGTCCAGGTGGCCGGCATCGCGCTGGCCGTGGGTGGCGTGGTCCTCCTGGTCATCGTCGCGAGACGTTGGCGGGCGTGGCGTGGCGCCGGCGCGCCGGGAGGCCACCCCGACGTGGCGCCCCCCGACGGCGCCGAGGCGGCGCAGCCCGTCTCGGCGGTCGACCCGGCCGGGGACCCTGCCGGCGTCGGCGGCGTCGACGATTGACGTACGACGAGAACTCGTTCTAGTTTCCATCGGGGCCACGGCGCTGGCGCAGTACCGACGACAAAGGGGGCACGTGTGGGGGATCTCGGATTTTGGGCCCTGGCCACAGAAGATCCCGAGCATCTCGCACTGGTCACGCCCGACGGCGCCGAAGTCAGCGCTGGCGAGCTGTTAGGACGGGCCAACCAGGTCGTCCATGCCCTGCGGTCGCTCGGCCTCACCACCGGCGACGTCGTGGCCACCGTGCTGCCGAACGGCCCCGAGGCCATCGAGGTCTACCTGGGCGCCCTCCAGGCCGGCCTCTACGTGGTCCCGATCAACCACCACCTGGTCGGTCCCGAGATCGCCTACATCCTCGCCGACTCCGAGGCGAAAGCGTTCATCACCCATGAGCGCTTCGCCGAGGTCTCGATCGAGGCGGCGGAGCTCGCGGCGGTGCCCGCTGCCGGGCGCTTCGCCGTCGGTGCGGTCCAGGGTTTCCGCTCATACCGCTCGTGGCTCGCCGACGAGCCGGCGACCACGCCCGGGGACCGCACGGTTGGCGATGTCATGAACTACACGTCGGGGACCACCGGCAAGCCCAAGGGCGTGCACCGGCGCCTGTCGGGCGCCACGCCGGAGGAGGCAGCCCTCGGCCTCGGCGGGATCCTGTTCCTCTTCGACATCAACCCAGGGGACGGCAACGTCCACATTGTCGGCTCACCGCTGTATCACACCGCGGTCCTGCGCTTCGCCGGCGCGTCGATCCACTTCGGCCACACCTTGGTGCTCATGGACAAGTGGGTCCCCGAAGAGATGCTGGCGCTCATCGAGCGCCACGGCGTCACCACCTCGCACATGGTGCCCACGCAGTTCCACCGCCTGCTGGCCCTCCCCGAGGAGGTCCGCGGGCGCTACGACCACTCGTCGCTGCGCCACATGATCCACGCCGCCGCCCCCTGCCCGATCGACGTGAAGCAGCGGATGATCGGCTGGTGGGGCCCGGTCATCGACGAGTACTACGCCGCCAGCGAGGGCGGCGGCACCGTGGTCACGACCGCCGAGTGGCTGGCGAAACCCGGCACGGTCGGCAAGCCGTGGCCGATCTCTGAGATCGCCATCTTCGACGATGAGGGATCGCGCTTCGAGGCCTCCGGCGAGATCGGCACGGTGTACATGGCCATGCAGACCGGCGACTTCGAGTATCACAAGGACAAGGAGAAGACGGAGAGCAACCGCATCGGCAAGTTCTTCACCGTCGGCGACATCGGCTTCTTGGACGAGGACGGCTTCCTCTTCCTCTGCGACCGCAAGACCGACATGATCATCTCGGGCGGGGCGAACATCTACCCTGCCGAGATCGAGAGCGTGCTGCTCATGCATCCCAAGGTCGGCGACGCAGCGGTCTTCGGGATCCCCAACGCGGACTGGGGCGAAGAGGTCAAGGCGGTCATCGAGCCGGCCCAGGGCGTCGAGGCGAGCGACGAGCTCGAGGCGGAGATCCTCTCGTTCTGCTCGGACAAGCTGGCCAGGTTCAAGACGCCCAAGTCGATCGACTTCACCGACGAGATGCCTCGTGACCCCTCGGGCAAGCTGTACAAGCGCAAACTCCGCGACCCCTACTGGGAGGGTCGCACCCGGGCCATCTGAGTCGCGGTGAAGCTGAAGCTCGATCTCCACGACATCTACAACCGCAACGATGACATCGAGCGCGCCCTGCGCTCGATCATCGACGAGGCGATTGAGAAGAAGGCGACCCTCGTCGAGATCATCCCCGGCAAGGGGTCGGGCCAGCTGAAGAAGCGGGTGCTGCGCTTCCTCGACCAAAAAGACGTGAAGGTCCTCTACCACCGGGTGGAGAAGGACTCGAAGAACTTCGGTCGCATCTTCGTGCACTTCCGGCCCAAGTAGCCGCCGCCGTCGTCGCGTCGCGTCCTCGTCACGCCACCGTCGGACAACGGCTGCACCTGTCACAAAAGCTCCTCGCGCCTTGCCGAGAAACTGCCCCGATCGGCCCTCGCCGTGCAGACGGGCGCTCTACGCTCCCGCATGGGAGGTCGGTCCCATGACGAACGTGCAGCGTCCCTTTTGGAAGCCGAGGTTCCGCATCACGCTCGACGCCACCGAGACGCGCCGGGGCATCCTGCGCAGCTATGAGCAACTCGTCGGCCCGAGCTTCGGCTGCCCCCTCTGCGCCATGCCGTCGTGCTCCATCGTCCGGCACCAGTTGAGCTACCGCTACGAGTGCCGCAACCGCATGGCGTGCGGCTGGAGTCAGCGGATCCCACTACGCGATGTCCATCCGCTCCTGTTGGGGCTCGGCGCACCGACCGAAGGGCTGCCCTGCCTGCACCTCATGGAGGCGGTGAGCAAGACGGACCGGCGCAGATCTCCTCTCGCTCGCGAGGTCCCGTTGCGCTCGCGACCAGGTTGAGCCCGATCACCCGGCACGTCCGAGTCGCCGCTTCGAGAAGCACGACGCCTTAGTCTGCGAGCTGCTGCGGCCGCAGTGAGCGTCAGTCGGGAGCGGAGGACCGGGATGGGACCAAGCAAGTTCGAAGCACTGATTGACGGGGCCTTCGCCATCGCGCTCACCGGGTGGGGCGCCACCCCGCCTCACAAGTGTACGGATGGCCCGGTGCTGGCCGGCGGAGGGCCAACTGAATTCGACCACGTCACCCCCGCGCAGTCTCAGACGCCGATCGGTTGTCGTCGGCGGCCGGTCGAACCTACGCTGAAGTCAGCGATCCAGTGCATCGCTCTCGGTATTTCGAAGGCTCCTGAGGCTCCGCCCTCGTCGGGCGACCGAGCCAGGAGGACTGCGTTCATGACTGCCCAGCATCGAAGTGAGAAGGCCCAGGCCACCAACTCGTGACCTTCTTCGGCCTCATCCTTCGGAACCTCTGGTCGAAGAAGGCCCGCTCAATCGGCTTGGCGTTCGCCGTCGCCATCGCCGTGATGGCGGTCGTCACGCTGGCCGTGACCAGCAGCGGGCTCGAGCAGTCGGCCGCCGCCATCATCTCGGTCGGCAAGGCCGACTTCACGGTCGCGCAAAAAGGTGTCGCCGACACACTCTCGAGCGCCATCGACGAGCAGCAGCTCGCCACGCTGCAGCACACCCCCGGGGTGGCGAGCGCGGTCGGGGTGCTGGTCGAGACCGAGAAGATCAACGCCCAAAACCCCGTCTTCATCGAGATCGGCATCAACCCGAGCGACCTGGCGGCATTCGGGGTCCACGTCGTGGCCGGGACCGCGTACTCCGAGACCGCGGCCCACGAGGTCATGCTCGGCTGGCGTGCCGCGGCCAACCTGGGTCTCGGGGTCGGCGACAAGTTCCAGGCGAACGGCACGACGAACACGGTGACGGGCATCTACTCGACGGGGAACACCTTCGGCGATGCCGGCGCCATGTTCCCGCTCCCGGCCATCCAGGGCTACAACAGGGTCCCGGGCACTGTCACGTTGGCCTTCGTGAAGGTGGCACCCGGGGCATCGATCAAGCCCGTCGCCGCCCGGATCAACCACGACCAGCCTGAGCTGACCACCATCCTCACTGCTGCCGAGTTCGGGCGCGCCGACCAGAACCTGGTCTACCTCCAGGCGGCCGTGAACGGCAGCACGGTGCTGGCCATCCTCATCGGCGCGGTCATCGTCGGGAACACCATGCTCTTGTCGCTCATCGAGCGGACGCGTGAGTTCGGCCTGTTGCGTGCGGTCGGGTGGACGAGGCGACGGACGGTGGGCCTGCTGCTCAGCGAGAGCCTGCTGCTCGCCCTCGCCGGTGCGGTCGTCGGCGTGGTGCTGGCCTTTGCCATCACCGCCATCTTGTCGAGGCTCCCGACGTTGCGTGGCGTCCTGCACCCCAATTTCACCGAAGGGGCCTTCTGGAGGGCCCTGTTGACCGCGCTCGTCATGACACTGATCGGCGCCGCCTACCCGACGGCGCGCGCCGCCTCGCTGTCACCACTCAGGGCGCTCAGCTATGAGTGAGCTCCTCGCCGCTGCGCCGCTGGTCGAGCTCAAGGGCGTCACCAGGGTCTTCCCCGGACCCGTGCCCGCGCTTGCGGGCATCGAGCTCGAGGTGGGCGAGGGGGAGATGGTGGCCGTCACCGGACCCTCGGGATGCGGCAAGTCCACGCTCTTGCACCTGCTCGCCGGGATCGACTCGCCGACTTCGGGCACCGTCAGGGTCGCCGGACAGAACCTGGCCGAGATCGCCGACCTCAGCACCTACCGGCGCGAGGAGGTCGGGCTCGTCTTCCAATTCCACAATTTGCTGCCGCAGCTGACGGCCCTCTCCAACGTCGAGCTCCCCATGTTCGGTGCCGGCTCGGGACGGCGACAACGCGAGTCCCGGGCCCGTGAGCTGCTCGCCGCCGTCGACCTCACGGGCCGGGAGCGCCGGCTGCCGACCGAGCTGTCGGGCGGCGAGCGACAGCGGGTGGCGATCGCCCGGGCGCTCGTCAACGATCCGAAGCTCCTCTTGGCCGACGAGCCGACCGGCAGTCTCGACTCAGCCACGACGAGCCGCTTCTTGGAGCTCCTCCGCCGGCTCAACAGCGAGGGGATGACCATCGTGATGGTGACCCACGACGCCGATGTCGCTGCCCACGCCCATCGCGAGATCAAGATGCGCGACGGCTTGGTCATCGCCGACGAGTCCCGCCGCGACGTTGCCGCATCGGGAGAGGCACGCCGGGACTGAACAGGCGCCGACCCCGTCGGCGGGCGGGCCTTCGCCGGCCCTGCAGAATCGGCCTAGGTTGCGGGCGTGGCCGAGGGCCGGCCCGACCGGAGGATGCATGGCGTCGCACGATGAGGAGCTCTTTGAAGAGGTGGGTGGCCTGCTCGGGTCACGGCCCGGGTGGAGCCTCGAAGCGCAGTCGAGCCCTGGGGCGCCGCGGGTATGGTGCTTCGGTGCCGGCGGTCACAACGACCTGTCGGTCGGAGTGGACGGTGGCCGGGTCGACGTCTACGTCGTGCGCAGCGATCAGGACCTGTTCTTCGCCGATGCCGGCCAGTTCGGGTCCTGGCTCGAGGAGAGCGAGTCGCTCTTCGCCGACCGGTCGTCGCACAGTGGGCACGATTTCGACCGCCTCCTCCACGCCATGATCGAGGAGTGGCGCCGAGAGGGGCTCTGACCGGTAACGGTGCGCTGCAGTCCTTCTCGCACCGGGCCCAGGCTGTAGGGTCCCGGGGGTCGCACCGAGAGAGAGGACCACCGTGCCTGAGGGCCAGTCGAAATACGCCATCGCCCTGCTCGCCGGGGTGGGCCTGTTCTCCTCCTGCTCGCCCGACGAGCTGGCGACCATCTGGACCCTCGGGACGATCCGCGAATTCGACAAGGGTGACGACCTGGTCCTGGAGGGGGCGCCCGGGACCGAGCTCTTCTTGATTCTCGAGGGCGACGCTCGCTGCACGACCGGCGACACCGAGCTCGCCACTTTCTCGAGCGGCGACTTCTTCGGGGAGCTTGCCCTGCTCGAGGGCGGCTACCGCAGCGCCACGGTGACCGCGACCGGGCCTATCACCGTCTTCGAGCTGCCGGCCAACGAGTTCCGCCAGCTGCTCGTGGACCAGCCCGAGATCGCGCTCCGGCTCCTCGCCGGTATGGCGAAGCGCCTCCGGCAGACCGATGCGGCGATCGACTGACCGCTAGGTCGTCGCCGGCCTCTCGTCGACGAACATCTGGAGGCCCCGGTCGAGCAGCTCCTCATCCGCGCCGGCTGCGTTGGTGGCGAAGATGGAGCGCATCTTGTCGGGGTCGACAGTGATGAAGATGCCGTTCGCCTCGGCGGTGACCTGGCCCTCATGGGAGATGGTGCCGCGGACCAAGAGCTTTCTCCCCTCGACGCCGGTCTGTTCGGCAAACAGATCCAGGTCGGCGAGCAGGGGCGTCGGTCGGCGGTAGACAATGGTGAGCGTCCCGGTCATCCCCCCGCGATCGTTCAGGAGGTTGGTGGCGCCGAGCATCTCGTCGAAGAGCGCCGCGATCGCACCGCCGTGGACGCAGGTGGGCGGACCCTCGAAGTGGTAATCGAAGTTGACCCGCCCGTGCAACGCCACGCTGCCGTCGTCTCGTTCCACTGCCCAGACGCGCGCCGGTGGTGCGATCGGGTTGGCGAAGCCGATCAAGGGGCTGGTGGCGAAGAGGTCCTGGGCGGGGCCGGTGGGGTCGGGCAGCTCGCGTTCGCGCCGCCCCTCCCCGGCCGCCGCCTCGAGCTGGTCGACGAGCGCCTCGAACGATTCGGCCACGCCGCTGAGCTCGGCGTCGCCGATCGGTCGGCCGACGAGGAGCGAGGAGAGCCGACGCGAGGCGGCAGCGAGGCGGTTGCGCCCACTCGACTCGGTTGTCCTGGCCGGACCCCTCGCCTCGCTCGCCGCCTCCTCGTCAAACCCGGCGCTCATCGACGCTGGAAGTTCGGCTGGCGCTTCTCGGCGAATGCCCTCGGGCCTTCCTTCGCGTCCTCGGTGGCAAAAACGGGCCAGCCGATCTCGAGCTCCCTCGCCAGGCCCTCTTCTTCGGACAACCCCTCGGTCTCGAGTACCGCTCGCTTGATGGCCTCGACGGCGAGCGGACCGTTGCGCCCGATCACCTCTGCCACTTCGAGGGCGGCGTCGAGCGCCCCGCCGTCGGGCACCACCCGGCCGATGAGGCCGATGCGCAGCGCTTCGTCGGCGGTGACCTCGCGGCCGGTCAGGAGCAGCTCCATCGCCACCGTGTAGGGGATCTGCCGGCGGAGGCGCACGGTGGAGCCTCCGAGGGGGAAGAGTCCCCGTCGGGCCTCGAAGACGCCGAACTTGGCTCCCTCGCCGGCCACGCGGATGTCCGTCGCCTGGAGGATCTCCGTCCCCCCGGCCACCGCCCAGCCCTCGACCGCTGCGATGAGGGGCTTCTTCAGGTTGTAGTGGCGCAGCAGCGCCTTCCAGTGCAGGTCGGGGTCTCGCTCCATGCGGCCCTGATAGGCGCTCGCGTCCCTGCCGGCCATGGCCTTCAAGTCCATACCGGCGCAGAAGGTCCCGCCCGCCCCCGTGAGGATGGCGCAGCGGATCTCGTCGTTCGTGTCGATCTCCACCCATGCGTCGGCCATCCCGACCAGCATGGGGAGGCTGAGGGCGTTCTTCGCCTCGGGCCGGTTCATGGTCACGATCGCCGTCGATCCCTGCAGCTCGAACCGCAGGTGCTCGGTGCCTTCCAACGTGTCCCCTCCTTGGCCCGCAGCCGGGCCCTGGTCGCTCAAGTGCGGCGGGCGCCTCACCCTAGGCGGGCACCGCCGGGCGCCACGGCGCCTGCCTCAGAGCCGCTCGATGATGGTGCCGGTGGCGAGCGCCCCGCCACAGCACATGGAAACGAGGCCGACGCTGGCGTCACGGCGCTCGAGCTCGTGGAGGATGGTGGTGATGAGGCGGCTCCCCGTCGCGCCGACCGGGTGGCCGAGGGCGATGGCGCCGCCGTTGACGTTGACCCTGTCCATGTCGGGCTTGTGCACCTGGGCCCAGCTCATGACGACTGAGGCGAACGCCTCGTTGACCTCGAAGAGGTCGATGTCCTCGATGGTCATGCCCGCCTTGTCGAGAACGCGGGTCGTGGCCTCGGCGGGTCCGTCGAGGTGGAAGTAGGGATCGGAGCCGACGAGCACCTGGGCAACGATGCGCGCCCTCGGGCGGAGCCCGGCGGCACGGGCACGGTCCTCGGACATCCACAGCACCGCCGAGGCGCCGTCGGAGATCTGCGACGAGTTCCCTGCCGTGTGGCGACCGTCGGGGAGGACGGGCTTCAACCTGGCCAGCCCCTCGGCGGTGGTGTCGCGTGGGCCCTGGTCGGTGCTCACGAGGTGTGCGGTGCCCTCGTGGACTCCCATGGGGCCCTCCTGGCCCACCACCGGTGCGAGGATGGGGGCGATCTCGCGCTCGAAGCGCCCCTCGGCGACCGCGGTCGCCGCCTTCTGCTGGGACACGAGGCCGAGCCAGTCGACGTCCTCGCGGCTGATGCCCCGCTTGTCGGCGATGCGCTCGGCAGCGAGGAACTGGTCGGGCATGTCCCAGGGGAACTCGGGCGGGCGCGAGCTGCCCGGGCCGTTGTAGGCGTTCGCGCCGAGGCCCACTCGGCTCATGGCCTCGACGCCGCAGGCGATGCCGACATCGATGGCATCGGCGGCGATCAGGTTATTGATGAAATTGTTGGCCTGCTGCGACGAGCCGCACTGGCAGTCGACGGTGGTGGCTGCCACCTCGAAGGGGAGGCCCTTGGCCAGCCAGGCGGTGCGAGTGACGTTGGAGGCCTGTTCACCTGCCTGGGTGACACAGCCACCCACGACCTGCTCCACCTGGCCGGGCTCCACTCCGGCGCGCTCGAGCAGGGCCACTTGGGCCGCGCCGAGCAGCTCGGCGGCGTGGAGCCCCGACAGGACGCCGTTGCGCTTGCCAATGGGCGTGCGCACGGCTTCGACGATGACCGGACGGCTCATGTGTCCCCCTCTGGTGCGGGCCGCCGGCGCGACCCCGCAGTTCCTAGAACCTGTTCTATAACCTTAGCCTCCGGTGTCCGGCCCCCCGCTGGGGCCTCAGCCAGCACCGAGGTGGGTGAGGAGAAGCCGTCCGAGCTGCTGAGGGGCCACCTCGGGGATCCAGTGGTTGACGCCGGCCAGCACCTCGAAGCGATAGCGGCCGGCCACGAACTCGCCGGTGCGCTCGGCGGCGTGGCGCCCGAGGGCGACGTCCTCGGTCGACCAGACGTAAAGGGTCGGGACCACGATCGGCGCCAGGCCTTCGGAGTCCCTGGCATCCATCGCCCGGTACCAGTTGAGCGCCGCGGTCATGGCCCCGGGCTCCAGGAGCGTGCGCAGGTACTCCTCGACGCCCTCATCGCCCAGCCCCGACTCGGCGAAGAGCTGGCGGATCCCAGAGCCCGACCCGTCCTCGCCGAGGAGCAGGGCCTCGGGCTCGCTCGGGCGCCGGAAGAGCGCGATGTACGACGAGCGCCCTGCCTGGTCGGCGTCGCGCTCGGCGGCGACGGCCCGCAGGGCGCCGGGGTGCGGGGTCGAGACCGAGGTGAGCGAGCGCACCCGACCGGCGTGGCGGGCGGCGGTGACCCAGGCGACCAGGCCGCCCCAGTCGTGACCGACGAGGTCGAACGTCGGCCACTCCATGGTGTCGGCGACACCCACGACGTCGTCGACCAGGTGGGCGAGGCGGTAGGCCTCGACGCCGTCGGGACGGGCGAAGGTGGAGTAGCCCCGCTGGTCGAGCGCGACGGCGCGGTAGCCGGCACCTGCGAGCTGGTCGAGCACGAACCGCCACGACCATGAGGTCTCGGGAAATCCGTGGAGCAACAGGACGGGGCGGCCGTCGGGAGGCCCTGCGGCTCGAGCACTGAAGGTGAGACCGTTTGCGTCGATCTCGAGACGCTCGAGGGCCATCGCCGTCGGTCAGTTCAGTCCCGCAGCAGCGAACGCCACTCCCCGAGCCTGGCCTCCACGTCGCTCGCGCTGAGTCGGAGGGTGTCCTCGGGCACCAGGTCCACAAGCTCGCGTTGGACAACGTAGTCGTGGCTCGCCGAGGCGAAAACCGCCTTGCGGCGCGCCACCAGGTCCTCGGGCCCGTCGAAGAGGAAGCCCCACAGGGTGTAGGCGAAGTCGAGGTCGTAGATGCACGGTGCACGCCCGAAAAGCGCCGCGCGCCGAGCGGCGAGGAGGGCGACACCGACCTCGACGTCCTCGACGTTCTCCCCGGGCGTGAGGTGGAGCCGGTCGGCGAACCGCTTCGCCAGCCGGAGGGCGAAGCCCTGGTCAGGACCAGGGCTGCCATGGCCCACACCGCGGGGACGGTAGGGGATGCGCAGGTCAGCGGGCCGGTTGGCCGTCCACGATGTCGGAACGGACAGCTCGCGGGCAGGGCGGACGACGTCGGCCTCGGTGATCGGGACGAAGCTCGGCTGGGTCATGGGAGCCTCACGTTACCGCCCTCGGGGAGAGGGCACGGGCGTGTCGATCTGCCGGTAGGCGGTGAGCCACGAGTCCTCGGGGGCGAAGATGTGCACGCCGAGGTCCTCGGACATGTCCTCGCACACCGCGATGCCCCGGGCGGAGTTGCCGAGGTGGTCGAGCCGGGGCGAGTAGACCCCGAGTCCCCCCATGCCGGGCAGCACGGCCATGATGCCCCCGCCCACGCCGCTCTTCGCCGGGAGACCGACCCGGTAGGCCCACTCGCCCGAGTAGTCGTACATCCCACAGGTGAGCGACACCGAGAGCACGTCGCGCACGTACTGGCGCTCGAGCGCCACCTCGCCGGTGAGGGGATTCACGCCGGCGTTGGCCAAGGTGGCGCCGATGAGGGCCAGGTCGGCGGCGGTGACCTTCACCGAGCACTGCGCCACATAGAGGTCGAGCGTCTCGTCGACCCGGTCGTCGATGATGCCCTTGCTCAGCATCAGGTACGCGATGGCCCGGTTGCGGTTCCCGGTCGACTTCTCCGAGCGGTAGACGTCCCAGTCGATCTCGACGGGATGGCCGAGATAGCGGCGGAAGACCTCGAGGACCAGTGCGAGCCGGTCAGCAGGGGTCGCACCGGGCACCAGGTCCGAGACGGCGATGGCCCCGGCGTTCACCATCGGGTTGAAGGGCCGGTTGCTCTCCTCGTCGAGGACGATGGCGTTGAACCGCTCGCCGGACGGCTCGACCCCCACCCGCTCGAGCACTCGCTCGCGCCCGAGCGCCTCGAGGGCCAACCCGTACACGAGCACCTTCGAGATCGACTGGATGCTGAACTCGACGCCGACGTCGCCCACGCCGTTCCCCTGCCCGTCGGTTGTCAGCACGGAGATGCCGAAGTGGTCCGGCTCGACCATGGCGAGCTCGGGGATGTAGGAGGCGGGCTCTCCCCCGTCGAGGCCGCGGTAGCGCTCGTGGACCGAGACGACGTAGTCGTGCATCCACTGCACGCGCTCGGCGTGCACGGCGGGGTCCATGGCCGCTACGCGCAGGGCGCGCTCCTCGCCCGGGGTGGTGTGGGTCGACTCGAGGTGCTCCATGGTGCAGCACCGATTTTACGGGCACCCGAGCAGGCTTGCCCGACGGGTCAGCCCTCGATGGGCCCGGTCGAGTGCAAGAGCCCGAACACGATCGAGTCGTAGAGCGCCTGCCAGGAGGCCTCGATGATGTTCTCCGACACCCCGATGGTCGTCCAGGTGCGCTCGCCGTCAGCCGTGTCCACCAGCACCCTGGTCACCGCTCCGGACCCTCGGCCGGTGTCGATGACCCGCACGCGGTAGTCCGTCAGGTGGATGGCGCCGAGGACGGGGTAGTGGGTGCCGACCGCCTGGCGGAGGGCGGCGTCGAGCGCGTTGACCGGGCCGTTGCCCTCGGCGGTGGCCACCAGCCGGTCGAGGCCGACATGCACCTTGACCGTGGCCTCGGTAGTGGCGCGCACCGCAGCGGTCAGGACAAGCTCGTCGGCGTCGCCCTCGGGTGGCGTGACGTGGTCGGTGATCACCCGGAAGGATTCGACGTCGAAGAAGTCCGGCACCCACCCAGTCGCCCGCCGCAAGAGCAACTCCAAGGAGCCGTCGGCCACCTCGAAGTGGTAGCCCTCGTGCTCGAGGCGCTTCAACTGGTCGAGGACGCGGCCGAGCACCTCGCCGTCGAGCTCGATGCCGAGCTCGACGGCCTTCATGGCGAGCGTGGAGCGCCCCGCCATCTCCGAGACCACCACGCGCGTCCCGTTGCCCACCAGGGCGGGGTCGAGGTGCTCGTAGAGATCCCGGCGACGGGCGACCGCACTCGCGTGCAGGCCGCCCTTGTGGGCGAAGACCGAGGCGCCGACGTAGGGCTGCTGAGGGTTGGGGGCGATGTTGACGAGCTCGGCGATGTGGTGGGCCACCGGCGTCAGCCGCTCCATGCGGTCGGCGGGGATGGTGCGGATGTTGAGTTTGAGGGACAGGTCGGGGATCGCCGAGGTCAGGTCGGTGTTGCCCGCCCGCTCGCCGTAGCCGTTGACGCACCCCTGCACCTGGGTGGCCCCGGCGCGCACCGCGGCGAGCGAGTTCGCCACCGCCACGCCGGCGTCGTTGTGGCAGTGGATGCCGAGCGCGATGTCGCTGCGCTGGCGGACCCGGCTCACGACCTCCTCCACGCGGTCGGGCAACGTGCCGCCGTTCGTGTCGCAGAGCACGAGTGCCTCGGCTCCCGCCCGCTCGGCGGCAGCGAGCACGGACAGAGCGAAGTCCTCGTTGTGGAGGAACCCGTCGAAGAAGTGCTCGGCGTCGAGGAACACCCGACGCCCGTGGCTGCGCAAGAACGCGACCGAGTCGGCCACCATGGCGACGGCCTCGTCGAGATTGGTGCGCAGGGCATCGGTCACATGGCGGTCCCAGCTCTTGGCCACGATGCAGACCGCCGCGGTCTCGACGCCGACCAGCCGGGCGAGCGTCTCGTCGTGGGCCGCCTCCACCCCGGCGCGGCGGGTCGAGCCGAAGGCCACCAGGGTGGCCGTGCCGAGGGAGAGCTCCTTCGGGGCGCGCTCGAAGAACTCGTCGTCCTTCGGGTTGGCCCCAGGCCACCCGCCCTCGATGAAGGCGACGCCGAGGTGGTCGAGCTGCTCGGCGACGCGCAGCTTGTCGTCGACCGAAAGCGACAGGCCTTCCTGCTGGCTACCGTCGCGCAATGTCGTGTCGAAGATGTCGACCGCGCTCGGGAGTGCCGGCAGCTCGTAGTCGTGGCTCTCGGCGTGGTGGGTGTGTGTGTGCTCAGTCGACATAATCGAGCCAGTCCTTGTAGCGGTCGACCTGGCCTCGCACGGTGGCGAAGTAGGCCGCTTGGATCTCCTTGGTGATGGGTCCCGGGCGGCCGTCGCCGATGGGCCGGTCGTCGACGGCGCGGATCGGCACGACCTCGGCGGCGGTCCCGGTGAGGAAGGCCTCTTCGGCCGCGTAGAGGTCGGTGCGGATCAGGGGCTCGAAGCTGACGGTGAGCCCCATGTCGCGTGCGATGGTCTGGACCGACTTCTGCGTGATCCCCTCGAGCGCGCCGGCGTCGGAGGTGTGCGGCGTGACGAGGCGCCCGTCGAGGACGACGAAGATGTTCTCGCCCGTGCACTCGGAGACCTTCCCGTCGGGCGTGAGCAGGATCGCCTCGTCGTAGCCGGCCTTCAACGCCTCCACCTTGGCCAGGGACGAGTTGACGTACATGCCCGTGCCCTTGGCCGCGGTCGGGACGGCGTTGGGGTCGTGGCGCTGCCAGGAGCTGATCTTGCACGAGACCCCGTTGGCCACACCCTCGTCGCCGAGGTAGGTGCCCCACGGCCATGCGGCGATCGCCACCTGGACCGGGGAGGGCATCGGGTTCAAGCCCATCTCGCCGTAGCCGAGGTAGACGAGGGGCCGGATGTAGCACCCGTCGTCGAGGCCGTTCACCCGCACCACCTCGCGCGACGCCTCGATGAGCTCGTCGGGCGTGAAGGGGATGTCGATGAGGAAGACCCGGGCGGAGGCGAACAGCCGGTCGATGTGGTCGCGCAGGCGGAACACGGCGACCCCCGTGCTCGTCGGGTAGGCACGGATGCCCTCGAAGACGCCCGAGCCGTAGTGCATGGTGTGGGTGAGCACGTGGACCTGGGCCTTGTCCCAGTCGACGAGCTCGCCGTCCATCCAGATCTTCTCAGTTGGGGTGATGGGCACGGTCAGAGCCTTTCTGCGATGGCGTCGCCGATTGCCGACGTCGCCGAGGTGGTGCCGAGCTGCTCGGCGTCGATGAACGAGGAGATGGACTTGTGGATGCGTGCGGCCGCATCGTCCTCACCCAAGAAGTCGAGCATGAGGGCGGCGGAGTGGATGGCGGCGAGTGGGTTAGCGACACCCTTGCCGGCGATGTCATGGGCTGCGCCGTGTACCGGCTCGAACAGGGACGGCCCGGTCCTCGCCGGGTTTAGGTTCGCCGAGGCGGCGAAGCCGATGCCCCCGCTCACCGCGCCGGCTAGGTCGGTCAGGATGTCCCCGAAGAGGTTGTCGGTGACGATGACGTCGTAGCGGCGCGGCTGCTCGACCAGGTAGATGCAGGCCGCGTCGACGTGGTTGTACTCGAGCGCCACGTCGCCGAACTCGGGCGCGACCTCGTTGACCGTGCGCTGCCAGAGGTCGCCGGCGAACGTCAGCACGTTGGTCTTGTGCACAAGGGTGAGCCGGCGCTCGGGTCGGTGCGCCGCGAGCGCAAAGGCGAAGCGCACGCAGCGCTCGACACCCATGCGGGTGTTGACTGAGCCCTGCGTCGCCACCTCGTGCGGCGTCCCCTTGCGCAGGAACCCGCCCTCCCCCGCATAGGTCCCTTCGGTGTTCTCGCGCACCACGACGAACTCGCAGCCCTCGGCGATCGAGCCCGGCACGCCTGTGAACGGGCGGAGGTTGACGTAGAGGTCGAGGGCGAACCGCAGCCGGAGCAGCAGGCCCCGCTCGAGGGTTCCCGGGGGGATGGTGGTGTCGCCGATCGCAGGGCCCACCGCGCCGAGCAGGATGGCCTCGAAGCCTCGCAGCTCCTCGAGCGTGTCATCGGGAAGCACGTCGCCGGTGCGGACGAACCGGTCCGCCCCGAGGTCGAAGTCCGTGGTGTCGAGGACCACGCCGGTGGCCGCCACCACTTTCAGGGCCTCCCTGCAGACCTCCGGGCCGATCCCGTCCCCGCCGATGACCGCCACGCGGTGACCGCTCACTGTTGTGTCCTTTCGGTTGTCGTCTTGGCGCTGCCCACTGGTCTGTCTCTCTGTCGAGTCTGCCCGCCTGTCGACCGGGCTTGTCGTGGTCTCGCCGGCTGAAGATGCCGGCACCCGTTTCGGGAAATGAAAAACCGCCCACGAAGTGGACGGTCGAACAGGCGCGCGCAGAGGTGCGCGCGCCTAGCGAATAATGACTACGGGGTGCAGGTGTCTGCGCATCAGGCCACCAGTTTCCACCTTTGTGGGCCGTGGCGTCAACCAGGGGGTCCCTGACGGGGGGTCGCCCGGCGCCCGATAGCCTTTCTTGGATGCCCGATCGGCAGCGAGACCGCCGCCGGGTCGATTCGGAGGAACGATGACCGACGCCGCACAGAGCACCCAGCTCACCCAGCAGACCTATGACCGCCTCAGCGCCGAACTCGAGGACCTGACCACCCGCGGACGGGTGGAGATCGCCAATGCCATCGAGACGGCACGGGCGCTGGGCGACCTCTCCGAGAACGGCGACTACCACGCCGCCAAGGACGCCCAGGGGAAGATGGAGTCGCGTATCCGCCAGCTCCAGGCCCTGCTCAAGACCGCCCGGGTCGTCGAGGGGGGTGCAGGCGGCGACGGCACGGTGACGACCGGTGCCACCGTCACGCTCCGCTACGAGGGCGACGACGAGGATGACGTCCAGGCCTTCTTCGTCGGGTCGATCGAGGAGCGCCAGGGCGACCTACCGGTGGTCTCCCCGAGCGCCCCGCTCGGCCAGGCCCTGCTCGGCCACGGTGAGGGTGACGTCGTCGACTACAAGGCCCCCGGGGGTTCGCTCCGGGTGCAGATCGTCAAGGTGGAAGCATGAGCACCGGACCGAGGACGCTCTCGGACAAGCTCTGGGACGCGCACGTGGTGCATTCGGCACCCGGCGAGCCCGACGTCTTGTTCATCGACCTGCACCTCATCCACGAGGTGACGTCGCCGCAGGCCTTCGACGGGCTGCGACTCGCCGACCGAGGCGTGCGCCGGCCGGACCTCACCGTCGCCACCGCCGACCACAACGTGCCGACCACCGACATCGACAAGCCGGTGGCCGACCCCGTCTCCGCCAAGCAGCTCGAGGTCCTCGCCGCAAACTGCGAGGAGTTCGCCATCACCTGCTACCCGATGGGCGACCCCAACCAAGGCATCGTCCACATCATCGGGCCCGAGCTCGGCCTCAGCCAGCCGGGCATGACCATCGTGTGCGGTGACAGCCACACGTCGACCCACGGGGCCTTCGGGGCGCTGGCGTTCGGCATCGGCACGAGCGAGGTGGAGCACGTGCTCGCCACGCAGACACTCCCCCAGGTGCGGCCCGAGACCATGGCGGTCACCGTCGAGGGCGACCTCCCGCCCGGCGTGACGGCAAAGGACATGGTGCTGCACATCATCGGGGTCATCGGCACCGGCGGCGGGGCCGGCCACATGATCGAGTACCGGGGCCCGGCGATCCGGGCGCTCTCCATGGAGGGCCGCATGACGGTGTGCAACATGAGCATTGAGGGCGGCGCCAAGGCGGGGATGATCGCCCCGGACGAGACCACCTTCGAGTACCTCCGGGGCCGACCGCACGCCCCGAAGGGCGAGCTGTGGGACGCAGCCGTCGAGTACTGGAAGACGCTCGTCACCGACGACGGGGCGGTGTTCGACAAAGAGGTAGTGATCGACGCCACCTCGCTCGTCCCCCACATCACCTGGGGCACCAACCCCGCACAGGTGGCCCCCATCGACGGCGTCGTGCCCTACCCCGACTCCTTCGCCGACGAGGGAGACCGTGAGGCGGCCGCCCGGGCGCTCGGCTACATGGGCCTCGAGGGTGGCACGCCGATCCGTGCGATCCCCGTCGACACGGTGTTCATCGGCTCGTGCACCAACTCTCGCATCGAGGACCTGCGTGCGGCGGCAGCGGTCGTCGAGGGCCGGCACACGAGCAGCGGCCTGCGGGCCCTGGTGGTGCCGGGCTCGCACAAGGTGAAGGCCCAGGCCGAAGCCGAGGGGCTCGACGTGATCTTCACGAAGGCCGGGTTCGAATGGCGCCAGCCCGGCTGCTCGATGTGCCTCGCCATGAACCCCGACAAGCTCGCTCCCGGTGAGCGGTGCGCGTCCACCTCGAACCGCAACTTCGAGGGACGCCAGGGACGGGGCGGCCAGACGCACCTGGTGTCACCGGCGGTGGCGGCGGCCACGGCGATCGCCGGGCACTTCGCCACCCCCGAGGAGGTGGGCGCATGAAGCCGGTCACCGTGGTCAGCGGCCGGGGTGTGCCCCTCGACCGGAGCGATGTCGACACGGACCAGATCATCCCGTCGGACTGGCTGAAGCGGGTGGAGCGCACCGGCTTCGGTGCCGGGCTCTTCGCGGAATGGCGCGACGATCGGGACTTCGTGCTCAACCACCCCCACCACGCCGGCGCCAACATCCTGGTGGCGGGGAACAACTTCGGGACCGGCAGCTCTCGCGAGCACGCGGTCTGGGCGCTGCTCGACTACGGCTTCGAAGCGGTCGTGTCCTCCAAGTTCGCCGACATCTTCCGCAACAACTGCACCAAGCAGGGCCTGGTCCCGGTCCAGGTCCCACCGGCGTTCCTGCGCACGCTCCTCGACGGCGTCGCCGCCGACCCGACGCTCGAGATCACCGTCGACCTCAGCCGACGGACCATCGAGGTGCCGGCTCTCGGGCTGTCGTCGCCGTTTCCCCTCGACGACTTCACCCGCGAGCGACTGGTCAACGGCTGGGACGACATCGGCCTCACACTCCGCCACGCCGAGGAGATCGACCGCTACGAGGCCGAGCGCTCCCCCTGGCTGCCGACCTCGGCCTGAGGCCGCTCGCCGCCCGTCAAAGGGCGACCGGCACCAGGGAGAACGAGCGCACGTCGACCAGGCCCTGGTCGGTGAGCCGGAGCTCGGGCAGCACGGAGAGGCCGAGGAAGCTCAGCTGCATGAACGGCGCCCCGATGGTGACGCCGAGTCGGCGCAGAACCGCCACCAGCCGCTCGAGCCCGTCAGCCACCTCACGAGCCGGCCGCTCGCTCATCAGGCCGCCGATGGGCAGGGCCAGCTCGGCGAGCACCTGACCTGACTCGTCGACCACCACCTGCCCACCGCCGAGGGCGGCCAGTCGGCCGACGGCTGCGGCCATCGCCCGAGGGCCGTCGGCATTGCGCGAACCGACCACCATGACATTGTGCGCGTCGTGCCCGACGGTCGAGGCGAAGGCGCCGCGCTCGATGCCGAAGCCGCGCACCCAGCCGAGGCCGACCCGGCCGGTGTGGCGGTGCCGCTCGACGACGGCGAGGCGGGCCACGCCCGATGCCGGATCACTCGGGTCACACTCGAGCGAGGTCGTGGTGAGGGATCCCGACTCGATACCGATCGTGCGGGCCCGGGCGCCGGTCGGGGCTGCCAGGTCGTAGGCCGAGGGCCCCGGCGGGGCATCGAGGTGGATCGAACGGCGCATCCAGTCGGGGACCGGGGTGGCCGGCACCGTGCCCTCGAGGACCCTGCCGCCTTCGGCCACCAGTCGCCCCGCTCGGTAGACCCGGGCCGGGCGGAAGCCGGACAGCTCGTCGAAGCAGAGCACGTCGGCCTGGTAGCCCGGCGCGAGGGCGCCGAGTTGCCGGAACCCGTGATAGTCGGCCGGGTTCGCGGTGGCGAGCACGAGGGCGTCGATCTCGCTCACTCCTGCAGCCACCGCCATGGCCACACAGTCGTTCAGGTGCCCGCTCACGAGCAGCGTGTCGGGCTCCCGGTCGTCGGTGCACAGCGCCACGTGGTTGGTCCCGTGGGCGAGCACCGTCGGGATCAGCGCCGTGAGGTTCTGGCTGGCCGATCCCTGGCGGATGAAGATCCACATGCCCTTGCGGCGCTTTTCCTCGGCCTCTTCGAGCATCGTGCACTCGTGGTCGGACTCGACCCCCGCCGCCAGGTAGGCGTCGAGGGCTCGTCCCGACAGCCCCGGTGCGTGCCCATCGACCCGACGGTCGCCGGCGGTGGCGATGCGCGCCAGCATCTCGGGGTCGCCGGCGACCACGGCGGGGAAATTCATGACCTCGGCCACCCCGATGGCACCGTGCTCGTCGAGGAGCGCGGCCACGTCGGCGGCGAAGAGCTCGGCGCCCGGGCTCTCGAAGGGGGAGGCCGGCACGCAGCTCGAGGCGCAGACCCCGAACGTGAAGGGGAGGGCAGCGGCGGCCTCGACCAGGGCGCCGACGCCGGGGATGCCGAAGACGTTGGCGATCTCGTGGGGATCGGCGGCGACCGCGGTCGTGCCCAGGGGCAGCACGGTGCGGACGAACTCGTCCACCCACAGCTTCGTGGACTCGAGGTGCATGTGGGCGTCCACAAATCCGGCCGTGAGCGCCGACCCTCCCACGTCGAGCGTCTCGTGCGCTTCACGGGTGCCCCACCCGGCGACCGTGCCCTCGGCGATGGCCAGATCTGTCTCGACCCACTCCCGTGTCCACGGCGAGAGCACGCGCCCACCACGGAGCAGCAGGTCAGCCGGTTCGTCGCCGCGAGCGACGGCAAGAACGCGCGGCGATACGGGAGATCGGGCCATGGACCATGGTGGCCCCGGCGCGCGCGGGGGTCAAACCCGCGCCACCCGGGCGCACCGGCGCTCAGAGGGCGTCTTTTGCCCCGTTGATCTCTCGGGCGGCCGCCTTGGCATCGACCACGGTGAAGCGCTCGACACTGGCGTCGGACATGCCGACGAGCAGCTGGCGCACGAGGGTCCCGGTGTTGGCCGCGACCGCCTGCTCGCTCTCCACGAGCAGGATCTCGCGCAACGGGAGGGATCGCGACTCACCGCCGAAGGCGCCATCGATCCGGTTGGGCTCGAAGAGGAGCCGCTCGCTGGTGAGGAAGAGGCGTCCCGAGACGTTGCGACCGGCGTCCTGCTCGCGGTGCGCGGCCTGTTGCCAGACCAGCGCCTCGCCCGACGTCAACGCGGCGCTCTTCACCCAGATGCCCATGCGACCTTTTAGCACGCACGGATGGCGGGGGCCGCCGTCGAGCGCCCTCAGCCAGGTGGCGTTCGCCTCGCGGCGGGGACCGCCAAGTAGCCGATGAACGTCGGGCTGCCCTCGATCATGGCGGCCTCCTCGGGAAACCGGCGCCTCGCCTCCTCGTCGGGCTGGGTCTCTCCGATCCGCTCCAAAAGGAAGCCGGCGGCCGCCAGGTCGTCGACCGTCGCCTCGAGCGGCCGCCGCCAGAACGTCTGCTCCACCGCCACCCCCTTCTTCATCCAGGTGTCGGTGATCAGGCGGGTGGCGAAGTAGTCATCGCGCCGGTCCTCGAAGTTGGCCGGATGGTCGAGCGTGAGGAGGAGCCATCCGCCTGGGCGCAGCACCCTGCGAAACTCCCTCAGCGCGGGTGCCATGTCGGCCAGGTAGTGCAGGACCAAGGAGCACAAGACGCCGTCGAACACCTCGTCCACGAAGGGCAGCCCGGCGTCCAGATCACCGACGAGCAGCGCCCCCGCACCCAGGCGAGCCTGGGCGGCCCGGACCATCGCCGAACTGAGGTCGAGAGCGGTCACCTGGGCCCCGTGGGCAGCCAGCCACTCGGCATGTGCGCCGGCCGCGCACCCGGCATCGAGCACGGACATGCCGGTGAGTTCGGCCGGCAGGAGGCGGCGGACCATGGTGCGCTCGAGCGCCTCATTCCAGAGGTTGTCGTCCGTCTCGTCCCACACCGGCGCCAGGCGGTCGTAGGCGAGGCGGGTTGCCGCCCGGTGCGCCTCGGAGTCCATACGCCGATCTTCTCGCGGATCGGCCCTCGAGGCACCCGACGTCGGCCCCCGGGTTCGCCCGCTCCAGCCGGAAGCTCAGGTTGCGGATGAAGCCGAGGACCGAACCCGTCGGGGGCGCCCGGCGGCGGTGACGGTGCCGTTGACCACGTCGGCGAGCGGTGTGTGCTCGACGGCGCCCGCCGCCAGTGCGGACGAGACGGCTGCCTCGACGTCGGCCACGCTCCAGTGCACGATGGGGCCGTCGGATGGCTCGGCGTCGGGCATCAGCGCCAGCTCATAGCCGGCGACGTCGGAACCGACGTGGAACGGCTGGTCGACGTAAGGCTCGGTCCCGAGCAGCTCGGCCCACCACCACTTGGCTGCATCAAGCTCGGGCGCCGGGCAGGTGATGGTCCTCAGCCCATCGAGTGCGATCGAGGTCGGGAGTCTCGCTCCCGGATGTCCCGCCAGCGGGGTGCGGTCCCCGTCAGTCAGTGAGCAGGTGATAGGAGCCGATGAGCCGGCCGTCCGCCGGGGTCGGTCCCTCGGCGCACCGGGCGGAGACGCCGGACTGGAACTCGGCGAAGGCCGGCGAGCTGGCCAGCGGGTTCTCTCCGCTCTCCAGAACTGCGACGTGGACGAAGCTGACTCCGTCATCGAGCCGCACGACGCCGTAGCGCAGACCGTCGGGCCGGGTCTCGGCGAGCTCGGCAAACACGGCGCGGATCAGGCGCTCATTCTCGTCGGCGTGCTCGGGCTCGGTCCGGTAGCGGACCACTCTGGTGGTTGGCACTGGTCACCTTCCTTTATCGTTGCAGGGGAGGGCCGCAGCGCCTCAGATGGCGCGCATGGCGTTGTTGCGCGGGTCGTGGGTGACCTCGGCGAGACCGAGCGCCTCGAGGAGCGGCGGGAGGTACATGCCGAAGCGCCCGCGGTAGCCGTTGCGCAGGCCGTACCAACCTCCGACCGGATTGTCCGGGGATCGGCCCCACGCCTCGACGGTGCCCTCGGCGGCCGCCTTCTTCTCGTCGGACGCGCCGAGCGGCACCCAGTCACCCTGCTCGACGAGCCACGCGTGGAGGTCGTCGACCGCCCGGAGGTGGTACGTGAGGGTGGTCGAGCCGACCCGGCACACCAGGGTCGGTGGGTCGGCCGCCTCGTCTCGGTACATCGAATACGACGAGCTGCCTGGGGGCGTGGTCAGCACCCACGGGTCCTCCTTCGAACCGGTTCCCTCTGCCATCAAGCCCCTCCTGCCCCGAGTGCGACCACGAAATGCGGCAGCAGCGTCGTCCAACCGATCTCGTTGCGCTCCCGCCAGGTGTCGGCCGAGGACCCGAGGCGTTCCCAGCCGGCGTGGAGGATCTCGACCCGGGTATCGGCCGGCCCCAAGGCGGTGAAGCGGATCTCCACGTCGGTGGCGTCGGCTGCGTCCCTGCCCAGATGCCACTGGTAGGCGAGCTTCCCGGGCGGCTCCCACACGGTGACGACACCCCAGTCGTACTCGTCACCGCCGACCGTCCGCTCGTAGATTCGGCCGCCCACGCCCTCCTCGAGCACCACGGTCAGATCGGGATCCTGGGTCACGCTGTGGTCGGTGGGCCACCAGGTGGCGATGCGGGTCGTCCAGACGTCGAATGCGCGCGCCGGCGGGCACGCCACGTCGAAGGAGATGGCCAGCGGCGCGGTCACGGACCCTCCCGGTCCCCGGTGTTCTCGGCGACGATGCGAAAACGCGCCGCCGCCTCGCCCCAGACGCCCTCGAGATAGCGGCGCACCGCCTGGATGCCGTCGTCGTGGAGGTAGTAGATCCGCCGTGTTCCCTCTGCCCGCTCGGCGACGAGCCCGGCGTCCTTGAGCAGGCGGAGGTGGCGGGAGACTGCCGGGCGGCTGATCGGGAGCGCGGCGGCGATCTCGTTGACCGGCATGTCGCCGGTGCTCAGGAGGTGGAGGATCTCTCGTCGCCGCGAATCACCGAGTGCGTCGAACGGGTCGCCCGCAGTGCCAGCAGCCCCCCTTCCGGCGTGCCCCGCTCCTCCCCGTGCCGTCACCGGCATCGCGCCTCCTAGGTAACTGAACAGTTACCGTAACAGCGGAGTTACCGGTGTGCAAGGGGCGGCCGCATCCGCACTGCCGGCGTCCGTTGGCCGGAGCCCCCGCCTGGAGATGTGCAACACTGCAGCTCAGAGCGGGAGGTGGTCGTGGAGCGCGTGCGGGTCTTCGTCGACGAAGCGGTGCTCGGCAACTTCCCGCCCGTGTGCGTCAAGGACGGCGTCCGCACCACCGACCGACTCACCGTCACCCAGCCGATCGGTGCGGGCCCGCTCAGCTGGGCGTGGCTGCTCGTGTTCCTGGGGCCGGTCGGCTGGATCCTCCTTCTCGTGCTGGCGGCCGTCGCCCGGGGCGGCGGCGAGGTGCTCACGGTCGAGCTCCCGTGGAGCGAGACGGCGTACCGGCGAGCAGTGCACGCCCGGCGCTACCGGCGTACCGGCGCACTGGCCACGGTGGTGCTCGCCACGGTGGCGCTGGTCGTGCACTCGCATCCGGCCCCGGCTTCGGGGCTGTTGGTGTTCTGCCTCGTCGCCTTGGCGACGGCCGCGCTCGCCGTCACCGTCGTCGCCACCGTGCGGCTGGCCCGCGAGCGGGTCACCGTCGACCTCGATGCCTCACGGCGGTGGGTCACGATCGGCAGGGTGCACCCGGCATTCGCGCAAGCGGTCCAGCCGCACGTCGACCGCCCCATCCCGGCCGGTTCCCTCTCCGACAGCCGCTGATCAGTCCGACGGTTCCCAGGAGTACCGGATCCACTCGCGGACCGGCCGGGCGCCGATCCGGTCGTAGAGGGCGATGGCCCCCTCGTTCCACGTGAGCACGTCCCAGGCCACCCGGCCCTCGACCAGGCTCCCGAGGTGCTCGAGCAGCGCACGGGCGTGGCCGGCGCGCCGACAGGCGTCGCGCACGAAGAGATCCTCGAGCCAGATGCCGCGGCGCCCGCTGAAGGTGCCGAAGGTGTCGTGCCAAAGGGCGTGCCCGCAGATCGCACCGGTCTCGTCATCGACCGCGAGCGTCGCCCGCAGCAGCGGCCGCGCCGAGAAGAGCGCCTCGGCGAGCGCAGCTTCGGTGGTGGCGAAGCCCGCGTCGAGATGCTCGAACGCGGCGAGCTGGCGCGTCATGGACAGGATCTCACCCACGTCGTCGGGGGCGGCGTCCCGCAGCACCTCAGGAGCGCAGCTGGCGGTTGGCGGCCGAGACCACCGCGGAGAGCGAGGCGTCGAGGATCGACGAGTCCATGCCCACGCCCCACCAGGTGGTGCCGTCGGGCCCCTCGGCCTCCACGTAGGCGACAGCCGACGCGCCGCTGCCCGACGTCAGCGCGTGCTCGGAGTAGTCCTTCACCTCGAATTCCACGCCCAGCTCGGCCCGCAGGCCGGCCACCATCGCGTCGATGGGACCGTTGCCCTCGCTCTTGACCGTGCGGTGCTCGCCGGCGACCAGCAGCTGGGCGGTGACGGTGGTCCGCTGGTCGCCCGTGGTGATCTCGCTCGAGAGGAGCCGGATCCCCTGGTCGTCGAGGTAGGTCTCGCTGAAGACCTCCCACAGCTCGGCCGGGCGGATCTCGGTGCCGCTCGCCTCGGTGACGCGCTGGACGGTCTTCGAGAACTCGACCTGCAGTCGACGCGGCAGGTCGAGCCCATGCTCGGCATCCATGAGGTAGGCGACGCCACCCTTGCCCGACTGGCTATTCACCCGGATGATCGCCTCGTAGGTGCGGCCGGTGTGCATGGGGTCGATGGGCAGGTAGGGAACCTCCCACTCGCCGTACTCCTCGCCGATGGCCGTCATCCCCTTCTTGATGGCGTCTTGGTGCGAGCCCGAGAATGCCGTGTAGACGAGGTCGCCGGCGTAGGGGTGGCGCGGGTGGATCGGCATGCGGGTCGCGTACTCGGCGATGCGACGCACCCGCTCGATGTCCCCGAGGTCGAGGGCCGGGTCGATCCCCTGGGAGAACAGGTTCATGGCGAGCGTCACGATGTCGACGTTCCCGGTCCGCTCTCCGTTCCCGAACAGCGTGCCCTCGACGCGGTCTGCCCCGGCCAGCACGGCGAGCTCGGCGGCGGCTACCGCCGTGCCCCGGTCGTTGTGCGGGTGCAGGCTCAAGATGACCGAGTCCCGGTTGCGGATGGTGCGGCCGAACCACTCGATCACGTCCGCGTAGACGTTCGGCGAATACATCTCGACGGTGGCCGGCAGGTTCAAGATGATCGGCCGCTTCGGCGTCGGCTCGATCACGTCCATGACCGCTTCACAGATCTCGACGGCGAACTCTGGCTCCGTGCCGGTGAAGCTCTCGGGTGAGTACTCGTAGCGGATGGCCGTGCCAGGCACGTCAGCCTCGAACTTCTTGCACAGGCGCGCCGCGTTGACTGCGATGTCGACGATGCCCGCCTTGTCGAGGCCGAAGACCACCCGTCGCTGGAGCTCGGAGGTCGAGTTGTAGAAGTGCACGATGGCCGAGCGTGCGCCGACGAGCGACTCGTAGGTGCGCTCGATCAGCTCCTCGCGGCACTGGACGAGCACCTGGATGGTCACGTCCTCTGGGATGAGGTCCTCTTCGATGATCAGGCGCTGGAAGTCGAAGTCCGTCTGCGATGCCGACGGGAAGCCGACCTCGATCTCCTTGAAGCCGACGGCCACGAGCGTCTCGAACAGCTTGAGCTTGCGTTGGGCGTCCATGGGGTCGATCAGCGCCTGGTTGCCGTCGCGCAGGTCCACGCTCGCCCAGCTGGGGGCGCGACGGAACTCGGCGTCGGGCCACGTGCGGTCTGACAACGTCAGAGGCAGGTGGCTGCGGTACAGGCCGAACGGCATGGGGTTGACGTCGCACGGCATGGCCAGCGGGGATCCCCCGGTGTCGTTGCCTCCTTGTGGTCGCATCTCTGCTTGCATCCCTGCTCCTTGGCTTCTCGAGCTGCTGTCCTTCGTGCCCGCCACCTGCGAGCGCCCATGAAAAAACCTCCTGGCCGGAGGCGCAGGAGGTTGCGGGCGAACGCGATGTGGCGTTCGCCGTCAGGTAAGCAGCAGGTTCGAGGTCGGTACTGCATTCATGGTGACTCCATGCTGCCAGGGGCCGATTGGCGCGTCAAGGGGGTGCCCCCGGTACCGTGGGCGCCGTGCACCGCCGCCGTAACCTTCTCATCGGTCTGCTGCTCGCCCTCGTCGTGGCGGGCGGTATCGCCGCCATCGTCCAGAGCCTGCGGGCGACCACCGCGCCGAACGCGACGCCGGACGGCCCTCTGCCCATGTCCGGGAGCCTCGACACCTGGCCGAGCGTGCCGCGCGCGCCCGGCGCCGGCGCCGCCTGAGGCACGCCGGGGCACCTCAGCCGAGGAGGTCGTCCACCGCGGTCCAGCCGCCGGCCGTGGCCGAGCCGATCCGGTGGGTGGCGAGTGCCAAGGCGGCCTCGCAGCCGTCCTCGGGGACGCAGGCGATCGACGCAGCGGCGAGGAGCTCGAGATCGTTCTCCCCATCCCCGACGGCCAGCACCGCCTCGGGGTCGAGGCCGTGGGCGGCGCAGTAGGCGAGCACGCCGGTCCACTTGCTCACGCCGAGGGGCCGGACCGAGAGGCTGTGGCCCCCGAACACGCCGTCGGGGGTGATCGACGCCTGGGCGAAGCCGCCCACCGCGTGGAGCACCGGGGCGAGCAGGGCCCGCTCGACCCCGCAGACCGAGAAGGTGAACACGGGCAGCGAGCGGGCGGCACCCACCAGCTCGCAGCACCGCGTCCGCTCGACGTTGAAGGCCATGTGCTCGGGATGCGTCGAGGGGTGCTCACCGAGGACGAAGTCCTGCGTCGGGTGATCGATGTTGAGGCACGGCTCGAGCCCGGCGTCGACGAAGGCGGCGAGAACCCGCTCTGCCGACCGTGCATCGAAGAGATGGCGGACGAAGTCCGTCCCTGACAGGAAATCGCGCCCGAGGGAGCCGTCGAACAGCACGGCCGGCAGCAGGACCTCGTTGTCGGCCATGGCGGAAAAGGCGCTCGCCGGGCGCCGGGCGGTGGCCGCGAGCACGGGCACCCCCCTCGCCCTGACGCGCTCGATCGCAGCAGGGACCGAGGGGTGGATGCGGCCCGCAACGTCCCACAGCGACCCGTCGAGGTCGGTGACCACCAGCCCGATGGGCGGCGCCCCTCCTGTGGCACCCCCGTCCCGCGGGTGCACCGGTCCCTCGAGCCCGCTCAGAGCTCGATGCGGTGCAGGTCCAAGATGCCGTCGACCTGTCGAAGGTTGGTGAGCACCTGGTCGGGGGCGGCGGCGTCGGTGGTGATGACCATGAGGGCGGTGTCGCCCTCGCTGCTCGGCCCGACAGCCATCGATGAGATGGAGACGCCGGCGTCGCCGATGGCCGTGCCGACAGCGCCGATCATGCCGGGCCGGTCGTTGTTGCGCACCACCAGCATGTTGGGCGAGGGCGGCACTTCGACCAGGTGGTCGTCGACCATGACCACCCGGGGCTCGACCCGCACGCCGGTACCGGCCAAGGTGCCCGCGCACGAGTGGTCACTCGACCGCAGGGTGATGAGGTTCTTGTAGTCGTGACTCGTGGCCGTCGAGACCTCGCGGATCTCGAGTCCGCGCTCGGCGGCGACCTGCGGGGCGTTCACGTAGGAGACCGGGCCCTCGCTCGACTTGGCGAGCAGTCCCTTCAGGGCGGACAACGTAAGGATTCCGGTGCTGGCCGACGCCAGCTCACCCTGGAACTCGATCTCGAGGCGGTCCGGCGCACCGTCGTGGAGCCCCGAGAAGAAGCGGCCCAGTTGCTCGGCGAGCCCCATGTACGGCCGCACCGTCTCGGACACGTCACTCGCCGCCACATTCACCGCGTAGGGGACGAAGTCCCCGGCGAGTGCGAGCAGCACCTGCTCGGCGATGGTCACCCCGGCCTTGTCCTGCGCCTCGGCGGTGGACGCGCCAAGGTGCGGGCTCACGACCACCGAGGAGAGCTCGAAGAGCGGCGACTCGGTGGTCGGCTCCTTCGTGAAGACGTCGAGGCCTGCGCCTTGGACGATGCCGTCTCGGATGGCCTCGGCGAGAGCCTCCTCGTCGACGATGCCGCCGCGGCCGACGTTGATGATCCGAAGGCCGGGCTTCGCCTTGGCCAGGAGGTCACGCCCGAGCATGCCGATCGTCTCGGGGGTCTTGACCGCGTGAATGGTGACGAAGTCCGACTCGGCGATGAGCTCGTCGAGGCTGCGCAGCTCGACACCCATGGCTCGGGCGCGCTCGGGAGAGATGTACGGGTCGAAGGCGATGAGGGTCATGCCGAAGGCGAGGGCCCGCTGGGCGACGAGCGCGCCGATCCGGCCCAGGCCGATGATGCCGAGGGTCTTGCCGTGGAGCTCCACCCCCTCCCACTTCGAGCGCTCCCAGCGCCCGGCCACGAGGGCGGCGTGGGCCTGGGGGATGTTGCGAGCCTGCGCGAGCAGCAGCGCCATGGTCTGCTCGGCTGCAGAGAGGATGTTGGACTGCGGCGCGTTGACCACCATCACGCCGCGCTCGGTGGCGGCGTCGACGTCGACGTTGTCGAGCCCGATGCCGGCCCGGCCCACCACGATGAGGTCGGTCGCCGCCTCGAGCACCTCGGCGGTGACCTGGGTGGCGGAGCGGATGATGAGGGCGGCGGCCCCGGGGATGGTGGCCACCAGCTCCTCGGGGCTGAGCCCCTCTTGGACGTCAACCTCGTGGCCGGCGGCGGCCAGCTCATCGAGGCCGCTCTGGGCGATCTTCTCGGTCACCAGTACTCGTGCCACTGCGGCTCCTTGCTCGTCGGATCGTTGAGACTGCTATGCGCACCTCGAGCGGGGTCCCCAAGGGGCCGCGGTGCGATGGTGGTTCAGGCGCCCTCGCCGAAGAGCGCGCCCAGGCGGGTCAGCCCCTCCTCGAGGTCGTCGTCACCGAGCGCGTAGGACATGCGGAAGTAGCCCGGCGCGCCGAACGCCTCGCCGGGCACGACAGCCACCTTCGCCTCTTCGATGCACAAGGTTGCGAGCTCGGCGCTCGTCGTCGGGCGATGGCCGCGGATGGTCCGGCCCAGCACGCCCTTCACCGACGGGAAGGCGTAGAAGGCGCCCTCCGGCTCGATGCACGTCACACCGTCGATCTCGTTCAGCAGCTTTACGATGGTGCGCCGTCGCCGGTCGAACGCCTCGCGCATGCGGGTCACCGCAGAGAGGTCGCCGGTCAGCGCGGCGATGGCCGCGCGCTGGGACACGTTGGCCACGTTGGAGGTCTCGTGGCTCTGGATGTTCGTGGCGGCCGCGATCATGTCGGTCGGCCCGAGCAGCCACCCGACCCGCCAACCGGTCATGGCGTACGTCTTGGCCACCCCGTTGGCGACGAGGCACCGGTCGGCGAGCTCGGGGACCACCACAGGCAGGGAGAAGTTCTCGGCGCCGCCGTAGACGAGATGCTCGTAGATCTCGTCGGTGAGCACCCACAGGCCGTGGCCGGCCGCCCAGTGACCGATGGCCTCGATCTCGTCGTGGCTGTACACCGCCCCGGTCGGGTTCGACGGCGACACGAACAGCAGCACCTTGGTGCGCTCGGTCCGCTTCGCCTCGAGGTCGGCCACGGTGGCCTTGAAGCCGGTCGACTCGTCGGTGTCGACGATGACCGGCACCCCGCCGGCCAGGGCGATCGCCTCGGGATACGTCGTCCAGTACGGGGCCGGGACGAGGACCTCGTCACCGGGGTCACACAACACGGCGAAGGCGTTGGCCACCGCCTGCTTGCCCCCGTTGGTCACGAGGACCTGGTTGGCCGTGACGCCGTAGCCGGTGTCGCGCTGGGTCTTGGCCACGATGGCCTCTCGCAGCTCGGGCAGGCCACCGGTCGGGCTGTAGCGGTGGTTCTTCGGCTCGAGGCAGGCCGCCGCCGCCGCCTCGCAGATCTCGGTGGGGGTCGGGAAGTCGGGTTCACCGGCACCGAAGCCGATCACCTGCTCGCCAGCCGCCTGGAGGGCCTTGGCCTTGGCGTCGACCGCCAAGGTGGCCGACGGGGAGACCGCGCTGGCCCGCCGCGACACGCTGGATCCGGTGGCGTTTTCTGAAGTCGACGTCACGGGTGCCATGATTCCATACGTGACAGACCCCCTCGACATCAAGATCCCCTCCGAGCTGCTCCCGGGCGACGGGCGCTTCGGTTGCGGGCCCTCCAAGGTGCGTCGGGAGCAGGTTTCGGCCCTCGCTGCCGCCGCTCCGCACTACCTCGGCACGAGCCACCGCCAAAAAACGGTCAAGTCCGAGGTCGGGCGCCTCCGCGCCGGCCTGAGCGAGCTGTTCTCCCTGCCCGAAGGCTATGAAGTCGTCCTCGGCAACGGCGGCACCACGTGCTTTTGGGACGCGGCGACCTTCGGGCTGATCGAGCACAAGAGCCAGCACCTGTCCTTCGGCGAGTTCTCCTCCAAGTTCGCCTCGTGCGCCAAGGCCGCCCCGCATCTGGAGGACCCCGACGTGCTGACCTCCGATGTCGGCACCCACCCCTTGCCCGTCGCCGACGAGTCGATCGACCTGTACGCCCTCACCCACAACGAGACCTCGACCGGCGTGGCCATGGAGATCGGTCGGCCCGATGGTGCCGCACTCCCCACCGACGGCGGCGGCCTGGTGGCGGTCGACGCCACCTCGGGAGCGGGAGGCCTGCGGGTCGACCCCGCCGAGTTCGACGCCTACTACCTGGCCCCGCAGAAGTGCTTCGCCTCCGACGGCGGCCTCTGGGTGGCGCTCCTCTCTCCCGCCGCCACCGAGCGCATCGAGCGCATCTCGGCGTCGGGCCGCTGGGTGCCCGCCTTCTTGGACCTCAAGATCGCCCTCGACAATTCCCGGCTCGACCAGACGTACAACACGCCCGCACTCGCCACCATCTTCCTGTTCGCCGAGCAGCTCGACTGGCTGAACGGCGGCGGCGGTCTCGAGTGGGCGGCGAGCCGCTGCGACCGCTCGGCCGAGATCCTCTATACGTGGGCCGAGCGCTCGGACTTCGCCCAGCCCTTCGTGGCGAAGCCGTCGGACCGCAGCCACGTGGTCGGGACCATCGACTTCGTGGACGAGATCGACGCCTCGGCGGTCGCCAAGGTGCTGCGGTCCAATGGCATCGTCGACACCGAGCCCTACCGCAAGCTCGGCCGCAACCAGCTGCGCATCGCCATGTTCCCGGCCATCGAGCCCGACGACATCGCCGCCCTCTGCGGCGCCATCAACTACGTGGTGGGCGCACTGGCCTGAGCGGGCTCAACCGCCCGTGGCGCCGGTGCTGAGGTCATAGAGGGTGGTGCCCCCGACGGTGTGGGCGGTGAAGGTCGCCTCCACCCATGAGGTGATCTGCGAGGAGTCGCTGCTCGTCGCCGACGCGCCGCCTCCGAACCCACCGCCTCCGAACCCACCGCCCGAGGCGATGAAGTAGTGGATCGTGCCCTGCGCCACCAGTGCCTTGAACTGGGCCAACGTCGGGGTGGGATCGGTGCCGTTGAACCCACCGATGGCCATCACCGGGTCGCCGCTGGCGAGCTGGTAGCCGGCCGCCGAGTTCGACCCGACTGCGGCGGCCACCCATTTGTACTTGGATGCACCCGCCTGAAGGGCATCCGTGGTGGCCGCACTCGGGGTCCCGGCATTGAGGAGTCCGCCGGCTGCTCCCCCGCCGCCGAAGCCTCCGGGTCGGCCGCCACCGCCGAAGCCCCCGGCGCGGCCCGTGCCACCGAAACCCCCGGCGGGCGGGGTGAAGCCGGCCGGCGGACCACCGGTGGGGGTCCCACCGCCGAAGCGGCCGATGCCGAGGCGTGCCCCACCCCCGAAGCCTGCGAACCCGCCGGGCCCGCCGCCGCCGGCGACGGCCGGCCCGGCCGAGGGGATCGCCCCGGACTCAGGAGACGACGCCGTGTCGAGCGCATAGGCGGCCGGGGCGGCCAGGCCGACCACGATCGCCGCCGCACCCAGGCCGGTGGCCCACCAGCGGCCCCTGCGCATTAGGAACACGAGGCCGACTGCGGTGAGCGCGCCGAGCACCACGATGGCCCACTTGAGGGCCGGGTACCACGTCGGCGACCGGTCCAAGAGCACGTAGGCCCACACCGCGGTCACCATGAGCGTGACCGCCATCGCCAGGCGGGCGAAGAGCGTGGCGCGCCGGGCGAAGAGCACGGTCGCCCCGATGCCCACGAGGCCACCGATGGCCGGGGCGAGGGCGACGCTGTAATAGGGGTGGATGATCCCCGAGGCCAGGCTGAACACGAGCCCGGTGAGCAACAGCCAGCCGCCGAAGAGCAGGACCATGGCACGGATGCGGTCCGTGCGGCGAGTGCGGCGCCCGATCCACAGCACGGCCACCGCCAGCAGCAGCGCTGCGGGGATCAGCCAGGAGATCTGGCTGCCGAACTCGCTGTTGAACATGCGCAGCAGCCCGGTGGGCCCCCAGCGCGACCCGGCAACGGCGCCGCCGCCGACGCTGCCCGTCTCGTTGCCACTCAGCCGGCCGAAGCCGTTGTAGCCGAAGACGACGTTCAAGAAGCTGTTGTCGGTCGAACCGCCGATGTAGGGGCGGTCGGCCGCCGGCGTGAGCTGCACGATCGCCACCCACCAGCCGGCCGCAACAAGCAGCGACACGCCGCCAACCGCAAGCTGCACGAGGCGCCGGCGCAACCGTGTGTCGGCGCAGAGCAGGTACACCCCGCCGAGCACGGGGGCGAGGATCAGCGCCTGGAGTTCCTTGGTCAGAAAGCCCAACCCCAGGGCGGCGCCGGCGAGGACCACCCACCTGCTCGACCCGCCCTCGATGGCCCGGACGGTGGCGTAGGCGGCCACGATGGTGAGGAGCACCAACAGGGCGTCGGGGTTGTTGAACCGGAACATCAGCACAGCGACGGGGGTGAGGGCGAGCACGAGTCCGGCCAAGAGGCCGGCGGCTGGTGTCGCCCATCTGCGCACCGTCACATAGAGCAGTCCGACCGAGGCCACGCCCTCGAGCGCCTGGGGCACGAGGAGGCTCCACGAGTTGACGCCGAAGACCCGGGCGGAGAGCTCCATCACCCACAGCGAGGCCGGCGGCTTGTCGACGGTGATGAAGTTCGAAGCATCCGAGGAGCCGAAGAAGAAGGCCTTCCAGCTCTTGGTGCCCGCCTGGACGGCGGCCGCATAGAAGGAGTTGGCCCATCCCGAGGCGCCGAGGCCGATGATGTAGAGCGCGGCGGTGCCGACCAGCAGGGCCAGGAGCGTGGGGCGGACCCAGGCCGGGTCGGCGGGCCGACCTCGCACGAAGCGCCGCACGATGCCGTCGGTGCCGGCGGAGGTCGCTGGCTGGTTTTCGAAGGAGGGCTCGCCGAGCGGTGCGGGGGGGCGGCCACCTGTTGCGATGAGCGTCATGGCGCCACTTTCCCGTGCAGGGCTGTGAGCGAACTGTGAGGCGTCGCAGAACGGGCTAAGAGTTGTCCCCGGTGCCCTGTGGGCTCCGGTCAGCCGCCCGAGGCGTCCTGGACCCTGGTCTTACCCGCCGTGATGAAGGGCATCATCTGGCGCAGCTCGGCGCCGACTTCCTCGATCTGGTGGGCCTTGCCCTCCTCTTGGAGCTGGTGGAACCGGGGGCGCCCGGCGCGGTTCTCGGCGATCCACTCCTCGGCGAAGCTGCCGTCTTGGATCTCGCCCAGGATGCGGCGCATCTCCTCGCGCACAGCTTCGTTGATCACCCGGGGCCCGCGGGTCAAGTCGCCGTACTCAGCCGTGTCCGAGATCGAGTAGCGCATGCCCGCAATGCCCTGCTCGTACATCAGGTCGACGATGAGCTTGAGCTCGTGGAGACATTCGAAGTAGGCGGACTCGGGCTGGTAGCCGGCGTCGACGAGCGTCTCGAACCCAGCGGTGACGAGGGCCGTCACCCCGCCGCAGAGCACGACCTGCTCGCCGAAGAGGTCGGTCTCGGTCTCCTCGTCGAAGGTGGTGTCGAGGACGCCGGCGCGCGTCGCCCCGGTGGCGTGGGCGTAGGAGAGTGCGAGCGCGTGCGCCTTGCCCGTGGCGTCCTGGGCGACGGCGATCAGGCTCGGCACCCCACCACCCTCGGTGTAGGTGCGCCGGACCAGGTGGCCCGGGCTCTTCGGCGCGACCATGGCCACATCGACGCCCGCCGGGGGCACGATCTGGCCGTAGCGGATGTTGAAGCCGTGGGCGAACATCAGGCAGTCGCCCTCGTTCAGGTTCGGTGCGACCGAGGCGTCGTAGATCGCCTTCTGCTCGGTGTCGGGCAGCAGGATCATGATCACGTCGGCCTCGGCGGCCGCCTCGTCGATGGTCATGACCTTGAGGCCGGCCTCCTCGGCCTTCTTCCAAGAGGACGACTCGGGCCGCAGCCCGACCCGCACGTCGACGCCCGACTCGGAGAGGTTGAGGGCGTGGGCGTGGCCCTGGGACCCGTAGCCCAAGATGGCGACCTTGCGGGCTGCGATCAGGCTCGGGTCGGCGTCGGCTTCGTAGTACAAGGTGGCCATGGGGTCCTCTCGGTTCGGTCGTGATGAATCAGGCGGGCAGGCCGGCAGGCGCGCCGGTCGGACGGTCCAGCTTAGGCAACGCCACGCGACCCGAGCGTTGGAGCTCGACGAGCTCGTAGTCCTCGAGCAGGCGCTCGAAGTCATCGAGCTTCTCGGGGCGTCCGGCCAGCATCACGGTGAGGCGCGCCAGTCCCACGTTGACCACCTGGGCCCCGAACACACCGACCAGCTCGATCACCTGTGACCGCTCAGCCGGGCCGACCGCGACGGTCGCCAGGAGCAGTTCGCGCTCGACCGCCTCGTGGGGGGCGAGCTGGGAGATCGTGACCACGTTGATCAGCTTGTCCAGCTGGTTCACGATCTGCTCGAGCGGGGCGGACTCGACATCGACCACCATGGTGATGCGGCTGAAGCGCTCATCGTCCGTGGGTGCCACGGTCAGGGAGAAGATGTTGAACCCGCGCCGGGAGAACAGCCCGGCGACGCGGGCCAAGACACCGGCCTTGTTCTCGACGAGCACGCTCAAGATGTGGTGGCGCACCGGCTCGGGTGACGCAACGTGCAGCTCGGTGATGCTCATCGGGGGCGGTCCTCCTGGCTCGGGTGCACAACGATGCCGTCGTTCGAGGCGCCGGCCGGCACCATCGGGAACACCTTCTCGAAGGCATCGGTGCGAAAGTCGATCACGACCGGGCGGTCGTCGATGGCGTTGGCCTTCTCAACGGCCGGCGCAACCTCTTCGGGCGACTCGCAGCGGAGCCCGACGCAGCCCATGGCTTCGGCCCACTTCACGTAGTCGGGCAGGTCCGGTGAAAGGTAGACCTCCGAGTAGCGCTCCTCGTAGAACATCTCCTGCCACTGGCGCACCATCCCGAGGTACGCGTTGTTGAGGATGGCGACCTTGACCGGGATCTGCTCGGCTGAGGCGGTCACGAGCTCCTGGGCGGTCATCTGAAAGCAGCCGTCACCGTCGATCGCCCACACGGTGCGGTCCGGGCGGCCCACCTTGGCGCCGATGGCGGCGGGCACCGAGAAGCCCATCGTCCCGGCCCCGCCGGAGTTGATCCACGTGCGGGGGTAGTCGTAGCGCCAGTACTGCGACGCCCACATCTGGTGCTGTCCCACGCCCGAAGCAACGACCGTGTCGACCGGCGAGAGGTCCCGCAGGGTCTCGACGACCATCTGGGGCTTGATGGCCCCGCCGTCGGACTGCTCGTAGTGATAAGGAAAGTCCTCCTGCCACCGGTGGATCCGCCCCCACCACGGTGCGAGGTCGGGCCGGGCAGAGGCAGCGGATCCGGCCGGCGAGTTCCCGTTGGACCCGCTGGCCCCGCGTCCGCCGAGGCCGAGGCCGTCGAGGGCTTCGAGCATCGCCTCGATGACCAGCCGGCAGTCGCCCGCCACGCCGACGTCGGGGCGGCGCACCTTGCCGAGCTCGGCAGGGTCGATGTCGACGTGGATCACCTTGGCTTCGGGGGCGAAGGCGTCGACGCGACCGGTGACCCGGTCGTCGAAACGGCTGCCGAGGGCGATGAGCAGGTCGGAGCGCTGCATGGCGGTGACCGCCGTGTAGTTGCCGTGCATCCCCGGCATACCGAGGCACAGCGGGTGCGAGTCGGGGAACGCACCGCGCGCCATGAGGGTGGTCACGACCGGGATGCCGGTGCGCTCGGCGAGCTCGAGCAGCGCGTCGTAGGCCTGTGCCTTCAAGATGCCACCACCGGCGTAGATGACAGGGCGCTCGGCGGTGAGCAACAGCTCGGCCGCCCGGCGGATGAGGGCCGGGTCCCCGACCGTCACCGGGTTGTAGCCGGGGAGGTCGAGGTCGGCGATGCTCTCGGGCCAGTACCACTCCATCGACCCCTGCGAGACGTCCTTGGGCACGTCGATGAGGACGGGGCCTGGGCGCCCGGTCGTGGCCACGTGGAATGCCGCGGCGACGGTACGGGGCAGGTCGGCAGGATCGGTCACCAGCCAGTTGTGCTTTGTGATGCCCATCGTCACGCCGGTGATGTCGCACTCCTGGAAGGCGTCGCTCCCGATGGAGCTGGTCGCCACCTGGCCGGAGATCACTACGAGCGGCGTCGAATCCATATAGGCGTTGGCCAGCGGCGTCACGATGTTGGTCGCGCCGGGCCCACTCGTCACGATGGCCACCCCCGGCCGACCGGTGGCCAGGGCGTAGCCCTCGGCCATGTGGCCCGCACCCTGCTCGTGGCGCACGAGGATGTGGCGGATCGACGAGTCGATGATCGGGTCGTAGACGGGCAGAATGGCCCCGCCGGGCAGACCGAACATCACTTCGGTGCCTTGCATCTCGAGGCTCTTGATGAGGGCCTGTGCGCCGGTGAGTCGCATATGGGCTTCCTTGCTCTTCGGTTGAACTGGGGTCTTCGGTTGAGCTCTTCGGTTGAACTGGGCTTCACTGCATTGGCTTGGTTGAACGTGGCACTTTGCTCGCTCCCGGCCCAGTGCTTGCGCAGTGGCCGAGAATTGAAACGACCTCCCGTCGGGGAGGTCGGACAGCACGCAACGAGAGGGGGTTGCGTGCTAGTTCAGGGGTACCAGGATCTCGCGGCGGCTGGTCATAGCCCGCATATTCTGCCACGTGGGCTCGGGAACAACAACCCCACCCGCTCAACGTCGCTCACGGGACGAAGGCACACCCGTCCCACGTGCCACGAGGGCTGCGCCGACGGCGGCCGGTCATCTCGAGGGCGAGTTCGTCCGGTCCGCGCCCCACGCTCGGCCCGACCGCCACCCTGATCCGGCCCGCCGTGAACGTGCGGTACGCGGCCGCACCTCTCGGCGGCGACATCGTGACCTCGACCACGCGCAGCCCGCCCGAACAGCAGCCATGGGTGGCCAGGTCCACGTAGGCAACCCCACCTCGGATGGCGACGATGCTGTCGAACTCCTCCGTCGTTGCGACCCTCACGCGGGGTCCTCGGACGGCTCGCTCCAATGGAGTGCACGGTGCTCGCTGCCCTCCACCACGACGAACCCGACCTCACAGATGTCGACGGCGAAGAGATGGAAGTCACCCTCGGGGCGCCAGCCGATATGGGCGAAGAGTGCCTCGCAGTAGCGCTCCCGGGTCGGGGCGTCCGCCACGCGGGCGGCGGTCCCGTAGAGCTTCACGTCGCCCTCGATCCCGTCGGCGCGTGTCACCACTGACTGGATGCTCACTTTCGGGTCCCGGAGCAAGTCGAGCGCCTTGTACGACTGCCAGATCATCCCGAGGTAGAGCACGCCGTCCACCTCGAGGGGCTCGACGGGGCTCAACCGTGCCCACCCGTTGGCCCGCCGTGTCCCCACCATCACGAGGCCGGGGCCGAGGAGGCGCTCGGCGCCGATCGCAGCGAGCTCGGGGTCCGCGGCGCGAAGGTCCGCCCACGAGGCCATTCAGAGCCCCCTCATCGAGGTGGCCCCACGGCGCCGTGACCCCGAAGCGACCACACCGCCGTCGTCCCGACCATGGACGGCGCTCGCCCGAGCACCACGGTGAGCAGCTGGACGGCCGAGGCGGGACGGGCTCCCTCGTGCGCCACCACCACGGTCCGAACATCCCACGCGGCGAGTTGGGCTCGGATGATTGTGAGCCCGTGGGTCCCTAGTTTGGGCAGCGGAACGCCGAGCCAGCACTCCTCGAGCAGCGCCTCGAGCAATGTGTCCGGTTTGGCGAAGGAGGCTGAACCGTCGGGCTGCGCGACGATCACGTAGCCGCCCGGCATGCGAAACGACATCGCCGCCTCGGCCTGCCACAGCATGGCCTGGTCGTGGTCCTGGAACGCCTCGGGATAGGCGAGGACCACGCTCCCCGCGGCGATGGACGCGCGTGGCGGGTCGAAGACCGCTGGCACGCTGACCGAGCTGGTCCGAAACGGAAAGGCCGGCACGAGCGGCAGCAGGCACAAGCCGACGACCCCGAGGACCAGGAGATCCGTGCGGGTTCCCGGCCGGCGGGATCCGAGCAGGCCGAGGTGGGCCCGGTCGGCACCCACGGCGAGTACGAGCGCGGCGAAGAGATCGACGAAGACGTCGTAGCGGGCGGGCACGGCCTCGGCAAAGACCGTCCAGTGCGCGAGGAGCGCGTAGGGCAGCGGGATGGCGGTTCGCGTCCCGCCGATCGCCAAGTGCACACCGAGCGAGAGCACGAACGCGCATACCGCCATGGCGACGGCGAAGCGGATGACCGGCTCGCGCCACAGTTTGATGGCGACGAGTGCCAGGGCGATCAGGAGGAGGATCCCGAGAGCGCCACCGTTCTCGTAGAGATCGCCGCCAACGAGCGTGGCGCCGACGGAGCCGGTGTGGAAGAGCTGCAGTGGCGTGGTGGCGACGGGGCTGACCAGGTCGTTCGAGAGCCGGCCCAGGCCGGCCTGGATGGGGCCCTTCGTGTGGCCCTCTCCGGTGAGGGCGATGGTCGCCGGGTAGGCGACGACGACGGCGAAGACGCCGAATCCGATCGCCAGGCCGCTCGCCACGTGGCGGGCCCGACGCGCCACCTCGTGCGGCCGGGCCACCACCAGGAACAGCAGGCCGATCGCGGCGACCACCGCTGTGTCGACCAGCATCTCGACCGAGGTGAAGAACTGTGCGACGCCGAGCGCGCCCAGCACCGCGCCGACGCCGAAGGGGTTCCACCGCTGGCGGACCACCAGTTCGTCGAGTGCTGCGAGGAGCAGGGGGATCACTGCGACGAAGGCGAGGTTCAGGTGGCCCTGGGTCTGGGCGACCATGTACGGAGAGAAGCCGAACAGCAGCCCTCCGACATAGGCGGCGGGCAGCCATGACACCCAGCGCCTGAGGACCACCGTCGCCGCCGTCGCCGAGGTGGCGAAGGCGAGCACCACTGCCACGTTGAAGCTGGCGACGGGCCCGGCGGCCAGGGTGACCGGCGCCAGCAGCGCGCCCGGCAGGAGGAGACTCGGGTTGTCGAGCAGGTTGACCGGTCGCGGCACGTTGAGCAGGTGGGTGATGAGCGGTGAGTGGCCGGCCAGCAGTGCCCTCGGGGTGACGGCGAGGAACCAGGCCTCCTGGATGGGGTCCTGCCCGTTGCCGGTCGGCAGGACGTGGGTGACCCCGTCGAGGAGCGCCCGCAGGTCGGCGACCATCCCGAGCGCCACGAACGAGCCAACGACGGCTGCCCAGGCGAGGACGGGTCGCCACCGCTCTCTCCGGGCGGGCGTGACACTGGTCTCCGCCGGTGCGGCGGGGGGAACCGGCGTAATCGTGGCGGTCATCGGCCGGCCGGCCCGCCCCTACGGCTCGGTGACGGCGCCGCGCTCGGCCCCCGTCACCAATCGGGCGTACTTGGCGAGCACCCCCGTGGTGTAGCGGGGCTCGAACTCCTTCAACGCACCGGCGCGCCGGGCCAGCTCCGCCGCATCGACCTCGAGGTCGATGCGGTGCTGGTCCACGTCGATGACGATGCGGTCCCCATCAGCCACGAGGGCGATGGGGCCGCCGTCGACCGCCTCGGGGGCGACGTGGCCGATGCAGAACCCGTGGGTCCCCCCGCTGAACCGGCCGTCGGTGACGAGCGCGCAGTCCCCCCCGCGCCCGACGCCCTTCATGGCGCCGGTCACCGCCAGCATCTCGCGCATGCCGGGGCCGCCCTTCGGGCCCTCGTAGCGGATCACCACCACGGTGCCCGGCTCGATGCCGTCGGCCAGGATGACCTCCATGGCGGCCGGTTCGCCGTCGAAGACCCGTGCGGTGCCCTCGAAGTACGGGGTGTCGATGCCGGCCACCTTGACCACCGAGCCCTTGGGGGCGAGCGAACCGGTCAGTATGGCGATGCCGCCACGCTCGTGGATGGGGTTTCGAAGCGCATGCACGACGGTGCCGTCGGGCGGCGGCGGCGCCAGGGCGGCCAGGTTCTCGGCCATCGTCTTGCCGGTCACGGTCAGGCAGTCCCCGTGGAGGAGGCCCGCCTCGAGCAGCTCGGCGAGGACCACGGGCACCCCGCCGATGCGGTCGACGTCAACCATGTGGAACTTGCCGTGGGGTTTCGTGTCGGCGAGGTGCGGCACCCGCTCGGCAATGCGGTTGAAGTCGTCGAGCTCGAGCTCCACGCGCGCCTCGTGGGCGATGGCGAGCAGGTGCAGCACGGCGTTCGTCGAGCCCCCGAGGGCCATGACCACGGCAATGGCGTTCTCGAAGGCCTGTTTGGTCATGATCTGGCGCGGACGGATCCCCTCACGCAAGAGGTCGATCACCACGCGGCCCGACTCGTAGGCGAAGTCGTCGCGGCGGCGGTCGACGGCCGGCGCCGAGGAGCTGCCCGGAAGGGACATGCCGAGGGCTTCGGCGACCGAGGCCATCGTGTTGGCCGTGAACATGCCCGCGCACGAGCCTTCGGTCGGGCAGGCGTTGTGCTCGATGAGGGAGAGCTCCTCGTCGCTCAGGGCGTCGACGGCGTGGGCCCCGACCGCTTCGAAGACACTGACGACGTCGAGGGCACGGTCGCGCAGACGGCCCGGCAGGATGCTGCCGCCGTAGAGGAAGACGCTCGGCAGGTTGAGGCGGGCCGCCGCCATGAGCATCCCCGGAAGGGACTTGTCGCAGCCGGCGAAGGTCACGAGGGCGTCGAAGCGCTCGGCATGCATGACGGTCTCGACCGAGTCCGCAATGACCTCGCGGCTGACCAACGATGCGCGCATCCCCTCGTGGCCCATCGAGATGCCGTCGGACACGGCGATGGTGACGAACTCGAACGGGAAGCCCCCCGCGTCGCGCACGCCCTGCTTGGCCCGTTTGGCCAGCCGGTCGAGCGGCAAGTTGCACGGCGTCACCTCGTTCCACGAGGAGGCGACCCCGATTTGGGGCTTGTCCCAGTCGTCGTCGGTCATCCCGACGGCGCGCAGCATGGCCCGTGCCGGCGCCTTCGCCGGGCCGTCGGTCACCTCGAAGCTGCGCGGCTTCATGCCGGGCCGCTCGCCGGGGCCCGCGTGCTCAGCGTTGTTGGACGTCATGGCCAGAGCATACGGCCCGCTCCCGGGGCTTCCGGAGACGGGCGGCTCGCGCCGATCAGGGGGCGGCGAGGCGGGCCAGCTCTGCGGTGACGGCCTTGCCGTTGGCGTTGCCACCGGTGGCCTTCATGACCGCGCCCACGAAGAAGCCGGTCATCTTCTTGTCGCCCTCGACGAAGCGGGCCCACTCGTCGGGGTGGGCGGCGACGATGTCGGCGACGGTGGCGGCGAGCGAGCCCGACGACAGCGACTCGAAGCCCAGCTCGGCGGCGATCCCACCCGGGTCGCCGCCGCCGCGCTCGAGGAGCACGGCGAGGACCGCCTTGGTCTGGGTCGCCGAGAGCGTGCCGTTCGCCTCCAGGCCGAGCAGCGTGGCGAAGGAGGTGCGTTCGAGCCGCAGAGCGGCGTCGGTGTCGGTCGCCACCTCATTGGCCGTGCGGGCGAGGGCGAGCGTGGCGGGGACCCCGGCATCGGTGGCGCTGCGCAGGAGCGGGTCGAGCCCAAGGTCCACGACGGCCAGGATCTGGTCGCGCTGGGCAGGGGTCGGGCCCCCGTCGAAGAGAGCGGCGAGCGCCAAGCGCCGCTCGGCGGGCAGCGGCCCGATGCCCGCTGCCACCCGCTCGATCCACTCGGCCCCGGGCGCGAGGGGGACCAGGTCGGGCTCGGGGAAGTAGCGGTAGTCGTTCGCCTCTTCCTTGGACCGCATGGTCGAGGTGCGCCCGGCCTCCTCGTCCCAGTGGCGGGTCTCCTGGTCGATGGTGCCGCCGGCGTCGAGCAGGGCGACCTGGCGGTCGGCCTCGTACTCGATGGCCCGGGTGAGCGAGCGGAGCGAGTTCAGATTCTTGATCTCACACCTCGTGCCCATCACCTCGTTGCCCGCCGGGCGAACCGAGACGTTGGCGTCGACGCGCATCGAGCCCTCCTCCATCCGGCCGTCGGAGGCCCCGGTCGCCACCAGCACGGCGCGCAGCTCGGCCACGTAGGCCCGTGCCTGGGCGGCGGTGCGGATTTCGGGCTCGCTCACGATCTCGACGAGCGGGACGCCGGCGCGGTTGTAGTCGACCAGTGAGTGGTCCGCGGCGTGGATGCGGCCGCCCTCGCCGACGTGCAGCGTCTTGCCGGTGTCCTCTTCCAAGTGGGCGCGGGTGATGCCGACCACCGAGCCGTCGGGCAGCTCGAGTCGACCGCCCGTGTTGATCGGCTCGTCGTACTGGCTGATCTGGTAGTCCTTGGGCTGGTCCGGATAGAAGTAGTTCTTCCGGTGGAAGCTCGAGGGGCGGATCTCGCACCCGAGGGCCGTGCCGATCGCCATGGCCCGCTCGACCGCCCCGGTGTTCAGGACAGGGAGCGAGCCGGGCAGGCCGAGGCACACGGGGCAGACGTTGGTGTTGGGCTCGTCGCCGAAGGCGTTGCGGCAGCCGCAGAACAGCTTGGTGGCGGTCAGGAGCTCGCAGTGCACCTCGAGGCCGATCACCATCTCCCAGTCGTCGCCCAGGGTCGTGCTCATGGGACGGTCTCCTCCTGCGGTGTGGCCACCTCGAGGGCGGCGGCGACGGCGAAGAGCAGCGGCTCGGCGAGGGCGGGGGCGAGCACCTGGACCCCGACCGGGAGGCCGTCGTCGCCGGTGCCGAAGGGCACGCTGATGGCCGGGTGCCCGGCCAGGTTCGACGGGATGGTGAACAGGTCCGAGAGGTACATGGCGAGTGGGTCGTCGGCCTTGGACCCGATGGCGAACGCCGTCGTCGGCGCGGTGGCCCCGAGCAGGACGTCGTGGTCGGCGTAGGCCCGAGCGAACGCCTCGACCACGAGCGTGCGGACCCGCTGGGCCTGGCCGTAGTAGGCGTCGTAGTAGCCGGCCGACAGCGCGTAGGTCCCGAGCATGATGCGCCGCTTGACCTCGGCGCCGAAGCCCGCCGTGCGCGTGGCCCGGTTCATGGCCGCCGCGTCCGGGGCATCAACCCGCAGCCCGTAGCGGACCCCGTCGTAGCGGGCCAGGTTGGAGGACGCCTCGGCGGGGGCGAGCAGGTAGTAGGCCGACAGGCCGTAGTCGAACTCGGGGATCGAGACCTCCTCGACCCGCGCCCCGGCCACGGCCAGGGCCTCGGCGGCCTCGTGGACCCGGGCAGCCACGTCGGGAGCGGCGCCGGTGAGCAGCTGGGCGCACAGGCCGACGCGCAGTCCGTCGACGCCCTCACCGAGCCTCGACCGGGCGGCGGGGGCGGGCCCGTCGAGCGACGTGCTGTCGGCGGGGTCGTGGCCGCCGATGACCTCGAGGAGCAGCGCAGCGTCGGCCACGGTGGTGGCGAAGGGCCCGATCTGGTCGAGGGAGCTGGCGAAGGCGACGAGGCCGTAGCGCGAGACCGCGCCGTACGTGGGCTTCATGCCGACCACGCCGCAGAAGGCGGCCGGCTGGCGGATGGACCCCCCGGTGTCCGAGCCGAGCCCGAGCGGGGCGAAGCCCGCCGCCACCGCCGCCGCCGAGCCCCCCGAGGAGCCGCCGGGGACCTTGGCGGTGTCGTGCGGGTTGCGCGTCGGGCCGCTCGAGGAGTTCTCGGTCGAGGACCCCATGGCGAACTCGTCCATGTTGGTCTTGCCGATGATGACCGCGCCGGCGTCGGCGAGGCGGCGCACCACCGTGGCGTCGTAGGGCGGACGCCAGCCCTCGAGGATCTTGGACGAGCAGGTGGTGGCCAGCCCGAGGGTGCAGAGGTTGTCCTTCAGGGCCACCGGCACCCCAGCGAGCGGGCCGACCGGCTCGCCGGCGGCGACGGACCGGTCGATGGCGGCAGCCCGTTCCCTGGCTTCGTCGCCGAGAACGCTGACGAAGGCGTGGAGGTCGGGCTCCCTCGACTCGATGACGGCGAGGTGCGCGTCGAGCACCGCTGCGGCCGATTCCTCGCCGGCGGCGACCGCCGACGCGATGTCCGCGGCGGTGCGCCGGGCTGACCTTCCGTCCGCGCTCACGGCTCCTCGCCGACGATGCGCGGCACGCTGAAGCGGTCGTCCTCCACCGAAGGCGCCATGGCCAGCACGATGTCTCGCTCGAGGCTCGGGGCCACGACGTCGTCGCGCAGCACGTTGACGACCGGGAGCGGGTGGGCGGTCGGGCGCACCCCGGTCAGGTCGAGGGCTGCCACGTCGGCCGCGTAATCGAGGACCGACGCGAGCTGGCCGGTGAAGAGCTCGAGCTCGTCCTCGGAAAGGTCGAGCCGGGCGAGGCGCGCCACATGGACTACGTCCGCGCGGCTGAGTGCCGCCGTCGACGGGTGCGCACCGGCCGGCCCGTTCTCCACGGTCATGCCGGGGCCCGGCCCGAGACCGATCGGGCAAAAGCGAGGGCGCGCGACTCGATCTCGTCCTGGTCGTAGTCGAGGGTTGCGACGTGGTAGCTGCGCTCCAGCCAGACGCGCTCGACCGGGCCCGACACGGTGCCCGCCACGAGGTCTCCCGAGCCCGGCTCAACCACGTGGTCCTGGCGGCTCGAGAGCAGCAGCACCGGGCACCCGACCTGGGCCAGGTCGACGGCCACGTCCTCGGCCGCCTCGAACAGCGAGAGGACCGCGGCGAGAGGCAGCTCGGCGTAGGCGAGCTCGACGGTGCCTTCCTTCGCGATGTCCGAGCCGATGCCCGGCGCGAGCTCGGTCCCCGACTCGAGGGTGGCGGTCAGCATGTCGCGCACATCGTCGCCGGGGGGCTCGGCGAGGGGGTTCACGAGCACGATGCCGGCGATCTCGGGGTGGCGCTCGGCCAGCCACAGCGTCAGCGTCCCGCCCATCGACAGGCCCGCCACCACCACGGCCGAGCAGCGGGCGGCCAGTTCCTCGTAGGCCCGCTCGGCCGCAGCCGACCAGTCGGCCCACCTCGTGGTCACCATGTCCTCGATGGAGGTGCCGTGCCCGGGGAGCAGCGGGAGCTCGACGGTGAAGCCGGCGTCGGCCATCGCCTCGGCGAGGGGGCGCATCGATTGGGGGTTGCCGGTGAATCCGTGGAGGACGAGCACGCCCTCGGGGCCGCCGGCGGCAGAGAACGGTTCAGCACCTTCGAGCACGGGAGCAGTCACGTCCGGGCATGCTACCGGCGCGCCAGCGCCCGCTTCGAACCGGGCCGGGTGGGCCGCCGCCGGTGCAGTGGGGCCGACGAGGGGCCCGGGGGCGAGCGCGGGTAGGTTGGCTGCGTCCTGACCCCGCGACGAGTTCCGAGGAGCACCACACCATGGCGTACGCCTTCTTGAGCGATGAGTGGATCGAGCAGGCGCACAAGATCCGCCACGAGTACCGCGGGCGCATGGCGCCAATCCCCCACCCGGTGCGCATGAACCTCATCGTGACCGAGGTGCCTTTCGACGAGGACCGACTCCACGCGCACGTCGACACCAGCACGGGCGAGCTCGAGCTCGACCGTGGGCACCTGGAGAACCCCGACCTGTCGGTGACCGTCGACTACATCACCGCCAAGGCGATCCTGGTCGATGGCAACCCCCAGGCGGCCATGACCGCCTTCATGAACGGCAAGATCCGCCTCGAGGGCGACATGTCCAAGCTGATGGTCTTCCAGGGCGCCCCGACCGACGAGTCGGCCATCGAGTTCGCGCTGCGGGTGCGGGAGATGACCGAATAGAGCGGTCTCGCCCGCCGCTCAGGGCTGTGGCACCGCCGGCGCCCGGCGCGGCACCGAGCGCATGAAGGTGGCGCAGGCCACCCCAACGGCGGCGACGAGCGCTCCGACCCAAAAGGCCCGGTGGAAGGTGCCGAGTAGGGCGGATGCCTCGTGGCCGATGCCGGCGAGGCGCCGGGCACCGGACTCTTGGAGCGTCTGGAGCACCTGGATGCCGGCCACCTCGCCCACCTGGGTGGCCAGGAGCTGGGCGGCGCTCATCACCCCGTAGTCACTGGGGCCGACCTCGTTGCCCATGGCCGAGGACGTGGCCGGGAGGGCGACCCCCATGCCGAGGCCCGAGAGGCACAGGGCAAGGATGATCAACGGCAGCGAGGCGTGCAGGCCGAGCAGGGCGAAGATGACCATCGACAGCGTCACCGATGCGGCGCCGGCCACCGCCGAGACCCGCTCCCCCACCCGCACGGTCAGGTAGCCGGCGATGGGTGAGCTCAGGGCGAACACGAGGGGCCGGGCCGCCGAGAGCAGCCCCACCTGGGCGATCCGGTAGTGGTACACCTCCTCCATCATGAGCGGGAAGAGGAAGAACGCCCCGAAGTAGGCGAACGCCGTCGACATGCGCGCCCCGATCGGGAAGCTGAAGTTGCGCCGCTTGAAGTAGAAGGGCGGGATGAGGGGATGCTCGGCCGTACGGATGCGCCAGACGAACACGAAGAACGCGACCACCGACACGCAGAGCGCCCCGATGGTGCCCGCCGAGCTCCACCCGGCCAGCGGGGCGACCGAGAGGGCGAGCATGAGCGAGGTGACCCCGGCAGAGAGGCTCCAGGTCCCGACCCAGTCCATGTCCTTCCAGCGGTTGGCCGCCACCGGGTCCTCGCCGGGCACCTCGGCGACGGCGTGGCGGCCGTGGGCGGGGAGAATCAGGGCGACCACGGCGGCGGAGATGAAGAGCAGCCCGAGCTGGCCCCAGAACAGCGCCCGCCAGCCGATGAACTCGATGACCGGCGAGCCGACGGTGACGCCGAGCACGGGGCCGCCTGCGCCGACGAGGGACCACCACCCGAGTGCCTTCACCCGGTCCTCGGGAGCGAAGAGGCGCATGATGAGGGCCATCGACGCCGTCCCGGTGGCTGCGCCCTGGACGCCGTCGAGGGCCCGGGCGAACAGCAAGATGCCGACGTTGGGCGCGAGCGCGGTGAGCACGGCCGACACCATCGCCCCTGAGAGGCCGAGCAGGTAGAGACGGCGGTGGCCGAACAGGTCGCCCGCCTTGCCGAAGATGGGCGCTGCGAGACCGAAGGCGAGGAGCGGACCGGTGACCGCCCAGGTGAGCACCGAGATGTTCGTGTGGAGCTGGTGGGCGACCGTCGGCAGCGCGACGACGAAGACGGTGAAGGTGATGTTGAGCGAGAGCAGCCCGGCGAGGAGCGCCCAGAGCACCCACCACTGGTAGCGGGGGCTGGCGGTGGCGCGCTGCTGGACGCGCCGACGCAGCAGCAACGGCCAGGGGACGTCGACGGACGCTTCCGCACCGACGGCGCCGAGTGCGCCCGCGCCCGGGTCGGCCCGTGCGTCGAAAAGGACCTCGGGCTCGTCCAGCGCGCCGAGAAGGCTTCGCCCGCCGTCGGGCTCTCGTGGCTGTTCTGCGGGGACCTCGGGCGGTGTGGCCCGGCTCACGCGCCGAGCTTGGGCATCTCCGCCTGCAGCTCCGCCACGGTCCAACGGTCGGACTTCTCGAGCGCGTCGGTCATCGTCCAGTTCTGGAAGCTGCGGACGGTGCCGCCCTGGACGAAGAAGACGCGCCCGGTCGCCGGGCAGTCCTCGACGGCGAGGTAGGCGACCAACGGGGAGATGTTGGCCGGGTCCCAGACGTCGAACTGGGCGGCGTCTTGGGGGGCGGCGACCGCGTCAGAGAGGCCCGGTGTCGACTCGGTCATCCGGGTGCGCGCGGCGGGGGCGATGGCATTGACCCGCACCCCATAGCGGCCGAGCTCCTGGGCGCAGATCACGGTGAAGGCGGCGATCCCCGCCTTGGCTGCACCGTAGTTGGACTGGCCCGGGTTGCCGAGCAGCCCCGAGGTCGAAGAGGTGTTGATGACCGAGGCCTTGACCTCGTGGCCGGCCTTGGTTTGCTCGCGCCAGTAGGCCGCTGCGTGACGGGTGGGGCTGAAGTGGCCCTTCAGGTGCACGTGGATGACGCTGTCCCAGTCCTCCTCGGTCATGTTGATGAGGACCCGGTCACGCAGAATACCGGCATTGTTGACGAGGATGTGGAGGTCGCCGAAGGCCTCGACGGCGGCGTCGATCAGGCGCTTGGCGCCGTCCCAGTCGGCCACGTCGTCGGCGTTGGTGATGGCCTGGCCGCCCATCGTCTCGATCTCGGCCACGACCTGCTCGGCGGGCGAGCGGTCGTCGCCCGAGCCGTCGACGGCGCCACCGAGGTCGTTGACCACGACCTTGGCGCCCTCGGCGGCGAAGAGGAGTGCGTGCTCGCGCCCGATACCCCGGCCAGCGCCGGTGATGATCGCCACCCGGCCGTCAAGTGCTCCCATGCCACATGCTCCCCTCGGTCAGAGCGCCGATCCCGACGCATCTTCACTCTGCGTTCGACCCTGCCCACCGCTCGGTGGGCAGGGTCGAAGTCTGCACAGAGTAACGGGGTGGACGTGCGCCCATCGAACCCGTGGGGGTGACCGGGGGGTAATCGCTGACGCTGCGGAGACCGCAGCACGTCAGCTGAAGCGGCGGAACCACCAGTTCGGGTCGCGGGCGTGGGCATGGAAGTGGCCCGGGATCTGGCGCATCACCCGGTCGTAGGACCATCCCTCATCACCGAAGCGGGCGTCGGCCACGGCCTTCAGCTGGGCCAGCATGAAGTCGACGTCTGTCTCGGGGGGCTCGGCGCCGTGGTGGCGCCAGACCACCATCGGTACGTCGCAGATCTCACAGTCGGCCACCCAGCAGACGTCGTCCTCGTAGTGCCAGGCGGTGAGGCGCGCCGCCTCGCAGAGCTCGCAGTCCGGGTCCTTCGCCATGCTCAGCCCGAGAAGCTGAGCGTGACCGACGAGCCGATCGGCACCGACGCCCCGGCCGCCGGCGACGTCGAGGTCACCAGGTAGGTTTGGGTCTGGGGGACCGAGAGCCCGGTGATGCCGCCCGCCTGGATGCCCTCGGCGTTGAGGGCGGCGATGGCCGACGCCACCGTCCCGCCGACCACGCTGGGAACGTTCACGAGGGGCGGGCCCTCGGAGATGAGCACGGTGACCGAGGTGCCCTTCAGGGCGTCGGCGCCCGCTGCGGGATTGGTGCCGATGGCCTGGCCGGCGGCCACCGTGGTCGAGGTCTGCTGGGTCTCGCTGCTCTGGAAGCCCGCCGCGTTGAGGGTGGCTTGTGCCTGGAGGTAGGTCTGGCCCGCCACCGAGGGGATCGGGACGGGGGCGGGGCCGTTCGAGATGGCCATGAGCACGGTCGAGTGGTACGGCGCCGAGGTGGCGTTGAACACGTTGTCGTACGACCAGTTGATGACCTGGCCGGTCGGCACCGTGCTGCTGTAGGTGGGCGACAGGCACTGGCCGGTCAGGTTGACGAGGGCGAGCACCTTCTGGGCGCCGGCGCAGTCGAAGCCGGTGAGGGACGGGACGGTGACCGGTGGGAGCCCCTTCGAGGCGGTGACGGCAACCGAGCTGCCCTCCTTCAAGGAGGTGCGGGGGTCCGGCGACTGGTGCTCGACCACGCCGGCCGCAACCGTCGTCGAGTAGACGGTCGGGCGTTCGACGAGCGTGAAGTGGTCCTTCGCGACCAGCGCCCGGGCCGATGTGAGCGTCTGGCCGACCAGGGTGGGCACCGGGTGGCTTGCGGTGAAGACCTTGTTCTTGGCGGCCGCGTAGAGGCCGCCGCCGAGGGCGGCGAGCACCACGACGACTGCGACCACGATCCACGGCCAGCGCCGCCGGCGCCGGGTGATGGGCGGTGCGCCGTCGGTGCGGGCCTGGTCGGGCTCGACGGCCTCGAGGTCGAAGACGGCGTCGGGCCCGGGGGCGCCGGGCCGACGGGCCGGGGGCGCCTGCTGGGTGAGCTCGTCGCTCGACGGCGCCCGGAAGCCCACCGCCACCGGGTCGGTGCCTTCGGGCTCGGGTGTCTTGATGGGCAGGGGCGCGGGGGCGGGCATGGCGGCGGCGAGTGCGTCGAGGCGCGCGGCGAGCCCCGCGGCGTCGAGGCGCGCCGCCGCCTCGGGGGCGGCCGCTCGCGCGAGCACGTTGTCGAGCGGGCCGAGGGCCGGGTGGCGAGGCAGCGGCGCGCCGACCCTCGCCATCAAGGTGCCGAAGGTGGTGTCGGCGACGAAGGGCACCTCGCCGGTGACCGACTCGTAGAGGACGAGGGCGAGCGAGTACACGTCGGAGCGGCCGTCGACCTGCTGGCCCTCGGCCTGCTCGGGCGACGCGTAACGCGCCGTCCCCACCATGGCGCCGGCGGGCTCGGTCCATGCCGCCTCGGCCAGGGCGCGCGCCACGCCGAAGTCCGCCACGCGCACGCGACCGTCCTCGTCGAAGAGCAGGTTGGCGGGCTTCACGTCGCGGTGCACCAGGCCGCGGGCGTGGGCGTAGGCGAGGCCCCGCGCCGCCTCGGCACCCAAGCGGGCGGCCTGGGCATGGCTGAGCCGGAGGCCGCCGTCGAGGATGTCGCGCAAGCTGCCGCCGCCGAGGTACTCGAGCACGAGATAGGGGCCGTCGGCGTCCTCGCCCCAGTCGAAAACCCGCAGCACGTTCGGGTGGTTGAGCGACGCGACCGAGCGCGCCTCGGCGCCGAAGCGCTTCAAGAAGGAGGCATCCTGGGCCAGGGCGGGCTGGAGGACCTTGACGGCGACATGGCGCTGCAAGGACACGTCTTCAGCCAAGTAGACGTGCGCCGATGCGCCGGTGCCCAGGGCGGAGAGCAGTCGATAGCGCTTTCCCAGGACACGGCCGACGGATTCGGTGATTTGCGGCATTGAGGTTGCCCCAGGCTACAGAGGCTCCCCGGCGTTCCGGTGGACACTCGCCCGTGCCGACGGGCAACGGGGACTAACCGGGGGGATCGGGTGCGGTGCCCGCGCCGAGCTCGCCGGTTGCGAGCAGGGGCTCGAAGTCCTCGGGGGAGAGCATGGGCACGCCGAGCTTCTCGGCCTTGGTGACCTTCGCCGCCCCCGGGGCGTCGCCGACGACGACCGCGTACGTCCGCTTCGAGACCGAGCCCGGGGACGTGCCGCCCCGGGCCACGATGGCCGCCTCGGCCTCCTCGCGGCTGTAGCCCGCCAGGGTGCCCGTGACCACCACCGACCTGCCCGCCAGGGGTCCGGCGGCCTCGGCGGCCTCGGCGGCGAGCCCCTCGGGCGGCACGCCGGGCTCGACGAGCGAGACGCCCGAGACGGCGAGGCGCTCGAGGACCGCCGCATTGGCCGGGTTGTCGAAGAACTCGGCGACGCTCGCGGCGATGACCGGGCCCACGCCGGCGGTGGCGGCCAGGGTCTCGGCCCCCACGGCGCGGAGGCGCTCGAGGCTGGCGAACGCCCGGGCGAGGGCACGCGCGCCGGTCGGGCCCACGTGGCGGATGCCGAGGGCGACGAGCAGCCGGCTGAGGGGCCGCTCCTTGGACTCGGCGATGGCGGTGAGCAGGTTGTGCTCGGACAGCTCGCCCATCTTGTCGAGGCCGGCGAGGGAACCCGGGCCGAGGGCGTACAGGTCGGCGGGGTCACCAATGAGGCCCGTACCGACGAGTTGGACGACGCGCTGCTCGCCGAGACCCTCGATGTCCATGGCCGAACGCGAGGCGAAGTGCACGATCCGCTGGACCCGCTGCTGGGGGCAGTCGATGTTCGTGCAGTAGGTGTCGCTCTCGCCCTCTAGGCGCACGAGGGGCATGCCGCACGACGGGCACTTCGTGGGGAACCTCCAGGGAGCCCGGCGCCGGGGCCCCCCGGCCGGGCGGGCGACGGGGCCCACCACCTCGGGGATGACGTCGCCGGCCTTGCGCACGATGACCGTGTCACCAGGGCGCACGTCCTTCGCCCGGACCTGGTCCTCGTTGTGCAGCGTGGCGAGCCCGACGGTCGAGCCACCGACGAAGACGGGTTCGAGCCGGGCAAAGGGGGTGGCACGCCCGGTGCGGCCGATCGAGACCTCGATGTCGAGGAGGGTGGTGGTGCGCTCCTCGGGGGGGAATTTGAACGCGATGGCCCAGCGCGGGGCCCTCGAGGTGGCGCCCAGGCGGTCGTGGAGGGCCAGGTCGTCGACTTTGAGCACCACGCCGTCGATCTCATAGGGCAGGTCGTGGCGGTGCTCGGCCAGCTCGGCGCAGCGCTCGACGGCGGCGGCGATGCCGAGCACCGTGCGGGCGTCGGGGCTCACCGGCAGGCCCGCCCGCCGGAGGAGCGCGAGGGCGTCGCTCTGCCGGTCTGGCGGCCAGCGCACGCCGCCGGCGTCGGTGCCGGCGGCGTCCTCGGCGTCGAGTCCGTCCACCTCGCCGATCTGGTAGGCCCAGAACGACAGGGGCCGCGTGGCGGTGACGATCGGGTCCTTCTGGCGCAGCGACCCGGCGGCTGCGTTGCGCGGGTTCACGAAGAGCCGCTCGCCCGCATCCTCCTGCCGTTTGTTCATCTGCTCAAAGGCAGACGTGGGCAGGTAGACCTCGCCGCGCACCTCGAGGTGGTGCGGGTAGGGGCCTGCTGCGGGGTCGAGCACGTCGGGCACCACCGAGATGGTCGCGACGTTCGCTGTCACGTCCTCGCCGGTCACGCCGTCCCCTCGGGTGGCGGCCTGGGTGAAGCGCCCGTCGACGTAGGTGAGCGACATCGCCACGCCATCGACCTTCGGCTCGGCCGAGAAGTCCAAGGTGCCAAGGTCGACGTCGGGGAGCTGGCGGGCCAGCCGGTCCGCCCAGGCACCGAGCTCCAGGCCGTCGAACGCGTTGTCGAGGCTCATCATCGGCACGCGGTGGCGCACCGGCGAGAAGAGCCCCGACGTGGCGCCCCCCACCCGCTGCGTCGGCGAGTCGGCCGTGACGAGCTCGGGGTGCTCGGCTTCGAGCTGGCGCAGCTCGCCGACCAAAGCGTCGTACTCGGCGTCGGCGATCTCTGGCGAGTCGAGCGAGAAATAGCGCTCGTTGTGGTACTCGATGGTGCTGCGCAGCTCGGCGACGCGCGCCTCGGGGTCCCCCGCTGCCATTGCTAGGCCGCGATGCCTGAGCCGAGCACCGACTCGGGGTCGGCAGGTTCGTAGAGCGCGACCGTCTGGCCCGGGGCGATCGGGCGCTGCGGCTCGGCGAAGTGGACGCTCGCCGCTCCCGCTGCGCTGCGGTAGGTGGCGGGGAGAGGCCGCCCGTGGGCGGACACCTGGGCGATGACCGGCTCCCCGTCGCCGAGGGGACGGTCCACCCATGCAGCCGAACCCGGGGCGAGGCGCACCTCGTCGACGAGTACCTCGTCGGCCGTGCCCACCACCACCGTGGCGCTGCGCACGTCGACCGAGAGGGCGAAGCGGCGCTTGCCGTCGGTCGAGTGCCCCATGCCCCGGCGCTGCCCGACGGTGACCAGCTCCACCGCATCGACCCGTCCCACCTCGTCCCCGGCGGCGTCGAGGACGCGTCCGGGGTGCAGGTCCATGCGTTCGGAGAGAAAGCCGGCGCGTCCGGCGTCGCCCAAGATGAAGCAGACGTCCTGGCTGTCCGGCTTGTCCGCCGTGCGCAGCCCGAGCTCGCCCGCACGCGTGCGCACCGTCGCCTTGGTCATCTCGCCGACCGGGAGGCACACCCGCCCGAGGGCCCGCTGGCCGAGCATGGAGAGCACGTAGGACTGGTCCTTGTCGGGATCGGCCCCGCGCAGGAGGCGGTGGGGCCCTCCTCCGACACCGGGCTGCACGCGTGCGTGATGGCCGGTGGCGAGGACGTCGAAGCCGAGACGCCCGGCGCGCGCCAGGAGGGCGTCGAACTTGATGTGCCGGTTGCACTCGATGCACGGGTTCGGCGTGCGGCCCTCGGCATGGGCGAGGACGTACGGGGCGACGACCGTGCGATCGAAGTCCTCGGCCATGTTGAACACGTGGTGCGCGATGCCGAGCTGCTGGGCGACGCGGCGCGCGTCGTCGACGTCGGCCACCGAACAGCACCCCGAGTCCGACGGGCCACCCCAGAGCTTCAACGTGGCGCCGACCACGTCGTGGCCGGCGCCGACCATCAGGGCAGCGGCGACCGACGAGTCGACACCTCCCGACATGGCCACGAGGACTCGCATCGCCCAAGTCTGGCATCGCCGGTGTGACACACGGTCACGCCGCGCCCCTCAGTCGCGCCACGGCGGGCGCGACCGCCGCCAGGGCGTGTGCCACGTCGGCCTCGTCACTGGCCCAGCCGAGGGAGAAGCGGACCCCCGTGCGAGCGTCACGCTCGTCGACGCCCATGGCGAGCAACACATGGCTCGCCTCCAGCGCACCGCTCGCGCACGCCGAGCCCGCCGAGGCGCACACGCCGGCGTCGTCGAGCAGCACGAGCAGCTCCTCCTGCTCGATCCCGGGGAAACGGACGTGGCAGTGGCCCGGGAGGGTCGGCGCGCCCAGCGATGTGGCGATGGTGTCGGGCACGGCGCCGAGGAGCCCGTCGCGCAGCGTGTCACGCAGGCGCGCGACACGCGAGCCCTCGCTCGGCCGGCTGGCGCGCGCGGCGGCCATCGCCGCGGCCATGCCGACGGCGCCGGCCACGCCCTGGGTCCCGCTGCGGCGCTCCTGCTCCTGGCCTCCCCCAAAGGCCAGCGGGACGAGGGGGACGCCACGCGCCACGAGGGCACCCGCGCCCTTCGGGCCCCCCAGCTTGTGGGCGCTCACCGTGACGAGGTCATAGCCCTCGAGTAGCGGTGCGAGGTCGAAGAAGGCTGCAGCCTGGACGGCGTCGGTGTGGAGCAACGCCTCCGGCGAGAGCTCCCGGGCCAGGGCCGCCACTGCGCCCAGCGGCTGGATGGCACCGACCTCGTTGTTGGCGGCCATCACCGAGATGAGCGCCACCCGCTCGTCGAGGAGGCCGGCCAGGGCGTCGAGGTCGAGCACCCCGAGGGCGTCGACCGGCGCCAGGCGCAGCTCGACGGCCGGTGCAGCCGTACGGCCTGCGGCGGCGGCCCGGCAGGTCTCGAGCACGGCGTCATGCTCGATGGCGCTGCACACCACCACCGGCGGGGCCGCCCTTGCGGGGAGGGCGGCAAGCGAGCCGATGATGGCGAGGTTGTCCGACTCGGTGCCCCCCGAGGTGAACACCACGGCCTTCGGGTCCGAACCCGTGAAGGCAGCCACCTCGTCGCGTGCCTCCTCGAGCGCCTGGCGGGCGTCGCGGGCGAGACGGTGGGCGCCCGAGGGGTTGGCAAAACGCCCCGCCGAGAACGGCGCCATGGCGTCGGTCGCCTCTGGCCGAAGCGGCGCAGTGGCGGCGTTGTCGAGGTAGGTGATGCGCGCTCCGCCGACCGGGCCGGGCCCGGCCGGGCTCACGCGATCCACACCGTCTTCGCGTTGGTGAACTCCCTGATGCCGATGGTCGAGAGCTCGCGGCCGTACCCCGAGCGCTTGATGCCGCCGAAGGGCATCTCGGGGGTCGACGACACCATGGCGTTGACGAAGACCATCCCGGACTCGACCTCGTCGATGCAGCGCTGCTGCTCGGCGGGGTCGGTGGCCCAGATGCTGGCCCCGAGGCCGTAGTCGATCGAGTTCGCCACGGCGATGGCCTCATCGATGTCGGCCACGCGCTCGACGACCGCCACAGGACCGAAGACCTCCTCGTTGGCGACCCGCATGGCCGGCGTGATGCCCGAGAGCACCGTCGGCGGGTAGAAGAATCCCGGCCCGTCGGGGATCGTCGCGCCGGTGCCCACCACCGCGCCCTTGGCCTTGGCGTCGTCGACCTGGCCGGCGACCTCCTCGCGCTGGGCGTCCGAGACGAGGGGGCCGACGTCGGTGGCGGGGTCGAACGGGTCACCCACCACGAGGTCGGCCATGGCCTGGCTGAAGCGCTCGAGGAACTCGTCGGCGAGCTCGTCGACCACGATGAAGCGCTTGGACGCGATGCACGACTGCCCATTGTTGATGCAGCGCGCCTGGGCGGCCATCGGCACGGCAGCCCCGAGGTCGGCCGACGACAGCACCAGGAACGGATCCGAGCCGCCAAGCTCGAGCACCGACTTCTTGAGCGCGTCGCCCGCCGCGGCGCCGACGGCCCGGCCGGCCGCCTCGCTGCCGGTCAGGGTCACCGCGGCGATCCGGCCGTCAGCGATGATCTTGGCCACCGAGCCCGAGCCGACGAGCAGGGTGGTGAAGGCGCCATCGGGGAACCCGGCGCGCCGGAAGAGGTCTTCGAGCAAAAGGGCAGACTGCGGCACGTTGGAGGCGTGCTTGAGCACCCCGACGTTGCCCGCCATGAGGGCCGGGGCGGCGAAGCGCACCACCTGCCACAGCGGGAAGTTCCACGGCATGACCGCCAGCACCGGGCCGATTGGCTGGTACTTGATCGCACTGTGGGCGGCCGAGGTGGCGATGACCTCGTCGGCAAGCATGGACTCCGCGCGCTCCGCGTAGAAGCGCATGGTGAGGGCGCACTTGCCCACCTCGCCCTTGGCGGCGGCGAACGTCTTGCCCATCTCGGTCGTGAGCACGCTGGCCACTGCGGGCAGCTCGCCCTCGAGCAGCTCGGCGGCGGTGGTCATCCACCGGGCACGCTCCTCGAAGCTCGTGCGACGGTAGGTGGCAAAGGTGGTGGCGGCCCGCTCGAGCAGGCGGTCGACCTCTTCGGGCGTGTGTTCGTCGAAGGTCTTTTCGACCTGGCCGGTGGTGGGGTTGGTGGTTGCGAATGCCATGGGTTGATTCTTACCCTTTTTCGGCTTCGGGACCGCCAGCGGGAGCCCCCGGCGTGCTGAGCGCACGGCGCACCAGCTTGCCGCTCGGGGTGCGGGGCAGCGAGCCCACCAGCGTGTACTCCTTCGGCCGCTTGGCCGGGGCGAGTCGTCCGGCGAGGTCGGCACGCAGGGCGTCGACGTCGATGGGGCGCTCCGCCACGATTGCCGCACAGACCCGCTCGCCCCAGTGCTCGTCGGGCGTGCCGTAGACGGCGACGTCGCCGACCCCGGGGAAGGCGGCGATGGCCGTTTCCACCTCGGCGGGGTAGACGTTGACGCCGCCGGTGATGATGAGGTCCTCCCTACGCCCGGCGATATAGAGGTAGCCCTCGTCGTCGAGCCACCCGAGGTCCCCGACAGTGAAGGCGTCGCCATCCCAGGCGGCGGCCGTGGCGTCGGGCTGGTGCCAGTACGAGAACCGGGCGAACGCCGGTGCGCGGCACCAGATCACCCCGATTGCCTCTCCCTCCGCACCCGGGGGCGCCGCCCCGGTCTCGATGTGCAACGTGCGACCCGGGCGAGCCCGCCCGACCGTGCCCGGGCGGGCCAGCCACTCGGCGTCGCTGCAGGCGGTGAACTGGCCCTCGGTCGATCCGTAGAATTCGGTGAGCACCCCGGGTGCGAGACGGGCGAGCATCGCCCGCTTGAGCGGCGCCGGGCACGCGGAGCCGGCGTGGAACAGCAGCCGCAGCGAGTCGAACCGCTCGTCCGTCCCGAGCCCCGGCGCGGTGAGGAGGCGCTCCATATGGGTCGGCACCATGAAGGTGGTGGTGGGCCGCAGCTCGCGCAGCGCCGCCAGCACGAGCGCTGCGTCGAAGCGCGCCATGACCGCCAGCGTGCCCCCGGCGAGCAGCGTCGCGATCGCTGCGCGCATCGGGGCGGAGTGCGACGTCGGTGCGCAGACGAGGTGGACGTCGCCCGGGCGCGGTGCCCACAGGTCGACCTCGTCGTCGTACCACGCCCTCGCCCGCTGCTCGCCGAAGAGCCCCACGGTGACGCCCTTGGGCCGGCCGGTCGTCCCCGAGGTGTAGAGCATCGGGCGGGTCAGCGGAAGGGGGGCGATGTCCGTCTCGGCGCCGGCGAAGAGCTCGCCGAGGGCGGCCTCATCGCCGATGTCGAGCGACGGCTCGGCGTCGTGAGCGAGGACAGCCCGCTCCGTCGGGGTCAGGTCGGGGCTGAGGAGGACGGGCACCACACCCACCCGCAGGGCGCCGAGCACCGCGCAGATCATCGAGGCGGACGAGTGCAGCGAGACGAGCACCCGGTCACCTGGCCGACAGCCCCGGCCGAGGAGGGCGCCGGCGGCGAGGCGCTGACGCCCCTCGGCGGTAACGGCCTCGAGCAGCTCGATGCCCCCCAACTCGGCGGTCCCATGGGCCTCGGGGCCTTCGCGCACCGCCGCAGCGTAGCGACGACGGCGCCGCGGACCGCCATCGGGCGAGGTAGAACCGGAACATGACCGCAGCCGCAGATGGGGGACTCGAACGGGCGCGCCGCGTCCTCGCACTGGCCAGACGGGTGGTGGTCCTCGCCGGCGCGGGCATCTCCACGGACTCGGGCATCCCGGATTTCCGAGGGCCGCAGGGCGTGTGGACCAAGGACCCCGGGGCCGAGCGCCTCGCCACGTTGGACGCCTACATGACCGACCCCGAGGTGCGGCGCCGGGCGTGGCAGGTGCGCCTCCACTCGCCCGCATGGGAGGCACGGCCGAACGCGGGGCACCGCGCCCTGGTCGAGCTCGAGCGTGACGGGCGGCTCACCCTGCTCGTCACCCAGAACATCGACGGGCTCCACCAGCTGGCGGGAAACGACCCTCACCGCGTGGTCGAGATCCACGGCACCATGCGCGACATCGTGTGCATGCGCTGCGGGGCCCGCACGGCCGCCCCCGCCGTCATCGAACGGGTGCGCGCCGGCGAGAAGGACCCGCACTGCGAGACGACGTTCGAAGGGGCGAACTGCGGCGGCATTCTCAAGTCCGCCACCATCAGCTTCGGCCAGCAGCTCTCGGTGATCGATCTCGCCCGGGCCCAGCTGGCCGTCGAGGACGCCGACGTACTGCTCTGCGTCGGTACCAGCCTCGGCGTCTACCCGGCGGCCGGTCTCGTCCCACTGGCGCTGGCTGCGGGGGCCAAAGTCGTGATCGCCAATGCCGAGGCGACGCCGTTCGACGACGAGGCAGCAGCCGTGGTGCGCGGCGCGCTGAGCGAACAACTCCCCCGGCTCGTCGAACCCATAGCCGAGGGCCCCGCCGCCGAAAGCTGAGCCCGAAAGGGGGCTGGGGGCTTAGTCCTTCGGTTTGCGCCGGGGTTTGAGGGCGAACCACCAGATGCTGGCCATCGTGCCCAGTACGCCGATGGCAGCCACCGGCTTGATGAGCTTGCCCTTCTTCTTCCCCTCGGATCCCTCGGCCATGGCGGGAGCCTACCGGCTGGTGGGCTGGGTTTTCTCTGGTGGGACCCGCAGGCGCACCTGCCCGACCTCGTGGCCCCCGAAGGCGAGTCCCAAGAGGTGCTCGGCGACCCAGGTCGCGCTCGCAAAGCTGGCCGACTCTTCGAGCTGGCGGTAGCGCGCCACACTCGGGAGCTGGGCTGGGTCCGAGGCGCGCAGCTGCACCTGCATGTCGGTGTCGACGACACCGGGCGAGACGGCGAACGCGACCAGGCCCGCGTCACGCTCCTCGCGGGCGACGACCTCGGTTGCCATCTCCACGGCCGCCTTGGCCGCACAGTAGGTGGCGAGGCCGGACGAGGGGTTGGTGGCGAGGCCCGAGGAGATGTTGACGAGCACCCCCGTCCCGGCGCGCCCCCGTACGTGGGCAGCGAAAAGGGCCGAGCCATAGAGGACGCCGCTCACGTCGACGGCCGTGGCGCGCCCCACTTCCTCGGGTGGCGCCAGGCGGAGCGGTCCGACCGGCCCGAGCACGCCGGCGTTGTTGATCCACATGTCGATGCGACCGAACCGCTCGAGGACCCGTTCGGCGAAGGCCGCCAGGGCTCGGGGATCGGCGACGTCGACGGCGGCCGCCACCGGCGCGACCGCCGCCTCGATCACCCCGTCATGGGCCCGGGGCCTCGTGACCGCCACCAGTTCGGGCCGGTGCCGGGCGCAGAGCCCGAGGGCAATGCCCGCCGACGCCAGATGGGCGGCGATCCCCGCACCGAGCCCGCGGCTGGCCCCGGTCACGACCGCCACCTTGCCGCTCAGCGCCTCGCGGCGCTCCGCATCGCTTCGAAAGAGCGCCCCGAGGGGCCACGCCGGGTCGGGTGCCGTCGTCATCGGACCGCGTCGACCAGCGCCCGGAACGGCCGGAGGTCCCGCCCCTCCTCGGGGTGCCACTGTACGCCCACGACGAAGCGGGCACGGGGCAGCTCGGCCGCCTCGACGAGCCCGTCGGCAACCGAGCGGGCGCTGACCATCAGCCCCTCCCCCAACCGCTCGACGGCCTGGTGGTGCGAGCAGCGCACCGTCGCCTTGTCGCCGAAGATCGCTGCGGTCACCGTGCCGGGCACCGTGGTCACGTCCATGTCGGAGAAGGCGCCCCCCTCGGGCTGGTGCTCGCGGTGCTCGACGATGTCGGGGACGTGCTGGTGCAGCGTGCCGCCGAGCACCACGTTCACGAGCTGGAGACCCCGGCAGATGGCGAGCACGGGCAGGTCGGCGTCGAGGGCGGCCTCGGCCAGGGCGCGCTCGGACTCGTCTCGCACGGGTTCGGCTCCCCCCGCTTCGGGGTGCAGCGGCGCCCCGTAGTGGCCGGGGTCGAGATCGGGTCCTCCCACGAGGACGAGGCCATCGAGGGCGGCAACGACGTCGGCCGCCCCCTCCCCGGGCCCGCCACTCGCATCCCGACACGGCGGCAGGAGCACCGGGCGGGCACCGGCCGCGGCCACCAGCTCGAAGTACTCGTTGGCCAGGAAGGCGGCCGGGCGGTCCCAACGCCCGAAGCGGGCGGTGGCGTAGTAGGTGGTGAGGCCGATGATCGGCACGGTGCGCACGCCCTAAGTATCCACCGGGCGCACCGCGCGCGGGTCGTGCCCGGGTCGTGTGCGGACCGCCCCCGGCGGGCGGAGCCGGGCGTAGAGTGCCGCATGCTCGACATTGAGGCACTGCGCACGCTCATCGCCGAAGGCTCGGTGGACACCGTGGTCGTGGCGTTCCCCGACCTCCAGGGCCGCCCCGTCGGCAAGCGCGTCACCGGTGACTTCTTCGTCCACCACGTGGCTGAGCACGGGATCGAGGCGTGCGACTACCTGCTTGCCGTCGACGTCGACGTGGAGCCCCTCGAGGGCTACACGTTCACCAACTGGGACACCGGCTACGGCGACATGGAAGCGCGCCTCGACCCCGCCACCATCCGGCTGCTGCCCTGGCTGCCCGGCACCGCCATGGTGATCTGTGACCTCCTCGACGCCGACGGCCGCCCCATCGAGGTCTCCCCCCGCCAGATCCTGCGCCGCCAGATCGAGCGCGCGGCGGAGCGCGGCATGGAGATCCGTTGCGCCACCGAGCTCGAGTTCTACCTGTTCAAGGACTCCTACGAGGAGGCTGCGGCCAAGCACTGGCAGGGGCTCGTGCCCCACAGCCACACCGTCGAGGACTACCAGCTCCTCCAGACCTCGCGCGAGGAGTACATCCTGCGGCGCATCAGGAACGAGATGATCGGGGCGCGCATCCCCGTCGAGTTCTCGAAGGGCGAGACCGGCCACGGCCAGCACGAGGTGAACGTCACCTTCGCCGAGGCGCTCGAGACCGCCGACCGCCACCTCGTGTTCAAGAACGGCGTGAAGGAGATCGCCGCCCAAGAGGGCCGCGCCGCGTCCTTCATGGCCAAGTGGTCGATGGACGAGGCCGGGTCGTCGTGCCACATCCACACGAGCGCGTGGACCCCGGGGACCGAGTCGGCACTCATGTACGACCCCGAGGACCCCACCGCCCTCTCGGTGCTGGGCAGCCAGTTCCTGGCCGGCCAAATCCACGCCGCGCGCCAGCTCTCGTGGTGCTACGCCCCCTACATCAACTCCTACCGGCGCTTCGTGCCCGGCAGCTGGGCGCCGACGGCGACGGTGTGGGGCGAGGACAACCGCACGTGCGGCTTCCGGGTGGTCGGGCGCGGGTCCGCCCGGCGCATCGAGTGCCGGATCCCCGGCGCCGACGTCAACCCCTACCTGGCCCTCGCCGCGGCCATCGCCAGCGGCATCTACGGCATCGACCACGGGCTCGAGCTGGCCGAGCCCTACGCCACCAACGCCTACGACGCGCCCGACGTGGGTCGCATCCCCTCGACGCTGATCGAGGCCCTGGGCGAGCTCGAATCGAGCGAGGTGGCCGCCGAGGCCTTCGGCCCCGCCGTGCACCACCATCTCTTCAACACCGCCCGCCTCGAGTGGGAGCACTCGAACCGCGTCGTCACCGACTGGGAGCTCGAACGCAACTTCGAGCGCATCTGACTCAGTGGTCGATCGGGCGCTCCACCACGTCGCCTGCGTGGAGGACCAGCTCCTCGTCCCCGAAGACGATCACGAACGGTGCGCCGCTGCCCGAGTGCAGGTGGACCCGGGCGCGCGTGTGGTCGATGTCGATGTCGAGGACATGGCCGCGATACGCGATGGGCACGTTGATCGACTCGAGCTCGGGCGGCAGCATCGGGTTCAGGTGGAGGCGGTCGTCTCGCACTTCGAGGCCGGTGTAGCAGCGCTGGAGGATGTCGATGGTGCCCGCCATGGCACCGAGGTGGATCCCCTCCCGTGTCGTGCCGCCCTGGATGTCAGCGATGTCAGAGGAGAGCGCCTCGTCGAAGTACCGCCACGAGTCGGCCCGGTCCGCCCGGGCGCTCACCCAGGCGTGCACGACGCGTGCGAGCGTCGATCCCTGGGTGGAGCGCTCCTCGTAGTACTCGATCGTGCGCTGGAGCGTCTCGGGCGCAAGCTCGTAACCGAGGCGCTGAAGCACCTGGCGGAGCTCCTCGGCCGAGAGCAGGTAGAAGAGCATGAGCGTGTCGGGCTGCTTGGCCACCTGGTAGTGGTTGGTGCTGTCGCCTTCTGACTCCAAGATGAGGTCGAGGCGCCCGAGGTTCCCGTACTGCGCCCGGTAGCGCTCGAAGTCGAACTGCAGGAGCTTCTCGTAGCCGTCGAACTGGCTGATCACCCCCTCGTGGAAGGGGACGTACAGCAGGCGTGACACCGCTTCCATGTGGTCCAGTTCGTCCTGGCCCATGCCGATGCGCTCGAGGACGCCGTCGCGCGGGTTGTGCGCCAGGGTCTCGGCGAGCTCGAGGACGCGCGCCAACAGCCAGGCGCAGAGCACGTTCGTGTACGCGTTGTCGTCGATGCCCGGCGCCACCGTCCCCGGGTACCCGTCGTGGAACTCGTCGGGCCCCATCACGCCGCGGATGCGGTAGCGGCCGATCGCCTCGTCGAAGGTGGCGAGACTCGTGAAGAAACGCGCGATCTCGAAGAGGACCTCGGAGGGCGCTCCCAAGAAGAGCTCGGTGTCGCCCGTGCTCTGCCAGTGCTGCCAGAGCTCGTAGGCAACGGCGAGGCCGACGTGGCGCTGCCGGGACGAGCGGTCGGGCATCCAGCGCGCCGAGCGCGAGTTGAACAACATGTTGGGGGTCTCGTCGCGGCCGTCGCTCGCGCTCTGCCACGGGTACATCGCCCCGCGGTGCCCCGCCGCCTTCGCCGCATGGCGCGCCTCGTCGAGGCGGCGCCACCGGTAGGCGAGGAGGGCCCGAGCGGTTTCGGGGAAGCGGTAGTTGAGCACCGGAAAGACGAAGAGCTCGTCCCAGAAGATGTGGCCCCGGTACCCCTCGCCGTGCAGGCCCCGCGCGCCCAACCCGACGTCGAGCTCGCCCACATGGGGGGACGCCACCTGGAGCGTGTGGAACATGTGCAGATTGATGACCCTGCCCTGGTTCCCCTCTTCGGTGACGACATCGAGATGCGCACGGTGCCAGAGTCGGTCCCAGGCGAGGGCGTGCGAGCGCAGAAGTTCGTCGAAGGTCCCCGCACGCGCCACGTCCTGTCGGGCGGCGAGGAGTGGCTCCGAGACGGAGCGGTCGCGCGAGTTGTGCAGGCTCACCACCTTCTCGAGGTGCACCGAGCCCCCGGCCCCGACCTCGACCACCAGGTCGTGGCCGATGGCGACGGTCACCGGTTCCTCCTCGTGGGACGGGTCTACCGGGATGGTCACGCGGTGCACGGCCGCCGACCTCGGCAGTGGCTGGACCACGGTGCGAGCGGCCGTGGCCACGCGGACCTTGGACTGGTTCGTGCTCATGACGATCCAGGAGAAATCCGGCAGGTCCACGCCGCTCGCCTCGGGCTCGAGGTGCGGGTGGGGAAGGAGCCGCTCTTCGACCGTCTCGCTGGTGGTCACCGAGCCGTCGAGGACGCTGCGCAGCTCGACCGTGCCCTCCCAGTTGCGCGGCACGAGCACGAGCTCGATGGCGCACAGGTGCGGTGTGGCCATCGACACCAGCCGCCGCTCGGTGACCGACGTGATGTTGCCGTAGGCGTCGGTGACGTCGAAGAACCGCCGCAGGACGCCCCGACGCAGGTCGATGCGGCTGCGGTGGTCGCTCACGATGGTGCCGGGCTCGCCCATCCACCCCCCGCCGTCCACCCGGAAGTTGACGGGGAGCCAGTTGGTGACGTTGACCAGGCCCTCCTCTTCGACCTCCCGGCCCTCGAGCACCGTGTGGACCCGGTTGAACAGCCCGGCGACGTAGGTGCCCGGGTACGAGACCCCGTCGTCGGTGGCGAAGCAGCGGGCCCCCCTCGTCCCGAGGTAGCCGTTGCCGAGCGTGGTGAGCGACTCGCGCATGCCCTCGGAGGCGGGTTCGGTGTCGTCGAGCTCGAAGTGCCAGGCGTCCTCCGCTGGGCCTCTGCCTTCGAGCACGAGCGCCCCGAGGTCGGCGACGACCACGTCGGCACCCCCGTCGAAGAGTCCGGACGGGTCATCGTGGCGGTCGACGCCGACCACGAGGCCGAACCCCCCGGCACGCCCGGCGGCCACCCCCGCCACGGCGTCTTCGACCACCGCCGCCTCCGAGGGTGCGACCCCGAGGCGGCGGGCGGCCTCGAGGAACATCGCCGGCGCGGGCTTCCCCGCCAGGCCCATCGCCGCGGCCGAGTTGCCGTCGACCCGCGCCTGGACGAGCGGGGTGATGCCGGCCAGTTCGAGGACCTCGGCGCAGTGCCGGCTGGCTGAGACCACGCCGATGGGGACCTCGCGGCGCGCCAGCTCGTCGAGCAGCTCGAGCGAGGACGGGAACGGCCGCGGGCCTTCCTTCTCCAGCCGTTGGCGGTAGTCGGCGTCCTTCAGGTTGGCCACCGCCCACGTGCTGCGTGTGCCCGGCTCGTCCTCCGGCGCGCCCTCGGGGAGCTCGATGCCGCGGTCGGCCAGGACGTTGCGCACCCCGTCGAGGCGCGACTCGCCGTCGACCAGTCGGCGGTAGTCGTCGCCGGTGAAAGGAGCCGGCGTCGTGTCGGGCTGCGCCTCGAAGAGCGTGGCAAAGCTCGTCGACCACGCCTCCTCGTGCAGGCTGGCCGTGTCGGTCAGCACCCCATCGAGGTCGAAGATCACGGCCTCGATGCGGTCCAAGGAGAGGACGGGCGGGCGGTCCGGGGACGCCATGGTCAGTGGGACCCGCTCCCCAGGCGCCGCTGGTTCAAGTGCCGGTGGATGGCCTTGGTCTTCTTGTACAGCTCGACGAACTCGGCGGCCACTTCGTCGTAGAGCGGGGCGACGTCGGGGTTCGGCTCGAACACCGCGCTCGAGCGGACCATCGAAGGGATGTCCCCCACCGCGACCCGGCCCGCCGCCACATGCGCCAGCAACCCCGCGCCGCGCACGTTCGCAAGGACAGGGTCGTCGATCTGGCGGATGGTGCGCTTGCAGATGTCGGCGTGGAGCTGGCACCACAATGCCGAGTTGGCCCCTCCCCCGACGAAGGCCAGGCTCCCGAAGGGGCGCTTGCAGAAGCCCTCCACCGCCTCGAGCAGCCAGCGGGAGTTGAACGCCACACCCTCGAAGGCGGCGCGCACGAGGTCGGTCCGGGTGGTGGCGAGGCCCATGTTGTGGAAGCCGGCGCGGATGGTGTGGTCGTCGACGGGTGAGCGCTCACCGTTGAGCCACGGGGTGAAGACGACCCCGTTGGCGCCCGCCGGCACACGTGCCGCCACCTCGTTCAGCCGCTCGAGCGCGGCGTCGGGCCGTGGCGCACCGAGGCCGTCGTCGGGGTAGAGCACGTTGTCGAGCAGCCAGTTGAGGCACGCGCCCGCCGTCTCGTGCTCGTTGGCCACCAGGTAGCGGCCCGCCAGACCTGAGGGGATCGACGCCACGTTGGTGGTCGGTGACGTGCGCTTGAACGGCACGTGGCAGCTGATCCACGACGAGGTGCCGATGTAGAGGTGCGCGGCGAAGTCCCCGACCGCCCCCGAGCCCACGGCGGCCGAGTGCAGGTCGCCGGTGCCGGTCGCCACCGGGGTGCCGGCCAGGAGACCCATGTCACCGGCGGCGTCGGCCGAGAGCATCCCCATCACCGAGCCGGTCGGCACGAGCGGGGGGAGGCGGTCCGGGTCGAGGCCGGCCATCTTGACGAGGCCGGGGTGGTAGGCGACGGCGCCGATGTCACGGTTGTCGGTGACCCAGTGGGCGGTGATCGAGTCGAACGAGGCGCGCGCCCGGCCGGTCAGGCGCAGGTTCAGGTAATCGACCGGCTCCAAGAAGACCGCGGTCTGGTGATAGACGTCGGGGCGGTGGTGGCGCAGATAGGCGATGTGCCCGATCGGGTCCTTTCCCGAGAGGCTCGGCACGCCGCCGGTCAGCCGCACCCAGCGGGCCAGCTTGGTGACGTCGTAGCCCATCGCCGAGACGGGGCCGCCGAGCAGGGCGCGCACATCGGACGCGCCACGAGAGTCGAGCCAGATCAGCGCGTCGCAGACCGCCGCGCCGTCGGCCCCGACCGCCACGGTCCCCGACCACTGGGCGGTGCAGGCGACACCGACGACGTTCTCGGGTGCGACGCCGCCCTCGGCCATCGCCTGGCGGGCCGAGCGGCAGATCGCGTCCCACCATTCGGCGGGCCGCTGCTCCGCCGCGCCGCCCTCGCCGAGCAGCAGGTCGACCGTGGCGAAGCCGTGGGCGGCGATGTGGCCGTCGGCGGCGACGAGGGCGACCTTGGGCCCTCCGGTGCCGAGGTCGATGGCCAGCGCGTAGGCAGTGGCGGGATCGAGTGCGGGCAGCTCGCGACGAGCGACCTGGCGGACGTCGGCGAGCACGCAGCGAGCGTACCGCCCATGCCACCGCCGCACGCGGCGTTCGGGCGCGCAACGGCCGGGCGCCCGAAGGCGCCCGGCCGTTCAACGCGTGTGCGTGGACTGCGAGCAGTGCCGCTCAGTTGGCCTTGCTGGCTTCGATCTCGATCTCGATCTTGACCTTGTTGCCGACCACGAGGGAGCCGTTCTCGAGCGCTCCGTTGAAGCTGACATTGAAGTCGCGCCGGTCGACCTCGGCGGTCGCCTCGAAGGCGATGGCCGTGGTGTCGGGGATCATGTGCGGGCCCGAACCGAGGTACTCCACGTTGAAGTCGACGGACTTGGTGATGCCACGGATGGTGAGATCGCCCGTCAGGGTGAACTCACTGTCGGACTTGATCGTGATCTTCGTGCTCTTGAGCGTGAGCGTCGGGAAGTTCTCGAGGTCGAAGAAGTCCGGCGACTTCAGGTGACCGTCACGCTGCTCGTTGCCCGTCGTGATGCTGGCCGCCTGGACCTCGGCTTCGACCGAGGACACCTCGGGGGAGTCGGCGATGGTGATCGCGCCGGAGAAGTCGGCGAAATTGCCGCGGACCTTGGCGCCGACGAGGTGGCGGGCGACGAAGGTCACCGACGAGTGGGTCGGGTCGATGGTGTAGGTGCCGACCGCCGGGGGGGCGAGGGTGGTCTCAGTGCTCATGGCTTCTCCTTGTAAGGGGGTGTGTGCTTGCGGCAACCAATATATCTGACGAATCAACTACTTGTCAATCAGATACTTCCTCAGCAGACATATGCTACGCTGGCTGCCGTGAGCGACGTCGCCTCTCTGCGTGTGGGTGCCCCCGACGAGGGAGCGGCGCTCTCGGCCGTCGCCGAGGCGTCGGCGCCCGCCGAAGGTCGCTGCCACCGCTATGCCAACGACGAGCGCATCCAGCTGATGGGCCTGCTGATCGAGGCCAACGCCCGCCTCACCCGGGTGCTCGGCGCCGAGCTCGAGGCGGCCAGTGGCCTCCCGCTCAGCTGGTACGACGTCTTGATCAGGCTCCGGCGCAGCGATGGCGGGCGCCTCACCATGACCGAGCTCGCAACCCAGACCCTGCTCACCTCGGGTGGCGTGACCCGGCTCGTCGACCGGATCGCCGAGGCTGGCTACGTCGAGCGGCAGGGCTGCCCGTCGGACCGCCGCAGCGTCTACGTCGTACTGACCGACGCCGGCGACGCCGCGCTGGAAGCGGCGACGGTCGCCCACTTGGAAGGCCTCGACCGCCACCTGCTCGGCCCGCTGTCGAAGGACGAGGTGCAGGGCTTGCGCGTCGCGCTCGAGAAGCTGGTCGGCGACGGCTCGGTCTGCGGTCGCACAACCGCCTGAGCCGCTCGGCTCAGGCTTCCTCTTCCTTCTCCTCCACCTTCTCGATCCAGGCGAGCGCCCCGTCGATGCCGTCGAGCTCGAGGGGGGTGCCCTCGCCGTCGGCGACACCCGGCACCACCCGCACTGCCAGCACCTCGCGCCCGATCAGCTCGAAGTGTTCGGCCAGCTCGTCGAGGCCGGCCACGGTGAGCACGATCCGGTCCGAGACATCGAGCCCCGAGGCCTTGCGCAGGTCCTGCACCTGGCGGATGACCTCGCGGGCGAGCCCACGACGGCGCAGCGGTTCGTCGACCATGAGGTCAAGGGCGACCACCTCGCCCCCGTCGCGCGACACGGCGAACCCGGGCTGGCCCTGGATCCGCAGCTCGAGGTCGCCGGGGCCGAGAACCACGTCGTGGCCTCCGACCTCGACGGTGATGCTCTCACCGGCTTCGAGGGCCTCGGCAGCCACCGATGCGTCCATCGACGCCAGCGCCCGTCGCAGGTCCTTCACGGCCTCGCCCAGGCGGGGTCCGAGCACCTTGAAGTTCGGCACCAGCTCGAAGCGGAGGACCTCGCCGAGCTCCTCGGCCACCACCACTTCGTCGACGTTGAGCTCCTCGGCCACCACCGACGCGAGCAGCGACGGCGCACCCGGCGGCAGGAAGACGAGGGCCCGGGCCAGGGGCTGGCGCACCCTGATGCCCGCCTCCGAGCGCGCCGCCCTCCCGAGCGAGGTCAGGCGCCGGGCCATGGCCATCTCTGCCTCGAGCTCGGGGTCGGTCATGCCGCCCTCGGCGACCGTGGCCGAGGAGGCCTCCGGCCACTCCGCCAGGTGCACCGACTGGTCGGGCACCGCCCCGGTCAGGTCGCGCCAGAGGCGGTCGGCGACGAACGGGCAGAACGGGGCGAGCAGCTCGGCGATGGTGGTGAGCACCTCGAGCAGCGTGGCCTGGGCGGCGAGGGAGTCACCGGCGGGCGCGTCGGGGTCGGTGCGCCAGAACCGACGGCGGCTGCGCCGCACGTACCAGTTGGACACGTCGTCGACCAGGCCAGCCAGCGCGCTGGCGGCGGGGAGCGGGTCGTAGCCGTCGAGCGCCTCAGTGACCGCCACCTCGGTCGAGGCGAGCCGGGACAGGATCCACCGGTCCAGCGCGGGGCGCCCGCTCGGCTCGATCACCTCGGGGTTGGCCGGGTCGAAGCCGTTGAGCGAGGCGTAGGTGGCGAAGAAGCTGTAGGTGTTCCACAAGGTGAGCAGCGTCTCGCGCAGGGACGTGTCGATGACGGCGAGGGACACCCGGGTCGGCGTCCAGGGTGAGCCCTGGCTGAACATCCACCAGCGCAGCGGGTCCGCCCCCCTGCTCTGGAGGATCTCCCACGGGTCGATGACATTGCCCACGGACTTGGACATCTTGCGGCCGTCGGCGTCGACGATGTGCCCGAGGCACATCACGTGGCGGTAGGGGGCCTCGCCGAAGACCAGCACGTTGACGGCCAGCAGCGAGTAGAACCAGCCGCGGGTCTGGTCGATCGCCTCGGTGATGAAATCCGCCGGGAACGTGAACTCCTCGGCCGACCCCGCCGTCCACGGGTAGCCGACCTGGGCGGCGGGCATCGACCCCGAATCGAACCAGGCGTCGATGACCGGCTCGACCCGGCGTGCCAGAGCGAGCTCGCCGTCGACCCGGGCCTCGGCGCACTGGGGGCAGTCGAAGGTGACCTCGTCGATATAGGGGCGGTGCGGGTCGACGCCGGTGACGTCGCGCCCGGTGAGCTCGGAGAGCTGCGCCAGCGAGGCGACGCAGGTGAGGTGGCCGTGCCCGCAGCGCCAGATCGGCAGTGGCGTCCCCCAGTAGCGGTCACGGGAGAGCGCCCAGTCGACGTTGTTCTCGAGCCACTCCCCGAACCGGCCGTCGCGGATGTGGGGCGGGTGCCAGCTGACGTCGTGGTTGGCGGCGACCAGCTCCGCCTTCTTGGTGGAGGTGGCGATGTACCAGCTCGGCTTGCCCCAGTAGATGAGCGGGGTGTCGCATCGCCAGCAGTGCGGGTACGAGTGGGCGTAGGGCATCCGGCGGAGCAGCCGACCAGCCGCTTCCAGCCGGTTGTTGATGTCGTGGTTGGTCTCGCGCACGGAGCGCCCCTCGAGCCAGGCGACAGCGTTGGTGAAGGCGCCGTCGGGACCGACGGGGTTGAGTGTGGCGAGGCCGTTCTCCCGCCCGACCTGGCGGTCGATCTCGCCGAAGGCGGGGGCGAGGTGGACGATGCCCGTCCCCTCGTCGGTGGTAACGAAGTCCGCACCCACCACCCGCCATGCCTCGCCGGTGCCCGGTGCCGGCGTGAGGTCGTCGATCGGGCGCTCATAGTGCAGGCCCACCAGCGCCGAGCCGTCCACGCGGCCCGAGATGACCGCACCCTCGCCGAAGACATCCTCGACCAGGGCTTCGGCGACCACCATGCCGTCGACGACCGCGTAGGTGAGCTCAGGGTTGACCGCCGCCCCAGTGTTCGAGAGCAGCGTCCAGGGCGTCGTGGTCCAGACCACGAGCGAGGTGGCACCCGAGAGGGCGGCGGGGTCGGCGTCGACGAGTGGCAGCAGCACGTAGGCGGACTCGTCGGTTTCGTCGTAGTAGACGCCGGGCTGGCCCAGCTCGTGGCTCGACAGGGCCGTGCCACAGCGCGGGCAGTAGGGCACCACCTTCACGTCCTCATAGAGGAGGCCCTGCTCGAAGAGCCGCGAGAGGTGCCACCAGACCGACTCCACATAGCTCGAGTCGAAGGTCCAGTAGGCGGCGTCGAGGTCGACCCAGTAGCCAATCCGCTCGGTCAGCGCACGCCAGTCGTCGACATAGGAGAGCACCGACTCGCGGCACAGCCGCGTGAATTCGGCGATGCCCACCTCGTCTTCGATCTGGCGCTTGGAGGTGATGCCGAGGCGCTTTTCCACCTCGACCTCGACGGGGAGCCCATGGGTGTCCCAACCGGCCTTGCGCGCCACGTAGTAGCCCCGCATGGTCCGGTAGCGGCAGAAGAGGTCCTTGTAGGCACGCGCCCACACGTGGTGCAGTCCCGGGCGCCCGTTGGCCGTCGGCGGCCCCTCGTAGAACACCCACGCCGGTGCGCCCTCGCGCTGGGCGATGGAGCGCTCGAAGATGCGGTGCTCGCGCCAGCGCGCCAGCTCGCTCTCTTCGAGCGAGGCAAAATCGACGTCAGGCGGTACGGGGCTGAACACGCGGTCTCCAGGGACGGGGGCAGGTGCAAAGGATAGAGGGTGGGCCTGGCACCCTCTCCACGATGTGCCAAGATTCCGGGGCACGCCGACCCGTCACCGGGCGGCGACGCAAGTGCGGAGGCGAGGACCGTGAAGTCGATCAAGAGGTACGTCCAGCTGGTGGTGGTGTGCGCGACGGTCGCCCTCGCCGCCCCCTTCCTCCTGATGGGCATCTTCAGCCAGCGGACCTTCCGGGCGAAGATGGCCAAGATCTACGGCGACGTCGGGCCCAAGGTGCAACGCTCGATGGACAACTGGCGCTACGACCTCACGGTCTCGGAGTTCATGAGCGGACAGGTGAAGCGCACCAAGCGCTGAGCTGGGGAGCAATCGCCCCGGTTCGGGTCCCGCACCCCGATGCGTCGAAGAACTAGGTTTGCGCCGTCGCCAGGTGGGCGGTGCGGGCCTTTTCGGGTATAGCGCCCGATGGACCTCGGGGGCCAGGACAACGAGATCCGCGGCCCGCTCGGTTCGCTCGGCGGGAGGACCAACGGTGGACGACGAGACGGCGAAGCAACCAGGCGAGGGCTCGGCTGCGGTCGAGCCGGCAGCCACCGCCCTACCCACCGAGGTCGTCGAGGCGGCGGTGCTGCACTCCGAGCAGGCAAAGAGCCTGAAGCGCAAGCGGCGCGCCCGGCGCATCGCGGCAGCCGTGCTCATCTTCCTCGGCAGCGTGCTCGCCCCGATCAGCCTGCTCTCGGTGTGGGCCAACAACACCATCTCGAACACCGACCACTACCTCGCCACCGTCGGTCCCCTCGCCTCGAACGCGGCCATCCAGTCGGCGGTCACCGACAAGGTGACCAACGAGGTCGTCGCCGCCATCGACGTGCCCAAGATCGTGAAGAACGCGCTCCCCGCGCGCGCTGCGCCGATCGTCGCCCCCATCGAGGGGGCGTTGTACTCCTTCGTCCACTCGACGGTGGCCAAGGTGGTGGCCTCCTCCACCTTCCAGAAGGTCTGGATCGACGCCAACAAGGTCACGCACAAACAGCTCGTGGCCCTGCTCAACGGCAACGGCAAGAACGGGATCACCGTCACCAACGGCGAGGTGGTGCTCGACCTGAGCCCGCTCGTGACCAACGTCCAGCACCAACTGGCCTCCGCGGGGTTCACCGTCGTCAACAGGCTGCCGGTGAGCAAGGTGCCCCATACGAGCATCGTGCTGTTCAAGTCCGACTCGCTCACCAAGGCACAGGCCGGCTTCCAGGCACTCAACACCCTCGGGGTCTGGCTGCCCGTCGTCGCCCTCGTGTTCCTGATCGCCGGGGTGCTGCTCTCGCTGCGGCGGCGGGCGGCGCTGGTGCGCACCGCCCTCTACGTCGCCTTCGGCATGGTGCTGGTGCTGATCGTCATGAAGGTGGTGCGCCACTTCTACCTGGCCTCGGTCCCCGCCGACGTGCTCCCCCGCCCCGCGGCGGCCGCCGCCTTTGACATCGCCATCCACTTCCTCATCGAGGGGGCACGCGCAATGCTCGCCTTCGCCCTCCTGATCGCCCTGGGCGCCTACTTCACCGGTCCCGCCCGCCTGGCCACCGCCGCGCGTACCGGGGTGAACCGGGGCCTCTCCGCCGTCGGCAGCTGGCTCGAGCAAGCCGGCGCCCTGCCGGTGGGGTTGCGCCAGTGGGTGCTCCGCTACCGCCCCTGGCTCCAGGGCGTGGTGGTGCTCGCCTTCGTCGTCGCCACGCTGTTGTGGAGCCCCCACACCGCCAAGGTGGAGATATGGCTGGCCATCATCGGGGTGGTGCTGCTCGCCATCATCGGGATCGTGCGCTCACGCACCCGGGAGGAGCTCGCCGACCTGGTCGAGCGCCGTGAACGGGCTGCAGCCGCGCGCGAGGAGGAGCAGCAGGCCGCGGTGGCCGCCGCCGCCCTCAACGAGCCGGTTGCGGCCGGCTCGATCGGCCCCGCCCCCGATGAGGACCCGACGAAAGGCACGGCGTGAACATCTCGCACATCTTCTGGCAGTCGTTCTGGATCCTGCTCGTCTGGGTGCCCCTGGTGCTCCTGTGGGCCATCGCGCTCTTCGACATCTTCTTCCGCAACACCGAGCCGGGCATCAAGAAGCTGGGCTGGGTGGTCCTGGTGCTGGTGATCCCTTATGTCGGGGCGATCATCTACCTGCTGCGCCGCGAGTCGAGCCGCGTGGAGCACCATGACGACGCGCCGGTGCGCAGCACCCCCGAGGCGGCGGTCGACGCCCTTCAGCGGGCGTCAGCCCTCCACGATGCCGGCAAGCTGAGCGACACCGAGTTCGCCGAGGTCAAGCGGTCACTCGTCCACCCGAGCTAACCCGGGCGGCATCAGCCGCCGGTAGTCGGGTCGAACTCGGCGTGCAGCGAGGCCTCGAGCCGCTCGAAGAGCGCCTCGTCCACTTCCTCGAGCGACCCGAGGACGGCGTCGGCGATGGCGAAGGCAGGAAGCCTGCGCTCGCTTGCCTCGGGTACGGCGATCACGCGCATGCACGCCGCCTTGGCGGCCAGGACGCCGGCGGGGGCGTCCTCGAACACCAGGCACGCCGTCGGCTCGACACCGAGCTTTGACGCTGCGGTGAGGAAGACCGCGGGGTGCGGCTTGCCGAATGCCTCGTCCTCGGCCGAGTGCGCGAAGAGGAAGTGGCGCGCCAGGTCGAAGTGCTCGAGCACGAGTTCGATCACCCGGTACTGGCTCGACGAGGCTACCGCCATGGCCAGGCCGTGGCGGCGGCACAGCTCGATGGTCGACCCCACACCCGGCTGCAGCGTCCCCCGGGCCACCACAAGACCGCACACGCGCTCGACCACCAGGTCCGCCACCGTGTCGATGTCCGGCCCGTCCCAGGGGTAGCGGTCGTACCAGTGGGCGATCGCCTCGTTCACGAACATGCCCTTGGTCTGGCGGCACGCCTGGATGCCGAGGGGCACCCCGAGGTCGCCGAGCACCTCGATCTCGGCCTCGTGCCAGAGGGGCTCGGAGTCGACGAGGAGGCCGTCCATGTCGAAGATGGCCGCGCCGAAGCTGGCACCGCTCGCCGTCATCGTCGACCGCGCTGCCCGCTCAGACCGGCAGCGCCGCTTCGATGGCCTCGATGACGACCGGGTCCTCGGGGTCGACCTGCGGGCGGAAGCGGGCCACCACCTCGCCGGTGGGCGAGACCAGGAACTTCTCGAAATTCCACGTGATGTCCCCGGCCGTGCCCTCGGCGTCGGGCACCTCGGTCAGCTGCTCGTAGAGCGGGTGGCGGTTCTCGCCGTTCACCTCGATCTTCTCCATGAGGGGGAAGCTCACGCCGTAGGTGGTCGAGCAGAATTCCTTGATCTCCTCGGCGCTGCCCGGCTCTTGGCCCATGAACTGATTGCAGGGGAAGCCGACGACGGAAAAGCCACGGTCCGCGTAGGTGCGCTGCAGGCGCTCGAGCCCCTCGTACTGTGGGGTGAGCCCGCACTTGGATGCCACGTTGACGAGCAGGAGGGCCTTGCCCTCGAACGGCTCGAGGGATGAGGGGTCGCCGTCGAGGGTACCGATCGGGGTGTCGTAGAGCGTCATGGCTGCAGGCTACTGGTGCCGGCCCGACATGTGCTTCGCTTGGTGGTCCTGAGACCAGTTGACGAGAGGACGAAACGGCCATGCGCGCAGTGGTGATCCATGACGGCAAGCTCGTGGTCGAAGAGCGCCCCGACCCGGCGCCCGGCGACACCGAGTTGTCGGTGCGTGTGCACGCAGCGGGCATCAACAGCGCCGACCTTCTGCAGCGCAAGGGCCTCTACCCGCCGCCGCCGGGCTTCCCCCCCGACATCCCCGGCATGGAGTTCGCCGGCACGGTCGAGGCGGTCGGGCGCCAGGTTCGCTCCTTCTCGGCAGGGGATCGGGTGATGGCGGTGGTCGGCGGCGGGGCGCAGGCGACCATGGCGCTGGTCGACGAGACCCACGCCCTGCGTGTCCCTGAGTCGGTGCCCTTCGCTGCGGCCGGCGGCTTCCCCGAGGTCTACTCGACCGCCTTCGACGCCCTCTTCGACCAGTGCGGGGTCGGGATGGGCGACCGGGTCCTCGTCACCGGGGCCGCCGGCGGCGTGGGGACGGCCGGCGTCCAGCTGGCCCGGGCCGCCGGGGCCAGCGTGGTGGCGTCGGTTCGCAACCACGCCCACCACGACGAGGTGCGCGCCCTCGGGGCGGACGAGGTGGTCGACCCGGCCGACGTCGGTGACCACGGGCCCTACGACGTGGTGCTCGAGCTCGTGGGCGCCGCCAGCTTCCCGAGCGCCTTCGGCGCCCTCGCCGCCGGCGGGCGGATCTCGGTCATCGGGGTGGCCAGCGGGGCGGGCGTGGACCTCAACCTGTTGACCCTCATGCAGAAGCGGGCCTCGGTGCGCGGCTCGACGCTGCGGGCGAGGAGCACGGTGGACAAGGCGATCGTGGCCGCCGGCGTCACCGCCCGAGTGCTCCCCCTCCTCGCCGACGGGCGCATCCGGGTCCCGGTGGCTGCGACCTATCCCCTCGCCGACGTCGAGGCCGCCTACCAGCGCTTCGCCGACGGCGCCAAGCTCGGCAAGGTGGTCCTCCTCGCCTGAGCGGGTCGGACCGGCTCAGACGTCCTCGGCGGCCACCAGCTCGGTGGCGTCGAACTCCCAGAAGGCCCGCAGCGCGGCGAGTTTCCCATTGCCGTCAGCGCGGTAGGTGTACACCCCGCGCACCACGGCGACATGCCGGCCACCCGCCAGCCACGTGCGGATGATGCCGACGTCGGCGACCTCGTCGCCGCAGAGGTAGGACCGCTCGATCTCGAAGGTGATCCGCTCGCTCGGGGCCACGACCTCGTCGTAGAACTTCGCAATGGCGCCAAGTCCCCGGTGGCCGGTGCCCTCCGGGTCGAAGGGCGACGGGCCGATCGGGTCTTGGACCACCGCATCCTCGGCGAACAGTGCGAGCCAGCCGTCGCGGTCACCAGCCTCGACCGCCGCCCGAGACCGCTTGCCGAGCTCACGCGCCGTCACCTGTGTCGTCGTCACCCTGATTCCCCCTTGTCCAACGTCGACTTCCTTGCGCATCCTTACCGAAGCGGCGCGATCACGCTGTCGGCGAAGCGGCGAAGCGCGTCGATCTTGGCCTCGAGCGACTCGGTGTCGGGACCGGCCACATACGGGAGCCGGAAGCCCACGATGGCATCGGTGACGCCGAGATCCTCGAGGCGGCGCGCCCCCTCGATGCTGAAGCCGTCGAGCGAGATCACGTGGGTCTCGAAGGGCGCGGCGCTGCGGCCGTACTCGGCGCGCAGGGTCTCGAGGCGCTCGAGCATGGCGCCGAGGTCGTCGTGGGCGCCGCCCCCGTGGAGCCAGCCGTCGCCGACCCGGGCCGCCCGCCGCAGCGCCGCCTCGCCGTGCCCACCGATCAGGATCGGCAAGGGCTCGCTCGGTACCGGGGCGATCTTGAGAGCGGGGAAGTCGTAAGCCTCGCCGTGGTGCTCGACGTAGCCGCCCGCCGAGAGGCGCCGGACGATGTCGACCGCCTCGTCCATCCTCGCCCCGCGGCGAGCGAAGGGCACGCCCAGGACCTCGTAGTCCTCGCGCCACGGGCTCGTCCCCACCCCAAGGAGGAGGCGGTTGCCGGTCATGACGGCGGTCGACGTTGCCTGCTTCGCCACGAGGATCGGGTGGCGCACCGGCAGCTTCAAGACGAAGGTCAAGAAGCGCAGGCGTTCGGTCACCGCCCCCATGGCCGGGATGAGGGTGAAGGGCTCGATGAAGGGCTTGTCCTCCAAGAACTCGCGGCTGCCGTCCTCGTTGAAGGGGTAGACCGACTCGGACTCCGCCGGGTAGCAGATGCTGTCGGGGACGACCATGGTGTCGTAGCCGGCGTCTTCCACCGCACGGGCCAGCGGCAGGTAGAAGGAGGGCTCGATCATGCTCTCGGCGTACGTGAAGCGCATGGGACCTCCGACGTGTCGACCGACCTACGATCGGCGAATGGAGGGACATCTTGGCACCCGGGCCCATCGGGGGTGGACCCGAGTTCTCCTCGTGCCGGTGACCCTTCGTCGCTCGTGAGCACCGTCGCCGGGCTCCTCGCAGCCAGGGCCGACGACCCCCATCCCGGGCTCCTCCTCCACAATGCGAGCTGGACGTGGGGTGAGGTGGTGACCGAGAGCGCCCGGCGCGGCGCACTCGCCGAGTCGCTCCGGCGCCCGGGGCCCTTCCACATCGGCGTCCTACTGCCGAACGTGGCCGAGTACCTCTTCTGGCTGGGTGGGTCCGCGCTGGCCGGTGCCGTCGTGGTCGGCATCAACCCGACGCGACGCGGGGCGGCCCTGGACGCCGACATCGGGGCGGTCGACTGCCAGCTGCTCGTGACCGACGTGGACGGTGCGGTACTGCTGCGCGAGGCGGGCGTGGAACTGGCAGTCGAGCGCATGCTCATCGTCGGCACGGCACTCTACGAGCAGCAGCTCGCGTCGGTCCCGGGCGCTCGGGCCGGCGAACTCGTGGCCGCCGCGCCGAGCCGGTCGGGCGAGGAGCTGTTGCTCTTGCTCTTCACGAGCGGCACCACCGGCACGCCCAAAGCCGTACGGTGCACGCAGGGGCGACTGGCGGCCATCGGCGAGGTGGCCGCGCCCGCCTACGGTTACCGCCGCAGCGACGTCTGCTACTGCCCGATGCCGCTGTTCCATGGGAACGCGCTCATGGCCCTATGGGCCCCGGCGCTCACCGTCGGGGCGACGGTCGCCCTGCGGGCGCGCTTCAGTGCCTCGGCGTTCCTCGACGACGTCCGCATCTTCGGCGCCACCATGTCGAGCTACGTCGGCAAGGCCATCGCCTACATCCTGGCCACCCCGCGGCGGCCCGACGACGCGGACAACCCGCTCGAGCGCGCCTTCGGCACCGAGGCGTCGGCTCACGACCGCGCCCGCTTCGAGGAGCGCTTCGGGTGCCGGCTGATCGAGGGCTACGGCTCGAGCGAGGGTGGCATGGCCATCAACGCCTTCCCGGGGATGCCGCCCGGGGCGTTGGGAAAGGCCCCGCCGGGGACCGACGCCGCGGTCGTCGACCCGGCCAGCGGCGACGAGTGTGAGGCGGCGATGTTCGGCGAGCACGGACAGCTCCTCAACCCCGAGGCGGCCATCGGCGAGATCGTGAACCGCAGCGGCCCGGGCCGCTTCGAGGGCTACTACGAGAATGCCGACGCCGAGGCGGACCGGCTGCGCGGCGGCTGGTACTGGACCGGCGACCTCGGCTACCGCGACGCCGAGGGAATCTTCTACTTCGCCGGTCGCAGCGGCGACTGGCTGCGCGTCGACTCGGAGAACATGGCGGCGGGCCCCATCGAGGCGGTGCTCGCCCGCTACGAATACGCGTCCGTGGTGGCGGTCTATGCGGTGCCTGACACCCACGCCGGCGACCAGGTGATGGCCGCTTTCGAGCTGGTCGACGGGGGAAGGCTCGACCCTGTCGACTTCGCCGCCTGGCTGGTCGCCCAGCCCGACCTCGGGGCGAAGTGGGTGCCGCGTTACGTGCGCGTCACCGCGGTCATCCCGGCCACGGCCACCGGCAAGGTGACGAAGTCCGCGCTGCGCGCCGAGGGATGGACGTGCGCCGACACCGTCTTCTGGCGGCGCGAGCCACGGGGGGCCTACGTCCTGCTCACCGACGAGGACCGCCGGCACCTGGCATACGAGCTCGCCGTGCACACCACCGCACCCTCGCGTTGAACGCCGCCAGCGTGGTCCTCACCCGCCGGTCGCCGTGGCGCGACGGACCGCATCGGCAGCGGTCACGATCTCGAACACCGGGGTGGTGGCGGCCACTTGTTGCAGCTCCGCGTCCGAGGCGTCGACGCCGGCGGGGATGTGGGGGCGCGCACCCGGTGCGATCGCCAGGTACCGGCGCAGGATCGCCGGGCGCCCTTCGGCCGGGACGTCCACCAGGCGCACCGCCTCGCGCCGGCCGTGGCGCAGCACCGCCCGGCCATCGGCGGCGTGCAGGTTTTGGACCCAGTTGGTGCGCTCCCCCAGCATGGCCACCAGGTACTGGCCGCCTTCCCAGTCGGCGATCACCACCGGGAAGGTGATGATGCGGCCGCTGCGCCGCCCCGGGACCTCGAGGGCGGCCAGACGGCGCGGCCAGATGCCCGCACCGAAGACCACCGCGCCGACGGTGTTCTGCACGCGGGCGAAGGACCGGGGCCGGCCACCCCGGTAGAGCCACCGCAGGTAGTCGTCGTAGTGGGACATCCGCTCACCTCCGGGCGACCCGATCGGACGTCGCGGGGCGCCTGTCCACCAGCCTCGGTCGCCGACGGACGGCCGGCTAGGGCCGAAGGGCTCCCCTGCACTGCGGCGTCGTGCCGACCGGTGTCCCCGCAGCACCAACCGCGTCCGGGCGGGGGCGCCGCGCGAAGCTCGCGCCATGTCAAAACTCTTTCAGTACGTCGAGCATCCCCGCATCGCCGAGCGCAGGCTGCACGGGCCGCCCACGACCAACGAGGTCCGCGAGAAGCTCCACGGCACTTCCAAGATGGCGAAGTTCAACGGCAGGGTCGGCCTCAAGATCACCATCGTGGTGGGCACCATGTGGTGCGCCTACCTCTTCACGCTCCTCGCCTTGGTCAGCGCGCCCTCGGCGTTCTCGAGCGGCAACTCGATCATCATCATCGCCTGGATCGCTCAGACCTTCCTCCAGCTGGTGCTGCTGCCGATCATCATCGTCGGCCAGAACATCCAGGCGGCGGCGGCCGACGCGCGCTCCCAGGCCACCTATGACGACGCGGCGGCTGTGCTCGAAGAGGCCAAGCAGATCCAGGCGCACCTCGAGGCCCAGGACCAAGCGATCGAGAAGATCCTGGCCTCCCTCACCGCTCTGCCCGCCAGCTGAGCGGCCGGGACGCCATCATGACCTGGGCCGCGCCATGACGCTGCGCGTGGGGGTGGTCATCCTGCCCACCGACCGCTGGGACGTCGCCCGACACCACTGGCGCTGGGCAGAGGACGCCGGCTTCGCCACGGCGTGGACCTACGACCACCTCCGGTGGGGCGGCTTCCCCGACGGCCCGTGGCACGGTGCGTACCCGACCCTGGCGGCTGCCGCCCAGGTGACCGGGACCATACGGCTCGGGACCCTCGTCACCTCCCCGAACTTCCGCCATCCGCTCCCGCTGGCGAGGGAGGTGGTCACCCTCGACGACCTCTCCGGCGGTCGCTTCGACCTCGGCATCGGAGCTGGGAGTGCGGGGCCCGACGCCGAGCTCTTCGGCGAGGCGTCCCTCTCGGCCTCCGAGCGCCACCGGCGCTTCGCCGAGTTCGTCGACGCGCTCGACCACCTGCTCGTCCATCCACGGCCCACGTTCGAGGGCGACTGGTTCCGCGCCGTTGACGCTCCCGACACGCCGGGCTGCGTGCAGCGACCCCGTGTCCCCTTCACCATCGCCGCGGCAGGTCCTCGGGCCATGGCGGTCGTGGCCCGCCACGCCCAGCAGTGGGTCACCTACGGCGCGGTCGGCGCGCCAGCCGGACGCGAGCCGTTGCTCGACGCCGTGCGCCGCCAGTGCACGCTGCTCGAGGACTCGTGTGCGCAGATCGGCCGGGACCAGCGCGAGGTTCGACGCGTGCTGCTCCTGGGCGCCATCAACCACGGCATCGACTCCGTCGAGGCGTTCCGTGAGCTGGCCGGGCCTTATGCAGAGCTGGGCTTCGACGAGCTGGTCGTCCACCACCCCCACCAGACGGGACCCTACGGCGGGGATCTGCGGGTCTTCGAGGCACTCGCTGCCGCGTTCTCGGGTGACGGGGGGCTGTCCGCCGACTCGGCGTGAACGGTGCTCGTGGCTCGTGGCTCGTGGCTCGTGGCTCGTGAACGGTGCTGGCGTCGGTGCATCGGCGGTCGATGCCTCCCCCTACGCTCGGTCCATGGCCGAGTCCCGTCGTGCGGCATGAACGGGCCCGCCGCGGGCACGCCACTCCCCGACCACCTGCGGCTGCCGCATCCCGCTCGCCTCGACGCGGGCCGAGCCGACTTCGAGGCGATCATGGCCGCCCACGACGGTGCGGTGGCGAACGGCCAAGGTGGCTACGTGGACCCCGCGACCGGGCTCTTCGTCATGACGGCGGCGGCACTCTGGGCCCGGGGCGAGTGCTGCACCAACGGCTGCCGCCACTGCCCCTACGCCGAACGGCCAACGACCAACTGAACGGGGCCTCGGCCGGCGACGGGCTCCCCGGGGATCGGCCAACGCCGTGTCCCCGGGGTTCCGTCGTCGCAAGGAACCCCCCGATTCCCAAGGTGGAAGCGACGGCCGCCACCTAGGTGCCGTTTCTGACTTTTGAGACCGTAGCCGCTGGTCGCCCGCCTGACAATGGCACTTCGCGTTCGACGGGTCGCCCTACCAGGTGTCGATGAATCGGCGCTTCTTCCCCTCCCGCCCGACGGGGTGGGTCGCCGCCCCGAGCACCACGCCGAGGTGGTGCCGGGTCTCGGCCGGGTCGATGACATCGTCGATCTCGAAATGCTCCGCCACGTTGATGGCCTTGCCGTGGGCGTAGGCCGCGGCGACCATCGCGTCGAAGGCCGCCGAGCGCTCGCCGGGGTCCTCGATGGCCTCGAGCTCGCGGCGAAAACCGAGGCGCACCGCGCCCTCGAGGCCCATGCCGCCGAGCTCGCCGGTGGGCCACGCCACCGTCAGCAGCGGTGCGTGGAAGCCGCCCGCCGCCATCGCTTGCGCGCCGAGCCCGTAGCCCTTGCGCAGGATCACGGTGACATAGGGCACGCTCACGCTGGCACCGACCACGAACATGCGGCTCACGTGGCGGACGAGGGCCGCTCGCTCGGCATCAGGTCCAACCATGAAACCGGGCGTGTCGCACAAGGAAACGACCGGCAGGTCGAAGGCATCGCAGAGCTGCAAGAAGCGCGCCGCCTTGTCGGCCGCGTCCGCGTCGATGGCGCCGCCGAGGTGCACCGGGTTGTTGGCCAGCACCCCGACCGACCGACCGTCGAGGCGGGCGAGGGCGGTCACCATGCCGGGGGCGAAGCCGGGACGCAGCTCAAGGGTGGTACCGACATCGAAGAGGCCCTCGATGACGGCGTGGACGTCGTAGGCGCGGCGGCGCTCGGCGGGGATCACGTTGCGCAGCGCCAGCTGGTCGGGCGCCTCGAAGGAGGGGCTGTGCCGCTCCTGGAAGAACGAGAGATAGCGCCGGGCGGCTTCGACGGCCGCCGCATCGTCGGTGACGGCGAGGTCGACGACCCCGTTCGCCCGCTGCACCTCGATGGGGCCGATCTCCTCGGGCGAGAACTGCCCGAGGCCGCCCCCCTCGATCATCGCCGGGCCGCCCATGCCGATGTTGGCGTCCTCGGTGGCGATGATGACATCGCAGCAGCCGAGCAGTGCGGCGTTGCCGGCGAAGCACCGACCCGAGGCCACCCCGACGAGCGGCACCAGCCCGCTCAGCGCGGCGAAGCGGGCGAACGCCTCGGTGTCGAGTCCGCTCACCACGGCGGTGTCGGTGTCACCCGGGCGGCCCCCGCCGCCCTCGGCGAAGAGCACCACCGGGACGCGCAGCTCGGCCACCACCTCGAAGAGCCGGTCCTTCTTCTTGTGGTTCATCTGGCCCTGCGTGCCGGCGAGGACCATGTAGTCATACGAGAGGACCGCACACGACGCGCGGTCCTCGCCGACGGCGGCCCCGTTGACCCTGCCGATGCCCGCCACCAGCCCGTCAGCCGGGGTGGCGCCCACCAGCTCGTCATGGGTGCGTCGGGCGCGCTGAGCCGCGATGGCCAGGCCGCCGTACTCGACGAAGCTGCCCTCGTCGCAGAGATCGGCGACGTTCTCGCGAGCGGTCCGGCGCCCTCGGGCGTGGCGCCGCTCGACGGCGTCCGGGCGAGCGGCGTCGGCGAGCCACGCCCGTCGCTCGAGCAGTTCGGACAACTCGGGGCGCAGGGCGCCGTCGGCCACCTCGGCCGCCACCGGCGCGGCCACCCCGACCGTGGCGCGGGCCAGCTCGAAGAGCGGGTCGCCGGCCGAGACGGCCTGCCCCGCACTGACGAAACACGCCGTGATCGTCCCCTCGAAAGGTGCGTCGACGTGGTGCTCCATCTTCATGGACTCGAGCACGACGACGGCCGTCCCCTCGTGGACACCCTCACCGCTCGAGGAGCGGAACAGCACCACGGTCGCCTGCATGGGCGAGGTGACGACGACGGGTTCGCTCAACGCCCGGCTCCTCGCGAGTGGCCCCTTCGGCGCGCTGGGTGCTCTGACACGCCGCCGACGTTACTGCTCGACCGGGCGCAGCCCGCCGAGTGCCGCTCCGGCACGCAGGGCCGCAGGCGTGAGGACGACCGAGTGCCCGTAGGGCACATCGAGTGCGCGGTGTGCCCGTCGGGCCAGCCCCCACACGCCCGCCGCCGCTCCCGCAGCCCCGACGAATGCGAGGGTGGCCCGGGTGCCGAAAACGGCAACCAACGGCGCGGCGGCCGCCATGCCGAGCGAGGCGGCGCCGACCGTGATGGCGGTATAGGCGGTGAAGACCCGCCCGGCCACCGGGGCGGGGGCGCGCTCATTGAGCAGGCTGCGCAGGGCCACGACCTCGACGCCGTCACCGAAGCCCCCGATGCCGTAAGCGGCAACGGCCAACCACAGGTGGGGCGAGAGCCCAGCCAGTGCGATCCCTATCCCGGCGACCACCGTGCCGAGCAGCACCGCCAGCGGCAGCAGCTTCGAGGTGAGGCGCCCCGCCACCAGGGTGCCCACCGTCATGGCCGCCGTCCATCCCGTGACGAGGGCCGCGTAGCCCGCCGCGCCGGCGTGCAGCGTGCCCTCGGCGAGGAAGAGCTCGGCGATGACCGAGACGTTGGTAAACGCGACCATGACCGCGACCACCACGACGAGGGTGCGCAGCGGCCGGTCGGCGCGCAGGTAGGCGAAGCCGGCCGACATGGCGCGCCGGGCCGGGCCGGAGCCGTCGTGCTCGGGGACGTGGCTGCGACCGAGGCGCAACGTGGCCAGCCCGAGAGCGGCGATGGCATAGGCGCCCGCGTCCATCAAGAGCGCGAGCCGCGTGCCGCCCGCGCTGCTCACGACACCGGCGAACAGCGGGCCGAGGGCAGTTCCGGACATGGTCGCTGCCGACAGCGCGGAGTTGGCCCGGATGAGGCCACCGGGGCCCGCCAGCAGCGGCACGGCGGCACCGAGGCCCGGCCGGAGCAGGCTGTCGCCGGTTCCATAGAGCGCGACCAAAGCGACGGTCGCGACCAGCCCGTGGACCATGGAGAGCCCAACGGCAGCCACCGCCATGCCCGCGGCGGCGGGGACGAGGGCAAAGCCGATGCGCACACGGTCGAGCAGCATCCCGGCCAGTGGCGCGAGGAGCACCACGGGGAGGCCGGCGGCGAGCAGCACGGCGGTGACGGCCCACGGCGAGTGGGTCTGCTGGTAGACGCGCACGGCCAGCGCCACGCCGGCCAGGCCGTCGCCGGTGGCGATCAGGAACTGCAACGAGACCGCCACCCGCAGCCGTGACGGTGCGTGGTCACGCCGAGGGGCGCGCGGCGACTTCAGGTTTTCGGTGTGCATTGGGGCTGCTTTGTCTGGGGGTTCGATTGGACGGCCGCCCATGGCTGGACGGCCGTGCCCTCGTCGGCCCGAGGCGCGGCGCGCCGGGGCGGACGGAGGGTTTACGAGGACCGCCACCTCGTAGGAGGGGCAACTCGCAGGTCAGGCACCGCATCCGGAGCCGGCTGGTCGGCCACACTGCAGCCAACCGCACAGACACTCCGGCGTGAATTTCCCTAACCGGCCATGGGCCACTGTAGCCGCTCGGGGCACGACCCCGAGACAACAAGGGGGCGTCGGGCGCTCGAGGAAACAGCGCTGATCGCGACAATCCCCAGGTGGGGGCTGTGGGAGTCGCTCCCGCCGATTGCGCCAAGGCCCTTCTCATTTTCTCAGGTCTCTGATTAACTATTTGCAGGCGCTGCTTGCAGGACCGCTGCGGAGGGCGCGCAGGAAAGGGTTGATGTGGCGCCACGACCAGCGTCCGACGGCATGCGCATCGGTGAGATGGCCCGGTTGGTCGGCGTTTCCGAACGGACCCTGCGCTACTACGAAGAGCTCGGGCTGGTGATGGCCACGCGCCAGAACCCGCGCGGCTCGCGCCACTACGACGAAGTCCAGGTCGCCAGGGTGCTGCGCATCAAAGAGCTCCAGGGGCTGCTCGGCTTCAACCTGCTCGAGATCAGCACGATCCTTCAGGCCCAAGACCGCATCGACGAGCTGCGCGGCGAGCTCGCCGAGCACGACGATGCGCCCAGTCGGCGCCAGATACTTCAAGAGGGGTTGCGCGTCTCGCGCCGTCTCCACGCCGATGTGGCAGGCAAGCTGGCGCGCGTCGCCGAATTCCTGGGCCAGGTCGACGAACAGATGGCGGGCACCTCGGCCCTACTCTCGGGCCTGGACGCGACAGAGGCCGCCGCATCCCCCCGGATTGCGGCGGCCTCAGTCGGACCTTCTTCGCCACTCTAGGCCCAAACGGCGGGGCGATTCAGGTCGGGAGCGAAGAGAGCGGCGTGTAGTCGAGGCCATGGGCCTCGGCAACCGGCTCACAGGTGATGGCACCCCCCACGACGTTGACGCCCTCGGCAAGGGCGGGGTCGTCGTCGACCGCCTGGCGCCAGCCACCCGCCGCGATGGCGAGCGTGTAGGGCAACGTGGCGTTGACCAGGGCGTGGGTCGACGTGTGGGGAACCGCACCGGGCATGTTCGCCACGCAGTAGAAGAGCGAGTTGTGCACCGGGTACACCGGGTCCGAGTGCGTGGTGGCGTGGGTGTCCTCGAAGCAGCCGCCCTGGTCGACCGAGATGTCGACGAGCACCGACCCCGGCCGCATGCGCGAGACGAGCTCATTGCTCACGAGCTTCGGGGCCCGCGCCCCGAACACCAGCACTGCGCCGATCACGATGTCGGCGTCGACGCAGGTCTCTTCGACGGCGTGCTGGCTGGAAGCCACGGTCTCGAGCGCGCCGCGGAAGTGGTGGTCGACCTCTCGCAGTCGCTCGAGGTTGCGGTCGAGGATGTAGACGTTGGCGTGCATGCCGACGGCCAGGGTGGCCGCGGCCATGCCGGCCACGCCGGCACCGAGCACCACGATCTTGGCCGCCTCGACGCCCGGGACGCCGCAGACGAGCGTCCCGCGCCCACCACCGGGCCGCATCAGGTGGTGCGACCCCATGAGGGGGGACATCCGCCCCGCCACCTCGGACATGGGGGCGAGCAGCGGCAGGCTGCCGTTCGCCAACCGCACGGTCTCATAGGCGATCGCCGTGTTGCCGGCAACCACCAGCGCGTCCGTGCAGGCCCTCGAGGCCGCCAGGTGGAGGTAGGTGAAGAGCACCTGGTCCTTGCGCAGGCCCAGCCTCGGGTACTCCTCGGGGATCGGCTCTTTGACCCCGAGGATCATGTCCGAGTCGCTCCAGATGTCGTCGGGGTCCTCCAGGATCTTGGCCCCGGTCGCCACGAAGTCCGCATCGGGGATCGACGAGCCGACGCCCGCCCCCTCCTCGACGTAGACCGAATGGCCGGCTGACGTCAGCTCCTTCACCCCTGCCGGGGTGATGGCCACGCGGTACTCGTCGTCCTTTACTTCCTTGGGGACTCCTATGTTCACGTCGCCTCCGTCTCAGTCGATGCTGTCGTAAGTGATCATCTTCTGCTTGAAGAAGTCACCCTTCGTGGTGAGTCGGGCAACGATCACAAGTGGGATGCCGAGGAGAAATGCGCCGACCACCCAGGAGGACGAGCTCCCCGACTGCTTGATCACCTGGTAGCCGACCCAAAGAAGGAACAGTCCCCCGAGGAATGGGAGCAGCACCCCGCTGAAGAAGAACCCGACGCGCTGGAAAGCCACCTTGCGGTAGGCCCACGCGCATGCGAGACCGGTGACGCCGTAGTAGAAGGCGATCAGCACGCCGATGTCGTTGATCAAGTTCGAAAAGGCGGTATTGATGGAAGCATCGCCGGTTGTCGCAAGGATCCCCAAGAGGGAGAGCGACGCGAGGATGACGGTACCGATGAGCGGTGTCAGGCGCGAGCCGCTGACCCTGGCAAAGACCTTCGGAAAGACCCTGTCTCGGGCCATTGACAGGCTGATGCGCGATGCAGGCAGGAGTGTGGTCTGCGTGGTGCCAACCGTTGACGACAGCACAGCCACGATCATGAGATAGCCGACCCACTTCCCGCCTACCTGGTTTCCGAAGTAGAAGAGGATGTTCGATCCCTGGCTTGCCAGCTCCTTCGACGGCAGCAGCATTTGAGCGGCCACGATGTTCAAAAGAAAGATGGCCAGCAGGACGAACATCGAGATGATGCCGGCCTGCCCCGGGATCTTGTTGGCGCTCTTGGATTCCTCGTTGAGGTTGGCAGACGTGTCCCAACCCCAGAAGAAGAAGACGCCGAGAACCGCCCCTGCGGCCAAGCCGGTCACCCCGTGTATGGAACTGGGACTGAACCACGACCAGTGGAAGCCCCGAGATCCTACGGGATGGTGAACGGCCACCTTGATGACCCCCCAGATCGAGACCACCACCACCGCCACGTACTCGATGATCACCATGATCCACTGGAAGTTCGTTGTCCATCTGATGCCGTAGACGCAGATGAAGGTGATAAATGCCAACCATGCGATGCCGACCACGGCGACGAGCCACTTGTTGCTCGCGGTGCTCGAACTGATCCAACCAACGGAGTTGAAGAACGCCAAGGTATTCGTTCCCGCCAGGATCGGCGCTGAGACACAGAACAAGACGCTGGCCGCAAGCTGCACCCAGCCGTTGAACCAGCCGACCATCGGGTGCATCAGTTTGGAGAGCCACGTATACGACGCGCCGCAGTTGGGGTCCTTGCGGTTGAGGTGGAAGTAGGCGATGGCAATAAAGAGGACCGGGATGAAGCTGATCCAGATGACCGCTGGTCCAGCGAACGCTGACGCGACGAACAAGAAGCTGATGGTGGCAGCCAGGCTGTAGGAAGGTGCCACCGAGGACACTGCGACTGCTGTCGAGTCGAAGAGATTGAGTGTGTCCGCCCGAAGGGTCGCTGCCTCTTCTTGTTCGGGTACTGGAGAGCCAAATGGTCCCGGTGGGACAACCTCAGTCGTCATCGCGATGGCCTTTCTGTCGGGGTGCCGATGGTTCTACGGGTGGTTCGTGCGCTCATGGTTCGATGTTGCTCATGACGTGCTTGATGCGGGTGTAGTCCTCGAAGCCGTAAACGGAGAGGTCCTTGCCGTAGCCCGAGTGCTTGAAGCCGCCGTGGGGCATCTCGGCGACGATCGGGATGTGCGTGTTGATCCACACGCAGCCGAAGTCGAGATCACGGGCGAGGCGCATGGCCCGCTTGTGGTCCGAGGTCCACACGCTCGAGGCGAGGCCGTACTCGACCCCGTTGGCCCATTCCACGGCCTCTGCCTCGTCGCTGAACTGCTGGACGGTGAGCACCGGCCCGAAGATCTCGCTTTGGACCATCTCGTCGTCCTGGCGGAGCCCGGCCACCACGGTGGGCGCGAAGAGGTAGCCGCGCTCGCCCACCTGGGAGCCACCGGCGAGGACGCGCGCGTGGGACGGGACCCGGTCGAAGAAGCCCGAGACGCGGGCCAGCTGGTTCTCGTTGTTGAGGGGGCCGAAGTCGGCGTCTTCGACATCGGTGCCGCCGACCGTCGTGGCCCTGGCCTGCTCGACCAGAGCGTCGAGGAGGTCGGCGTGGACCTTCGGGCCGGCAAGCACGCGTGTGGCCGCCGTGCAGTCCTGGCCGGCGTTGAAGAATCCCGCACCGGCGATACCGGCCGCCGTCGACTCGACGTCAGCGTCGTCGAAGACGATGACCGGCGCCTTGCCGCCAAGCTCGAGGTGGACCTTCTTCAGCGTCGGGGCGGCCGAGCGCGCCACCTCGATGCCGGCGCGTACCGAGCCGGTGACCGAGACCATCGAGGGGATGTCGTTCTCGACGAGCGCCCGGCCAGTGTCGCGGTCGCCGGCCACGACGTTGAAGACGCCCGGGGGCAGGATCTCGGCCATGATCTCGGCCATCAGCAGTGTGGAGGCGGGCGTCGTGTCGGCGGGCTTGAGCACCATGGTGTTGCCAGCCGCCAGGGCGGGGGCCCACTTCCACACAGCCATCATGAACGGGTAGTTCCACGGCGTCACCGCTCCGCAGACCCCGATGGGCTCACGTCGGATGTAGGAGGTGTGGCCCGCCATGTACTCGGCTGCGGCGCGGCCCTCGAGGAGGCGTGCCGCGCTGGCGAAGAAGCGGATCTGGTCACAGGCGGGAGGGATCTCCTCGCTCAGGGTGAGGGCCACCGGCTTGCCGGTGTCCTCGCTCTCCACCGCGACCAGCTCCTCGGCGCGTGCCTCGATGGCATCCGCGATGCGAAAGAGGGCGAGGGAGCGCTCCGACGGCGTGGTCCGCTTCCACGAGGAGAAAGCGGCCTTGGCGACTCGTAGGGCCGCGTCGACGTCACCGGGGCCCGAGACCGGCGCGGTGGCATAGGCCTCCCCCGTGCTCGGATCGATCACCTCGGCGGTCGAACCGTCCAACACATCGACGTACTCACCACCGACGAAGTTCCGCAGCTCTTGCACTGTCCCTCGCTTCCTTCTCGCAGTCGACCTCTTGGGAGGTCACCATCCCGACGAGAGGAGGGGACATTCGTTCTGCACATCGGCAGAACACGTCGCAGCGCACGTCCCCCCCGGGAGTCGTCGTGCGGTTTTGGTAAGGGTTGCAGAAATTCGGCCGCGCCACAAGGGATTCCGACAGGAATTCTTCTGTGGTGACGGATCCGCTTGACTTGGCGAGCAAACGTGACAGAATTCGTCATCGGTCGGACCGATGTGCCAGATCACTGGCGCCGAATACCGACCGAACACCACCACATGACCGCACCCCACGACAGCGACCAGGGACTCGGCGACGAGACCGCCGACCTCGGTGGGGGCGCAAGCCACCTCGACGCGGCCAACCGGGCCATCATCGAACAGCTCCAGCGCGACGGCCGTCGCAGCTACGGGGCGATCGCCGAGGAGGTCGGGCTCTCCGAGGCCGCCGTGCGCCGGCGGGTCCAGCGGCTCCGTGAGGAAGGCATCATCCAGATCGTCGCGGTCACCGACCCGCTGCAGCTGGGGTTCCGACGCCAGGCCATGGTCGGCATCCGCTCCGAGGGCGACAGCCGCCAGGTGGCCGAGAAGATCGCCGCCCTCGACGAGGTCGACTACGTCGTGATGTGCGCCGGCTCCTTCGACGTCCTCGCCGAGGTCGTCTGCGAGGACGACGACCGGCTCTTGGACCTGCTGAACGAGTCGATCCGCAGCATTCCCGGGGTCTCGTCGACCGAGACCTTTCTCTATCTCAAACTGGCAAAGCAGACCTACACATGGGGGACACGATGACCGACACCGAACACAGCTTCACGACCGTCCACGGCGACAACACCTTGAGCGAGCGTGCCCAGCGGCACCTGTGGATGCACTTCACGCGCCAGGGCGCCTACGACGCGGACCACGAGATCCCCATCATGGTGCGAGGCGAGGGTGCCTACGTCTGGGACCAGTACGGCAAGCGGTACCTCGACGGCCTCTCGGGACTGTTCACGAGCCAGATCGGCCACGGCCGGACCGAGCTGGCCGAGGCCGGCGCCAAGCAGGCATCCGAGCTCGCCTACTTCCCGCTGTGGACCTACGCCCATCCCCGTGCGGTCGAGCTGGCCGAGCGCATCGCCGCCCTCGCCCCCGGCGACCTCAACCGGATCTTCTTCACGACGGGGGGCTCGGAGGCCGTCGAGTCGGCGATCAAGCTGTCACGCCAGTACTTCCGCCACATCGGCCAACCCGACCGCACCAAGTTCATCAGCCGCTACATCTCGTACCACGGGACGACGATGGGTGCCCTGTCGCTGACGGGCATCCCGGAGCTGAAGAAGATGTTCGAGCCGCTCGTGCCGGGCACCATCAAGGTCCCCAACACCAACTTCTACCGAGCGCCCGAGCACGGCGACGACGTCGAGGCCTTCGGTGTCTGGGCGGCCGACGAGATCGAACGGGCCATCATCCGAGAGGGCGAGGACACCGTCGCTGCCGTCTTCGTGGAGCCGGTCCAGAACTCGGGCGGCTGCTTCCCGCCGCCGCCGGGATACTTCCAGCGGGTCCGCGAGATCTGCGACCGCCATGGCGTCCTTCTCGTCTCTGACGAGGTGATCTGCGCGTTCGGGCGCCTCGGCGAGTATTTCGGCGCCGACAAGTTCGACTATCTGCCCGACATCATTACCTGCGCCAAGGGGCTGACGAGCGGCTACGCCCCGCTCGGCGCCATGATCGCCAGCGACCGCCTGATGGAGCCCTTCTTGGAGCCGGGCGCCGCCTTCACCCACGGCCTCACCTTCGCCGGCCACCCGGTGAGCTGCGCCGTGGCCCTCGCCAACCTCGACGTCTTCGAGCACGACGACATCATCGGCCACGTCCAGCGCACCCAGGACGCCTTCCGGGCCGGGCTCGAGACCCTCTACGACCTGCCCATCGTCGGGGACGTTCGTGGAGCCGGGTTCTTCTACGGCATCGAGATGGTGCGCGACAAGGAGACCCGCGAGACGTTCAACGACGAGGAGAGCGAACGGCTGCTGCGGGGCTACCTCTCGGGAGCGCTCTTCGAGGCGGGCCTGATCTGTCGCGCCGACGACCGGGGCGACCCGGTGGTCCAGCTCGCGCCGCCCCTCATTTGCGGCCAAACCGAGATCGACTTCATGGTCTCCGTGCTCCACGACGTGCTCTCGGAGGCCTGGCGCCGCATGTAGTCCCGAGCGGTGCACCACCCGCCAGGGCGGTCCCCCGCTTCCCGATCTGTCAGAAAGTGACGCCAATGGGCCAGAGCGCCGACACCACCGGCTACGCCGCCCTGTCCCTTTGGTGGGACGGGCTGGAACCCGTGCCCGTGCGCCGATCCCTGGACGGTGCGCTCGACGTCGACGTCGCCATCGTGGGCGGGGGGTTCACCGGCCTCTGGACCGCTCGCTCGCTCCTCGAGGCGGACCCGACGCTGCGAGTCGTGGTCGTGGAGAAAGAGGTCGTCGGCTTCGGCGCCTCGGGGCGCAACGGCGGGTGGTGCTCGGCGCTGTTCGCCGCGTCTGATGCGCGCATCGAGCGCCAGCACGGCCACGATGCCGCCATGGCCATGCGCCGCGCCATGCAGGCGAGTGTCGACGAGGTGGGCGCGGCGGCGGCCGCGGACGGGATCGACTGCCGCTACGAGAAGGGCGGCACCATCGTGGCTGCCCGCTCGGCCGCCCAGGTGCAGCGCTCGACAAACGAGATCGACGAGGCTCGCGCGTTCGGCCTCGGTGAGGAGGATCTCCGGTGGCTCGACGCCGGCGAGGCCACCAAGGTGCTCGGGGCGAAAGGCGTCCTCGGCGCCACGTTCACCCCGCACTGTGCGGCAATCGACCCGGCGCGACTCGTGCGTGGCCTCGCCGACACGCTCGAGCGGCGCGGCGTGACGGTCCTCGAAGGGACCGAGGTCCTCGCCATCGAACCCGCCACCGCCGGGCAACGTCCGAGGGTCCGCACCGCTTTCGGCACGGTGGTGGCCGACGTGGTGGTGCGCGCGCTCGAGGGCTGGACGCCCACTCTGGCCGGGGCGGCACGCGAGATCGCACCCGTGTACTCCCTCATGGTGGCGACCGAGCCGCTGCCCGCCGAGTTCTGGGCTGACGCCGGTCTCGACGGGCGGCCCACCTTCGCCGACCACCGCCACGTCATCATCTACGGGCAGCGCACGGCGGACGACCGCATTGCCTTCGGCGGCCGGGGCGCCCCCTACCACATCGGCTCGTCGGTGCGGCCCTCTTTCGACCGTGATCCCGGCGTCTTCAAGATGCTGCGCGAGACGCTCGTCGAGCTGTTCCCCGCCCTGGTCGACGCCCGCATCACCCACCGCTGGGGCGGCCCGGTGGGCGTTCCGCGTGACTGGCACTCCTCGGTCGGCTACGAGCGGGAGAGCGGCATCGCCTGGGCGGGCGGCTACGTCGGCGACGGCGTGAGCACCACCAACCTGGCCGGCCGCACCCTGGCCGACCTCATCGTCGGGCGCGATAGCGAGCTCGTTCGCCTCCCCTGGGTGGGGCACCGCTCCCCCCGGTGGGAGCCCGAGCCGCTGCGCTGGCTCGGGATCAACATGGGGCTGTGGGCGACCAAGGCCGCGGACCGCACCGAGCTGCGCAACGGGCAGCCCTCGTGGATCGCCGCGCGCATGGAACGCCTGCTCGGCGGGTGAGTGCGATGACCACGGCCGACGACCGCGACGAGATCAGCGCGCTGCTCTACTCCTACGCCTTTCTCATCGACCGCGGCGACTTCGAGGGGATGGCCGACCTCCTGGCAGACGCAGCGGTGAGCTTCGAGGGACATTCGCTGGTGTGTCGCGGCCGCGACCAGGTGCTCGGCCTCTACCGCTCGACCACCCGCCGCTACAGCGACGACGGCACGCCGAAGACCCAGCACGTGGTGAGCAACGTGCTCATCGAGTTCGATGACCACCAAGAAGGCGCCGCGCGCATGGCCGCCGGCTCGCGCTCGTACTTCACGGTATTCCAGGCCGTGCCCGGCGCCCTCGCCCTCCAGCCGGTAGCCGCCGGGCGCTACCAGGACCGCTTCGCCCGGAACGACGGGACGTGGGGCTTCACCTCGCGCCACGTCGCCATGGACATGGCCGGCGAGCTCGGCCTGCACCTGCTCGGCCCGCTCGGAACCTGAGGCGGGCGGCCTGGGCCAGGCCCGCTCAGGGCCGGTCATTCAGGGCCGGTCGTTCAGGGCGGGGTCGTTCAGGGGCGGACGATGCGCACGTGCGTCGACTGGCCGCCGTGCTCCTGGCGCACGACCATGTCGTCGGAGAGCTCGTTCGAAACCGAGACGATGCGCGGCATGCCGAGCGTCGTGGTCGAGCGCGAGGTCGACAGGTAGTTGGTGATGCGCGTCGCCAGCTCGCTCAGGTCGGCGGCGTCGAGGGGATCCTCACACGCCGAGGCCACCGCGGCCAACGTGTCGGCCGCCGCCTCGAGGAGTGCCATGCCCGTGTCGTAGGTCTCGGCCATGTGCGCAGCTTTCGTCGGGGTCCGACGCCACCCTACGCCCGTCGGGCGGTGGCGTCGAAAACGCCCTTCCTAGTGCAAGATGTTGACCGCGCGCGCCGCCACGACGACGACGGTCACCAGCGAGACCAGCGATTCTGCCCCCATGAGGCTCTTGGACGTCGGGGTGAGCGGCATCGCGTCGGTGGGGCTGAAGGCGGTGGCGTTCGTGAGTGCGGTGTAGAGGTAGTCGATGAACGACGGCCGCCAGCGGGGCGTACCTGGATCGGGGGAGACCATCTGGGGGAACTGGAAGTCGGCGTTTCGCTCCTTGTGCGTCCCCCGCACGGCCGGGCCGCCCCGGTCGAGCTCCCAGAACCACAGGCCGAAGATGATCACGTTCGTCAGCCACACCAGGACCGCCGAGTAAACGAGCTTGGTGCCGACCACCTGCCGGCCGTGGAGCAGGTAGTGCACGAGCAGCGCGACCGAGCCGATGTTGGCCACGTTGATCACCGCAATGGTGGCGATGGCGAAGATGCGCAGAGGCTTGGTCTCGCCGTTGTCCCGGTAGGGGTTCACGACGGTGAGCGGAATGATGAGGACCACCTCGAGGGTGGGGATGAGCCACCGGGGTCCGACGATCAGCGCGCCGGGCAGCGACACGTAGAGGACGATGGCGACCAGCAGCGCCAGCGAGGCCGGCCAACGGGGCTCGGCATTGCCGATGCGGCGCGTCATGCGCTGCCAGAGGACGTTGGCCATGGTGGCCGATCATAGGGATGGTGCCCCGCTGCCCGGTGCCGGCCCCCGCTGGCAGCTCCCGGTGGACCGAGACGCGTCGCTCAACCGGCCTCGGCGGCCTCCACCAGCTCGGCCAGCACACGGCGCAGCTCGAGCGTGCTGCGGTCTGCCCTCGTATGCAGCTCGGTGGTGCGCTCGAGCGGGAGCACCAGGCGGTCGAAGGCAGTTTGGATGGCGAGATCCTCGTCGAGCACCGCCTTCTCGAAGGCGACGGCTTCGGCCATGCGCCCGGTGTCGCCGTCGAGGTCGTCGCGCCACAAAGTCGTGTAGAGGCGACAGGAGTCGGCGGTCTCGGGCTGGAGGAAGAAGCCGATCACATTCGAGCCCCCGGCCTCGAGGAACTCGATGCGCAGCACGAGGTGGAAGGGCGCGTCGTAGCGGTAGGTGAGCCGACGGTGCTGGAGCAGCGGGCGGGTCCCCTCGGCCACGGCGGGGTCTTCACGATTGGAAAAGGAATGCTCGTAGGAGACGGTGAAGGCCCAGCCGTCACGATCGAGCCGGTAGGCGGGGACCTCGGCGGCCTCATCTGCGCCGAACGTGGCGCGGTGGACGAACGGGAAGTGCGCCATGTCCAAGAAGTTGTCGGCCAGGAGCCCGACCGACGCTCTGGCCCGCACGGCGGGCACGTCACCGGCCGTGAAGCGGGCGTCGCCCGCCTCGGCGATCTCGGGCAGCGGCACGAGGGACGGCTCCGGGGAGAGGAAGACCATGCCGTGGCGTTCGGCGAGCCCGTGTGGCGCCTCGAGGCGGGCACGCGAAGGGATGGCGGCATCGGGCCCGAGGGCCGGGATGCCCACGCAGCGGCCGTCGGGGCCGAAGCGCCAGCCGTGGTAGGCGCACGCGAGCACGTCACCCTCGCACGTGCCGAGTGACAACGGCGCACCGCGGTGCGGGCAGCGGTCGAGAAAGGCGCGCAGCTCCCCGCCCGTTCGCAGCAGCACCCACGCCTCCCCGAGCAGCAGGACGCGATGGGGCGCTGCCCCGACGTCGGCCGAGCGGGCGACCGGGTGCCAGCTGCGACGCAGTGCCGGCTCGGTGTTGGAAAGCTCGGCGATACCCATCAGTCCTCCCGTTTCCGGACGGCTCCCACACTCCCCCGCGCACCGAGCACCGTGCAAGACGCCGGCGACCCGATCGGGTGCACGGGTGCGCGGGTAGTCTCAGCTCGATCCGACGAGCAGGCCGTCCGCATGGGCGCGCCGAAGGGGTGCTTCGATGATTCTCGAGCGGTTCCTCCTGACCGACCAGGTGGCGGTCGTGACCGGCGCAGGCCGCGGCATCGGCGCCGCCAGCGCCATCGCCCTCGCCGAGGCGGGAGCCGACGTCGTCATCTCCGCCCGCACCGAGGCGGACCTCGACGGTGTGGCCGTCGCGGTCGAAGCGCTCGGTCGGCGCGCCGAGGTGGTCGCCGGCGACCTCTCCGACTTCGAGGTCGTGGCCTCACTGGCACGGCGGGCGAAGGAGCGCTTCGGTCGCCTCGACGTCGTGGTCAACAACCTCGGTGGCACCATGCCGCTCCCCCTCCTCGACACGACTCCCGAGTACCTGGAAGAGGCGTTCCACTTCAACGTGGCCACCGCCCATGCGCTGGTGCGCGCGGCCGTGCCGCTGCTCCTCGAGGGCGGCGGCGGGTCGATCGTCAACATCTCCTCGGTGATGGGGCGGATCACCGGCCGGGGCTTCCTCGCATACGGCACGGCCAAGGCGGCCCTCGCCCACTACACCCGCCTCGCGGCGAAGGACCTCGCCCCGCGCATCAGGATCAACGCCATCGCCGTCGGCTCGACCGCCACCTCGGCCCTCGACATCGTCCTGCAGAGCGACGAGCTGCGCGAGCAGATGGAGGCGGCCACCCCCCTCGGGCGCATCGGCGACGTCGAGGACATCGCAGCCGGCGTGCTCTTCCTGGCGTCGGCCGCCGGCGGGTACCTGACCGGGAAGGTCCTGGAAATCGACGGGGGCACCGACGCCCCGACCCTGGAATTCGGCCTGCCCGACCTGTAGTGGAGCGCCGCACCGGTGGCGCACGAGACGAAAGCGAGACCAATGACCTACCGGGTGGTGGAGTGGAGCACCGGCAACGTCGGGCGGCACGCGATCGCCGGCATCGACGCACGCCCCGACCTCGAGCTGGTCGGGGTCTTCGTCTCGGACCCCGCCAAGGTGGGTCGTGACGCCGGCGAGCTCGCCGGCCTCGGTCGCCATCTCGGCGTGGAGGCCACGAACGACGTGGACGCGCTGCTCGCACTCGAGCCCGACTGCATCGTGCACACCGCCATGGCCGACCACCGGCTCTTCGAGGCCTTGGAGGACCTGGCGAGCTTCCTGGCGGCGGGCATCAACGTGGTCTCGAGCGGGCCGGTGTTCCTGCAGTACCCCTACGGCATCGCCGACGAGCTGGCCGAGCCCGTCATCGCCGCCGCGCACAAAGGTGGCGTCTCGCTGTTCGTGAACGGCATCGACCCCGGTTTCGGCAACGACCAGCTCCCCCTCGTGCTGACCGGGATCTCCGAGCGGATCGACGAGGTGCGCTGCTACGAGATCCTCAACTACTCGACCTACAACCAGGCCATGGTCCTCTTCGACATCATGGGCTTCGGCAAACCCATGGACGAGGTCCCGTTCCTGCTCCAGCCGGGCGTGCCCACCATGGCCTGGGGCAGCGTTGTGCGCCAGCTGGCCGCCGGGCTCGACCTCGAGCTCGACGAGATCGTCGAGTGGTACGAGCGGGTCCCGGCCCCCTATGACATCGAGGTCGACGCCGGCACGGTGAAAGAGGGCACCGCTGCAGGGCTCCACTTCGAGATCCGCGGCATGGTGGGCGAGCGCGCCGTGGTCGTCCTCGAGCACGTGACGCGCCTGGCCGACGAGCTCGCCCCCGAGTGGCCCCAGCCGGTCGGCCAGGGCTGCTACCGCGTCACCGTCACCGGCGAGCCCACCTTCACCTTGGACCTCCAGCTCCTGGCGAGCGACGGCGACCACAACACGGCGGGGCTCAAGGCGACGGCCATGCGCATCGTCAACGCCGTTCCCGCCGTGGTGGCGGGGCCGCCGGGGCTGCTCACCGCCCTCGATCTCCCGCTGCTCACCGGGCGCGGCCTCGCCGGCTGATCACGCGCGTGCAGCGCCCGCCGACGGGCGTCGTGGCGGGCGGGCGGGCTCAGGCCTTGGCGCGGTGCGCGGCGGTGCGCTTGGCCGGGTCGAAGCCGAGGAACGACGTCGTGGTACCGAGGACGCCCTTCAGCCCCGACGCACCGAGCGCTCCCTTGAGGAGCCCGGCGGGAAGGGGCAGGACCGTGGCGGCATCGGGCGCGGCGATCGAGATGGGGGCGTTGTAGCCGCTCAGGTCGACGACCACCGAGCCGTGGTCCGCGCCACCCTTGGCCGAGACGGTCGTCGAGGCTTGGACGAGACGGCCCTGGCTGTCGGCCCAGAGCGTGACGGGGACCCCGGGGCCGCTGCTCGAGGCCGAGGCGTGGTGCCCCTTCACGGTGACGACGTAGCCGGTCGCCGCGGTCCCGTCGACGGTGCCCGACCCGAGGGTACTCACGGTCGCGCCGTCGGCCTTCGCCGAGCTGACGAGGCTTCCCACGTCACCGAGGTCGGCGGCCAGCTTGCCGATCGCCGAGCTCGTCGACGTGCCGTGGTCGAGGGACGAGAGCGGCACCGAGACCCATAGCTTCCCCTGGGTGAACGAGCTCACGAGCGGGCCGCCCACGTAGACGGTGCCGCCGGCCACGATGACCTCGACCTCGCCTCCCCCGCTGAGGGCGCTCGCCGCCAGCCCGCTCGAACCGAGCGCACCGGCGGGGATGTCGACGGTGAGCGAGGCGGCGGCATCGGCGAAGTCCGCCTGCCCGTGACCGGTGATGGTGCCCGAGCCCGCCCCGGTGGCGCCGGTGGCCGTGAAGGAGAACGACGCGCTCGTCGGCGCGCTTGGGGCGGCGGCGCCGGCGGTGCCGGCCAGTGCGGCGCCCATGAGGCCACCGAGCGCCGAGGCGGTGATGATGGTCGTGGTGAGCTTGCGGATCGGCATTCGTCCTCTGTTCTCTTGCTCTGTGTGTTTTTGGTGTTCTTGGTGTTCTGGGTCTCGTGGTGTTGCGCGTCCGGGCTCGTCGAGGCCGCCAGCGCTATGGGCTGGGATGATGGAACAGATCGTAGTGTTGCGTCCCCTCCGGGCGGCCGCGCCCTCAGCGGAAGTCGCGCGACGCGGGCACCGGCGCCCCGAGGCTGAAGGCCTCGACGCGCTCGGCCACCACGTTGACGACATCCTGGGCGCGCTCGACGCGCCCGGCGATGAGGAGCACAGGCGTGTGGCGCGCCACATGGCGCCAGCGGGCCCATGCGCCGCGCGAGAACACCACGTTCACGTGGCCGGTCTCATCCTCCAGGTTCAAGAACACCGCGCCGTGGGCGGTCTCGGGGTGCTGGCGGTGCGTCACCACCCCCGCCACCAGCACCCGCGCGGTCGAGCTCGCCGCCCACAGCGCGGCAGACGAGAGCACCCCGAGCCGGTCGAGGGCGGGGCGGGCCAGCTCCATGGCGGTCCGGTCCGGGGTGAGACCGAGCGCCCAGAGGTCGTCGCCCACCGCCTCGAGGGCGCTCGGCTCGGGCAGGTCGGGGGCCTCGGCCCCCACCACGATCCCCGGCAGCCGGTCGAAGGTGCTCTGGGCTGCGGCCCCGGCCCCCCAGAGCGCTCGGCGGCGGCCGTTGGCACCTTTCGGCCCGAGGTCGTCGAGGGCGCCGGCGGCGGCGAGGACCTCGAGCTGTGCCCTCGACACCTGGGCGCGGCGCACCAGGTCCTCGGCATCAGCCCAGGGTGCCCCGCCGGCGATCCGCTCGGCGGGCCCCTCGCCCAGCCCGCGGACCGAGGCCAGCCCGAGGCGGATGGCCGGGCGGTCCCGCTCCCCGCCCGGGCCCTCCAGGTGGGCGGTCACCCGGCTGTGGGACACGTGCGGGCGCCGCACCGCCACCCCGTGGCGCTTGGCGTCGGCGATCAGGCTCTGCGGTGACCAAAAGCCCATCGGCTGGGAGTTGAGGAGCCCGGCGAAGAAGGCGGCCGGGTAGTGATGCTTGAGCCAGCCCGAGCAGTAGACGAGGTGGGCGAAGGACGCCGAGTGGGACTCGGGGAACCCGAAGTTGGCGAAGGCGGCCAGGGCCTGGTGGATGGTGTCGGCGACCTCGCCGGTGATCCCACGCTCGGCCATCCCCTGGTAGAGGCGGTCGCGCAGGCGCGCCATGCGCGCCGCTGAGCGCTTGGCCGCCATGGCCTGGCGCAACTCGTCCGCCTCGGCCGCGCTGAAGCCGGCGATGGCGACCGCCATCTCCATCAGCTGCTCTTGGAACAGCGGCACCCCGAGCGTCCTGCGGAGTATCGGCTCCAAGAGGGGGTGGAGGTAGGTGACCGGCTCGAGGCCGCGCCGGCGGCGGATGTAGGGGTTGACGGCCTGGCCCTGGATGGGCCCGGGCCGGATGAGGGCGACCTCGATCACGAGGTCGTAGAAGCAGCGTGGCCGCACCCGGGGCAGCGTGCCCATCTGCGCCCGGCTCTCGACCTGGAAGACCCCGACGGTGTCCGCCCGGCAGAAGAGGTCATAGACCTGGCTCTCCTGGGGCAGCAGGGCCAGGTCGACGGTGACCCCGTGGTGCTCGGCCACGAGGTCGACGCTGCGGTGGAGCGCCTCGAGCATCCCGAGGCCGAGAAGGTCGAATTTGACGAGCCCGATGGCCGCGCAGTCGTCCTTGTCCCACTGGAGCACGGTGCGCCCGGGCATCCGGCCCCACTCGACCGGGCACACCTCGACCACCGGCCGGTCGCAGAGCACCATGCCCGCCGAGTGGATCCCGAGGTGCCGGGGGCGGTCGAGCACCTCGGCGGCGAGCTCGGCCACGAGGGGGGGCAGCGCCTCGGCGCCGGGGGCCGCGGCGTCGCTGATCGCTTCGGACTCCGCGCCGCGTTGGCCCCGGTCCACCCCCGCCGCCCAGCCCTCGACGTCGGCCAGGGGATAGCCGAGCGCCTTGCCCACGTCACGGATGGCCGAGCGCGGGCGGTAGGTGATCACGTTGGCCACCTGGGCGGCGTGGCGGCGCCCGTAGCGCTCGTAGACGTACTGGATCACCTCCTCACGCCGCCCCGACTCAATGTCGACGTCGATGTCGGGGGGGCCGTCGCGCGCCGGGGAGAGGAAGCGCTCGAAGAGCAGGCCGAGGGCCACCGCGTCGACGTTGGTGATGCCGAGGGCGAAGCAGACCGCGGAGTTGGCGGCCGAGCCGCGGCCCTGGCAGTAGATGCCGAGCCGGCGGCAGACCTCGGCGATGTCCCACACGACGAGGAAGTAGCCCTCGAAGCCGAGCGCCTCGATCACCGAGAGCTCGTGGTCGATCTGGGCCCAGGCGCCGGGGATCCGCTCGTCATCCCTCGGGCCGTAGCGGGCCCGGGCCCCCTCGTGGACCAGGTGGCGCAGGTAGCGGCGCTCGTCGAACCCCTCGGGGACCGGGAAGTCGGGCAGCTTGGGCGCCACCAGCCGCAGGTCGAAGGCACAGGCCGCCCCGAGCTCGGCCGCCTGGTCCACCGCGCCGGGCCAGCGGGCGAACCGCCGGCGCTGCTCGTCACCCGAGCGGAGGCACGCTGCCGGGCCCGACGGCAACCAGCCCTCGAGCTCGGCGAGGGGGCGCCGTGCCCGCACGGCGGCAAGGGTGGTGGCCAGCCGGTAGCCGGCCGGCGTGGCGTAGTGGACGTTGTTGGTGGCAACGGTTGGGACCCCGGCCTCGGCACCGAGCAGGGCCAGCGCGTCGTTGCGCGCCGTGTCGAGCGGGTCGCCGTGGTCCCACAGCTCGACGGCGACGCCGTCCATCCCGAAGACCCCGAGGAGGCGGGCGAGCTCGCGCCTCGCCGCCGAGGGACCCGAGGCGAGGAGGGCACCGGGCACGGTGCCCTTGCGGCACCCGGTGAGCACGAGCCAGTCCCCCCCGTGGCGTTCGCCGAGCTGGTCGAGCGAGAGCAGCGGGCGACCCTTCTCTCCCCCCGCCAGGTGCGCGTCCGCCAGCACCGCGGCCAGCCGGGCATAACCCTCCGGATTCTTGGCCAGCACCACCAGGTGCGCGCCGGCCGGGTCCGGCTCCCCTGTGCGCGGCCCCGCTGGGGAGAGCGTCACCTCGGCGCCGAAGACGGTGGGCAGCCCGAGGGCGCGCGCCGCCTCGGCGAAGCGCACCACGCCGTAGAACCCGTTGTGGTCGGTGAGGGCAAGGGCCGAGAGCTCGAGGCGCACCGCCTCGGCCACCAGCTCCTCGGGATCGCTCGAGCCGTCGAGGAAGCTGAAGCCCGAGTGGGCGTGCAGCTCGGCGTAGGCGCTCATGGCGGCGTCGCCCCCATCAGTCGTAGACCGCCTCGACCCACCAGCGCTCCCGCTCGGCGGCGAGCAGGACGGCCGCACCCGTGTCGGTGACCACCTGGAGGCGGGCGCGGCGGCGCAGGGCCGACCACCACCGCTCGTTCGCCGGCCACGGGCCGGCCCAGGCCACCACCTGCTGCCAGGGGCCGCCCTCGATCGACAACTGGTCCGGTGCGCCGCTGAGCAGCCCGCGCCCGGTCACCGACCCAGCTCGCCCGGCGGCGTCACGCACCTCGGCGGCAAGGGGGTCGGTGAGGACGACCGCCGGGGAGGGCGGGGGCAGCTGCCCGGGCCAGGGTGCCGTCCGGGCGGCATCTGACCGGTCGGCCTCCTTCGAGCCCCAGGGGACGAGGGTGGCCCGCTCGGCGGGTCCCCGGCCGCCCCGCACACGCCCGATCACCACGGCATCGGTGCCGAGACGCCGTTGGAGGCGGGTGAGCGAGGCGGCCGCCCGGGTGTCGGCGGCCGAGGCGCCCCCGAAGAAGCCCGGTTGGGGGAGGGCTTCGCTTGGGCCCTCCCCGAGCAGCCCGAGCCGCCGGGCGAGGCCCGGGTCGCGCACGCCCCCCAGCTCCCCCTCCCCGCCCCTCGCCACCCGATGGCAGGTGACGGCGTCGGAGCCGAAGCGTCCGAAGACGTGCCGGGCGGGCAGCGCGGCGAACTGGCCGAGCGTGTGGATCCCGAGGCGCTGGAGGGTAACGCCGAGGTCCGGCCGGCGCAGGACCGACACGGACCACGGCGCGAGGAACTCGGCCGTCGCCCCCTTCGAGACGATGAGGGAGGTGCGTGCCGCCAGGATGCCGGCGAACAGCCCATCGGCGATGCCGACGTGCACCTCCCCCGCCCGGGGGACCTCGGCGAGGGCGGCGGCAAGCTGCTCGGCGAGGCGAGCCTCACCCCCGAAGAAGCGGCTGGGGCCCCGGGCCGGCACGGTGCAGATGCCGAGGCGGACGGGGCTCACCCATGGGCAGAACCGCTCCACCGCGGCCATGACGTCGAGGAACGCCCTCGGTTCGTCGCCCCGCTCCCCCTCGTTGAGCAGCGACGCGCACCACACCACCACGAAACGGTCCACGGCTCATCCACCCCCGTCGCGATCGGCCGACGGCGTCATGGCCGCAGGGATGCAGAGGCGGTGGCGCTCGGGGGCACCCCGGTGGCGCCGACCGGCGACCTCCACCTCGGCACGGCGCTCGCACAGGTACCCGTGCCCGCACCCGATCCCCTCCCAGGTCGACGAGAGCACCTGGAGCGCCACGTCGGGCACCTCGGGCCAGTGGCGCTGGTGGTCCACGACGACCACCAGCGCGGCGTTGCGGTCACGGGCACGCGTCACGAGATGGCGTGCCGGGGTGAGCGCTGCACGCCCGAAGGGGCGCACGACCACCGCGTCGAGGCCGTCGAGGAGGACGGCGGCAGCCTCGGCCCACTCGCCGCGCGGACAGGGCACCATGGCGAAACGGCGCAGGTCGATACCGAGCTCGGCGATGCTCACCACGCCGGGGTCGGCGATCCCGACCGCGGCGGACCAGTGCCCGGCGCCCGACGCGGCGCCGAGCAGCGACAGCGCCAACGTGGTGACGCCGCCACCGCGCAGCCCCGACACGACGGTGGCGGAGCCCCGCCGCAGCGCCCGGTCGGGGAAGAGTGAGGCGAGCTCGGGGGGCAGCGGGAGCAGCCGGCTGGCCGCACTGGCCACCGGCCGGACGCGGGCGGCGAGCTCGGGGGGGAGTTGGGGCCTTGGCCCCCGGGGGGGCGCCTCCACAGACTTTACGAACATATGTTCGCACTATACCGAGGCCCTGTGGCGGATGCCGAGGGAGGCTGTTTCCCCTGGGAGGGACGCTTTTGCCCGGCGGGACGCGGACGCCCTGCCCCTTCGCCCTACATTGCACCTAGCCCTATGTGCGGACGTATCGCCCTCTACACGCCACCACTGCGGATGGCCCGGCTCCTCGACGCGACACTCGCCGCCGGGCTCGACCCCGAACGCCCCCCGAGCTGGAACGTAGGGCCCACGCGCACGCTGCTGGCCATGACCGAGCCGGCCGACGACGCTGGCCGGCACCGCGTCCTCGACGAGTACCGCTGGGGGCTGATCCCCCCGTGGGCCAACGACCCCTCCGTCGGGAACCGGCTGTTCAACGCCCGTGCCGAGACCCTGGCGGACAAGCCGTCGTTCCGCTCGGCCTACGGCGCGCGCCGCCTCGCCATCCCCGTCGACGGCTTCTACGAGTGGCACAAGACCCCCGGTGGCAGCCGCCAGCCCTACTTCTTCCGGCGCGCCGACGGCGCCCCGGTCGTGTTCGCCGGGCTCTACGAGTTCTGGCGCGACCCGACCATCCCCGACGGCGCACACCCCTGGGTCCGTTCGTGCACCATCATCACCACGGCCGCCGGCGAGGACATGGCCGCCATCCACGACCGCATGCCGGCGATCCTCGAGTCCGATGCCTTCGACGCCTGGCTCGACCCCGACGCCGAACGTCCGGTTCTCGACGGCCTGCTCCTCCCCGCTGCGGGCGGCACGCTGGCACGCGTGGCGGTGGATCGGGGCGTGGGCAACGTCGCCAACGACGGTCCCAAGCTCATCGACGAGGCAGCAGCGGACCGCGAGGAGCCCGCCACCCTCTTCTGAGTCGCCGGCTCTCGGGCGATGGCACATCGAGGCAGTTGGACGAGCCGGGGACCCAGTCGCGACCGTGCGGGGGGATGCAACGGCCGCAACTGGGCGCCGACCTCCCGCCACCCTAACGACCCGAACCTGAGACACCGTCTGCTGCGCGTTTGCGGTCTGGTGACAATCTCATGACACTCACGCGGGTGGTGGCTATCGTCGGCACCACCACGACGGCACTGGAGGCCACCCACATCATGGACAGCATTCGAATCGGAGTGCTCGGTACCGGCAACATCGCCGATCTGAACGTGGCCGGCTATCTCGAGGACCCTCGCTGCGAGGTCCTCGCTGTGTGCGACGTCGTGCCGTCGTCCGCCGCGGCCGCCGCACAGCGCTGGGGCGTGCCGCGGGTCTACAACGACATCGACGAGTTCCTCGCAGACCCCGACATCGACGCCGTCGAGGTGCTCACCCCGACGCACCTGCACCACGCGCACGTCCTCGCCGCCCTGGAGGCGGGCAAGCACGTCTCGGTGCAAAAGCCCGTGGCCAACACCATCGAAGAGGCCATCGAGATGGGCAAGGCCGCCGAGAACGCCGGCCTCACCCTTCGCATCAGTGAGTGCATGGCCCATTACCCGCCGCTCGAACTGGCCAAGTCCCTCGTGGCCGAGGGCGCCATCGGCAAGCCGATCGGGCTGCGCATCCGCACCGTCGTCGGCCAGACGGACTCGTCGTTCCAGACGGGCCTCAACCCCGACGGCTACGGCTGGCGCCTCGACGACCGCTCGCCGGGCGGCCACCTCTTCGACGACATGGTCCACAAGTACGCCATGGCCCTGTGGCTCCTCGAGAAGGACATCACCTCGGTGCAGGCCGTGGTGCGCCGCCGGGACCTCTTCTTCGAGCCGTGCGCCGCCATCTTCGAGTACGAGGACCCCGAGTTGCTCGGGACCATGGAGGTCCAGTACGCACCCCACATGTGGCTGCGCACCAGCTACTACGGCGCCGACGAGTTCTTCGAGATCCAAGGCGAAGAGGGCTTCTTGTGGGTCACCCGGGCCACCGGCGAGATGCTCGACCTCGCCCCGGTCGTGCTCTACAGCGGACGCGACAAGGACATCACGACCACCGAGTTCAACGATCTCGACTCGAGCTTCCTCACCGGCTTCAAGCGGTCGTCGGCCCACTTCATCGACGCCCTGCTGAACGGCACCACGGCGTCACTCACGCCCGAGGAGGCGGTCAAGGTGCTCCAGCTGTGCTTCGCCGTCTACCTCGCCGGCGAGACGCACGAAGCGGTCGATCCCCGGCTCATGACCGGCTCGGTGACGCCGACCGGCTGGGCGGACTGGTAGTCAGGGCGCGAGCGAGGACAAGAACCCGACCAGCAGGTCGGCGACCTCGGCGGTGTGGGTGAGCGGACCGAGGTGCCCCGCCCCCTCGAGGCAGACGAACCGTGCGCCGGGCATGGCCGCCGCCGCCTCGGCGGCGCGCCCGGGAGGCGAGTCGATGTCGAACTCGAAGGCGAGCACTAGGCACGGCACGGCAATGGTCTCCCACTGCGCCCGTCGAGAGGAGGCGCCGACCCACTCGAGGGCGGCATCCAGCTGGCCGAGCTTGCCCGGGTTCGCCCATTCGGCGCCGTTCAGCAGCTCGAGCCAGAAGTCGACCACATCGTCATCGCCGAGTTGGCGCTGGGGCAGGTAGTGCAGCGTCTCGATCGCCGAGTACGCAGCCGGCAGTTCGAGACCGCTCGCCGCGATCTCCCGAGCCAGCGCGAGGCTCGCCCTCTCGTACGACGTCGACTCGTTGGCGCTGCCCATGAGGACCGCCCCCCGCAGGCGCTCGGCATGGGTCACCGCCAGCGTCTCGGCAATCCAACCGCCGAGCGAGTGCCCGGCCACGACGGCCCGCTCGAGACCCAGCGCATCGAGGACGCCGAGAACGTCGGCCGCCATGTCGGCGATCCGGTAGGGGGCCGGAGGTGAGGAGCTCGGCGCCACACCACGGTTGTCCATGGTCACCGCCTGATAACCAGCTGCCACGAGTGGAGGCGCCAGCGTGAACTGCAATGCGGCGGCCGGCTCCCCGAGCCCCGGCACGAGCAGCACCGCCGGCCCTGACCCTTCGACGTCGTAGCTGATGGTGATGCCGTCGAGGTCGACCGAGGGCATGCTCAGCCCCCGAGGACCCGCACCAGGAGGTCCGGCGCGATGTTGCGACCCGTCAGCACCACCACGGTGGTGCCCCCCTGGTCGGGCTTGATGCGACCGGCCCGGAGGGCGGCGACGCCGACCGACCCCGATGCCTCCACCACCAGGCCGTGGTCGAAGGCGAGCACCCGCATGGCGTCGGCCATCTCCGCCTCGCTCACCGTGGCCATGTCGTCGACATGGCGCCGCACCAGGTCGACGGTGATCGAGCCCTCCTCGATGGAGCCGGCCAGGCCGTCGGCCATCGTGGACTCGAGCACCACCGGCGTGCCGTCGGCACGGAACGCCGCAGTCATGGCGTTCGATCGTTCGGGCTCGACCCCCACGATCCGCACGCCGCGCGTCGCCAAGGCCAGGGACACCCCCGAGATGAGGCCGCCTCCGCCGACCGGGAGGATGACGGTCGCCAGGTTCGGGACCTGGCTGGCGAGCTCCTCGCCGAGCGACGCCTGGCCCGCCACGACATCGGGGTCGTTGTAGGGGGACAAAAACCGCCCCCCGGCCGCCGCGAGCTCGAGGGCCCGGGCCTCGGCCTCGTCGTAGCTGCGCCCGAACCGCACGAGCCGCACCGAAAACTGCTCGAGGGCGCGGACCTTGGCAGGTGAGGCCGTCTCGGCGACGACCACGGTCGCCTCGACGCCGAGCCGGTCGGCGGCGAAAGCCACACCGAGACCGTGATTGCCGGCCGAGGCCGCCACCATCGGCACGCCTGGTTCGTCACGCTGGGCCGCAGCGACCGCCGCCAGCCCGCCGCGGACCTTGAACGAACCGGTCGGCTGGAGGGTCTCGAGCTTGAAGACGATGTCGGCGCCGAGGCCCGAGGCGGGCGTGATCGGCGTCGGCGAAAGGAAGCGCCGCACGACCTCCCCGGCCGCCGAGAGCGTGTCGGCGTCGGGCAAGGTGACGGTGCGCATGCACACAGTCTCGCCGCGGCGGGCGCGTCCCGTGCGCCGGCCAAGCAGTGGTTGGCACTTGAGGAACGGCTATGCGTGCAATTCATAGATTCAAAAAAGGCAGATTGCCCTCTTCCATTTTCACGTGAATCGTGTAAGGTGTGCCCACAGCCGAAAGGAGGTGGCGAAATGGACGCAGTGCACAACCGGAGTTCGGAGCAGACCCGTATCGCCACCATCGCCGTAGGGCGAGACCTCGGTTTCGCCCTGGGCAGCGCCCGCTGCCCGGCGATGCCGGTCAATTCGGCCAAGGCTCTGGCGACGGAGGGGGCTTCCAAGACGGTTTGAGCAGGACTTTTCAAGGTCCCCAGACCGTCGAAGGAGCCGCTTCCGAAGGGAAGCGGCTCCTTTTTTGTCCGATCACCCCGACGTCGTAAGCACTCCCGGAGCCCGCGCCTCGCCAACCGGGGGGCAGCACCACAGCGCCGTCGCCGAGCGGTTCGTCGCCATCGGGCGGTATCAGAGCAGGAAACTCACCCGATTGCATCTGTATAGATGCTTCGGGGATTCATTTCTTTCCAACAATAAAGCCTCAATCCGACGCGCCCTTTTCGCAGGCCGGAAGGGCCGGCCGCGACAGACGCACACGAACAGGACGAAAGGAGGAACACCATGGCAACTCAAGAGACCCAACTGCAATTGCTCATCGGCCAGGGCGACAGCGACTCCGACATCGGACGCCCCGCGCGAGCCCGCCCGGTGCACCTCCGCCTGGTCGAAGAGCCACCGACGCGCTGGGCGCGCCTGCGTGCCCGCGGCCTGGCCCGCCACCCACGCCGCGGGAGGATGGCCGCACCCGAATACCCTTCCACCGACGTGTGGCGGGCACTCGCAACCGGCCGGTGGCGCTGAGGTGCCGCTCCAACGAGCGGGCCTCGGCACCACCCCGGGGACCGCCGGGCCACCCCACCACGAGAGACCACGACCAGAGAGAGGACCATCCATGCAGCACAGTCCGAGCGACTGCCCACGTGAACACGATGCACAGGCCCACGGGTGGGCCGAGCGCTGCCACTACTGCGGCTACGGCCCGGCGGCGGCGCGCCTCGGGGGCTACTGCTCGTGGGACTGCCACGACCTCGACGGCGCGCCGCGCCACGGTGAGCGTGCCGCGTGAGCCACGTGCTCAGAAGTAGGGGCCGGGACCGTCCGTGCTCCGTACGCCGAAGAATTCGGCACACGCATCCAGGCCTTCGACACGGACGTCGGGATGGGCCCGCCCGTCCCAGCGATCCTTCGTCAGCCGCAGGTTGACAAGTCGATCGGGGACCCCCCGGCGCAACTCGAGGGTCTCGCCGTTGGGCTCGTAGCCGAGCGAGGCTGATGTCGCGAGCGACGCGGCGTTGTCGTAGAAGGCACAGCTCAGCGCCTCGAGCGCGCCGAGCGACTCGAACGCGAAGGCCAAGATGGCACCACGCATCTCCCTGCCGAGCCCGCAGCCTTGGTGCCGGCGGCCAAGCCACGAGCCGGTCGTCACCGACCGCCGACGGGCGAACTGCACGGCGAAGATGTCCTGGACGCCGACCAGCTCGCCCTCGGCGAACACCGCGCCGGTGAAGTGCCACTTCTCCGGCGTCCACTCGGCGCGCTGGCGCCACCACCACTGCATGTTGGTGCGCTGACGCCGAGGGGCGGGCTCATCGGTCCATGGCTCGACGAAGGGCATGGTGGACGGGTCGTGGATACCGGAGTCGACAAGCTTGATCAGAAGGGGGAACTCAGCCTCTTCCGGGAGGCGGATCTCAAGGCGCGCCGTCAAGATGCGTAGGTCGAACAATGGCCAGGGGCTCACTGCCATGCAGCAGTCTGTCACCGGCCCTGGGGGAGGAGCGGGACGCGCCGGAGGGCAACTCGGCGCGCTCTACGCTTCACGCCGTGCCGATCGCCACCCGAGCCCGAGGCGGCGAACACTCCTTCGGCGGCCGGGCCGCATGCTGAGCTCGGTCGTCTTCGTCGCCCTGTTCACCTTCGTCGCCACCAACATCGACACGTTCACGGTGGCGACGGCCCAGTTCGCGGCCGCACCCCTAAAGCGGCGGCGGCGCATCGCCGGGGGGCGCTGGGTCGGGATGGTGCTCCTCATTGCCCTCGCCGGGGTCCTCGCCGCCACGCTCATCGACATCCCCGACCGCTGGCTCGGCCTCCTCGCCGTGGTGCCGCTGGCGTTCGGCGTGCGGGGGCTGCTCGCTCTGCGCACGCCCGCCGGCCGTGCCGGCGAGCACAAGTGGCCGATCACGAAGGGGGCGATCTCGTCGGTCGTCCTGACGCTGGCGGCCGGCGGGCTCAACGTCGCCGTCTACCTCCCCATCCTCGACAGCTACTCGAAGGGCGATGCCGCGCTGGCAGCGGCGATCTGGGCGGCACTCGCCGCGCTGCTGTGCGCCGGGGCGCTCCTCGCCGGGCGCGACAGCGAGGGGACGAAGGGCTTGCAGCGCACCGCTGCACTGGTGGCGCCGCTCGCCCTCCTAGGGGTGTCAGCGGTCGTCGTCGTCCAGGCCGGCACCTGGCACTGGCTCGTCTGAGGTCCCCGCCGGGGCCACCCGACCGGCGACAGCCACGGCCAGGGCCGAGAAGTCCTTGCCGCCGAGGCCCTGGGCCGATGCCTGGGCCAGGGCCCGACGCCCGAGCTCGGTCGTCTCGAGCTCGACGCCGAGCCGGCCGGCGAAGGCGATGGCGAGGTCGAGGTCCTTCGCCATGAGGTCGGCCGTGAAGCCGGCCGCCCAGTCGTTGCTGGCCGGGGACTCGGGCAGCACGCCGGCGACCGGGAACCGGGTGCGCAGCGCTGCGCAGTCGCCAGTCGAGTGCGAGAGCACGTCATAGAGGGTGGCCATGTCGGCACCCGCCCGTTGGGCCATGGTCACCGCCTCGGCGACGGCCAGCATCTGTGCGGCGTAGACGAGGTTGTTGGCAAGCTTGACGACCTGGCCCATGCCGGCGCCACCCACGTGGACGACGCGCCCGGCGAAGGGGTCGAACGCCACGCGGACCCGGTCGAGCACGGTCGGCTCGCCGCCCACCATGACCGTGAGCGTGCCGGACTGGGCACCGGTCGTCCCGCCCGAGAGCGGCGCATCGAGGTAGTCCGCACCCCGCGCTCGCACCCGCTCATGCTGGGCGCTTTCGACGTCGGGATCGATGGTCGAGCAGTCGACGACACAAGTGCCTGGGCCGAGGGCAGGTACGAGCTCGCCGACCACGGCGTCGACGTCCGGCGAAGAGGGCACGCACACGAAGAGGACCTCGCTCCAGTGCCCGATCTCGGAGAGCGACACCGCCCGGGTGGCCCCGAAAGCCGCTGCCGCCTCGACGGGCCCGGGGCTGCGCGACGCAACCTTCACCTCATGGCCGGCCTCGACCAGATGGCGGGCCATTGGGAGCCCCATCGCACCGAGGCCAATGAATCCGAGCTGCACCAGGTGACCTCCGTCTCGCAGCGAGTGCCGAGGTTACCCTCGACCCCCGTCGGGACCGGGCAACGCCTTCTCGCCCCAGAAGGACGCGTAGGGGTTGGCGTTGTAGTCGGCGATCGGCGCGTAGCCCCTGGCCTCGTAGAGCCGCTGGGCATGAGGCTGGAGCGGCCCGGTGTCGAGTCGGGCGTAGGCGTAGCCGAGGGCCACCGCCGCGACCTCGAGCGCGCTGAGCAGCCGTCCGGCGACCCCCTGGGAACGCCAGGGTGGCCGGACGAACATCCGCTTGATCTCGCAGGTGTCGGCACCGAGTGGGCGCAGCCCCCCGCCGGCGATGACCGCGTCGCCGTGGCATCCCACGAGGTAGGTGCCCCGCGGCGGTCCAAGCTCGGCGGGGTGGAGCACCGGCACCGATAGGCGGTCATCGGCGGCGTAGAGGGACGCGAGCTCCGCACCCATCTCGGCCAACAGCTCGCTCGCCGGGGGCCCGGCGGGCGCGGACGGTCGAAACGAGAGGTCGACGATGCCGACGGGGTGAATGGGCGCCGGGGGTTCTGCGCTCAGTGGACCGGGCCCTCGAGCTCGAACCAGACCACCTTCCCGTCGCTCGTCCGACGGGTTCCCCATGCGTCGGCCAGGCCGTCGACGATCCGCAACCCTCGACCTCCGACATCGTCGACAGGTCGGTACTGCTCGACCGGCGGTGCGGCCGCCGCGTCGGCGACCTCGATGCGCACGACCGAGTCCACGTGGACGCTGACCGAGAAGGCCGAGTGTGCGTGCTCCACCGCGTTGGTCGCGAGCTCCGAGACGAGCAGGACTGCGACATCACGCGATGGGCTGTTCACCGATTCCTGCGCGAGGGCGCCGTCGACGAAGACTCGCGCATCGCTCACTGCATCGGCACTGGCTGGGAAACTCCGCCGCACCTCGCTCTCGCGCCGAGCCATCGTGTCGTTACCATCCCGTCTCGAGTCGCCTATCACCTACCCTCCGGCGTCTCATTCCATGTTTGGGCAACCCGCATTGGGGCATGTCATTTACTCGGGCACAGACCCGGCAAGGCCCAGTGTAGAAAAGGCCCTTGCCGCTGGGGCTGATCGCCAAACCGAACAATCGATACGACGGCGAGGAGTGCACAGTGACGAACACAGCTGACGACCGCGTCATCGGCGCGCTGGACGACCTGAGTCAGACGCTCGAGGACAACGCAAGCGACGAGCGGCTGCTCGCCGGGCGGATCCGGGACATCTCTGCCGCCCGTCAGCAGGGCGCCAGTTGGACCGAAGCGATGGCGCGGGAGTCCACGCCAGGGGTCGTCCAGTTGGTCTCCCAGGTCCTCGGCCGCATGTCGGGCTCGAGCGGGCACATGCGCACGGCCCTCGCTCAGGCCCTGCGGGCCGAAGGGGCGAGCATCGCCAGCATCGCAGAACTCTTTGGTGTCACGCACCAACGCGTCTCGCACCTCATCCGCCGCGACCGATCGCTCAACGGGTTCGCAAGGGCCGAGAACGGCTCAAAGTGCGTCCGAGAGCCCGCCGTCGAGCGTGACAGCAGCGCCTGAGACGTACGAGGCGCGCGGCGACAGCAGGTAGGCAGCCAGGTCGGCGAACTCGTCGGCCCGCCCGACACGCCCGAGAGGGATGGCCGTGTCGCGTGCCATCGCCGTGTAGAGGTCCTCGACGTCGCGGCCGCTCTGGGCGGCACGGCGCCCCCACTGCCCTGACTCGACCAACCCGATGAGGATGGCGTTGACCCGGATGCCATCAGGTCCGGCCTCCTTCGAGAGTGCCTTGCTCAACGCGAGCCCCGCTGCCCTCGAGACGGTCGTCGGCGTCGAACCCGCCCCCGGCGCCTTGGCCCCAATGGCCAGGACATTGACGATGGCGCCGCCGTTGGTGGCCAGGTACGGCAGCACCAGGCGGGTCAGCCGGATGGCGCCGTAGAGCTTGAGAGCGAGGTCGTCGTCCCAGTCGGCGTCGGTACTGTCGCCGACCCGCTTGGCGGCGCTACGCCCCGCGTTGTTGACGAGGCCGTCGATGCGGCCGAAGCGCCCCATGGCGCCGGTCACGAACCGCTCGAGGTCCGCTGGCTCGGTCACGTCGGCGACCACGTCGAGCACGTCACCGCCCATGGCGCGCAGGCCCCTGGCCGCTTCCCTCAGGCGGTCCCCGTCGCGTGCGCACAGGGCGACTCTGGCGCCCTCTTCGACCAGGCGACCACACAGTGCGCGGCCAAGACCGTCGGAACCGCCGGTGACGAGGATGACCTTGCCGTCGAGTCCGAGATCCATGGGGCGTCCTTTGTCTGCGTTCGGCACGACACCGCCATCGGTGTCTGCGCGGACACGATACCGGGAGCGGTGGCGTCCCTCCGGTCCCCTCCCGGCTCGGGACCCAGTCGCGCTGTGCGACCCGGGGTTGCCCGGGGCGCCAGCGCTCGTTCGACCACGGCGTGTGTGGATCAGTCTGCGGGCTCGCGGCGGCGGAGCGAGAAGACGCGGATCTGGCGCTCGGTGCGGCTGACGTACACGCGGTAGGGCTCGTACTTGCTCGCAAAGCGGTCCCAGGCGCGCAGGCGCTCATCGCCGGCGAGCAGTTCGGCGGTCACGCCGAGACGCGTGCCACCGATGGCCACCGTGGCATCGGGGGTGGCGAGCAGGTTGGTGCTCCACGACGGGTGCCGTGCCTGTCCGAAATTGCTCGCCGCGAGGAAGAGCTGGTCCCCGTCGGCGATGTAGAGCAACGGCGTGGTGCGTGGCTCACCCGAGCGCGCCCCGGTGGTCGTGAGCAAGAGGAGCGGCGTGCCGAAGGGCCCGAGGATCGTGAAGCGGCCGTCGCTGCGCTCGAGCAGCCGGCGGTCGAGCGGCACGGCCTTGCGGATCAGCCACGAGCCGGCGGACGTGGCGGCCACGTGCTCCATGACGTGTGCGGTGCGCGTCTCCCCCCGGCCCCACGCAGACTCTGGGAACGCGTCGCCCATGGCAGGAACCCCCTCGCCCGGGGATGGTAGCGAGCTCGGCGACGGACCGCCTCGGTCTCAGCCCTCCTGCTCGGACGGCCGCACCAGCACCTCGTTGACCGCCACTCGACGCGGACGAGTGACGATAAAGCTGACCGCACCGGCGATGTCCTCGGCAGCCAAGAGCTCAATGGACCCGAACCGGGCGCGCATGTTCTCGAGGACTTCGGGGCGGTTGTGCGAGGCGAGCTCCGTCGCGGTTGCGCCCGGCTCGACGAGGCTCACGCGCACGTGACGGCCGGCCACCTCCTGGCGCAACGACTCGCTGAACGCGCCCACGCCAAACTTGGTCGCGTTGTACACACCACTTCCTGCACGCGCCACCCGGCCGGCGACGGAGCTGACGTTGACGATGTCCGCCACGCCCCGCGGGTCGCCGTCTGCTGCCTTCAAGAGATGCGGCAGTGCAGCATGTGTGCAGTACAGGAGCCCCAGCAGGTTCAGCTCGACCATTCGGCGCCACTCGTCGACGGGCGCGTCGACGACCGGCCCGAGGAGCATGACGCCGGCATTGTTCACGAGTGTGTCGAGGCGGCCGAACTCGCCAACGGTTCGCTCGACCATCGCACGAGCTGCCGCTTCGTCGGTCACATCGACTTCGAGGGCGAGGACGTCACCGTGCTCGCCCAGGCGCTCGGCGAGGGCATCGAGGCGGTCCTTGCGCCGGGCAGCGATGACCACCCTGGCCCCGTCGAGCACAAGGGCTTCGGCGGTGGCTTCACCGATCCCGCTACTGGCACCGGTGACGATGGCCACCGTTCCGGAAAGCGCGTTGGGCATGATCTCTCCTTCTCTTCGCAGCACCAGAGGTTCGGGGTGCCCGCAGGAACCGGTCTAGCGCACCGTGGACTCGGGCGGCACGGGCGACGAGCCGTTGAAGCCCGGTGGTGACCCCCGAGGACGGCGGTCACCTCGCTCGACGGGGGGTCCGTCTCGGCGAAGACGAGGGTGGCCTCACGCAGCCGCGGCAGCTCGCCCCCGTCTCGCGGACGGCCACCTCTTTGCCCACTGGGATCGCCTGCTCGGGAAGCCTCGTACGGACGTGAAACCCCTGATCCCGTGGTCGGGCAGAATCCCTCGATGACCCCGTCAAGCCCTCCGCCGCCTGCGGCACTTCTGCTCGCCCCGGGTGCGGGAGCCGGGCGCGACCAACCGGCCCTGGTCGCCATCGACGAGGCGGTGGCCCGTCTTGGCCTCGCCACCTCGCGCATGGACTTCCCGTACCGGCTCGCCGGCCGGCGGGTGCCCGACCGGGCACCGGTGCTCGTCGCCGCCGTGCGCCACGCTGCTGCCGAGCTCGCCGATGCAGCCGGCATGGCGCCAGATCGGCTGGCTCTCGGTGGCCGGTCGATGGGAGGGCGGATGTGTTCGATGGCGGTGGCCGAGGGCCTTCCCGCCGCGGGGCTGGTGCTCGTGAGCTACCCGCTCCACCCGCCCGGAAGGCCCGAGAAACTGCGGACCGAGCACTTCCCCGCCCTCGAGGTCCCCTGCCTGTTCGTCTCTGGGACCCGCGATGCGTTCGGCACTCCCGAGGAGCTCGAGGAGGCGACGGCCGCCATACCGGGTCCCGTGACGCATCACTGGGTGGACGGCGGGGACCATGGGCTGCGGCGTCGCGACGAGGCGGTGGCCCAGGTCGTCGCTGGCTGGCTGACCGAGCTCCGCTGAGGGTTTCGCTGTACCGTCCGGACGGTACAGTATCGGGGTGACGACAAAGGCTGACGAGACCAGGGCGCGAATCTTGGCCGCCGCCGAGAACGTCGTCGTGCGCGACGGGGTGGCGCGCCTCACCCTCGAGGCCACCGCCGCCGAGGCGGGGCTCAGCAAGGGCGGCGTCCTCTACCACTACCCGAGTCGCGACGCCCTCATTGTCGGCATGGTGGACCGACTCATCGAGGACTTCAGCGCCGACATGTCGCGTTCGGTCGCCGGCGACGACTCGCCGGGTGCGCTCTCTCGCGCCTACGTGCGGGCCACCTTCTCGCCGGGTGGCGAGGCTGAGCGCGAACAACGGTTGGGAGCCGCCCTCGTGGCCGCGGTTGCAGCCGAGCCCGCACTGCTCGCGCCGTTGCGAGACGACGTCGCCGGCTGGCAAGAGCGGCTGGTCGATGACGGCATCGACCCGGTGACCGCCACCGTGCTGCGCTTGGCTGCCGACGGCCTGTGGTTCACCGAGATGTTCGGCCTGGGCACCCTCGAGCCCGAGCTGCGCGATGAGGTGGCCCGTCGCCTCGAGTCATTGATCGGGGGGACGCCGTGACGATGGCCGCGCAGACCTCTTCGGAGAGGCGCAGCGCGGAGCGGCTCGTCCGCTCGCTCACACTGGCCATTTTCTTGCAGTGGCTCGGGGCGAGCGCCGTGCTCCCTCTCCTGCCGATCTACCTGCGCGACCGGGGTGGCTCCGACACGGTCATCGGCGCCGTGATGGCCGCCTACTTCGTGGCCGCCCTGGCGTTGCAGTACCCCGCCGGGCGGCTGGCTGATCGGATCGGCCGTCGCCCCGTGCTCATCGGTGGCCTGCTCTGTTATGGCGCCGCCAGCGTTGCGTTCCTGCTGCCCGTCTCCCCCGTCGGGGACATCGCCCTGCGCGCCGCGCAGGGGGCGGGTGCGGGAGCTGCCGAGGTGGCGTCACTCGCCATGATCTCTGCGGCGGTCAGCATCGAGCGCCGGGGCCGGGCGTTCAGCTCGATCTACTCGGGACAGCTGGGCGGCATGGCCGTGGGCCCCCTGATCGGCTCGCTCATCGGGGTCTCGTCGATGAGCATCATCTTCTTGGTCGCCGGCGTGATGTCGGTGCTCGCGTGCATCCCGGTGCTGGCCGACGCCGACCTGGCCCAGCACGGTGCACGACCCGAGGACCGGACCGCGCGGCTGCGCCGGCGTCTCTCGTTCAACCGGGCGATGACCGGCTCGCTGCTGGCGGCGGCCGCCCTCGGCCTGACCATCGGCGTCTACGAGTCCACCTGGACACTCCTGCTCGAGCACCGCCAGGCGGCCACCTGGCAGATCGGCCTCTCGTGGACCCTCTTCGCCATCCCGTTCGTGGCCTTCTCACGCGTCGGCGGCCGGCTGGCTGACCGCTACGACCGGCGCTGGCTCGTGTTCGGGGCGCTCATCGTCTCCGTAGGCTTCTGCTGCCTCTACCCCTTCGTCACCTCGGTCTGGTGGCTGCTGCTGCTGGCGCCCATCGAGTCCTCGGGTTTCGCCATTGCGCTGCCGTCTGCCCAGTCCCTGCTCACCCAGTCGGCGGCTCCGGGGGAGACGGGCCGCATCCAGGGACTCTTCTCCACGTCCGAGACAGCGGCCATCGCCCTGGCGGCGGCAACCGGCGGCGCGCTGTTCGGGCTCCACATCTGGGCGCCCTATGTGCTCTGGGGGGCAGTCGGTGCCCTGCTCACCGCCTCCGTGCCGTTCGTGTGGCGACCGGTCGCGGGGCGGGTATCGAGTGCCGCGAGCCGCGACGAACGGGTCCGTCAGCACCCACGCGCCACCGACATCGCCCACCAGGCACCCTGAGCCGGGCGTTAGGCCAGCGCGGTCACCACCAGCCGCCAGCTGTCGACCGTGAGCAGCATGCCGCCGCTGTCGGTGAAGCGTGCCGCCTCGAAGCCGGCTTCGCCGAGCCACTGGCGCCACTCGGGGATGGTCGGGAGGCGGATGAAATGCGTGCTCCGCCGCCGCACCCCGTCGCGGTGCACCACCCGGGTGGTCTCGACGCGCCCGGTCTCGGGGTCGAACTCGGACCGGTCGATCATCACGTCGTCACCGCGCTCGGTCACCGTTGCATCGGGGTCGGTCGTGAAGTGGCGGACGAACCCGTCGTGGTGCAGCGTCTCGATGAGCAGCCGGCCCCCCGGCCGCAGCACACGGTGGAACTCGGCGAGGACCCGTCGGTTGTCGTCGTCCTCGAAGTAACCGAACGACGTGAACCAGCACAACACGGCGTCGAACGGCCCATCGACGGGGAGGCCCCGCAGATCGCCCCAGCGCAGGTCGACGTCCACGCCCCGCCATGCGGCGTCGGCCCGGGCGAGGTCGAGGAAACCGGGGTTGTTGTCGACGCCCACCACCTCCATGCCGGCGGTCGCCAGGCGGTTGGCGATGCGGCCGTGGCCACACGGTGCGTCGAGGACCCGGGTCCCGGGCGCGAGGTTGAGCAATTCCACGATTTCGGCGGTCTCGGCGTTGCTGCGCTCCTCGGTGAGATAGGCGTCGTGGAAGTAGAGGTAGTCGTCGCCGAAGGTGGCATTGAAATCGAAGGTGACACCGGCCATGCCCACAGGTTAGAACCGCACCCGTCGTCCGAGGGCGCCTGTTGGTGCCGCATCGGGCCAAAATGGGAAGAATGGTCGTATGACCACCGCACCGAGGAGCGCATCGTGAAGCTGGCCACTATCCGCATGGGTGGCGGCACCACCGCCGTCAGAGTCGACGACGAGGAGGCCGTCGAGCTGCCCGCACGCGATGTCGGCACCCTCTTGGCCGAGCCCGACTGGCGTGCGCGCGCAGAAGCGGCCACCGGCACGCGCCACGATCGACTTCAGCTCGACTACGCGCCGCTCATCCTCGCCCCCGAGAAGATCATCTGTGTGGGGCTCAACTACAAGAGCCACATCTTGGAGATGGGCCACCCGCTGCCCGAGTACCCGACGCTGTTCTCCAAGTACTCGTCGGCGCTCATCGGCGCCAACGACGAGCTGATCCTGCCGCAGGCTTCCGAGCAGATGGACTGGGAGGTCGAGCTGGCCATCATCATCGGGCGCCCGGTCCGCCATGCCTCGAGGGACGCCGCGTCTGCCGCCATCGCCGGCTACGCCACCTTGAACGACGTGACGGCGCGCGACTTCCAGAACCGGACGTCGCAGTGGCTGCAGGGCAAGTCCTTCGAGGCGACCACCCCCCTCGGGCCGTGGCTGGTGACGACCGACGACGATGCCGTCGTCGAGGGTGGCTTCAACATCACCTGCGAGGTCGACGGGGAGGTGGTGCAGTCGGGCAACACGTCGGACCTCGTCTTCGGGCCGGTCGACCTGGTCCGCTACGCCTCGAGCATCTTCACGCTGCGCCCGGGTGACGTCATCGCCACCGGCACCCCCGGAGGCGTCGGCGCAGCCCGCACGCCACCGCGGTTCCTGCGAGACGACGAGGTGCTCACCACGCGCATCGAGGGCATCGGCGTGTGCCGAAACCGGTGTCGCCGCGAGGCCGTCGCCCCGTGACCGACCGGCGCACGAGCGCAGGGAGCGACCCTCTCGCATGGTCACAGGCCCAGATGAGCGACGCGACCGCCTTCGTCGACCACCTCGTCGAAGGCGCCGATGACGACTGCCTCGAGGCCCCGAGCCGGCTGCCCGGATGGCGCAGGGGGCACGTGCTGAGCCATCTGGCCCGCAACGCCGACGCGCTTTCGAACCTCCTCACTTGGGCGCGCACGGGCGTGGAAACGCCCATGTACGAGAGTGCCGCCCGGCGCGACGGGGACATCGAACTGGGTGCGCGGCGCCCTGCTGCGGCGATCCTCGCCGACTACCACGACGCCAACGGTCGTCTCGGGCGATCCCTCGGCTCGCTACCGGCCTCGGCCTGGGAGGCCACGGTGTCCACCAACAGCGGCCGGAGCATCGAGATACGCGAGCTGCCGTGGCTGCGCGCCCGTGAGCTGTGGATGCACGCCATCGACCTCGACCTGGGGCCGGGCTTCGCGGATCTGCCCGACGCCACGTGCACCGCTCTGGTCGGCTTCGTCACCGAGAACCTGACCGCCCAGCCGGCCTGCCCCATCCTCCGGCTCGAGCCCGACGATGGCGCCCCGGCCATCGACCTGGGTCCGCCGAACGGCCGAGGGGTCCCGGCGAAGACGGTCCAGGGGTCCGAGGCCGAGCTGCTCGGCTGGGCCAGCGGTCGCAGCGACGGTGCTGCGCTCACCGTCCTGCCCGAGGGTCCGCTGCCGGAGCTGCCGACCTGGCTCTGAACAGCATCGAATGGGCCCGACTGGCCCATCGACGACGGTGCCACCGGCCCGATACCGTGAAGGGCAATGATCTTCGACGGCTTTTCCCACCAGTTGCCCGACATCGACCCCCAGGCGACGGCCGAGTGGGTCGAGAGCTTCGAGGCGGTGCTGAGCACCCAGGGCAAGTCCCGGGCGTCGTTCCTCCTCATGAAGCTGCTCGAGCGGGCCCGGGCCGACGGGGTCGGGTTCCCCGCCACGGTGTCGACGCCGTATGTGAACTCGATCTCGGCCGAGGATGAGCCGTGGTTCCCCGGCGACGAGGACATCGAACGGCGCATCCGGGCCTTCATCCGCTGGAACGCGGCGGCCATGGTTGTGCGGGCCAACCACCGTGCAGACGGCATCGGCGGGCACCTCGCCACCTTCGCCTCGTCCGCCTCCCTCTACGAGGTCGGGTTCAACCACTTCTTCCGCGGCAAGGACACCGGCTTCGGCGACCAGGTGTTCTTCCAGGGCCACGCCGCACCGGGGATCTACGCGAGGGCCTTCCTCGAGGGCCGGCTGTCCGAGGCCCAGCTCGACTACTTCCGCCAGGAGCTCGCCGGTGCCCAGGCCGGCGTCGGTGGGCTCTCGTCCTACCCCCACCCGCGTCTCATGCCCGACTTCTGGGAATTCCCGACGGTCTCGATGGGGCTCGGGCCCATCAACGCCATCTACCAGGCGCACTTCAACCGCTACCTCTTCAACCGCCGCCTGGTGGACACCTCGGGCTCTCGGGTCTGGGCATTCCTCGGCGACGGGGAGTGTGACGAGCCCGAGGCGCTCGGCGCCCTCTCGCTGGCCGCCCGCGAGCAGCTCGACAACCTCACCTTCGTGGTCAACTGCAACCTGCAGCGCCTCGACGGGCCGGTTCGCGGCAACGGCAAGATCATCCAGGAGCTCGAGGCCACGTTCCGTGGCGCGGGGTGGAATGTCATCAAGGTGGTCTGGGGCTCGCGCTGGGACGAGCTGCTGGCCCGTGACGTCGACGGCGTGCTGCTCAACGAGATGAACACGACGGTCGACGGTGAGTTCCAGAAGTACGCGACCGAAGACGGCGCCTACATCCGCACCCACTTCTTCGGGCCCGACCCGCGGCTGCGGCAGATGGTCGAGCACCTGAGCGACGATGAGCTCCAGACGCTCCCGCGCGGCGGGCATGACTACCGGAAGCTCTACGCCGCCTACAAGGCGGCCACCGAGGTGCGGGGCCAGCCCACCGTGATCCTGGCCAAGACCATCAAGGGCTGGACGCTCGGGCCCGACATCGAGGCCCGCAACTCGACCCACCAGATCAAGAAGATGAACACCAACCAGCTGCGCACTTTGCGCGACCGGTTGTACCTGAACGAGGAGATTCCCGACTCGGCCCTCGAGGAGGGGGAGCCGCCGTATTTCCGCCCCGCACCCGACAGCATCGAGTACGAGTACATGATGGAGCGGCGCCGCTCACTCGGCGGCCCCCTCCCCCAGCGGGTCCACCGCTCCAAGCCCCTCCCGGCCCCGGCGGCGGCCACCTTCTCGGAGTTCGGCGCCGGCTCCGCCGGGCGCGCCGTGTCGACCACCATGGCGTTCGCCGTCCTCTTGCGCAACCTGCTTCGTGACCCGGTCGTGGGCTCGCGGGTGGTGCCCATCATCCCCGACGAGGCCCGCACCTTCGGACTCGACGGTCTGTTTCGCGACGTCAAGATCTACTCACCGATCGGGCAGCTCTACGACCCGGTGGACTCGGGCCTCATGCTGACCTACTCCGAGGCGACCGACGGCCAGATCCTGGAGGAGGGCATCAGTGAGGCCGGCGCCCTGGCCGACTTCACCGCTGCGGGCACGGCGTACGCCACGTGGGGCACGCCCATGATCCCCTTCTACATCTTCTATTCGATGTTCGGCTTCCAGCGCACCGGCGACGGGATCTGGGCGTTCGGCGACATGCGCGGCCGGGGCTTCCTTCTCGGGGCCACCGCCGGGCGCACCACGCTCACCGGCGAAGGTCTTCAGCATGACGACGGCCACTCGTTGGTGCTCGCCTCGGCTGTGCCCAACGTGCAGGCCTACGACCCCGCCTTCGCCTATGAGACCGCCGTCATCGTCCGTGAGGGGATCGAGCGCATGTACGGGCCCCAGGCTGAGGACGTCTTCTACTACCTCACCTTGTACAACGAGAACTACACCATGCCCGCGAAGCCCGAGCCGACAGGCCTTTCCTCGGTTGACGATGGCATCATGGCCGGCCTCTACCGCTTCGCGGCGGGCCCCGCGGGCCCATCTCGCAGGGCGACCATCCTCTTCAGTGGGAGCGCCAGCCAGGCGGCCCTCGAGGCCCAGCAGTTGCTCGCCGAGCACCACGACGTAAGCGCAGAGCTCTGGAGCGCGACCAGCTACAAGGCGCTGCGCGAGGAGGCGCTCGAGACCGAGCGGCACAACCGGCTGCACCCGAGCGACGCCGAGCGGGTGCCCTTCGTCACCGACGTGCTCTCGGAGTCCGAGGGTCCGATCGTGGCGGTCACCGACTTCATGAAGATGGTGCCCGACCAGATCGCCCGCTTCGTTCCTCGGCACTTCGCCGTGCTCGGCACCGACGGCTTCGGCCGGTCGGACTCCCGACCGGTGCTGCGTCGCCACTTCGAGGTCGACGCCGCGCATGTCATCGTCTCGGTCCTCGACGGCCTCCGGGCGTCGGGCGACGCAAAGGCCGACGAGGTCGACGAGGCCATCGCCACCTACGGAATCGACGCCGAAGCGCCCAACCCTGCGTTCGACTGACCTGCGCCTCGGCGCGTGGCGTCGAGAGACTGAGCGCTCAGGAGTCTCAACGCCCCGGTGGTGGGCATGGCGTTCTCGCGGCGCTCACTCGCCGACGGCGCCGTCGATCGATTCGCGGATGAGGTCGGCGTGGCCGTTGTGGCGGGCGTACTCCTCGATCATGTGGGTGAGGATCCAGCGCATGGAGACGTGCTGACCATCGCGCACGCCCTGGCCCAGGGCGTCGAGGTCGCGCACCTCGTCGAGCAGGCGACGGCTGTGGGCACATTCCACGCCCCACGCGTCAAACGCCTCCTCGACGTCGGCATCGTCGACCTCGAAGAAATCGCCGTCGGGCTCATCGGGCCTCGAGTAGCGGTAGGGCAGCCCCTCGCCGCCCCAGGCGTTGGCGAACCAACCCCGCTCGACGTCGGCCATGTGGCGGATGAGGCCGAGCAGCGAGAGGGCCGACGGCATCACCGAACGGAGCCGGAGCTGCGCGTCGTCGAGCCCACCGCACTTCCACGCGAGCGTGGCACGGTGGAACTCGAGCCACCCGATGAGCATCGCCCGTTCGGGTGCGTCGTAGGGGGGCTCGTCTCTCGGGAAGGCGGGATCTGCCATCCCCCCTTCCTAGCCCAGCCGGCTGGCCGGTTCCCCGGGGCGACCCCCGGGGACCGACGACTCGCTCAGGAGGCGGCGCTGTCGGGTGAGCGCACCACACCCACGGGGCACGAGACCCCGGTGCCACCGAGGCCGCAGTACCCCATGGGGTTGGCCTCGAGGTACTGCTGGTGGTAGTCCTCCGCGTAGTAGAAGGGCCCTGCCGGTGCGATCTCGGTCGTGATCGGCCCGTAGTGGGAAGCGTCGAGCGCCTCCTGGTAGGGACCGACGGCAGCCGTGGCGGCGGCCAGCTGGGCGTCGGTCGTCGTGTAGATGGCCGAGCGGTACTGGGTGCCGCGATCGTTCCCCTGGCGCATGCCCTGGGTCGGGTCGTGGTTCTCGAAGAACACGGCCAGCAGCTGCTCGTAGGTGACCTTCTTCGGGTCATAGACCACGAGGACCGACTCGGTGTGCCCGGTCTGGCCCGAGCAGACCTCGCTGTAGGTCGGGTTCGGTGTGTAGCCCCCGGCGTAGCCCACGGCAGTGGTGTAGACGCCATCGAGCTGCCAGAACTTGCGCTCTGCACCCCAGAAGCACCCCATGGCGAAGATCGCCTGCTCGAGTCCATCGGGGAACGGCGGGGTGAGGAGTGTGCCGAGCACCAGGTGCCGGGCCGGCACCGCCACGGCGGTGGCACGACCGGGCAGCGCCCGCTCGGGGCGCACCAGCTCGTTCTTCGTCATTGAGAAAAGACCCATCTCACAACCTCCCGGTGTGCTCAGTGCTCTCGACGGTAGCGTCGTGGCACCCGCCGTCCTTCGTTACCAACTCCTCCGTGCCCACGGGCTCGAGCTCGAGTGCGGTCGAGTTGATGCAAAACCGCTTGCCGGTCGGGCGCGGCCCGTCGTTGAAGACGTGGCCGAGGTGGGACCCGCAGCGCCGGCAGCGCACCTCGGTGCGCATGCCGAGGATGCCGAAGTCCCGGTGCAGCTCGACCGCCTCGGCGACGGCCGGCTCGAAGAAGCTCGGCCACCCGGTCCCCGAGTCGAACTTTGCGTCCGACGAGAACAACGCAGCATGGCACGCCGCGCAGCGGTAGACGCCGTCATCGTGGTTGTCGTAGAAGGCGCCGGTGAAGGCGCGCTCGGTGCCGCTCTTGCGCAGCACCCGGTACTGCTCGGGCGTGAGGTCGTCACGCCACTGCCGCTCGTCCTTGGTGATCTCGTAGGCCATCTGGCCACCCCACTTTCTCGTTCACCGGGTACAACGCCGGCCCGGACACTGAAGTTCCCGTTTGCGAGGGCTGCGTGCTCAAATTTTTTCGTGGCGACTCAGGGTAGGAGCAGCACGGCGAAGCGCCTCCCGGTGACGGCGAGGCCGACCACCCCCATGGCGACTAGGTAGACCGCGTGGGCGAGGAGCGACCACGTGAAGAACCCGAAGTCGAGCCCCCGCAGCAGGGCGACACCCTGGTAGAGCGGCGTGAGCCGCACGACCAGTTGCAGCCAGCCCGGGTAGACGGTGATCGGGTAGAAGGTGGCCGAGAACAGGAACAGCGGCAGCAGGGCGAGCGAGATCAGGTCGAAGTCCTGCCACGACCGCATGTAGGTCGTGCCGGCCATGCCGATGCCGGCGAAGCCGAAGCTGATGAGCATCGCCCCTGGGTAGCAGAGGATCGCCCAGGGTGTCACGACGTAGCCGAGGAGTGCCATCACGACGAGGAAGGCACCCGAGTAGAGCGCGCCGCGCATCATCGACCAGGTGAGCTCGCCGAGGGCGACGTCGCCGGGCGTGAGTGGCGTGGCGAGCACCGCGTCGTAGGTCCGCTCGATGCGCAGCTTGAAGAAGACGCCGAAGGTGGCGTCGAACAGGGCCCCGTTCATGGCCGACGACGCGAGGAGCCCGGGGGCCACGAAGGCGGTGTACGTCACGAGCTGGCCGTGCACGTCGATGCCGCCGACCAGCTTGTTGAGCCCCACCCCGATGGACAGCAGGTAGAACAGCGGCTCGAAGAAGCCCGAGACGAGCAGGGGCCAGCCGCGCCGGTAGACGACGATGTTGCGCTCGATGAGCCGTCCCGCCCGGCGGCTGCCGAGCGCAGCCCACGGGGTGATCCGCAGCCCGAAGGTGGGCGGGGGCTCGAGGCGCTGCCCCGCTGTGCTCATCAGACCACCAGCCGCTTGGCATAGGAGCGCTCGGCGAGCCAGCACCCCACGAGGAACACGACGACGAGGTAGGCGGTGCTCACCAGTGCGGCCTGCCACCCGAGGTGCCCCTCGGTCAGGCCCCGGCACAGCCGCACACCGTGGAAGAGGGGCGTGGCGTAGGCGATCGGCTGGAGCCACGCCGGCAGCTGGGAGACGGGGAAGAACGTGCCCGAGAACAAGAAGAGCGGGATCAGGATGAAGCGGTAGATGGTGGTGAACCCGACGTCGGTGTTCTGGGCCGCGGCGTAGGCCGAAATGGGTGCGGCGAAGGCGAGACCGGTGAGGACGGCGGCGGGGATGGCGAGCACGGCGAGCGGCGAGTGGATCGTCCCGAAGGCGGCCATCACCCCGAGGTAGATGACCGACACCATGAGCAGCCGGAGCACGATCCAGCCGAGGTGGCCGAGCAGCACGTCGAGCACCGAGAGGGGCGTGGCCAGCATGGCGTAGTACGTGCGCCACCATTTGATCGCCCCCATCACCGGGTACATCGACTCGTTCCCCGCCACCTGCATGGCGGTCGCCGCCAGGAGTCCGGGCGCGATGAAGTCGAGGTACGACAGGCCGTCGACCACGCCGACGTGCTTGTTGACCAGGCTGCCCAGGCCGACGCCCATGGCCGCCAGGTACAGGACCGGGTACAAGAAGCTGGTGGTGACCGAGCCCTTCCAGGTCCGCTTGTACTGGTAGGCGTAGTAGCGCACCGCCCGGAGCCACGTCGGGAGGGACCGGTGCCGCTCCCCTCCGACCGGCTGTGCCTCGACGGTCACGGTCCGCTCAATCGACGAGGGTGCGGCCGGTGAGCCGCAAGAAGACGTCTTCAAGGGTGGAGCGGCGCACGAGGGAGCTCTCCGGGCTGAGCCCGCGCCGGTGCACCTCGGCCAGGGCGCCGTCCCCGTCGGTGGTGTAGAGCAAGAGGCGGTCGGGCAGCACCTCGGCGCGCTCGGCCACATCGGCCAGCCGCATCGCCACGTCCTCGTGCTCGCCGGAGCGGAACCGCAGTTCGACCACCTCTTTGGTCGAGAACTCCTCGATCAGCTGGCGGGGGGCGCCCTCGGCGGCGAAGCGGCCGTGGTCCATCACTACCAGCCGGTCACAGAGCTGCTCGGCCTCGTCCATGTAGTGGGTGGTGATGACGAGCGTGACCCCTTCCTGCTGGAGCCGGTACAGCCGGTCCCAGAGCAGGTGGCGGGCCTGGGGGTCGAGGCCTGTGGTCGGCTCGTCCAAGATGAGGAGGTCGGGTTCCGAGATGAGGGAGCGGGCGATCGTGAGACGGCGCTTCATGCCGCCCGAGAGCGGGTCGACCTTGTCGTGGGCGCGCTCGGTCAGTTGGGCGAAGTCGAGCAGGCGCTCCGCCCGCTCCCGGATGACCTTCTTCGGCAGGTCGAAGTAACGCCCGTAGATCATCAGGTTGTCGAGCACGGTGAGCTCGAGGTCGAGCGTGTCCTCTTGGGCGACCAGGCCGATGCGGCTGCGGATCTTCGGGCCATCGGTCGCCGGGTCCATGCCGAGCACCCGGAGCGTCCCCGATGTGAGGGGCGACATACAGGCGATCATCCGCATGGTCGAGGTCTTCCCGGCGCCGTTCGGGCCGAGGAAGCCGAAGGACTCCCCCTTACCGATCTCGAAGTCCACGCCGTCGACTGCGAGGAAGTCGCCGAATCGCTTCACCAGCTGGCGTGCCACCACGAGCGGCGCGGCTCCGGCCTGCTGCTCGCTGCGCGAGCCGGCGGTTGAAGGAGTCGATGGCACCGTCTGTCGACGCTACCTCCCGGTCGTGACGCGCCCGGCAGCCTGTAGGTGGCTCAGTCCTTCTTCTCGTCGTGGCCGCCGAACTCCGAGCGCATCGCCGAGAGCAGCTTGTCGGCGAAGTCGGCCTCGCCCCGAGAGGTGAAACGGTCGTAGAGCGCTGTGGTGATGACCGGGGCCGGCGCGCCGGTGTCGACGGCCGCGTTGACCGTCCAGCGGCCCTCGCCGGAGTCCGAGACCCGGCCGGCGAAGTCGTCGAGATGTGGCGACTTGGCCAGGGCGTCAGCGGTGAGGTCGAGCAGCCAGGAGGCGACCACCGAGCCGCGTCGCCACACCTCGGCCACCTCGGGCAGGTCGATGTCGTACTGGTAGGCCCACGGGTCGCGCAGCGGCGTGGTCTCGGCATCGATGTCCTGGTGCTTTCCGCCGGCGTTGGCGTGGGCGAGGATGTTGAGGCCCTCTGCGTAGGCGGCCATCAGGCCGTACTCGATGCCGTTGTGGACCATCTTCACGTAGTGGCCCGCTCCGCTCGGGCCGCAGTGCAGGTAGCCGTGCTGGGCGGTCCCGTCGGTTCGGGTGCGTGACGGCGTGGGCTCGAGCGATCCCTCGCCCGGCGCAATGGTCTTGAAGATCGGGTCGAGGTGCTCGACCACGGGGTCCTCGCCACCGATCATGAGACAGAAGCCTCGTTCGAGTCCGAAGACCCCTCCACTGGTGCCGACGTCGACGAAGTGCAGCTGCTCGGACTCGAGCTGCTCGGCACGCGCGATGTCGTCGCGGTAGTACGAGTTGCCACCGTCGATCACGATGTCGCCCGGTTCGAGAAGCGGGGTGAGCTCGTCGAGCGTGGTCTGGACCACGCCGGCGGGCACCATAATCCACGCTGCGCGCGGGGTCTCGAGCTTCGCCACGAAATCGGCGAGCGAGCTGGCGCCGGTCGCGCCCTCGCCCTCGAGCGCCTTCACCGCATCGGGGCTCACGTCGTAAACGACACAACGGTGGCCGTCGGCCATGAGCCGGCGCACCAGATTGGCGCCCATCCGGCCGAGTCCGATCATTCCGAGCTGCATGGGCTTGTCAGTGGGCATCGGACTCCTCTGGGGTGACCGCCGGGGCGGCCGCGGTCTCGTACGGCCTGTGGGGGTGACGTCTTCAGCATACGGCGAGCGTCTGGCGCCGTTCGGGGTCGCGCCCGCCCGACACACCACCTCACTTTCCCGGGTCGGCCCATGGTCCACAATGAGTGCGTGGCGCCCGCACTGACCGACCTCGAGTGGATCCACCGGCTCCCGAAGGCCGAGGTCCATCTCCACCTCGAGGGCTGCGTGGATGCCGCCGTGGTGGCGGTCGCCGCCGAGCGCCACGGGGCCACCTCGCCGCTCCCCCTCGACGAAGGGCGCCCGGTGCTCGGCGGTCTCGCCGAGCTCCTCGCCTACCTCGACTGGTCGTGCGCGCTCATCACCGAGCCTGACGAGCTCGCCACCATCGCCTACGAGTCCGCTCGGCGCAGCTCGGTCTCGGGCACCCGCCACATCGACGTCATCGCCAACCCGACCCACTGGCCCGGCTTCGCCGACCGCCTCGGGCTCATGCTCGACGCCCTCGACGACGGGTTCCGCAACGCCGAGGCCGACGGCTTCGCCACGGCCACCCTCTGCCTCAGCCTGAAGCGGCAGCAGTCGGCGACCGAGGCCCTGCACTTCGTCGACTGGATGATCGAGCGCCGCCACCGGCGCGTCGGCGCCCTCTCGATCGACGGCAACGAGGCAGCAGGCTCGCACAACGAGCGCTTCGCCGAGGCATTCGGGCGCGCCGGCGCGGCCGGGCTCCGGCGCTGCGCGCATGCGGGCGAGTCCTCGGGGGCCGACGGCGTGCGCGAGGCGATCGAGCTGCTCGGGGCCGAGCGGATCGACCACGGCATCCGCGCCCTCGAGGACCCGGCGGTGGTGGCCGAGCTGGTCCGAAGGTCCATCCCCCTCGACATCTGCCCGAGCTCGAACGTCATCCTCGGCGTCGTCCCCTCGCTGGCCGAGCACCCGGTCGTACCCCTGGCGGCCGCCGGGGTGGCCTTCTCCCTCAACACCGATGACCCGCTGCTCTACGGCATCGATCTGGCCGGCGAGTACGCCCGGAGCGCGGCGGCGTTCGGGTGGGACCGCCCGATGCTCGCTCGCATCGCGCGCACCTCGATCGACTCGAGCTTCGCCGACGACGACCGCCGGCACGAACTGCACGGCGAGCTTGAGGACTTCTTGGCCACGAACGCTTGAATGGACTTTCCCCCGCCCGGGCGCGAAACCAGAAGTTCACACAGTTCGGCTTGACGTCACGACCGTTTGCACGCATTGTCTCATCGGAAACGTCGCATGCGCGAGGTCGGTCGCACCCAATCGAGGAGCGTGGCGTGTGATTCTCTCGCTGGAGGCGTTCGCGGCCCGCCCCCGCCGGCGCCCCCGGCGCGGATCCTGGCACTCGGCTCCCGAGCGGGTCGGCCACCGGACGTCGAACTCGCCCGGTGGGGCCCCGCTCGACTCGCGCGGGCGGGGCGGGTCCGGTGGTGTGGCGTTGCACTGATCCGAATGAGCAGATGGAGGAAGCGTGGCCGCAGTCAAGGTTGAAGACCCGATCGAGAACCTGCCCGAGGGGGACCTGCCGTTCCGGGTCGAGCCGCGAGGCGTCGAGTTCATCCCCGAGAGCGAGCGGTGGGCCAGGCCACGTGACATCGCCAGCATGTGGGCAGGGGCGAGCGTCAACGTCGAGTACTTCATCTACGGCGCCATCCTGATCGGGTTCGGCTTCAGCTTCCTCCAGACGCTCAGCCTGATCATCATCGGCAACCTCTCGTACTTCCTCCTCGGCCTCGCCTCCCTGCAGGGACCTGACGCCGGCACCACGGTGTTCGGGATCAACCGTGCGGCATTCGGGCCGAACGGCAACCGTGTCATCGCCTTTTTCAACTGGCTGACCCAGCTCGGCTTCGAGGTGGAGGGCCTCATCCTCATCGTCGGCGCCTCCTTGGTCCTCGTGACCAAGTCCGGCTTCCACCCGGGCTCGCCGGCCAAGGTCATCCTCATCCTCGTGGCGGTGGCCATCCAGATCATCCTGCCGTTCCTCGGCCATGCCACCATGGTCAAGGTCCTGCGGATGCTGATCGTGCCCTTCGTGGTGATCTTCGCCGTGGTCCTCGGCTTCACCGCCAGCCACGCCCACTTGGGCGCCCACCCGGCCAGCTACGTGAACTGGCAGCTCTACATGGTCGGCCTCGCCTTCACCATCACCTTGTCGGGCCTCGGCTGGGCCGAGTGCGGCAACGACTACAGCCGCTACCTGCCCCGTGACGCGTCGAAAAAGGCCACCGTCGGCTGGATCTTCGCCGGCACCTTCATCCCCGAGGTGCTGATCATGACGCTCGGGGCGGTCACCTTCACCGCTGTTGGCACCGCGGCGGAGTGGAACGGCTCGAACCCTTTTACCGCATTCCTCGGGCAGAGCACCGTGCCGCCTGCATTCGTGGTGATCTTCCTGCTGTTTGCCATCACGCAGCTCTTCGGGATCAACAGCCTCGACATGTACTCCTCTGGGGTCACCCTCCAGGCGATGGGCGCCCACCTGAAGCGCTATCAGGCCGTGCTGCTCGACAGCTTCATCTGCATGCTGATCACCTTCTGGGCGGTGTTCAACTCGAACTTCAGCACCTACCTGAAGGAATTCGTGAGCCTCGTGATCATCTGGATCGCCCCGTGGGTGGCGATCTTCCTCGTGGACTGGGCGATGCGCCGCTACCGCTACGTCGCCTCGGAGCTCCAAAAGCGTGACCACACGAGCATCTACTACGGCTCGACCGGCGGGTGGAACTGGCGGGCTCTCGTGGCGCAGCTGATCGGGATGTGCGCCGCCATGTCGGCCCTCTCGCCCCCCATCGGCCTCAACGTGCCGAAGTGGATGAATCCCATCACCGTGCACTCCGGGGGTGCGGACTTCTCCGTGTTCACCGGGATGGTGGTCGGCGGCCTCGCTTACCTCATCCTCGGCTGGAAGGACGTGAAGCGCCAGGTCCCCATCCAACAGGAGCTGCTCCGCGACCAGGGCATCGCCTAGATCCACCACCTTGTCGGATCGACAGCCACGCAGCGCAGCACTGCGTAGAGTTGGCTCGTGCTGACGTGGCGGGTCATGACGCTCGATCATCGAGATGCCACCTTGTCCTTCGAGGACGTGGTCGAGCTCATCGACGAGGCCGGGATCGCCACGGGAGCCCCCTACAGCCGCAGTGACGTCATCGAGGCACTCTCCGAGCACCAGCCGGCCTGCGTCGCGATCTCGACGGCGGGCACCCTGGTGGGAGCGGTCATCGCTCGCGTCGGCGGCCCTGACGCCCACCTGCTCGCCCTCGCGCTCCACCCGTCCTGGCGCCAACAGGGAATCGGCTCGTCGCTGCTGCGTGCCCTCGACCAGGAGATCATCCACAAGGGTGCCTCCCGGCTGATTGCCCTCGTGCACCCCGGCCAGGTCGGCGAGCTGGCGTTCGCCAATCAGGGCTTCACCCATCTCGACGGGTTGCACCTCTACGTGCGCGATGCCTCGATGGTCCCCGAGGAACTGGCGACCGTCGAGCGCTACGGCGGTGGCTTCCCCGAGTCGGGGCTCTGGGAGTCGATGAAGGGCTTCTCCTCGACGAAGGAGCTCTTGGAGCGCCGGGTGGTCGCACCCCTCGCCCACCCTGATCTTGCCGACCGCCTCGAGCTGACCCCGCCGGCCGCCATCATGCTGTTCGGGCCCCCTGGGACGGGCAAGACCTCGTTCGCGCGGTCCATCGCGTCGCGACTCTCGTGGGCGTTCGTCGAGCTGCACCCCTCGCTGCTCGGTCAGGGCGCGGCCGGCGCGGCCGCCCTGCGCCAGACACTGGACGAGCTGCGCCGGGTCGACCGCATCGTCTGCTTCATCGACGAGGCAGACGAGATCGCGTCCGACCGTGCCGAGCGACCGGACAACCAGCCCATTGTCAACGAGCTCTTGAAGGCCATCCCGACCTTCAAGAGCCGCCCGGGGCGGCTGATGGTCATGGCCACGAACTCGATCGCCGCCATCGACCTCGCCCTGCTGCGGCCAGGCCGTTTCGATCTCATCATCCCCATCGCCGCTCCCGACGAGGGGGGGCGTGCCGAGCTGGCCGTCGATTTCGTGCCCGCCGGCGACCCGAAGGAGATCGCGGCGCGCACCGACGGCTTCACCCCCGCCGACTTCGCCCTGGTCGCCCAACGAAGCGCGCAGCTGGCCTTCGACCGGGCGCTCGCCGGCGGCGAGAGCCGGGTCACCCAAGAGGACATCTTCGCCGCCATCGAGTCGACACGGCCTTCGGTCAACCCCGAGGCCGCGGAGCGGGTGGCGGCCGAGGCCCACACCTTCGCCAGGCTCTGATCGGCGGCTCAGACCCCGGTCGTGGCCTGGACCGGCTCGGGGTCGGCCCCGTCCCAGTCCTCTTCGAGCTCGCCGGCCGGGTTGGGTCGGAAGAGCGGGATCGCACCGAGGCTGTGCACGAGCCTGGCGTCGTCGCCGAGGGCGTGGCGCCACTGCGAGGCCTCGGTCAGCATGGTGCCGATGGCGACGGGCTGGGCCTCGACACTGCGCAGAAGCTTGAGGGCGGCGCTGAGCGACGCCCCGGTCGAGATGACGTCGTCGACCACGCCGACGCGCCTGCCGGCGACCGCGGCGACCCGCGCACGGTCGAAGAGCAGACGCTGCGGGGCCCCGGTAGTGATCGACTTCACCGGCTCGGCGATGGCATCGGCAAGGTGGATCTTCGGCGTCTTCTGCAGGATCACGTAGTCGTCGAGGCCGAGGGCCCGGCTCACCTCGATGGCGAGCGGGATCCCCATGGTGGCCACCGAGACGACGACATCGACGTCGTAGGGGGCGAGCAGCTCCGCCAGCTCACGCCCGGCCACCGTCGAGAACTCGACCCCGTGGTCGACGCTGATCAAAAGGGCGATGGTGAGCTGCGGGGAGAGGGTGACGAGGGGGAGGTGCTTCTCCTGGGAACCCACCATGGTCCGGTAGGTACCATTCGCGTCGATCATGTTCGAGACTCTCCCTCCCCTGGCCCCGTGACCGCAACTAGCGAACCCACGCTCGACCCCGCCACGGCCGGCGCCATGCTGGCCATCGCCTTGGAAGAGGCCCGCATCGGCCTGGCAGAGGGCGGCATACCCATCGGCGCCGCCCTGTTCCACCGCGACGGCACCCTGCTTGGTCGGGGCCACAACCGCCGCGTCCAGCACGACGACCCCTCGATGCACGCCGAGACCGACGCCTTCCGCAACGCCGGTCGCCGGCGCGACTACCCCGACTGCGTGATGGTGACCACCCTCTCGCCCTGCTGGTACTGCAGCGGACTCGTCCGGCAGTTCCGCATCGGCCTGGTCGTGGTCGGCGAGTCCCGCAACTTCGTGGGCGGCCACGACTGGCTCGTCGAGCTCGGCCACGGGGTGCTCGAGCTCGACGATCCCGAGTGCATCGAGCTGCTGGGGAGCTTCATCGCCGAGCACCCCGAGCTCTGGCACGAAGACATCGGACTCTGAAGCGGCGCTCGCAGTCCCGGCGACTCGCGACCTGGCAGGAAGGGACGGCTCAGAGTGCGGCCGGGTGGGCCGGCGGTGGCCCGAAGAGACGGTCGCCGGCGTCACCGAGCCCCGGGACGATGTAGCCCTGCTCGTTCAGCAGCGGGTCGAGCCCCGCACAGGTGACCCGCACCCTCGGGTGGGCCTGACGGAAGTTGGCCATGCCCTCCTCGGAGGCGATCAGGCACAGCACGATGATCTCGGCGGGGTTGCGGTCGGCCACCATGGTGCAGACCTTGGCGAGCGATCCCCCGGTCGCCAGCATCGGGTCGCACACCACCACCCGGCGCCCGGACAGGTCCGCCGGCAGGGCATTCAGGTAGACGACCGATTCCAGCGTTGCCTCGTCCCGGCGCAATCCCACATGGGCGACGTCGGTGAGCGGCAGCGTCTCCTGGATGGCCGGCACCATGCCGAGGCCGGCGCGCAGGATCGGCACAACGAGCACGTTCTCGGCCACAACCGAGCACTCGACGCCGTCGGCCACCGGGGTGTCGATGCGGCGGAGCTCGGTGCCGAGGTCGTCCAGCGCCTCGTAGCAAAGGAGGGCCGAGAGCTCGCTCACCAGGCGCCGGAAGGCGGCGCTGTCGGTCGACGCTTCGCGCAGGCGGCAGAGCCGGTCGGCCACGACCGGGTGGCGCACCACCGAGAGATAGGGATCGATGTCAGGCATCGGACCGTCGGGCATGCGCCGAGACGTTATCGACACGACCACCCCGCCACCAGAGGGTGCGGGAACACCGGACCCTGCCCGTGCTCGGCACGGGCGCTACGCTCCCCCGCGGTACCCGGCGGAGGCCGGGCGCGGCCGAACTGCAGTGAAAGGGGCGCACGATGGCGCGAACGTTTCAAGGGACCAGCCAGCTGCGCGAGGCGCTCGGCGAGCACCTCGGCTACAGCGAGTGGCTCGAGATCGACCAGGAGCGCGTGAACCTGTTCGCGGACGCGACCGGCGACCACCAGTGGATCCATGTCGACCCCGAGCGGGCCACACGAGAGAGCCCCTTCGGCGGCCCGGTCGCTCACGGCTACTTGACCCTGTCGCTCGTGAGCTTCCTGATGCCCCAGATCATCCGCGTCGAGGGGATTTCGCTCGGCATCAACTACGGGCTCAACAAGGTGCGTTTCCCCGCCCCGGTACCCGTCGGCAGCAGGATTCGCGCCGGCGCAGAGTTGGCGAACGTCGAAGACATCCCCGGTGGTGTCCAGATCACAGCCAAAGTGACCATCGAGCGCGAGGGCGGCGAGAAGCCGGTGTGCGTGGCCGAGGTGCTGAGTCGCTTCGTCGACTGAGGGGTCTCGAGAGGTTGCCCTACGCGAGACGAGCAGTTCAACTGCTCGTGCTCTTTCCGAGCCGCCCCCGAAGAGGCGCTCACCACGCACGGGGCGGCGCTCCAACAACGCCGCACTGCCTACAGCATCCTGGTGGTCGGTGGAAGTGGGCTCTTTTTGGCCGGCCCGGTTGATCGTCCCACCGGCGACCTCGACGTCGTGGTCGCGCGCGCTGATGGCGGACTTTGCCTCGGGTTCCTGGCCCGGCGCGGACGCCCGGGGCAGCTGACCGAATCGGCCCGATCGTCACCGTCGAATCGTCCAAACGCAGGCGACGCGCTCGGTCCGCAAAACCATTAGGTATTCTAAGTAAATGAATTCCGCCAACCACACCGTGGTCGATGTCACCGTCGCGCGCAGCGCGGCGTGGTTGGCCAAGCAGGTGGAGCTGGGGCTGAGCTCGGTCGAGCTGTCGGTGCCCCAGTACCGGGTGCTCTCCTTGCTCGACGAGGGCGACGCCGCCGGAACCGCCCTGGCCGAGCGCCTGAGCGTCCGGCCCCCGAGCGTCACCTCCATCGTGGACGGCCTGGTCGGTCGCGGCCTCGTCGATCGCCGGGCGGCCGAGGGGGACCGCCGCCGGGTCGACCACTGCCTGACCGAGCAGGGCCACGCCACGCTTGCCCGAGCCGATGGCGCCGTGGCGGAACGACTGAGCGACGTCGCCGGCTGCCTGGAGAATCCCGGCGAGCGTGAGCAGGCCCTCGACGGCCTCGCCCTCTGGCGCAGCGCCATGTCGGCCCACTACCGGGCGAGGCGCTCGCAGCCATGACCACCACCCGCCAGCGGGAGGCCGACATCCTCTCCACCGCGCGCGCCACCGAGTTCACCCCGATGGCCGAGACGCCGCGCTACGGCGGGGCGAAGGCCTCGATCGACCCCGACCGCTCGAAGACCTGGCTGCGCCGCGCCCTGCCCATCATGAGCGCCCACAAGGGCATCTTCATCACGTCGCTCGTTCTGTCCTTCGTAGGCCTCGTCCTCCAGGTGCAGATCCCCGAGCTCTTGAACAAGGCGATCACCAACTCCCTCGAGGCCCACACCGTCTCCCTCAGCGTCTACGTGTGGTGGATCCTCGCCCTTGGCCTGGTCGGTGGTGTCGCGGGCTATATCTCGCGCCTCTTCCTCTTCAAGACCGCCTACGGGATCGAGTACGACCTGCGCACCCTCATCTACGAGCACCTGACCAAGATGTCCTTCTCGTTCTACGACCGGGTGCAGTCGGGCCAGCTGATCTCCCGGGCCAACTCGGACATCCGCTCGGTGCAGATGTACATGACCTTCGCCCCGCTGATCCTGGTTCAGTGCTCGATCGCCGTAGTGGCCTTTTGCTACATGCTCTCCATCAGCGTCCCGCTGGCGCTGGTCGCCATGGTCACCATGCCGTTCGTCTTCCTCGTCGGCGTCAAGATGCGAAAGACCATGTTCCCGGTCTCATGGATCATCCAGGCACGCCTCGCCGACGTCGCCACCATCGTCGACGAAAATGTGAACGGCGTGCGGGTCGTGCGCTCGTTCGCCGCCGAGGACGATCAGCTCAACTCGCTGGCGAAGGCGGCGACCCGGCTCCAGTGGAGCTACATCAAAGACGCCGACCTGCGGGCCAAGTGGAGCCCGGTCATCCAGAACCTCCCCCAGCTCGGCCTCGCCCTCGTGCTGCTCTTCGGCGGCTACATGGTGATCCAGGGGTCGCTCGGGATCGGGGCCATCCTGGCGTTCAACGCCTATCTGCTGATGCTCCAGGCTCCGTTCATGATGCTCGGCATGCTGATCATGATGGGGCAGCGTGCGGCCGCGTCGGCCGAGCGGATCTACGAGATCATGGACGAGCAGCCGACGATCACCGAGCGCCCCGGGGCGGTCGACCTCCTCGAGTGCCGGGGGCAGGTGGACTTCAACCACGTCGACTTCGCCTACGGGGAGGACGGCCCTCTGGTGCTCGAGGACTTCGACCTGCACATGGCGCCGGGCGAAACCGTGGCCCTGGTGGGCCGGACAGGGTCGGGCAAGTCCACCGTGGCGCGTCTGTTGGCCCGCTTCTACGACACCACAGCCGGCACGCTCGCCATCGACGGGCACGACGTGCGCGACCTCACCTTGGACAGCCTGCGCGCCAATGTCGGCATCGTCTTGGACGAGGCTTTTCTCTTCTCCGTGTCGGTCGCCGACAACATCGCCTACGGCCGCCCCGACGCCGAGCGCGCCGACATCGAGGCCGCCGCGCGTGCAGCGGGCGCCCACGGGTTCATCAGTGAGCTGTCCGAGGGCTACGACACCGTGGTCGGTGAGCGTGGCTACACCCTCTCGGGTGGCCAGCGCCAACGCATCGCCATCGCCCGGACCCTCTTGGTCAACCCGCCGATCCTCGTCCTCGACGACGCCACCAGTGCGATCGACGTCCAGGTCGAACAGCAGATCCACGGGGCGCTGCGCGTGCTCATGGAGGGCCGCACCACCTTGATCGTGGCCCACCGGCTCTCGACCATCGCCTTGAGCGACCGCGTCGTGCTTCTCGACAGTGGCCGCATCGTGGCCGACGGGACCCACGCCGAGCTGCTCGCCTCCTCGCCCCTCTACGGCGAGGTGCTCGCCCAGGTCGAGGACGAGGCCGTGCTCGAAGAAGAAGAAGAAGAAGAAGGGCTGCACTGATGGCCTGGGGTGGCGGTGGCATGGGTGGTGGCGGCGGCGGTCCGATCATGGGAGGCAACGCGGCCGGACGCGGCGCGGGGCTCCCCTTCGGCGGCATCCCCTCCGAGCTCCAAGACGGCGTCGACACGCTGCTCGCCGACGAGCCGGTCCACCCGGACCCGGACCTGGCCTTCTCGCAGCGCTCGAGCGACCAGGAGCGCAAGCGCCTCACCCTGACCAGGTTGCTCACCGAGTACCCGCGCACGCTCATCTGGGCATCGATCCTGGTGGTGGTCATCAGCATCGTTGCCCAGCTCGGCCCGAAGCTCACCGAGATCGCCATCAACGACGGCATGTCGCCTGGCCACAAGTCCATGCTCGTGGTGGCCGTCGTGGCGGTCGTCTACCTCGTGGCCGTGCTCGTCACGTCCGTGTCCCAGCGGGCCCAGGTGCGCGCCACCGGCCGCCTGGCGGCGTGGGTGATGAACGACCTGCGGGTCAAGGTCTTCACCCACCTCCAGCGCCTCTCCCTCGACTTCTTCACCGAGGAGAAGGCGGGCGTGTTGATGTCGCGCATGACGAGCGACATCGAGAACCTCCAGCAGCTGCTCCAGGACGGGCTGTGGCAGTTTGCCATCCAGGGCCTCACCATGGTCGTGATCACGGTGATCCTGTTCCTCACGAACGTCCGCCTGGCCTTCATCACCGTCGTGCTGATCCTGCCGGTGCTGATCCTCATCTCGCTGTGGTTCCGCCGCTCGTCCGAGCGCGGGTACGACCGGGTGCGCGACGGCATCGCCAACGTGCTCGCCGACCTCTCCGAGAGCCTCCACGGCGTGCGCATCGTGACGGCCCACAACCGCCAGCGCCACAACATCGTCCACCACCGCAACGTGGTCGGGGAATACCGCGACGCCAACAACTACACGGCCCAGATCAACGCCGTCTACGGCCCGGGCACCCAGCTGATCGGCGTTCTCGGCCAGGCCGCCCTGCTCGCCATCGGGGGCAACATGGTGCTGCACCACCAGCTGAGCCTCGGCGCGCTCGTCGCCTTCTTCTTGTATCTGAACCGGTTCTTCCAGCCGATCCAGCTGCTCGTCCAGCAGTACAACACCTACCAGCAGGGGCAGGCGTCGGTCGCCAAGCTGCGTCAGCTCCTCGACACCGAGCCCTCCGTCATGGAGTCCGCCGACGCCGTCGAGCTCGGCAACATCCGAGGGGCGATCAGTTTCGACCACGTCGACTTCGGCTACGACCCGGCGGTGCCCGTCCTCGAAGACGTGAACCTGCGCATCGCCCCCGGCGAGACGGTGGCCTTCGTCGGGCCCACCGGTGCGGGCAAGTCCACCATGGCCAAGCTCGTGACCCGCTTCTACGACCCGACGTCGGGCCGGGTGCTCATCGACGGGTTCGACCTGCGTGAGGTGACGCTGCACTCGCTGCGCCGCCAGCTCGGCGTGGTCCCCCAAGAGCCGTTCCTCTTCGCCGGGACGGTCGGGGACAACATCTCCTTCGCCCGGCCAGACGCCACCACCGCGGAGATCGAAGAGGCGGTGGTCGCCGTCGGGCTCACCGAGGTGATCGAGCGCCTGGGCGACGGGCTCGACACCGTCGTCCACGAGCGTGGCCAGTCACTGTCCTCGGGGGAGCGCCAGCTGATCGCCCTGGCACGCGCCTTCCTCGCCCACCCCCGCGTGCTGGTGCTCGACGAGGCCACGTCCAACCTCGACCTCCAGTCCGAGACCAAGATCGAGGCCGCCCTCGACGTCCTGCTCGAGAACCGCACGGCGGTGCTCATCGCGCACCGGCTCTCGACGGCGATGCGCGCGGATCGCATCGTGGTGGTCGACGAGGGTCGGATCGTCGAGATCGGCTCGCACGCCGAGCTGGTGGCCGCTGGTGGCCGCTACGCCGAGATGTACGCCACGTGGGAGCGCCAGGCGGACTTGGAGGGCCACCGGGCCATCACCCGCTGACGCCCGCTCAGGCGCCCGTGGCCCGCTCGGCGTTCTTGGCGATGGCGTCGACCACACTGCCCCAGAGCCCGAGCGGGAGGTCATGGCCCATGCCGGGCATCACCAGCAGCTCCGCACCCGGGATTGCCGCCGCCGTGGCCTGGCCGCCGCTCAGCGTCACAAGTGGGTCGATGTCGCCGTGGATCACGACGGTCGGGAGCTCGACGTGCCCGAGGGCCTCAGTGCGGTCCGGCGACGCCAGGATGGCCGCCAGCTGGCGGCCCATGCCGGCCGGGTTGTAGCTGCGGTCGTAGGCGGCGCCAGCGCGCTCGCGGACCCGCTCCTCGTCGAAGGGGTAGCCGGTCGAGGAAATGACCCGCGAACCCGCCACCGACTGCTCGATCGCCTGCTCCCTGCTGTCGGCCGGCGGGACCAAGAGGGCACCCATGGCCTCGGGCGTGGGCTGGCCGACGTCCCTCGCGCCGGTCGTCGACATGACCGAGCACACCGACAGCACTCGCTCAGGATGGGCGATGGCGATCGACTGGACGATCATCCCCCCCATGGAGGCCCCCACGATGTGGGCACGCGCAATGCCGAGGGCATCGAGCAGGCCCACGGCGTCATCGGCCATGTCGGCCAGCAGGTAGGGCGCGCTCGACCCGTCGCCCGACAGCAGGGCGGTCAGGTCGGGCTGGGGGCCGTCGTCGAACTTGGTGGAGAGCCCGATGTCGCGGTTGTCGTAGCGGATCACGAAGAACCCACGCTCGACCAGGCGCTCGCACAGCTCCTCGTCCCACGCGATCATCTGGGCCCCGAGCCCCATCACCAGCAGGAGTGCGGGGGCGGCCGGGTCGCCGAAGGTGTCGTACTCGATCTCCACCCCGTTGGCCTTGGCTCTGGGCATCGTGCGTCCTCCCTCAGTTCGGCTCCGAGGAGCACTGTGACCTGGCACCGCTGCGGGCGGCACAGGCGACGGTAGCCGAGGTGCCGCGCTGCTCGCTGGAACGAGCGGCGCCGGCCCCGCCGGCGGTGGGGCCGTCCGTTTGCGGGACGGCCCCGGGGGAAAGGCGAACAGTGGGCGTCTGTCGTGCGCGCGGCGCCCGGACGGGGAATCGAGGGGGGGCGGGCGGGCGGCGCCCACTTCCCGAGACCACATGGGAGAGGCGAGATGAGCGAAGCAACGACCACGGGATCTGGCATTCCAGCGGAGAGCGACGAGTACTCCTTGACGGTCGGGCCCGGGGGCCCGACGGCGCTCCACGACCACTACGTCGTCCAAAAGATGCAGCACTTCAACCGCGAGCGGGTCCCCGAGCGGGTGGTGCACGCGAAGGGCAGTGGTGCCCACGGCTACTTCGAGGTGACCGAGGACGTGACCTGGTTCACGCGGGCGCACTTCCTGGGCGAGGTGGGCAGGCGCACCCCGATGTTCGCCCGCTTCTCCACCGTCGCGGGCGAGCAGGGCTACGCCGACACGGTGCGTGACCCCCGGGGGTTCGCGCTCAAGTTCTACACGGACGAGGGCAACTTCGACATGGTCGGCAACAACACGCCCGTCTTCTTCGTGCGCGACGCCTCGAAGTTCCAGGACTTCATCCACTCGCAGAAGCGCCTTCCTGACACCGGGCTGCGGGACAACAACATGCAGTGGGACTTCTGGACGCTCTCGCCCGAGAGCGCACACCAGGTGGCGGTGCTCATGTCGGACCGCGGGACGCCCAGGACCCTGCGCAACATGAACGGTTACAGCAGCCACACCTATTCGACGGTCAACGCGAACGGCGAGCGGTTCTGGGTGAAGTGGCACTTCAAGGCCGTCCAGGGTGTCGAGAACTTCACTGATGCCGAGGCCAAGGCGATGACCGCCCAGGACCCCGACTTCCACCGCCGGGACCTCCACGCCGCCATTGCAGCCGGCGATCACCCCGAATGGCGCCTCGAGATCCAGGTGATGCCCTTCGAGGAGGCTGCCGACTACCGGTTCAATCCGTTCGACCTCACCAAGGTCTGGCCGCATTCGGACTACGAGGCCGTCCAAGTCGGGCGCATGGTGCTCGACCGGAACCCGGCCAACTTCTTCGCCGAGGTGGAGCAGGCCGGCTTCTCCCCCGCCAACCTGGTTCCGGGCACGGGTCTCAGTCCCGACAAGATGCTGATGGGGCGGATCTTCTCGTACCACGACACCCACCTGCACCGCATCGGGGCCAACTACGAGCAGCTGCCGATCAACGCGCCGCGCGTCGAGGTCCACTCGTACAACAAGGACGCCCCGATGGCCTACCGCCACTCGGGCGCACAGCCGGTTTACGCCCCGAACTCCTACGGCGGCCCCGAGGCCGATGCCCAGCGCGCCGGTGCGGTGGCGTGGTCGGTGGAGGCAGGTGAGATGGGCCGCTACGCCTACGAGAAGCACGCCGACGACGACGACTTCGGCCAGGCGGGCACGTTGTACCGCGAGGTGATGAGCGACACCGACCGGGACAACCTGGTCACCAACATCGTCGGCCACGCCAGCGACCACGTGAACGACGAGGTCCAGCTGCGGGTGATCGCCTACTGGAGCAGCGTCGACCCTGCGCTCGGCTCGCGCATCGCCGCAGGCCTCGGCAAGACGACCGACGGCGACGCCTTCCACGAGGCGGCGAAGCTTGTTGAGTCCCGCTCGAACCGCGCCTGACCGATGGCCGCTGGCTGCGCCCCGGCGGGCCCCGTGCACGCAAGCCGTTCAGCGCCGGCCCGGCAAGCGAACCACTCGATGGGTCACCGGCGCCCGCGCCCGGTCCGGCCGGGCTGAGACGACTCGGCGAGACTCTTGTCATGGACACCGACGCCGCAGCTGTGGTTCCTCCGGGCCCGACGGCGGTGGGCGATCCCGAGCAGGCGCCGCTCGGTGACGCGCAGCTCGCCGCACTCGCCCGCTATGGGGCCGAGGAAGAGGTCCAGGCCGGGGAGGTGCTCTTCGCTGACGGCGACCAGACCTATGACCTCATCGTGGTCCTCGAGGGCCGGGTCGAGGTGGTCGAGGACTACGGCACCAGGCACGAGCAGCTCATCGTCGCCTACGGCCCGCGCCAGTTCGTGGGCGAGATCGGCCTGCTCACCGGCCAGCGGGCGTTCCTGAGCGCGGTGGTGCGCGTGGGTGGGGACGTGCTGCGGGTCCCGTCCGCCAACGTGCCGCGCATCATGGCGGAAGAGGCGGCCCTGAGCGAGCTGTTGTTACGGACATTCCTTGTTCGCCACGCCCGGCTGATGCAACGCGGGGCGGGCCCCACGTTGGTCGGCTCGCGCTTCGACTCGAGGACACGCGCCTTGCTCGAGGTCATGGCGCGCAACCGGGTGTCGTTCCGCTGGCTCGATCTCGAGAGCGCCTCGGAGGCCGAGGACATGCTCAAGCACCTCGACGTCCCGCTCGGTGACCTGCCGCTCATCGTCATCCCCGGCGGGTCGCTGCTGCGCAACCCGAGCGGCCACGAGCTGCTCAGCGCCCTGGGCCTCGCCGCCACCAACCACGACGAGCCCGCCGAGGTGTGCGACCTGCTCGTGGTCGGCGGCGGCCCGGCGGGGCTCTCGGCCGCGGTCTACGGGGCGTCGGAGGGGATGACCACCACCCTCGCCGAGGACACCGCTCTCGGGGGGCAGGCGGGGACCTCGTCGCGCATCGAGAACTACCTGGGGTTCCCCGCCGGCCTCTCGGGTGACGAACTCACCGCCCGCGGCTCGCTCCAGGCCCGCAAGTTCGGGGTGCGCATAAAGCTCGGCGAGCAGGCCGTCGGGCTGTCCTCGGTCGGCGACTCCCACCAGGTCCGCTTCGAGAGCGGCGAGGTGATCACCGCCAGATCGGTGATCATCGCCACCGGGGCCCGCTACAACCGCCTGCCACTCGAGCGGCTCGACAAGTTCGAAGGCGTCGGCGTCTACTACGCCGCCACCCAGATGGAGGCCCAGGCGTGCGCCGGGGGGCCGGTCGTCGTGGTCGGCGGTGGCAACTCCGCCGGCCAGGCGGCGCTGTTCCTGGCGCAGGCGTGCACGAGCGTGCGGATCGTCATCCGGGGCGCGTCGCTCACCCACTCCATGTCGCGCTACCTGATCGACCAGATCGACCGCCAGCCCCTGATCAGCGTGGTGACCCGGAGCGAGGTCGTCGGCCTGCTCGGCGACAAGGTGCTCACCGGCGTCGAGGTGGCCGACAACCGGTCGGGCTCGCTCTCGACCGAGCAGGTCTGCGGGCTGTTTGTCTTCATCGGGGCCAAGCCGAGCACCGAGTGGCTCGCGGAGCAGCTGGCCGCCGACGAGGACGGCTTCCTCCTCACCGGCGCGGACATCCCGGCGTCCGCACCCGAGTCAGCCGGGCATGCACCGCTGTTGCTCGAGACCAGCCGGCCGGGCGTCTTCTGCGTGGGCGACGTGCGGAGCCGGTCGATCAAGCGGGTGGCGACGGCCATCGGGGAGGGATCGATGGCGGTGCGCCTCGTGTTCGACCGCCTCCAGGCGACCGGCCTCGCCGTCGCCGACGCCCCGCCCGTAGGGCCCGAGCGTCGGGGCCATGAGCCTGCAGATCGCAGCGCCCGGACGTAGCGTGGGTGCCATGGCCAGCGAACCGGTTGACCCGAACGTCCCGCCGAGCGGCACGGGATGCGCCGACTGCACTGCGGCCGGCGGCTGGTGGCTCCACCTGCGGCGCTGCGCACAGTGCGGGCACGTGGGGTGCTGTGACACCTCGCCCGAGCAACATGCCACCGCCCACGTCCGTTCCTCGGGCCACCCGGTCATCCGCAGCTTCGAACCCGGTGAGGACTGGTTCTTCGACTACCGCACGGGCGACTTCCTCGACGGCCCTCCCCTGGCGCCACCCGAGTCGCACCCGCCCAGCCAGCCGGTCCCGGGGCCTGCCGGAAGGGTGCCGCCGGACTGGGAAGCCCACCTCCATTGAACAGCTCGAGCGGCCGGGAGGACGCTCGTTGCGCCACTACGATCCCCTGAGCTGACCGGCCGTCGACGGCGACCGGGCTGACCTCGAGCGTGGAACGGAAGGGCCAATGACCTCCGAATTGCCAGGGACCCCCGCCGATGCGGCCGACGGTGCCCAGCTGCCCGACGGCGAGGCGCCCCCAGCGCGCATCGGCACCTTGCGCGGCCCCGCCGTCCAAGTCGACGCGCGTCGAGCGGCGCGCGTGGTGGTGGTCGCGGTCTTGGTGGGGCTCTGCGTGCTGACGGTCGCCTTGTTCGTGGCGGCGGTCAACAAGGACTCGGCCATCGTCCGCCTCCAGCAACACGGCGTCCCCGTCGAGGTCACGGTCACGAGCTGCCTCGGCAACCTGGGTGGGAGCGGCAGCAACGCGGCGTCCTACACCTGCAGCGGAACCTTCTCGCTCGACGGCCACCACCAGACCGACGTCATCGACGGCACCACCACCTTCCACCGGTCCGGTTCGACCATCGCGGCCGTGACGGACCCCTCCGATCCTGCCGACCTCGCCACCGCCACCACGGTGGCGACGACGCACCGTTCCGGCTCGGCCTACGTGGTGCCGATCATCCTGGCGGTCGTGCTCGTGCTCCTCATCGCCCTGGTGGTCTGGCGGCGGCCGCGCCCGGACGACGACCGGACAGCGGGCGGCACTGAGTCGGGCTCAGGCCAGGGGGGCTGACCGTCCGGGAGCCTCAGCTGTACAGCAGCGAGCCCGGCGTGGTGAGCAGCTCCCCCGTCTCGAGCCAGGTCTTGAGGCCCGAGAGGATCATCGGCCAGCCGCCGAAGATCTCCTCGTTGGCACCCTCTCGCAGCTGGTCGTGGGTGAGGAGCAGCCGGCACGAGTCCCCGACCGGTTCGATCTCCCAGGTCACCCGCGAGGCCCCCTCGTTCTTCGCGTCGTCGCTCCAAAGGGCGGTCATGGAGTGGACGAGGCGCCGGGGCGGCTCGGACTCGAGCACCTCACCCTCGCCGAGGCGCACCTGCCCGTTGGCCGTGCGCATCTCGAGGAGCGAGCCCGGTGTCCAATCCGAGGCGACCGTGGCGCCGAAGTTGTACTTGGCCCGGATGGCGGGGTCCGTGATCGCCTCCCAGAGGCGCTCGGGGGTGGTGCGGATGTAGATCTCGAACACCTTTTCCATGGGATTCTCCATTCGTTGCTTCAGTTCGCTGAGCGCTGCAACCCAGGGCTCGGTGTACTTGTTGATCCACCGGTCGTGGACCAGGCGGATGGGGACGGGGTTCAAGAAGTGCAGCTTCTCCCGGCCCGATCGCCGCGTGACCACAAGTCGGGCGTCCTCCAGGATGCGGAGGTGCTTCATCACGCCGAAGCGTGTCATGGGCACCGCCGCTTCGAGCTCGCTCAGCGTCTGCCCGTCACGCCCGAAGAGCATGTCGAGCAGCAAACGCCGGGTCGGGTCGGCCAGCGCCCGGAAGACGCCGTCGTCGTCGGTCACCCCGCCATTATGTGTGACCATTTGGTCACATGTCAATCCCACCCACCCTGGCGCGCCCGGCTGGCCCCTGCCAGGCTGCGGGGCGTGGCCACCACCCCGACCGCACGTGCGCACGGCCCGTGGGTGGACCTCCATGCCCACCCGGGGCGCTGCTTCCTGGCCGGCCTGGCCGCGGCGGACCCGCTCGCCGCCGTGCTCGGCCCGGAGCGCTGTGCGGCGGCGATGGCACAGGCCGCTCGTGCGGGAATGGCCGTGGTCAGCTTCGACACCGTCGCCGACCTGCGGGTGCTCGGGATCGCCGAGGACGGCGGTCTCTGCGTGGCCCGGGACTTCGACGAGGGCGAGGCCGGTGCCGACCACGAGCGCCAGCTCGACGGCGTGTGTTTGTTCGCCTCGAGCCACGCCGTCCCCGTCGTCCGCATCGCCTCGGACGTCGTGCGCGCCCACGAGGAGGGAACGTGCGCGGTGCTGCTCGGCTGCGAGGGTGCCGACTTCCTCGAGGACGACCTCGCCCGGCTCGAGGACTGCCACGCCGCCGGTGTGCGGACCGTCACCCTCGTCCATTACCGGCCGAACGACTACGGCGACACCCAGACCGAGTCCGCTCGCGCCGGACTCACGCCCGCGGGGCGCGAGCTCGTCGGCGAGATGAACCGGCTCGGCATGGTCGTCGACGTTGCCCATGCGACGTTCGAGACCACACTCGGCGTGCTCGAGGCATCGAGCGACCCGGTGATGCTCTCACACTCGCACCTCGCCGGGGAGGGCCGGACGCACCCGCGCCTGCTGGCGGTCGAGCACGCCCGCGCGGTCGCCGCTGGGGGCGGACTCGTCGGTGCGTGGCCCTCGGGGGTGACATCTGCCACCTTCGGCGACTTCGTCGACGAGGTCGTCCGGCTGATCGAGGCCGTCGGGGTCGACCACGTCGGGATCGGCACCGACATGGACGCCAACTTCCGGCCGGTGCTGACCGACTACGCCGAGTTCGGCCTCATCGGGGAGCACCTGTCGGACCGGGGGTTCACGCCGGCCGAGGTCGACCGGGTTCTCGGGGGCAACGCCCTCGACCTGCTCGCCACGGTGTGCGGCTGAGGCGGATCGCCTAGCGGAGGGTGTAGCTGATCGGCAGGTGCTTCACCCCGCCGACGAAGTGCGAGCTCACCCACTCGGGGGCGCCGTCGAGCTCGATCGAGGCCGTCCGATCGAGCACCTTGGCGAGCAGCGCACGCAGTTCACGGCGCCCTACCTGGGCGCCGAGGCAGTGGTGGACCCCCATGCCGAAGGACAGCAGCCGGTCGGCGTTCGGGCGGTAGATGTCAAAGGCCATCGAGTCGTCGAACACCGCCTCGTCCCGGTTCGCCGAGGGGTAGCTGGTAAGGACCACATCGCCGGCGGGGATGACCGCACCGTTGCGCAGCTCCACGTCCTCGTGGGCCCAGCGAAAGAAACTGCGGACCGGACTCGTCCAGCGCAGGATCTCTTCGGCGGCGTTGTGGAGGAGCCCGGGGTCACCCGCCAGCGCGTCGAGCTGCGCGCGATGGCCGAGCAGCGCCTCCATGCCGCCGGAGAGCGCGTAGGAGGTGGTGTCGTGGCCGGCGGTCGCCACGATGATGTAGTACCAGAGCCGCTCGGCATCGCCGAGGGGCTCCCCGTCGACCTGGCCGTTTGCGATCACCGTCGCGAGGTCATCGGTCGGGTGGGCGCGCCGCTTCGCGGTCAGCTCGTCGAAGTAGTCGCTGAACTTCTGGATCGTGCGGCCCACCAGCTCGACCGGGTCGGTGGCGTCGCCCAGGTACTCGGGGTCGCCTGCACCGAAGAGGCCCTGGGTGAGCTCGAGCATGAGCCGCTCGTCGCTCGCCGGCACGCCGAAGATCGTCATGATGACGTGGGTGGTGAAGGGCACGGCGATGTCCTGGGCGAAGTCGCAGCAGCCGCCGAAGTCGACGAGGCGCTGCGCGTACTCTTCGGCGATGGAATCGACCGCCGGCTGCAGCTTCTTCACCGCGGCGGGCTTGAACCAGTCGCTCGTCACCGCCCGGTACTTGGCGTGGGCCTCACCGTGGAGGTGGACGAGCGTCTTGGGCAGCTCGAGGCCGAGGGCGGCCAAGAGGTCGTACTGCGCGTCAGGTGCGGGGGCAGAGCGCTCGGTGTTCCAAAAGACGTCGCTGCGGCGCGACACCTCGGTCACTTCCGCGTGGCTCAGCACCGCCCAAAAGGGCGTCCACCCCTCGAGCTCGACCCGGTGGATGGGGGCCTCCGCCCGCAGCTCGGCGACGGTCTCGTGCCACGCCGTCATGTCCGTGTAGGCAGCGGGCGTGACGAGCACCGCGGTGTGCGCGTCGCGCGCATCGATCTGGACCGCGTGGGTCGTCATGGGCGTTCCTCCTGGCCAGCTCGATGCCACCGTAACGATCGCGTGCCGTCGGCGACAGGGCCGAAGGGCCTTGGGGCCCGCCTCCGGAAGCCGCCCAGGCGATCGGGCACCATTCAGGCACCCCGCCGGTGCGGCCGAACGCGGCGCCACGTGCCGTCGGTGGCGACCACCGAGAGCGACGAGCGCTCGAGCACGAAGAAGGCGACCTGGTCGAAGCGCGCGGCGAGCCCGGCGACCAGCGCCGAGTCCACCCCGACCAGGGCGAAGCTCGCCTCGCTGTGGGACCCGTCCGGTGCCCGCCCGACCGCAGGGAGCCAGTCGACGCCCCGGGACTCGATCGCGGCACGCAGCTCAGCGTTGGCCTCGTCGTTGGCCGCCGCACCCGGGCGGGTGTCACCGGGGTTGTGGGCGGTCAGCACCCAGATGGGCTCGCCGAGGGCATCGACTGCGCTGGGCGCGTCGGCCCACTCCCCGTCGAGCTCGACCAGCACGTCGGACGCGAGGTACGTCGAGGAGAGGGGCTCGGGCGCCATGCCCCTCGCCGCACCCACTCAGCTGATGTGCCGGGCCTGGCCCTCCCAGTAGGGGGCACGCAGGTCCTTCTTCAGCACCTTGCCGGTGGGGTTGCGGGGCAGCGACTCGACGAACTCGACCGTCTTCGGGCACTTGAACCCCGCCAGTCGCTTCTTGCACAAGGCGATGAGCTCGCGCTCGGTCACCGGCTCGGTGCCGTCGCTGCGACGCAAGCTGGCGCGCACCACGATGGCCTTGACCGCCTCACCCCACTTCTCGTCGGGCACCCCGATCACTGCGGCGTCGGCCACCCGGGGGTCCGACAGGATGACGTTCTCCACCTCGGTGGGATAGACGTTCTCGCCGCCGGTGACCACCATGTCCTTGATGCGGTCGTGCAGGAAGAGGTAGCCGTCGGCGTCGATGTAGCCGGCGTCGCCGGTGTGGAGCCAACCGTCGCGGATGGTCGTTGCCGTCTCGGCGGGGTTCTCCCAGTAGCCCGCCATGTTGTAGGGCGAGCGGGCCCAGATCTCCCCGACGTGGCCCACTCCTGCCTCCTCGTCGTTCGTGTCGGGCACCACGATCCGCAGCTCCACCCCCGGGAGCGGGGTGCCGGCCGAGCGGAGCAGGTGGTGGCGCGGGCCGCCCGGGTCGTGGTCCTCGGCACGCAGCGCCGCGATCGTCCCGGTCGTCTCGGTCATGCCGTAGAGCTGGGTGAAGCGGCACTTGAAGACCCGCATGCAGTTGATGAGGACGTCCTCGGCGATGGGGGCGGCGCCGTAGAACACGTCCCGCAGGCTTGAGTAGTCGCGGTCCTCGACGCCCGGCGTGACGAGAAGGAACATCAGCACCGCGGGGACGACGAACGTCGCGGTGATCCGCTCGGTCTCGATGAGGCGGAGCACCTCGTTCGGGTCGACGTCTCGCAGGATCACGGACTTGCCGCCCCGCGACATCCCGCACAGGGCCCACCCGGAGCCTCCGATGTGGAACAGCGGCATGGCGATGAGGCTGACCGTGGTGTCGTCGATGTTGAAGGTGCCCACCGCATCGTGCAGGGCGGTCGCCAGATTCGAGTTGGTCAGCATGACGCCCTTCGGCAGGCCGGTCGTGCCCGAGGTGTAGAACTGCACCGAGACCTCCTCGGGAGGACCTACGTGGCCGGGGTCGGAGGCCGGTTGGGCGTCGAGCCAGTCCTCGTACCCGACCCGGCGGCCGGCGTCGGTGGCCCCCCCGGCATCGGCGCCCTCCTTCGGGTCGCCGATGACCACGATGCGCCGGACGGTCGGGAGCCCGTCGTCCATGTGCTCGAGGAGCCGGGCGTAGTCGGGATGGACCACGAGAACCTCGGTGCGCGAATCGGCCACGATCTGGGCGATCTCGGCGGCCGCCAGGCGCCAGTTGAGCGGCACGTTCACCGCGCCGAGCAGCGCGCAGCCGAAGAGGACCTCGAAATGCACCGTGCCGTTGCGGTCGAGGAAGGCGACGCGATCGCCCAGTCCGAGGCCCTCCGCCTCGAGGGCACGCGCCACCTGGCAGGCGCGGCGGTAATGCTCGTCCCAGGTCTGGCGCTCGTCGCCGTCGACGAACATGACGTCGTCGGGTTGCTCGGCGGCATGGGCCCGGATCAGCCCGGCAATGGTGTACCGCTCCTCCATGGCAGTCCCCCTCCCCTCCCGGGCCAACGGAGCCGGGAAAGACAACTCTACGCGCACGGGCGCCGCTTCTTCCTGCCCCGCAGCCCTGCGGGCGTGCGGACGCGCGCCGGTCCGCGCCATGATCGGTCGATGCGAAACCGAGCCAACCCGCAGCGCCAGTGACCCGCGCCTTTCTCGCCACCCGCCGCGACCGCACTGTCGACACCGAGGTCGTGGAGCTCGACGACGCCGACCTCGGCGAGGGCGACGTCGACATCGACATCGACTACTCGAGCGTCAACTTCAAAGATGCCCTGGCCGTCGACCCCAATGGCAATGTCGCCCGCTTGGAGCAGCTGGTGCCCGGCGTCGACCTCGCCGGGACGGTGACAAAGAGCACCTCGGAGCACTTCGCCCCCGGTGACCGGGTGCTCGCCCACGGCTACGGCGTCGGCGTGTCGCACCACGGCGGCTTCGCCGCCGCCGCGCGCCTGCCGGCCGAGTGGCTGGTGCCCCTGCCGCACTCGCTCAGCACCCGGGAGGCGATGATCCTCGGCACCGCGGGGTTCACGGCCGCCCTGAGCGTGCTCGCTCTCGAAGAGCACGGCCTCACCCCCGGCGAGGGTCCCGTCCTCGTGACGGGCGCCACGGGCGGCGTCGGTTCCGTTGCGGTCTCGCTCCTCGCCGGGCGCGGCTACGAGGTGGTCGCCAGCACCGGGAAGGAGAGCTCGCATCGCTGGCTGCACGAGCTCGGGGCGGCCCGCATCATCGGGCGCGGGGAACTGGCGGCCAGCACCAAGCCACTCGAGGAGCAGCGCTGGCACGGGGCGGTCGACTGCGTCGGCGGGCCCACGCTCGCCGCCGTCATCCGCCAGCTCCACTATGGGGCTGCGGTCGCCGCCAGCGGCCTCACCGGCGGCCCGGGCCTCGAGCTCACCGTCTTCCCCTTCATCTTGCGTTCGGTGGCCCTCCTCGGGATCGATTCCGTGCAACTCGGAATGGCGCGTCGCCGTCAAGTCTGGGACGCCATCGCCGGAGGGTTGCGCCCCGAGGACCTCGAGTCGCTGGTGGCCGGTGAGGTCGACCTGAACGGGCTCCCCGAGGTGCTCGCCACGATCGCCCGGGGGGGCGTCCAGGGACGCCACCTCGTGGTCTGCAACTGAGATCCCAGCGTCAGAGCGCGCGAACAAGGAGCCCCATGCCCGCACACGTGCAAGCCGTCATCGCCCGGGAGAAGGGTGCACCGGTCACCCTCGAGACGGTGGTCATCCCCGATCCGGGCCCGGGCGAGGCGGTGGTGCGCGTGCAGGCCTGCGGCGTCTGCCACACCGATCTGCACTACCGGGAGGGCGGCATCAGCGACGCCTTCCCCTTCCTCCTCGGGCACGAGGCGGCAGGCGTGGTCGACGCCGTCGGTCCGGGGGTGACCTCAGTGGGGCCCGGTGACTTCGTTGTCCTCAACTGGCGTGCCGTCTGCGGCGAGTGCCGGTCCTGTCGGCGCGGGCGTCCCCAGTACTGCTTTTCGACGCACAACGCGACGCAGAAGATGACGCTCCTCGACGGCACCGAGCTCGCGCCCGCACTCGGGATCGGCGCCTTCGCCGAGAAGACCCTCGTCGCCGCCGGCCAGTGCACGAAGGTCGACCCGGCGGCGCGCCCCGAGGCGGTCGGCCTCCTCGGCTGCGGCGTGATGGCCGGTTTCGGTGCAGCCATGTTCACCGGTGAGGTCGGCTACGGGGACTCGGTCGCCGTGTTCGGCTGCGGGGGGGTTGGCTGCGCTGCGGTGGCGGGGGCGGTCCTCGCCGGGGCGACCACGGTGATCGCCGTCGACCTCGATCAGCGCAAGCTCGACCTCGCCCGAGCCTTCGGCGCCACCGACCTGGTCGACGCGTCGGCGGCCGACCCGGTCGAGGCGGTGCGTGCGCTCACCGGGGGCAACGGGGCGGACGTCTGCATCGAGGCGGTGGGCAACCCGGCGGTGATGGAGCAGGCCTTCTACGCCCGCGACCTGGCCGGCACCCTCGTCCAGGTCGGCGTCCCGACCCCCGAGATGCGCATCGACCTGCCGATGATCGAGTTCTTCGGCCGGGGCGGCCGGCTGAAGCCGAGCTGGTACGGGGACTGCCTGCCCTCCCGTGACTTCCCCGTCCTCGTCGAGCTCTACCTCCAGGGGCGGCTCGACCTCGACCGCTTCGTCAGCGAGACCATCGCCCTGGGCGACGTCGAGTCCGCCTTCGGTCGCATGCAGCGCGGCGAGGTGCTCCGTTCGGTCGTGCTGCTCGGTGCCTGACGCACGAGGTTCGCTGGGGCCCGCACGGCTCGGCCTCGCAGCGCCGGTTGTGCGCCCGGTGGCGGTGCAGGGGCGCCGCCGCGGCGCATAGCGTCGGGCAATGCTGTCGAGTCTCGACTGGGCGACCATCTCCTCGCTGGCCACGGCGGCCGGCACCTTGGTGCTGGCGATCGCCACCTTCGCCGCCGTGCGCTCGGGCAACCGCTCGCAGCGGCTCGCCGAGCGGGCGTTCCAGTTCAACCTGCGTCCAATCCTCACCCCCTCGCACCTGGAAGACCCGAAGCAACGCATCATGTTCGGCGACCGCCACTGGGTCACTTTCCAAGGCGGCCGCGCGGCGGTCGAGGTGGCCGACGGCGTCATCTACCTCGCCATGGGGGTGCGCAACATCGGCAACGGCATCGGGGTGATCGAGGCCTGGAACCCATTCCCGGCCCAGCGCAGCTCCGTCGACCCCTACGAGCCGGTCGAGAGCTTCCGCCCGCAGAGCCGCTCGCTCTGGGTGCCACCCGGCGACGTCGCCTTCTGGCAGGGGGCGCTGCGCGACGAGACCGAGGAGATCCGCGCCCCGATGCTCGCCGCCATCAAGGACGGCGGGATCAGCGTCGACCTGCTCTACCGGGACCACGAGGGCGGTCAGCGCACGATCAGCCGCTTCTCGGTCGTGTGCGACGACGCACTCGACGCCTGGGTGGTGGGCCTCGGCAGCCACCGCTCGCTCGACGACTGAGACGCGGCCCAGGTGGCGCGACACCGCCGACCCAGCGGGTCGGCCTGTTCGCGCATCCCCGCACGCTGGGACGCCACGCACAGGATCGCCCGGGGATGGCCTCGAGACGGGCGGGGCTGCTTGGCCCGCAGCGCTCACAGATCCCGTCAGAGCCGGTGTCGAGGTACGAGCGCGTGGCGGACCTCGGCTGCTGTCGCGCCCAGGGCCTCGGCGGGCTGCTTGTTCGTCCGGCCGTCGACCGCCTGGGTCACGTCGCCCCTGTTCGGGTGCCGAAGCCCGGGCGCTCCCCACCGGGCGCCGCCGCGAAGCGCTGCTCGCCGGCCTCGGTCCCGATGCGCGCCAAGTGCCCGAGCAGCGCCCGGCGTCGTTCGGGTCGCGGTGCGGTGTGGTGGTGGGGGGTGGCGGCGTCCATGGCTCCTTCGCGAGGTGTCGCCAGCCGCCACCCCATCGATTGGGGCCTAACCGACGGCGGGCACCGTGGAGAGCCCCGCGACGAAGCGTTCGTCGGAGACCTCCTCGTCGACCATGCGCCCGCCCAGGTAGGCGTCATAGGCCGCCAGGTCGAAGTGGCCGTGGCCGCAGAGCGCGGTCAGGATCACCTTCTCCTCGCCGGTCTCCTTGCAGACGAGGGCCTCGCGGATGGCCGCAGCGATGGCGTGGGTCGGCTCGGGGGCGGGGAGGATGCCCTCGGTGCGGGCGAACTGGACGGCAGCGCCGAAGCACTCGAGCTGGGGGATGGCGATGGCCTCCATCAGGCCGAGCTCGTAGATGTGCGAGATGAGCGGGGCCATGCCGTGGTAGCGGAGCCCGCCGGCGTGGATGGGGTCGGGGATGAAGTCGTGCCCGAGGGTGTGCATCTTCATGAGCGGGGTCATGCCCGCAGTGTCGCCGAAGTCGTAGGCGTACACACCACGGGTGAGCGAGGGGCACGACGCCGGCTCGACCGCCCTGATCACCGGGTTCATCCGCCCCGCCATTTTCTCGCGCAGGAACGGGAAGGAGAGCCCGGCGAAGTTGGACCCGCCCCCGGTGCAGCCGACGAGGAGGTCCGGCGCCCGCTCCCCCGCCTTCTTCAGCTGGAGCAGCGCCTCTTCGCCAATGATGGTCTGGTGCAACAGCACGTGGTTGAGCACGCTCCCCAAGGCATAGTGGGTCTCGGGGTCGGGGGCGGCCACCTCGACGGCCTCGGAGATGGCGATGCCGAGCGAGCCCGGGTGGTTGGGGTCGGTGGCGAGGATCGCCCGGCCCGCCTCAGTCAACGCGCTCGGTGAGCGGTGGACCGTGCCACCGAACGCCTCGATCATGAGGCGGCGGTAGGGCTTCTGGTCGTAGGAGGCACCCACCTGCCACACCTCGCACTCGAGTCCGTAGAGGGCGCACGCGAAAGCGAGCGCGGTCCCCCACTGGCCTGCACCCGTCTCGGTGGTGAGGCGCCGTACCCCGGCCTTGGCGTTGTAATACGCCTGGGGCACGGCCGTGTTGGGCTTGTGCGAGCCGGCCGGCGAGACCCCCTCGTACTTGTAATAGATGCGCGCCGGCGTGCCGAGGGCGGCCTCGAGGCGGTGGGCGCGGAACAGGGGGGAGGGCCGCCACTGGCGGTAGACGTCGAGCACCCCCCCGGGGATGTCGATGTACGAGTCGGTGCTCACCTCCTGGAGGATCAGGTCCATCGGGAAGAGCGGGGCGAAGTCCTCGGGGCCGGCCGGCTGGAGCGTGCCCGGGTGCAGTGCCGGCGGGGGTGGCGACGGCAAATCAGGGACGATGTTGTACCAGGCGGTGGGCATCTCGCTCTCCTCGAGCGTGAACTTGTGCTGCCGGACCGTGTCGTCGATCGTCGCCATGGGGCCTCCTTTGCCTGGGAGCGAAGTTAGCCACCATCTCCGCCGGGCGCCCATCCGGACCGAAGCGTTCAGGCCCCGATGGGTCCCTCGAGCACGCCGAGCAGCTCGCCCGCACCGACCGAGCCCGCACCCGCCACGAGGGGCGAGCGGACGAGCACCACGCAGCCCGCGCACATCACGGCCAGACCGGCGACCTCACCGAGCACGAACAGCCCGCCGCGCAGCGACTCGTTGAAGATCGTTGCCCCGATGGCGACGGCCACCAACGGGTTCACGATCACCATCGTGGCGCGCGACGAGGCGATGGGCCCGGCGTGGAGGGAGCTCTGCAGGAGGAAGAAGCCGGTCGCGCCCACCACCGCCAGCCCGTAGGGCTCCCAGTGGTCGAACACGTGACTCCAGCCCTCGGTGATCAAGGTGGTGGTGGACTTCACGATCGCCGCGTTGAGGCCGAAGAGCGAGGCCGCTGCCGCACCGAGCGCCGCGGCCCGCCACCATCTCGGCCCCCGCTGGCCGCCGACCACGAGGGCGGCGGCGGCCACCACGGTGATCCCCCCGACGACCCACCAGTCCCGGCCCGACGGCAGCCCCCGACCGGTCGAGGGCGCGGCCATGGCCAAGAAGCCCGCCAGGCCGGCCACGATCGCCGCCGCGCCGATCCACTCGCGCCACCCGAGCTGGCGGTGGAAATGGGTGGCCAGGATGATGATCAGGAACAACAGCTCAGTGGTCATGACCGGCTGGACCACCGCCAGGTCGCCGAAGCGCAGCGCCATGGCCTGGAGGACGAACGTCGTGAGGAGCAGGGCGAAGCCGGCCAGCCAGACCTTGCGGCGCAGGGCATGGGTCAAGAGGCTGAGGCGCATGGTCGCGCCCTCGGGGGCCGACTCCACCCCGATCCGCTGGAGAACGCCGGCGCACGCACTCGAGAGGGCCGCGCACAGGGCGAGGACGTACGCCATGCCCGGTGCTCAGCCGCCGGCCACGGTCGGCATCCCCATGCAGGTGGGCCGGCACAAGCGGGGGGCACGGGTGCTCATCGGGCCGCCGCAAAGGGCACGCCGGGCGGGAGGCGACCGATGCCGCCGTCCTCCAAGAGCATGTCGGTGAGGGTGCGGTCGAGGTTGCGGGACCGCCACGTGAGCATGGACTGGGCGAGGGGCAGGACCCGCGCGGCGTCGGTGGTCTCGGTCCGCCAGGTGGGGTCCGCCACCAGGTCGAAACAGCGCCAGCTCCCGTCGCCGAATTGCACGTACGCGAGGTCCTCGGTCCTGCGCACCGCCAGGTTCTGCTCCTCCAGGCGACGGTCCCATGGCCAGCGGTCCTCGCCGCCTCGGATGAACAGGTAACGCCAGTCGAACTCCCACGACGCCGCGTCGCGCCACCACGGCGGCTCGTGGCCGTCGAGGAACGGCGTGAGCGGGAGGCCGTCGCACTGGGCGGGGACGTCGAGGCCCATGACCTCGCAGAGCGTCGGCAGGATGTCCACGTTCTCGGTGAAGTGCGAGACGACCTGGCCGCGGCCGCCCTCACGGCGGGGGTCTCGCACGATGCAGGGGATGGCGTAGCTCTGCTCGAAGTAGCCGAGCTTCTCCACGAGCCCGTGGTCGCCCAGCTGCTCACCGTGGTCGGCGGTCACGACGATGACCGTCTCGGACCACATCCCGAGCTCGGAGAGCGCCGCCCAGATGCGACCGAGTTGCTCGTCGACGTGGCTGACCATGCCGTAGTACTGCGCCCGCAGCCGGCGAATGGCCCCTTCCTCGCGCGGGGCGGCGGTCTGGGGCATGGCGAGGGCGGCGGTATGCAGCGGGTGCACGTCGTCCGCCGGTGGGATCGGCAGCTCCACGTCGGCCGGGTCGTAGGCACCGGCCCACGAGCCTGCCGCCGCGTACGGCGGGTGCGGGCGCCAGAAGCTCATGTGGGCGAACCACGGCCCTTCCCGGCTGAGAAGCCATTCGAGCAGCTGGTCGGTCTGGTAGGCGGACGCGCTCAGCTCGACCGACCGCTCGCCCTCGGTGGCCAGCGCGGTGGCGGCGTCGCCGACAACGTGCCCCTGGCCGGACAGCCATTCGAGCCAGCGGGACTGGCGCGAGTCCACCTGGTAGACGGGGTCGAAGCCGCGGAGCACCCCCTCGTAGTCCGACAGGCGCGGGTCGCCGGGGTCCCGCACGGCGCGGGGGTCCACGCCTTGGTCCGTGTAGCCGAAAAGCGCGGGTTCGTAGCCGGCGCGGCGGGCGGCGAGGGCCACGTTGTCAAGGCGCTCGTCGTGAGGCGTGCCGTTCGCCACCACCCTGTTGTTCATCTGGTAGGTGCCGGTGTAGAGGCAGGCGCGCCCCGGCGAGCACGGGGCCGACTGGCTGTAGTGCCGGGAGAAGCGGGTGCCCTGCTCGGCCAGTCGGTCGAGGTTGGGCGTGCGGACCAGCGGGTGGCCCGCACCCGAGAGGCAGTCGGCGCGGAACTGGTCGAGCGTGACGAAGAGAACGTTCACCGGGGTCAGCCTGGAGCCCGCGGCCCCCCGGGTCAAGTCCCTCGGGCCCCGTCCCGCTCGCCGAGCCGCCCCCGACCTGCTGGAATGGCATGGCGTCCTGAGTGGATGCGGCAACTGAGGAGGCGCTATGCGGGTACCGCTGACCATTGGAGATTTCCTCGAACGCGCGGCGCTGGTCTTCCCCGAGCGCGAGGCGCTGGTCGACGAGCCGGGGGTGGCCGGCAGCCTTGGGCGCATCACCTACGCCGAGCTGCACGCCAGGGCCCTCGGCATGGCCCTGGCGTTCGACGAGCTCGGCATCGCGCACGGTGAGCGTGTGGCGATCATCTCGCCCAACTCAGGTCGCTTCCTCACCTCCTACTTCGGGGTGAGCGGCTTCGGGCGGGTGCTGGTCCCCATCAACTACCGGCTGAACGCCCAGGAGATCGGCTACATCGTCGAGCACTCGGGAGCCTCGGTCGTCCTCTACGACACCGAGGTCGAGGACGTCCTCGGCGAGGTGGACGTGAAGCACCGCTACGCGCTCGACGGCGTGGCCGATGCGGAGATCTTCGCCCCCGCCCCGGCCGGGGTCCGCCCGTCGCGCTGGGAGCCCGACGAGGACGCGACCTGCTCGATCAACTACACCTCGGGCACGACGGCGCGGCCAAAGGGCGTCCAGTTGACGCACCGGAACTGCTGGCTCAACGCCACCGCGTTCGGCTGGCACACGACCGTCAGCGACCGCGACGTCCTGCTCCACACGCTGCCGATGTTCCACTGCAACGGCTGGGGCATGCCCTATGCGGTCACCGCCATGGGCGGCCGCCACGTGGTGCAGCGCAAGATCGATGGCGAGTCCATCCTGTCGCGGGTGGAAGAGGAGGGACTCACCCTCATGTGCGGCGCGCCGGCCGTGGTGGCGGCCATCCTCGACGCCGCCGGCGCCAGGAAGGCCGATGGCCGCACCGTCCCCGGCCGCGACCGGACCCGCATCGTGGTCGCTGGCGCGCCGCCCCCCTCCAAGGCCATCGAGCGCGTCGAGACCGAGCTCGGGTGGGAGTTCATCCAGATCTACGGCCTCACCGAGACGACGCCGGTGATCACCGTGAACCGCGCGCCCATCGAATGGGACGACCTCGACCCCGCCGAGCGCGCCCGGCGCCAGTCGAGGGCGGGCGTGCCGGCCGTCGGCGTCCAGATCGACATCGACGACCAGGGTGAGATCCTCGCCCGGGGCAACGTGGTCTTCGCCGGCTACTGGCAGCAGCCCGAAGAGACCGCCAAGGCGGTCCGCGACGGGTGGTTCCACACCGGCGACGGTGGGTACTTCGACGGTCCCTACGTGGTCATCGCCGACCGGAAGAAGGACGTGATCATCACCGGCGGCGAGAACGTCTCGTCCATCGAGGTCGAGGACTGCCTCTACCAGCACGAGGCGGTGGCCGAGGTGGCGGTCATCGGCGTGCCCGACGAGAGGTGGGGCGAGACCATCAAGGCACTCATCGTCGTGCGCGACGGCCACGAGGTGACCGAGATCGAGCTCATCGGCCACTGCCGGGAGCGCATGGCGCACTTCAAGGCCCCGACCAGTGTCGAGTTCCGCGAGGAGTTGGTCCGCACCGCCACCGGCAAGCTGCAGAAGTACAAGCTGCGCCAGACCTACTGGGAGGGCATTGAGCGCGGGGTCAACTGAATCGCCTGGCCACGGGCCATTCCATTTAGTTTGAAGTCATACTATTCTATGTCCATGGATCAGTCGACGCCGCTCCACCGCCCTGTGCACCCGGTGCGGGTGGTGACCGCGGCCGCCCTCTTCGACGGCCACGACGCGGCCATCAACATCATGCGCCGGCTCCTCCAGCGTCAGGGGGCCGAGGTCATCCACCTCGGCCACAACCGTTCGGTCGACGAGGTGGCCGCCGCCGTGGTGGCCGAAGACGTTCAGGCCGTGGCCATCAGCTCCTACCAGGGCGGCCACATGGAGTACTTCACCTACCTGCTCGACCGCCTGCGCGCCCGGGGGCGCGGCGACGTGCGCGTCTACGGCGGGGGGGGCGGGGTGATCGTGGCCGAGGAGATCGAGGAGCTCCACCGGCGCGGCGTGGCGCGCATCTTCTCGCCCGCCGACGGCCAGCAGCTCGGCCTCGAGCACATGGTCAACCTCATTCTCGCCGAGAGCGACACCGACCTCGCTGCCGCGCTCCCCGACGCCATCGACGGCCTGCTCGCCGGCGATCAGCTCGCGCTCGCCCGCTTCATCACCGGCCTCGAGGCGGCGGCCGTGCCCGAGGGACTCCTCGCCCAGCTCGAGGCCGCAGCGGCGCGCAACCCGGCGCCGGTCCTCGGCATCACCGGCACCGGCGGCTCGGGCAAGTCGTCGCTCACCGACGAACTGGTGCGCCGGTTCCGGCTCGACCAGGAGGACAAGCTGCGCATCGCCGTCCTCGCCATCGACCCGACCCGGCGCCGGGGCGGCGGCGCGCTGCTCGGCGACCGGATCCGCATGAACGCCATCGGCGGCGACCAGATCTTCTTCCGCTCCCTGGCCACGCGCGGCTCCGCGTCGGAGGTCCCCCCTCCCCTGCCGTCGGTCATCGCCGCGTGTCGGGCAGCGGGCTTCGACGTCGTCATCATCGAGACCCCGGGCATCGGCCAGGGCGACGCCGCCATCGTCGAGGTCGCCAACGTCGCCATGTACGTGATGACGCCCGAATTCGGCGCCTCCTCCCAGCTGGAGAAGATCGACATGCTCGATCTCGCCGACGTGGTGGCGATCAACAAGTTCGACCGCCAGTTCGCCGACGACGCGCTGCGCTCGGTCCGGCGCCAGTGGGCCCGCGACCACGGGGGCCACGGGGGCCGGGTCCCGGTCTTCGGCACCATTGCCTCGCGCTTCAACGACGACGGCACGACGGCCCTCTACGGCGAACTGCGCTCCCGCCTGGCGGACAAGGGGCTGGCCGTCGGCGGCGGCACGCTGGCGATCGGCGAGGGGACCGTCTCGAGCGCGACGGCCGCCATCGTGCCGGGCTCACGGCGCGACTACCTGGCCGACATCGCCGAGGTGCTCCGGCGCTACCGCGCCGAGACCGAGCGGATGGCCACAGCGGCGCAGCGTCGCCAGGCGGTGCGCGAGGTGGCGGCCATGGCCGAGGGCCGCGGGCTCGGGGCAGGTGAGCTCGCGCCGCTGGCCTCAGCAGCCGAGGACGAGCTCGGCAACGAGGGGCGCCGGCTGCTCGACGAGTGGCCGGCCATCGCCGCCGGCCAGAGCGGCGTGCGCACCTCGCTGTCGGGCACCGACGTCGTCAAGGTCGCGGTCCCGAGGCTGACCGGCGACGGCGACCTCGTGCGCTTCCTTCGCAAGGAGCACCTGCCCGGGCACTTCCCCTTCACGGCCGGGGTGTTCCCCAACAAGCGCGAGAACGAGGACCCGGCGCGCATGTTCGCCGGCGAAGGTGACCCGATGCGGACCAACCGCCGCTTCCACCTCCTCGCCTCCGGGCAGCCGGCCACCCGGCTGTCGACCGCCTTCGACTCGGTCACCCTCTACGGGTTCGACCCAGAGGAGCGCCCCGACATCTACGGCAAGATCGGCACCTCAGGGGTCTCGATCGCCACCCTCGACGACATGCGCGACCTCTTCGACGGCTTCGACCTGTGCGACCCGGCCACCTCGGTGTCGATGACCATCAACGGGCCGGCGCCGGCGATCCTCGCCATGTACCTGAACGCGGCCATCGACCAGCAGCTCGGGCGCCACCGCGCCGGGCACGGCGAGCCCTCCGCCGAGGAGGCCGCGGCCATCGGCGCCCAAGTGCTCTCTGTGGTGCGCGGCACGGTCCAGGCCGACATCTTGAAGGAGGATCAGGGCCAGAACACCTGCATCTTCTCGACCGAGTTCTCCCTCGGCGTGATGGCCGATGTCCAGCAGTACTTCATCGACCACGCCATCAAGAGCTTCTACTCGGTCTCGGTGTCGGGCTACCACATCGCCGAGGCCGGCGCGAACCCCCTCACGCAGCTGGCGTTCACCCTCGCCAACGGGTTCACCTATGTGGAGGCGTACCTGGCACGCGGGATGGCCGTCGACGACTTCGCGCCCAACTTCTCCTTCTTCTTCTCGAACGGCATGGACCCCGAGTACACGGTGATCGGCCGGGTGGCCCGCCGCATCTGGGCCGTGGCGATGCGCGAGCGCTACGGCGCCTCCGAGCGAGCCCAGAAGCTCAAGTACCACGTCCAGACCTCAGGGCGCTCCTTGCACGCTCAGGAGATGGCCTTCAACGACATCCGCACCACCCTCCAGGCCCTGTGCGCCAGCTACGACAACGCCAACAGCCTCCACACCAACGCCTACGACGAGGCGGTCACCACGCCCACCGACGAGTCGGTGCGCCGGGCCCTCGCCATCCAGCTCGTCATCAACCGGGAATGGGGGCTCTCGACGAACGAGAACCCGCTCCAGGGCAGCTTCATCGTCGACGAGCTCACCGACCTCGTCGAAGAGGCGGTGCTCGCCGAGTTCGAGCGGCTCTCCGAGCGCGGCGGCGTGCTCGGGGCCATGGAGACGGGCTACCAGCGGGGCCGGATCCAGGACGACTCGATGCTCTACGAGGAGAAGAAGCACGACGGCACGCTGCCCATCGTCGGGGTGAACACCTTCGTGAACCCCGCACCCCCCGAGCACCACCAGCCCATGGAGCTGGCCCGTGCCACCGAGGAGGAGAAGGAGGGCCAGCTCCGCCGACTCGCCGACTTCCACGCCCGCCACGCCGCCGAGTGCCCGGGCGCCCTCGACGAGCTGCGCCGCGTCTGCCTCGAGGGGGGCAACGTCTTCGAGGCCCTGATGTCGACGGTGCGCCACGCCTCACTCGGGCAGATCACCCAGACTCTCTTCGAGGTGGGCGGCTCCTACCGGCGCAACGTCTGAGCCTCAATCACCCGGCGCGGTGTAATCACCCGCACGCGCCCGCAGTGCAGTGATGAGCGAGGCCACCTCGCCGGCCTCGGGCTCGGTGAACTCGGCCAGCCCGAACTCGATGGCGACCAGGGCCTCGGTGGCCTTCGCCACCAGCGAGCGGCCCTTCTCGGTGATCTCGGCGAGGGTGGCGCGCCGGTCGGTCGGGTGCGGAATGCGCCGCACGAGCCCCTCGGCCTCGAGGCGGTCGACGGCGTTGGTCACGCTCGCCGGGTGGACCATGAGCCGCGCACCCATCTTGCCGAGCGGGAGCGATCCGCGCCGGGAGAAGTGCAAGAGGGTGAGCGCCTCGTAGCGGGCGAAGGTGAGGCCGAGCGGCCGGAGGGCGGCATCCACTCGCTGGAGCACGATCTGCTGGGCGCGCATGAGCGCGGTGGCGGCAGTCATGCGGACGGGCTGGCCCCAGCCGTGCTCGAGCCACTGCCGCTGGGCTTCTGCCAGCGGGTCGAAGTCGAGCGGCCGGCCCATGGACATGGGGCGATCCTACGAGTCCCCCGCCTCGCGCCGTGAGACCCGGGTGGTGAGGCATCCGTCGGTAGTGTGGCGCGGCCCGCAAGCACCAGGAGGAACGATGAGCGAAGGCGGCACCCCGGCGGCACCGACGACCATCGCCGCCGCAGTGGTCTCGGCAGCGGCGCGCTTCGCCAGGCGTGAGGCGCTCGTCGACGGCGATACCCGCCTCGACTTCGCCGAGCTGGCCACCGAGGCCCGCCGCGTCGCCGGCGCACTGGTGGCGTCGGGGATCGAGCCCGGCGAGCGCATCGCCATCTGGGCGCCCAACATCGCCGAGTGGGTGCTCGCCGCGCTCGGTGCCTACCACTGCGGCGCAGTGGTGGTGACCATGAACACCCGCTTCAAGGGGGGCGAAGCGGGCCACATCCTGCGGACGTCGGGGGCGCGCCTCGCGTTCACCGTGGCCGGTTTCCTCGACACCAACTTCCTCTCGCTCTTGGCCGACGCCGGACCGCTCCCCGCCCTCACCGAGGTCGTGCTCCTGCGGGGCAGCGCACCAGGCGCAACCGACTGGGAGGAGTTCCTCCGGCGAGCGGAGTCGGTCGACGACGGCGTCGTCTCGGCGCGTCTCGCCGCGCTCGGCGCGGACGACGTGAGCGACATCCTGTTCACCTCCGGGACGACGGGGCCGCCCAAGGGGGCGATGCTCACTCACGGCGCGTCCGTGCGCGCCTACCGCTCGTGGGCCGACGTGGTGGGGCTGACCGCCGGGGACCGCTACCTCATCGTGAACCCGTTCTTCCACGCCTTCGGCCTGAAAGCGGGCATCCTGGCCTGCCTGCTGAAGGGAGCGACCATGCTGCCCCAGGCGGTCTTCGACGTGCCCGCCGTGCTGCGCCGGGTGAGAGAGGAGCGCATCAGCGCACTCCCCGGTCCCCCCGCCATCTACCAAACCATGCTCGAGGGCGGCGCGGGCAGCGGGGAGCCCTCGACGCTCCGCCTGGCGGTGACCGGTGGCGCCGTCGTCCCCGTGGAGCTGATCCGGCGCATGCGCACCGAGCTCGGCTTCACCTCGGTGGTCACCGGCTACGGCTTGACCGAGAGCACCGGGATCGCCACCATGTGCCGCAGCACCGACGACCCCGAGACGATCGCGACCACCGCCGGACGGCCCATCGACGGGGTGGAGGTGCGCATCGTCGACGCCGACGGCGCGTCGCTCCCCGCCGGTGCACCGGGCGAGGTCCTGATCCGGGGCTACGTCGTCATGGCTGGCTACATCGGCGACCCGGCAGCCACCGCCGAGGTGGTCGATGAGGAGGGCTGGCTGCACACCGGCGACGTCGGCACCCTGGACGGCGCCGGCAACCTGGCGCTCACCGACCGCCTGAAGGACATGTTCATCGTGGGTGGCTTCAACGCCTACCCGGCCGAGATCGAGTCCATCCTGTCGGGCCACCCCGGCATCGCCGCGGTCGCCGTCGTGGGCGTGCCCGACGAGCGGCTGGGCGAGGTCGGCGCCGCGTACGTCGTGGCCCGCCGCGGTGCGGACCTCGATGCCGGGTCCCTCGCTCCCTGGTGCCGCCAACGCATGGCCAACTACAAGGTGCCACGCCATTTCCACCTGGTGGAGGACCTGCCGCGCAACGCCAGCGGCAAGGTGCTGAAATTCGAGCTCCGCAAGACGGCGCTCGGGACGGACTGACGAGCGACGTGCTGCCGGCGCCGACTATTGCTCGGGCGGCGCACCGGCACGGGCCTGCTCGGGACCCCGACCCCCGCCAGCTCGCATCGATTCGGGTGACGTCTGCGTCAGAATCACGACGCCGGCGCACATGGCGAAGAAGGCCACCGCCGCGATGGCAAGCGCTGTGACATCTTGCGTGAAATGCTCCTCGAAGAGTCGGACGCTCAAGACGATGCTGACAATCGGGTCCACGATGACCAACAGTGGTTGGGACACTCGAAGCGGGCCAACGTGCAACGCAGCTTGGACGAGCAGCGTTCCGACGAGTCCACCTACAGCCACGGCGTAGACGGGCCAGCGCGCCAACATGCCCACGAGTCCGTACTGATTGAACGTGGCAGCGGTGCTCTTGATGAACGTGGCCTCAAGTGCCCACACCGTTCCGGCCGCGGCAGCGAAGAGCGCTGCACGACGAACCGGGGAGCCGCGCAGGGCCAGGAGGGTCAAGATGGCCGCCGCACCACCGAACACCGCCAATGCCGACGCCCACGCGTGCGACGAAGGTGTCGGATTGCCACCTTGTGGCTCGGCCATGGCGACGAACACGCCGATGCCAACGCACGTGAGCACTGCCGAAGCCCAGGCAACGGGTCGGATGGACTGATGGATCCACACCTTGCGAATTAGCAGTCCGAAGACCAACTCGGTGACCATCAGCGTCTGGACCACCGAGAGCTGGCCGTGACTGAGGGCGAGTGCCTGGAACACGAAAGCACCGACGAGCGCGATCCACCCAAACAGCCAAAGAGGGTTGCGGAACAGGTAGACGACGAGCCGCCAACCCGAAGACCCGGCGGGGTCGCTGGTGCTGGCGATGTGCTGGGTGATGACATTCGCCGCATTCGAGAGCGCGGCCAGCAGGGCGTAGAGAGCGCTCATTCAGTGGCGCCTTTCGGATCAATCCTTGTCGTCGGTCACAAGGACCGTCACGTCCTTTTCAAAAGCACGCAGCTCACCGTCGTCACCCAGTACTGGCCGTGTCGCATCGCCGACGACGTCGCCTTCGGGCTTCACCACTCGAATGGTCTCGTCGGTAGCGATCACGTTGCCGTCGCCGTCCACTGCTGCAAGCACATCGTCGACCACGACAGTGCCGTGCGCATCGACGTCACGGGATCGACTCCACGAGATCGAGCGCGTCCTCATCAGCGGGCGTGTCGTTGGTCTCACCTCATCGGCTTCCCAGACAGTGGACCAGAGTGGTCCGTCCAGATCATGACATGGCCCCAACGACCTGTGCTCTTTGGATCACCCGCGTGGAGGGGCCATTCAGCGGGGTGCGCGGCGGAGGCGGGCTCCTCGTAGTGAAGGCCATAGACAGCGAGCAGGAAGTGGGCATCTCTTGACGATCGGAATCTGGATCGTCGCCCAGTAAGGCCGGCCGTGGGCGACCCCAGCACCACTCGGGCCCGAGTGCTCAGAGGCGCTCGATGATGGTGACGTTGGCCTGGCCGCCACCCTCGCACATCGTCTGGAGGCCGTAGCGACCGCCGGTGCGCTCGAGTTCAGAGAGGAGCGTCGTCATGAGGCGCACGCCCGTCGCCCCGAGAGGGTGGCCGAGGGCGATGGCCCCACCGTTCACGTTCACCCGCGACGGGTCCGCACCGGTCTCCTTCTGCCAGGCGAGCACCACCGAGGCGAACGCCTCGTTGATCTCGACCACGTCGATGTCCGCAATGGACAGCGACGCCTTCTTCAAGGCGTGCGCCGTCGCCGGGATGGGGGCGCTCAGCATGAAGACCGGGTCGTCACCTCGCACGCTCAGGTGGTGGATGCGCGCCCGGGGGGTGAGCCCGTGGGTGCGCACCGCCTCCTCGCCGGCGATGAGCATGGTGCACGACGCGTCACTGATCTGGCTCGAGACCGCGGCGGTGATCCGCCCTCCCTCACGGAGCGTCGGCAGCTGGGCCATGCGCTCGAGGCTGGTGTCACGCCGCACCCCCTCGTCGTGCTCGACGCCCTCGAAGGCGACGATCTCGGCGCTGAAGCGCCCCTCGTCGATGGCTCGGGCGGCGCGGCGGTGGCTCTCGAGGGCGAACGCCTCCATGTCCTCGCGGCTGATGTCCCAGCGCTCGGCGATGAGGTCGGCACCGCGGAACTGGTTCACCTCCTCGTCGCCGTAGCGCTGCGTCCAGCCGGTCGATCCCGACAGCACGTCGGTGAAGCCGTAAGCCTCGCCGGCGGTCATCGACGAGGAGATCGGCAGCCTGCTCATGGACTGGGTCCCCCCAGCCACGATGAGGTCCGCCGTGCCGCTCATCACCGCCTGGGCTGCGAAGTGCACCGCCTGCTGGGAGGAGCCGCACTGGCGGTCGACCGTCGTCCCCGGCACGCTCTCGGGCAGGCCGGCGGCCAGCCACGCGTTGCGTGCGATGTCGCCCGCCTGGGGTCCGATGGTGTCGACGCAGCCGAAGATCACGTCGTCGACCGCCTCGGGGTCGACGTCGTTTCTCGCCATGAGCGCACGCAGGGGGAAGGCGCCGAGGTCGATCGGGTGCACATGGGACAGTCCGCCGTTTCGGCGGCCGACGGGGGTGCGGAGCGTGTCGATGATGTAGGCCTCAGCCATGGCGTCCTCTCGTACTGCGGTCGGTGCTGCGGTGGGACACGCCATCGGGGCGGCCCGGTCCCCGCTTCAGCCCGCGAGTTGCTTGACCTTCTCGATCAGGTCGACCGGTCGCTGGCCGCCGGTCGGCACCGGGATGACCTGGAGATGGGTGACCCCCGCCTCGGCGAAGGCGGCGATGCGCTCGGCGACGTAGGACTCGGGGCCGCACAGCGTGGTCAACTCGAGCAGCTCGTCGGGGACGGCCGCCTCGGCCTCCTTCTTCTTGCCGTCGAGGTAGAGGTCCTGGATGGTGGCGGCAGCCTCTTCGAAGCCGCTGCGGCGCGCCACGTCGTTGTAGAAGTTGCGGCCCTTGGCCCCCATGCCGCCGATGTAGAGCGCGAAGTGCGCCCGGGACAGGTCGCGCACGGCCTTCACGTCGTCGCCGTCCCCGATGGCGAGGAGGCCGCCCGCGGTGATCTGGAGGGGACCGAGCGCCGGGTCGCGCTTGGCCATCCCCGCGTCGAGGGCACCGCCCCACACGTTCTTCACCTTCTCGGGAATGAAGAGCATGGGGATCCAGCCGTTCGCGATCTCGGCGGTGAGGGCCACGTTCTTCTCACCGAGCGACGCGAGCCAGATCGGGATCTCGCTGCGCACCGGCCGGCCGATGATCTTGAGCGCCTTGCCGAGGCCGGTGCCCTGGTCGGGAGGGAGGGGCAGCGTGAAGATCGAGCCATCGTGGGTGAGCGGCGCCTCGCGTGCCCAGACCTTCCGGCAGATCTCGACGATCTCCCTCGTCCGCCCGAGAGGGGCGGTGTAGGGCACGCCGTGCCAACCCTCGATGACCTGGGGGCCCGACGCGCCGAGGCCGAGATGGAACCGGCCCTCGGAGAGCGCGTCGATGCCGGCCGCGGTCATGGCGAGGAGGGTCGGGGTGCGGGTGTAGATGGGCAGGATGGCCGACCCGATCTCGACCGTCTCGGTGAGGGCGGCGAGATAGCCCATGAGGCTCGGGCCGTCGAGGCCGTAGGCCTCGGCGACCCACACCAGGTCGAGGCCCGCCTTCTCGAACTCGGCCACCTGGGCCGCCGACTCCCGGAAGCCGCCGGCATAGCTGAGCATGGTGCTGATCTTCATGGTTCTCCCCCGTCCCTTTGGCCCGCAGGCGAGCCGGGTCCTCGACAATCCCAGCCTGACCGTACTCGCTCGACCCCCCTGCGGTGGCGCCCGAGGCAGCCCAAAGGTGCGCCCGCCCCCGCTGACGCGGCACAATCAGGGGAGGTGTACCGGTTGCGAGAAAGCACCTGGGCACCGCCCGATCGAGGAAGGACCATCGAGGACACATGGAACGCACACTCTTCGACGACGAACACGAGCAGTTCCGCGACAGCTTCTCCCGCTGGCTGGCGAAGGAGATCGTCCCGAATCACGAGAAGTGGAACGCCGACGGCATCGTGCCGCGCGAGGTCTTCGCCAGCGCCGGGGCCCAGGGCTACATCGGCATGGACATCCCGACGGAGTACGGCGGCGGCGGGGTGGCCGACTTCCGGTACCACCAGATCATCGACGAGGAGATCCAGGCGGCCGGTGTCGGTGCCTCGGGTCTCGGCCTCACGTTGCACAACGACATCTGCGTGCCGTACTTCTTGAGCTACTGCACCGACGAGCAGAAGCAACGGTGGCTGCCGGGCATCGCGTCGGGCGAGCTCATCACCGCCATCGGCATGACCGAGCCATCCATCGGCTCCGATCTGGCCTCGATGGCCACCACCGCACTGCGCGACGGCGACGAGTTCGTGGTGAACGGCCAGAAGACCTTCATCACCAACGGCATCAACGCCGACCTGGTGGTGCTGGCCGTCAAGACCGACCCGAGCCAGCGGCACAAGGGGATGAGCATCATCATCATGGAGCGGGGCCTGGCCGGGTTCGAGCGCGGCCGCAACCTCGACAAGATCGGCCTCCACGCCCAGGACACCGCTGAGCTGTTCTTCTCCGACGTCCACGTCCCGGCCGGGAACCTCTTGGGCAACGAGGGCGAGGGCTTCGCCATGCTCGTGGCCAACCTCCCCCAGGAGCGGCTCTCGATCGCCATCGCCGGCATCGCCGCGGCCAGGGCGGCCATCGACTGGACGCTCGCCTACGTGAAGGAGCGCCAGGCGTTCGGCCAGTCGGTGGGCTCGTTCCAGAACTCGCGCTTCGTGCTGGCCGAGGCCGAGACTGAGGTGACTATCGGTCAGGCGTTCATCGACCAGTGCGTGCTCGCCTTGAATGAGGGCCGCCTCACCGCCGAGGAGGCGGCCATGGCCAAGTGGTGGTCGACCGAGCTCCAAAAGCGCACCATCGATCGATGCCTCCAGCTCCACGGCGGCTACGGCTACATGGCCGAGTACCCCATCGCCCAGGCCTATCTCGACGCACGGGTCACCACCATCTACGGCGGCACCACCGAGATCATGAAGGAGATCATCGGCCGGTCGATGGGCATCTAGCCGCGCCGCGCCGGGGCCCCGCCCCGGTCGCTGCCACCGCGCGCCGGCACCCGCCGCCGCGCGCCGGGTCCGAGGGGGCAGAGGTGGATTTCGATTTCTCAGACGAGGAGCTCGCGTTCCGCGAGGAGGTCCGCACCTGGCTGGCCGAGCACGTGCCCGCCGACAAGGCGCCCGAGGACGGCCCGGCCATGCGCGACTACGACCTGGCGTGGCAGCGCACGCAGTACGACGGCGGGTGGGCCGGCATCTCGTGGCCGGTGCAGTTCGGCGGCCGCGGGCTCTCCACCATCGAGCAGCTGATCTGGTTCGAGGAGTACGCACGCGCCGGCGCACCCTCCATCGGCGCAAACTTCGTTGGGATCAACCACGCCGGGCCGACCCTTATCGCCCGGGCCTCCGACGGCCAGCGCGCCGCCCACCTGCCGCCCATCCTGCGTGGCGACGTCGTGTGGTGCCAGGGCTTCTCCGAGCCCGGTGCGGGCTCGGACCTGGCGGGGCTCCAGACCAGAGGCGAGATCGACGGCGACGAGCTGGTGGTGACCGGTTCCAAGGTCTGGACCAGCTTCGCCAACCTCGCCGACTACCAGGAGCTGCTCGTGCGCACCGACCGCGACGCCCCCAAGCACAAGGGCATCACGTGGATCATCTGCGACATGCGCTCGCCGGGCATCGAGGTGCGGCCCATCCGCACCATGAACCGCACCGCGCACTTCTCCGAGGTGTTCTACGACGAGGTCCGCATCCCGCTCGCCAATGTCGTGGGCGGCCTGAACGAGGGCTGGAGCGTCGCCATGTCGACGCTCTCGTTCGAGCGCGGCACCGGCTTCATGGCCGACCAGGTCGAGCTGGCCCGCACCGTCGACGACCTCATCGCCCTGGCCCGGACGACCACGGGCCCCGACGGCCGCCGGCCGGCCATCGCCGACGAGGAGGTGGCCCGGCGGCTGGCGACGGCGCGCGCCGAAGTGGCGGCCCTTCGGGCCATGACCTACGCGAGCGTGAGCCGCAACCTCCGCCAGCAGACGCCGGGTCCCGAGGCCTCGATCTCGAAGGTCTTCTACGCCGAGCTCCAACAACGCGTCGGGCGCCTCGCCATGGACATCCTGGGCCACGCCGCGTTCGACCTCGTGCACGACCCGTTGGTCGGCGAGGGCTGGCCGGCGTGGTACCTACGCGGCTACGGCGTCTCCATGGGCGGCGGCACCCCTGACATCCAGCGCAACATCATCGCCGAGCGCGTCCTCGGCCTCCCCCGCTGAGATCGGAGCACCGTGGACCTGCTGGCGAGCCCGGAGCAAGAAGAGATCGCTGCCACCGTGGCGGCCTTTTGTGCTGAGCACCTGTCGATCCGACAACTGCGCTCCCGCATCGGCGAGGCGGCCGCCGTCGACCCAGCCACCTGGGCGCGACTCGCCGAGCTCGGCTGGTTCGGCCTCGGCCTGGGCGCCGATCAGGGCGGTGCGGGCTACTCGGTGGTCGAAGAGGCCTTCATGTTCCGCGAGCTCGGCCGCTGCCTCGCTCCGGGCCCGGTGCTCGGCGCTGTCCTCGGCGCCCGGGTCGCCGCGGCCTGCGGCGACGCCACACGCTGTCGGTCGATCCTCGCCGGGGAGGCCCTGGTCGCGTTCGGCGACCCGGACGCCGGCGCCGTCGTCGGGCCCAGGCTCGACGGCCGCCTGCTCCTCCTCGACGCCCCGGGCTCGGACTACGTGGTCGTCTGCGATACCTCGGGCGCCGCCCTCCTGGCGATCGGCGAGGTCGGTCCGTTGCAGAGGCTCGACTCCCTCGATCCCGGCGTGCGGCTCGCCACCGCCGAGGTGAGCGACCTGGCGCCACTGCACTTCGTCGACGCCGCCACCGAGCCGGTGGGGCTGCGTGCCCAGGTGCTCGTGGCGGCGGAGGCCGCCGGGATCGCCGAGGCGACGCGCGACATCTCGGTCGCCTACGCGCTGGCGCGCCAGCAGTTCGGCAAGCCGATCGGCGCCCACCAGGCGGTGAAGCACCGCTGCGCCGACATGGCCGTGGCTGCCGTGGCGGCGAGCGCCCAGGCCTTCTTCGCCGCCCTCGCACTTGATCGCTCCTCCCCCGACGCCGCCTTCCAGTGCGCCAGCGCCACGTTCGTCGCCACCACCGCCGCCATGGGCAACGCCACGCGCAACATCTCGAACCACGGCGGTCTCGGCTTCACGTGGGAGCACGACGCGCACCTCTACCTGAAGCGGGCCCATCTCCTCGAAGCCCTCCTGGGCGGCCGGGCCGCGCACCTGCGCGAGCTGCTCGACGCCCCGGGGCCACTCACCGTATGAACGAGGGCACGCCCACGGCGCAAGCGGGCGCACAAGGAGACCGGATGGACGAGGACACAGCAGCGCCCGTGCCACCTCCCGTCGCCCCCGACGGTGCGCTCGGCCAGTTCCGCCTCGACGGCCGGCGGGCGCTGGTGACCGGGGCGAGCTCGGGGCTCGGGCGGCGCTTCGCCCAGGTGCTCGACGCTGCCGGGGCCCGCGTGGCGGTCGTCGCCCGGCGAGCAGCGCGCCTCGAGGACTTGGCCGCCGACCTGCACGATGCGGTCGTGGTGACCGCCGACCTCGCAGACCCGAGCGCGCCGGGCGCAGTGCTCGACGCCGTGGTCGAAGGGCTCGGCGGCGTCGACGTCCTTGTCAACAACGCCGGCACGCTGGTCGTCGGGCCGGCCGAGGACGACACCACGTTTCGCGACGTCGTCGAGCTCAACCTCCATGCCCCCTACGAGTTGACCCGGGGCTGCGCCCGACTCGCCCTTCTCGCCGAGTCCCCCCTCTCGGTGGTCAACATCACCTCGATCCTGGCCCGGGTGGGGGCACGGTCGATCCCCCAGGCCTCCTACGCCGCCAGCAAGGGCGGCCTCGAGCAGCTGACCCGTGAGCTGGCGAACCAGTGGGCGCGCTCGTCGATCCGGGTGAACGCCATCGCCCCGGGGTGGTTCCGCACGGAGATGACCGCCGAGACGATGATCGACGACCCGAAGGGCTTCGCCTACGTCGAACGCAACACCCCGATGGGCCGTCCGGGCGCCGAGCACGAGCTCGACGGGGCGCTGCTCTTCCTCGCCTCGGATGCCTCGTCCTACGTCACCGGCCAGGTGCTGGTCATCGACGGCGGCTGGACGATCATCTGAGCCACATGGTGCCCGCCGGTCGGCGGCGGCGCGCTTGGCTTACGCGTAGTTGAAGAGTGCGTAGATGACACCGATCACCAGGGCGGCGATCACCGCGTAGCGCCCGCCGTCGCTGAGCTGGATTTCCCAGCCGCTGCCGTCGGCGCGCTCGTTCGTGGCGGTGGCGTCGCCGAGCAGGCCCCAGGGGTACTCCGCCGTCAGCATCCAGAAGTAGCCAGCCAGCCGGACCTGGAACCGGATGATGGTGCGGGTGGCCTCGTAGAGCGGGATCGGCTGCGCGCCGGTGAAGGTGATCATGAACCAGCTGCCGACCGAGAGGACCCCGAGGCCAGATCCGGCGAGGCCGGCCACGATGGCGCCGGGGATGACCAAGATGATGCGGAACAGGACGGCGAGGCGGTTGAGCGGCACACGCGGCGGGACAGCGATCTGGATCGCGTAGTTCGGCTCCTGCTCGAGCGTGTAGGCGGGGTAGTCGTCGGTGAGGAAGTAGAAGTAGCCGCTGACCCGTGCCCCCCAGCGCACGACGCCGGAGAGGAAGTCCTCAGCGAACCCGGGCAGCTCGCCGGTGAACAGCGCGCCGAACCACCCGACGATGGCCACGAAGAACGCAGCGATGTAGACGAAGTACAGCACGATCGCCTGGGGGATGACCCAGATGAGGCGCAGCGCCGCCGTCAGGCGGTTGCGCTCAGCCGGCTGCTGCGCCGACAGGTACAACGGGAGGGGTTGCCCGCCCAGCGAAGGTGGGATGCTTGCCATGGTTGTGCCGCCTCTCTAGGGATCCGGGCCCGATGCTAACCACGCACCTGGTGTCCTGCGTGGTTCTTCCAGTTCACGGGCCCATCCGGCTGGGTGCGTCAGCCGGACAGTCCGACGCTGAAGGAGGTCATCGAGATGCCACCGAGCTCACAGCCCTCGGCCAGCACGGCACAGGGCTCACCTGCAACCTCGGCGAGCCCGGCCAGGTAGGCGGCGGGCAGGTAGTGGTCGGGCGTGGGCACGGCGAGCGCATAGTCGGGGTGGCCGGCGAGCGAGGCGAGCGACGAAGGGTCCGAGGTCATGGCGGCGGTGACCGCCGCGTCGAACCGCTCGGCCCAGTCGTAGCCGCGGCCTTCGAGCGAGAAGTCCATCCGCCGCAGGTTGTGAACCACATTGCCGCTCGCCACGATGAAGATGCCCTGCTCTCGGAGGGGAGCGAGCTTGCGCCCGAGCCCGACGTGGTACTCGAGGGGTTGGGCGGCGTTGACGGAGAGCTGCACCACCGGAACGTTCGCGTCGGGGAACATGTGGGTCAGCACCGACCACGTCCCGTGGTCGAGGCCCCAGCTGTCGTGGTCCGCGCCGACCCAGTCGGGTGCTGCGGCCGTCGCCACCTCCTCGGCGAGTGCGGGGAGCCCGGGGGCCGGGTACTCGAACTCGAAGAGCGCCTGGGGGAAGCCGAAGAAGTCGTGGATGGTGCGCGGCCGCGCCATGGCGGTGACCGCGGTGGCGGCGATGTACCAGTGGGCGGAGATGGCCAGCACGGCGCGCGGTGTGCCCACGGCGCGGCCGAGGGCCGCCCAGGCATCGGTGAAGCGGTTCGTCTCGAGGGCGTTCATGGGATTGCCGTGTCCGATGAAGGCCGCTGGCAGGGTGCTCATGCTCCGAGGCTACGTGGCGCGAGTAGCTGCAGGCATCGTCGGCCTCTCAGCGGATGAGGGACTCCTGGACGAAGGTGGCGACGAGCCGACCGTCCTCTCGGAACACCCGCCCTTCGCCGAGGGCGCGGGCGCCGCCGGCGAAGGGGCTCGCCTGCGCCAGCAGCAGCCACTCCCCCGAGGGGACCGGGTCGTGGAAGTACACGGCGTGCGACAGCACCCCGGTGGCGACGCGTGCATGTGCCAGGTGCTGGCCGACACCTTCGTGGGGACGCATGGCGGTGCCGATGAGGAACCCGTCGGTGGCAAAAGCCAGCATGGCCTGGTTGAGCGCCAGGGGGGCACGGTTCGGGGGCCAGCGCACCCAGACGGAGAGCTCCGGCGGGCCTGTCTCGTCACCCTCTCCCCACAGGTCGATCCCCCCGACCACCCGGTACTCCGCGCCGGGGGCCACCAAACCGGGGGGGCCGAGGCGGACCGCCCGTTCGGGCCCTTCGATGTCGGGCATCGGTGGCACGTGGCGGATGCCGTCGTCTTCTGGGGCGTGCAGCAACACGAGGGCCGTGGCGCACAGGCGCTCGGACTGCCGGACCGCAACGTTCACGCTGGCGAAGCTGCGGCCGTTGTGCAGCGGTTCGAGCTCGATGTCGACCGCCTCGCTGACGTCGCCCCCGCGCACGAACAGCGCCTGGATGGATTTGAGCGCCTTGGCCGGCACGGATGCCGCCGAGGCGAGCAGCATCTGGGCGAGGAGCTGGCCACCGAAGATGACGTAGCCCGGGTCTGCGCCGGCCACCGCATCGAAGCGGTAGCGGTGCTCCCCCACCCGCTCGAAGACGAAGCTCTCGGGGACAACGAAGTCAGCAGCCATCTCGCTCCTCGCAGACGTGGGGTGTCGGTGCCCGGTGCGAAAGCACAGCGCCGGGTCAGCTTGGCACCCGCAACGGCGCCTCCGTTGACACCCCGGGACTGCGCCGGTACCGTCAGGCGCCCGGCATGGACCTCAACCCCTCGTTCGAACAGCGCCAGCTCGTCGAGGCGTTCAGCACCCTCTACCGTGGCGAGTCCACCACCGAGCGGGTGCGCGCCGCGGAGGCCACCGGTTTCGACCCAGGGCTCTGGGAGGCGCTGGCTGGCGCGGGCGGCGTCGAGATGGCACTACCGCTTCGGGCGGGCGGCTCGGGTGCGAGCCTCCTCGACCTCGCGCTCGTCGCCGAGGTACACGGACGCCATCTCGGCTCCGCGCCACTCGTCGAGGCGCAGGTGTCGGCACGTCTTCTCGAGCGGCTGGGAGGGGCCGCCCCCGTGGTCGCCGACGTGGCCGCCGGCCGTCAGATCCTGACCGTTGCCCTCGCTCCCCCAGGCTCGGGCACCGCGCGTGGTGTGCCGGCCGCCATGGTCGCCGATGCTGTGCTCGTGCTCGACGACAGGTGCGTGGCGCTGGTCGGCTTGGCCGACGCGCGCACGCCGGTGCACAACCTCGCCGCCCTCCCGCTCGCCGATGTCCGCCTCGACGCCGACCCGCTCGCCACCTTCGGCGGGGAGGAGGCCCGGCGCTCGTTCGCGACGGCGCTCGACGAGTGGATGGCCCTGACCGCCAGCGCCCTGGTCGGGCTCGGTCGCCGCGCCCTCGAGCTGGCGGTCGACTATGCAACGACGCGCCAGGCCTTCGGCGCGCCCATCGGCTCCTTCCAGGCGGTGGCGCACCGCCTGGCCGATGCGGCCACCGCCCTCGACGGTGCCACCCTGCTCAGCCGCGAGGCCGCCTGGGCGTCCGAGGGCGATCCGGCCCGGGCGAGCGACCTCGCAGCGATGGCGTTTGCCTTCGCCGCGGAGGCTGCCCAGGTGGCGGGCGAATGGAGCCTGCACGTCCACGGGGGCTATGGCTTCATGCTCGAGTACGACGTGCAGCTCTACTTCCGGCGGGCAAAGGGGTGGGCCGCCGTCTACTCGGACCCCGGCCGCGTGTACGCCGGTCTCGGTGCCCGGGCGCTCGCCAGGCGGGCCTGACGTGGAGTTCGGCCTCGGGGGCGGGCATGACGCGCTGGTCGACGACGTCCGCCGGTTCTTGGGCGAGCACCTGACCCCTGAGCTGCTCGCCCGGGTGCGGCGGGGCGGCACCTATCACGACTGGGACTTCCACCGGGCGCTCGTCGCCAAGGGGTGGATGGCACCTGGCTGGCCGGTCGAGCTCGGCGGCCAGGGCCGTCCCCCCCTCGAGGTGCTCGCCATCGCCGAGGAGCTCCAGCGCGCCGGTGCCCCCATGCTGGGCCTCGGCACCACCATGCTGGTGGCGAGCGTGCTCCGCCACCTCGGCACCGCGGCACAGAAGGAGGCGGTTGTGCGCCCCGCGCTCGCCGGCGAGATCCTCATCGCCCTCGGGTTCTCCGAGCCCGAATCGGGCTCCGACGTCGCCGCCGCCCAGACGCGCGCCGTGCGAGACGGCGACGAGTGGGTCGTGAACGGCCAGAAGATGTTCACCACCAACGCCCACGAGGCGGACTACGCCTTCCTGCTGGCCCGGACCGACCCCACGCTGCCCAAGCACCGCGGGCTCACCACGTTCCTGGTCCCCCTTCGCCAGGAGGGTGTCGAGATCCGGCCCATCACCACGCTGTCGGGCGAGAGGACCAACATCACCTTCTACGCCGACGCCCGGGTCCCCGACGCGCTGCGCATCGGGGAGGTCAACGGTGGCTGGGAGGTGATGACCGTCGGGCTCACGTACGAGCGGACCTCCGCGGCCGGTGGCGACTCGATCCGCTTGCTCGAGGCCATGGAGGATTGGGCCGTGGGGGGGACGCCACACGGGCGATCCGCCGACCACGACGAGCGGGTGCACGAGGCGTTCGGGCGCGCGGCGACCGAGAACGAGGTGTCGGTCCTCCTGAGCCGCCGTTCGGCATGGCTCGACTCGATCGGGGAGCTGCCGGGCGTCGAGGGCTCCATGGCCAAGCTCTTCTCATCCGAGGCGATCACGCGCCAGTCCGCCCAGTTCATCGACCTGCTCGGGCCGGAGGGGATCCGCACCGAGGAGGACCGGGGTGCACCCGCCCGGGGCGAGGTCGAGTGGGCATACCGCTTCGCCCAGGGCACCACTATCTACGGCGGCACCAGCGAGATCCAACGGACGATCATCGCCCAGCGCGGGCTCGGCCTGCCGCGCGGCTGACCCCGGCTCAGGCGGGGGCGAGCCGCTCGCGCGCGGTGCGCACGAGGTGCTGGAAGGCGGCCACGCCATCTTCATGGCGCGGGCTCAGCACGCCGGACCGGTAGGTACCAGCTGCCAGGTTGCGCTGGACGGCGGCGCAGATGCGGGCGTCTTCTTCGAGCACCGTGCTCGAGATGCGCACGACCTCGTCGTCGGAGCTGCCGTCCCTTGTGAAGTAGCGGTAGGAGATGCGGACACGGCCAGGCCCAGTTGGCAAGAAGCGCTCCAAGTTCATCGAGTCCGGGTACAGGTTGAGGGCCACGTTGGGCCAGCGCCAGAGCCAGCGGCCGGCGTTGACCGCGCCGCTCCTCGTCGGCGCCTCGTGCCGGCACCAGCGGTCACCGACGTGGACCTCGTAGCGGGCGGCGTCGATCTCGCGGTTGAGCTCACGGTGGACGAGGGGGATGTGGTAGCCCTCGAGGTAGTTCTCCGCGTACACCTTCCAGTCGGCGACGATCTCGTGGGAAAGTTCGTGGGCGGGGACGAGCTCTTCCATGGGGAACCCGGCCGTGGCCTCGGCGAAGCCCCCGAGGGACTCGCTGAGCGCGGGCGCCGCCGGGTCGAGGTTGGCCCAGACAAGGCCCCGCCAGACGTCGACCGTGGCACCGAACAGGCCGCAGGCACCGCGGTCGAGGGGCGGGTCGTCGCCGAAGTCGCGCGGTGAGCGCAACCGTCCATCGAGCTCATAGACCCAGCCGTGGTAGCGACAGACGAACGACGACACATGTCCGGTGCCGTCCCACACGAGGGGCCCGGCCCGGTGTCGGCACACGTTGTGGAAGGCGCTGAGTGCGCCGTCGGCACCGCGCACGATCACCACGGGGCTCCCGGCGATGTCAGTCGCCAGGTACGAGCCCGCAGCCCGCAGGTCCGAGACATGGCCCACGACGGCCCACTCGCGGGAGAACACGGCCCGGCGGTCGAGCTCCCATTGGGACTCGCCGTGGTACCACTCCGACGGGAGGGTGGAGGTGATCGAGGGCGCACGTGGGGCCGTGACGGCCACGCCGGTCTCAGTCATCGACCGAAGCTATCCGACGCGGTGCGCGGTGAGCGACGCCTCGGCGACGCTCGGGGGCGGGTGGTCGTCCGGGCACCAACCGGGTGGCGAGGTGTAGACGGCGTCTTCGGACCATTCGCCCGCCTGCCATGCGTTCGAGCCGACCGGCAGGCCGAAGATGAGCTGTGTGTCGGCGAGCACGGCCGCGGCGTAACGGGCGGCGCCGGCCGCGCACGGGTGGATGTTGTCAACGGCCCGGACGCGCAGCCACCGGTCGGGCGGTGCACTCGGGTCGCCGATCGGCGGCAGCCACGCGCTGAATCGACCGTGCAAGAGGATCGAGGTGGCGGCGGGCAGGTACATGACGCGCCCGGGGAAGATGGTCGTCATCGACCGTGCGATCGACGCCCACGCCAGGAAGGCCGAGTCGTTCTGTCCGCGCTCGGCCGCCAGCTGCGTCGGGCTGAGCAGGTTCGGCGTCAGGAGGCCGAGCGGGGGCCCGATCTTCGGGAACTGCAAGAAGAGCACGCCGGCCACGCCGTCGCCGGGAGCGAGGAGCTCGCGCACCGCCTGCTCGAGCAGGGCCGTATAACCAGCTGGGTCGTCGAGCGCCGCCTGGTCGTCCCAGGACCACTCGGCCATCACGATGTCGGGGTGCTCGCTCGCCACCAGCTGGGACAGGCCGCCGGAGAGTACCCAGGCCGACGTGGTGAGGCCCCAGCCGCCAGCGGATTCGTCGAGCAGCACGGCCTCGCCGGTCGAGGCCAGGGCGGCGCCCAATGCGGGCGCGGTCCGCTGGGCCACGCTGTCGCCGAGCAACAGGATGCGCAGCGGGTCGGCGGCGCTCACGACGCGCCCGGATGGCAGGGCGATCATCTGCTGGTCGGCGAAGCCCCCCGCGCCGGCGACCGCCGCGGGTGCTGCGACCTTGGCGGCGGCGAGGTGGACGGGGGCCACCGGCCTCGTGGCCACCGCCGGCAGCGTGCCCACGACGAGGCACGCGGCCACGAGGCCTGCGGCCACCGGGACGGTCGCGACCTGCCGCCACGCGGGCGCACGCCAGGCGCGCACCGGCCGCTCGACGACGTAGAAGCTCGCCGTAGCCGCGGCGAAGGTGACCGCCAGGCGGGCGGCGTCGAGGGGCGCCCCGGACAGACCGGTGCGCGGGGCGCTCATGAACACCTCGACCGGCCAGTGCCAGAGATAGAGGCCGTAGGAGATCATGCCGACCCAGCGGATCGGCGGGAGCGACAGCGCGCGGCCGAGGCCTCCGGATTGCACCTGGCGCACATCGGCCACGATGACCGCCGCCAGGACCGCACAGGCGAGAAAGCCTCCTCGGAACATCCATCCGGGCGGGAGCCCGTCGCCGCTTCCGGCCCACATCCAGCAGCAGCCGAGCAGGACCGCTGACAGCAGCCCGGCAACGTGGAGCACCCGGCGCGCCGCCGGCCCCGGCATGGGGCGCGCAACGCAGAGCATGGCGACGGTCGCGCCGGCCAGCATGTCGAACGCCCGTGTGCCGGTGCCGAAATAGACCATGGTCGGGTCCGTGCCGGGACGGTACAGCAAGGCCATGGCGAGCGCCGATGCGAGGGCGCCGGTGACGCTGAACACGATCCCGGCGCGGCGCCAGTGGCGTCGGGTGACGCTCACCAGGGCAAGAATGACCAGTGGCCAGACAAGGTAGAACTGCTCCTCGATGGCGAGCGACCAGGTGTGCTCGAGGGGCGAGGGCGCCGAGAACTGTGCGAAGTAGGACTGGTGGGCGAAGATCGAGTGCCAGTTGGCGACGTAGAACAACGTGGCAAGGCCGTCGCCCCGCAGGCCGCTGAGATCGACGAGCGATGACGCAGGTGGGCCGAAGCGGCCGTCGAGCGCGACGTAAAGAGCGACCGCGGCCAGCATCACGAGGAGGGCCGGCAGGAGCCGGCGCGCTCGGCGCGCCCAGAAGGCGCCCAATTTGATGGTCGCGCTCGAGTGCCACTCCTCGAGCAGCAACGTGGTGATGAGGAAGCCCGAAAGGACGAAGAAGAGGTCGACGCCGAGATAGCCGCCCGACGCCCAGTGCGCCCCGAAGTGATAAGCGATCACCGCAGCGACGGCCATCGCGCGGACGCCGTCGAGCGCGGGGACGTACCGGCCGCTGAGCGCGCCGCTCACCTCGTCGGTCTCACCGTCCCCCTCGCGTGCGCCGCCCCCGGCGGTCAGCGAAACCGCCGCTGCCACCCCCATCTTCTAGCAAAGCCAAGGACTCCGGCGCCGAGAGCCACCAGCTTCGCGTTGTCGGGCCATGTGCCACCTCGCGGGAATCGCGACCCCCGACGTTGCGCACCCCGGGTTTCGCACTACCGTGTCGCCGCTGAACCTCGGCGTATCCTGAGAAAACGGTCGTTGACTCTTGAGCCGAGATCAGTTAGTCATGTGTCCAAGTTGGTGTCACTTGCAGAGCGCGCAGGCTGCAACAAGTGTCCCTGCTTTTGGCGGGAAGGGGCGGAATTGAGCACGCTAACGACGTACGACGGCTTGAGCCTGTCGTACACGGAGTCGGGTGAGGACACTCGACGGCCGCCGGTCGTGCTACTGCACGGCTACGCGGCGGACTCGTACATGAACTGGGTCGCACCAGGCATCGCCGGCGCGCTCGTGCTGGGCGGCCACCGGGTCATCGCCCTCGACGCCCGGGGCCACGGCCAATCGGACGCGCCGCACGAGGCCTCGTTCTACGGCGAGGCGACGATGGCCCAGGACGTCTCGCTGCTGGCCGACCTGCTCGGTACCGAGCAGTTCGATCTCGTCGGCTACGCCTGGGGTGCGGTGATCGCGCTCCTCGTTGCCGGACACGACCCGCGTGTCCGTCGCCTGGTAGTCGGTGGCATCGGCACCGAGGTGGCCGATGCCAGCGCAGTGGGGCGGCGCAAGCTGCGGGACCGGCAGTTGGCCGAAGCACTGCGCCTGGACGACGAGGGGGCCATCGCCGACGTCGGGTTGCGATCGGTCCGACGGTTCGCCGAGCAGGCGAAGGCGGACCGCCTCGCACTGGCCGCCCATGCCGAAGGCGAGCACGCACCGCCCATCTCGCTCGACGGTATCGGGGTCGAGACGCTCGTGGTCGCCGGCGAGGACGACGAGTACGTCGGCTCTCCGGCCGGTCTCGCCGCGGTGATCGGCGCGTCGGTGGCCCTCGTGCCCGGCGACCACCTCGGCGCCGTCTTCTCCAAGGAATTCAAGTCTGCGGTCGTCAAGTTCTTGGAGTGAGGGCACCGTGCACCCACTGAGCTGGAGGTTTGCTCCTCCCTCCTTGGTGGAAGGCGACCACTGCCATAAGGCCCTAGTAACCCTGCGCAGCGTCAGGTAATTTTCAGTATCGCATCCGGCTGAACCAACCGGAAGGCGACGAAGCATCTGAGGTTCGCTCACACAGCGTCGTGGTAGACGGACCCAGGGTCGGCCCGGAACTTCCGGGGAGGGGCAGGGCCATGGGCAGGTTGATGACATATGACGGGGTGGACCTGTCCTATGGGGAGTGGGGCGAAGACGACCTTCGGCCGCCCGTGATCCTCCAGCACGGATTCGCCGCCGACTCCCAGATGAACTGGGTGACGCCCGGGATCGTCGGCGCACTCGTCCTCGCCGGCCACAAGGTGTTCGCACTCGACGCGCGGGGCCACGGCCTCTCCGATGCGCCGCATCACTCCTCCTACTACGGCGAGTCGAAGATGGCAGAGGACCTTGAGCTGCTGTTGACTCTCACCGGCGCCACGTCGTTCGACCTCGTCGGCTATTCGCTCGGCGCCATCGTGGCAATGCTCGTTGCCAGCCGGGACATCCGGGTCCGCCGGCTCGTCGTCGGAGGCGTCGGCCACGACGTGACCAACACAACCGCCATCGGCAGGCGGGTGTCACGCGACCAGCGCCTCGCTGCGGCCCTTCGCACCGATGACATCGCGTCGATCGGCGACGACTCGTTGCGCTCGTTCTGCCGCTTCGCCGACCAGACCCATGCAGACCGACTCGCCATGGCCGCGCAAGCGGAGGCACCGCATGCGCCCGCGATCGACTTGAGCCGCATCCAGGCCGAGACGCTGGTCATCGCCGGCGAAGACGACCAGAATGCCGGGTCCCCGGCCGCCCTCGCCGCCGGCATCCGAGGGGCCGCGGTGTGCATCGTGCCCGGTGATCACGTGAGCGCGGTGTTCGGCGAGATGTTCCGCTCCACCATCGTCGAATTCCTCGAATAGGCCACGGCTGGGTCGCGACGACGCGGCCGGCGAGCGGACTGCCTATCGTGGCCCCATGTGCCGCAACATCACCACCCTGCGAGGGCTTGAGCCGAGAGCCACCGCCGAGGAGATCGAGGCCGCCGCCCTTCAGTACGTGCGCAAGGTCGCCGGCATCACGTCTCGCTCGGCAAAGACCGACGCCGCGGTCGAAGGCGCGGTCCGGGCCGTCGCCGACGCCACGGCCGCGCTGCTCGACGAGCTGCCACCGCGACGTCAGGCGCCACCGACGGAGCCGCCACTTCGCCGACTGGCACGCCAGACCTCGCTCTGACGATGCACCTGATGCGGCGCGGGCTGGTCCATGACCCCGGGGCCATGGACCAGCACTAACACCCAGCCCTGGTTCAGAACCCAGGTGCTGAAACCAGCGTATGCTCATCCCACTTCCTGAGTTGGCCCATTCTCCTTCGACCCGGTGGGACGCAAATGGTCGCTCACCGAGTCAGGAGCGACGGTGGCCGAGGATCCGCGGGCCGCGGGCGTGCACGCACTTTCGCGTTTTTTCGTGAACGACGGGACGCTCGGCGATACTTTACTGAAAGTCTCCCAGCTGGCCTGCGACGTTGCACCCGCCGACATGGCCGGCATCACCATGCTGGTCGGGGGCAAGGCCCGCACCGGCGTCTTCACCGATCCCGAGGCACCAGAGATCGACGAGGCCCAGTACAAATCGGGCAAGGGACCCTGCCTCGACGCCTTCCGCCACCAGGAGACGTACCGCATCGACTCGACGGCGGCCGAGCAGCGTTGGCCCGAGCTCGCCGCCATGGCCGCCGCCCACGGGATCATCGCCACCCTCTCCTTGCCGCTCGTCGCCCGGGACGTCAGCTTGGGCGCGCTGAACCTCTACTCACGGAACAGGATCTTCGACGACCAGGCCAGCGATCGGGCCAGCGTCTTCGCCGAGCAGGCCGCCATCGTCCTCGCCAACACGCAGGTCTACTGGGACGCACAACAGCTGAGCGAGAACCTCACACAGGCCATGGACTCGCGTTCCACCATCGACTACGCCATCGGCATACTGCTGGCCAACGGCGCCACCACGCCCGATGACGCGTTCCAGATCCTCGTCCGCGCCTCCCAACGCGAGAACCGCACACTGCGCGACATCGCCCGCGAGATGGTCGAGCACGCCGCCGAGCGCCAGCCCAGTGGCGACGAGGTCCCGAGCGACTAATGGGTGAGAGCCCGGCCATCACCTGAGAGGCTGGGTTCCGAGGAGCTGTCGGGTGAGCAAGGTTCTCGACCGTGTCGTCGAACACTGTGCTCAGAGCATGCCCCCGTCGGTCCGCGAGGACTGCTGTGGGCCGGTCATCGGCTCGTCACCCGTGCCCGGTCCCCGGGTCCTTCTCGGCCGCGGGAGCAGTCCCAGTGCTCATGGCACTGCCGCACCCGCCGGCGCGCAGGCCAGGACCTCGGTTCGTGGGCGGACGCCCGCCGGAGTTCAGCTGTTGGAGGCGATGAAGTCCGCAACGACGCCCGCCAGCTCGGGGCCCCGGTCCTCTTGGAGGAAGTGGCCGCCGCCGACGATCGTCGTATGGGGCTGGCCGGTCGCGCCGGGAACCTCATGGCGGAAGACGGCGTCGCCCCCTCTAGTGATGGGGTCCGAGTCGCTGAACGCGCAGAGGAACGGCTTCTCGAGCGTGCGCAGCACCGCCCACGCAGCCTCGTTGTCGTCGTGGGCCGGGTCATCGGGCGTGGTCGGCACCAGGGTCGGGAAGATCCGTGCGCCCGCCTTGAAGGCGTCGTCGGGGAAGGGCGCGTCATACGCGGCGACCACCTCGTCGTCCAGCGTGCTCGTGCACCCGCCGTCGATGATGCGCCCGATGGGGAACGTGGGCGACTCCTTCGAGAACTGCTGCCAGGCCAAGAAGGCGTCGCTCATGGGGGCGTCGCCCGTCGGGAGGCCGGTATTGGCGATCACTGCGCCGGCGAAGCGCTCCGGGCGTCCCGCCAGCAACCGCAGCCCGATGAGGCCTCCCCAATCCTGGCCCACCAGCGTGGCGCCGCGCAGGTCGAGCGTGCCGAAGAGGAGCTCGGACATCCAATCCACGTGCGCGGTGTAGGTGTAGTCCGACGTGGCGGCCGGCTTGTCGCTCCGGCCGAAGCCGACCAGGTCCGGCGCGATGCAGCGGTGGCCCCGTGCGACGAGGACCGGGATCATGTGCCGGTAGAGGTACGACCACGAGGGCTCGCCGTGCAGCAACAGCACCACAGGGCCGGCAGGCGGACCCTCGTCCAAGTAATGGACCCGCAGCTGCCCACCGTCGCCGTCGTCGATCTCGGCGTAGTGGGGGGCGAAGTCGAAGTCGGCCAGCCCGGCGAAGCGTTCGTCGGGAGTGCGCAGGGTCTCCATGATGGCGTTCCTTTCGGTTGTTCGCGTTGGTCGTTGGTCGTTGCTCGTCGGCCGTCGGGACCGTCGGTGCCTACGAGGTCATGCCGCCGAGGCCGACCAGGCCCCGGGCAAGCTCGATCTCGCCCATGTGGCGCAGGCCGTGCTGGTAGATCCAGCACTCGGCGGCGTCGAGCAGGGTGATGCCCTGTGGGCCTGCCACACGGGCGCTGTACGTGCTGGCGATCTGCTCGGGGAGCGGCCGCCCGATGACCACCCGGTTGAGCTCGCTCGCGTCGAGTGCAGCCAGCCATGCTTCTGTGCGGTCGAAGACCGCCCGCATGTAGTCGCCGAACGCCTCGTAGCCGCCGATGCGCTGGTGCACCATCTCGGCCACGCTGCGGTGCTTGCCGTGGTCGGCGATGGCCGGGAGGACCGTTGCCTCCCACTCGTCGTCCCAGATGGGTGGGGTACCGGTCATGAGGAAGAACGAGGCGTCCATCATGTTCACGATGTGAAAGATGCTGAAGGCTATGGGCACGACGCCCTCGCGCTCGAAGTGGTTCACCTGGTCGATGTCCATGGTGGCGAGCGCGTCGTCATAGAGCGAGTGCAGGGCTCGCATTCGCCGTTGCAGGGAATCGAGGACCAACGCCGGGCCCGTCATTCGCGCGCCATCTCGGTGGCCGCTTGGGCCGCCACGTCGGCCGGCCCGGGCTGGCTCCGCACCTCGACGGTCACCTGTTCGACGGTGCCGGTGAACGGGTTGGGACCCTCGTAGTCGTCGACCACCGTGGAGAGGGCATCGCGCCCGATGTCCATGCCGGTCGATCCGAGCATCCGGATGATCCGAGGGATGGCCACGCTCGCCAGGTCGGCGCCGTCGGCGGCGATGGTGAGCATGCCACCGGAGCCGTCACGATCAAAGCGAGCCACCAGCGAGTGGCGGCCCGGGCCGAGGTCCACCGGTGCGCTGGCCCGGTGGTGGGTGCCGAGCGCGTTGTAGTCGAACACCAGCGCGCCGTCGCCCAAGAAGAAGGTGTGTCCCACATTGTGGCTTCCCCGTGCGTAGAGCACGCCGTGGGGTTGGCCCTCCACGTCGACGTCGACGTCGGCGGTGATGGTCCAGGCACGACCGCCGAGGGTCGGCGACGCGTCGGCAGGGATGTGCGAGATCGGTGCGAGGTAGCGGTACGTGCTGCGCGCGTGCGGGCTTCCTGGCCGCGCGTCGCCACCAAAGAGCTCGATGGTGCGGTCGTCGAGCGGCAGTACGCCCATCTCGCCCGCCTCGGACCACCACAAGTCGATCAGCTTGCGGAGCCGTTCGGGCTCAGCCGCTGCCAGGTTGTGGCACTCGGAAAAATCATTGTCGAGGCAGAACAACTCCCACTCGTCCTCGCCGTAGCCCGAACCCTGCTCGTGGTAGGTGGTCGCCTTCCATCCGTCGGCGACGATGCCGCGGTGGCCCATCTGCTCGAAGTACTGCACGGTGCGCGGGGATGGCGCCCCGGCGTCGTTGAAGGTCGGCACGATGGAGCGGCCGTGGAGCGGGATCTGCGCCACGCCCCCGAACTGCTCGGGCAGGGGCGCTGCGGTGGCGTCGAGGATGGTGGCGGCGATGTCGATGGCATGGCAGAACTGGGTCCGGAGCTCCCCGGTCTGCTCCACCCTCTCGGGCCAGTGCACGACGAGCGGGTCACGGACCCCTCCCCCGTAGGTGTTCTGCTTGTACCAGCGCAGTGGCGAGTTGCCCGCCTGGGCCCATCCCCACGGGTAGTTGCTGTGCGAGTGCGGCCCCCCGATGTCGTCCAGGCGTTCGGCCACCAGCCGGTCGACGTCTTCGGCCTGGCCGTTGAAGAAGCTGAACTCGTCCATCACCCCGAACGGGCCGCCCTCACGGCTCGCACCGTTGTCCGAGACCACCATGAGCAACGTGTTGTCGAGCCGCCCCTCTTCCGCCAGGAACTCGACAAGGCGGCCGATCTGCGCGTCGGTGTGCTCGAGCATCGCCGCGAAGGCCTCTTGGAGGCGGGACGAGAACGCCTTTTGGGCGTCGGTCAAGTCGTCCCAGGGCGGCACGCCGGGGTTGCGCGGGGCAAGGGTGGTGCCCTTTGGGATGATCCCGAGCTCGAGCTGTCGCTCGTAGAAGCGCTGGCGCGCCACGTCGTAGCCCTCGTCGAACTTGCCTCGCCAACGCGCCCGGTACGACTCGGGTGACTGATGGGGCGCATGAGTGGCGCCGAAGGCCAGGTACAAGAAGAACGGACGGTCGGGTCGGACCGAGACGAGGTCGCGGACCCAGCCGATCGAGTGCTCGACGATGTCCTCGCTCACGTGGTAGCCGTCCTCGAGCCGCCCGGGCGGGTCGATGTGGTGGTTGTCGTGGGTCAGCTCCGGGAAGAACTGGTCCGTCTCGCCCTGGAGGAAGCCGTAGAAGCGGTCGAAGCCCTTCTGCAGCGGCCAGTTGGTGTGCGGGCCCGCCGCGGAGGTCTCCGCCATCGGGGCCAGGTGCCACTTCCCCGCCGCATAGGTCGCGTACCCGTGGGCACGGAGCAGCTCGGCCACCGTCGCGGCCCTCGGCGTGATGCCACCGCGCATGTGCGGGAAGCCGGTGTTCCAGTTCGACACCGCCCGCATCCCGACGCTGTGGTGGTTGCGCCCGGTCAGCAGGCACGCCCGCGACGGGGAGCACAACGCGGTCGTGTGGAAGCCCGTGTAGCGGAGCCCCCCCGCCGCCAGGCGGTCGATGTTCGGTGTGGCGAGCGTCGAGCCGTAGCAGCCGAAGTGCGAGAAGCCGGTGTCATCGAGGACGATCATCACGACATCGGGCCCACCGAGGCCGGCCGGGAGGTCGGGCCAGGCCGGCACGGAGTCCTGGTACGTGCGGCCGATCCGCCCGGCGAAGCCGGGTTCGGTGGTCACGACCGTCCCCCGAAGCCCCGCGCGCCGGTCTGCCGGAGCTTTCCGTGACTGCCGTTCACTCCCGTACCCCTTCCTTCGCTGGACCCTCCCCGCCGAGGCTAAACAGTTGTCATTACGACTGTCAACTGTTACCTTAACGACATGGACTTCGGCGCCATCGACACCACCTACGGCGCGCACCTGGCGACCATCGACCCGGCGCTCGATGGGCCCATCTGGATGGTCAATTTCATGAAGTACAAAGAGCGCGCCGACTACGGCGGGGACGGCCCCGAGATCTCCGGGCGCGCAGCGGACGACCGGTACGCACCCGTCGAGGTGCTGGCCGCGATCGGTGCCGAGGTCGCCTACTTCGGCGACGTCATCGACGGCGACGGCACCTGGGACCGTATGGGCATCGTCGTCTACCCGACGCGCCGTTCCTTCATCGAGATGCAGTCCCGGCGAGACTTCAAGGACAAGCTCGTCCACAAGGAGGCCGGCATGGCCTTCACGGTCATCATGTGCGCCCTGCCTGCCGGCCCGGTGCGCGGGGAGGGCGACGACTCGGGGATCGTGCGCTTCATCGCCGAGCCGTCGGGCTCGACACCGGAGCCGACCGTGGAGGGCGCCCTGTTCGAGGTCGAAGGAACCATCATCGGCGACGACCGCCGTTGGGGCTCGCTGCGGATCTCGTGGACCGACGGTGCCGGCGAGACCGAGGGCGCCGACACCATGGTCGTGCGCTCCCGGGCCCTCATCGATCAGATCCGCAACCTGGTCGGCGAGGCGTCGGGGGACTGAGGCAAGACGATGAGCCAGCGCCCCGACACCGTCGATTTCCACTTCGACGTGATGTGCCCGTACGCGTACCAGACCTCGCTGTGGATCCGCTCGGTGCGCGAGCGGACCGGACTCGTCATCAACTGGCGGTTCTTCAGCCTCGAGGAGGTCAACCGCGTCGAGGGCAAGAAGCACCCCTGGGAGCGGGACTGGTCCTACGGCTGGTCCATGATGCGCGTGGGCGCGCTGCTCCGGCGGCGCGACATGGCCGAGCTCGACGCCTGGTACGCCCGCGCCGGGCGGGCCCTCCACGTGGAGGGCCACAAGCCCCACGTACCGGACGTGGCGAGGGCGCTCCTCGAAGAGCTCGGGCTCGACCCGGGCTTGGTCGACGAGGCCATCGCCGACCCGAGCACAAGCGAGGAGGTACTCGCCGAACACCAACGAGTCATCGATGCAGGCGGCTTCGGTGTCCCCACGCTCTTCTTCGCCGACGGGCAGTGCCTCTTCGGCCCCGTGCTGATCGACCCGCCTTCGGGCGATGCCGCCGTTCGCCTGTGGGACGCCGTGCTGGCGTGGCGAGAGTTCCCCGACCTCTTCGAGTTGCAGCGACCGAAGACCCCCGCCGATGAGCGTCGCATCGTCGAGACCTTCCGCCCGTACCTCGAGGCGCGCGACTGGGTCAGCATCAACCGGGGAAAGGTCATCAACTTCGCCTCCCGAGTGGATGGGGAGGGGGGCCAGCATGCAGATTGAGGTCGACCGCTCGGACCTGCGCACCGTGCGGGTGCTCGAGGAGCCGACGCCGCCGCTGCACCATGGTGCGGCGCGTCTCCACGTGGAATCGTTCGCCCTCACGTCGAACAACATCACGTACGCGGTCTTCGGCGAGGCCATGTCCTACTGGCAGTTCTTCCCCGCTGCCGACGGCGACGGGGTGTTCTGGGGCCGCGTCCCGGTCTGGGGCTTCGCCACGGTCGCGGAGTCCGAGGCCCCCGACCTCGCCATCGGGACCCGGGTCTTTGGCTACTTCCCCATGGGCGACGAGCTCGTCGTCGAGGCCGGCCGCCTCGACGAGAGCGGCTTCAGCGACGTCGCCGCCCACCGCCAGCCGCTCCCCAGCGTCTACAACCGCTACTCCTACGTGGCTGCCGACCCCATCTACGACGCAGCCCATGAGGCCGAGCAGATGCTGCTGTGGCCCCTGTTCGTCACCTCCTTCGTCGTCGACGACTTCCTCGGCGACCACGGGCTCTACGGCGCCAGCACCGCCGTGATCTCGTCTGCGTCGGCGAAGACCGCCATCGGTGCGGCCTTCCTCTTGGCCGGGCGCGAGGGGATCGAGGTGGTGGGCCTCACATCGGAGTCCAACGCAGAGTTCGTCCGGTCCCTCGGCTGCTACGAAAAGGTCGTCACCTACGAGAACATCGATGAGCTGCCGACCGGCACCGCCGTGTACATCGACGTCGCCGGCCGTCGCGACGTGACCGCCTCCGTGCACGCCCATTTCGGTGCCGATCTGGCCTACTCGATGGTCGTCGGCGACACGCACTGGGAGAATGAGGAGGTCGGCGACATCGCCCTCGAGGGCCCGCGACCCACGCTGCTCTTCGCGCCGGACCAGATCGCCAAGCGGCGCCGCGAGTGGGGCCGGGACGGCTTCGAGGCGTCGGTCCGTGAGGCATGGGAGCGCTTCATCCCCTGGGTCGACGGGTGGCTCGATGTCCGCCACGTGGACGGCGCCGCGTCGGTCGAGTCGACCTACCGGGAGCTGCTCGACGGCCACATCGACCCTCGCGTCGGCCATGTCTGCACCCTGGGCGGTGCCCGTGAGTGATCCGGGCGCGGGGAGCGGACCCGAGGACGAAGGGAACAGTCTCGACGGGCGCCACATACGCCGTGACCGCAACCGCCAGGCGGTGGTCGACGCGCTGCTCGACCTCTACGGCGAGGGGAACCTGCGACCGAGCTCCTCAGAGGTGGCCGAGCGCGCCGGGCTCTCGCCACGTTCGGTCTTCCGCTACTTCGAAGACGTCGACGACCTCAGCCGATCGGCCCTCGGGCGCCAGCTGGAGCGGGCCCTTCCGCTCGTCCCGATCGCGGCCGTGCCCGGTGCGCCGCTGCCCGAGCGCATCGCCGCCCTCGTCGCCCAGCGGCTCCGCCTCTTCGAGGCCATCGCGCCGGCGGCGACCGTGTCACGCCTTCGCTCGCCGTTCCAGCCGGTGCTGGCCACCCAGCTGCGCAACACCCGCTCGTACCTCCGCCACCAGATCGCGAAGCTCTTCGCCGGGGAGCTCGGGGCCATGGGCCAGGACCGGGCGGCGTCGGTGCTCGCCGCTGCCGACGTGCTGTGCTCGTTCGAGTCCTACCAGCTGCTCATCGGTGACCAGGACCTCGGCGCCGAGGCGATGACCGCTGTGCTCGTCGCGTCGCTCACCGCCCTGCTCGACGGCGAGCAGTCGCCGGTGTGAACGGGAGGCGCGGGTCGGTCCGCTACGAGAAGCGGATCGACGCTCCCGCCGACGACGTCTGGGAGCTGGTGGGCGACCCGGCGCGCCTGTGCGAGTGGTTCCCCGGCATCGTGTCGTCGGCGGTGGACGGCGACGAGCGGGTCGTCACGACCGCCACCGGCCTGCCGATACCCGAGCGCCTCCTCACCGTCGACCCGCTCCTGCGCCGCTTCCAGTACCGCATCGATGCCCCGATGTTCCACGAGCACCTCGGGACCATCGATGTCTTCGACCTCGGGGACGGCACCAGCCTCGTCGCTTACAGCACCGACGCCGACCCTGCCACCTTGGCACTCCTCATTGGCGGCGGAACAGCCGGCGCCCTCGACGAGCTCCGCACCATCATGGAATCGAGGAACTGATGGGTCGCAAGATCCTCTTCGTCACGACCGACCAGCAGCGCTACGACACGCTCGGGTGCAACGGTGGCTCGCTGTCGCGAACCCCGGCGGTCGACGCGCTGGCACGGGCGGGCATCCGCTACGAGCGAGCCAGCCCCCAATCGGTGGTGTGCATGCCGTCGCGCTCGACCATCCTCACGGGCCAACACCCGAGCACGCACGGCGTCTGGATGAACGGGGTGCCGCTCCCCCACGATGCACCGTCGGTGGCAGCGGTCCTTCGTGACGCCGGTTATCGGACGGCCATCGTCGGCAAGGCGCACTTCGAGCCCTTCCTCGACGTCTTCGGCCGCTTCGAGGAGAACACCCTCGCCGCGCATGGCACCGAGCCCGAGAGCGGCGCCCATCGGGGCTTCGAGCACCTCGAGTTCGCCACCCACGGGGCCATGGGCCCGCTGCACTATGCACGTTGGCTTGCCGCCGAGCACCCCGAGGAACTGGCCGGCTTCTACCCGGTGCTCGACGCCGACTTCCAGGTGAGCGCTGACGGTGGCGGCGAGACAGGTGCACCCCAGGTGAAGGTGAACCCGATCAGGAGGGCCGATTACCACACGGACTGGGTGGCGGACCGCACCATCGCGTGGCTCGACTCACTCGATGCCGGTGACGACTGGTTCTGCTGGATGAGCTTCCCCGACCCCCACCACCCCTGGGATCCGCCCGAGGACGAGATGGCCCGCATCGACTGGCATGACGTGCCACTACCCGAGGGCTACCCGACGAGCACGGCCGAGCGCGAGCGCATCCTGGACGGCAAGCCGCGCCATTGGCGGCTCTGGTACGACGGCACGCTGGTGTCGAACTACGAGGCGCCGAGCAAGTGGGTTCCCGCCACCCTCACCCCCGACCAGCTGCGAGAGGTCACGGCACGAAACGCGGTCGAGTGCGAGCTGCTCGACGAGGCGCTCGGCCGAGTGCTCGCGCACATCGAGCGCCTCGGGTGGGGCGACGACGTCGACGTGGTCTTCACCACCGATCACGGCGAGCTCGGCGGTGACTTCGGCCTCATGTTCAAAGGGCCGTACCACGTCGACGCCCTGATGCGGCTGCCGCTCGTATGGCGCCCCGCCCCCTCGAGCGGGCCGGCTCCGGCCGTCGTGCACAAGCCGGTCGGTCTCATCGACCTCGCACCGACGTTCTGCGCCATCGCCGGCGTCGAGGTCCCCGCGTGGATGCAGGGCCGGCCGCTGCCGGTCGACGACACCGATGCCGACGCACGAGGGTTCGAGCGAGTGCTCACCGAGTGGGACAGTGAGCTCTTCGGCGTCGACGTCCACCTCCGCACCGTCACCCGGGACGGGCTGGTCTGCACGGCCTACCTGCCCGGCACCTGCCACGACGGCTCCGAGGGCGAGCTCTATGACCTGGACGAGGACCCGCGCCAGCAGCGCAACCTCTGGGACGACCCGGCCCACAGGGCTGAGCGCGACGACCTCGTGGCTGACCTGTGGGACAACCAGCCGCCGACCCGATCGCCGCGGCTGCGCCTCGAGGCGCCGGTGTGAGCGCCTACTGGCCTGGTCCGTGGTCCTGCGAGGACGGCGGCCCCCGCCGTCAGGCGGTGCCCGGCGCTGGCGCCGCGCTTGGCATCTCGCCCGGCGAGACGGTGGCGGCACTGTCTCGGCTCGCCCCCGCGGCGACCATGGTGGTCACCCGTGATCCCGGCGAGGTCTTCTTGCTGCGCCACACCGCGGGCGATGATGCCATCTCGTTCGTCGAGCGCATCGATCCCATCACCCTCGAACCACTGGCGCGTTCAGCCGACCTCCAGGGCGGCCCGACGTGGCCGGGCAGCCTGGCCGCCCACGCCAATGGATCGCTCTACGTCGTGTTCGGCAACCACGCCCACCGGCTCGATGCCGAGCTCTCGCTCCTCGCCACCACCGAGCTCCCCCGCCGGCGCCCCTACAACGGCTTCGTGGTCCTCGCCGACGGCTCGCTCGTGACCAAGGCCTTCGCCGGCTCACGCCCGGGTCACGCGGTCGCCCCCGCTGCGCGCGAGCGCTGCGAGCTCGTGGTGCTCGAGCCCGAGCGCCTCGGGATCATCGGGCGCACGATCCTCGCCGAGCCCTCGGTCGCCCGGTTGTCGGCTAACGACGACACGGTCTACGTCGTCGGCGACACGACCCTGTTGCGGGCGCACTGGGACGGCGCGAACCTCGTCGAGGAGGAAGGCTTCGCCCGCCCCTACCGCACCATGGAGGGGCAGACCTACGGCTGGGACTGCGTGCTGGCGGCGGGCGCCGCCTGGTTCCTCGACGACGGCGAGGGCTCGGAGCACTACTCGGGGACCCTTCGGGGCCACGGGGTCTCGTCAGCCCCGCTCCACCTCGTGCGCACGGATCTCACCACCGGGGCGGTCACCACCGCCGAGATCTGCGGCCTGGTCGGTGGCCTCATCGCCAACCCGCCGGTCATCGACGAGGGCGGCTCGATCGCCGTCGGCTTCGACACCGGCAACGGGGTGATGGCGGCCTTTTCGATCGGCGAGGGCGGCTCCCTCACGCCACGGTGGTCCCGCCAGCAGGACCACGGTGCGCACATGGTGCTCTTCGCCGACTCCGGCGAGCTGGTCACCGGTGACTACGACACGGCGCGCGGCATCGAACAGGCGGTGGTCCTCGACGTCCGAACGGGCGCCGAGCTGGCTCGCGTCGACACCGAGAGCCCGCTCCAGTCCGTGCTCTTCCCTGCCGCGGGCTTCGAGCGCGATGTCTACCTGACCACCTTCTCCCACGTCACACGGCTCTTCGTGGTGGGCCCAGGCTCGGCCTAGCGGAAGTCGATCACCAGGCGGGCATCCACGTCCCCCTTTTCGATCTGCTCGAACGACTCGTTCACATCCTCCAGGCGCCGGGACTCGCGCACGACCTGCGTGCGGCCCTCCATGTGCAGCTGGAACGTCTCGGCCAGGTCGACGCGTGTACCAACGATCGAGCCGGTCACGGTGATGCCGCCGAGGACGGTCTCGAAGATCGGCAGGGCCATGACGTTGTCCGCCGGCAGCCCGACCAGGACGAGCGTCCCACCCCGCTTCAGGCTGCGGTAGGCCTGCTCGCAGGCGGTGGGCGACACGGCGAGCACGATCGCCTGGTCGGCGCCGCCAAGCTCCACGATGCCCTCGACCGGGTCCTCGGTGGCGGCGTTGAAGACGTATTCGGCGCCGAGGGCGGTGGCGAGCTCCAGCTTCGAATCGATGAGGTCGACGGCGGCGACCGAGGCACCGGCGATCCTCGCGTACTGCACGGCCAGATGCCCGAGGCCGCCGATGCCGTAGACGGCGACGAGGTCCGTCGAACGCGCACCCGACACTTTGACCGCCTTGTAGGTGGTCACCCCCGCGCACGTGAGCGGGGCGGCGTCGAGCGGGTCCATGCCCTCGGGCACCGCTCCCACGAAGGACGCGTCGGCCAACGCGTACTCGGCGTACGCACCGTTGACCGAGTAGCCCGAGTTCTCTTGCTTGGCGCAGAGGGTCTCTCGTCCCGAGGCGCAGTACTCGCAGGCGCCGCAGGCGTAGCCCAGCCAGGGAATGGCGACGCGGTCGCCTTCGGCGTAAGTGGTGACCCCCTCACCGACCCGGTCGATGATGCCCACGCCCTCGTGGCCCGGGATGAACGGCGGCGCGGGTTTTACCGGCCAGTCGCCGTGGGCGGCGTGGATGTCCGTGTGACAAATCCCACAGGTCTCCATCCTCACCACCACTTGGCCGTGGGCCGGCTCGGGGACCGGGACCTCCTCGATGCGCAGAGGTTGGTCGAACGCATGGACGACGGCAGCTCTCATGGGGTGCTCCTTTGTTTCTCGTCGTGAAGGTGTGCAGGAGCCACGTCCTCACCGGGCCCGAAGACCCTCGAGCGGAGGATGAAATGCCCGTCGCCGGCGGGGAGGGAGAAGCCCTCCGGCTCACCCTCGCCCACGTCGACGATGAGCTGGGTGTGGGCCCAGCGCTCGAACTGGCGGCCGTCGATGTAGAAGGGCGCCCCGGCCACGTCACCGAGGTGGACGTCCCGGCCGCCGAGCCGGAACTCGCCCTCGGCGAAGCACATGGGGAGGCTCCCGTCGCAACACCCACCCGACTGGAAGAACATGACCGGGCCCCGCTCGGCGACGAGTGCCGCAACCGCCCGCTGGGCGGCCGCGGTGGCGACCACCCGAGGTTCCGCACGGAGCCCGGTCATGCCCGGTCTCAGAAGAACCCGAGCGGTGACGTGCTGTAGCTCACCAGGACGTTCTTCGTCTGCGAGTAGTGCTCGAGCATCATGGCGTGGTTCTCCCGCCCGACACCGGAGATCTTGTAGCCGCCGAAGGCGGCACCGGCCGGGTACAGGTGGTAGCAGTTGGTCCACACGCGCCCTGCCTTGATGGCCCGGCCCATCCGGTACGCACGGTTGCCGTTGCGCGTCCACACACCTGCACCGAGCCCGTAGAGCGTGTCGTTGGCGATCTCGACCGCCTCCGCCTCGTCCTTGAAGGTGGTGACGGCAAGTACGGGACCGAAGATCTCCTCTTGGAAGACCCGCATGTCGTTGTGGCCCTTCAGCACCGTCGGCTCGAAGTAGTAGCCGTCTTCGAACTCACCACCCAGATGGGCGCGCTCGCCACCGATCAGAACCTCAGCGCCCTCCTGGCGGCCGATGTCGACATAGGAGGCGATCTTTTCGATCTGCTGTCGCGAGACCTGCGGGCCGATCATGGTGGCCAGGTCGAGCGGGTCACCTTGGCGGATCGCCCTGATGCGCTCGAGCGCCCGCTCCATGAAGCGGTCGTAGATCGACTCCTCGATGAGGGCGCGCGACGGGCACGTGCAGACCTCGCCCTTGTTGAAGGCGTAGAGCACGAGGCCCTCGACCGCCTTGTCCAGGTACTCGTCGTCCTCTTCCATCACGTCGGCGAAGAAGATGTTCGGCGACTTCCCACCGAGCTCGACGGTGGACGGGATGATGTTCTCGGCTGCGTACTGCATGATCAGCCGCCCCGTTGTGGTCTCGCCCGTGAAGCCGATCTTGGCGATGCGCGGACTCGTGGCCAGGGCCTTGCCGATCTCAGCACCGGGGCCGGTCACGACGTTGAGCACGCCGGGAGGCACCACGTCGCCGATGACCTCGGCAAGCTTGAGGATCGACCACGGCGTGGGCGACGCCGGCTTGACGACGGTGCAGTTGCCCGCAGCGAGCGCGGGCGCGATCTTCCAGGCGGCCATCAGCAGCGGGAAGTTGAACGGGATGATCTGGCCCACCACGCCCAGCGGCTCGTGGAAGTGGTAGGCGACGGTGTCCTTGTCGATCTCCGTGGTGCGCCCCTCGAGTGAGCGGGTCGCGCCGGCGAAGTAGCGGAAGTGGTCGACGGCGAGCGGGATGTCGGCAGCCAGCGTCTCGCGGACGGGCTTGCCGTTCTCCCACGTCTCGGCCACCGCCAGCATCTCGAGGTTCTCCTCGATGCGGTCGGCGATGGCGTTGAGCACCGCGGCGCGCTCGGTGAGGGAGGACTCGCCCCATGCGTCCTTCGCGGCGTGCGCGGCGTCCAGGGCGAGTTCGACGTCCTCGGCGGTGGAGCGCGCCACCTCGCAGATTGGCTGACCGTTGACCGGGCTCAGGTCGGTCATGTACTGGCCCTTCACCGGGGGGACCCAGGCGCCGCCGATGAAGTTCTCGTAGCGGGCCTTCACTTGCACCACGCTTCCGGCCCGTCCCGGCGCGACGAACGTCGCATCCTTGGTCGTTGCGGCCTCGGTCGTCACGGGATCTGTCGTGAGGGCCATGATTGCCTCCCTGCTCAAGGTCGTAAGAGATGCTCGGATCGGTGCTCCGACCCGGAACGGCGACGACCTCGCCGTCCACCAACCACGTTAAGCAGCGGGGCCCCCGTCGCCTAGGGCCGAAGGTCAAGAGACGACGTGGTCGCCACCACGCTGGCGGTGCGTCCCGATCAGTCCCGCTCGCCGAGCACCGGAGCGACTGCGGCCCCGAGCAGGGCCAAGGCGGCGGCCAGCACGTCGTCGGTGGTCAGCATCCCCGCAAGCTGGTCATCTTCGAGGACCGGCACGCGACGGAAGCCCCCCTCTGCCAGCACAGCGAGGGCCTCGTCGACCTCAGCACCACCCTGGACGGTGGATGGCTCGAGGGTCATGACCGAACCGACCTCCTCTCCCGCCGCCTGGCCCGAGGCGAGCGCCCGTACCACCAGGTCGCGGTCGGTGACGATCCCTACCAGCGAGTCACCTTCGACGACCAGCACGGCGCCGACGTTGTACTCAGCCATAACGGTCGCGGTCTCGGCGAGGCTCGCCCGGGGCGAGACGGTCACTGGGGCCTTATGGAGCGCATCTCTCACCTTCACGGCGTTCCTCCTTGTTCGCTCACCTGGCGCGCATCCGCAACGCTGCCGGGCGCCCCGAGCGCCAGCTCGTGGCCAGTCTCTGCGTCCCCGCTGCTCAGATCCAGGGCCGAACGGCCCGACGAAGGGGACGGGTCCGGATCGCTCGCAAGGCGGCCTTGGGGGCGCCGCCGGGCCGGCAGTGCCACCAGCACCAGCACCGCGCTCGCCGCGACGACAACTGCGCCGACCAGGAGGGCAGCGTCCATGCCGGTGACGAAGGCGGCGCGCGCGGCATCGGCCAGTTCGGCGCCGAGTTCGCCGCCGGCGATGCGGGCGACGGCCAGCGCGCCACCGATGCCGCTCGAGATGGCGTGCGCGGCCACCGCTGGCACGGCGTGGGCGGACAGCACCGGCGCCATCTTCGACTGGTAGCGCGAGGAGAGGACCGAGCCCAAGACGGCTACGCCGAGCGCGCCGCCCACCTGGAGGGCTGTGCCGTTCATCGCCGCGCCCGCCCCGGCCCGGTCGCGCGGCAGCGAGCCCATCACCGACGCCGTCCCCGGGGCGATGATGAGCCCGGCGCCCAGGCCGAGGAGCACCATGCCGATCAGTGCGTGACCGAAGCCCTCGGCCGTCGTGGTGGTGGTGAGCTGCGCGAGGCCGCAGGCGACCAGCACGAGGCCGGTGCCGATGACCACCTTGGTCCCGAGCCAACGGTCGAGGTAGGAGGATGCGGGAGCTGCCACCGCCAGCACTACGGCGATGGGAAGGATGCGCAACCCGGCACCGAACGCCGAGAAGCCGAGAGAGAACTGCAGGTACTGCGTCAGCACGAACAGCGAGCCCATGAGGGCGAACACCGCCAGGGCAACGGCCGGCATCGCCACCGAGAACCTCCGGTCGCCGAAGGGCTCGAGCAGCAGCATCGGTGTCGGGGTGTGGCGCTCCCACAGGACGAACGCGATCAGGAGCACCAGCGCCACACCGCCGGCGAGGAGCACCGGGCCGGCATGCCAGCCGGCCGTGGGCATGTCGATGATCGACCAGAGGAGGAGGGCCAGGCCGCCGGTACAGAGCAGTGCCCCGGGCGCGTCGACCGGTCGTGGCACCGCGCTCTTTGACTCGGGCACCAGCCACAGAGCGGCCACGAGCCCGAGAAGCGCCACCGGCACATTGATGAGGAACACCGAGCCCCACCAGTAGTGGGCGAGCAGCCAGCCCCCGGCGATGGGGCCGATGGCGATGCCGAGGCCGGTGGTGCCCGACCAGAACCCGATCGCCCGGGTCTGCTGCTCGGGGTCACGGAAGACAGTGATGAGGATGGACAAGGTGGCCGGCATGATGCAGGCCGCACCGAATCCCATGACGGCCCGCGCGGCGATCAGCTGGTTCACCGTCGCCGAGAAGGCGGAGGCGGCCGACCCGGCTGCGAAGATGACAAGTCCGGTGCAGAACACCCGCTTGCGGCCCACACGGTCGCCCACGCTGCCCATCACCAGGAGGAAGCCCCCGAAGACGCACGAGTAGATGTCGGCGATCCATTGAAGGTTCGACTCTGAGGCGTGGAGGTCGCGCACCAACGTCGGCAGCGCGATGTTGAGGATCGTGTTGTCGAGCGAGACGATCAGCAGTGAGACGCACAGGACGGCGAGGACGACCCAGCGTCGCGGCGCGACTGGGCTACTGCCTGCCACCTCTGTAGTGCCCACCCCTCCAGGCGAACACGGTTGGCGGCGCGGGGCCAGGGCCGAACGGCCCGAGCTCAGGCGCCCGTCTCGGCACCGAGTCGCGGCGCGGACGGGCGCACTGGCTCCGTCCGGCGGACGCGCACTGCGGCGACTCGTCGGGCCGAGGCCGCCAGCACCGTTGCCACCACCGCGAGCGGCGCCCATGGCGAGAGCACCCAGGCGAAGACCGCGGCAGCGGCGACCACGACGAGGACGGTACCGAGCTGGGCGGCCGGCTCGAGGGCATCGAAGCGGCGGTGGAACGCCTGCAGGTCGGTGGTGCTGGCGATGCGACGGCCGAGTAGGACGCCGAGGCCGCGGACCAGGCCGAAGAGCGCACCGAGGAGCACCGCCAGCACCGGCTCGGCGGTCAGTGCGCCGAGCACGATGCCGAGATAGACCGCGGCCGTCATGATGTAGGTCGACAGCCCGTTGCCGATCTGCCACCCGAAGCCCGCGCCGTAGGCCCAGGGCCGGAACTGGTCGAGCCAGCGCTCGTTGACCTGGCGGTGGTGGACCGGCAACGAGAATCCCGCGAGTCGCTCATCGGATGCTGCCGCCGCCACGCACGCACCGATGGCGACCGCGGCCACCACCGTCGGACCGAGCGACACCGCGGCGACGCCGGCGGCCAGCACGGCCATGGCGGCACCGAGTGTGGCACCCCCGAGCGTGGCGCCCACCACGAACCATGCGGCGGTGATCCCGTAGCGATGCCCGCGGCCCCGCTCGGCCAACGGCGTGATGCTGGCGAGCATCGAGCGACCGCACGGTGACCAGGTTGAGCGCACGGCGGCGGTGACCACCACGGCGGTGACGGCGATGAGTTCGATGGTGTGCATGGACCCTCCTAGGCGGGTGAACCGAGGAACGAGACGTCGAAGGAAAAGATGCCGCCGTCGGCGGCGACCAGCCAGTAGCCGGCCGGCGAGCGCGGCGCGGCCATCCCGACCACCGGCTTGTTGAGCTGCTGGCCCCCCATGGAACCGTCGAACGGCGCGTCGCCGAAGGCGAAGATGCCCCCGTCGGCCGCCACGAACCAGTAGCCATTGCCACTCGGGGTCGCCGCCATGCCGACCACCGGCTTGTTGAGCGGTTGGCCGCCCATCGAGCCGTGGAAGGGGGCGTCGCCGAAAGCGAAGATCCCGCCGTCGGACGCGACGCACCAGTAGCCGTTGCCACTCGGTGTCGCGGCCATGCCCACGATGGGCTGATTGAGGTGACTGCCGCCCATCGAGCCGTGGAACTGCGCGTCCCCGAAGGTGAAGATCCCACCGTCGGCCGCCACCGTCCAGTAGCCGTTGCCCGTCGGCGTGCACGCCATGCCCACCATCGGGGCATTGAGGGTTCGCCCCCCCATCGAACCGAGAAACGGCGCCCCGTAGGAGAAGATGCCGCCGTCGGCGGCGACGAAGTAGTAGCCGCCGCCCGGCCGGGCGCTGATGCCGACCATTGGGCGGTTCAGCGCCACGCCTGACTCGTCACCGAGGTCGGCGAAGTCGCCGTAGGGGAACAGCTTGCCGAACGAGGTGAGGATGGCGTAGCCGCCGCCGTCGGTGCTCGCCCCGACTCCCACGACCTTGCACTGGGTGGCCGGCGAGTTGCACGGCGGCGGTGGGGGCGACGGTGGCGCTGCGGTCCAGCAGGCCACGTTCTGCTCGGCGGTGCTGTCGTCGACGGCGTTGGCCGTCGTGCAGCTCGGGTCGACCTCCCACGGCGGGATGCAGGCGACCACCCGGCACACGATGCGACCCATGCAGGCGACGTCCTGGTTGCACTGCCCGTAGCGGAACTGGAGGCAGCCGGTCAGGAACGAATTGCATCCCTCTGGGCCGCAGCCGCAGTTCGTCCCGTCGCAGCTCGTGTCGCAGAAATTGAAGCCGCCCCCGCAACCGTCGAGGCACTGACAGGTCGCGTTGCAGTCCATGTAGTAGCGGGGGCCGCCGCAGTAGGTGGAGTTGTCCGCCTTCCACCAGCCACCCATGATCGTGTTCGAGGGGCAGTAGTTGTAGCCGCCGTTGACCGAGCAGCAGAAGTCACTGAAGCCCGAACAGCACGTCGATCCGCAGTCGCACTCCGCATTCCCGCACGAGCAGATGGCCCCGTAGGCCGTCCCCGGCTTGAGGGCGAGGTCCATGCCGGCCCCGATGGCGACCGCGCTCCCGGCCATGGCGGAGCGGTTGATGAAGCTGCGCCGGCTGAAGCGCGACTCCAAGAAGCTCGACGTGCGCTCGACCAGGGCTCCAGAGACACTCACCGGTGCCGCACCCCGACCAGTCGACGCGCCGACTCGAGCGAGCCCATGACGGTGAACGCCAGGTAGGCGAGCCACGTGCCCACGCCGACGACGACCAGCAGGGCCACGCCGCCGAGGGGCTGGTGTGCCAGCACGTCGCGGATCGAACCGGTGTGCGGGGCACCGGAGGCGACGACGAGCGCGGCGGCCCCGAGCAGCACGTCGAGGGCCACGTGCAGGAGCGTGGCCGGCGAGTCCGGGGTCGCGAAGCAGCCACAGGTGGCGAGCGGCGAGCCGGTCGCCCGGGCGTAGGTGACCACCCCGGCGAAGGCGACATAGGAGGCGCCCACCAGTGTCGCGGTGAGCGGCCTGGGCAGGGCGATGGCGACGATGCCGAGCACCGCCTCAGCAAGGGCGCCGAGGCGCACCGCGGTGCGCAGCACACCAGGCCGAGCGCCGCGGATCGAGCGTGCCTCGAGCATGGCGGCCAGCGCCCGGGCCGTGTCGCCGGGGCGCAAGGCCTTGGCGACGCCGGCGGTGACCAGCAGCACGCAGGCGACCAGATAGGTGCCGATCAGTTCCACGGCGCCGTCCCCCCGGCGGTCGACGGCGTGGGCGGGCTGACGCTGATCCCGGCGAGCAGCGCGTTCACCTTGGGTACGAGCACCGAACGGCGGGCGTGGCTCCCGAGGACGGCGTAGAAGGTGAAGGGGCGCCCCGCCTCGGTGAAGAACCACTGCGTTCCGGACTGGCCGGTGAGGCCGCGCCGCAAGAGGATCGGGCTGAAGTCAGCCTGGCTGAGCGACAGCGGCATGCCCTGGCGGGCGAACAGTGCCGTGCCCACGCTCTCGGGCCCGTACTGGAACAAGACGGCAAAGACGTCGCTCGGCCCCATCATCGTGACCGCCCCTGACCCGAAGTCGCCGACTGTCGCGGGCAGCGGGAAGGAGGCGAAGTGTGCGACCGGGTAGGAGACTTCGCCGCCCACTTCGGGTCGGACGAAGATCCGGCCTTCGAACCCGTTCGGCAGTCCCGCCGAGATCCCGTGCGCGCTGAGGGTGGCCATCTAGGGAACCCTCCGCACCGCACCCTCCCCGCCAGGTGGTGCATCGGCCGCGAACACGTCGGCCAGGGACGCGGGGTAGAGGCTCGGGTGGCCGGGCTGGATACCGGCGGCCAGGAGGGCATCGTCGTTGGCGCGCTCTCGGGCGGGACCGTCGAGACCTTCGGCGAAGGCCCGGCTGCGGCTTCCGACGTCGAAGGGCCGCACGTCGCCCTGCGCCCGGCGCACGAGCTCAGCCACCTGCGAGAACTGGTTTGCGACTCCTTCACCGACTCGACGGCCGGTCCGGCCATCGACCAGCACGAAGAACGGTGAGCCGGGCACCTCGTAGTCGCTCCATGCTTCGGTCGACATGACGACGGTGAGCGAGCGGTGAGCGCGCGCGCCCACCTCGGCGGGGATCTCGAACTCGGGCCCCTTGGTCACCGCCACCAGGCGGACCCCCTCGGGCAGATCGAGGGAGCCGGGATGGCTGAAGGACTCCCAGAATCCCGCACAGGTGGCACAGCCCGAGGAGAGGAAGGCGAGCAGCGTGAGCCGTTCACCGAGGACGTCCACGGCGATCGCATCCCCGCCTGGCGTCACTCCCGTGAGAGCCGCCGCGGAGGTGGCGTCACGCTCGCTCGGCAAGGGCGGCCCGAGCGTGAGGGCAACGGGCGTCTCGCCGGCTTGCTGTCCATGGCGGTGCGGGGCCTCGCCCATCGGGTCGCCGACCCCGGCCCCCAGGTCGTGGAGCGCTCGCAGGATGTCGGCGTGGCTGCGCAGCAGACCGGCGACGAGCACACCGAGGACAAGGACGACAAAGGCCAGAGCCAGAACGAGTGCCACCACGGTCAATACCCCCGAACTCAGCCGATGCCGATTGCCATTCCCTCTCCGGCCCGATCTCACACACGCCGAAGCGGTCGCGCAGCTCAGCCGACACCCCGAGTCGACGCCCGTCAAGCTGTGGGCAATGGCAGGAGGGCCAAGATGGTTCCGTCCGCAAGGCCCGCGACCCGACGCAACCGCGCACTCGGAAGAGCATGCCCTCGGGGAGGACTAGCTTTCGGACGTGTGCTTCTCACCCCAGGCCGACCTGGTCGGCGGGACGGTGATCGCCGCCATCGGCATCGACGCGGTGCGACACGTCGGCAAGCGACGTGACCACCTTCTCCTCGCCGCCCTGCCCCTCCTGCTCGGCTTCCACCAGATCGTCGAGGCCTTCGTGTGGTGGGGCCAGCAGGGCCACGTACCGCCGGGGCTGGCCGAGGTGGCCCTGTGGGTCTACCTCCTGATCGCCTTCGTGGTGCTGCCGATCTACGTGCCCCTGGCCGTGCTCGCCCTCGAGCCGACGGGGCGGCACCGCCGGCTCATGATCCCCTTCGTCGTTCTCGGGGCAGCGGTTGGCATCACACTGCTGGCCGCCATGGTGCGCGGGCCCATCGGCGTGAAGGCCCGGCCGTACCACCTCGCCTACAGCCTGCACACCGGCGACACGTTGCTGCTGATCTCGCTCTACGTGGTGGCCGTCTGCGGTGCCCTGCTGCTCTCGGGTTATCGCGACGTGGCCATCTTCGGGGCCGTCAACCTCTTCGCTATCATCGTCATCGCCGCGCTCACCGTCGACGGCTTCGCGTCGGTGTGGTGTGGATGGGCGGCGATCACGAGCGGAGCGATCGCGCTGCACATGCGCTTCAGCAAGCCCCACGCGGGCGCGCCGTTCGCCTTCGGCTAGGAAGCCACCGGGAGCCGCCGCATCAGATCGAGCCGACCGGTACCGGAACCATCAGCGCGGCGATCGAGGCGCTGGTCGGCCAGCGCACCTTGGTCGCCCAGCCGACCCGCTCGAAGACCCGGATGACTTCGGCGGACAGGTCGAACTGGTGGGCCAGCACCCCGTGACGGGCTGAGGCCGGTGCCGCGTGGTGGAAGTTGTGCCAGCTCTCGCCGAAGGACACCAGGGCGAGTGGGGCGACGTTCGTGCTCTGGTCGCCGGTGACGAACGGGCGCCGCCCCCAGATGTGGCAGATCGAGTTGATGCTCCATGTCACGTGGTGGAGGAGGGCCATGCGGATGAGGCCGGCCCAGAGGAAGAAGACGAAGGCGCCTGCCAGGGTGCCGGTGATGGCATAGCCGATGCCGAAGGGGGCAGCGAGCGAGACCACGGCGAGGACCGGGAACAGCCGGTCGACGACAACGAGGTCCCGGTCGCGGCGCAACTCCGGAGCGAAGCGCTTGGCGTCGGTCGGGGCACCGGCGAACAGCCACCCGACGTGGGCCCAGAGGAAGCCTCGCGCCGTCCCCCATGCGCCGTCCCCGCGGCCCCATGGAGAGTGCGGGTCGCCCGGTTGGTCGCTGAAGACGTGATGGCGTCGGTGGACCGCCACCCAGCCGATGACCGAGCCCTCCATTGCCATCGACCCGGTCACGGCCAGGATGACCTTGAGCGCCCGGTTCGCTCGGAAGCTGTGGTGGGCGAACAGGCGGTGGAAACCGACGGTCACGCCGAGGCCGGTGAGGAGGTAGAAACCGAGAGCGAGGACGGCCGCCCAGACGGTGACCGGTCCTCCCCAGCCAAAGACGATGAAGAGGATGAGCCCGACAAGCGGGCCGCCGACCAGCAGGGCGGTCACCACCCTCCCGACGTTCAGGCCCTTCTCCGAGCGGGGGCGCGCCTCGACTTCGACTTGGACATCGCCGACCGGTGTCTCCAGCAGACTTGCGGGCATAGCTTCCTCTCTCCACGCTCCCGGCGTGCCTGGAAGGCGATGCCGGTGGAGCGGTCAAGGTCACCGAAGTCCGGGGCGACGATCTACCTCTTGGCAAGGGCCACGAGAGCCGGTGCCAGTGGGCTACTTGCCCAGTCCGATTGTGGCACGGAATCGCCCCGGACCCCGGGTCGGCTCTGGGCGAACGCTTCTCGAGTGGTGGCCCTGCGGCGTTGGCCAGCGGGGCGAGCCGTGGGGGTGGACAATGTGGGCGGCTGAACAACATGCCATGGAGGGCCGATGCCAGAAAGTCGAGAGCAGTGGTTGGCCGAGACCTTCGTCGAATTGTCGGACACCCTTGTGGCCGACTTCGACCTGATCGACTTCCTTCATGTCCTGGTCGAGCGCTGCTCACAGCTCCTCTCGGTGGAGGTCGGCCTCGTGCTCGCCGACGAACAGGGCACGCTCCAGAACCTGGCCTCGTCGACGGAGCGGATGCACGTCGTGGAGCTCTTCGAGATCCAGAGCGAGGACGGGCCGTGCCTCGAGTGCTACGGGAGCGGCCAGCAGATCCTGAACGAGCGTCTGAACGCCGGAGCAGCGCGTTGGCCGCGGTTCACGCCCAGTGCGCTCGAAGCAGGCTTCACCATCGTGCACGCGCTTCCCCTGCACCTTCGCAACGAGCGGATCGGTGCGATGAACCTCTTCGGCGCACAAACCGTCCCACTCGAGCCCCATGAGGTACACCTGGCGCAGGCGCTCGCCGATGTTGCCACCATTGGCATCCTCCAGGAGCGCAGCGTGCGGCACCTGAGCGACCTCTCGACCCAGCTGCAGGCGGCACTGCAGAGCCGCATCGCCATCGAGCAGGCGAAGGGTGTCCTGGCCGAGCGCCAGCGGGCGAGCATGGACGAGGCGTTCGCGCTCCTGCGGGGCTATGCCCGGAGCCATAACCTCCGCCTGGCTCACGTCGCCGCCTCGGTCATCGACGGCACGGTGTCAGCGAAGCAACTGCGTGAGGCGCGTCCGGCTGCCGCCCAAGGGGCGCGCCGTTCGCCGTGAAGAGGACTGGGGCAGGGAACTGACCCTGCGCATCTTGCCGGCGGGCGGTCTAGGCAGTCCCGCTACGGAGCGGTGGCCAGCTGTGAGCGGATCTCAATGAGCCGGCCACGGCGCCGCTCGAGCGTGGCACGGAAGTGCGCATTGTCGGTTCCGGCGATCTCGGTGCTCAGATCGCCCAGGACTTCGTCCAGGGTGTCGCTGAGTTCCTCGGCGAGTGCGTCGGTCAGTGTGACATCCATAAAGGGCTCGCTTTCCTTGTTGCAAAGGTCATTCTCGGTGGCACTGGTGTCCGGAGCAAGGGCCGAAAGTCCGCACTGTCGCGGAGGCGGCGGTGGACCACCTGCGCAGGACGGCAAATCAAACCCACATCGACGCGCTGACAGACGAAGGGCCTCTCGCGAGCCATCAAGCCGGCGTGAAAGATGCCTTGGGGCCTTGAAAGGGGCGCAGCGTCGTGATTGTGAAGTGCGTGGGCGGCGGTTGGCCCACGCCAGCCTCTGTGGAACCGGGCCCATTGTCTGGGCTCACGATTGGTGGGCACCCCGTCATCCTCGAGAACAATGAAGGAGATGACTCGCGTCGAGTGGCGGCCGTTCATCCGAGGACGTCGGTACGCCACCGCTCGGGCGTCAATTTCACCATCACCTCGCGGTCGCCATGCCCGTCGTGGAGGTCATCGCGTCGAAGTCGTTCCATGAACTGCTCTGTGTAACGCAAGCCGCCGCGCTCGCCGAGGTAACGCGTCGACATGGCAAGAATCTCGCGTTCGGTGTCCTCGCCCAGTGCCACGAGCTCGACCGGACCCTCGGCGGTCACGTAGCGGTAAGGCCCTGGGCGCCCCGGGTCGAGGACCGAGAGGGTGGCGCGGCCCTCCGCCCGCAGCCGCGTGGCCTTCGCCGAAGCCTCGCCGATGCACATCTCGAAGATCCGCGACTCGGAGAAGCGATACCAGACGGGTGCGAGCACCGGGCCTTTCCCTACTCGGCCGATGCCGAGGGTACAGAGCCTCGACTCACGGAGAAACTCGTCGCGCTCTTGGTCCGTCATGGTGGCCACATTCGCACTGTAATCAGCAACGAGGCCGTCGACTCGGACCCGCCCGAGAGTCGCCGGGTACGCTCCGGTAGTGGCACGCAATCCCGCAGGCCCGACAGCGAAGGGGCAGACTGGCTCGCCTCTGGCGCTGGTGGAACCGACTGGACGAGTACAGCTGAGCGACGCTCCCACGCCGAAGGGCCGGCGGCGTCAATCCGACCTCCTAGACGCCGCTCGGAGCACATTCGCCGACCAGGGCTACTTCGAGACTCGGGTCGAGGACATCGCCCAGCGGGCACACGTCTCGCGAGCGACCTTTTATACCTATTTCGACTCGAAGGACGACATCTTGGCGGTGCTCGTTGAGCAGCTCGTCGACGACCTCTACGAGGCGTCGGCCGCCCCCCAAGGGCGAGGAACCTCCCCGTACCTGATGCTCGAATCGACCGTGCGCCAGTTCATGCATGCCTACCGGGACCGTGCACCGATGATCCGGGTTTTCGAGCAGGCAGTGTCGCTGAATCCCTCCTTCCTCGCACTGAGGATCGAGGTACGCGCCCGCTTCGGTTTGCGCCTCACTGCAGCCATTCGCCAACGCCTCCTCGCCACCGGCGATGTGGCGCTCGACGCCGAGCTCGCCGGCTATGCCCTCGGAGGGATGGTCGATGACTTCGCACGTGGCTGTTACATCTTGAACCAGCTCGTCGACGAGGGTGCGGCCATCGACACGCTTACGCGGATCTGGGCGAGGGCGATCGGCCTGCCCGAACCAGCCGAATGAGCGGCCGCTCAGCAGGGTAGACGGTACATTCTTGACATCATGTCAGGAATATCGTTAGCTGGCAGCGTGGACTCAAGGGGGCAGCTGTGACAACAACCGAGACCTCTGTTGGCCTGCGTGCGCTTCGCGTCGACGCAATCGGTGGCCGAGTGCCAACGGAGCGCTACATCTCCGAGGAACTCTGGCGGCTCGAACAGAATCAGGTCTGGAAGAGGGTTTGGCAGTGGGCCTGTCTGGAAGAGGACCTCCCAAACCCGGGAAGTTACGTGGAGTATCAGGTCGGCGACCAGTCCGTGTTGGTGCTCCGCGGCGACGACGGGGTAGTGCGGGCCTTCCACAACGTGTGCCAGCACCGTGGGAACCGGCTCCGTTCGGGAACCGGCACCGCCCGAGAGGACATCGCCTGCCCGTATCACCGCTGGACCTGGGACCTGCGGGGCGACCTCAAGCACGTCCCCGACCGCGACGGGTTCCCCGACTTCGACGATGCCTGCTTCTCACTCAACTCGGTCCGCTGCGAGATTTGGGAGGGTTTCGTCTTCGTCAATCTCGACAGTAAGGCCGAGTCGCTCTTGGACTATCTCTCGCCCCTCACCGAACGGCTCGCCCCCTACCACTTCGGGGAGCACACCCGCACTCGCAGCGTCACGATGCCGCTGGCGGCCAACTGGAAGACCATCGTCGACGGGTTCCTCGACGTGTACCACCTCCAGGGTGTCCACCCCCAACTCCTCAAGGTTCTCGATGACGTCAACACCACCTACGAGCTGCTCGGTCGGCACAGCGCCATGTACATGCCCATGGGTGTCGCCAGTCCCCGCTTGCGCGACCACAGCGAGCAGGTGGTCATCGACGAACTGGCGCGCGCCGGCTCGGGTTTCCACGGCAAGCTGCTCCGCCAGTCGGAGTACTTCATGGAGGAGGGCGGCAAGGCCTCGCTCCGTGACGGCGTCCCGGTCCGCCAGGCCCTGCTCGAAGTCGGCCGCATCGAGGGGGAGGCTCAGGGCCGGGACTACTCAGGGCTGAGCGACGAGCAGATGGTGGACGACCACCACTACTTCTTGTTCCCGAACACCGTGTGCAACGTCTACGCCGGCCACTTCATCACCGCTCGGATCCGACCCGACGCCACCGATGCCGAGCGGTGCTACTTCGACATGTTCATCTTCAACTGGTTGAGCGACGAGGAGCGCTCCGAGCGGCGGGCAGCCCGGCACGCGGCCGTCGACGAGGGAACCGAGGTCGGCCGCGTCCCGGACCAGGATTTCAGCGCCCTTCCCAACGTGCAGCTCGGGATGCATTCGGACGGGCTCGAGAGCATCCTGCTCTCCGAGCAGGAGATCCGCGTCCTGCACTTCCACCAGGTCCTCGACCAGTTGCTGTTCGGCGAGTGAGTTCGGAGGGGAAGGACAAAGGGGCCCAGGCCACGACACTGGCGGCCGAACACCTCTTCAGGCTGCGGCTCGAGCTGTCCCGCCGCACGGTGCTCCACGACGGACCCGAGGGGACACGAGTGCTCTGCCGGATCATGGGAGGGACCGCCGAGGGGGCTCGCCTCACCGCAACCGTGCTACCGGGCGGGTCCGATTGGGTGACGGTCCGTGCCACCGGCGTCTCCCACCTCGATGTTCGCATGATGCTCGACGCAGGCGATGGCGCCCTCATCCTCATGGAGTACCAGGGGATCTATGAGGGGCCCTCCGGGAGAGGGCCACGCGTCGCCCCGACCTTCCAGTCCTCGGAAGTGAGATACACCTGGCTGAACAACATCCAAGCAGTCGGCCTCGGTACGCCGGCGGTCGACGGGGTGACCTACGAGATCTATGGGCTGTGTTGAATGACGAGCCGTCGATCCCACTCACATCCTCGAGACCGCGACAGTGGCGCCCCGGGTCGCCGCCATCGCTCCGTGACCAGGACGGGGAAACCGTGAGCGTCCATCGTTCCTTTGTGATCGCCGATCTCGCCTTCTCAGGGGCACCCGGAACACTCGCGGTGCGCGACGGCTCCCGGAAGGCCACCTACGCGCAGCTCGAACGAGCCTCCAACCGGGTCGCCAACGGTCTCACCTCCTTTGGCCTCGAACGCCAGGACCACGTCGCCTTCATCGGCAAGAACAGCGTGTTTTGCGTCGAGCTGTTGATCGGCGCGGCCAAAGCCGGCATGGTGCTGACCATCGCCAACTGGCGGCTGCACCCGAGCGAGCTCGACTATGTGCTGCGCGACAGCGAGGCGAAGATCGTCTTCGTCGCCGAGGACCTGCGTGACACGCTGCCCTCACCCCTTCCCAAATCGGTGCGAGAGGTCGTGGTGGTGGGCGACGGCGAGGCGTCTTGGACCTCGTGGCCGGACGCACAGGTCAACGCGCCCGGTGCCACGCCTCCTGCTCCCGGCGACGTCGCGTTGCAGCTCTACACCTCGGGAACGACCGGTCGGCCCAAGGGGGCGATGCTGACCAATGCCGCCATCGCCGCAACCATTCCCGACACGGCTGACGTCTGGCAGCTCGACGAGACCTCAGTCGTCCTGTGCGTTCTCCCGATGTTCCACATCGCCGGGGTCGGAACGGCCCTCGGCGCACTGTGGCGGGGAGGGTGCCTGATCATCGAGAACGACGCCAGTCCCGCAGCCACCCTGGCGGACGTGGTGCGCTTTGGCGTTACCAACCTGATACTCGCCTCCGTGATGCTGCAGGGCCTCGTGGAGGCCACTCCGTGGCCCGAGACCGACCTCTCGACGTTGCGAACTGTCTCTTATGGCGCCGCTCCGATCACCGAACACATCCTCAAAGCCGCCATCGAGCGATTCGACTGCCGACTTCTCCAGGTCTACGGCCTCACAGAGACCACTGGCGTCCTCGCTCTTCTCGACGATGACGACCACGCAGGCGCACTCCGAGATACAACGAAGCTCGCACGCCTCCGGTCGTGCGGGCGGGCCCGTCCGGGCGTGGTGCTCAAGGTTGTCGACACCGAGACCGGGCTCGAGGTAGCCCCGGGCGAGGTGGGAGAGCTCTGGGCACAGACCGAGCGACTGATGGAGGGGTATTGGAATGCACCTGAGGCGACAGCCGACGTTTTGCGGTCCAACGGCTGGTTCCGCACCGGAGACCTCGGCCACATCGACGACGAGGGCTACATCTTCCTACACGACCGACTGAAGGACATGATCGTCTCGGGCGGGGAGAACATCTATCCCGCCGAGGTGGAGGCGGTGCTCCAGGATCACCCCTCGGTTGCAGAGGTGGCGGTCATCAGCGTCCCCGACGACCGATGGGGCGAGACGCCCATTGCCTTCGTCGTACCTGCCCCCGGACACGCGGTCGATGAAGGTGCCCTCATCGAGTTCAGCCGGTCGAAGCTGGCGCATTACAAGTGCCCCCGGAGCGTGGTGGGGGTGGACGCACTGCCGCGCAATGCCTCGGGGAAGGTGCTGCGCCGCACACTCCGGGACCCCTACTGGGCCGGCAGCGACCGTCGGATCAACTAGCCGTCACATCAACGATCCGTCGCACCAGCCAACCGCCGCAACATCAGGAGGCGCTACCATGGATGACCTTTTTTCGCTCGAAGGGAAAACGGCCTTGGTCACCGGCGGCGGCCGCGGCATCGGGCGCATGATCGCCGACGGCTTCATGCGTGCGGGAGCCACGACGATCATCTCGTCGCGCAACGCAGAGGTCTGTGACGAGGCGGCCGCCGAGCTCTCCAAGTTCGGCCGATGCATCGCCATTCCCGCCGACCTCGCCCGCCATGACGAATGTGTGCGCCTCGCTGGAGCAGCGCATGCGGCGGTCGGACCGCTCGACATCCTCGTGAATAACGCCGGCACCACGTGGGGGGCACCGGTCGACGACTTCCCATCCACCGCGTGGGACAAGGTGCTCGACGTCAACCTAAAGGGCGTCTTCTACCTGACCCAGGCCCTCCTCGGACCACTGCGGGAAGGCGCCACGAGCGATGCGCCGGCGCGCATCATCAATATCGGCTCGGTGGACGGAATCCACGCGCCGGGCGGGGAGCCGTGGGCCGAGGAGACCTACTCGTATTCGGCGAGCAAGGCGGCGTTGCACCATCTGACCCGAGTGCTCGCCGGAAGACTGGGCCCCGACCACATCACCGTGAATGCCATCGCACCGGGACCCTTCGAGACCAAGATGATGGCGCACACGCTCGCCGACCACGCCCCGGAGCTGGCACGCGCTTCGCCGCTCGGGCGCCTCGGCCGGCCGCAGGACATTGCCGGGGCCGCCATCTACCTCGCTTCGGCTGCCGGGGCATGGATCACCGGCGTGGTGCTGCCCGTCGATGGGGGCATCGTCACCACGTTGTAGGTGCCGCCCGGCACGGCACGGATGCGGCCAAGAGAGTAGAACTGCCCTTGTTGAGCGCAGGAGAAGAGGGGGAAGCGATGGAGTCCGATGCCGAGAAGCTTGCGACGGCCAGAGAAATGGTCGACGCGTGGAACGCGATGGACTGGGAGGGGGTGCTCGAGTTGTTCGCCCCCAATGGCTCCCTCCACTCAATGATGGAGGCGGAGGCAACCGTCGGGCGCGAGTCGCTCCGCACAAGATTTGCAGCACTCTCCGAAGGTGCAACCGAGATCCGCATCGAGCTGCACAACGCCGGGGTGATCGACGGAACAGTGTTCTTGGAGCGCACCGACAACTTCGTGGTGCATGGCAGAACAGGCTCGATGCCTGTCGTCGGGGTCCTCGAGATTGAAGACGGGATGGTCACCGAGTGGCGCGAGTACTACGACCGGGCGTTCCTGCTGCGCGAACTGGGCGCCGAGCGGGACTTCGCCGACGATCTCTGATCGTTCAGGCTCGGCCGACGAGCGGCTTCCACTGTTCGCGTAATCGTGCCTTCTGCAGCTTGCCACTCGCCGTTCGGGGGAGCTGGTCGACGACGCTGACGCCGACCGGACACTTGTAGTGGGCGAGCCGCTCGCGAGACCACTCGATGAGGCCCTGCTCGTCCAGCACCGCACCAGGGCGCACGACGACCACCGCCCAGGGGGACTCTCCCCACTCCTCTGATGGCACGCCGATGACCGCGACCTCGGCCACGTCGGGGTGCCCGGTCAGGGTGCTCTCCACCTCGGCGGGATACACGTTCTCGGCCCCCGACACGATCATGTCCTTCAGGCGGTCGTGGAGGTACAAGAAGCCGTCCTCGTCAAAGGATCCGCCGTCACCAGTTCGCAGCCAGCCGCCATCCACGATCACCGCGGCAGTCTGCTCCGGCTTGCGCCAGTAGCCCTTCATGATCCGCGCCCCTCGAACCAGCACCTCCCCGCGCGTCCCCGTCGGCACGTCCTCCAAGGTGCTGGGATCGACCACCCGCACCTGTGCGTCCGGCATGGCCCGACCTGCCGATGTGAGTCGTCGGGCGAAGGCCTCATCGGCAACGTGGTCCTCGGGGCCGAGGAGCGTGAAGCCACCCGTCGACTCGGTCAGACCGTAGGACTGGAGGAACTTGCAGCCGATGACCTCGGTGGCCTGCTTCAACACGGGCAGGGGTATGGGGGAGGCCCCGTAGACGATGTAGAGGAGAGCTGCGAAGTCCTCATGGGCCGTCTCATCCAAGGCGAGTAGTCGTTGCAGGACCGTCGGCACCACGGCGGCGTGCGAGACCCGGCGGTCGACGAGGAGGCGCAGGACCCCCCGGGGGTCCGTCGCGGTCTCGAGCAGCAGACGGCCGCCGTTCAGGTTGGCAGCGAGTGCCAGTCCCAATCCAGCGACGTGGAAGAACGGGATGGGCGCGGCGCACACCGAGGTCTCGTCGAGCTCAATGTCCTGATTGAGCGAATAGAGGGCGCAGCCAAAGTTGCGTCCCGTTAGCATGATGCCCTTCGGCAGACCGGTGGTCCCCGAGGTGTAGAGGATGAGAGCGGTGTCGTCGGGTTCGACGGGCACCGCGGGGTCGACAGCACTCTGGCTGTCGCGCCACGAGGCATAGTCCCTTGGACCTTCGTTGTCGACTACGAGCAATCGCCGCAGTGACGGCAGAGCCTTGGCGGCCTCCACAAGGGCTAGCGCCTCACGATCGACCACAACGACTGCCGGCTCGGCGTCGGCGAGAATCGCCTCCACCTCACGCCGGGAAAGCCGGTTGTTGATCGACGTTGCAATGGCGCCGGCTTTGGCTGCGCCATAGAACACCTCGAGGAAGGCCGGCGAATTCGCCCCGATGAACGCCACCCTGTCCCCCGCAACAACCCCGTCGGCCACCAGCCCAGATCCGACGCGGCTCGACCGGGCGTCGAGCTCGGCGAAGGTCGTCACCCGTCCTGGCTCTTGGATGGCGACGAGCTCTGGCGTCGCGACAGCACGGCGGCGGATGATGTCCCCGACGCGCAGCACGGTCGAGCCGTCTGCGTGCACCGCCCAGAATTCCCCCGGAGGTAGTTCGGTCATTGCGCACCCCCGTCAGCCAGACCGCTTCGACGCCGAAATACTACAGTAAACAGAGAGTCCCGAACCCAGGAGTGACCATGGGCACCAACACCATCGGTGAGCTGCTATCCCGCGCGTGCCGGCGCTTCTCTTCGCGGGTGGCGGTCGTCGCCCACGGCCGGTCACTCACCTATGGTGCGCTCCTCGAGCGTGCGAGTCGTCTCTCGAACGCGCTCTCGGGAGCGGGACTGCGCCCTGGGGACCGGATCGCCGCGATGCTGGAGGACCGGACCGAGTCGCTCGAGGTCTACCTCGCGTCGGCGATCGGTGGATTCCCCATCGTCCACGTGAACGATCGGCTTGCGGCTCCCGAGGTCGCGCACATCGTGCGTGACGCCGGGGTCGCCGCATTCATCCACACGGATGGGCGCAGTGCAGCCGTGAGCGGCGTGGATGGCCTCTCGGGCTTGCAGTTGTTCTCTTGCATCGGCACCGATCGCCCAAGCGGGGCGGTTGGTTACGAGGAGCTCCTCGGCGCTGCTCGGCCACAGGCCGCCCTGGCACCGAGAGCGGCCGAGGACCTCGCCATCGTTGGGTACAGCAGCGGCACCACCGGTTTCCCGAAGGGGGCGATGATCAGCCAGTCGGCGCTGACCAGCTGCGTCAAGCTGCTGCCCGCCATGTACCGCATCAGCCCTTACGGTCGCTGTGCGTTCACCGGCACCCTCTCGTTCGTGGCCGGCATCTGGGGCGTGATCTATCCGCATCTTTACATGGGCGGGACCATCACCTTCTTGCACCCTTACACGCCTGATTCCTGGGTCGCCCACCTCGAGCAGGACCGTTCCACGTTCACCTATGCCCCATCGCCGCTCGTGCCGGCCTTCATCGAGGCGGTCGACCGGCGCCCGGGTGCGCTCAATTCGCTCGAGTCGGTGCTCCATTCGGCATCTCCCCTCCCGCGCGAACATGCCGAGGAGCTGGTCGGGCGCATCGGTGACCGCTACGTGGAGGTCTGGGGGATGACCGAGGGCGTCGCCCCGTTCTCGGCGACCACGAGGGAGGACTGGCGCGGGACGTCGGGGGCGAGGGACATCTTCACTTCGGCCGGGCGTCCGTTCCCGATCACGACCGTCCGGAGCCTCGGGCCCGACGGGCAGGTGCTCGCTGCGGGCGAGCAGGGGGAGCTCGTCGTCGACTCGGAGATCCTGTTCTCGGGCTATCTCGGTGACACGGAGCTCACCGCTGCATCCTTTTCACCACTCGGCTTCCACACCGGCGACGTCGGCGCGCTCGACGAGCAGGGCTACGTCTACGTGACCGGCCGGAAGAAGGACATGATCATCTCGGGCGGCATGAACGTCTACCCGGCTGAAGTCGAAGCGGCGCTGACCTCGCTCTACGGCGTTGCCGAGTGCTGTGCCTTCGGGATGCCCGACCAGCGTTGGGGTGAGGCGGTCGCAGTGGCGGTGGTTGCCGCACCAGGCGCCACGCTCGCCGCACGCGACGTGATCGACCATGTTCAGCGCCGGTTGGCGAGCTACAAGAAGCCTTCGCTCGTCTACTTCGTGGACGCGCTTCCCCGCAACGCCAGTCTCAAGGTTCGAAAGGACGAGCTCCGCTCGCTGGTGGCCGAAGGGTCCCTTGACGGCGCAGCGACCGGAGGCTACAACTAACGGAGTAAGTAGGCGACCCGGGGGGTGTCATGGCAGACGCGTACGTCCTAGAAACCCTGCGGACGCCTCGTACGAAGGCGTCGCCGCGAGGAGGCTTCGCCGAGATCTCACCAGTTGACCTGGTGGTGACGCTCCAACAAGAACTCGTAAAGCGGACCGGGCTCGAGCCCGAGTCGGTCGACGACGTGATGCTCGGGATCGCGTCGCAGAATGCCGAGCAAGGAGCCAACCTGGCCCGCACCGCGACGATCCTGGCCGGATGGGGCGATGTGCCAGGTATGACGCTCAACCGGTTCTGCGCCTCGGGCATAGACAGCGTGGCGCAAGCTGCGGGCCGTATACGCGGCGGCGACGTCTCGCTGATCGTGGCCGGCGGCGTCGAGAGCGTGTCGCGCGTGCCGATGTTCTCCGATGACGGGCCCCTATGGATCGACCCGCCCACAATCGAGCGGGTGGGTTCGGTGTTCATGGGAATCGCCGCCGACCTCGTCTCGACCATGGAGGGGTTCAAGCGCGAGCAACTCGACGCGTACGGGCTCGAGACGCAGCAGAAGGCAGCTCGGGCATGGGACGAAGGCTTCTTCAACCGGTCACTCGTGCCGATCACCCGCCCCGACGGACGGGTCGTGGACCGCGACGAGCATCTGCGGCCGGCTACGACACTTGAATCGCTTGCTGCCCTCGAGCCGGCATTTGCCGCACAGGGAGCAGCGGGCCAGGATGCCATCGCCCTGGCGGCACATCCCGAGGTGGGCACCATCCGACACGACCATACGGTCGGCACTTCCCCCGCCCTGGCCGATGCCGCAGCGCTGGTGCTCGTCGGCACTGAGGAAGCGTCCTCGGCCATGGGCCTTGCCCCGAGAGCACGGATCGTCGGTTCGGCGACTGCCAGCTGCGACCCGGTGATCATGCTGACCGCCGGACAGAGCGCGGTCGAGCAGGTCATCGCCCGGGCCGGGCTCAAATCGTCGGACATCGACGTGTTTGAGTTCGCCGAGGCATTTGCTGCTCTTTGCCTGCGCTTCCGGCGCGACATGGACGCCGGTCCCGAGCGCATGAACCCAAACGGCGGGACCATCGCCATGGGCCACGCCTTCGGGGCGACCGGCGCCATCCTCCTCGCCTGCTGTGTCGACGAACTGGAGCGCCGGCAGGGCCGCTACGGGGTCGCCGCCGTCAGCGGGGCAGCGGGCCTCGGTGTGGCGGTCCTGGTAGAGCGGGTCACCCCGTGATGACCAGTGCCACGGGCTTCGCCAGGGTGTGTCGCAGCCGGACATGAGCGGCCTCAGCCTCGACAGCAGGGTCGCCGTCATCTCGGGCGCAGGGAAGGGACTGGGCCGGAGCTTCGCGCTCCAACTTGCGCGCCTCGGCGCCAAGGTCGTCGTGAACAACCGCAACCGCATCGTTGACGACTCTGGGCGCGGCCCTGCGGACCACGTGGTCGCCGAGATCGTGGCCGGAGGGGGTGAGGCCGTCGCCGATCATCACGATGCCGCCGACACCCGCAGCGGCGAGGCCATGGTCCAACTCGCCCTGGAGCGTTGGGGGCGGCTCGATATCTGCGTGGCCAACGCCGGGGTCGGGCACGGTGGGATCTTCCACAAGGAGAGCGACGCAGAGTTCGAATCCGTCCTCGCCATCAACCTCTTCGGCGCGGCACGGTTGACCCGGGCGGCTACCCGTGTCATGCGCGAAGCAGGCTATGGCCGCATCGTCCTCGTGTCCTCGACAGGGGGACTCCACGGCGACGTCGGGCTGTCCGCCTACGCCGCCAGCAAGGGCGCCATGCTGGCACTTGGCCGATCGCTGGCCGCCGAAGGAGAACGACGAGGGGTGCTGACGAACCTGCTGCTCCCCTACGCCGCCACACAGATGACTGAATCGGACATGGCCGAGGAGTACGTACGCGCGACCCCGCCTGACGCTGTCACCCCCGTCCTCACCGCCCTCGTGGACGAGCACTGCACGTTGAACGGTGAGCTGATCGTGACCGGTGGCGGCCTGCTACGCAGCGCATCGATGGTCGAATGGGGCACGGTCCGGCTCCCGTCGGGCGACCAGTTGTCCCCCGACGAGTTGGCGACACTGCTCGCCCAGTCGAAGAAGGGGCAGCCGAAGGAGTTCGCTGTGTCAATCGACTCGTTCTTCGACCTCATGGAGAGCGGCGCCGAATGAGCTGGGGGCCCCTGCTCATCAATCTGGCGGTCACGGTCGGGGTAGTGGCCGTGCTCATGCTCGCCACGTTCACCTATGCGATGCGCACAGGCGTCCACGCGATCATGGACACGGTCTGGGCACTCGGCTTCGTGCTCATCGCCGGGTGCACCTATCTCTTGTCCTCAGGACACGGCGATCCCACTCGCCGCCTGGTGGTGCTGGTGCTCACCGCGGTCTGGGGACTGCGGCTCGGCAGCTACATCTTCACCAGGAACCACGGCAAGGGCGAGGACCCCCGTTACGCGGCGCTCCTGCGTCACAACAAGGGGAGCTTGGCGAAGTTCGTGCTCCGCAACATCTACTGGGCGCAGGGCCGGATCATGTGGCTGGTGTCGCTGCCGGTCCAGGTGGCCATGTACGAACATGCGGGGCCTGGCGTTCTCTTGTGGCTCGGGACCGCGGTCTGGGCGATCGGCTTCGGCTTCGAGTCCATCGGCGACTGGCAGCTCCGGCGGTTCAAGGCCGAAGCGGCGAACGCCGGCAAGATCATGGACCGCGGGCTCTGGCGCTACACCCGACACCCCAACTACTTCGGCGACTCCGCCGTCTGGCTCGGGCTCTTCCTGATCGCCTGCTCCTACTGGGTCGGGATCGTGACCGTCGTCTCGCCCATCGTCATGACTCACCTCCTCGTGAACCGGACGGGCAAGGCGCTACTGGAAAAGACGATGGGGCGCACGAAGGGGCCAGAGTATGCCGAGTACGTGGCGCGCACGAGCGGCTTCGTGCCGCGCCCGCCCAAGCGCCTGGCCCCAGGCCCGAGCTAGCTCCCGACCCAAAGGGGGTGACCCATGAGCGCCCGACTGCGTCATGTGGTGCTCGCCACCGGCGACCTTCACGACACACTGTCGCGGCTGCGCGACGAGTTCGATGTGGCGCCCGGCATCGCCGACAAAGAGGCGATGGCCGAATTTGGCCTGGCCCATGAGGTACTGCGGCTCGGCGAGACCTACCTCGAGGTGCTGAGCCCCCTCCAGGGCGAGGCGGAGAGTACCGCCGCCCGATTCTTGCGTCGCAACGGCGGGGATGGCGGCTACATGGTCGATCTACAGGTCCCCGAACTCGATTCCACGCTCGGCCGGATGGCCGCCTTCGGCATCAGCCCGGTGCTGCGCGACACCTACGAGGGGAGCGCCATCTCCCAGTACCACCCGCGCGACTTCTCCACCCTCCTCGAAGTCGACCAGGTTGATGCCCCGAAGGACTGGCACTGGGACGGTCACTTCGCCGACAGCATCAGTGACGGCGAGGTGCTCGGAGTCGTGGCTGTCGAGATCGTCACAACCGACGCGGAGGCGATGGCGCGGCGATGGTCGGAGGTCTTCGAGCTCGAGCTCGACGGCACCGTGGTCACGACGGACAACGCCCTCGTGCGCTTCGTTGCAGGTGCATCGGTGGGCCTGGCGAGCATCGACGTCGCGGTGCGTTCCCCGGCGAACGTCGGAAAGGAGGTATCGGTGGCAGGGGTCCGGATGCGGACCGTCGACCAGCGGGGGCCGAGAGAGGGCCCGGGATGAGGCGCCGGCCTGGAGCGCCCGATGAGAGGAGTCGCGATGAATGACGATGTGGTGCTACGGCGAGACGAGGGGCCAGTCGCCGTGCTCACCTTGAACCGACCGGAACGACGCAACGGCTGGACCGTCGGGCTCCAGCGCCGCTACCTCTCGCTGCTCACCGACTGCAGCGCCGATCCGGACGTGCGCGCCATCGTCGTCACCGGTGCGGGGACGACCTTCTGTCCCGGAGCGGACACCGACGAGCTGCAGGTCTACACGGACACCCATGAGTTCAACCCCGAGATGCACGCCATCGAGCAACCCGACTACTACCCGTTGCTCGTCGACAAGCCGATGATCGCGGCGATCAACGGTGCGTGCGCCGGCATCGGCCTCGTGCAGGCGATGATGTGCGATGTGCGCATCGCCGCTCAAGGGGCTCGCATGACAACAGCATTCGCCAGACGGGGCCTTCCTGCGCTCCACGCCAGCTCATGGTTGCTCCCCCGGCTGATCGGCCAGGGCCGGGCACTCGAGCTCCTCATCTCCGGGCGGACCTTCACCAGCGAAGAGGCCGCCACCCTCGGGCTGGTCCACCACGTCGTCGAGACCGATGCGGTGGTCCCATCTGCCCTCGAGTACGCCGGCGACCTAGCGGCCAACTGCTCGCCGGCGTCCATGCGCTCGATCAAGGCGCAGGTGCGCGCGGCATGGGAGCAGCCACTGCTGACCGCCATCGCCGAGGGTGAGGAACTGGAGCGCCAGGCGCTGGCGTCGGCGGATTTCGAAGAGGGCGTGATGAGCTTCGTCGAACGCCGCCCACCGTTGTTCCCGGCGCTGCGCCCGACCAACAGCTGAAGGGTCGCCGGCCGCAGAGCCCCCGCGGTAAAGACGCGTCGCCGGAGTAAGTCAGATAGTCCGGGACCTCGAACTCGTACGCTATTTACACTTAACGGAGTTACCTCGTCGTGACGCTGTGCCCTGTTCGCAACGCCGAGGACGCGCGCCAGTCAGACGAGGCGCAGCTCGGTGTTGCAGAGCTCCACCACCTGTCCGGCGTCCCCGCGCTCACTCGCATGCAGCTCCACGCCGACGAGACCTTGTCGCCCTAGCGGCAGCACGAAGTGGACGTCGCGTTCGCTAAAGCGGAGCAGTGCGCCGTCCTCAGTGACCTCGGGCCCCTCGATGCCGAGCACGGTCGCCCATTTGGCGGCGAGAACAGCGGGTTCGGGCGTGGCGATGTCGACCCCAACGATGTCGTCGACGAAGGTGCTGCGCGCCGACTGGGCAACCTTCGCCTCAGCGAGGTCGTCCCAGAACCATTCGTCCCTCGGGACGAACGAGTCGAGCTCGAGCAGGATGCCCATGTCGAGAGGGTGGAGTTGGACGATCTCGTGACCGAATGCCACGGCCTCGATGGCGATGCGGATCCCGAGCTCCTCACACCGCTGCCGCACTCCTTCGAGCGTGGGCACCTGGGTGGAGAGTGCCCAGCCCGACGAACCGCCCGCCTTCCCGAGCCATCTGGCCACCTGGTGGTCGGGTGTGAGCGGACTGCAGAGCTCGAGGTAGGTGGCAGGACCGATCGGCATGGTGGCGTCAGCAAGCCCGATCGTGGTGAGCTCGGGATCGCCGAAGGACGGTCCGAGGTGGAGCGCCTTTCGCGCCCGTTCCACATCAGCCTCGTGGTCGAGCGTGGCGAGGACGACCTGTCGCAGCTCTGCCCAGCGTGCTTCGCTCATCTGTGCTCCTTTCGTCGTCGGGCGCCCCGAACGGCGCCCTCGATCTTGCTCATCCGACAGACCGGTCGCTTTCCTCCCAGAATGGTCGGCGGAGCTCGCGGCGCAGCACTTTGCCCGACGGGTTCCGTGGAAGCGCGTCGATCCAGAGGATTGCGCTCGGGCATTTGAAGTGGGCAAGGTGCTCTCGACAGAAGCCGAGCAGCTCCGCCTCGGAGACGTCGCTTCCGTCCCGTCGCGCCACGAACGCCCTCGGTGTCTCGCCCCATTCCGACGACGGCACTCCCACGACCGCGACTTCGAGGACGGCCGGGTGCGCCGCCAGGACGTTCTCGATCTCCGCTGGCACGATGTTCTCGCCACCAGAGACGATGATGTCCTTGATGCGATCGACGATGAAGACGTACCCGTCTTGGTCCTGGTAACCGGCGTCGCCCGTGCGGAGCCAGCCGCCGTCAAGGAACAGGCGCTTCGTCTCCTCGGGCTGGCGCCAGTAGCCGGGCGTCACTGTCGGGCCCCGAAGCACGATTTCGCCCACCTCCCCGGCGGTCAGCGTCGTCCCGGACCCGGGCTCGACGATCCGAAGTTCGACGTCAGCCGCCGGGCGTCCCGCGCTCTTGAGCCGCGTGGGATCGCCGCTCCGGTGGTCGTCTGGGCGCAGCAGCGTCCCGATGCCGACCGTCTCGGTAAGGCCGTACGACTGCGTGAACTCCGCGTCGAACAGGTCGACCGCCCGGGCGAGCAGGCCAGGTGCGATGGGCGAGGAGCCGTACACGACCGTACGCAGGCTCGTGAAGTCCGCCTCTTGCGCCTCCGGCATCTCGACCAGCATGCGGATGATGACCGGTACCAACGCGGCGTGGGTCGTGCGCTCAGCGACCATCAGCTCGAGTAACCGCTCGGGCATCGGGTCACGCACCTGGACGATCCGACCACCTGCATTCATGGCGATCAACGACCAGCCCGAGGCGGCGATGTGGTAGTAGGGAGGCGGCACCAGACTGGACGAGGAAGCATCGGGAGTGAACTCCCGCGTGAAGTTGTCGACGCCCGCCAGCAGGTTCGACGCCGTCACTCGGACGCCCTTGGACGCGCCGGTCGTCCCCGATGAGTACATGAGCACCGCCAGCTCAGTGCCCGTCGCGGCGCCACCGGGGTCGTGGGCGCCGTGCGCGGTCATCACCTCTTCGTAATCTTGCGCCCCTGCGAGATCGCCCTCGCCGCCGACGAGAAGCAGGGGAAGGCCCCGAGGCGCCCACGATTGCCCGAGCTCGCGTGCCACCTGCGCCGAGAGGACCGCGGCGCTCGGCTCAGCATCAGCGATGATCGTCGCGATCTCGCCGCCTGAGAGCCGGAAGTTGAGCGGCGTGATCGCTGCGCCGAGCTTGGCAGTGGCGAAGGCCACCTCCCAGTACTCGGTTGCATTCCGGTCCACATAGACAACTCGGTCACCCTTGCTGACTCCGAGTGCGGCCAGCGCGTTGGCGAGGCGGTTCGATCGCTCGTCGAGCTCACCGAACGTGATGGTGCGTCCCTCGCCGCAGATGGCGACATGGTCCGGGGAGCGCGCTGCCCGCTCTCGGATGATCCCGGCGATCGAGTTCGGCACGGTCACTGAACGAGCCGGGCGCTCAGCGGCCCGTGGACTGCACGTCCACGCGCAGCAGCTTCGCCATCTGACGCTCGTAGCGGGCAGGATCTCTGTTGTAGCGAGCTCGTGCTTCGATCGCCATGTAGTCGGTGTCGCAGAGGTTCTCGCCACGGTTGAGTGCATCGAGGCCGGCTTGTGCGATGTCGCGCGGGTCTTCCTTCTGGCCCTCCACGTGCGACGCCATCCGGGTGTCGACGGAGCCGACGATCAGGGCGATGACATCGGTGCCCTGCTCGGCGAGCTCCGCTCGGGTGATGGAGCTGAGAAACAGGGCCGCAGCTTTCGACGGCGAGTAGCCGCCCATGAACGGCGCAGGAAATGCACCGGCAACGGACAGCACATTGATGATGGCCCCGCCACCATTCGAGGCGAGCACCGGTGCAAACGCCCTAGTGGTGGCCAGAACACCGAAATAGTTCACCTCCATCTCCTGGCGAGCCGCCTCGAGGTCATCGGTCAGTACCAGCCTGCGGTTCGCGAAATATCCGGCGTTGTTCACAAGCATGGTGAGGTCCGCGCATCGCTCCCCGGCGCGGGCGACGCTCTCGGCATCCGTGACGTCGAGTGTGACGACGTCGACGTCGACGTCACCGTTGAGCTTGTCGAATTCGTCAGCCAGCGCTGCGGGGTCCCGCACGCCGGCGTAGACCTTGCGCGCCCCTCGCTCCAGCAGCTCCTCAACGAAGCCCAAGCCGATCCCGCGGTTGGCACCCGTGACCAACGCGACAGCACCCTCAGCCCGGTTCACTCGCGGCATCATCGACCTCCCCCTTGCCTACCTGGTCGCACACTACAGTTACCGGAGCCACTTCACCACCAAACTTTTCGATGCTGCAAAAGATCCTTCGAAGTCGCTCGGCGGATTTGTTACGGAAGGTTGACGACTCACTTCTCTTGTTGTAGTACTTGCTTACTCTTGTTGTTGTAGTAACTGCACAAGAGCCGGGGGAACCGGGTTGGGGGAGCAGGGGGGAAGGCGGGGGATGCTGTCGATCGATAGCGTGACCATTCGTTTCGGAGGAGTGACCGCGCTCGACGAGTTCAGCGCCACGGTTGCCGACGGCGAAATCTGCGGCCTCATCGGTCCAAACGGTGCCGGTAAGACGACTCTCTTCAATACGGTCACCCGCATCGTCCAGCCCAACAGCGGTCGCATCACTTTCGACGGCAAGGAGCTGCTTGCGGCACCGCCGTACCGAGTGGCTTACCTCGGCATCGCCCGGACGTTCCAGAACCTTGCCCTCTTCCCTTCCCTGAGCGTGCTCGACAACACGATTCTCGGTGCCCACTCCCAGGCGCGGGTGAGCTTCGCCGAGGCGATCTTCTGCTGGCCGGGCGCCCTTCGCAGCAACCGGCGGATTGCAGCCGAGGCCTACGACATCCTCTCGGCACTTGACCTCGAGGATGTCGCTTTCCACAAGGCCGAGGGACTGCCCTTCGGCACGCTCAAGCGCGTCGAGCTGGCCAGGGCGCTCGCGGCGCGGCCCAAGCTGCTCCTGCTCGATGAACCGGCCGGGGGCCTCACCCACGGCGAGGTGCACGAGCTGGGCGAGCTGATCAAGCGAATCCGCGATGAGTTCCACCTCTCGGCGCTATTGGTCGAACACCACATGGGCCTCGTCATGGGAATCTCCGACCACGTCGTCGCCATGGACAACGGGCAGAAGATCGCCGACGGGCTCCCCCAAGAGGTCCGCGACGACCCTCGGGTGGTCGATGCGTACCTGGGGAGGGCCACATGACGCTTCTCGAGGTGCGAGATCTCACAGCCGGCTACGGGCCGGCCGAGGTCCTCCATGGCGTGTCCCTGCGCGTCGAAGAGGCCGAGATTGTTGTTGTCCTCGGTGCCAATGGCGCCGGCAAGACGACCACCATGCGCGCCATCGCCGGGCTCATCGGCCGGAAGGGCACGGTCAATCTCGATGGCGCCTCCATCATTGGCCTTTCCCCCGACAAGGTCGTGGCGGCGGGCGTCTCGCTCGTGCCGCAGGGCCGCGGCACCTTCGCGAAGCTCAGCGTCGACGACAACCTCCACGTGGGCGCAGCAAAACGGCGCGACCGCCAGGGCATTAAGGAAGACCTCGCACGCTGGTACGAGGTCTTCCCGGTGCTCGCGTCACGCCGCAAGCAGATGGCCGGCACCCTCTCAGGTGGCGAACAGCAGATGCTCGCCGTCGCCCGGGCGCTTATGAGTCGGCCGCGGCTTCTGTTGTGCGACGAGCCGAGCCTCGGCCTCGCCCCCCTGATCGTGCGAGAGGTCTTCAACGTCCTGCAGCGTGTCAACACCGAGCAGCAGATGGCCATGCTGATCGTCGAGCAGAACGCCGAGATCGCCCTCGGCATCGCGAGCCGCGCCTACCTGCTCGAGGCCGGAGAAGTGGTGTCCGAGGGAACCGCCGAATCACTGCGCGAGAGCGACGCTGTCCGCCGCGCGTACCTGGGCTACTAGGAGCCCCGGTGCAGGTCTTCCTCGAACGGCTCTTCGACGGCATCAGCAACGGGGCGATCTATGCCGCCCTCGCCCTCGCGCTGGTCATGGTGTTCCGTGGGACGGGAACCATCAACTTCGCCCAGGGTGAGATGGCGCTGTTCACCACTTACATCGCCTGGGGGCTCACCACCAAGAACATACCTGTGGTGCTGTGCCTGCTCATCGCCACAATTGCTGGCTTCACTCTCGGGGCGGTGACCGAGCGGGTCCTCGTGCGGCCGATCGAGAAACGCAGCCTGCTCGCCACGCTCATCGTGCTCCTCGGGCTCTTCCTTGCCCTCAACTCGCTCGACGGCATCTTGTGGGGAAACCAGAACCACTCGATGCCGAGCCTGTTCCCGAATGGCGTCAACTCGTTCATCAGCGTGGACGGCGCGCGGCTGTACTGGGCCAACCTCGGCGTCTGGCTCCTCGTCGCCCTCTTGGTCGGTGCGATGTTCCAGCTGTTCAACCGCACTCGCCTCGGACTGCACATGCGAGCCACCGCGTCGAACCGCGAGTCGGCTGCGCTGGCGGGGATCCCGACTGGGCGCATCCTGCTGCTGGGCTGGGGCATCTCGGCGGCGATCGGGGCCGTGGCAGGGGTGCTCTTCACGCCGCTCAATCCTGACGCCCTCGGTCTCGGCGAGATGTTCCCCCTCCTCATCTACGCATCGGCCGCCGCCCTCTTCGGTGGCCTCGACTCGCCGGGTGGGGCCGTCATCGCCGGCCTCTTGATCGGCGTCGCCGAATCGATGCTGTCGGGCTACGTCTCGGCGATCGGGGGGCAGCTCCAAGAGGCCATCGCCTTCGTTGCCATCGTCATGGTCCTGCTCATCCGCCCGCAGGGGCTCTTCGGGTCGAAGGAGGTCGAGCGGGTATGACGACCTCGCTCGCCACAACCAGACAGCAGCCGTTGCTGCCGGTGCGGATCACCCAGAAGTCACCGGCGCATCGATTCCTCCAGGTCTTCGGCATCGCGCTGCTGGTCGCGCTGGCCATCATCGGGTCGAGGACCAACTCCTTCCGCGAGGGCCAGCTCACCCAGGCGCTCATCTACGCCTCGGCCATCGCCGGGTTGAATCTGGCGACCGGCTATACCGGCATGCTCTCGATCGGCCATTCGGCGTTCTTCGGCATCGGTGCCTACACGACCGGCATCTTGGTGTCGGAGCACAACTGGGAGCCGTTGGTCACGTTCCTGCCGGCTCTCGGCATCTGCTTTGTCTTCGGGTTGATCGTCGGGCTCCCAGCGCTGCGCATCCGCGGCATCAACCTGGCACTCGTCACGTTGGCCCTCGCCGTGGCCTTCCCCGAGGTCATCGACCGGTTCCCCGGCGTGACAGGAGGGACCCAGGGTCTCAACATCCCCCTCCTCCAGCTCCTTCCGCCGAAGTGGACCGGTATCAGCATCGCCGACCGGTTCGCCTACTACTACTGGATCGCCGCGTTCCTGCTCGCCCTTGTGCTCGTCGTCTGCGCCAACATGACGAGAGGCCGAACCGGGCTCGCCATGAAGGCCATCCGTGACCGCGAGACGGCGGCGGCGGCTGTCGGCGTGAACCCGGCGTGGGCCAAGGTGCTCGTGTTTGGGGTTTCCGCCGCGCTCACCGGGGTGGCTGGCTCGGTCTTTGCGATGTACCTGGGCTCCCTCTCGGCCGACGCGTCCTTCACGCTCACGCTCTCGATCACCCTCGTCACCGGCCTCGTCATCGGTGGCGTGGCCACGGTGATCGGGCCGATCATCGGCGGCCTCGCCGTCATCTTCATCCCCTACTGGACCGAGAACCTCCGCCAGGGCGAGACCGAGGGCCTCTTCTTCGGGGTGATCCTGATCGTTTTGATGTTCGTGATGCCCGACGGCCTCGTGGGTTTCGCCGTCCGGATCTCGCGCCACGTGCTGAGCGTCGACCCGCAACCGCCCAAGGGCGCGGGCGCCCATCGCCTCGCGCCACTCGTCCCACCAACCAGTGAGCACCACACCGAAAACGGGGGGAAGGAGATGACTCCACTGCAACGTCCAACGCAGGCGATACCGCCACATTGACCACGAGCCCGGCCAACGACGAGCACGTCGGCGAGCCGCGACTTCCAACGCAATCACGACCTCTACAACCATGAAGGGAAATCGAATGCGAGCAAAACTGTCATTGGCCGGCGCGTTCTTGTGCGCCGTGTCCACGGTGGTACTGGTGGGGGGTCCTCCCGCCGGTGCCAGTTCGAGTTCATCGAACACCTACAAGATCAGCACGGCGAACTGTTCCAACCCGGCACAGGCCAAGAAGAAGATCACCGGGACCTTGACGCTCGGGTTCTCCGGACCTCTGTCCGGGCCGATCGCGCCGTTCGCCGACGCGGTGGTCCAGGGCGTGAAGGACCGGTTCGCCTATCAGAACGCCCATGGGGGCATCAACGGGGTGCTGCTGGCCGAGCAGGCAAAGGACGACCAGTTCAACCCCGCGATGACCAAATCCAACGTCGACGGTTGGATTCAGTCGGGTTCGGTTCAAGCATTCGATGAATTCGGCTCGGGCCCGTTGGCCGCAGTGGCCGAGGACCAGAACTTGGCTTGTCTGCCGCTCCTCCTGGCCTCGGCTACGGCGAACGAGTACCGCAACATTGCCAAGTACCCGTGGACGACAGAGTTCCTTCCGGCCAACAATGTCGAAGAGACCGCAGAGGTAAAGGTCATCCAGGCCTCGTTCCCTGGCCAGAAGGAGATCACGGTCGACGTGGCCGAAGACCAGACCGGCTCGGGTGCGGCCTACCTCCAGGGCATCCAGGCAGCGGTCAAGGGCACCGACGTGAAGATCAAGAACGTCGTCCCCTTCACTGATCCCAGCACGGCTGCGATCACCTTGAAGCAGGACAACGCTGATGCGGTCTTCGGTGCTCTGGTAGTGCCCGAGTGCGTGCAGCTCACCGAGGCGATGGCCAAGGTCGGCTACAACCCCAAGCTCACCGTGCAGGCATCGAACTGTGGGAGCGCGTCGCTCATGTTCCAGCCTGCAGGTGCGGCAGCCAACGGACAGAAGCTGGTCTTCTGGGAGAAGGACCCCGGCAACCCGATCTACACGGATGACCCGGGCTGGAAGGCCTACCTGGCCGACGCCGCCTCCGTCGACCCTGGTGCGTTGGTGAACAACACCTACTACGAGACCGGTTGGATGATCGCCGACATGGACGTCAACGTCTTCCAGACTGCAGCCAAGTCCAGTCTTGGCCTCAGTCAGGCCGGCATCATGCAGGCGGCCCGCAACCAGAACTACCAAGAGCCGCTGTTCATCAACGGGATCAAGTGGGTCATGAACTCGAAGGAGGCCTACGGGGTCATGAACCTGCAGCCTCTCGAGTACTCGGCCTCGTCGCAGAGCTTCAAGTACGACGGCTCCCTCATCAACACCTGTCCGGCGATCCTCGGGTCGTCGAACTGCCCGTCAGGTCTGTAGGGCCGGGGCGGTGACGCTGTGCACCTGACACAGGGCGTCATCGCCACACCGACCACCGAGGGGAGCGCCGTTCATTCGGCGCTCCCCCGGTGGATCCGGTTGCCGCCTCCCACCGCAACCTTGAAGAGGAGCGCGACGAAGTGACCTACAGCGTCGTCCAATGGGCCACCGGGGCGATCGGCAAGACCTGCCTGCGGGGCGTCTTGGACCGTCCCGAGCTCGAACTCGTCGGCCTCTACGTCTACGGGGAGCGAAAGGAGGGGGCCGACGCGGGGACCATTGCCCGCTACCCCGAGACGGGCGTGCGGGCCACCCGCAACATCAACGAGATACTCGCCCTCGACGCGGACGTGGTCATCCACACCGCCCGCCTCCAGGTTCCCTACGAGACGCACGACGCCGACATCGTCGCCCTGCTGCGCTCGGGCAAGAACGTGATCACCACCGCGGGCGACCACTACCCCCAGGCCCACGGCCCCGAGCGCGCGGCACTCTTCGAGCAGGCCGGGCTCGACGGTGGTGCCACCCTCTACGGCGTCGGCATGAATCCGGGCTTCCTCCTTGAGCGACTCGTCCTCGGGCTGACCGGCGTGTGCGTCGAGCTCGAGTCTGTCGATGTCGAAGAGATGCTCGACGCCTCCACGATGCCCGATCCCGACTTCGTCTTCAACGTCATGGGCATGGGCTCAGACCCCGCCACCCTTGACCTCTCAGCGGGACCGCTCACCGTGCTCTTCGGCAAGCTGTACGCAGAGGCGATCCGCTTCTTCGGGGACCGGACCGGCACCACCTTCGAGCGCATCCAAGCCGACCACAGGGTGTTGCCGGCCACCCGCGACCTGGCGGTCAGTGCCGGCGTCATCCCCGCCGGCACGGTGGCGGCAACCGAGTGGCGCTGGCACGGCATCGCAGACGGAAAGCGGTTCGTGACGCTGTCGGTCATCTGGACGATGGACCCGACCATGCCCGAGTACGAGGGCAGGAACCACTGGACCGTCCATCTCGAAGGCAAGCCCGTCCTCGACCTCACCCTTGACATGGCCGACCCCACTGACAGCCGGTTCCAGACGAAGGCTGGCCAATACATCACGGCCGGTCCGGTGCTCAACGCCATTCCCGACGTCGTTGCCGCCCCTCCGGGAATCTTCACGCCCCCCGTCTTCGCCCCGTTCCGCCGCCAGGGGGCACTGGCCTAACCGCCATAGAGGGGCAGGCCACCGACGCCGATCTTCGAACGCTGCAACTCCTTGTCGCAGGCCGAGCAGTAGAGGACGGGGTCGAAGATCCTCTTGCACTCCTTGTGGGTGAAGATCACTGCTGGGCCCTCCGGGGCACGGTACCAACGGTCACCCCAACAGAGTGAGGTCACCATGTGCGGGAAGAACGCGCGGCCCTTCTCGGTGAGGCGGTACTCGACCCGGCTCGACCCGCTCGCGCTGGCGACGGGCGTGAGGACGCCCATATCGCAGAAGACACGGAGTCTGTCCGAGACGATGGTCGGTGGTGCGAGCGTCGCCTGCAGGAAGTCGGTGAAGCGGCGGCAGCCGAAGAAGGCGGCGGCCAGCGTGGCGGAGGACCACCTGTTCCCGATGAGCGCGATGGTCTCGGGGAAGAGCCCGGGTCCCGCCGACGCCACGCTCGAGCTGCGGCGTCGAGTCGTGGCCCGGGGCGCTGATCGCTCGAAGGAGCCGCTCGGCCCGAACACGCCGCTCACGTCGGCCAGGTCGGCCGGCCGCCGACAGCTCGCGCAGTGCAGCACCGGCGAGAATTGCTCGCCGCATTCGAGATGGACCATCGGGGGAAGGGGCTCAACGTGCTCGCCCGCCCACTCGGCCTCCCACCACCACAAGGTCAGCAGGACCGGCCACAGGTCAAGGCCGATCTCGGTCAGGTGGTACTCGTGGCGCGCTGGTCGGTCCTGGTAACGGACACGCGTGAGCACCCCGGCCTCGCTCAAGGCTCGCAGGCGGGCGGTCAGCACCGAGTTGGCGATGCCGAGCTGCTCGTACCACTCGTTGTAGCGGCGCACCCCGAGCAGCGCGAGGCGGATGATCAGCAGGTTCCACTCGTCGCCGAGCAGACCCATTTGTATCGCGACGGAGTTGCCCTCGTCGTCAGCAATCTCCGCTGCCGCCTTGGCCACGCCAGTCCCCTTCACCATGTCGCACTCGAGGCAGCGGGTGGACAGGGTTGAGGCGCGAATGCGACTCCCGTTGTGCCGAGCCGGTCCCGCCAGGGGCGGCCGTTCCTACCCCCGCGCTGCACGGACTCTACCAACCCGCGATGCCGCCCCCCGGGGCCCAGCAGCTGTGCGTGCCGCTCGAGATGCGCTCGGGGAGCACCATGCGAGCGATCGGGCCGTCTCCCACATTGGCACCGTCGAAGACGACGCACTCGGAGCGGTCCCGGTTCATGTCGACGGTGAAGGTCACCAGGTAGGCGTCGTCTTCGGCTGCTGCACCCACCCGCGGGGCCACGCCGGCCTCGCTGCAGTAGACGCCGTCTTCGAACGCGTAGCGCTCCTCTGCGCCGGTCAGCGTGTCGTGCTTGACCAGTCCGTTGAACAGGAACCACCCCGGGCGGTTGGTCGCGGCGTAGATGTAGCGTGAGGGCCGGGCCGCCGCAAGTGCGTTTATCACCCCGAATTCGCTGCAGGTGTCGGTCAGATCCTCCTCGCTGGTCGCCCCGGTCACCATGTTCATCCGCCAGCGGTGCAGCCTCGCCCCCATCACGTCTTGGGCGAGGAACCGGAACATCCGGTCCGGGGGCCCGTTGGGACCTGGGTCCTTCGGCTCGGGGCACCCCTGGAAGAAACCCTCGACGACCACCTCGTCGCCCTCCTCCCAGGCGTTGGACCAGTGCAGGACGTAGGTGGGGTCGAACTCGAACCAGCGGATCTCCTCGGGGGCACCCCGCCGCGGGATCACCCCCAGCCGGGACGGGATGTCGGGGTGAAAGCGCGAAGCGTAGAAGCCGCGCTCGATGAGCTCGGGGTCCCAGAACAGCGGCATGTCGTTGAGCACCGCATAGTTCTCGGTGAATGTCATGTCATGAGGCAGCCGGGGTCCGGGCAACTCGATCGGCACGTAGTGGGCAAGGCGGCGATCGGCGTCCACCACGCCGTAGTGCAAGTACGGAGCACTCGTCGCATAGTTGAAGAAGAGGAGCTCCCCGGTGTGTTCGTCGACCTTCGTGTGTGCCGAGGCACCCACGTCAGAAGGGAAGGTGCCGCCCCAGCTCTCCTTGCCGAGGTCCTCCAAGGTGAGCGGGTCGAGCCGATAGAGGTCGCCGCACTGCCAGAAGCTCGAAACAGCCACTCCAGCGTGCACGACCACGTCGGTCGACGACGCGTCCTTCATGTGCCCACGTGCGCCCCAACCGTCCTTGCGCACCGCCACGTCGGGGTTCTCGGCGATGCCGGCCCACAGTGGCCCACCCGCCTCCTTCTCGGCGATCAGGCCGTCGGTCTGGACGAAGCGGTTCCGGTATGCGGCTCGCCCGTCACGGAACGAGATCGAGTGGAGCATGCCGTCCCCGTCGAAGGGGTGGTAGCGGACGATGGCCGGGTGCACAGGATTCTCGGTATTGCGAAGGTAGACGCCGAAGAGGTCCTCGGGCAGCTCCCCCTCGACGTCGAGGTCGTCCGCGTCGTACTCCAGCGTCTGGGGTCGCCAGGCTCCGGAACGATAGGGATGATCGTCGTCCTCGGGAATCGTCGAGAGCGTTTTTGCGTACACCGAGATGTCCATGTCTCCGATCGTGCCTTTCTCGGGGTCTCCCCCGCTCCGCCTACTGGGTGTCGTCGACCCCGACGACGAAGCTGACCGCCGTGGTCAGGCTCCCGCCGATGTTCATGGTGGCGAAGTTCCTCGCCCCTTCGACCTGGCACTCCCCGGCCCGGCCGGTGACCTGGCGGCGTGCATCGTGGACCATGCGCACCCCCGTCGTCCCGACCGGGTGCCCGACCCCGATGAGGCCGCCGCTCGGGTTCACCGGGGTCTGCCCGGTCCGCTCCAGATCGCCGTTCTCGACCGCCTTCCAGCTCTCGCCAGGGTCGGTGATGCCGAAATGGTCCACTGCCACGTACTCGGACATGGAGAAGCAGTCGTGGACCTCGATGCCGTCGAGCTCGTGGACGTCGGCAATCCCGGCGCGGCCCATCGCCTTGGTGGCCACGTCGCGCACGTGGGGAAACACGTAGGGCTCTTCTTGGCTCCGCTCGAACTTCTGACGAAGGCTGAGACCCGCGGCACCGTGGCCCCAGCCCTTGATGCGGGCCGTGCCCGCGGGCGGCTTCCCGTCGGCGAAGAACCGCTCGGAGACGAGGACGACGCCCGCGCCACCGTCGGTGATCTGGCTGCAGTCCGTCCGGCGGAGCCGCCCCTCGACGATCGGGTTCTCGATGTCGTCGTCACTGAAATTGGCGTCGGTGAACTTCCACTCCCGCGTCTGGGCGAGCGGATTGTCCTTGGCGTTTCGCATGTTGAGCTCTGCGATGGCATGCAGGTGGCGGTCGTCGAGGCCGTAGCGGCGGTCGTACTCGTCGGCGAGTTCGGAGAACATGAAGGGCCACATGAACGTGGCCTCTTCGCCTTCGTGGCCGATCCACGCAGCCGCACCCAGATAGCGCGGCGCTTCGACGCCCGGGACGTTCTTCTCCTGCTCGATGCCGAGAACCAAGATGCAGTCGTAACGGCCGGCCTCGATGTCGGCCATCGCCGAGAGCACGGCGATCGAGCCGGACGCGCAGGCCGCCTCGTGGCGCGAGGCAGGAAGGCCCCACAGCCCGGGCTCGACGGTAGCCGGCATGGCGCCCAACTGGCCCTGGCCGTTAAAGAGCTGGCCGAACGCGTTGCCCAAGTGGATGGCCTCGACCTGCTCGGGGCCGACGCCGGCGTCGGAGAGCGTCGCTTCGACCACCTCGCCCACCAGGTCGCCCACATCAAGGCCCTCGCGCTTGTAGTTGCGGGCGAAATCGGTTTGGTAGCTGCCGACAACCCAGACACCGCTCGATGAACTCATCGGAACCTCCCCCTGCTTCGACTGGATTCTACAATAACCGGAGTCACTCGACAACGGCCGGGCCCTGATCCTTGCCGCACTTCTCAGCCGGCGAACACCGGATCCTCGGGGAATTTGGTGCCCATCCGCATCGCCGAGGCATCCGGCGCGAGCATGCCGAGGACCCAGGTCTCCGACACGGGGACGTCGTGGTTCCACTCCCAAAGCAGCTGGCGACGGGCGATGCCCCAGCGGCCGTCACGACGCTCCATGTGGTCGAGGATCCTCGCCCCGACGAAGCAGTCGTACCGCTCGCCGTCGCTCTTCACCCTCGCGAAGGTGGTCGCGTACGACTCGACGAACGCCGTGTCGCCCTTGACATCGATCAGGACGTTGCTGAGCACATGGCTGGTCAGGCTCTTCGGGTGTGCGATGCCCTTGGCGATGCTGTCGACGTACTCACTCGCCGGGCCCTCCCAGATACCCCCGTGGTCCTCGACGGCACCCGGCAGATAGCACTCGCGCAACGTCTCGACATCGCCCCGGTCCACCGAGCGCAGGTAGCGCGTCAGCACCTCGGTGATGGTCTGCTTGTCGAGAAGGGCCTGGATCTCGGGATCTCGCTCGGGCACGCTGGCTCCCCCTCCGGCAGCGAATCGGCGCCCGCGTGGCGCCGCCTCCTCTGGAAACCGGTCGACACTACATTTATCGGAGTGATACAACGGAGTCAACAGGTAGGGAGGGAAGGGGGAACGCCATGGCCATGACCACGACCTCGGAGCTCGAGTGGGACACGCACGGCGGGGAGGAAAACCCGTATCTGCGGGGAATCTATGCGCCGGTCGAAGACGAGATCCAGACCGGGGCGCTCCTCGACGTCATCGGGGAGGTCCCGCGCGACCTGAACGGCATCTACTTCCGCAACGGCCCGAACCGCCGCTACGCCGCCCAGGGCCGCTATCACTGGTTCGACGGGGACGGGATGGTCCACGCCGTCGAGTTCGTTAACGGATCGGCCCGCTACCGGAACCGCTTCGTGCGCACCGAGGCTTACGGCCTCGAGGCCTCGGCCGGCGGCCCGCTGTGGACCGGCGTCATGGAGGACCCGGCGCACAACCCGCAGGGCAACAGGCGCGGCCTGCACTTCAAGGATTCCGCCAACACCGACATCATCTTCCACAACGGCAAGCTGCTGGCGACGTGGTACCTGTGCGGCGCACCGTACGCCCTCGAGCCGACGTCACTCGACACCCTCGGAGCCGAGGACTTCGCGGGCACCCTCGATGGCGACATGATGGCCCACCCGAAGGTCGACGAGCGCACAGGCGAGCTGTTCTGGTTCGACTACGGGCCAAGCTCCCCGTACATGCGCTACGGCGTGGTCGGGGCGAGTGGGCGCGTGGAGCACGTGGTGCCCATCGAGCTGGCGGGGCCTCGGCTCCCCCATGACATGGCCATCACCGAGCACTACGCCATCTTGATGGACCTGCCCCTCATCCAGAATGAAGAGGCTCGCCGTGCCGGTCGCTACAAGCTCACCTTCGACTCGTCGCTGCCGTCGCGTTTCGGCGTGATCCCGCGTCGTGGAGCGCCCGGTGACATCCGGTGGTTCGAGGCCAAGCCCTGCTACATCTACCACGTCGTCAACGCGTGGGAAGAGGGCGACGAGATCGTCCTCGACGTCTGCCGCGTGTCCCGACCCGCACCGGTCACCGGCGAGCAGACCCGCCTCGCGAAGCTGCTGGCCTACCTCAAACTCGATGCCCGCATGCACCGGTACCGTTTCGACTTGGTGTCAGGTCGGACCAGCGAATCGCGTGTTGACGACGACAACACCGAGTTCCCCTCGGTCGACGTTCGCCAGATGGGCTATCCGACCCGCTACGCGTACAACGTGCACATCGCCGACGCCGAGACCAACCTGTTCGACGGGCTCGTGCGCTACGACAACCTGACGGACGAGCGCCAGTCCTACTTCTTCGGGCCAGGCCGCTACGGCAGCGAGTCGCCCTTCGCCCCGAGAGACGGCTCGATGGGAGAGGATGACGGCTATCTCGTGACCTTTGTCACCGACGAAGCGACCGGACGCTCCGAGGTCGACATCTTCGACGCGGCGTCGATCGGCTCGGGGCCAGTGGGCCGGGTACTCCTCCCCCAGCGGGTCCCGCTCGGCTTTCACGCCTGCTGGGTGCGCGCCGACCAGCTGGCCGGTCGGTGAGCCCCGCACTACCAGCCCTGTCGGTCTCGCTCGGGCTCTGGCAGGACCGGCCCTCCGACGAGGTGCTCGTCACCGCCATCGCAGCGGACCGCCTCGGCTACGGCGAGCTGTGGATCGGCGAAATGGCGACCTATGACGCCTTCGTGCTCGGCGCGGTGATCGGCGAACGGACCGAACGCATCAGCCTGACACTGGGTCCATTTGCCGTCGCGGTGCGCGATCCGGTCATGATCGCCGTTGGGGCGGCCTCGGTGGCGGAGCTGGTCGGCCGCAGGGTGGATGTGGCAATCGGTTCGTCGAGCCCCGTGGTCGTCGAGCAGTGGCACGGTCGCACGCAACGTCGACCGGCGAAGGCCCTCGCCGAATCAGCCTCCGCCCTGAGATCGCTGCTCGGCGGCGGTCGGGCGTCGATCGACGGCGAGGTCATCCACACCAACGGGTTCCGCCTGAGGACTGGGGCGCCGAATTCCGAGCTCACCATCGCCGCATTCGGCGAGCGGGCCGTGCGGGTCGCAGCCAACCACGCCGACCGGATGGTCATCAATCTCGTGACGCCTGCGTCGGCCGGGCGGCTCGTATCGATGCTGCGCGAGGCAACGGTCGACGGGCCCGCACCGCGCGTCGCCGCCTGGGTCACAGCCGCCGTCGACCCGGTCCCCGAAGCCTTCGAACAGCTGCGGCGGGGGCTGGTCCCCTACCTGGGCGTGCCCGGCTACGCAGAGATGTTCCGTGAAGCCGGCTTCTCCGACATCGTGGACTTGGCAAACGCCGGCTCGCACCCGAAGGAACTACTCCTGGCGGTGCCTGACGAGTTGGTGCGCGCTGTCGGGCTGGTGGGGAGCGTCGAGGAGATCACCGAGCGGTTGGGCGCGTATGCGAGTGCCGGCGTCGACGAGGTGGCACTCGTGCCGTCCTCGACGGACGGCGACCCGGGCGCGCTGCACACGTTGGCGGCGCTGGCCGCAGTGACCCCGTCGGTGTCAGCAGTAGGAACCGACGACCGGAGCGCTGAGCTCTCATCGACAGAGCTGTACTGAGAGGGAGAGATGGGACTGCACCCGCAAGCACGGATCGATGACTACCGCGCGAAGGGCTACTGGAACGACGACTTGATCGACGCCCTCTTTGCCGAGCGTGTCCGCTCCGATCCCGACACGCTCGCCATCATCGACCCGCTGAATCGGTCCGACCTGGTGGACGGCCCGTTCCGGCAACTCACCTGGACCGAGCTCGACGACCTGGTGAACCGCATCGCCCAAGTGCTCCTCGACGAAGGCGTCGGGCCGGGCGTCACCGTCGGCGTGCAGCTACCCAACACCGTCGAGATCGCCGCCACCTTCCTCGCCATCGTCCGCCTTGGCGCCATCGTGGTGCCGTTCCCCGTCCAGTACCGCTCCCACGAGCTGACCGAGCTTTCCAAGGTTGCGGCGCTCAAGGTCTTCGTCACCACCACCAGGATCGGCCGGCGCGAGGCCGCAGTGGAGATGGCATCCCTCCAGCCGAACATCCCGACCCTCGAGCGTGTGCTCGCCTTCGGGTCGAATGTTCCAGAAGGCGTGGTGGATCTCGACGGGCGGGTGGCCGCCGCCGTGGACCGCTCGGGACTCGAAGCTTTCAACTCCTCTTTCGTCCCCGACCAGAACGACTGCGTCACCATCTGCTGGACTTCAGGCACCGAGAGCACGCCAAAGGGCGTCCCGCGCACGCACTACGACTGGCTGGCCATGTCCTGGACCACCGTCGAGGGCCCGCAGCTCACCAAGGACGATGTGCTGCTCAATCCGTTCCCGATGGTGAACATGGCGGGAATCAACGGGATGTTCCTGCCGTGGCTGCGGGTGGGCGGGGTACTCGTCCAACACCACCCCTTCGATCTCGCCACCTTCCTCGCCCAGGTTGCCAAGCATGGCGCCACCTACACCGTCGCACCTCCGGCCCTCTTGACCCAGCTGCTCCACAACGAGCAGCTGCTCGCCGACACGGATATCTCGACGCTGCGGCTCCTCGGATCGGGCTCGACGCCACTCGCCCCTTCGCTCCTGCAGGGCTGGCATGACAAGTACGGCATCGAGATCCTCAACTTCTACGGCTCGAACGAGGGCATCGCCCTGTTCGGGGGACCCGTCGACATGCCCGACCCCGCAGAGCGCGCCCTGTACTTCCCCCGCTACGGGGCACCGGGGAGGACGTGGTCGCACCGCGTGGCCAAATGGATGCAGGTCAAGCTGGTCGACCCGGTCTCAGGCGAGGTGATCACCGAGGGCGGCCATCCCGGCGAGCTGCGCATCAAGGGTCCCACCGTGTTTCCCGGCTACCTCCCGGCATCGAACGTGGAGGACCCTTTCGACGACGAGGGGTACCTTCGCACCGGTGACCTGCTCGAGATAGTCGGTGACGAGCTGCAATACCTGCGCTACGTCGACCGGACCAAGGATCTCGTGGTGCGCGGCGGGATGAAGATCTCTGCCTCCGAGCTCGAGACCTACATCGCCGGCTACCCGAAGGTCGCCGAAGTCGCGGTGGTCGCCTACCCCGACGAGCTGCTCGGCGAGAAGGCCTGCGCGGTGGTTGTCGCTCGCCCCGGCGAGACTCCGACGCTCGACGAGCTCCTTACCTATCTCCGAGAGCTCGGGATCGCCACCTTCAAACTGCCCGAACGGCTCGAGCTCGTCGACGAGCTACCGCGCAACCCGCTCGGCAAGGTTCTGAAGCGCGACCTGCGGGCCAAGCTGGCGAACGAGGCGTCGGTCGGGTCCTGACCTCGGTGGCGAATTGGATCGTCTTCGCATACGGAGCGACATGGACGCAATCGTCCTGCTGATCGACGGGAACTGGGTGATGGAACCCGTTTCGTCAATGTCGTGGCCCGGCCCGGGGTTCTCGTCCCGGCGTTAGCTCATTGCCCAATCCCCGAGAACCGCTGACCGCAGACACGGGTAGGTCCATCACCAGATCTCGAGGGTCGGGTCATCGGCATGGCAATAGGGCCCATTTCACCGGATCACTCCTCCGTGGTCGTGGAACGAGGTGGGACAGGCGAGGGGAGGCCGGCCGTTTCAGCAACCGGAACCAGCTCGCGACTGAAGATGTCGTGGCCGATCAGAGTCGAGCGCCATTCGAGCTCACCGAACGGCCCTCCAGTGAGCAACCACGTTGCGACGATCGACTCACTGTCTGCTTCGTAGTGGCCAGACCAGACGGTCACTGCATGGGCGGGGTGCCAGCTGACCGCGATGCCAAGAGCACCTCGTCGGTTGTCAGGGGTCGGATCGAAGTACCCGGTGATCGGATGCCTACCCTCGATCTCGCCGACAGACGAACGGAAGAAGCCGGAAATCAGCCCCGTGTCGTCGATGTGCAGATCCAAGCGCGACCCCAACTGGTTGTACCACTTTCCGCTGATCAACTGTGGCTCGCTCATGGCCCCTCGACTCTTTAGGCGATCCTCTTTCCTAGTCAGTGTCGGCCCACCTGGACTGAAGCGACAGGGCAGAAAGTCCCACGCCTCGGGCGGCAACCCTCTTCTCCGAGCGTTCCAACCGGCGCGAACCGTGCTCAGGCGTTGCACACGACCGCCGGCCCGGGCCGGGCCAAGGAATTGACGGCGGCAAGGTTGCGGCGGGTGCACGCTTGCAGCCAACGCAAAGAGGTCTGGGGGAGCCGGTCGCACACCCAGTCCCAGTGCAGGGAGACGGTGTCGCCGACGGCGAGGTCGAATGTGAACCCCACGCCGTGGCGGCTGCGCCGAGCCTGCTCCACCACTTCGGGCCCAAGGACCAGGTTGGGCCCTTCCAGTTGCAATGTCCGGCTGCGCACCAGGACCAGGTCCCCGGCCACCTCCTCCACGCGCCCCCATCGGATGCGGCATCGATCGAGCACCTCCAGTGGCGGCCCGTCCATGCCAGCGCGCAGCAATCCCAGCCATGGGTAGACAGCGAAAACATGGAAGCTGTGTTGGGCGACGCCACCTGCCGGCACGGCCGACACCAGGGGCCCGAAGAGGCGGCCCGCTCTGCGTTCGAACCGCTCACCCAAGGACGAGGCGAGTGCCGACGGGGGCACCCGGTTCAGGAGCTCGTTGCCCACCCAGTAGGCCTCGACGACCCGCCGATCCAGTGGTTCGCCGATGCCGTTGCAGGCGGCGATCAGCTGGAGGTAGGGCCACGCCCCCTCGAACCGGGCCGCCACGTGCCGCAAGCCCTCCTGCTTCCCTCCCTCCGAGGCAGCGCCGAGGAGTGCGTCGGGGTCCCCGGGGCCGCAGTAGCCAAGTGCGTTCGGGGGGTAGGCGTGGCGGGCGAAGAGCACGGGGCCCGGGACCAACCGCCCATCAGGAGGTGATGTCACCGCCCCGCCGCCTTGCTCGGGCTCATCGGTCGCCCCCGGAGACCGCTGCTGCCCAGGCTCCTTCCCGCCACCATGGGCGGCGGGCTAAGGGCGCGCGACACCTGGAAAACGGCGGCCGACTGAAGGAGCACACTGGCCAAGGTGTGCGCGACCCTGACAGCCTGTTGCAGGTCATCCGCGCGTCCGTCCCACCCGTTTCGAGACCTCAGCTGCCGATACCAGGGCCAACTCGGCTGCTACCGCTTCAGCCTCCTCTGCATCGATGCGGTCGATGGCATAGCCGCTGTGGACCACCAGCCATTCCCCCGGAGAAGGGCATGGGCCCTCCAAAGCGAGGAGAGAGATCAGATGTACGGCGCCCTCGACGTCCTCGGTCTCCACCGCTCCCGGTGCCGGCGTCGCCCGCACTCGGTGAAGTCGGCTCATACACATGCCAAGAGACCTTCAAACAGTTCGATCACATGGTCGACCGCATGGGGCACAGCTCCCGCGACCGCCGGGCTAAGGCCCGTCCCGTGGGCGAAATCGACCCCCTCGATGCCGACCACCACCACCCGGGCCGGGGCGGTACCGACCGCCAGGGCCAGTCGGAACACCCGTGCCAGGCTGATGCCGTGCGTGCTCGCCGTGCTCGAGCCGTCCCGGTCGAGCGCGTTGCGGAGTTGGGCCTCGAGGTCGACCAAGCCGATGGTCCCTGGCGCCGCACCGGACCGCACGGCATCGATGAGGACGACCAGGTCGGCACCGTCCCATCGCCCGAGCAGATCGAGCGGCTCCGCCAAAGGGCCGATATCGAGCACCGCGCGCGCCTGGTCGGCCACTCGCGCAGCCACCAGCGGACCGATTCCGTCGTCGTGGCGGAACTCGTTCCCGAGGCCAGCGACGACGGCGATTGGCGCGCCGTTCCCGGACGGCACGGGACGGCCGCTCACGCCCGGACCACCGTGATATCGAGGAAATGGGCGGCACAGGAAATGCACGGATCGTGGTTGCGCACACACTGTTCGCAGCGCCAGCCAAGCTCGTCGTCGCTCAAATCGAGGCTTCCCTGGGCCACCCGGCGAAGGTCGGCCTCGATGGTGAGCTGGTTCTGCGAGGTGGGCGGGACGATGCGGGCATGGCGGATGATCCCCTCGCCGTCGATCTCGTAGCTCTGGAGCAACAGGCCACGTGGTGCCTCGGTGGCGCCGGTGCCCGTCCCGGGACGTGCAATGACGTCGCTGGCGGGCGGATCTGGTGGTGCGTAGGCCTCGACCAGCGAGAGCGCCTCGTTGCAGGCGAAGACCAGCTCGACGGCTCGTACCACGATGCTGCGAAACGGATTGCTACAGACCTCTCCCAGGCCGGCCCTCGTCGCCGCCTCGCCGGCGAGGCGGCCGAGGGCGGCCGAGTTGAGGGCGTAGCGGGCCAGAGGTCCCGTGAGGTACGGGTCGCGCCCACCCAGACGGGCGTGGAGCGCCGTAGAACGGGCGACATGCTCCTCTACGATCAGATCGGCGAGCTCGCCAGGGCTCACGTCGAGGCCGTCCGAGGAGGCCGGCCGGCCTTGTTCGATGGGATAGCGACCCGAATCTCGCAGGGCGACGAATCGGTAGTCACCGACGAGATCGGGGAAGTCGAAACCCGCCACCCACTCGACGGTGGCTAGTGCCGCGTCGCGGGCCCGACGGAGCGGATCGGCGAGGTTGGCGATCGCCGACGGAGGCGGGGCGGCGTAGAAGCCGCCCACTCGAACGTTGATCGGGTGCACCGCGCGGCCGCCCACCGTCTCCATGATGAGGTTGCCCGTCCGCTTGAGCTGCAATCCCCGCTCGATGGCGCCCCGGTCGTGCTCGGCCAGCTCGACCGCGTCGTCGTAGCCCAGAAAATCTGGCGCGTGCAGGAGGTAGACGTGCAGCGCATGACTCTGTATCCACTCCCCGCAGTAAAGGAGCCGGCGCAGTGCTGCCACCCGCTCGTCCACCGTCACCCCAAAGGCGTCCTCCATGGCCGCACAGGCGCTCATCTGGTACGCCACCGGGCAGATGCCACAGATTCTCGCGGTGATGTCGGGGGCCTCAGTGAAGTGGCGGCCTACCAGCAACGCCTCAAAGTACCGAGGCGGCTCGAAGATGTCGAGAGCGACATCAGTCACCGTTCCGTCGGCGATCACAACTCGGAGAGAGCCTTCGCCTTCCACGCGTGCGAGTCCCTCGACGCCGATCGTCCTGGGCGAACCCGAGCCGTGGCTCACTGTGCCCCCCATGGTCTGTTCCGCCGAGTGGCGCCGAGAGCGACCCGCACTGGGGCGCCCTCGGCCACCGCCTCGTCGCGAAACGCGGGCGCCGCGGCGTTGAATGTGGAGAAGAAGCGCGACAACTCCAGAGGCGCCATACCCTGGTGGCGCAGCTGCGCGGCCAGCGACGCGGTGTTGGCGGTCTCAGCCGGACCGAAGCAGCCGAAGCAACCCCGACCGACGGCCGGGCAAAGTGCGCCGCACCCCGACCGGGTCACTGGTCCGAGGCAGGCGGTCCCCTTGGCGACCAGGACGCAGACGGTGCCACGGCCCTTGCACTGCCAGCACACCGAATGCCCCGGAATCACCGGCCGTCGGCCGGCCAAGGTCGCGGTGAGGACCTCCAGCAACTGGTGCCGATCGATCGGGCAGCCCTGAAGCTCGAAGTCCACCTCGACGTGGGCCGAGATGGGGGTGGAGGTTTCGAGGGCGGCGATGTACTCGGGATGTGCGTAGACCATGCCCGCATACTCACCCTCGCCGGCGAAGTTCCGCAGCGCCTGTATCCCCCCAGCCGTCGCGCAGGCACCAATGGTGACCAGGCGCCGAGACATTGCGCGGACCTCCCGAACCCGCTCGGCATCGGCCTCGGTGGTGATCGATCCCTCCACGAGCGACACGTCGTAGGGTCCCGGCGTCGACGCGCGGGACATCTCGGTGAAGTGCGCGATGCGCACGGCGCCGGCGAGCATCAGCAGCTCCTCCTCGCAATCGAGCAGGCTCAGCTGGCAGCCGTCACAGGAGGCGAACTTCCAGACTGCCAACGTCGGACGCCCATCGTCGCCCGCTGCCCCGTTTGCTCCATCAGCACCTCCGGACACAGGAAGAACCCCTCGGGTCGCTGCCCGACTCATCGCTCGCGCTCGGTCAACAGGTGGGCCACCGCTCCCGCGTACGGGAGGATCGGGCCGTCGCGACACAGCAGCAATGGCCCTAACTGGCAGTGACCGCACCACCCCACCCCGCACTGCATGTTGCGCTCCAGCGAGACCCGGATCCGGGCTGGGTCGACGCCGCGGTCGATGAGAGCCCGCGCGGTAAGGCGCATCATGATCTCGGGCCCGCACACCATGGCGTCGGCCCGAGCGGGATCGAACCTGGAACCGCCGAGCAGTGAGGTGACCACACCGACGTGGCCGCCCCATCCCGCAGGGGCGACGTCGACGGTGACGGCCACCTCGGCTCCCGCCTCCGCCCAAGCCCGCAGGTCGTCAGCGAAGATCACCTGAGCCGGCTCACGCGCACCGATGATGAGAAAAATTCGACCCGTCCCCTCCCGCACGAGTTGCTCCACCGCGCCGCGCAGGGGGGCGAGGCCGATCCCTCCGGCCACCACCACGATGTCGCCCCCGCCGGATCTGTCCAGATCGCCGATCCCCCAGTCGGTACCGAACGGCCCGCGCACCCCAATCAGGTCACCCACTCGCGCCCGACACAGGGCGTGGGTCACCGGCCCGACGTCGCGCAGGCAGTGTCGGAGCGGTCCCGCTTCTCCCGGCGCGCTGCTCACCGAAATGGCGACTTCGCCGACCCCGAACGCGGTAAGCATGTTGAACTGCCCGGGCCGAAAGACCATTGGCCGGTCAGCCAGAGGGGCGACAGAGAGCGTCATGACGTCCTTGGTCTCCTCCCGCCGTCCGACCACCCGATGTGGGACCGGGGTCATCGGCCCGTGGCCCAGCCTCACCGGGGGGCCTCGCGCGTCGCGGCGCCGTCCTCGTCGTAGAGGTTGAGGACGCGAATCCGGGTGGTCTGCAGTCGGTCGAGGAGCATCGCCGCCACCCGCTCGGCCAGCGCACGCCCCAACGCGTCGTCAGCCTGCGCCTTGGCCCGGAGGCACGGCGCGTCGATGGCGATGGCCACCACCTTCTCGGTGGCACGGGCGTCGAATTGCCAACGGAAGGGGGGGAACAGCCAGCTCAGCCCGACGATTCCGCCGGGGCCGACCGTCTCGATGACCTTGGATCCGTGCCCCGGCGAATGGAGCTCAATTGCAACCCGGCCGCGACGAAGCAGGTAGAGGGTGTCGGCTGGCCCACCCTCGACGAGCAGCAGTGCGCCGGGGTCGAAGCCCACATTGCTCGCACACTCGGCGACCTGGACGACAGCGTCGTCGGGCAGCCCGGTCAAGAGGGGGTGCGCCGACACCAATTCGGCTATCGATGCCCGCGTCATCGTGGCCCGACTCCTCGGGCCGTCGCTGCGTGGACGGCCCCGTCGGTCTCCCGGATGGCCGCCGCCTCTTCTGTGATGTCGATGCCCACCGGGCACCAGGCGATGCACCGGCCGCACCCGATGCAGCCCGAAGTGCCGAACTGGTCCCACCAGGTCGAGAGCTTGTGGGTGAGCCACTGGCGGTAACGAGACGAGACGGAGGTTCGCACCGACCCCCCGTGGAGATAGGAGTGATCGAGGTCGAAGCATGACGCCCAGACGCGCCCTCGGCGGACCTCGCCGGAGAGGTCGCTGGTGTCGCGCACGTCACTGCAAAAGCAGGTCGGGCACACCAGCGTGCAATTTCCACAGGCCAGACACCGCTCGGCGACCTCGTCCCAGCGGGGGTGTTCCTGGTTGCGAGCCAGCAGGGCGGGCAGACCCTCGTTCGCAAGCTGGCGATGCACCGCCCCGGCCGCCCTAGAAACCATCTGGTTCCTGGCCGCCAGGTCGTCGACGGTGGCTGCCGCCACGGATAGCCGTGCGAGGACGTCGGCCCCGCGCTCGGTTCCCACTCGCAGGACGAAGCGATGGCCGCCGGCGTCATTGAGTTCGCTGAGTGCCAAGTCGAAGCCGCTCTCGACCCCAGGTCCCGTGCCCATCGACGTGCAGAAGCAGGTGGCGGCGGGGTGGCCGCACTCGGCCGCAACCACAAATGCCCCCTCGCGGCGCGCCACGTAGTGGGGGTCGGGCACGGCGCTGTCCGCGAGGACCCGATCGAGCACCGCCATGGCAGCGAGCTCGCACGGCCGGGCACCGATGATGGCCAACGGGGCGACCGGCGATTCGGGCTCGGTGATCGACACGTCGTCGCCGTGCACCAGGGCCCGCCACAGCTCCTCGGTGGGCGAGAACATCTCGGCCTTCCACGAGCCCGGGCCGACTGCCCAGGCGAAGAGAGAGTCCCCCTCGCCGCGTCTGAGCCGATAATGGCCCGGAGCCTGCTCATCCTGGTAGCCGGCGGGAAGGTCCTCCACCCCTCGGACCGCGCCCGGCATGATGGCGCCATCCCTCACCACGGGGCCCTTCGTCTCGTAGCCGAGATCCCCGAGCAACCGGATCAACTCATCGAGGCCCCGTGGGTCGATCACCGCAGCCTCACCGACGCGCATGTTCGCAGACTAAGTCCGAGCGACTTGCGGGGCTAGGGGCGATGGTCACGATGGGGCCAACCGCCGCGCCCTGCCATCAGGCACCGACGCGTCGGTGGCGGTGGCGCGCACCCGCGGTCGCGACAGTGCCGCGGTGGACAGGATCGGCGGCCTCAAGCTCCAGCCGACGCTCGGCCTGGGCGATGGAGTGCCGGGCGGCGTCCACCGCGTCAGGGTTGACCGAGATCGAGGTGATGCCGAGGCGCACGAGGTGCTCGGCGAACTCCGGCCGATTGGAGGGGGCCTGCCCGCACAGTGACGACGTGATGCCCGCCTGATGGCACCCGCCGACGATCCGGGAGATGGCGTCGAGCACGGCCGGATCGGACTCGTCGAAGAGCTCCGCGCACACTTCCGAGTCGCGATCAACGCCCAGCATGAGCTGGGTGAGGTCGTTGCTACCGATCGACACCCCCTCGATGCCCATGGCGGCATACTCGGGAATCCAGTAGGCGACCGAGGGGACTTCGGCCATGACCCACACCGCCAACTCGCCGGACAGCGGGCTGGCGTCAACCGTCTCGAGGCAGGCCTCGAGTTCCCAGGCCGTGCGCACGAACGGGATCATGAGCGTGAGGTTGGGGGTCTCCTCGACGACCTTGGTCAGCACGTCAAGCTCGAGACGGAACAGGTCGGGCTCACGCACATAGCGGTAGCAGCCCCGGTACCCGATCATTGGGTTGTCCTCGTGGGGCTCGTAGCGCTCGCCGCCCTCGAGGTTCGAGAACTCGTTGGTGCGAAAGTCGATGCTCCGGTAGACCACCGGGCGGGGCGCGAAAGCCCTGGTGATGCGCAGGAGCGAACTCGCCATCGCATCGACGAAGGTCTTCTGGTCGCCACGGTCGAGCAACAAGCGGGGATGGACGCCGGCCAGCGCGTCGGTCACCATGAACTCGGCTCTGAGCAATCCAACGCCATCGACGTCGAGGGCCGCCACCTCCTCGGCGTGCTCGGCGAATGCAAGGTTGACGTACAGGCGCGTCCCCAGGGTCGTGGCGGCTCCCTCTCGGGTCATGGCCGGGGCTCCACCCGTCACGGGCGCGCTCGTACCGGGGATCGCGCCAGCCGGGCCGTCGCCGGTCAGGTCCCCCTCGTAGACGGCACCCTGGGCGCCATCGACCGTCACGATCTCCCCGTCGCGCAACACGCTGGTGGCGGTGCGGGCCCCGACCACGCAGGGCACGCCGAGCTCGCGCGACACGATGGCGGCGTGGCAGGTCATCCCGCCGCCATCGGTGACCAGGGCTCCGGCGCGGCGCATCGTCGGGACCCAGTCCGGGCTGGTCATGTGAGCCACCAGGATCTCGCCAGCCACCAGCTGCTCTCCCTGCTCAGGGGATTCGAGCACACGTACCGCCCCCGAGGCGCGCCCAGTCGAGGCGGCCAACCCCTGCACCAGCAACCGCCCGGACGCCACCTCGGGCTGCGGACCCAGGGTGGTGATCGGGCGCGACTGGACGAGGTAGGTCGTGCCGCCTGCCATCGCCCACTCGGTGTCCTGCGGAGCGCCGTAGTGTTCCTCTGTCGCAAGCCCGAGTCGGGCCAGCGACACGGCCTCGTCGTCCGAAAGCACCCGGCAGCTGCCCTCTCCCGGTGCGAGATCCACTCGTTGGTCGTGCCCATCCGCCCCTCGCACGGTCTTGAACGACTGGGTCCCGACGCGGACGTGGAGCAGGCTCGGCCCGGACTTGTCGAGGACGTAGGTGTCGGGCTCGACCTGTCCGCTCACGACGACCTCGCCCTGCCCGAACGCGGCCTCGATCACGATGTGACCGGTGTTCCCGGTGGAGGGGTCGGCGGTGAACATCACCCCGGAACGCTCCGAGGGGATCATCACTTGGACGACGACGCTCAGAGCGGGCTCGGTGGTCACGGCACGGCTCGCCCGGTACGAGATGACCCGGGCACTGTAGAGCGAGGCCCAGCAGTTCACCACACTCTCCAGCAGCTCGGCGTCCCCGTGAACATTGGTGAACGTCGCATTCATCCCGGCAAAGGAGGTGTCCGCCGAATCTTCACCGGCGCCCGACGACCGTACCGCCACGATGACGCTTTCTCCCAGTAGGTGGTAGGCGCTCAATACCGCAGCGGACAAATCCTCAGGCAGGTGGACCGCCCGCACCAGGGATTGGGCCTCGGCAGCGGCACGGTCAAGGTCGGCCTCATCCTCAGCATTCACCCCCGACACCAGGGTACCCAGCTGCTCTCGTACCCCGGCGCTCTCGAGCGCGTAGCGGTAGGCATCCGAGGTCACGACGAACCCCGGCGGGACCGGGAGCCCGGCGGCACTCAACTCGCCGAGGTTGGCTCCCTTGCCACCGACCAGGTCGTCGTCGGCAAGGGTGATCCGGTCGAACCAGCGGACAGTCTCCATTTTTCCTTCTCCTCGGCTCGTTATTCCTTTGTCACGAAGTTGCCCTGAACCTCGCGGTCCGGGCGCTGCGCTTCCTCTTGGATCGGAAGTACCGCGGTGCCCGGCGCGAGACGTGGGCGATCGGAGTCACGAATGCCCTGCGTCGACCGTCGAACCACGGGCGGATCCACGGGCCGCCACTGCCCGGCAGCATGTGGGGCCTCGGGCCGACCCAGCATGGTGGTGCGTGCCCGGCTGGCCGCACCCAGGAGCACCGAGGATGACAGGTCCATCTCCGTCTCCTCCCCGGGATCTCATCCCCTTCCGGCATGGTGTGCCCTGGCGGTCGCCGCAGAAAGGGCCGAAGGTCCCCTCTGGCACAAGGACCATGACCCGCACCTCCGCCGGGCGCGGACAGGTGGGGCCTCAGGGAGCCACAAGCTGGGCGGCTTCGAGGGCCGAGGGCGTTGATGCGGTGAGTCCTTGACCCATCGACGACGAGACCGAAGGCGGGCAATCGGGGTGCTCGCACCATCGGATTTGGCCCCACGTCCGACGAGTGCGCTGCGGCGCCGGTGCTCGAGGACGTTCGGCCCTACTCCCACGGCGGCGCCGCGCCGACAATGTGAGCCTGGGGTCATTCGACCACTCAAGAGGTCCGGAGCGTTATGTTCCAGATTCGCATCCATGGACGCGGCGGTCAGGGAGTCGTGACGGCCGCGGAGATCCTCTCGGTCGCCGCATTCGTCGAGGGTCACCACGCCCAAGCGTTCCCGAGCTTCGGCTCCGAGCGCATGGGCGCCCCAGTCGTGTCGTTCTGCCGCATCGACAGCCGTCCGATCCGAACCCGCGAGCCGGTGATGGAGCCCGACGCCATCATCATCCAGGACGTCACCCTGCTCCACCAGGTCGATCTCTTCGCCGGGCTCGCCACCGAAGGCTTCGTCCTGGTCAACACCTCCCAGAGCCTCGACGACCTCGGCCTCGGTGAATTCGGGCGCCCGTTCCAACGCGACCGCCTGCTTACGTGTCCGGCAACGGAGTTCGCCCTCGAACAACTCGGCAAACCGCTCCCGAACGCCGCACTGCTCGGCGGATTCGCCGCGCTGACGGCCCAGGTCTCACTGGACGCCATCGATTCGGCAATTCGGCAGCGGTTTGAGGGCACAACCGGCGAGCGCAACGTGGCCGCTGCGACGGCGGCCTACCGATTTATCACACTGGCCAAAGAGGAGCTGACTCATGCTGCGACAGATTGAAGGCTCACGGGCCGTCGCCGAAACGGTCGCCCTGTGCCGGCCCGAGGTGGTCTGCGCCTATCCGATCTCACCACAAACCCACATCATCGAGGCACTCGGTGCAATGGTGAAATCCGGGTCGCTTACGCCGTGCGAATTCATCAACGTCGAGTCCGAGTTCGCCGCGATGTCCGTCTCGATCGGCGCGTCGGCGGCCGGTGCGCGCGCCTACACGGCGACGGCAAGCCAAGGCCTGCTCTTCATGCTCGAGGCCGTCTACAACGCAGCGGGTCTCGGCCTTCCCATCGTCATGACGCTGGCCAACCGGGCGATCGGCGCACCGATCAACATCTGGAACGATCACAGCGATGCCATGGCGGTCCGGGATTCTGGCTGGATCCAGCTGTTCGCCGAGACCAACCAGGAAGCGTCGGACCTCCACATCCAGGCATTCCGCTTGGCCGAAGAGCTCAGCGTCCCGGTAATGGTGTGCATGGACGGCTTCATCCTGACCCACGCGGTCGAGGGCATCGACGTACCCGAGCAGTCCGTCGTGGACGCCTTTCTCCCGCCGTATGAGCCGCGCCAGGTGCTCGACCCCGCCGATCCGGTCTCGATCGGGGCCATGGTCGGACCGGAGGCCTTCGAGGAGGTCCGCTACCTCGCGCACCTCCGCCAACTCGACGCTCTCGAGCGGATCCCCAGCCTCGCTGAAGCCTTTGCCGAGGCAGTCGGCCGGCCAAGCGGTGGGCTGCTCCACGCCTACCGAACCGCCGACGCCGAGACCATCGTCGTGGCACTGGGATCGGTACTCGGAACGATCAAGGACGCCGTCGACGCCCGTCGGGAAGCCGGCGAGCGCATCGGGGTCGTCGGTATCACCGCCTTCCGACCATTTCCCGGTGATGCGGTGCGGGCCGCTCTCTCGGGTGCCCGGCGCGTCGTGGTCGTCGAGAAGGCCTTCAGCATCGGCTTCGGCGGTGTGCTTTCGACCGACGTCGCGATGGCGACCCACGGGGGGCCAGGCTCACTGCGGACCGTCATCGCCGGGCTCGGCGGCCGGCCCATCACCCGCCGCTCACTCGAGGTGATGCTGGTCGCAGCCGGTCAGGATCAGCTCCCGCCCCTCACCTTTCTCGATCTCGACCACGCCATCGTCGAGCGAGAGCGAGGTCGGATGACGAGGACTCGTCGGTCCGGTCCATCGGCGGAGAACATCCTTCGCGACCTCGGGACCGTCGCGTCGCGGATTGGCTGAGGAGCCCTTATGACGACACATCCGGTGCGCTTCTACCAAGTCGGGAGCTTCGCGGCGGGCAACCGTCTCCTTGATGACGATCAACGCTCGGTCCAGGCCGACCCGAATCGCAGCAACTCACTCGATTCGGGACATCGCGCCTGCCAGGGCTGCGGCGAGGCCCTCGGTGCCCGCTACGCGCTCGACGCCGCCATGCGCGCCACACACGGCCAGCTCGTCGCGGTGAACGCGACCGGCTGTCTCGAGGTGTTCTCGACGCCGTACCCCGAGACCTCATGGCGCATCCCGTGGCTGCACTCCCTCTTCGGCAACGCGCCGGCCGTTGCCACTGGGGTGGCGGCTGCGATGAAGGTGAAGGGCCGGCGCGACGTGCGCGTCGTCGCACAAGCGGGAGACGGTGGGACCGTCGACATCGGGCTCGGATGCCTCTCAGGGATGTTCGAGCGCAATGACGACGTGCTGTTCATCTGCTACGACAACGAGGCGTACATGAACACGGGGGTGCAACGTTCCGGTGCCACACCTCCTGCGGCGCGCACAGCCACGACCGAGGCGGTCGGGCCGGAGCCGGGGAATGTGTTCGGGCAGGGCAAGGATCTTCCCCGGATCGCCATGGCCCACGACATCGCCTACGTGGCGACCGCCACGGTCGCGGACCTCCACGACCTCGAGCAGAAGGTCGAGCGGGCGATGGAGCTCCGCGGCGCTCGCTACATCCACATCCTTGTCCCGTGCCCCCTCGGGTGGGGCTCGGACCCGAGCGCCACGATCCGCGTGGCACGTCTGGCAAAGGAGACGGGGCTCTTCCCAGTGTTCGAGGCCGAGAACGGCGTGGTCACCTCGGCGTCACCGATCCGGCGCCGAACCCCCGTCGAAGCGTATCTCTCGATCCAGCGCCGCTATGCCCACCTCTTCGGCGAGCATCCCCACACCGAGGTGATCGCCCGCCTCCAGGCGATCGCCGACAAGAACATCGAGACCTACGGCCTTCTCGACGACGAGGCCAAGCAGGCCACTCCTGAAGGGATCGACGAATAATGGAACTCCCCTTCGCCATCACCCTCGACGTGGGCTCGAGCCGCGCCAACCGGACCGGATCGTGGCGTATCGAACGACCCGTCTACGTCGACCGGCTGCCGCCGTGCAACGACGCCTGCCCGGCGGGCGAGGACATCCAGGGCTGGCTCTACCAGGCCGAGCCCGGCGACTACGAAGCCGCCTGGCGCCAGCTCACCGAGGACAACCCGTTCCCGGCCGTGATGGGCCGTATCTGCTACCACCCCTGCGAGACGGCGTGCAACCGGGCCGAACTCGACGAGGCGGTCGGGATCAACTCGGTCGAGCGATTCCTCGGCGACCTGGCGATCGACCGGGGCTGGGCCTTGCCACCGGTTCGGGACGACAGCGGGAAACGGGTCCTCGTCATCGGGGCCGGACCGGCCGGCTTGAGCGCCACTTACCATCTCCGCCGCCTCGGCCACCATGTCCGCCTCGTGGACTCCTCGCCGCAATTGGGCGGCATGATGCGCTACGGCATCCCCGCCTATCGGCTTCCCCGATCGGTACTGGATGCCGAGATAGCCCGCATCATCGCGCTCGGGGTGGACGTCGAACTCGGTCACACGGTCCACGACATCGAAGGCGAGCGCAGCGAGAGCGGCGCCGATGCCGTGTTCCTCGCCGTCGGCGCCCAGCTCGGCCGCCGGGTCGACATTCCCGCCGGCGACTCCTCGAGGGTGCTCGACGCGATCTCGGTCCTGCACCGGGTCGCTGACGACGACCCCCCGATGCTGGGGCGCCGCGTGGTCGTCTACGGCGGGGGGGACACTGCCATCGACGCCGCCCGGACGGCACGCCGCCTCGGTGCCACCGATGCGGTGATCGTCTATCGCCGCAACCGCGAACGCATGCCCGCCCACGGCGATGAGCTCGAAGAGGCGCTGGGCGAGGGTGTCACGATGCGCTGGCTGACGACGGTCAATCGATTCGACAATGACCGCCTCGTGCTCGAGAAGATGCGACTGAACGATGACGGCTTTCCCGAGCCCACCGGTGAGTTCGAAGAGATGGGTGCGGACTCGCTGATTCTTGCCGTCGGCCAGGACACCGATCTCTCGCTGCTCGAACGGTCACGAGGTATCGCCGTCGATGACGGTGTCGTCGGAGTCCTTCCCACGATGATGACCGGTGAGAACGGCATCTTCGCCGGCGGCGATGCCGTCCCCTCGGCGCGCACTGCGACGGTGGCTATCGGACATGGGCGGCGGGCGGCACGCAGCATCGACGCATTCGTGTCCGGCCATGCGGCTGAGGCGGACGGTGAGCGACACGAGCTCGCCACATTCGACCGCCTCAACACGTGGTACTACTCGGACGCGCCACGAACCCGGCGGCCCGAGCTGGAACGGGTGCGACGACAGAGCACCTTCGACGAAGTGGTGGGCGGCCTTACTGAAGACAATGCTCTCTTCGAGGCTCGGCGCTGTCTGTCGTGCGGCAATTGCTTCGAGTGTGACAACTGCTTCGGCGTTTGCCCCGACAATGCGGTCATCAAGCTCGGCCCCTCCCAGCGCTACGAGATCGACTACGACTTCTGCAAGGGGTGTGGCATCTGCGTCCAAGAGTGTCCCTGTGGGGCAATCGACATGGTTCCAGAGCGGATCTGACCAGGGGTCTGCGAGACCCGCTCCGACGGACGGCGTGGCGCGATGAACGTGCAGAAACCGGACTTGGCCCCCGGGTGCGAGGTTCTTCAGCGACGGTCTGGTGGGAGCGCTCGGAACAGCGGTCCGGGTCCGCCGCCTTGAGGGGCGAGGCGAGCCTTGCAGTCGACGGCGAGGACACCGGCGGAGTTCACCAAGAGTGGATTGAGGTCCAGTTCCACCAGCTCGGGCACCTCCTCGGCGACGTGCGCAATCATCTCGAGGGCACCCACGAGCGCAGCGCGGTCGACCAGAGGAGCGCCGCGATAGCCGCCGAGCAGCGGGGCGGCACGCAGCGACGCGACGAGGGCGTCAGCGGCACCGGCGTCAAGGGGCGGGACTGCAAAGGCACGGTCACCAAGCAATTCGGTCATGACGCCACCGAGACCAACCATGACGACCGGTCCGAAGACCGGATCGGATGCGAGTCCGACGATCGCCTCCAGTCCGGGTGCCACCATCGGTTGGAGTACCACGCCATCCATTTGCGGCCCCAGGCGACGCGCCATCGCCTCGTACGCATCGCGCACCGAATCTGAACCCTCCAGCCCCAATGCCACTCCGCCGGCCTCGGACTTGTGGACCAGTTCGCCCGAACGCACTTTCAGCGCGACGGGATAGCCCATCGACTCGGCGATGGCCACCGCTTCGTCTGCCGAGGCCGCCGCTCGGGTCGGTACGGCGGGCACGCCGCACTTCTCGACCAGGCGCGCAGCTTGGTCCAGGTCCAGCCAGCCGCCTTGCGCACTTCGGGCCAATGTCGATGCCACGATCTCGTGGACGGCGACCTCGTCGAACGACTCCCAGGAGGCCCTGGCGGCTGGACGGGGCCGTCGACGCCACTCGGCGTACGAGCAGACATGGGCCACTGCTGCAGCCGCCCGCTCGGGGGAGGGAAGCTGCGCCACGGCGACTCCTTGGGAGGTGTCGGGTGCCGCCGCCAGCGCTGGCGCCGATCCGAGGATGCAGGCCACGATCGGCTTCTTCGAGGATTGCGCCACTCGACCGACGACCTCTCGGGCGGCTTGCGCTGGGAGCGCGATGAGTTCAGTCGTGACAACAATGACGACATCGACTGCGTCATCGCCAAGGACGAGTTCGAGCGCGTCCCCGAGAACAGAGGCCGTGCCGTCTGCGGTCAGGTCGACGGGGTTCCCGACCGCGGCCGTGGGGGTCACGACCTCTCGCAGCGCGGCCCGAGTGGCCTGATCGAGCTCTGGGACGGCGAGGCCACCCCCCTCGCACGCATCCGCTGCGAGGATGAGCGGGCCCCCCGAGTTGCCGACCAACGCGACCCGATTCCCCGCGGGCAGTGGCGTGGCGACGAGGAGCGACGAGACATCAAAGAGTTCCTCGAGGCGCTCCACCTTGATCACGCCGGCGCCCTGAAGGAGCGCCGACACGACGACCTGGGGCGTGGCCGCCGCAGCGGTGTGCGAGCGCGCCCCCCGCGCTCCAGCCGGCGTGACCCCGGCCTTCAGCGCCACGATGGGCTTGCTTGCACCGACCCTGCGGGCGATCCTTGCGAACTTGCGGGGGTTTCCGAGGGACTCGAGATAGAGCGCGACCACCGCGGTGCGCTCGTCGCGCTCGAAGTAGCAGAGCAGATCGTTGGCGCTGACGTCGAGGCTGTTCCCGACAGAGACGAAGCTTGACAGTCCGATGCCCGACGTCCGGGCTTGCTCGACCAGCACGATCCCGACCGCACCGGACTGCGAGACGAGTGCGAGGCTGCCGGGCAGCGGCTCGAGCCCTGCGAAGGTCGCGTTCATGCGGATCTCGGGGTCAGTATTCACCACGCCCAGGCAATTCGGGCCGACGATCCGCATCCCGTGCCGTCGAGCAGTCGCGAGCAGCTCGGCCTCGACCTGGACGCCCGAGCGGCCGGTCTCGCCGAAGCCGGCGGTGATGACGATCGTGGCGCGTACGCCCAGCGCGCCGGCCTCCTCGAGGACGTCGGGCACGTCCGTGGGTGGTACCGCGATGATCGCCAGGTCGATCCGCTCGGGTAGCGACAAGAGCGAGGGGAACGCTGGCACGCCGCAGATCGACCGGGCCGACGGGTTGATCGGGTAGACGCATCCTGAGTAATCCCCGGCGAGGAGGGACCGGACGACCTCATGACCCACACTTCCCGGGTGCCGCCCGGCTCCGACGACTGCGACCGATCGTGGGCGAAGGATCGCAGCGATGCTCGCGGCCTCGGCGGTTGCCTCCCGCTCGTCGCAGCGGGCGCGGTAATCCGGCGTCGGGCGGAGGTCGATCTCGACTCGAACCACCCCACTCTCGGCGCTGCTCACACAACGCAGGCCGGTGTCCTCGAGAACCTCGAGCATGGCTGGGCTCTCGTCCCTCGTCTCTGCGACGAACTGCCAGACCCCCTTTGTGCGCGCGTGGGCCGAGAGGGCTTCGAGGAGCAGCGTTGCCGCCCCCCGATGGCGGAAGCTGTCAGCCACGACCAGGACGAACTCGGCACTCTGCCCGCCTGGCCCGCTGCGGTGATACCCCCCGAATGCGACCGGATCGGTCCCTGCGAGTAGGACAAACGCCACCTGGGAGCCTTCGATCACCTCGGTGCCATGCGGTGCATCGTTGGTCAGAGAGCCAGCATCGAAAGAGCGCGAGAGGTCTTCGGCAGCCCACGCAAGCGCAGCGAGCCCTGAGATGTCTGATTGGAGCATCGGGCGGAGGTGTACCGGTTCGCCGCTCGTCAGCAAGCCGTCGAATTCCCACGACGTCGGGTACCCGGAGAATTGCGCTCGGGAGGGAGTAGGGCCTACCAAGGACATTTGCGTCTCCTGAGGGAGTCGAGAGCTTCGAGAGAGAAGCTCTCCCCTCGGCCCGCCAAGATCAGCTGGATCCGGATGCCCCTCACCTTCGGGTCCTCCCCGTCCTTGGCGCTACCTTCTCAGCATGGGTCGGCCAGCAAGGGGCGAACAGGGTCGAAGGTCACCGAGACATCCATGACTCCGTCTCGCCGAGGGGTGGGCGCGCCCTCTGCGGTGGATCCCCGCCCAGCGGTCCAGTGCCTGCCGCAAGTGCCCCTACCGTACGATTCGCTGCATGGATCCCCCCCTGGGACGACGGTTGCAATTGCGGAGTCTCGAGGATCTGCCTGACCTGACGGGCAAGGCGGTGCTCGTCCGGGCGACCCTCGACTTGCCGATCGGCTACCACCTGCACTCGCCAATGGCTGCGCTTCGAGCAAGGCGGCTCGAAGCGACCTTGGGGTGGTTGCTCCAGCGGGCTGCGCGGGTGACGGTGTGCGGGGACGTCGCAGTCCCTGGTTCGGATCCCGACCCCGATCGGCTGGCCGGCGTCAGCCGGACGGTCGAGAGCATCGCCCCCGGAGTGGTCATGGCCGACGCGTCGGCCTCGATCGAAGACCCCGGCGCCATCGAGTACCTGGTCGCGTCGCACGACGTCTTCGTGAACGACTCGTTCCAGTGGTCCTACCTCCCCCTTCCATCCCTCATGGTGCCGCCCAGCCGACTTCCGTCGGCGGCGGGGCGGGGCTTGCAGCACGATCTCGAGATGGCAACGGCGCTGCTCGGAGAGCCGGAGCGACCCTTCGTTGCTGTGCTCGGTGGCGACAATTCGCTTCTGCGACTCCACAACCTTCAGGGGCTGGTCCTTCGAGCCGACATTGTCGTGGTGGGCGGGGCCATGTCATTGCCGCTGCTCCAAGCAGTAGGCAAATGGCGTGGCGGTGTCGCCGGAGAGTTTCTTGCCGAGTGCCGGGCAGTGGCGGGACTCGGCAAGCGGGTCCGCCACGAGATCCAGCTGCCCACGGATCTCGTGGTGACTCGTCCTGGGGGCTCAGTCGAGGTGGTGGAGCCTGAGGCACACACAGAGGGTGACGTCGTCGATATCGGCCCGCTGAGCGCGTTGCGCTTCTCAGAAGCCCTGCAGCAGGCGCGGACCGTGCTCTGGTGCGGGGTGCTCGGCCGCGTCGGAGATCCCCGATTTGCGGCGGGTACGCGCGCGGTGGCTGGCGCCCTTCTCGAGAGCGGGGGCCAGCGCACCATCATCGGTGGGGACTCACTCGTGTCCCTGTTCGAGGCTGACGACCGTCTTCGACCCGGCATCGATGTGGTCAGCGCAACGGACCCCCTGCTCGAGTTGTTGAAGACGGGCGACCTACCAGCACTGTCCGCCCTGCGAGGCGCCCAGTAACGACATGATGCTCTGACCTCACCGAGGGGTCAGCCGGTGGGCCGAGGCACCAGGGCGATCACTCGGAAAATGAGCGCGCTATGCACTGTCGCGACCCGTGCAACGCCGTTGACCAGCAGGCCGCAGACGCCGACCGTTGAGGCAACCGTGCAGGAGGTGGGTCGGAGCTGGTCATGGAGCACGCGAGCTCGTCAACTTCGAATCCCTGGCTCCGCTCGCCATCCACCGTCAGTTGCGGGGTGTCGGCGCGGACATGCCACCGTACGGGGTGCACTCGATGATTCAGCGGGCGTGCTTCTCCACGAACTCCAAGATGGCGATGTGCTTGTCAGTGTCATGACGCATCACGTCGACGAGCAGGCTCCACAGCGTGGTGTCCTTCACGTCGCGCAACTCGCGCTGGAGCCTCTTCAGCTCCTGGGCGTCCTCCCGCTCCTTCTTGAGGAGCCGGTCGCTCACCTCGAACACAGCGGATGCGTCTACCTGGTGGAAGTCCACCATCGGGACCGGCAAGTCGTCGCTGCGCAGCTCTGCGGATGCCTTGAGCGACTCGGCGAGCTGCTCGAAGTAGCGGTGATGGCGGATCTCGTCTTCGATCAACAGGTTGACGAGGTATTCGAGCGCCTTCGACTCCGTCTTCTTGGCGGCGGCCGTGTACTCCTCGAGGAGCACGCGCTCGGTGTCGGCATGGGTCGACAGGTGATCGTAGAGATCCCGCTCCCACATGGACGCACCGACGAGCGGGTTATGTGTCTCGGTCATGAACTCTCCCTCTGGCTGCGCATTTCCATTCATCCTTCAGCCAGCCGGGGTGGCGGGATAGGGCCAAAGGGCCTCTCTCAGGCCGAGAGCCGTCGAGAAACCCTGGTCGGGACCACTTAGCATCGGCGCCATGCGGCCGACGGGTGGGCCACTCCTCAGTGCGGTGCACGGCGACATCACCGAAGAGGCTGTCGATGCCATCGTGAACGCAGCCAACACCCGTCTGGCCCGCGGCGGTGGTGTCGACAACGCCATTCACGAAGCGGCGGGCGATGCCGACCTGCGTGCCGCCTGTGCCGAGCTCGGGGGCTGCGAGACCGGCGACGCCAAGGCCACGCAGGGCTTCGCCCTCCCGGCCCGCTTCATCATCCATACCGTCGGACCGGTCTGGTCCGGCGGTGACCGCGGCGAGGACGACCTGCTGGCGTCGTGCTACCGGCGCTGCCTGGAGGTCGCCGACCAGCTCGGGGCTCGGTCGGTCGCCTTCCCGGCCATTTCAACGGGTGTCTACGGCTTCCCTCCCGAGCGGGCGGCGGCGATTGCCGTCCACATCCTGCGAACGGTCCCGACCGCGGTGCAAGCGGTCCACCTCGTCGCGTTCGACGCCGCCACGTACCGGCTCTACCAGCAACTTCTCGACGACGCGCCCCATGCACCAGGATGAGGGCACCGACGCCACCATGGGTGCGCGCTGCGCTAGAAGATGAGAGTGGCCGCACAGGGCAGATGGGCCAGGTGGCGGGTCGAAGGGCAACCGAGGACCCCCGAGGGCCCGGGCCCGACAGCGGTCACGGGCAAGTACCTTCCGGGCCTTGACGGGCTCCGTGCCCTAGCGGTCGCCGCGGTCATCGCCTACCACGGTGGCGCCGGGTGGATGGCGGGGGGCTACCTCGGCGTCGACCTCTTCTTCGTCCTCTCGGGCTTCCTCATCACCTCCCTCCTGCTCGAGGAGTGGGCGTCGACGGCGCGGATCAGGCTCGGGGCGTTCTGGGCACGGCGAGCCCGGCGGCTGCTGCCCGCCCTCTTCCTCCTCCTCGGGGTGCTCGCCCTCTTCGTCGCCCTCGACGGACGGTTCGGGCCCGCTGCGCAGTCCGGCTCGGTCGACCTGCCAGGGCTCCGCGGCGACGGGCTGGCCACGGTCTTCTACGTCGCCAACTGGCACAGCATCCTCGCCCACCAGTCCTACTTCGCCCAGTTCTCCGCCCCGTCGCCGCTCCAGCACACGTGGTCGTTGGCGATCGAAGAGCAGTTCTACTTCCTCTGGCCGCTCATCCTGCTGGCCTTGCTCCACGTCGCGGGTCGCTACTGGCGGCGCGCCGGGATCGTCCTCACCGCGGCGGGGGCGCTCGGCTCGGCGGCACTGATGGCCCTGCTCTTCCACCCCGGCGGCGACCCGACTCGCGTCTACTTCGGCACCGACACCCGCGCGTTCGACATGCTGGCCGGCGCCACGGTCGCCATGCTGGCGGCCGCACGGCCCCAGCCCAAGGCGGCGGCGCGGGCCGCGCTCCACGTCGGCGCGCCGGCGGCGGCCGTGGCGCTCGGCGTGTTCTGGGTCCGAGCCGGCTCCCCCACCGGCCTCCCGCCTGGCTGGATGTTCCGTGGCGGCTTCCTGCTGTGCGCGGCGCTCGGCGCCGTCGTGGTCGCCGACGTCCGCCAGGTCCACCGCGGGCCGCTGGCGGTCGTCCTGTCGCTCCCGCCGTTGCGCTGGATCGGGATGATCTCCTACGGCCTCTACCTCTGGCACTGGCCGATCGACGTGTTCGCCGACACCGCCCGCACCGGACTCGCCGGTGCGCCCCTCCAGCTGGCCCGCCTCGCCCTCACCCTGGCGGCGGCAACGGCCAGCTTCTACCTCGTCGAGCGGCCGGTCCGGGCATGGCGGCCGGGCTCCACCGCTCGACTCGTCGCCTACCCGGCGGCCGCGGCGGTGGTCGCTGGAGCGCTGGTGGTCGGCACCCTCCCGGCCGTCGCCATCCCCCCGGCGCCACCCGTGCACCTCGCCATCGCCCCGGTCACCGGACCGGCCGCGGTCGACGGGGCCGGCGGGTTCGGCGACCAGGTGCCCGTGCATCTCGCCCCCGGCCGGGTGCTCAGCCCGGCGGACCCGCTGCGGATCACGGTGATCGGCGACAGCTTCCCGTTCGTCTCCTTCCCTGCCATCGAGGCCGCCTTCGGCTCGACCGGCGAGACCACAGTGATCGACCGGAGCTTCCCCGGTTGGGGCCTGTCCAACGACCCGGCCGACCTCTCTGGCGGCCTCGCCGCCATGGTCGCCACCGACCATCCCGACATCGTGATCGGCACCTGGTCGTGGGATGACACCGCCGCGCTCGAGACCCCCGACGCCTACCGGGCGACGCTCGAAGAGGCGCTGCGCGAGCTGCTCGCCTCCGGCGACGGCGTGTCGGGGGTGCTACTGCTCCAGTACCCGAAGGTTGGCTCGCTCGTACCCGGGGCGACGGCGGCTGAGGCCCTCGCCTCCCAGGAGCAGGACGCAGCGGGCAGCGCCGCGTGGGCGGCGATGGCCCGCTCGATGGCCTCGGTCTTCCCTGGGCGCGTCATGTACCTGCCGGTCGCGTCCTCGATTCTCTGGCACGGCCAGTTCTCCTCGTGGCTCCCCCCGGTCGACGACCCGAGCGCGCCCAAGGCCGACTGGGTGCGGGTGCGGCGCGTCGACAATGTCCACCCCTGCCCGGCCGGTGCGGCGCGCTACGCGGCGGCGGTCCTCGCCGACGTCGAGTTGCTCTTCGGCGTCCCCGTGTCCTCGAACGCCTGGGAGAGCGGGAGCTGGAGCGCGGATCCGGTGTTCTACTCACCGCCCGGCTCGTGCCCCGACGACCACCCACCCACCTGAGCGGGCCCTGCGGCCGCTCAGATTTGCTCGAGGAGCTCCTGGGTCTCAGTGAGCGACGCCTTGATGATGCGCTTGGCCACCTCCAAGAGCTCGAAGAGCATGGGGTCGCCCACCGAGTAGTAGACGTTGGAGCCGACCTTCCTCGCCTGGATCAGGTTGGCCCGGCGCATCACGCCGAGCTGCTGGGAGAGGTGCGACGCCTCGATTCCCACCTCGGGGATCAGCTCGGCGACCGGCCGCTCGCCGTCGCGCAGGACCTCGAGGACGCGGATGCGCGCCGGGTGGCCCAGGGTCTTGAAGAACTGTGCCTTCACTTCGTAGATGGGGGCCGTCATCGACCCACCCCTTTCCCTCGGCGGTGCCCGTGGCCGGCGGCCACGGGAGGGCACGGCGAGCCTAACGAGGACGCGCATCGGTGCTGTTGCATGGGGTCTCCTGTCATCAGAGGTCGTTGCCGGCGTAGGAGAGGTTGAAGCTCTTGTTGGCCAGGGGGAAGTCGGGCACGATCGTGTTGGCGAGCGACACCGGCACGGCGGGCCAGTTGAGAAAGGACGGGTCGACCACCTTCACCCGGCCGAGCTGGCCGGCCGAATCCAGCTCGATTCGGTGCACGATCGCCCCGCGCCACCCCTCGACGATGCCGACCCCGCTCCTCGACGCGGCACCCCCGGCGCCGGCCCCCGCGGCTGGACACACCGAAGGGCCGAGGCCGGCGAGGCCGGCGAGGAGCCCGAGCGAGGAACGGATCTCGTCGGTGCGCACAAGGTAGCGGGCGAGCACGTCACCGCCGGTGTGGCGCGCGGGCTCGAAGGTGGGCAGGGAGTCCCAGTGCGGATGCGACACGCGGGCGTCGAAGGCGAGGCCCGACGCACGCCCGGCCGGGCCCACCACGCCGAGGTCCGCCGCGTTCGCCTCGCTCAAGGTCGCGGTGCCGGTGAAGCGCTCCATCACGAACGCGCTCGTCCTGGCGAGCTCGGCGATCTCCTCGAAGCGCTCGCTCACCTCGGTGAGCTCCGCGGCCGTCGGCAGCCGGTGGACGGCCGCACCGCCGAGTACCACGCCGCCACGCAGCAACCGGTGCCCGGTGACGTCCGCGTTCAGGCGCAAGAGGAGCTCGCGCAGCGAGAGGGCCCAGGCGTTCGCCAGGCCGAATCCGACGTCGTTGCACAGGGCGCCGACGTCGGCCACGTGGTTGTAGAGGCGCTCGAGCTCGAGGAGGGCGGCCCGCAGCACCTGGGCGTCGGCCGGCACCTCGATGCCCGATGCGTCCTCGACCCCCTGGCAGTAAGCGAGGCCGTGGCCAACGGCGGAGTCCCCCGAGATCTTCTCGGCGAGCCCGAGGCCGTCGGCCGGCTCGCGGTGCTCGAAGAGCTTCTCGATGCCCTTGTGGACGAACCACAGGCGCGCCTTCATGCGCAGGATCGTCTCGCCGACCACCCAGAAGCGGAAGTGCCCCGGCTCGATCAGCCCGGCGTGGACCGGGCCGACGGGGATCTCGTAGACACCGGTGCCCTCGACCGGGACGAAGGGGTACTGCCCCGCGTCGGCGACCAGGGCGGGCATGGGGCCCGCGTCACGGCGCATCGGGTACCACCCGTCGGGCCAGTGCTGGTGGAGCACCAGCCGGCGTTTCTGTGGGTGGTCCAGCGGCTCGAAGCCGAACAGGTCGGCCATCTCCCGCTCGAAGCGACTGCCCTGGAACGAGAGCCCGGCCAGGGTCGGCACGCAAGGGTGGCCCGGTTCGAGCGGCACATGCAGCTCGACCCTGTGGTCGGGCGGTCCCGACGTGAACAGGTAGGTGACGCGTGGCCCGACAGGGTCGTCGTGTCCCGAGACCAGCGCGAGACGCATGCCACCCGACACGAGCGCGGCGGCAGCCGGCACGAGCGCATCGGGTTCGACGACCGCCGCCCAGCGGCACGAGCCGGCGGGCTCGGCGCCCGCCGGGAGTCCGGCCGGTGAGACGATCGCCCCAGTCATGGCCGCACCACGTGGGCGGCGGCGACGAGCAGGCCCGAGAGCGGCCAGGCGACGACCCCGATCAGCGCGCACGCCACGAGGCCACCGACGAGCGGGGCCGCCACCCACCTCGGCGGCGTGGCGTCGACCGCCGCTGTCTCGCCGGGGCCGAACAGCATGTGGCGCGCATGGCCGACGACGGCGACGAAGATCACCACCATCAGCGCCACGGCGACCACCGCCACCCACCCGAGGCCGACCCCGAACTCGGCACGCGTCATCAACAGCTCGCTCGAGAAGAGACTGAACGGGGGGAAGCCGAGCAGGGCCACGAGGCCCACGCCGAAGAGCCCGCCGAGAGCGGGGCGCCGGGCGAGCAGGGCGCGCACGCCGTCGATGTGGCTCGTGCCCTCGGCCGCCATGATCTCCCCCGAGGTGAGGAACAGCACGGTCTTGGTCAGCCCGTGACCGAGGATCTGCAGGAGGACCGCCGCGATGGCGAGCCGGGTGCCGGCCGCCGCTCCGAGGGCGATCAGGCCCATGTGCTCGATGCTCGAGTAGGCGAGCAGCCGCTTGTAGTCGCGCTGGGCGATGAGGAGCGAGGCCGCGACGGCCAGCGAGAGCAGGGCGACGACCACCAGCACCTCGCGCGAGAACGAAGGGCCGAGAGAGAGGTCAGCCACGGCCTTGAAGCGCAAGATGGCGTAGAAGGCCACGCTGAGCAGGACGCCCGACATGAGGGCCGAGACCGGGGTGGGCGCCTGGCTGTGGGCGTCGGGCAGCCAGCTGTGCATCGGGGCGAGCCCGACCTTGGTGCCGTAACCGAGGACGACGAGGGCGAAGCCGAGCCGGACGACGGCGGGGTCGAGGTGGCGGGCCGTCGCCATGAGGGAGGTCCAGTCGAGCGCCTGCGCCGAGTGGCCGCCGGCGTGGAGGGCCGCCAGGTAGAAGAGCACGGTTCCGAAGAAGGCGAGGGCGATGCCGACCGAGCAGATGATCAGGTACTTCCAGGCTGCCTCGAGCGATCCCCGGGTCCTGCGGGAGCCGACCAGGAACGTGGTCACGATGGTGGTGGCCTCGACGGCGACCCAGAGCACCCCCAGGTTGGCGGCGAGCACGGCGAGGAGCATGGTGGCGATGAAACCCTGCACCAAGATGGCATAGGCCGCCGCGCGCGTCGGCGTCATGGTGCCGGCCGCCAGGTCGAGGGCGACGGTGCGGATCCCGAGCCACGAGGCGAGGAGCGCGACTGCCCCGATCACCACCACCATGAAGGCGCTCAGTGCGTCGGCCCGCAGGACGCCGCCCGCCCCGGTCACCGGACCGTGGGCGAGCACGCGCACCGCCAGGGTGACGCCGAGCGCCAACGTGGCACCGTTGGTGGCGACGGCCGCCCAGCGCAGGCCGCCGCGCCGCGGAGCGGCGGCGACCACGGCGCCGCCGAGCAGGGGGGCGACGAGGACGAGTAGGGCCAGCACTAGTCCCGCAGCTCCTGGAGCTCGTCGAGGTCCACGTCGCCGAACTCGACCTTCAGACGCCGGGTGAGGACCATCAGCATCATCACACCCAAGAAGATGTCGAGGGAGACCCCGAGCTCGATGAGGAACGGGACCCCGGCCGTGGAGAGGAACGCCACCAGGGCGATCCCGTTGTCGACCATGAGCAGGCCCACGATCTGGAAGACGGGGCGCCGCCGGGTCACCAGGACGAAGAAGCCGATGAGCATCGTCGCCACGCCGACCGGCACGAGGGACCCGGCGCTCGTGCCAACGAAGCGCCCGACCCCGCGGGTGGTGACGAAGGCCACCACGATGAGCGCTGCGGCGGCAACGAGCGATGCCGGCACGTTGACGAGCGGGCGCGATTCACGTCCCCGGGAGTCCCCACCGCCCGAGCGCGACAGGAGCGCGGGGATCACCGCTCCTTTCAGCACGAGAACGACCGACGCGGCGGCGATCAGGCCCGGGTCGCGCTGGTCGACGCCGAGGATCAGGGCGACGGTGCCGAGGGCCACGCCTTGGATGGCGACGGCGCGGATCACCGAGCGGACCGAGGTCAGCCACAGCACGCTCACGGCGCAGACGAGCACCGCTCCGGCGGCGAGGGCGAGGGCGGAAGAGAACGTCATGCGAGCACCAACGCGGAAAGAACAGCCAGGACGGCGAGCACGAAGGCCCCCGCCATGAGCTCGGGCACGCGGAAGAGGCGCAGCTTGGCGACACCCACCTCGAAAGCCGCGAGCCCGACGCCTAGGACCGCCACCTTGGCGACCAGGGAGACGAGCGACACGGCGAGGTGCTCGGGTCCCGGCGAGGTGGCGATGCCCCAGGGCACGAAGAGCACCGCGAAGAGTGCGACGAGCACCCCGAGGCGCATCGACTCGCCGAGTTTGATGAGCGCGAGATCAGAGCCCGAGTACTCGAGGACCATGGCCTCGTGGATCATGGTCAGCTCGAGGTGGGTCCCGGGATTGTCGACCGGGAGCCGCCCGCACTCGGCCACGATGACGATGACGAAGGCAGCGAGGGCCAGCAGCCGCTCGGGGGTGGCCAGCCAGAGGGGGTGGGCGAGGGACCCGCTGATGATGGCCGGCAGGTTCGAGGAATGGGCCGGCACGGAGAGGGCAAGGATCGACACGAGGAGGGCCGGCTCGGCCACCGCCCCGATGGTGAGAGCTCGGCTGGCGCCCATCCCGCCGAACGCGGTGCCGGTGTCGAGCCCACCCAGCGCGAGGGCGACCGACCCAAGCAGGAGGAGGTAGACGACGGCGAAGAGGTCGGCCGACCAACCGAGGGCGGGGCCGGTCGCGAGCAGCGGCGCGACGGCGGCCACCACCAGCGTCGTGGCAACCAGAAGCAGCGGGGCGAGGCCGAAGATCCAGCTTGCGTGCTCCGGGCGAGTGCGCTGGCGCCGGGCCAGCTTGCGCAGGTCGAGGAGCGGCTGGCGCACCGGTGGGCCGACCCTGCCCTCGAGCCGGCAACGCACCGTGCGCATGAGCCCGACCAGCAGGGGGCCCCCGAGGACGACGCCGGCCATTTGGAGCACCGAGATGGCGGCGTCGGCGGCGACGGACCAGGTACTGGTCATGCCACCAGCACCAGGACGAGCACGAGGGCCACCAGCCCGAAGGCGAGGTACCGGTGCACGCTGCCGTTGGGAACCGAGCGCGCCGCGGTGCCGAATCGGCGCAGGGCGCGCTGGGCGGGCGCGTAGAGGCGGCGCTCGAACCCGTCGTCGGTCGAGGTATGCACGGTGGCCGCCTCGACGTAGTAGCGGGACTCGGCGACATGGCTGATGTCGACGTCGTGCGAGGGGGCGAGCACGTCCTCGAACACACGTGTGAGGGGCTCGCCGAACGAGGTGGCCGTGTACTCCATGCGTGCCGTCTGCAGTTCGCGACCGCATCCCCACGCCTCGGCGACGCGCACCGGCCCGGGCTCGACCGCGGCCCGCACCAGGGCGACCGTCCCCACCGCAGCGCACAGGACGGCGGCGAGGATCCCGGGGGCGAGCACGCCGTGGACGCCCGAGAGACCGACCTGCCACCCACGCACGAGCGGGTCGGGGCCCCGGCGTCCCAGCACGCCATTCGCTGCATCGATGACGGCCGGAAGGACGAGGAACGGCGCGACACCGAGCAGCACGCAGAGCGCGGCCAGCACGCCCGAGCCGCCGGTCATGGCCGGGCCGACCTCTCGGGCCCGCGCCGCGGCCTCGGTGCGCGGCAGACCGAGAAGGCCGATGCCGGCCGCCTTCACGAAGGTGAAGGCGGCGAGGCCGCCGGTCAGGGCCAGCACACCGACGCCGACCGGCATGGCGACGGCGACGGCCGGGTCCTTGGAGGGGAGCCCGTGCAGCATGCTCTGGAGGAGCAGCCACTCGCTCACGAACCCGCACAGCACCGGGAGCGCTGCCATGGCAAGTCCCCCGACGAGGAAGACCGACCCGGTCACGGGCATACGGCGCAACAGTCCGCCGAGGCTATCGAGGTCCCTCGTCCCGGTGGCCTGCTGGATCGAGCTCGCAGAGAGGAAGAGGCAGCCTTTGAAGACGGCGTGGAAGACGACGTGGAGGAGGGCGGCGACGAGCGCCACGAGTGCCAGCGCATGGCGCCCGGTGACGGCGAAGAGGCCCGACGCGCCGACCGCCAGCAGGACCAGCCCCATGTTGTCGGTCGTCGAGTAGGCAAGCAGGCGCTTCAGGTCCCGACTGGTGGCCGAGTGCAGTGCGCCGAAGAGGGCAGACAGCGCACCGATCGCCATGACCATGAGCCACCACCACACCGGCCCGCCGTGCAGCAGCCCGTCGCCCACCCGCACGATGCCATAGATGCCGAGGTTCACCATCGCCGCCGACATGAGGGCCGACACCGGTCCCGAGGATTCCGAGTGCGCCCGGGGGAGCCAAACGTGCAGCGGCACCGCCCCCGCCTTCGAACCGAACCCGATCACGACGAGCACGAACGCCGCGCTGCGCACCCAGGGTCTCATGTGCAGCGACGACGCGGCGATCGCAGCGAACGACTGACTGCCGGCGTGGGTGGCCAGCAGCACGAGGCCGACGAGGATGGCCGCGGCCCCGAACTGCGTCATCACCGCGTACCACTGCCCGGCCACCGGTACTTCGGCCCGGTGCCGGTGGTCGGCCAGGACCAACAGGAGCGATGTGAGTGCCATCAGTTCCCAGAAGAAGAGGAAGGTCGTGACATCCGATGCGCTCGGGACGAACAGCAGCGTGGTGACGAATGCCGGCAGCACCGCCGACGCCGTCCGGCTCGAGAGCCCATGGCCGTCGTAACCGAGTCGGTACACCAGGGCGCACACCGCCACACCGGCGGAGACCACCACAAACAGCGCGCCGAACCGGTCGAGCCGGAGGTTGAATCCCGACAGCGGCAGGAGGTGCTGGTCGTGGAAGCTGACAGCGCGCCCACGCACCAGAACGGCCACACCCACCGCCAAGGCGCCGGCACAGGCGGCGAGGGTGAGTGCCACCGACAGGGGGGTCCGGATGCCAATCGGAGAGGCCGCACCCGCCACGCAGCCGGCCAGACCGAGCACCAAGGTGGCGACGAGGAGGCCGCTCACGAGCCGGCCAGGTTGCGCAGCGCAGCCACGATGGCCTCGGGGGCCGGCGGGCAGCCAGGGATCTCGAGGTCGACCGGCACCACGTCGCCCACCGCCCCCTCGACGCCGTAGGCGCCAGCGAAGGCGCCGCAGTTGCGCGCGCAGTCGCCGAGGGCGACGACCACTCTCGGCTCGGCGAGCGCGTCAAAGGTCTTGCGCAGGGGGCCGGCCATGTTGCGCGTGACCGGACCGGTGACGAGGAGCGCGTCGGCGTGCCGGGGCGAGGCCTCGAGTCGGATCCCGAATCGTTCGGCGTCATAGACCGGCGAGAAGATCGAGGCGATCTCGAGCTCGCAGCCGTTGCACGATCCGGCATCCACGTGGCGCAGCTGCAGGGAGCCGCGGTGGCGTGCCGCTGCCTCGCGGATGCCCGGCGGGGACTCGACTGGTGCGATGGCAGCAGGGTGCGTGCGCCACCGTCGGACCAGCGTTCGGAGTCGCATGATTGATAGAAATGTCAATCGATAAGAACGTTGATTGTCAAATCGCCCTTGCGCTGCTGTTCAGAGAGGCCTCGGCTGTGCCGATCGACCTTGTCGTCGAGGACTCCGACCGGACCTGGCACCGACTGGCGTCGCGGCCACTCAACTGGGCGAACCGCCGGCCGCACGCCCGACCGATTCTCTGCGAGCCCTACGCATGTGGGTCGGCAATGAGCCAATGTCGCGACTTCTAGAGACCGCCGCAGAGACAATCCGTGCGAATGATCGATAGGGTTGTCGCACGAGCAAAGGGGGCACACGTGACTGCGACGCATAGGCCTGTGCCGGGCGAACGCCATGTCCGTCCAGGGTTCTTGCACTCGGAGGACGACGGAATCCGAACCAACGGATTCGCTGAATGGGACCGCCTCCTGCGGGAGACGCCGCGATTCGAGAGCGACCGCCAGACATCGCCCGAGCCGAACCGACTTTGGTACCTCCTCGGGCACGATGACGTCTACGCGGTGCTGCGCAACACCGAGCTCTTCTCAAGCCGTGGCTTCACGCACACGGACTTCGAGAGCGACTACATGATGATCCCGAGCGAATACGACCCGCCCGAGCACACCCGGTACCGCACGATCCTCAACCCATTCTTTTCGCCCGCGAGGATCGCCGATCGGGAGGATTCCATTCGCGCCATCTGCCGTGAGTTGGTCGGCAACATCGCGGATGGGGGGAGCTCCTGCGATCTGCTCGATGATTTCGCACTGCGGTTTCCGACGAGCGTCTTTCTCGGGATGCTGGGCGTCCCGACGGAGAATCTCGACACGTTCATCGAGTGGACGCACCGATCGCTCCACACCAGCCAGTCGGAGGACCCCGACGGGACCATCCGCGACGCCGCCGACCGCGCCATCCACGAGTTCCTCTGGGAGGTGGCGCTGGAACGCCGAGTGAACCCACGTGACGACATCGTCAGCCATCTGCTGGATTGTCGCGTCGATGGCGGCCGTCCGCTCGAGAAGAAGGAGCTCCTTGGCATCCTCTACCTGCTCTTTCTGGCCGGGCTTGACACCGTCTCAAGCATGCTCGGCTGGTCCTTCACGCATCTGGCGAACAACCCGTCGGACCGCCAGCGCCTCTGCGCCGAGCCCGCCATCATCCCGAGCGCCGTCGAGGAGTTCCTGCGGTACTACTCCATCGTGATCATGTCGCGAAAGGTCACTCGAGACACCGACGCGTATGGGTGTCCCATGCACGCAGGCGACCGAGTGATCGTCCCGCTCGCCACCGCTGACCGAGATCCTGATGCTTTTGCGGCTGCAGACCAATTCGTCATAGACCGCTCACCGAACCGGCACCTTGCGTTCGGAGTGGGCCCTCACCGATGTGTAGGGTCGCACCTCGCCAGACTCGAGATGCGTATCGCCCTCGAGGAATGGCATCGCAAGGTCCCTGACTACGAGATTCCCGACGATGAAAGGTCCGAACTGCGAGTTGGGATGTTCACCATCTCTTTGGAGCACGTCACTCTTGCATGGGGCGGCGCCACGTCCTGAGTCGATCCGGCTGATTGGGCCGTGAGCGGGGCGCGAGTTCCTCGACGTCTGCATCAGCCGAATTGCTCGCTCGCCTGCGATGGTCCCGCGGACCGACCACGTTGTCATGGACGCTCGAGACGACCACGGCGAACCGACCGCGGGTCACAACGGCAGCGCCAAGAAGTGGGCCTTCGGCCGCGCTGGGTTACCTCAGCCCGCCACCGGCGGATTGGCGACGACGCGGCGGGGCCGGTACGTCACGGTGTAACGGTCTTCGTTCTCCTGGACGAGCATGGACTCGTCGACGTTGTAGACCTTGGCGAATTTCCGGACGGTTGTCTTGTCCGGGTCCGCCGTGAGCTCGGCTTCGGCGCGGACTTCGAGAGTCCGGAACGGGTTTTGCGAGTCGATGATGAACAGGTCGCAGTTGGGATTGCCGCGCAGGTTCTTGAACTTCTGGCGGTCCGAAGTAATCGAGCCCTTCAGTTGCCCGTCGTCGTCCACCAAGTACCACACGGCGGTCGACTGCGGTCGCCCCTTTGCGTCGATCGTGGACAGCGTCGCCGTCAGCGGCGTCTGCAGGAGATCCCGGTGACTCTCGGGGACCTGGTCGAGGATTCCTGCCATTGTTCGCTCCTTTGGTGCACTGATGTGATCGCGCTGCCTCGATGAACCTACCGGCTCTCGACTGTCACGCTTCGCTGATCGCGTCGATCTTCTCAGCGGCGAAATGCCACTGACCAGCGAGATTGCCGATCGAGAGGGATCACGTTCTCGTTCGGCCAGTTGCCGTCGGCTGGGTGCACTTCGGCCGGCCTCGTGAGACGGTCGCCCGGGATGGCGCAAGCGGTCCGGGGCGATGGTGCGGGCACCACAAGAGGTGCATCATGGTCTTCATGCGCATCGATGGCCACGGGTACTAGGGGCCCGAGACGAAAACTACGACCACCTCCTCGTGCTCGCCACGCCAGCGCCGTCGCACCGAGGACGGTCGCGCGCGGCGCCATCAACTGCAGTGGCCCCGGCGTGCGGACTGCGCCGTACCGAGCGGGGGCTGCGAACCCGCACGGGAGCAGCGCACGGGAGGGCAACGGTGGCGCTGAACGACAACTCCCCCGCCGACGTCGCCCACGAGCACGAGGACGGCGCGGTCAACGCCATCCGTGGAGCCAATCCCTTCGTCGGTCTCACCCTGGGCCAGGTCGTGAGCGCCGGCGTGCGCTGGGCCGGCGCGATGGCACGCCATCCTGGGGTGGTGGCCGGGGAGACGGTGAAGTGGGCCGGCGACGAGATCCGTGTCGTCGCCGGTTCGTCGCCCGCGAAAGCGGATCCCAAGGACAGGCGCTTCGACGATTCGGCATGGTCACATCCACTGTGGCGTCGCCTTGCGCAGACCTACCTCACCACGCGCGGAAGCGTGCTGCACACTGTGGACGAACTCGACCTCGACACCAAGAGCGCGGATCGGGCCAAATTCGCGTTGAGCCAGCTCACTGAGGCCTCGGCGCCCACCAACTCCCTGGTCACCAACCCGGCGGCACTGAAGCGGGCCTTCAATACGCGGGGCCGGTCCCTGGTCGATGGCAGCCGGCACTTCGCCTACGACCTCCGCCACAACGGCGGCATGCCCTCGCAAGTCGACACCCGTCCTTTCCGGGTTGGCGAGACCGTGGCGGTGACCAAAGGTTCGGTCGTGCTGCGGACGCCGATGTTCGAGCTGCTCCGCTATGCGCCGAGCACCAGGGAAGTCTGTTCGATCCCGACGGTCGTCGTCCCGCCGCAGATCAACCGCTTCTACTTCCTCGACCTCGCCCCGGGCCGCAGCTTCGTCGAGTACACCGTGAGCCGCGGGATCCCCACCTTCATGATCTCGTGGCGCAACGCGACCTCCGACCAACGCGACTGGAAGTTGGACGACTACGCCACCGCCTGTATCGAGGCCCTCGAGTGCGCTGCAGCCTTGTCCGACTCGGCATCGGTCAACGTGGCGGGTTTCTGCGCGGGCGGCATGACCGAGTGCGCGGTGCTCGCGCACCTCGCGGCAACCGGCAGCAACCTCGTCAATGCCGGCACCCTGGCCGTCACCATGATCGACACCGAGGTGACCAGCACCCTCAACATGTTCGCCAGTGAGCGCAGTGTGAAGGCGGCGATCACGTCGTCCGAGCGCAAGGGCGTGCTCAGCGGCCGTTCGCTTTCCCGGGTCTTCGCATGGGTCCGACCGAACGACCTGGTCTGGAACTACTGGGTGAACAACTACCTCTTGGGCGAGAACCCGCCCGCATTCGACGTGTTGGCCTGGAACAATGACGTCACGAACCTCCCTGCTGCGCTGCACGCCGAATTCATGTCGATCTGGATCGACAACTCCCTGATCGAACCGGGGGCGGTCCAAGTGCTCGAGACCCCGGTGGACCTGAAACAGGTGACCTGCGACCTCTACGTCGTCGGCGCGCGCACCGACCACCTGGTGCCCTGGCAGTCCGCGTATGCCGCCACCCGGGCCTTCGGCGGCGACGTGCGGTTCGTCCTCTCCAACAGCGGACACATCCAAGCGCTGATCAACCCGCCCAGCAACCCGAAGGCCAGCTACTCATACGGGACCGAGCAACCGCCCGACCCCGCCGCATGGCTGGCCGCCGCATCGTCGTTCAAGGGGAGCTGGTGGGAGGACT